>Ga0316600_10000005_pt1:7500-407500 | contig 415835 bp, 362 predicted proteins | sample OWC_soil_day5_CT_FD_207652 | JGI IMG/M metagenome (GOLD analysis project Ga0316600, IMG submission 207652) | Wetland soil microbial communities from Old Woman Creek delta, Ohio, United States - OWC_soil_day5_CT | ecosystem: Environmental > Terrestrial > Soil > Wetlands | place... | reverse complement strand
GCTTGGCGCCGGAAGCCGCTGGCGCGGCTTTTGACATGTTCTCCCTTGAACGATCATAGCTGCCGCCCCATGTCAGCCCTGACCCGTTAGGTCCGGGCCCCTCTGGCAGAAGCCGCCGGCGCATCTGCGATGTCGGACCTTTGTCGACGCATTTCGCCGGCAGAGTTTGCGACCTTGGACCTGACCCTTCTTGCCACCCCCTGGCTCGGCACGCCGCTCTATCTGTGGCTGGCCTTCCTCACGCTCGTTGCCGCTCTGCTCGCCTTTGACCTCGGCATTCTCCACCGCAAGTCGGAGGAGATTTCCATCCGGCAAAGCCTCGTCATGTCCGGCGGCTACATCGCCATCGGCCTGATGTTCGGCGGCTTTGTCTGGTGGCACATCGGCGCCGAGGCAGGCCTTGCCTATCTCACCGGTTTCGTCATCGAGAAGACGCTGGCGCTCGACAACATCTTCGTCATCGCGCTGATCTTTTCGTTCTTCGCCATTCCCCGACGCTACCAGCACCGAGCCCTGTTCTGGGGCATCCTGGGCGTCATCGTTCTGCGCGGCATCATGATCGGCACCGGCGCCACCCTGGTCGCCGAGTTCCACTGGATCCTCTATCTGTTCGCCGCCTTCCTGGTGCTGACCGGCCTCAAGATGCTGTTCACCGAGGACAAGGAACACGACCTTGCCAACAACCCATTGGTCGGCTTCCTGCGCCGCCGCCTCAACGTCACCGATCAGCTCGAAGGCGACCGCTTCTTCTTGAGAAAGCCGCTCGCCGGCAGCGGTCGCCTCGCATGGCATGCGACGCCGCTGTTCCTTGCCCTTGTGCTGATCGAGGCGGCCGATATCGTCTTCGCTGTCGACTCGGTGCCGGCGATCTTCGCCATCACCACCGACGCCTTCATCATCTACACCTCGAACATCTTCGCCATCCTCGGCTTGCGGGCGCTTTATTTCGCGCTCGCCGCGATGATCCATCGCTTCCGCTACCTGAAGCCGGCTCTGGCCCTGGTGCTGGCGTTCATCGGCAGCAAGGTGTTCATCGCCGAATGGCTTGGTCTCGAAAAGTTCCCGGCCGCCATCTCGCTCGGCGTCACCTTCGTGCTGATCGCCGGTGGCGTCGTGGTGAGCCTCTTGAAGACGCGGCAGCAGGCCAAAAGCCCGCCTCTTGCCGGAAACGACTGACAAAGATCATCAAATCGAAGTGAGCCGGCTGGCGGGTGTCAGCCGGCGGGGTATAGAAGGCCGACCCAAACGGAACGGCCTCATGATCATCGGACCCTTTGTCAACGGCGCCGCCATCATTCTCGGTGCGCTCGGCGGCGCACTCATTGCCCATCGCATGCCGGAACGCCTCAGAACCGGCATGCCGCTTGCCTTCGGCGTCTCGTCGATGGCCATGGGCGTGGTGCTGATTGGCCGCGTCGTCCATATGCCGGTGATGGTGATTGCGACCGTGCTCGGTGCGCTGATCGGCGAACTCATCCGCATCGAGGACGGTCTTGCCCTGGTTGGCGGCCTTGCCAAACGGCTGGTGGAGAAGGTGGCGACAACGCCGCGCGGCATTTCCCATGAAGCCTTCATCGAAAGCTTCGTCGCCATTCTCGTGCTGTTCTGCGCCTCCGGGGCCGGCGTCTTCGGCGCGCTCAACGAAGGCATGACGCATGACCCCAGCGTGCTGATCGCCAAGGCCTTCCTCGATTTGCCAACGGCGGCCATTTTCGCGACGGCGCTCGGCCTGTCCGTCGCCACCATCGCCATTCCTCAAATGGCGATCCAGCTGGCGCTAGCCTTCGGCGCGACTCTGCTGATGCCCTTGACCACACCGGAAATGGTCGCCGACTTCTCGGCCACCGGTGGCGTGATGATGCTGGCCACCGGCCTCCGCATCTGCAGCATCAAGACCTTCCCCATCGGCAACATGCTGCCCGGCCTGCTGTTCGCCATGCCGGTGTCGGCGCTGTGGACCATGGTGTTCTGAACGAAAAACCGGCCAGGTTGCCCCGGCCGGCTTGATATTCTCACTCTCGCCTGGCTTACGCCGCAACGTCGCGGATTTCCGAGAACAGCAGCCGATCGCTGCCGCCGGTCACCGCCACCGTGTCGCCATCGCGGACATGGCCGGCCAGGATGCGCTCGGCGAGCGGATCCTGCAACTGACGCTGGATCACCCGCTTCAGCGGCCGCGCGCCATAGACCGGATCGTAGCCCTTCTCGGCGAGCCAGGTCCGGGCGCTGTCGTCGAGGGTCAGCGTCACCTTGCGATCCTCCAGCAACGTCTCGAGGCGCTTGAGCTGGATGTCGACGATGGCGCCCATCTCCGACCTCTTCAGCCGATGGAACAGCACGATCTCGTCGAGCCGGTTCAGGAACTCCGGCCGGAAGGCCGAACGCACCACGCCCATCACCTGATCACGGACCGCGTCGACGTCCTCGCCTTCCTTCTGATTGGCGAGATATTCCGAGCCGAGGTTTGAGGTCAGGATGATCAGCGTATTCTTGAAGTCCACCGTCCGGCCCTGGCCGTCGGTCAGGCGGCCGTCGTCGAGCACCTGCAACAGCACGTTGAAGACGTCCGGATGCGCCTTCTCGATTTCGTCGAACAGCACCACCTGGTAGGGCCGCCGCCGCACCGCCTCGGTGAGCGCGCCGCCCTCGTCATAACCGACATAACCCGGAGGCGCGCCGATCAGCCGCGAAACCGAGTGCTTCTCCATGTACTCGGACATGTCGATACGCACCATGGCATGCTCGTCGTCGAACAGATAGGCGGCGAGCGTTTTGGTCAGTTCGGTCTTGCCGACACCGGTCGGGCCGAGGAACATGAACGAGCCGATCGGACGGTTGGGGTCCTGCAAGCCGGCGCGGGCGCGACGAACCGCCGTCGAAACGGCATGCACCGCCTCGGCCTGACCGATGACGCGCTTGGCAAGCTCGTCCTCCATCCGAAGCAGCTTGTCCCTTTCGCCTTCCAGCATCTTGTCGACGGGAACCCCGGTCCAGCGTGAGACGACCTGCGCCACGTGGTCGGGCGTCACCGCCTCCTCCAGCATGCCGTTAGCCTGGCCGGCCGCCGCCTCGTCGATCAACTTCAGTTCACCTTCGAGACCGGGAATAACGCCGTAGGCGAGCTCGCCGGCCCGCTGATATTCGCCCTTGCGCTGGGCGACAGCAAGATCGTTGCGCGCCTCGTCGAGCCGACGCTTCAGCTCCGCGGCATGGCCGAGCTTGTCCTTCTCCGCCTTCCAGCGGGCAGTCAGCGACGCCGATTCCTCTTCGAGGTCGGCAAGTTCACGCTCGAGCCGCTCCAGTCGGTCGCGCGAGGCAGCATCCGTTTCCTTCTTCAACGCCTCCTGCTCGATACGGAGCTGGATGATCCGGCGATCGATCTCATCGAGTTCCTCCGGCTTGGAATCCACCTGCATCCTCAGCCGCGCCGCTGCCTCGTCGACAAGATCGATCGCCTTGTCGGGCAGGAAACGATTGGTGATGTAGCGATTGGAAAGCGTTGCCGCCGCGACCAGCGCCGCGTCGGTAATGCGCACCTTGTGGTGCTGCTCGTATTTCTCCTTGATGCCGCGCAGGATGGAGATGGTGTCAGGCACCGTCGGCTCGTCGACGAACACCGGCTGGAAGCGCCGGGCCAGCGCCGCGTCCTTCTCAACATACTTGCGATACTCGTCGAGCGTGGTTGCACCAACGCAGTGCAGCTCGCCGCGCGACAGCGCAGGCTTCAGGAGGTTGGAGGCATCCATCGCCCCATCCGCCTTGCCAGCGCCGACCAGCGTATGCATCTCGTCGATGAACAGAATGACGCCCCCCTCGGCCGCCGTCACTTCCGACAGCACCGCCTTGAGGCGCTCCTCGAACTCGCCGCGATATTTGGCGCCGGCAATCAGCGCGCCCATGTCGAGGGCGAGCAGTTCCTTGTCCTTGAGGCTCTCCGGCACGTCGCCATTGACGATGCGCAATGCGAGCCCCTCGGCGATGGCCGTCTTGCCGACGCCCGGCTCGCCGATCAGCACCGGATTGTTCTTGGTGCGGCGTGACAGCACCTGGATGGTGCGGCGGATCTCCTCGTCGCGGCCGATCACCGGATCGAGCTTGCCGTCGCGCGCCGCCTTGGTCAGGTCGCGGGCGTATTTCTTCAACGCGTCATAGCCGCTCTCGGCCGAAGCACTGTCGGCGGTACGGCCCTTGCGGATTTCGTTGACTGCCGCGTTGAGCGCGTTGGCGGTGACGCCGGCGTCCTTCAGGATTTTCGCCGTTCCGGCATCCGCCTCGACGGCCAGCGCGATCAGCAGCCGCTCGACGGTGACGAAGCTGTCGCCGGACTTGTCGGCCAAGGCCTCGGCGGTGGAGAACACCTTGGCGGTCGGCGCTGTCAGGTAGAGTTGGCCGTTGCCGCCGGAGACCCGCGGCATCGCTTCAAGCGCCCGGTCGACGGCGGCGAGCGCCCGAGCTGCATCGCCACCGGCAGCATTGATCAAGCCGGAGGCCATCCCCTCGGGATCGTCGAGCAGTACCTTGAGAAGATGCTCCGGCGCGAACTGCTGGTGGCCGCGACCAAGCGCCATGGTTTGCGCCGACTGAACGAAGCCACGCGCCCGCTCGGTGTATTTTTCAAAATTCATCTGGACATCCTTTCCTGGAGCCCGCGTCCACCGTCCGAAGCCCGACGGAAGCGTCTGGATATCTTGGAGATCGGGTTATGCCCCTTGCCCCTTGCCGACCAATATGGGGAACGAGGCGAGCGCCGAAAAGGGGCTACCAGAAAAGACAAGGCCCACCACGGCGGTAACCGCCGGGCGGGCCTAAAATCACACGAAGAAAAACCTCAGGCGCTGGCGAGCGCCGGACGCAATAGATCATCAATGCCGAGCGCGCTGCGCAGCATCGAGCGGTCCTTGGCGATGTCGGCCACCGTGTAGCGATCGAGCACGGCAAAGAAGGCGCCGAGCGCCTCGCGCAGCACACGATTGTATTCGCAGGACAGGATCAGCGGGCAGTCCTTGTGTCCATCCTCCGAGAAGCACTCCGCCATCTGGAAGCTTTCCTCGGTGGCGGCAATGACGTCGCCGAGCTTGATCTCCTCGGCCGGCCGGCCGAGCTTCAGGCCGCCATGGCGACCGCGGATGGTCTCGATGAACTTGTGATCCACCAGCACCTTCAAGATCTTGAACAGGTGCGTCTCCGACATGTCGAAGGTGGCTGCAATGTCAGCGACACGGCTCGGGCGGTCGGGATTCACCGCGCAATAGAGCAGCACCCTGATCGAGTAATTGGTGGCTTGAGTAAGGCGCATGACACCATCTGATTAAAGAGTTGACACTAAAAGTCAAGATTAATCGTTCAGATCCAGCATGCGCCTTTGCACCGGCCGACATAATTCGTGCAATTGCGGATCAGCTTTTATGGTCGCCCTTTCGGGCAGAATATCGACGAATTGTCTAGCCGTTCGTCGTCATCCGTCCGAAAAGTCGATGACTTCCCGGACGGACGCGATGACCGGCCCTCAGGCGAACTGGCCGTGGCAATGCTTGAACTTCTTGCCGGAGCCGCAGGGACACGGCTCATTGCGGCCGACGTGCCCCCAGGAGGCGGGGTCGTTGGCGTCACGCTCAACGGGCGCGGCGATAAAGTTCGAAGCCGCACCGACCGTTTCCTGATCGAGCCCCGTTGCCGGATCGGCATGATGGGCCGACAGCGCCTCCTCGTTGAAGGTCGGCGTTTCGGGCGGCGCCTGCCGGATCTCGACGCGGCAAAGATTGGCCGTCACCTGCCGACGAAGATCGTTAAGCAGCGCTTCGAACAGCGAGAAGGCCTCGGTCTTGTATTCGTTGAGCGGGTCGCGCTGGGCATAGCCGCGGAAGCCGACCACCGAACGCAGGTGATCAAGATGGGCCAGATGCTCGCGCCAGAGGTTGTCCAGCGTCTGCAAGAGGATTGCCTTCTCGACACGGCGCATCAGCTCGGCGCCGACGCGTTCCTCGCGCGCGGCAAAGCCGGCATCGGCGGCGGCAATGAGACGCTCCTCAATCTCCTGGTCGGCGATACCTTCTTCCTTGGCCCAATCGGGAACTGGAGCGTCGATGTTCAACGTCTCGATCACCGCGTCATGCAGGCCCTTGACGTCCCACTGCTCCGCATAGGCATTCTCGGGGATATGCCGCGCCACCAAGGCGGAAATCACCTCGCGGCGCATGTCGGCGACGGTATCGGCAACGCTTTCCTCGGTCATCAGCTCGATACGCTGCTCGAAGATCACCTTGCGCTGATCGTTCATGACGTTGTCGAACTTCAGAAGGTTCTTGCGGATGTCGAAGTTGCGCGCCTCGACCTTCTGCTGCGCCTTTTCGAGAGCCTTGTTGATCCAAGGATGGATGATGGCCTCGCCTTCCTTCAGACCGAGCTTCTGCAGCATGCCGTCCATGCGGTCGGAGCCGAAGATGCGCATCAGGTCGTCCTGAAGCGACAGGTAGAAGCGCGACTGGCCGGGGTCGCCCTGGCGGCCGGAGCGGCCGCGCAACTGGTTGTCGATGCGCCGGCTCTCATGGCGCTCCGTGCCGAGCACGAACAGGCCACCGGCGGCGAGCGCCTTTTCCTTCAGGCGAGCGACACCCTCTCGGATTTTCGCCTCACTGGCATCGCGCTCCGGTCCCGGCGGCACATCGGCGAGGCGATGGGCAATCAGCATGTCGGCGTTGCCGCCGAGCTGGATGTCGGTACCACGGCCGGCCATGTTGGTGGCGATCGTCACGGCACCGGGCAAACCGGCCTGCGAGATGATGTAGGCTTCCTGCTCGTGGTAACGGGCGTTGAGCACCTGGAACACCGGCTTGTCACCGTCCATCAGCACGTCCGGATCGCTCTGCTGGAAGCCGCGCTTGATGAGAAGCTCGGCCAGCTGCTCGGACTTCTCGATGGAAGTGGTGCCGACCAGGATCGGTTGCCCCTTCTCCTTGCAGGCGCGGATGGTCTCGATGATCGCCGCGTATTTTTCCTCGACGGTGCGATAGACCTCGTCGTGGTCGTCGATACGGGCGATCGGGCGGTGCGTCGGAATCTCGACAACCTCGAGATCGTAGATGTCGGCGAACTCGTCCGCTTCCGTCGACGCCGTACCGGTCATGCCGGCCAGCTTGTCGTACATGCGGAAATAGTTCTGGAAGGTGATCGAGGCGAGCGTCTGGTTCTCCGGCTGGATGCGCACGTGCTCCTTGGCCTCCAGCGCCTGGTGCAGGCCGTCCGAATAGCGGCGGCCCTGCATCATGCGGCCGGTGAACTCGTCGATGATGACCACCTCGCTGTCCTTGACGATGTAGTCGCGATCGCGCTGGAACAGCTTGTGCGCCCGGAGCGCCTGGTTGAGGTGATGAACGACGGAAACGTTCTCGACGTCGTAAAGCGAGCTGCCCTTCAAGAGGCCCGCGGCCCGCAGCCGATCCTCCATCCGCTCGGTACCGATCTCGGAGAAGATCGCCGTCCGCTGCTTCTCGTCGATCTCGAAGTCCTCCTCGGCGATGCCGGGGATGAACGTGTCCATGGTGTTGTAGAACTCGGAGCGATCCTCCAGCGGACCGGAAATGATCAGCGGCGTCCGCGCTTCGTCGACCAGGATCGAGTCCACTTCGTCGACGATGGCGTAGTGGTGGCCGCGCTGCACCATCTGCGCCTTCTCATACTTCATGTTATCGCGCAGATAATCGAAGCCGAGCTCGTTGTTGGTGGCGTAGGTGATGTCGCAAGCGTAAGCGGCGCGGCGCTCGTCGTCGGAAAGACCGTGAACGATGATGCCGACCGTAAGGCCGAGGAATTTATAAACGCGGCCCATCCACTCGGCGTCGCGGCGAGCGAGGTAGTCGTTGACGGTGACGACGTGGACGCCCTTGCCCGGCAGCGCGTTGAGGTAGACGGCGAGCGTCGCCACCAGCGTCTTGCCTTCGCCGGTCTTCATCTCGGCGATATCGCCGTCGTTCAGCACCATGCCGCCGATCAGCTGAACGTCGAAATGGCGCTGACCGAGGGCACGTTTGGCGGCTTCCCGCACGACGGCGAAAGCTGGCTCAAGGAGCGTTTCGAGATCGGCTCCGGCGGCGAGTTTCTCACGGAATTCGATCGTCTTGCCGGCCAGCGCCTCATCGGAAAGCGCTTCCATCTCCGCTTCAAGCGCACCGATCGCCTGTACGGCGGGGCGGTAGGAGCGGATGCGGCGATCATTCGCCGAACCAAAAATCTTGCGTGCTAATCCGCCGAGGCCGACCATGGCAGCCCATCCCTTCGATCAGAATTCTGTGTGCAGGTGCGGGAAAGGGAAACGGCAACGCCCAGCGTTTGGTTCTGGGGCCAACCGTTCGCCCGACCTGCCGAGCCACGCTCCATCTATGGCGGGGTCGGAGATATGTCAACGCTGGCCCCACCCGGATGGCCGGAATCGGCGCTTCCGGCGATGGCCCGAGCGAGCGATTGTCACTGCTGTGCCGGCACTGCCACCGGTTCTTTGAAGGGGCGCTTTTTTGTCCGTGCCGTCACGGAGAATTTGCCGCCGCGCTCCGAGCGCGCTATAGGGCTGCCATCACGGTGCCGGCCCGATCTCCCGGGTGCCGGACCGAAGACAGGATCGTCCCGATGAATTTTGCTCCCGCCAGCGGCACTCGCGGTCGCCTCGGTCTTCTCGCCGCCGCCCTCATCGCGTTGCCGCTTTCCGTGCTGCCGGCCTCGGCCGACGACGTGGTGGCCCGCGTCAACGGCAAGGATATCACCGCTGCCGAAGTGCAGGTGGCCACCGACGTTTTCGGCGAGCAGCTCGCCCAGATCCCCGAGGCGCAGCGTCGTCCGATGATCGTTGGCGCTCTCATCGACATGCATGTCATGGCGGACGCCGCAAAGGCGGCCGGCACCGCCGACAGCCCGAAATACAAGGCACGCATGGCCTTCCTCGAAGCGCAGGCCCTGCGCAACACCTATGTCGAAGACGAGTTGCAGGGCAAGATTTCCGACGACGAGATCAAGGCCCGCTACGAAAAAGACATCGCAGGTTTCGTCCCGCCTGAAGAAGTGCACGCCCGTCACATCCTCGTGAAGACCGAAGACGAGGCCAACGCGGTCCTCAAGCAGCTCGCCGACGGCGGCAATTTCGAAGCCATCGCCAAGGAGAAGTCGCAGGACCCGGGCTCCAAGGACAATGGCGGCGACCTCGGCTTCTTCGCCAAGGGCCAGATGGTGCCGGAGTTCGAAGCCGAAGCCTTCGCGCTGAAGCCGGGCGAGACCTCGACCAAGCCGGTCAAGAGCCAGTTCGGCTATCACGTCATCAAGGTCGAGGAACGCCGCACCCAGCCGGTGCCGACCCTCGATCAGGTGCGCGAGCAGGTGATCCAGATGGTCCAGCGTGACAAGTATCAGGACACGCTCGCCAAGATGCACAGCGCCGCCAAGATCGAGATCCTGGATCCGACCGCTGCTCCGGCGGCACCAGCCGCGCCTGCCGACCCGGCCGCCACACCGGCGACGCCGGCTCCCGCCAAGTAAGAAGCGCCCTACCCGCCCCGGCCGCCCGTCGGCCGGGGTCCGCTATCTCCTCGCAGAGAGCCGAAGATGTCCGGAAACCTGTCCCCGCTCGCCCCCAAGTCCCATCCCGAGCTGCCAGCCTTGGAAGGCGTGCGCTTTGCGACCGCCGCCGCCGGCATCAAGTACAAGGGCCGAACCGACGTACTGTTGGTCGCTCTTGACGAGGGAACCGAGGTGGCCGGCGTCTTCACCACGTCCAAGTGCCCGTCGGCACCGGTCGACTGGTGTCGCGCCAACCTTGCCGCCGGCAGGGCGCGGGCGGTGATGGTCAACTCCGGCAACGCCAACGCCTTCACCGGCAAGAAGGGCCGCGAGACGGTGGAAATGTCAGCCGCCTACGTTGCCGCCGCCCTCGGCGTGCCGGCCGGCGAGGTGTTCCTTGCCTCGACGGGCGTCATCGGCGAACCGCTCGATCCCAAGAAGTTCGAGGCGGTGCTCGCCGAGCTGTCCGGCCGTCTGGCGCCGGCGCCGTGGCTGGACGCCGCCCGCGCCATCATGACCACCGACACCTTCCCGAAGGTGGTGACTGCCACCGTCGATCTCGGTGGCGTGCCGGTAACGATCAACGGCATGGCCAAGGGCGCCGGCATGATTGCGCCTGATATGGCGACCATGCTGTCCTTCATCTTCACCGACGCGCCGCTGGCCGCTCCGGTGCTGCAGGACCTCATCAGCAAGGGGACCCGGCAGTCGTTCAATTCGATCACCGTCGATAGCGATACGTCGACGTCCGATACGCTGCTGCTGTTTGGAACCGGCAAGGCGGCTGCCCGTGGCGCGCCGCGCATCACCGACCCGGCCGATCCCCGCTTGGCTGCCTTCCGCGCCGCCCTCGACGGGCTGCTCACCGACCTCGCCAAGATGGTGGTGCGCGACGGCGAAGGCGCCCGCAAGTTCATCGAGGTCAACGTGACCGGCGCCGCCGACAATGCGTCGGCCAAGCGCATCGCCTTTTCCATCGCCAACTCGCCGCTGGTCAAGACCGCCGTCGCCGGCGAAGACGCCAATTGGGGCCGCGTCGTCATGGCCGTCGGCAAGGCCGGCGAACCGGCCGATCGCGATCGCCTCGCCATCTATTTCGGCGGCATCCGCGTCGCCGTCGATGGCGAGCGCGACCCGGACTATTCCGAGGAAGCCGCGTCAGCGGCAATGCGCAAGGACGAGATCGTCATCCGCGCCGATATCGGCCTCGGCGAAGGATACGCCACGGTCTGGACCTGCGATCTCACCAAGGAATATGTCGCCATCAACGGCGACTACCGCAGCTGACCCCCTCTTTATCTGGAGAGACGTCGATGAAGATGGTGCTGGTTGTCGCCTGCGCTCTGATCGACGCCGATGGACGCATCCTGCTGGCTCAAAGGCCGGAGGGCAAGGCGCTCGCCGGTCTCTGGGAGTTCCCCGGCGGCAAGCTGGAGGTCGGCGAGCGTCCGGAGGATGCGCTGATCCGCGAGCTGTTCGAGGAACTCGGCATCGTCGTCAAGCCCGCCTGCCTCGCCCCGCTCACCTTCGCCAGCCACGCCTATGATGACTTTCACCTTCTGATGCCGCTCTACGTCTGTCGGCGTTGGAACGGCGAGATCACAGGCCGCGAGGGACAGGCCCTTGCCTGGGCGCGGCCCCAAAAGCTGCGCGACTATCCGATGCCACCGGCCGACGCGCCGCTGATTCCGCATCTCGTCGATCTGCTGTCGCCACTTTCGGGCAGTTCTTTGTAACCGCCATATACGAAATCATCACAAATTTATGGCAAGGATGAAGACTGCGCATGTGGTCGGCGGCAGCAACGCCTCATCACGTTCCCAGAGCATATGGCGCCAGGGTGCGTAGTGGTTTTGCGCTGACGACATGCCCCGGAACAAAGACTTGAAGCGGGCCGAACGAATCCTGGGGATCGCGACCCGCTTTGGAAAAGGGAGAGGCGACAGCATGGCGGAGAAGCGTCCGGAACAGCGCTGGGTTTATGCCTTCCTGCGCGACACCGAGGGCGCAACCGCCATCGAATATGGCGTCCTGTTGATGATGGTCGGCTTGGCGCTGCTCGGCATTGTGTCGCTGACCGACGTCTCCAACCATCTCAGCAATACCTTCAACTTCGTTTCCGATACCTTGTCGCGCTGATCGATCAGCCATCCCCCCTCGGTGGCGGGGCCTTCAGCGCATCGGCCAGCCGCATTTGCGCGCTGCCCGGCTTGAGTGGCTTTTGCTGGCTTTCGTGCGGCGCCCAACCCGACAGCGACACCAGCGTCAGGCTTGCCCGGACGCGTCCGTCCGGATCGCCAAACATGTCCTGATAGATCGCCGCGACCTCGGCAAACAGCGCCGGCCCCGTGAGGCCGCGCTGGCGATCGACCAGCATGTTGGTCGCGCCCATGGCCTTGAGGTCATCCATCAAGGACAGAGCGCTCGCATAACGCAGGGTCAATCGATCCTGATCGGCGACCGGCAATGCAAAGCCCGCCCGCTGCAACAGTCCGCCGAGATCGCGCACCTCGCCCATGGGCGCGACACGCGGCGACACACCGCCCGAGCGTCGGCTCTCGGCCTTGAGGAAGGCTTGCCTGAGCTCGGTCAATGTCTCGCCGCCGGCGAGGACGCCGAGGAACAAGCCATCCGGCCTGAGGACGCGCCGAGCCTCGATCAGCGCGCCCGGCAGGTCGTTGGCGAACTGCAGGGCCAGCGAGGACACCACGAGGTCGAAGGCACCGCTCGCAAAGGGCAGCGCCTCGTCATCGATCACCACGGCACCGCCGCCATCGACACCGGGAACGAGCAAGTCGGCGCGCATCACCTCGTCGACCCGGCCGGCGGCGAGCCGCGCCGCCAGTTGGCCGGTCGGATCGCCGACCACCAGCGCCCGCGAAAACTGCCGGTCAACGGCGGCGAGACGGTCGGCGAGATCATCGGCGGCGAGCGTCAGCAGGAAGTCGGCGCCTGGCCGCCGTTCGGCGAGTGCCCGCGCCCGGCGGCGCGCGAAAAGGCGACGATCGAAGATCACGGGCGTCATCGGCAGGCGTCCAACTGAAGCATCCGTCCGCATGAGCAGACGTGAAATGTGTTGCGTTCGCCTTGGATAGGCGGCAACGGCGGAGCCGTCAAATCGGCGAACGGAACACCCCTCTGGGCGCGGAGGCCTATCCGTGCTTAACTCCCCTCGCAACCCGTCGAACCCATCATGGCCGCAGATTCCGACCTCTGGCTTCCGCTTGCCATCGACGTGTCGCGTCGGTGGAAGATGAGTTTTGGCACCATCACCGCCACCGCTCGTCTTGCCCGTGCCGTCTGTGGCGAGCTGACCGACCTGATATTGCCACCCGCCTGCCCGGTGTGCCGCGCCCGGCTCGGCAGCGCCGGAGGCCTTTGCGCCGACTGCTGGCAGGGCGTGCGTTTCCTTGAACGCCCCTGGTGCGAACGCCTCGGCACGCCACTACCCATCGATCTCGGTCCGGGCATATTGTCGGCGGCGGCCGTCGCCGACCCGCCGGCCTTCGCCCGCGCCCGCTCGGCGGTTTCCTATGAGGGACCGGTGCCCGATCTCGTGCATGCCCTCAAGTATGCCGACCGCACCGACCTCGCACCGATGCTCGGCGCCTGGATGGCGCGCGCCGCTCACGAACTCGTCGCCGAAGCCGACATGCTGATCCCGATACCGCTGCACTGGGGGCGACTTGCCAGTCGCCGCTTCAATCAGGCGGCCTTGCTTGCCCATGAGGTCGGCCACCTGACCGGCTTGCCGGTGGCGACCCGCCTCCTCCTTCGAACCCGGCGCACGCCGCAACAGGTCGGGCTCGGTCGCGACGAGCGAGCCCGCAACATGCGGGGTGCCTTCGTGGTGCCCTTCGGCAAGAAGACAGACCTCGCCGGCCGCCGGCCCATTCTCATCGACGACGTGCTGACCACCGGCGCCACGCTGGAAGCCGCCACGCGGGCGCTGCTCGCCGCCGGCGCCTCAGCCGTCGACGTACTGACGCTGGCGCGGGTTGTGGCACCAAGCTGAAGCGGGATATAGAATCGCATCAGTAACGATCAACCCGAGGAGGCCCGCCATGGTTCCGGTCACCATCTACACCCGCGAGGGCTGCGGTTATTGCACCAGGGCCAAGGCCCTTTTGACCAGAAAGGGCGCCCCCTTTGCCGAGATCGACGCCGGCAGCGATCCCGCTCTCAAAACGGAGATGGTGCAGCGCTCCGGCCGGACCACCTTCCCGCAGATCTTCCTGGGCGACAGGCACGTCGGCGGCTGCGACGACCTCTACGCACTTGACGCCGAAGGGCGGCTCGACGCCCTTCTTGCCGGCTGAGGAGAAACCATGACGCGTCCGCTCTGCGTCGCCGCCGTCCAGCTCCGCTCTGGCCGCGATCCCCTGAAGAACCTGCCCGAGGTGGAAGCGCTCATCCGCGACGCCGCCAGCGCTGGCGCCACCTATGTCCAGACGCCGGAGATGACCAACATCATCGAGCGCGACCGGCCCGACATGCTGGGTCGCCTCGAGGTCGAGGGCAAGGACCCCTTCGTCTCCCGTGGCGGCCAGCTCGCCCGCGAACTCGGCATCACCCTGCATTTCGGCTCGCTGGCCATTCGCCGCGACGACGGGCGGATCGCCAATCGCGCCTATGTCTTCGCCCCCTCGGGCGAGCTTCGCGCCCGCTACGACAAGATCCACATGTTCGACGTCGACCTGCCCTTGGGCGAGACCTGGCGCGAGAGTGCCGCCTACACGCCAGGCGAAAGCGCCGTCATCGTGGAAGCGGCTGGAACCCGGATCGGCCTCGCCATCTGCTATGATCTGCGCTTCCCCCAGTTGTTCCGCGCCTACGGCCACGCCGGGGTCGAGATCATGGGCGCGCCGGCCGCTTTCACCCGCCAGACTGGCGAAGCGCACTGGCACGTGTTGCAGCGTGCCCGCGCCATCGAGAACGGCTGCTTCATGGTATCGGCCGCCCAGGGTGGCACTCATGAGGATGGCCGCGAAACCTACGGCCATTCGCTGATTGTCAGTCCCTGGGGCAAGGTGATCGCTGAGGCCGATCACGCCAATCCCGGCATCGTCGTCGCCGACATCGATCTCGACGAAGTGGAGCTCACCCGCGCCCGCATCCCCTCGCTGGAGAACGAGCGCCGCTTTACGCTAGCCGAATAGACGGCGCTCTGGGACAGATTTGCACCGAGCCGCTATGCAAACAGCTTAACCGCCTCTCTACTGCTGGAAGCGCAAAAAAGCAGCGCCGGACTTGCGATAGCTAAGCCGGCGCGCCATGTTGAAAGTCATGATCCGCTATTCGCTCATCTGTTCCAGTGCGCATGAATTCGAGGGATGGTTTCGCTCCTCGGAGGATTTCGACGCCCAGTCGTCGGCCGGCCTTTGTGCCTGCCCCGAGTGCGGCTCGACGTCGGTTACCAAGGCGCTGATGAGGCCGAACGTTGCGACGTCGGAAACCAGAGCCGTCGTGCCGGTCGTCGCGCAGGACAAGCAGCTCGTCGCCATCCCGCCAGAGGCGCGGGAATTCATCGAGAAGCTGAAGGAAATCAAGGCCGCGCTGCTCGATGGCTCAGAGAATGTCGGCAAGCGTTTCGCCGAGGAAGCCCGGCGCATTCACTTCGGCGAGGCCCCGGTGCGTGCCGTTCACGGCGAAGCGACGGCTGAGGATGCCCGCGCGCTTGTCGAGGAAGGCATCGACATCCTGCCGTTGCCTGTCCTGCCCGGCGAGCGGAACTGATCGTCAGGCTGCAGATACCGTTTCGAAATTCGCTCCGACGAGTCGACTGGGATGGCTTTCGAGAACCGGAGCGGACTTGAAGGTCCGTGAGCACCGGAAGCGCAGAAAGTCGTGCCAGACGGCCGCCGGAGTAGGATTTCAAGACGGTATCTTGGGGCGCGCAGCCAGTACCATGTAATTGACGTCGGTGTCGTCGCTTTCCTTCCAGGCGAAGCGGAGAGGGTCGAAGACGGCGCCGCGTCGGTCGAGTAGCGTCAGGCCGGCGTCCTGCAGCGGCGCCTCCAGCTCTTCCGGCTTGACGAACTTCTTCCAGTCGTGCGTGCCAACGGGCAGCCAGCGCAAGACATATTCGGCGCCGACCACGGCGAGACCGAGCGCCTTCAGCGTGCGGTTGAGCGTGGCCGCGACGACGAGGCCGCCCGGCTTCGCAAGGTCGGCCACCGTGCCGAGGAAGGACGGCACGTCGGCGACATGCTCCACCACCTCAAGGGCCAGCACCACGTCGAAACGGTCTCCGGTGGCCAGCACCTCCTCGGCCGTCGTTGCTCGATAATCAATGGTTGCGCCTGTCTCGGCGGCGTGCAGCCGCGCCACCTCGATATTGACCGGTGACGGATCAATGCCGGTGACGGTGGCACCCAGCCGGGCCATCGGCTCGGATACCAAGCCGCCGCCACAGCCGATATCCAGGAAGGAGAGGCCGGTAAAGGCGTCGGCGGCGCGTTCATCGCGGCCGAAATGCCTGGAGACCTCACGCTTGAGGTAATTGAGCCGGACGGGACTGAACCGGTGCAACGGCTTGAACTTGCCGTTCGGGTCCCACCACTCCCTGGCCATCGCCGAGAAGCGGTCGACTTCGGCCTGATCGACGCTGTCACGCTTCGTCTCGGTCATGGGGTTCTCCGCACCGTTGTCGCCAGGATCGGCGGTCTCGACTTTTCGGATCGGCCGCCTGCCAAGTCAACCCTTTGCGTCAATCATCGTCTGGCTGTTCGAATTCTGGTCATAAGCGGAAAAGCGGCCTTTCCGGCGTCACAGTGAAGCGCTTCACTAGTGAAAAATATGCTGGAGGAACCCTATGCCGCTTCATCCTGAAATTGCTGCCGACTTGGCCGTTGCCGCCGCGCGCGGCGACCCGCCTCTCAAGGAGCTGTCGGCGGAAGCCGCCCGCGCCCGCGCCGAGGCCGAACCGCGCGTCGGCGGCGCACCGGTGAAAGCAGTGGAAACAATTGTCATTCCCGTGAAGAGCGGCACGATCGCTGGGCGCCTTTACCGGCCGTTCGGTGAGGGTGGCGCCCTGCCCGGCATTGTCTACATCCACGGCGGCGGCTGGGTCCTCTGCTCGCTGGATACCCACGACAATATCTGCCGCAACCTTGCCGCCAGCGTCGGCGCCATCGTCATCTCGGTCGATTACCGCATGGCGCCCGAGCATCGCTTCCCGGTCGCGAGCGACGACTGCCTCGACGCCATACGCTGGATCGCCGCCCACACATCCAATTTCGGCATCGATCCGGCCAAACTGATCATCGGCGGCGACAGCGCCGGCGGCAATCTTGCCGCTGTCACGACGCTGCGCATCCGCGACGAGGGCGGACCGGCGCTCGCCGGCCAGATGTTGATCTATCCGGTGACCGATGACATCGCCGCCGGCCATCCCTCCTATGCCGAATTCGCCGATGGCTTTGGCCTGACCGCCGACGACATGGTCTGGTTCTGGGACCATTACGTGCCGGACCCGGCGCAGCGCACCCATCCGCATGCCTCGCCGCTCAGGGCCGACAGTCTCGCCGGCTTGCCGCCGGCCTTGCTGCTGACGGCCGGCTGCGACGTGTTGCGTGACGAGGGCGAGGCCTACGCCGGCCGCCTCGCCGCCGCTGGCGTGACGCTGGATTTCCGCCGCTACGAAGGCCTGCCCCACGGTTGCGCCGGCAACTACGGCCGTCTTCGCGCCGTAGCCCCCTTCTTCGAGCACCTCGTCACCTGGGCCCGATCGATCTTCCGGCTTTAGGCAAGCGCCAGGCATTCCGCGCGTTGCACCCGAAGCCATGCCAGCGGCTTCCGGCGCCAAGCGGCACCCGTGCGGAGCACGAAAGCCTAGGGACGAAGGCCTGCCGGCGACTGAGGCGGAAGAAAAAAGCCAAGCAATCACTGGCAGGCATCGCCTGCCAGTGATTGCCCGGCGTCGCACGTTCCTGTATTGAGGGCGCGGCCCTGCGGGTGCCGTTCGGCGGCCCGCCTTTTCACCTCTCGCAACGGGGTTCCCGCCCCTTAGGAAACGACGTCGGAAAATGGCTCGATTGGTGATGAAATTCGGCGGCACTTCGGTCGCCGATCTCGATAGGATCCGCAATGTCGCGGCCCATGTGAAGCGCGAGGTCGATGCCGGCCATCAGGTCGCCGTCGTCGTGTCGGCCATGGCCGGCAAAACCAACGAACTGGTGGCGCTCTGCCGTGGCGCCTCCTCGTTGCATGATGCCCGCGAGTATGATGCCGTCGTCGCTTCTGGCGAGCAGGTCACGAGCGGTCTTCTCGCCATCACGCTGCAGGCGATGGGCATCGACGCCCGCTCCTGGCAGGGCTGGCAACTGCCGATCGTTACCGACAGCGCCCATGGCGCCGCCCGCATCCAGTCGATCGACGGCACGCGCGTCATCGAACAGATGGAGGCCGGCCGCGTCGCCGTCATCGCCGGCTTCCAGGGCATCGGCCCCGACGGCCGCGTCTCCACCCTCGGTCGCGGCGGTTCCGACACGTCGGCCGTCGCCGTGGCAGCGGCGGTGAAGGCCGACCGCTGCGACATCTACACTGACGTCGACGGCGTCTACACCACCGACCCGCGCGTCGTGCCCAAGGCCCGCCGTCTCGACAAGGTCTCCTTCGAGGAGATGTTGGAGATGGCCTCTCTCGGCTCCAAGGTACTGCAGGTGCGCTCCGTCGAGCTCGCCATGGTCCACAAGGTCCGCACCTTCGTGCGGTCGTCCTTCGAGGACCCCAACAACCCCAAGACCATGCCGAACGGCGACCCGTTCGGAACGCTCATTTGCGATGAGGACGAGATCGTGGAACAGGAAGTCGTCACCGGTATCGCCTACTCCAAGGACGAGGCGCAGATCTCCATCCGCCGCGTGCCGGACCAGCCGGGCGTTGCCGCCGCCGTGTTCGGACCGCTGGCCGAGGCCAACGTCAACGTCGACATGATCGTCCAGAACATCTCCGCCGATGGGGCCGAGACGGACATCACCTTCACGCTGCCGGCCGCCGACTATGAGCGCGCCACCGCCGTGCTCAATGATTTGAAAGTCGAAATCGGCTACAAGACCTTCGAAGGCACCACTGGCATGTGCAAGGTGTCGGTGATTGGCGTCGGTATGCGCAGCCACGCCGGCGTCGCCGCTCAGGCCTTCAAGGCATTGGCAGCCAAGAGCATCAACATCCGGGCGATCACCACTTCGGAGATCAAGATCTCCGTGCTGATCGACGAGGCCTATACCGAACTCGCCGTGCGCACCCTGCATTCGGTCTACGGTCTCGACAAGGCTTGATACGGAATACCGGCGCCGGCGTGCTCCGGGCCGGCCCGTCAAAATCGACGCGCTCACGTCGATTTGTGAGGGACTCCGAGAAAAGGGCCTCGCCGCCGGAACGGCGAGGCCGTATCAACATGCCGGAGCCTATTCGTTTCCTGGCAGGTCCTGGAAGGGATGCTGCCATATTGATGGCTTCAAGCCGGCCGCAAAAAGCGCTAGGGCTGGCATTATGGAGTGAATGAGCCCGTCGGCCGGCCTGGCGCCGTTCCGGCCCGCGGGAGAGAGCAGGAAGCCGACGATGCGGGGAGGCCTTTCCGGACCGCGCGTTCTGCTCCGCCGCCTCCGCGAGGTGATGGCGGAGCCGATCAGCGCCCAAGAGCGATTGGACAAGATCGTCGTTACCATCGCGGCCAATATGGTCGCGGAGGTCTGTTCGCTCTACGTCCTGCGGGCCGACGGCGTGCTCGAACTGTTCGCCACCGAGGGCCTTAACCGGGAAGCCGTCCACAAGGCCTCGCTACGCATCGGCCAGGGCCTCGTCGGCCTGATCGCTGCGGAAGCTGCGGTGTTGAACCTCGCCGACGCCCAGGAACACCCGGCCTTCTCCTACATTCCCGGCACCGACGAAGAGGCCTACCACTCCTTCCTCGGCGTCCCGATCCTTCGCTCCGGCCGTACCCTCGGCGTTCTGGTGGTACAGAACCGCGTCCGCAAGACCTACTCCGAGGAGGAGGAGGAGGCGCTCCAGACCACCGGCATGATCATTGCCGAGATCATCGCCTCCGGTGAGGTGCTGGGGCTGGCCGCCGCCCAGCAGACGGTGCTCGACCTCAACCGGCCGATGCACGTGCCGGGCGTGGTGCTGTCCGACGGCGTCGGCCTCGGCCACGTCGTGCTGCATGAGCCGCGTGTCGTCGTTACCAACTTCATCGCCGAGGACCCCGAGCAGGAAGTGAAGCGGCTTACCACCGCCATCGCCAACCTGCGCCTGTCCATCGACGACATGATCGACAGCGGCGAAGTCGCCCACCACGGCGAGCATCGCGACGTGCTGGAAGCCTACCGCATGTTCGCCTACGACCGCGGCTGGACGCGACGCATGGAAGAGGCGATCGTCCGCTCCGGCCTGTCGGCCGAGGCGGCGGTGGAACGCGTGCAGTCCGACACCCGCGCCCGCATGCAGCGGCAGACCGACCCCTACCTGCTCGAACGCCTGCACGACTTCGACGACCTGACCTATCGCCTGCTGCGCGAGCTGATGGGCAAGGACAAGAATACCGAGCTGCCGGAGAACGCCATCGTCGTCGCCCGCTCGATGGGCGCCGCCGAACTCCTCGACTACGACCGCTCCAAGCTGCGCGGCCTCGTGCTCGAGGAAGGCACCACGACCAGCCACGTGGCCATCGTCGCCCGTGCCCTGTCGATTCCGGCCGTCGGCCAGCTCGCCAACGTCGTGTCGCTGGCCGAGAACGGCGACAGCATCATCATCGACGGCGAGAGCGGCTACGTGCACTTGAGGCCGCCGGCCGACGTCGAACAGGCCTATGTCACCAAGGTGCGCTTCCGCGCCCGCCGGCAGGAACGCTATCGCCAGTTGCGCTTCAAGGCGCCCGTGACGCTCGACGGCGTGCGCATCGCCCTCAATACCAATGCCGGTCTGCTGTTCGACCTGCCGCATTTCGATGAATCGGGCGCCGACGGCATCGGCCTGTTCCGCACCGAATTGCAGTTCATGATCGCGCCCAACTTCCCCAAGTTGGGTCAGCAGGCGGAGCTCTATTCCAAGATTCTCGACGGCGCCACCGGCCGGCCTGTCACCTTCCGCACGCTCGATATCGGCGGCGACAAGGTGCTGCCCTACCTCACTCGCTCGGTGCAAGAAGAGAACCCGGCCATGGGCTGGCGCGCCATTCGCATCGGGCTCGACCGCACCGTCATCCTGAGGACGCAGGTGCGTGCCTTGTTGAAGGCGGCCGGCGGCCGCGAGCTGCGCGTCATGTTCCCGATGATTTCGACGGTTGACGAGTTCAACAAGGCCAAGGAAGTGGTGAAGGGCGAGCAGCGGTTCCTCGAAAAGCACGGCCACGCCCTGCCCTCGTCGCTGAAGCTCGGCGCCATGATCGAGGTGCCGGCGCTGCTGTTCGAGCTGGATGAGCTGCTGTCGGTGGTCGACTTCGTGTCGGTTGGCACCAACGACCTGTTCCAGTTCATGCTGGCCGTCGACCGCGGCAATGCCAAGGTATCGCAGCGTTTCGACCCGCTCGCCCCCGCCTTCCTGCGCGCGCTGCGCACCATCGCCCGCAAGTCGGCCGAATATGGCAAGCCGGCCACGCTCTGCGGCGAGCTCGGCGGCACGCCGCTCACCGCCATGGCGCTGATGGCCATCGGTTTCCGCTCAATGTCCATGGCCGCTACCTCGGTCGGCCCCGTCAAGGACATGATCCGCTCCGTCAACCTCGGCGAACTCGAGGCGCTCTTGGCGCCGGCCCTCAACCGTCCCGACGGTCCGCCGATCCGCAAGCTCTTGCAGGATTTCGCCGAAGCCCGCGACATTCCGCTCAACTGATCCGGTTGCCAACCCACGCATGACCCCACTCGATGCTCGCCTCGAGGCCCTCCTCGACCGTTTTGCCATTCTCGAGGCGCGGCTTGCCGGCAATCCGGACGCCGAAACCTTCGTCCGCCTGTCGCGCGACTATGCCGAACTCGAACCGCTGGTCGCCCGTATCCGCGCCTTGCGGGGCGCCGACCGCGAACTCGCTGACATCGAGGCGATGCTTGCCGATCCCGCCACCGATCCCGACATGCGGGCGCTCGCCGAAGCCGAACGGCCTGAGCTTCTAGAAAAGGTCGAGACGCTCAGGCAGGACGTCCGCGTTGCGCTGCTGCCGCGCGACCGTGCCGACGACAAGAGCGCCATCCTGGAGGTGCGCGCCGGCACCGGCGGCGACGAGGCGGCCCTGTTTGCCGGCGACCTGTTCCGCATGTACCAGCGCTATGCCGAAGCGCGCGGCTGGCGCGTCGAGGTGATGAGCGTGTCGGAAGCCGAACTCGGCGGCTACAAGGAGATTATCGCCTCGATCGACGGCGCCGGCGTCTACGCCCGGCTGAAGTTCGAGTCCGGCGTCCATCGGGTGCAGCGGGTGCCGGTGACGGAGAGTTCGGGCCGCATCCACACCTCGGCGGCCACCGTGGCGGTGTTGCCGGAAGCCGAGGAAGTGGACATCGCCATCAACGAATCCGACCTCCGCGTCGATACCTTCCGCTCCTCTGGTGCCGGTGGCCAGCACGTCAACACCACCGACAGCGCCATCCGCATCACCCACATTCCCACCGGCCTCGCGGTCGCCTGCCAGGAAGAGCGGTCGCAGCACAAGAACCGCGCCAAGGCGATGAAGCTGTTGCGCTCCCGCCTCTACGAGATGGAGCGCGAGAAGGCCGACAGCGCTCGCGCCGCCGACCGGCGCGGCCAGGTCGGTTCCGGTGATCGCTCGGAGCGCATCCGCACCTACAACTTCCCGCAGGGGCGCGTTACCGACCACCGCATCAACCTGACGCTCTACAAGCTGCCGCAGGTGATGGAAGGCGATCTCGACGACGTGGTCAATGCCCTGATCACCGATCACCAGGCGAGGCTGCTCGCCGAAGCCGAAGCATGAGCGACGCTCCCACGCTCGGCGCCCTGCTTGCCGCCGCCCGCCGGCGTCTTGCATCTGCCGGCGTCGACACGGCCGCCATTGATGCCCGCCTGCTCGTCGAGGCGGTGACCGGCGCCAGCCGGCTCGATCTTCTCGCTGCAGCCGACCGCCCGGTCGCGCCCGGCGCTGCCGCCCGTCTCGACGAATGGATCGACCGCCGTATCGCCGGCGAGCCGGTTGGCCGCATCCTTGGAACCGCCTCCTTCTATGGCCTCGACTTCACGCTCGGTCCGGACACGTTGGAGCCTCGCCCTGACACCGAGGCGCTGGTGGAAGTGGCGCTCGGCGCCGTCCGATCCGGTCGCATAGCCGGCGTTTCACCCGACGGCGACGGCCTCCGTCTGCTTGATCTGGGCACCGGCACCGGAGCCATCGCCGTGTCGCTGCTCTCGAAATTGACACGTGCGCGTGGACTTGCCACCGACCTTTCACCCGGCGCACTGGAGGTTGCCAAGGGCAACGCCGCCCGCCATGGCGTCGGCGATCGGCTCGACTTCGCGCTGGGCAACTTTTTCGCCGCGGCCTCCGGCAGCTTCAACCTCATCGTCTCCAACCCGCCGTATATCGCCAGCGACGTCATCGCCGGCCTCGACCGCGAGGTTCGCCTGCACGACCCACGACTCGCCCTCGACGGCGGCATCGACGGGCTCGACGCCTACCGGGCCATCCTGAATGACGTGCGCGACCACCTCTCTTCGGGCGGCATCCTTGCCGTCGAAATCGGTTGGGACCAGGGCACGGCGGTCAGCACCCTGTTTGGAGCGGCTGGTTTGGCTGAAATTGAAGTTCACCGTGACCTTGGCGGCCGTGAACGGGTGGTTTCAGGGCTTCTTCCGGCGCAAACCGACTGAAATTCCCTCGCTTTATTGCCCTTGGACCCAAAATTCAGCTTGGAAAGTTGTGACGAAGCAGTTAGGGTCCTTTCGTAGAGAATCGGCTGTATTTGACGTCACCGTCGAAAAGCCGTATTCGGGAGGCATGACCTCTTGCCTTGGCGAGTGAGCAATCGGAGTTCGCTCACGGCGGCTGAATGCCGACAGAGCCAAGGCGTGGGCCAGGATCCCGCTCAGACCCGTTCTCGATACGATCAAACGTAGAGGATGCTGAGGCGACACCGTCATGGGCCTGCCCGAGCGGACGGTCGTTCTCGATGGATGATATGTTTGCACCAGGCGCCGCGACTTCACCGGCCTCCTCATCAGGAGAGCTGAAAGTCAACGAGACCCGCGGCCTCGCGCCCCGTGCTTTTTTGACCCGCGAAGGCAAGAGATAGCGGACATATGAGGCAGAACCAGCAGAACAAGCAACGGATGCGCGGCCGGCCCAACAACCGCAAGGCTCCCAATCCGCTAACCCGGTCGTTTGATTCCAACGGCCCGGATATCAAGATCAGAGGCACCGCCCTTCATATCGCCGAGAAATACACGCAGCTCGCTCGCGATGCGTCGTCGGCCGGTGACCGGGTGATGGCGGAGAATTACCTCCAGCACGCCGAGCATTACTACCGCATCATTGCCGCCGCACAGGCCGCACAGGCCGCCGCTGCTGCCGGACGCGAGGACGAGACCGAGGACGAAGATTTCGAGCCGATCGGCTCGGACCGTTTCGAGCCGCGCCAGATCGAGATCCGCCAGCCCGGCCAGTTCGACAACACCAACCGGCAGCCGAACGAGCAGCGCGAACCGCGCGACATGGGCAGCGGCAACTACCAGAACCGCGACAACAGCGGTCCGCAGCGCGACTACAACCGCAACGGTGAGAACGCCGGCGGCAATCGCAACAACGACAACAACCGCAATGGCGACAACGCTGGCGGCGACCGACAGCAGCAGGATCGCAACGAATATCGTCGCGACCGTCGGCCGCGCTTCGACCGCTTCGGCCGCGACAACCGGGGCGATCGCCAGGGACAGGGGCAGAACCAGGACAACCGGGGCGGCGAGCGCCAACCGCAGCCGGCCGTGGCGCCGACGCTGGCCGATGCGCCGCAACCCGACGTCAGATTCCCCGACGTGCCGCAGCCCGTCGCCCGCGTCGAGCGCGAGCGGCCTGTGGAACGCGCCCCGGTAGAACGCGAACGTCCAGCCGAGCGCGAGCGTCCGGTACCGGCCGCCGCCGAAGCCGGCCTGCCGGCCTTCCTGCTGGAGCGCCAGCCCCGCGCCTCCGAGCCGGCGCCCGAGCGTCCCGCGCCGACGGTCGAGCGTCCTGCTCCGGCTGCCGAACCGGTTCGCGAATCCTCACCCACGCCGGTGGCTGCCGCCCCGGCTGAGACGGGAGCCGACGAAGAGGCGCCGCGCAAGCGCGTCCCACGCCGTCGCGCCACCACGATCGGCACCCCGATTGCGCCGACCACCCGTCCGCGCGCCCGCCGTACCAAGACCACGACCGACACCGAGAGCAGCGAAGGCTGAAGCCTTTTTGCCAAGCCTGACCGAACAAAAGGGCTGCGTCGGCAACGACGTGGCCCTTGTCATTTCACGGTCGAGCGCAAGCCCCAGAATCGGCATAGGGGGGCGATCTTTTGGATCGCTCCCCTGCCACACCACCCGGCATGCGGGTCCGCACCGGGCGGTTCGCGAGATTGAGGTCAAGCAAGTCTGGTCATTCCCATGTGGTCGGCCCATTTGATCGTGAGGACGGCGTTGAGGAGCATGCCGGAGTTGCGCCACCATCGGCGGCCATTGGCAGCGACTTGGGCGGCGACCTCGGGTTTGGCTCCCAAGCTTGTCAATTCCCGATAGATGGTCCTGCCGCGTGTCCATTGCTTGAGTTGGATGGCTCGCAGGCGATGACGCATCCATTCGTCCAGCTCTCGCCAGAGCGTTGGCGTTTGCGCCAATCTGAAGTAAGCCTTCCACCCCGGCACGAAGCTGCGCAGCCGTTCCGTCACCACGCGCAGAGACCGCCCCGTCACGCGGGGTGTCAATTGGCGGATGCGGTTCTTGAACGCCTTGACCGCCTTGTCGGCGACCCGCCGTTTGACCACACCGCCCGGCGCTGCCCAGAAGGCGAAGCCGAGGAATTTGCGGCCAAAGACGGAGGCGACAGCGCTCTTGGTCTCGTTCACCGTCAGGTGGAGACGGCCATAGAGGCGCCGCAACAGGGCCATTACCCGCCCGCCTGGACCGCACATAGACGTTGCAGTCGTCGGCATAGCGGCAGAAGGCATGGCCCCGCCGTTCGCCGGCTACTACGACCTCTGCTGACTTCTCGCTCCGGCTCGACACCGTCGCCCTTTCAGGCATGAGGCGAGATCTCCCCAGGTAAGAACGCGTTCCTTCACTGCACGACCGCCGGATCTACGTCGCTTCACCTTGATCACAACGGCTTTGCGGTTCGTAGCCCGCTCGCCCTGCTCGGCAGCGCCTCATATCCAGTTCTTGTTCATCGGCCCGCAGCTTCGATCCACGCTGCCTCCCCACGCTTGGTCGCCCGCACGCAGTTGCGCTTCACTTCGTTCGCTATGACCAGCTTACGGAGGGACTTCCACCCGCAAGAACGCGCCCATGCTGGGCGCACCAACGAAAAAGGGCGACGCCGCGGCGTCGCCCTTTGCCTGTTATCGTTCGCGAGAGCTATCTCAGGCTGCCGCGTCCTTGGAGCGCAGGCGCTTGCGCTCGATCGGGTCGAGCAGGATCTTGCGCAGACGAATGGACTTCGGCGTCACCTCGACCAGTTCGTCGTCCTGGATCCAGGCCAGCGCCTTCTCCAGCGTCATGCGGATCGGCGGCGTCAGGCGCACCGCCTCATCCTTGCTGACCGAGCGGACGTTGGTGAGCTTCTTGCCCTTGAGAACGTTGACCTCGAGGTCGTTCTCGCGGGTGTGCTCACCGACGATCATGCCCTGGTAGACCTTCCAACCCGGCTCGATCATCATCGGGCCGCGATCCTCGAGGTTCCACAGCGCAAACGCCACGGCCTCGCCAATGTCGTTGGAAATCAGCACGCCATTACGCCGGCCGGGCAGATCACCCTTGTGCGGCTGATAGGCGTGGAACAGCCGGTTCATCACCGCCGTGCCGCGCGTATCGGTCAGCAGCTCCGACTGGTAGCCGATCAGGCCGCGGGTCGGCGCGAAGAACACCAGGCGCAGGCGATTGCCGCCGGACGGGCGCATCTCCACCATGTCGGCCTTGCGCTCGCTCATCTTCTGGACGACCACCGAGGAATATTCCTCGTCGACGTCGATCACCACCTCTTCGATCGGCTCCAGCGTCTCGCCCGTCGCCTCGTCCTTGCGGAAGACGACGCGCGGCCGCGACACGGCGAGCTCGAAGCCCTCGCGGCGCATGGTCTCGATCAGCACGGCGAGCTGCAACTCGCCACGACCGGAGACGAAGAAGGAATCCTTCTCCGAGCTTTCCTCGATCTTCAGGGCAACGTTGCCCTCCGCTTCGCGCAGGAGGCGGTCGCGGATCATGCGGCTCGTCACCTTGTCGCCTTCGGTACCGGCCAGCGGCGAGTTGTTGACGACGAACGTCATGGTAACGGTCGGCGGATCAATCGGCTGGGCGTGCAGCGGCTCGGTCACGTCAAGAGCGCAGAAGGTCTCGGCCACCGTGCCCTTGCTGAGGCCGGCGATCGCCACGATGTCGCCGGCTTCACCGACGTCGATCGCCGTGCGCTCGAGGCCACGGAAGGCCAGCAGCTTGGAAACGCGACCCTGGTCGACGACGTTGCCGTCCTGGTCGAGCACCTTGATGGTCTGGTTGGTTTTCACCGAACCCGAGGTGATGCGACCGGTGACGACACGGCCAAGGAAGGGATTGGCCTCGAGCAGCGTGCCAATCATGCGGAAGGAGGCATCCTTCTCGACATGCGGCGGCTCGACATGACGCAGCACCAGATCGAACAGCGGGGTCATGCCCTCGCCCTCGCCGCCTTCCGGCGTGGTCGAGAACCAGCCATTGCGGCCCGAGCCGTAAAGGATCGGGAAGTCGAGCTGCTCATCGGTGGCGTCAAGATTGGCGAACAGGTCGAACACCTCGTCCACCACCTCGTGGATGCGGGCGTCGTGACGGTCGACCTTGTTGATGGCAACGATCGGCTTCAGACCGACCTTCAGCGCCTTGCCGACCACGAACTTGGTCTGCGGCATCGGCCCCTCGGCGGCATCGACCAGCACAATGGCACCGTCCACCATGTTGAGGATGCGTTCCACTTCGCCACCAAAGTCGGCGTGGCCAGGGGTGTCGACGATGTTGATCCGCACATCCTTCCAGACCACGGAGGTAGCCTTGGCAAGGATGGTGATGCCACGCTCCTTCTCGAGGTCGTTGGAATCCATCACGCGCTCGGCCACCTTCTGATTTTCGCGATAGGTGCCGGACTGCTTCAGGAGCTCATCGACCAGGGTCGTCTTGCCATGGTCGACGTGCGCGATGATGGCGATGTTGCGCATTTGCATGGGCGTACTCGGTTTGGAAAAGACAGACGGCCCGAAGCGAGCCTCCGGACCGTCATTCTGGCGCGCACTATACAAATGAATGTGACGGTAGCAAGAAAAACCTGATTATACCTGCGAAGATCAGCCATGCAACGGGCTGCGACACTTAACAGAGCTGAGCCGTCTCTGCTAAAAACGCCAATTCCAGCTCTCCTTTCCGGGACGCCTCATGCAGCATGCCCCGATGACCGAGCGCCATGTCGCGGCGATTGGCTCCCTTCTTATTGCTCTCGGGCCGGTGTCACTTGCCCTCTACACGCCGGCCATGCCACAACTGGTCATTGATTTCGCCACGACCTACCCGGCGGTGAAGGCAACGCTGGCCGCCTATTTCGCAGGCTTCGCCTTGGCGCAGCTCGTGTGCGGCCCGTTGTCGGATGCCTATGGCCGGCGGCCTGCCGCGCTCGCCTTCCTCACGCTCTACGCGATCGGCTCGGTCGGCGCCATGCTGGCGCCTTCCATCCACGCACTGACGCTGGCACGTCTCGTTCAGGGTATTGGCGCCGCCGTCGGCATTTCGGTCGCCCGCGCCATTGTCCGCGACAACTTCACCGGCGAACAATCGGCGCGGGTGATGAACACCATCGGCATCTTCCTCGCCATCGGCCCGGCCATGGCGCCGACGCTCGGTAGCCTTGCCATGCTGGCCTTCGACTGGCGAGCGATCTTCGTGCTGATGGTGGCCTATGGCGGTGCGCTGCTTGTTGTCGTCTATCGTTTCCTGCCGGAGACCAACCGCGCGCCCGATCCGGCCCGCGCCAGTCCGGCCGGTCTCGTTCGCGCCTATGCCGACCTCGGCAGCGATCGACGTTTCCTGTTTCCGGCCTTGATGCTGGGGATCACGCTCGGCGGCTTCTACTCGCTGAGCTCGATGCTGCCTTTCCTGTTGATCGACATCGCCGGCCTCAGCCCGCAGGCCTTCGGCTTCGGCATGCTGGGCCAGACCGGCGCCTATATTCTCGGCGGCATCGTCACCAAGGCCCTGCTGAGGCACGTTCCGGCCCGTGATCTGATTCTACCCGGACTGACACTCGCCATGGCCGGCGCGCTGGCGATGACGGCGTCCATTGCCCTCTGGCCGCCCTCCTATCTGTCGATCATGGCCCCCGTCGCAGTGTTCGCCTTCTCGCTCGCCATGCTGACGCCCGACCTCACCACCCGCGCCATGGCCGCCTTTCCGGATAAGGCCGGCGCCGCCGCCGCCCTCTTGGGGTTTGCACAGATGGGAAGCGGCTTCGTCGATTCCAGTACGGTGGCACTGATCGGTTCGCCACCGCTCGCCTTCGCCACGGTGATCCCGATCGTCACCTTCGCGGCGTTGGCGCTCGGCATCGCCGAACGGGAACCGGGCTGAGCCGCGCGTCAGGCGCGACGATAGCCGAGGAGACCCGGCGCCGAGTGCCAGAAAGCCTGCGCGGCAAAGCCCATGAACAGCAGACCCGAGCCCCTGACGATGGCAAGTTCGTGCGCCCGGTAGAAGCGTCGCACGGCACCCGCTCCAATGATGGAGATCATCACCACATCGGCGGCCAGGAAACCGACAAAAGACGCGGCGAGCAAAGCCGGCAAGTTTGAGAAGGACAGCGTGTCGGCAACACCGCCGACCAGCGCCGTGAAGGTGGCGAGTGCCACCGGATAACCCTTGGGGTTGGTGAGGCCGAAGATCAGGCCGCGCCGGAACGGCCGCTCCACGGCCATCACCGCCCGTCCCTCGCCACCCGGCCGCGCGCGGAAGGCGCGCCAGCCGATGAAGGCGAGATAGGCGCCGCAGACGCAGCCGAGCAGGTCGAACACCATCGGTCCCACCACATGGGCGCCGACCAAGGCCACGAGCGCCAGGCTCGTCCAGAGCGTATCGCCGGCCAGGTGACCGACGATGAAGCGGGCGCCGGCACCCCGCCCTTGTCCGGCGCCGATGCCAAGCAGCGCGATGAAGGCCGGGCCGGGGATCACGACATAGAGGAAGGCGGCGACAAAGGCCGACAAAAGAAGCGATAGCGGCATGAAAAAACTGGCCTTCTGGCGAGAGATCGCGAAGCTTCCCGCAAATCGCCGTGCCGCGCAATCGTCGCCCTGCCCATAAGCTGGGCATCAGCGCAGACGCAGCCGACCCGGCGGGCCTGCCGGCATCGTTGTCATTGGCGGCTTGAGGCCGGTTCACGCTATTTTTGGCAAGGCGCTTTACGCGCAATTAATCGGCGACGGCGATGCTACCTCAGATGGAGGCTGGTCGGGAGGAGACGGCGCGTCGCCGTAGGCTTTGCGCTGGACCGATCAATCGGGGGAGTTTCGTCATATGCCGAAGTTCAGGTTCAAGGGATTCGCATTCGGCTCGCGGTTCCGCATTGCCACAAAGGTGCTCGCCTTCGGGCTGTTCTCGCTCTTGGCCCTCGCAATCGTCGGCGGGCTTTACATGATGCAGGACATCAACGCCAACAGCTATCGGCAGCGCGCCGCCAGCGCCCGCATCAACGCCGATCTGGCCGGCACGCTGCAGATCACCGCGCTGCAGCTTCGCCGCGCCGAGATCGAATTTCTGTTCACCGGCAACGAGCGCTATTCCGGCCTGCACGGCGACCTGACGCGCATGACCGCCTCGACCATTCAGCAGCTCGAAGCGCGCATCAAGGCGACCGATCCGGCGAAATCGGAAAATGTCGCCCAGATCAAAGCCGGCCTCGAAGATTACGGCACTTCCTTCAAGGCCATTCTGGACATCAAGAAGCAGCTCGGCCTCTATCCGCAACAGGGCGTCAATGGTGCGCTCCTGAAGTCCAGCCAGGCGGTAACCGACCTCTTGGCCGCCAACCCGGCACCCGATCTGGCAGCGCTGTTCGCTACCATGCGGACCTTCGAAAAGGACTTCATGCTGAAAAGCGATCCGCAGTCCTTCACAGCTTTCGGCAAGGCGTCCATGGACTTCACCCGTGCGCTCGCCCGCAGCACGCTCGGTGCCGATGCCAAGGCGGCGCTCGGCAAGGCGATGGAGGGATACACCGCGAACGTCGGCCAGTGGGTGACCCTGCAGCAGAAATTCCTCAGCATTTACGAGCAGCTGTCCAATGGTTACAGGACACTGGAGCCGCAACTCGACAACCTGGTCTCCCTGATCCGCAGCGTCGATACCGCCGCCTCCACCTCGGAAATTCGTGCCCGCCGCGATGCCCGGGACCAGCTGATGATCGTCTTCGGCGCCATCATGGCGATGACGCTGGTGTTCGGCCTGCTGCTGGCGCGCGGCATCGTCAAGCCGATCAGCCGTATTACCGCCGCGATGAAGGCGGTTGCCGCCGGCGATCACGATGTGAACATCCCCTACGCCGGCCACCGCAACGAAGTTGGCGACATGGCGCGGACCCTCGATGTGTTCGCCAAGGGACTATCGGAGACCGAACGGCTCCGGGCCGAGCAGGGCGAGAACGATCGCCTCGTCGCCGAGCGGCAGCTCCAGGAACGCCAGGCTCTCGCCGATGCTTTCCAGTCGACCATGGGTGCGCTGGCCGATCGCTTCGTCCGCTCGTCGGCCGAAGTTGCTGAAGCGGCCCGCGAGCTGTCCGAGACCGCCGACGCCACCTCCGGTCGGGCACAGTCGGTGACCGGTGCCGCCGAGGCCGCGGCGACCAACGTCCAGACGGTCGCCGCCGGTGCCGAGGAGCTCACCGCCTCCATCCGCGAGATCAACGTTCAGGTGTCCAAGTCCGCCGACATTGCCGAAGAGGCCGCCGCTGAAGCATCTCGCACCGAGACCAAGGTGCGGGCGCTGACCGACGCCGCCGTTCGCATCGGCGATGTCGTTAACCTCATCCGGGCAATCGCCGAACAGACCAACCTTCTGGCGCTCAATGCCACCATCGAAGCGGCACGCGCCGGCGACGCCGGCAAGGGCTTCGCCGTCGTCGCCAGCGAGGTGAAGCAGCTCGCCGCCCAGACCGCCAAGGCCACCGACGAGATCGGTTCCAAGATCGGCGAGATCCAGGAGGCGACCAACGAGACGGTCACCGCCATCGGCCGCATCACCTCCACCATCTCGATGATCCGCGAGGTTACGGCCTCCATCGCCGGCGCCGTCGAGGAACAGGGCGCCGCCACCGGCGAAATCGCCCAGAACACCCAGTTGGCCGCCGAAGGCACGCAGACGGTGACCGGTTCCATCGCCGGGGTCGGCGAGGCCGCCGAACATACCGGCCGTGCCTCGAGCCACCTGATGTCGCTGTCGACCGAACTCGAACATCAGTCTGCCGACCTCCAGAGCGAAGTCGGCAAGTTCGTCGAGAGCCTGCGCGCAGCGTAACTCGGCTTGGCTGAAACCAGCCGATAAAGAAAAGGCCCGCTCCGGTATGCGCCGGAGCGGGCCTTTCAGTTCATGTGAGGGCTCTGAACCGGCTCAGCCGCGATCGCGCTTGGCGAGCGTGCGGAGGCGCAGGGCGTTGAGCTTGATGAAGCCGGCGGCGTCCTTCTGGTCGTAGGCGCCCTGGTCGTCCTCGAAGGTGACCAGTGTCGACGAGTAGAGCGTCTTCGGCGACGAACGGCCGGTGACGATGACGTTGCCCTTGTAGAGCTTCAGCGTTACTTCGCCCTCGACATTCTCCTGGCTCTTGTCAATCAGCGCCTGCAGCATGTAGCGCTCGGGCGCGAACCAGAAGCCGTAGTAGATGAGTTCCGCGTAACGCGGCATCAGCTCATCCTTGAGATGGGCGGCGCCACGGTCGAGCGTGATGCTCTCGATCGCCCGGTGGGCGGTCAGCAGGATGGTGCCGCCGGGCGTCTCGTAGACGCCGCGCGACTTCATGCCGACAAAGCGGTTCTCGACGAGGTCGAGGCGACCGATGCCGTTGTCATGGCCATAGGCGTTGAGCGCGGTCAGCAGCTCGGCCGGGCTCATGCGCTTGCCGTTGATGGAGACGGCATCGCCCTTCTCGAAACCGACGGTGATGATGGTCGCCTTGTCGGGCGCCTCTTCCGGCGAGATGGTGCGCATGTGGACATATTCGGGCGCCGGCTGCGACGGATCTTCCAGCACCTTGCCCTCGGAGGACGAGTGCAGAAGGTTGGCGTCGACCGAGAAAGGCGCGTCGCCCTTCTTGTCCTTGGCGATCGGAATCTGATGCTTCTCGGCAAAATCGATCAGATCGGTGCGGCTCTTGAACGCCCAGTCGCGCCAGGGGGCGATGATCTTGATGTCCGGGTTGAGCGCGTAAGCCGAAAGCTCGAAGCGCACCTGGTCGTTACCCTTGCCGGTGGCACCGTGGGCGATGGCATCGGCGCCGGTCTTCTTGGCGATGTCGATCAGGTGTTTGGAGATCAAGGGACGAGCGATCGAGGTGCCGAGCAGGTAGACGCCCTCGTAGACGGCGTTGGCGCGGAACATCGGGAACACGAAGTCGCGGACGAATTCCTCGCGCACGTCCTCGATGAAGATCTCCTTGATGCCCATCATCTCGGCCTTCTTGCGGGCCGGCTCGAGATCGCCGTCGCCCTGGCCGAGGTCGGCGGTGAAGGTCACCACCTCGGCGCCGAGTTCGGTCTGCAGCCACTTGAGGATGATCGACGTGTCGAGGCCGCCGGAATAGGCCAGCACGACTTTCTTGACTTCGCCCTTTTTCATGGAAACTCCGTAGGGATGAAAGCCGCGGCGGTCGGCGGGAGGTTCGCCGGCGGCTCGAAAAGGTCGCCGGCAATTTAACCGACTATGCCGGCCGTGCAAGGCTGGAGATTCGCCATTTGCCGGCCGTGATCGCAACTGATAAACCCGGCCGTCCCGCCAGCCGAGCCGAGCATGACCGATCCCCACCCGATTTCAGACCGCGCCTGGATGAGGCTGACCCTTCTGGTCATCGCCGCCTTTCTTGTCCTCCGCCTCGCCGCCCTCCTGTTGAGCGGCTTCGAACTGACCTATGACGAAGCGCAATATTGGGCCTGGTCGCGCCAGCTTGCCTTCGGCTATTTCACCAAGCCGGGGCTGATCGCCTGGCTGATCCGCGGCACGACGGAAGTCTGCGGCAACGGCGTCGCCTGCGTGCGGGCGCCGGCGCCCATCCTGCACGCCGCGGCGGCCTGGTTCGTCTTCCTCGCCGCCCGCCGCCTCTATGACGCGCGCGTCGCCTTCTGGAGTGCGCTCGCCTACATGGCGATGCCGGCCGTCAGCCTGTCGTCGCTGATCTTCAACACCGATGGTCCCTTGCTGTTCTTCTGGTGCGTCGGCTTGCATGCGGCGGTGCTCTTTCTGGGAAAACCGTCGTTCTCCCGCGCCTTTTATCTTGCCACGACCGTCGCCGTCGGCCTCAACGCCAAATATGCGATGATCTATCTGCCGGCCTCGCTTCTCGTCTATATCATTGCGACGGCCGACAGACGGCCGCTTCTCCGTGCCGGCGCCACCTGGGTGGCGCTTCTCGGTGGTCTCGCCGGCTTCCTGCCCAACCTGATCTGGAACGCCCAGAACGGCTTCGTCACCTTCCACCACACCGGCGACAATGCCGGCTGGGAGAAGATCGGCTTCAAGATCGGCAAGATTTTCGAGTATCTCGGCGGCCAGTCCGTCATTCCCGGGCCGATTCTGTTTGCCATCGTCGTCCTCGCCGCCGTCCTCGGCTGGCGATCGACGAAGCCCGGCACCGACCGCCTCATGATGTGGCTGAGCCTGCCCATCCTGATTGTCATCGGCGTCAACGCTGCTTTCGCCAAGCTGCATGGCAACTGGGCGGCGACGGCCTTCCCAGCCCTCATCGTCTTCGCCAGCGCCTTGCTTTGCAACAGTCGCTGGTATGGCCTCCTGAAGCTGTCGGCGGCCATCAACATCGTGGCGGCCGCCGCTCTCGCGGTTGGCGTCAGCCTCGTCGGCCATGTGCCGTTGCCGGAGAGGCCGAGACAGCTTCAGCGTCTGCTGCACTGGGCCGACTACGGTGACAAACTCGCCGAGGCCGCGCGGGCGGCCGGCGTTCATACCGTCGTCACCGTCGGACGTCCGATGACGTCGGAGACCCTCTACGAATTGCGCGATAGCGGCCTCGATGTCCGCCCCTATCTGGCACCCGGCGCAGCGCCGGCCGATCAGTTCGAGATGACCATTCCCTACGATCCCGCCCATGGCCCGGCACTCCTGGTCACCGAGGTCGATCCGGCAACGCTTGGCATTGCGCCGGAGAGGGTCGAGTCGCTCGGCGCCCTCGAGACCCGAATCTATAAAGCGCCGGGCGGCCGCATGCCGATCTATCGGATCGACCGTTGACAGATGGCGTCGGGAGTCCCATTTCGACGCCATGCGCAAAACCCACTATCCCGACCCCGAGATCATCGGCCCGGCCGAAGGTCATGAGGCTCGCGTCCGCTCCCGCTTCTGGAAGACCGTCAAGAAGGCGATCGCCGCCATCCCGTTTATCGAAGAGGTGGTGGCCACCTATTACTGCGCGCTCGATCCGGAGACGCCGGCATCGGTGCGAGCAACCTTGCTTGCCGCACTCACCTATTTCGTGGTGCCGCTCGACATCATACCGGACTTCATTGTGGGATTCGGCTTCTCCGACGACATCACCGTGCTGGTCACGGCGATCGGCATGGTCCAGCGGCATATCGGCGAGCAGCATCGCATAGCCGCCCGCGTTGCGCTCGACCGACTCGCCACTGAAAAAACCGGATAACTTGCGGGCAGCTAATAGCTTGGCTTGGCTGGCCGCATTGTCGCCCGATTTCGGGCCAAGCCTCGCGCCGCAACAACGTGAAATGCCCGTGGCTACCATTGCCCCGATAGTTCGAGACGCCGGAGCAACACTTTGGTAACCATGACGCCTTAACGTTTCCCTTAGGCTTCATGCGGACCGCTTCGGTGGGCGCATCAGTGTCCCACGACGAGACCCAAGGTGATTAGATGACGAACGCACGCACCCTCGGCTTGGCCGTCGCACTGCTGCTCAGCGCGACGACCCTCGCCGGCGCCCAGCAGCAGACCAAGGCGCCCACGCAGCAGACCAAGGCGCCTACGCAGCAGCAACAGCAGCAGGCCAAGGCACCCACGCCGCTCCAGACGTTCGAGAGCTGGGCCACCTACACCTACAACAATGCCGGCGCCAAGGTCTGCTACACCGCGACGCAGCCGACCGACAAGCAGCCGGCCGGCGTCAACCGCGATCCGGTGTTCATGTTCATCACCAATCGCCCGAAGGAGGGCGTCAAGCACGAGGTTTCGGTGATCGCCGGTTATCCCTACAAGGAAGGCTCCAAGACCACCGTCAAGATTGGTGACGCTACCTTCAGCATGTACACCAAGGACCAGGGCGCCTGGGTCGACAATGCCGCCGAGGAAACCCGCTTCATCACCGCCATGAAGGGCGGCTCGACCATGGTGATCACCGGCACATCACGTCGCGGCACCGTCACCACCGACACCTATTCGCTGAAGGGCATCAGTGCCGCCCTGAAGCGCATCGACGGCGAATGCCAGTAAGCTTCATGCCGGAATAGAGATCAACCCAACCCCATCTTGGGTTTTCTCCGGTTTTCTGCTATGGCTTCTGATAACCGGGAACGGTCGGGACGGTGACGTCCGCGGCCGTTCTTGCTTTTGAGGCGAACCTTTTTCCGCCATTCCAACCCCTTCAGGATCAACCGAACGCCCATGTCGACCCTCATCGACCACAGCCCTGTTGCCGCCTCGCCCGTCACCGCGCCGGAAAAGCCGTCGCTCGTCGGCATGACGCGCGTCGAGATGGCCAAAGCGCTCCTTGCCATCGGCGTCGAGGAGCGGCACCTCCGGATGCGCGTCGGCCAGCTTTGGCACTGGATCTACGTGCGCGGCGTGCGCGACTTCTCGGCGATGACCAACGTCGCCAAGGACCTGCGTGCCCGGCTCGACGCCGCCTATGTCGTGGGTCGCCCCGAGATCGTCGCCGAACAAGTGTCGGCCGACGGCACGCGCAAATGGTTGATGCGCTTCCCCTCGCGCGGCGCCGGCAAGCCGGTGGAGATCGAAACCGTCTACATCCCGGAGGAAGGGCGCGGCACGCTTTGCGTTTCCTCGCAGGTCGGCTGTACGCTCAACTGCGCCTTCTGCCACACCGGCACGCAGATGCTGGTGCGCAACCTCACCGCCGAGGAGATCGTGTCGCAGGTGCTGGTCGCCCGCGACCGGCTCGGCGACTACCCCGACGTGGCGCCCAATGCGGAGGCAGCCATTCCGAGTGAAGGGCGCCTGGTTTCCAACGTCGTCATGATGGGCATGGGCGAGCCGCTCTACAATTTTGATGCCGTCAAGCAGGCGCTTCATATCATCATGGACGGCGACGGCCTGTCGCTGTCGAAGCGCCGCGTCACGCTGTCCACCTCCGGCGTGGTGCCCAACATCGCCCGCACCGGCGACGAGATCGGCTGCATGCTGGCGATTTCCCTGCACGCCGTGCGCGACGACCTGCGCAACGTGCTGGTGCCGATCAACAAGAAGTACCCGCTGAAAGAGCTGATCGACGCCTGCCGCGCCTATCCGGGCTTGTCGAATGCGCGTCGGATTACCTTTGAGTACGTGATGCTGAAGGGTGTCAACGACAGCCTCGCGGACGCCCGCGATCTCGTGAAGCTCCTGAAAGGCATCCCTGCCAAAATCAACCTGATCCCCTTCAATCCCTGGCCGGGCACCGCTTACGAATGCTCCGACTGGGAGACGATCGAAGCCTTCGCCCAATTCGTCAATGATGCCGGCTATGCCTCGCCGATCCGCACGCCGCGCGGCCGCGACATCGCCGCCGCCTGCGGCCAGTTGAAGAGCGAGAGCGAGCGTTTGAGGAAGACAGAGCGGCTCGCCCTCGAGATGGGCCTCTCCGAGGCCGATCTCGCCATGCGCGCCATGGTGGCCGGCCACGGAGAGGATTGATGCGAGCGATCGGCCGCATCTTCGCCGCGCTGATCGGCTTCATCCTGGCGGTGATCGCCGCCGCCTTGTTCATGCTGGTCGCCTCGGTCGGCTTCGAACCCGCCGACCCGGCCGACAGTTTCTGGTTCTGGGGTAACTTCGGCGTTGGCGCTGCCGTGACGGCCAGTTATCTCGGCGCCATGGCGCTCGCCCCCTGGGCCGTGGTCATCGTGGTCACCGAGGCCTTCCGCTTGCGCTCGGCTCTCGTCTACCTGGTTGCCGGCGGCGTCCTCGGCATCCTGCCGGTTCTCGGTATCGCGCCGCTGATGCGGCCGCTCGACAACGATCCGCGCAACATCGCCATCCTGATCGCCGCCGGTTTCGTCGGCGGTTTCGTCTACTGGTTGATGGCTGGCCGAATGGCCGGTATCGACGGCGTTTTTCTGACGGGAAGCCGCGGCCCTAAAGACGAGCGGTGACGAGCTTCACCGCGAAGGCGCCCATCACCCCGGCGAACACATAGTCGATGCCCCGCATCACGCCCGGTCGCGCCTTGAAGAAAGCGGCGACGCCACTCGCCCCGAGGATCAGCGGCAGCATCGACAGCGTCGAGACGGCGAGGAACCACAGGCCGAGGAACATGAGCTTGCCACGGGCGGCCGGATCGCCCGGTTCGACGAACTGCGGCAGGAAAGTCAGGAAGAACAGCGCCACCTTGGGGTTCAACACATTGACGGCGAGCCCCTTGAGATAGAGGCGGATCGCCGGCTCCGGCGGCAGAGCGCCACCTTCCAGTGCGAGACGGCTGCCGTGCCGGATGGTACCGATGGCGACGGTGAGAAGATAAAGCGCGCCGATCACCTTGAGCACGTCGAAGGCAATCGGCGAAGCGGCGAGCAATGCGGCAAGGCCGAAGGTCACCAAGAGCGTATGCACGAGAATGCCGGTGCTGGTGCCAAGGAAGGCGGCGAGTCCCGCCCGCCGGCCACGGGTGATCGCCGTGCCGACGAACATCGCCATGTCCGGCCCTGGTGTGTAGTTGAGCGCCAGCACGGCCAGCGTATAGGCGGCCAGCACGCCACCGGTCGGCAGGAAATCCATTTCAGCACACTCCACAACGAAACATTACGATCCCAGTCATCTTGACCGCAAGGCGCGGCGCGGCCAAAACCGCCCCATGCGCTCGATCCTGTTCATCTGCCTCGGAAACATCTGTCGTTCGCCCACCGCCGAAGGGCTGATGCTCAACCATGTCGCCGCCGCCGGCCTTTCTCATCTAACCCGCGTCGACAGCGCCGGCATCGGCGGCTGGCATACCGGCGATCCGCCCGATCGCCGGGCGATCGCGGCGGCCCGCAAGAAGGGCGTCGATCTGACGCCACTCCGCGCCCGCCAGGTGCAGAAGGCGGACTTTTCCAATTTCGACCTGATCGTCGGCATGGATCGTCAGAATGTCGCCGACCTCCGCCGCTTGGCGCCGGCCGGTTCGACGGCTCGCATCGGCCTTTGTCTCGAAGAAGCGCACGGCCTCGCGCGCGAGGTGCCGGATCCCTATTACGAGGATGAGCAAGCCTTCGACGATGTGTTCGACCTTTGCGACCGCGCCGTCCGCGCCTTCGTGGAAAAGCTTCGTTCCAAAGGCTAACTCTTTGGCATGACGCAATTCCGGGCGGGAAAGGGGTATCCGCTTTCCTGGAATGGCTTTGGTCAGGCGGCCAGCGGATAGGCTTCCTCGACGAGATAGGGCCCGCCGCCCACCGAGGCGCGCGACGAATAGAGAACGAAGCGATCGACCGGGAAATGCGGGCCGATGAAATCGCCATGTTCGGACAGCCAGCGGGCAACATCGGTCGAGGTGGTGCCCTTGAAGCGGGCGAGCGTCACATGCGGGATGTAGCGCCGCCCCTCGGCCGGCAGGCCGAGGCGCTGGATGACGCGTTCGTGCTCGGCTTGCAGTTCGATCAGTTGTTCCGTCGGCTCCACCTTGACGGCAAGCGAATGCGGCACGCGACCTGAGGCGAAACAGTGCAGCCCCCTGAGGCTGAGTTCGAACGGCGGCTTGTAGACGCGATCGAGCGCGGCGGCCACCTCGTCGGCGGTGCGGTGGTCAATGTCGCCAATGAAGCGCAGTGTCACGTGATAATTGGCCGGATCGATCCAGCGGGCTCCGGGCAAGCCACCCTTCAGGAGCGATAGATGGAAGCCAGCGGCGGCGGGGATTTCGAGGGCGGTAAAAAGCCTGGCCATGGCAACCTCGTCGGCGTTGCCGTCCGGATGGCGGCGCTTCCGAAAGGGAATCGGCAAGCCGGGCGGACGATGCATTACAAGGGTCGACCGAAGGCTAACCCCGATGCAAGCCCTTTTGTTCGCTTGGCCGTGCCGAGAGGGCGATTATATACAAGCGAAACCCTTCCGACTGAGCCGGAGCCATGCAGTTCGACGACCCCGCCAACGACAATGAAGATCCCGACGTCATCTATGCGCGCAAGATCGCACGGGGACTGGCGGTCGTGCTGGCTGTTGGCCTTTGCGCCTATCTCGTCATCACCTACATCTTGCCCGCCTGACGCAAACGGACGCTGCCTTTCAAGGCGCATGACAGCCGCGGCCGATGATGGTAAAGCGTCTCGGCACTCCGCCCGGCATCTCGCCGCGGCGGACTTTCCAACACGAGCCGGCTGCGGCCGGCCAATTCCGGGCAACGAGCATGACGCGGGCGAAGATCTACATCGACGGCGAAGCAGGCACCACCGGCCTTCAGATCCGCGACCGTCTCGCCACCCGCGATGATATCGACCTGCTCGCCATCGAGCCGGAAAAGCGCAAGGACATGGACGAGCGTCGCCGGTTGCTTAACGCCGCCGACGTTGCCATCCTCTGCCTGCCTGATGACGCGGCCAAGGAGTCGGTGAGCCTCATCGATAACGATAGCACGGCGGTGATCGATGCCTCCACCGCCCATCGCGTCGCCCCCGGCTGGGCCTATGGCTTCGCCGAAATGGCCAAGGATCAGGCGGAGGTCATCGCCCGGTCGAAGCGTGTCGCCAACCCCGGCTGCTGGCCGCAGGGCCTGATCGCCGGCATTCGTCCGCTGATCGAAGCCGGCCTTCTGTCCGCTGAGGCGCCGCTCAGCTACAACGGCGTCTCCGGTTATTCAGGTGGCGGCCGCAAGATGGTGGAGGATTATGTGTCCGCCGCCGACCCCGCGCCGCTCATGCCCTATGGCCTGACCTTCAAGCACAAGCACCTGCCGGAGATGTCCGCCTATACCGGCCTCACGCGCGCGCCGCAGTTCCAGCCGTCGGTGGGCAATTTCGCCCAGGGCATGCTGACCTTCGTGCCGCTGCGCCTGTGGTCCGTGGCGCCCGGCCTCAAGGCGCGGACCATCCACGAGCTCCTGGCCGATCGCTATGCCGGCGAAACCTTCGTCAAGGTCATGCCTTTCGAGGCGACCGAACGGCTCGCCAGCCTCGATCCGCGGGCGCTCAACAGCACCAACGAGTTGCACCTCTTTGTGTTCGCCGATGCCACCGGCGACGAGGCGCTGATCGTCTCGCTCTACGACAACCTCGGCAAGGGTGCCTCCGGCGCCGCCGTTCAGAACCTCAACCTGATGCTGGGACGGCCCGCCACCACCGGCCTCCTCCCCGGCTGACTGCCTAGAGCATCGTACGGAAAAGTGGGAACCGGTTTTCCGTAAAAACGATGCGACACTTGGAGATGGAGCGACGATTTGCGTTCGTCAGAACGCACGTCGCTTTCGGGAAAGGACAGATCATGCAGAAATTCGACGTGCTCACCGGTGTCGCCGCGCCGCTGCCGATCCTCAACATCGACACGGACATGATCATTCCCAAGCAGTACCTCAAGACCATCAAGCGCACCGGCCTCGGCAAGGGCCTGTTCTCGGAAATGCGTTACCGGGAAGACGGTTCGGAGAATCCCGACTTCGTCCTCAACAAGCCGGCCTATCGCAAGGCGGAAATCCTGGTGGCCGGCGACAACTTCGGTTGTGGCTCCTCGCGCGAACATGCCCCCTGGGCGCTGCTCGACTACGGCATCCGCTGCGTCATCTCCACCAGCTTCGCCGACATCTTCTACAACAACTGCTTCAAGAACGGCATCCTGCCGATCGTCGTTCCGCCCGACGATCTCAAGAAGCTGATGGACGACGCCGAGCGCGGCGCCAACGCGACGCTGACCGTCGATCTGGTCAACCAGGTGATCAAGGGCCCGGATGGCGGCCAGGTCTCCTTCGATATCGACCCGTTCAAAAAGCATTGCCTCTTGAACGGTCTCGACGACATCGGCCTGACGCTCGAGAAGGCATCGGCGATCGCCACCTTTGAAACGAAGAACGCCGCCGCCCATCCCTGGGCCTGATTCCTCCGAGAAAACGCCCTCCTCCTCAGAGGGCGTTTTTCGTATGGGGACATGCCATGCGCCAGCTCGTTTCCACCGGCTCACCCTTCGAGAAGGCTGCCGGCTATTCGCGCGCCATCGCCGATGGCCCCTGGTGTTTCGTCTCGGGCACCACTGGCTATGATTACGCCACCATGACCATGCCGGACGACGTGTCGGCGCAGGCGGAAAATGCCATGACGACCATCGCCCGAGCACTCGGCGAGGCGGGCTTTTCGATATCCGACGTGGTGCGTGTTCGTTATATCGTCACCAATGCCGCTTACGCCGATCCGGTGTTTTCGGTGGTGGGGCGATGGTTCACGGACATCAGGCCGGCCGCCACCATGATCATCGCCGGCCTTATTCGTCCGGAAATGAAGATCGAGATCGAGGCGACCGCCTTACGGAATCTTGCGTAATTCTGCGAGATCAACGAGTGCGTGCCAGCGTTGACCGATTGGTTCGGTCAAGCACTCGTGAGTGGATCGTCATGCGCGTCCGTCGTATTCATGGCTCTCATAAAGAACAACAACGAAGAGGTGGGCCTTGGATACGATGATGCGGCGGGGGACCTTGGGCGGACTTGCTCGCGGCATGGCATCCTGCTGCGTCGTCCTGGCAGTCGGAAGCAGTAGCGCGATGGCGGCCGATGTCGTCGAGCTGTTCACCAGCCAAGGCTGTTCCGCCTGCCCGCCGGCCGACAAGGTTCTGGCCCACCTCGCCAAGGATCCCAACACCGTCGCCCTCACCTTCGCGGTCGACTATTGGGATTATCTCGGTTGGCGCGACACCTACGCCAAGCCGGAATTCACCCGCCGACAACGCGAATACGCCAAGGCGCGCGCCGACCACGCCGTCTTCACGCCGCAGGCGGTCCTCAACGGTCGCAGCGCGGTGATCGGCAGCCGGGAGGAAGAAATCCGCGCGTCCTTCGACGTCATGCACGACAACGGCGAGACGCCCAGTCTCAACGTCAACGCCCGCATCGAGGATGATCGCGTCGTCGTCACCCTGCCGGCCCGTGACCAAGCCGGCGAAGCGTCGGTGTGGATCGCCGGCTACCTGCCGCCAAAGACGGTGGATATCGGTTCCGGCGAGAACCGAAATACCTCTGTCACCTATGTCAACGTCGTTGACCGCATGCAGGTGGTCGGGATGTGGTCCGGCGAAGCGATCACGCTGAAACTGCCGCTCGCCGACGTCGCACCCGAAGGCACCGCCGGCCTCGCCGTCATCGTCCAGTCAAAGAAGGACGGCCTGCCCGGCCCGATCCTCGGTGCGACCCGGCTGGCGCTGCAAAGCGGCAGCGGCAGCTAGATTTTGAGCCCCAGGCTGTGATGTTGCGGTCTTTCCAGCGGATGGAGAGGCACACTGGGCCGAGTTCATTCTGACAGACTTCAGCCGTCAACGCGATCAACGCGGCCGGAGTAGCATCCCCGCTTGGCGTTGTGCACGTGGATGTACCTCACGGCCGGATTCGAAAAGAAGCGCTCGATGATGGTTTCAACGCGGTTTCCGTCGATCACGTCTGCATCCACCATCATGTCGTTTTGATCGAATGCTCGAAGCGATAGCAGGCGCCCTCTCATGACCTCAGGCACTTGATCGACGGCGTCGTAGGTCTCCGTGGCGCCTTCACGAACGAAGATGGCGTGCGAAGCACGATAGGGGTTGTCCGCCGGCTGGCTGAAATGGTTGACGAGCAGGACCGTCTCCCCGATTTCCCCCTCGCGCATTTCTACCCGGTCCGGATAACCCGGCTTCTCGTCCACGACGTAACGCAACACGCCTCGGGCCGCGAGTTCTTCATCGGGCAGGCCGTAGAGCGACTGGTAGGCGCTGGGCGAAAGACCCGTGATGCGAAACGACATGATCAAACTCCGTTTGTGATGCGGAGCAAACTCACGTCTTCCGGGTTCGCAGGCCACCCGTTTCTTGCGAGGCACCCGAAATTTACCGCCAGCCGGCCGACTTCCGGAGCCGGATTTCAGAAAGCCCGGAACGTCAGGGTCGTCAGCGTCCGCACGATACCGGGAATCGACGAGATCTTCTCGTTGATGAACTTGCCAATGTCGTCATGGGCTGCCGAGTCGACGTAGATCTTCATCAGCAAGTCATACTCGCCCGACGTCGAATAGAGTTCGGAGGCGACCTCAAGAGCGTAGATGGCATCTGCCACCGCGTAGGTCTGGCCGGGGGCGCATTGCAGCTGGATGAAAACGGGCTTCATGACTTCCTCCTTGCCGACGGTCGCACGACAGCGCCGGCATTCTCCCAGAGTTCAAGCACGGCGAACGACCAGACAGCAAGCCCTACCTGGACAGGCCATGGGCGCTATTTCCCCAGGCGGCGCAGGCCGCTGTGGGCAAACGAATGGTTAAGCTAGTCCTAATTTTGCCATCCGTGTATGCTTTTGGGGAAGAGTTCGAGACCGAACTCAACGGGCAGGGCGACCTATGGCAGGCGGCGAAGCGGGCGATAACAAGGCGAATGAGGGCAAAGTCCGGCGTCTTTCGGATTCCGTGCGTCGCATGCGCATTGCCGAGAGCGAGCGGGCCGACGCCTATGCCGATCTGCATGAGGGCGACCGGGCGCGGCTGGCGCTTTTGGCCGAAGAACTCCAGGGCGTGTTCGCCGAACTGCCCACCGACGACGCCTATTTCGTTTGCCAGGTTGCCGGTTCGACACCGCCGCGCCTCTGGATCGATCCCACCACCCATGTGGTGATGGCGCGCGACCGTCGCTCCTATCGTTTCCTGAAGGATACCCGTCTCGGCCGCCTCACGCTGCATGAGAGCGCCGATCTCGATGCGACCGCCGACGCGGTGACCGACTATATCGCCGAGCGAGTCGTCGAGCGCGAACGCTCGCTCGAAAGCGATGCGCTGGTGGAAAAGTTGCGCCGCGCCGCGCTGGATAGCCGGGAGACAACCGGCGAGCCGACCACAAGCGGGCAAGCAAATGACCGCGGCTCGATGCTCATCTGGGCGCTGATCATATTCCTGGCCGGATTCGCCGTCGGCGCGCTCGGCCTCATCGCCTATGCCTGGTTCATGGTCCCGGGTTAACGATCGCCGCTGACAATCGCCTCGGCGCGCGTCTCTTCGAACAGGCCGCCGGGTGTCACTTGCATCAGGCGATGCCGGATCTCGAATCCGGCGTCGGTCTTTTCGATATCGAACAGATTGAAACCGGCGGCCGGATGGTGGCCGTGAGGCCGTTGTGTCGCGGCAGGCACGCCGATCACCGGCACAGTCCCCTTGGGGCCAGGAAGCGACAGCCGGGTTGGCTGGTGAGTATGGCCATGCAGAATGAGTTCGGCGCCATAGCGCGCGATCACCTTGCGGAAACGCGAGGCGCCAGTGAGCCGCTTGTGCCAGGCCGTCGCGCCCTTGACCGGCGGATGGTGGATCAGCACCACACGGCAGAGACCGGCCCGGCCGAGCTTGTCGAGCGCCATCGCCAGCCGCAGCTCCTGCTCCGCGGAGAAGGTTCCCGTCGCCATGAACGGCCCCGAGGCGATAGCCGACGACGCGCCAACAATGGCGACATCGCCTCGCCGCCGCACGTAGGGCCAGCCGTCCGCTTCGCCGACGTCGGCCGTCATGTAGGAAGCCCAGGCTTTCCGCGCCCGGCGGGCGGCGCCGGGCACATAGGCGTCGTGATTGCCCGGAATGGCACTGACCACGTCGCCCGATCCCAGCAGGCCGAGAAAGGCGGAGGCGGTGGCATATTCACCGGTCAGCGCGATGTTGACGAGATCGCCCGTCACCACGACATGATCGGGCCGTTCGGCGGCGATCGCCTCGATGAGTGCCGCTTCGATATCATCGCCAAAGGCGCGCGACCGGTTGCGTCGCCAGTTGACGTAGCCGAGAATGCGTTTGGAGGCGAGATCGCGGATGCGCGCCGCCGGCAGCGGGCCGAGATGCAGATCGGAAATGTGGATCAGGCGGAACATACCCCTTGGGTAGCCGATGCCTGCCCGCCGGTAAAGGCGAATGCCGCCAAAGCAAGGGGCGGATCACCGCTTGGCAATCCGCCCCGAATGGTATGCTCATGAAGTTGGTTCACGCCTCGAACCGTTGCGCGTCCGGATCTGGACTAACGCCCCCAGAAGGTCAGCACGGCGGCGACAATATGGGGATTGTTCGCGTCGACGGCCGACACCCAACTATAACGCTGAGCACGGTTGAAGCGACGGCGGAAGAGGGAAAACATGATAGCCTTCTTCTGAGGTTGTTGAGAGAAATCACGAGCGACTTCTCTTTCACATGCAAACTATAACAAATGCACATTGTTTTTGCCATGAGGCTAAACACTGAGCTTTCCTTTGAGTTGAAAGTGGTTGACCCAAAGTATGACCTATACGAAAGGCTATGGCACCCTCTCGAAGGGTTTCCAACCTTCGCTATGGCCTGACATGAGGATTTCATGACCCGTCTCAGTCTCATTGATGCGATGCAACCTATTGTCGGACAAGCCCGATCCCTGGCCGTACGCTTGTGGGGCGGGACTACGCTGGGCGTGCGCGCCATTACCTTCGACGAGGGGCGCGTGCTTCTGGTCCGCCACACTTATGTGTCCGGCTGGCACCTGCCCGGCGGCGGCGTTCATGCAGGCGAAACGGCGGAGACCGCCGCCCGTCGCGAGCTTCTCGAAGAGACTGGATATGAAGCGACGGTGCCCGCTCGCTTTCTCGGTCTTTACTTCAACCCCGCCATAGCCGGGCGCGACCACGTCGCCCTCTACCACATGCCGGCCTGCGTGATGCGGCACACCTTCCGCCCCAACCACGAGATCGTCGAGATAGGGTTCTTTCCGACCAGCGCCCTGCCGGACGGCACGACCGCCGCAACGCGACGCCGCCTTGCCGAATTGAACGAGGGACTTCCGTTCAGCGATCAGTGGTAACAAAACGCCCGACCGGATGGTGTCCGGCCGGGCGCTCGCTCTTGCTGGGAAGCCCGAGGATCAGGCGGCCACCACCGCCGCCGTTTCGAGACCCACTGCCGCCGACTGGATGATGGCGGCGAAGCGAACGGCGGTCTGCACCGCCGAGGCCGACAGGCCACCCTCGCGCACCACCCTCTCGTGGCTGTCCATGCACATACCGCAGCCGTTGATCGCCGAGACGGCGAGGCACCACAGCTCGAAGTCGACCTTGTCGACGCCCGGCTTACCGATCAGCTGCATGCGCAAGCGCGCCGGCATGGTCCGGTATTCCGGGTTCGAGGTCAGGTGCAGGAAGCGATAGTAGACATTGTTCATGCCCATCAGCACGCCAGCGCCACGGGCGGCGTCCAGCGCCTCGGCGGAGAGGTGGCTGGCCGCCTCTCCTTCGAGCGCCGCCGCGACGTCGGCATTGCGCGTCGCATGGCCACAGGCAACGAACAGCCCATATTTCTGCTGCGGCGTCATGCTGTCGTCCTCGGCCATGGCCGAGAGGTTCAGCTTCACGTCGCGGGCATAGCCGGGCAGTCTTTCCTGGAGGCTGGCGATCGACATCACGCAGCCTTCAGCGTGTCGCCGCCGACCTCGCGGTTGCAGGCGCAAAGCTCGTCGGTCTGCAGGGCGTCGAGAACGCGCAGCGTGTCCTTCGGGTTGCGACCGACATTGAGGTTGGTGCCATAGATGTGCTGGATCGTATTGTCGGGATCGACGATCACCGTCACGCGATAGGCGACGCCGGCCGGCGACCGCACGCCGAGGCCGTCGACCAGCGAACCGGTGGTGTCGGCAAACGACCAGATCGGCAGCTTGTCGAGGTCCTTGTGATCACGCCGCCAGGCCAGCTTGACGAACTCGTTGTCGGTCGAACCGCCGAGCACGACGGCGTCGCGATCCTCGAAGTCCTTGGCGAGACGGGCGAACTCGGCGATCTCGGTCGGACAGACGAAGGTGAAGTCCTTGGGATAGAAGAAGATCACCTTCCACTTGCCCGGGAAGGACGCTTCGGTGATTTCTTCGAACGCGGAGACGCCCCCTTCGACGTGATTATTGAAGCCGGGCTTGACGCCGGTGACGGAGAAGGAAGGGAGCTTGTCGCCAATACCGAGCATGCTGAATATCCTCGTTAAAAGTGGATTTGGAGGGGACAGGCAGCAATATCGACACATCCGCCGTGAAATGCAAGCCTTTCTTAGAGGCATTTTAAAGTAGCGCGTTTGTGATTGAAAACTATGGTGTTTTACTCATATTTGCCGTCTAAAAGCCACAAGATCGCAACACCCTGATTTTCCGCTGGCTTTTCTGCATTCCTGGCCCGCACCGGTTACCGAGCGTGCACCAGCTGTCGTTCTGTCGCAGGTGGACATCGCCCGGTCGCTGGGCCGCTCGACGGCCGCTTTCCTTCCTGCCAGCCCTCCCCTATAAGTCGTACAAAACAAAAGGGAGGCACTTATGTCCACGCACCAGCCGGTCCGCATCGGCGTCGTTTCCACCGCAAGGATCGCTCGCGAGAAGGTGATCCCCGGCTTCCGCACCACGCCTTGGCTGGAGGTGGCGGCTATCGCCTCGCGTAACATCGACACAGCGAAGACGACGGCCGCCGCGCTCGGCATTCCCGTCGCCCACGGCTCCTACGAGGCGCTGTTCGCCGACCCAACCATCGAAGCGGTCTATATTCCAACGCCGAACGACAGCCACGTCGATCTGGCGCTGGCCGCCGCTCGCGCCGGCAAGCATGTGCTCAGCGAAAAGCCGGCGGCAATGAACGCCAGGGATGCCGAGCGCCTCGCCGCCTTGCCCCAAGGCATCGTCTATCTCGAAGCCTTCATGGTCCGCCATCATCCGCAGTGGCTGAAGGCGCGCGAACTGGTCCGCGCCGGCGCCATCGGCAAAGTCGCAGCCGCGCAGGCTTTCTTTTCCTATTTCCTCGACGATCCCGCCAATATCCGCAACAAGCCGGAGAACGGCGGCGGCGGCCTCTGGGACATCGGCGTCTATCCCATCGTCACCGGTCGTTTCGTGTTCGATGCCGAACCGAAGCGAGTGATTGGCCTGATCGACCTCGATCCCAAGTTCGGCACCGACGTTCTGACGTCGGCGATCCTCGATTTCGGCGATGGACGGCACCTGACATTCACTGTCGGTACTCAGACGGTGCCGCATCAGCGCGTCAACATCGTCGGCTCCACCGGCCGCATCGAGGTTCTGATTCCCTTCAACGCGCCAGCCATGGCAGAGACAATCATTCGGCTTGATCGCGGCACGGCACTGGGCGATGCCGAGATTGAGGAGATTCGCCTGCCGGCCTGCGATCAGTACGGCCTTGAGGGCGAGGCCTTCGCCAAGGCGATCCGCGGTGTCGAGCCGCTGCCCTACGACCAGAACGACGCGATCAAGATGATGAAGATTCTGGACGCCATCGTCGAGTCGACGAAAAGCGGCCGCTGGGTCAGCCTCTGACAGAGCCGGGCGGCGGAAGACAACCGCCGCCCATCAACAGCTTAGTCTTTCCAGAGAAACGCCGCGCCCCGGACGCCTGAGCTGTCGCCATGTTTGGCCTTGCGGATCGGCGTCGCCACGCTGTCGGTGAAGACAAGCCGGCTACCTTCGCCGCCCCAGAGATTGGTGCGGCTCGACAGCAGCTTCGGCACGTCGTCGTAGAGCTCGTCGACATTGCTCATGCCGCCACCCAGCACGAACACGTCGGGGTCGATGAGGTCGATGATCAGCGCCAGCGACCGGGCAAGCCGATCGACATAGCGGCCGTAGACCGCTACGGCCGTGGGATCGCCGGCCCGCTTGAGGTCGACCACCTCCGACGCTTTGCGGGCGGTGCCGGTGGTGGTCTTGTAGTCGAGCTCGAAGCCGGTGCCCGAGCAGAACATCTCCAGGCAGCCGCTGCGGCCGCACCAGCACTTGGGGCCAGGATACTCGCCCTCCTTCGGCCAGGGCAGCGAATAGTGACCGATCTCGCCGGCGAGGCCCTGAAAGCCGGCGTGGCTCTTGCCCTTGAGGGCGATGCCACCGTCATGGCCGGTGCCGAGGATGATGCCGACCACCACATCGAGCCCGGCGCCGGCGCCGTCGATCGCCTCGGAGACGGCGAGGCAATTGCCGTCATTGGCGAGCCGCACCGGACGGCCGAGGGCGGCTTCGAGGTCGCGGCCGAGTGGCTGGCCGTTCAGCCAGTAGCCGCCGAGGCGGACGACGTTCACGGCGAAACGTCAGTGACTCCAACTCCCGTTTATCGGCGGTCGTTCGAAAGGGGCCTTTGCAACTACGGAAAAAATAGTCCGGCGCTTTCTACCTTAGGTCTCCTTGTGCAAGGCCAAGAGCTAGACTCAAAATCGTGAACATCAATATTTCTCACGTGACCGCGACCGGAAACGGCAAAACGTCACATACGGTTAACCTCTGACGGCTCAGCATGGCTCATCGTCATTGTTAACGACAGAGACTGACATGCGCCTTCGCAACCTTCCCCTCCGCACCAAGCTCATCGCCGCGATTGGTCTGCTGCTCGCGGTGGCGCTCGGCACCCTTACCGCGCTCGCGGCGTTCATGGCCATGAAGAGCGAATATGCCAATGCCGAACGACGCGCCTCGGATCTCATGACCGGCTATTCGCTCGATATCCGCGGCAAGGTCGGTGATGCCTACATGGTCGGAACGACCATTGCCCGTGCCGTGGAAGGCCTGGTTGCTGAGGGCAAAGCCGATCGCGACGGTCTCGGGCGGTTGGTGACCTCGGTCGTATCCGCCCACCCGGAACTCCTGGGCACAACGCTCGCCTTCGAGCCCAACGCCCTTGACGGCCAGGACGCCGACTTCGAGGCGCATGCCTACTCCGATGCAACGGGCCGTTTCGTCCCCTATTTCTATCATCGCGCCGATGGTTCGGTTGCCATCGAAAAGCTGGTCATGACCAAGGAAGCCGGAACCGAGGGCTGGTACGACCTGCCCTTGCGCGAGAATCGCGACCTGATCACCGCCCCCTACATCTACCCGATTGACGGCAAGGACACCTTGATGGCGACGCTATCCCTTGTCGTGCATCGTTCCGGCACGCCGATCGGTATCGCGACTGCCGACTTGCCCCTCACCAAGGTCTCGGCCTTTGTCTCCTCGCTAAAGCCTTTCGACACAGGCGCCGTCCGGTTGATCGGCACCGATAATCTCTGGGTGGCCAATCCCGACGAATCGTTGATCGGCAAGACCGCCGACGATGATCTTGCAAAGGCCGCTCTCGCCATGCCCTCAGGTAGCGGCGGCACGGTCGAGATCAATGGCATCCCAACCTATCTGACGACCGCCAAGGTCACCTTCCCCGGCGTGAAGGAAAGCTGGACCCTGGTCATGACGGTGCCAGAGGCCACCTTGGCCGCCGATGCTCGAGCAAACGCCTTCACGCTGATCGGAGCCTCAGTCATCGCTCTGCTCATTGGGCTCGGTTGCGTCGGCTATCTCGCCCACACACTGGCTAAGCCTATCGGCAACATGGCTCATCGCATGGAGGCGCTAGCCGCCGGCGACACGTCAGTTGCCGTCGAAGGCGCCGACCGAACCGATGAGATCGGCGCCATGGCGCGTGCCATCAACATTTTCCGCGACCACACCATCGCCCGCCGGGAGCTCGAAGGCGGCCAGGCAGCCGAAGCGGCGCGCCGTAATGCGCGGCAGGCAGAAATCGACAAGCTCGTCGCCGGCTTCCGTCAAGAAGCAACGGCAACCATCGGGCGCGTTTCGACCGCCAGCCATGATCTCGATGCCATCGCCCGCGAAATGGCCTCCGCCGCCGGCCATAGCGCCGAGAGAGCCGGCATCGCCCATGACGCAGCCGGGCGCGCTTCTGGCAACGTACAGACCGTCGCATCCGCCGCTGAAGAACTGGCAGCCTCCATCGGCGAAATATCGGCCCAGGTCGCGCGGACGTCTACGGTGATCGGTTCGGCCACCGAAGGTGCCCGTGTCAGCCACGAAAAGGTCGGCGCGCTTGCCAAGGCCGCCGCCAAGATCGGGGAAGTGGTGACGCTGATCCAGGCCGTCGCCGACCAGACCAATCTGCTGGCCCTCAATGCCACCATCGAAGCTGCCCGCGCCGGTGAGGCCGGCAAGGGCTTTGCCGTTGTGGCAAGCGAGGTCAAGAACCTCGCCGGTCAGACCGCCAAGGCCACCGAGGAGATCTCCCACCAGATTGCTGCGATCCAGCAGGCTACCGACGAGGCGGTTGGCGTCATCGCCGGCATTGCCAGCACCATGGAAGACGTCAACAGTCACGCAGCCACCATCGCCGCCGCCGTCGAGGAACAAGGCGCGGCAACCTCGGAGATCGGCTCGAGCGTTGAAGCGGCGTCGCTTGAAACCCGAACGGTTGCCGAAAACGTCGACGACCTCGATGCCGCCGTCGGCGAGACGCGCATCGCCGCCAACCGTGTGCTGGAAGCAGCGGCCACCGTCAACGCGGTGAAGGATGAGCTTGCCTTGGAGATCGACCGGTTCCTTAAGGCCGTCGCGGCGGCCTGACAAAAGCCGGAGCTCAGCTCCCCATCAGCTTCCGTCGAGCTGTTCGGTCCGACGGAGATCGGGAAAGATCACCGACCACAGGCCGGCGACGGCGAGCGTGCCGACACCGCCGAACACCACGGCCGGCACCGTGCCGATCAGCGCCGCCATGGAGCCGGCGCGGAACTCGCCGAGTTCGTTGGACGCGCCGACGAACACCATGTTGACGGCCGAGACACGGCCGCGCAGTTCGTCGGGCGTGGCAAGCTGGATCAGCGTCTCGCGCACATAGACGGAAATCATGTCGCCGGCGCCCATCAGGCCGAGAGCGACAATCGACAGCCATGGCGTCACCGAGACGCCGAACACCACGGTGGCCAGACCGAACACCGCGACACCCAGGAACATCTTGACGCCGGCCATCGCCCGGATCGGAAACCGCGCTAGGAAGGCCGCCACCAGGATGGCGCCGACGCCGGGTGCCGCGCGCATCATGCCGAGACCGGCCGGACCGAGCACCAGGATGTCGGAGGCATAGACCGGCATCAGCGCCACGGCGCCGCCGAGCAGCACCGCGAACAGGTCGAGCGAAATGGCACCGAGCACGATGCGGTTGGAAAAGACGTAGCGGAAACCGGCCGACACCGCCTGCCAGGCCGGCTCCTTGGCCTGCTGAGCTACGGTGATCGGCGGCAGCGCCAGCATCAGGCCGACGGCGGCGGCCAGCAGCACCACCGCCGTGCCGAAGGCGGCAAGCTCGGAAATCCCGTAGAGAAGGCCGCCCGCCACCGGTCCGCCAATCGCCGCCACCTGCCAGGATGAAGATACCCAGCCGATGGCATTGGCCAATGCTGCCCGAGGCACAAGATTGGGCACCACCGACTGCATGGCCGGCCCCATGAAGGCACGGGCAATGCCCAGCACCAAGAGGATGAGATAGATCGGCGTAACGCTTGGTGATGCCGTCCAGGACAGGACGAACAGCCAGATAGCCGCCGCCGCTTCGATGCCGAAGCAGGCGACGATGATCACGCGCCGCGACACCCGATCGGCCACCGTGCCGGTGATCAGAACCAACAGAAAAGCCGGCAGGAATTGCATCAGCCCAACATAGCCGAGCGCCATCGGATCGTGGGTAAGGTCGTAGACTTTCCAGCCGACGGCGACCACGACGATCTGAATGGCGAAGGTGGCGAACAGCCGGGCCAGCCAGTAGAGGAGATAGGGCCGATGGGCGAAGGCGTTCGGCGAGGGCTGATGGCTCATGTGGTCACTCGGGCGGGCGCGGCAGAGGGCGACTTATGATCAGGTACAGCGCGCGGGACAAGCCTTCCGGGTGGCAGGATCGCCGGCCGGATCGTCCGGCCGCCATATGGCGGCGGCCATTCACACTTCTTCGCGCCGCGCCCGCCGCACGGCAAGCCGGTGGCTGCCTTCGAAGACGGCGAGCAGTATCAGAGCGAAGATGAGCGGCACCACGAAATAGATAAGGCGAAACAGGATCAGCGCGGCGGCGACATCCGGACGATGAGCGATGTCGAGCCCGGTGACCACCGTCGCCTCGAACACGCCGACGCCGCCGGGCGTATTAGCCGCCATGCCGGCCAGGAAAGCCAACGAATAGGTGACGAGATACCGCGCCGTGTCCGGTACCGCGTCGGGCGGCAGCAGAACATAAAGCGTGCCGCAAGCCGCCATAAGATCGACGGCCCCGGCCAGCACCATCAGGAAGGCGGGCTTTGCTCTGGGCATGCGCACCACCATGCCGCTAACGCGGATTGCCCGGCGCTTCTTCGCCAGCCAGACGATGAAGCCGATCAACGCCACCAAAATGACTAGGCCGATCGACCGGTCGATGTAATGATGGGGGAAAACCGGATACTGCGTCGTCGGCTCCAGGGTCAGAGCGAGCCCTAGCACGAACAAAATGCCCGACCACATGGTCAGCCAACTCATGATGATCAGCCGGGCGACCACCGAAAAGCTGACGCCGACCATGGAATAGATTCGGTAACGAGCACCACCACCCGACAGCAGAGGAAAACCGAGGGTGTTGGCGAACACGTTGGCGATGAGACCGCCAAACACCGCCCGCGTCAGACTGATCGAGCTGGTGTAATTGAGCGCGTGAAGCGCCAGAAGATCGTAGGTCGCGAGAGCCGCAAGGCCACACAGAGTGAAAACGAAGGCCAGCACGAAGCGGTGGACCGGCAGCGCCAGCGCGGCGGCGCGGATCTCGGCGAGCGAGATCTTGGTCGCCATGTCCCACAGCACCCAGACCGCGCCGGCGATCAACAACAGGGCAATAGCGGGGCCGACCCACCTCAGCACGCGCGCAATCCGCCCCGGCGGCGCTTCCGCGCTGGTGTCGTCATCGGTGGGATCGCTCAAATCCTGTCGTCTCCATCCGGGTAGCGCGTTTCGGGCGCGCGCCTGCCTCAGGCTTTTCATTTAGAGTGCCGACTGCCAAACGCAAATGTCTTTTTCAACAATAGGCGTGAACGCGACCTTACCGCGCAGCGATTCCGGCCACCCATCATGGGAAGGAGAACTTGATTTCCCGCTCGTCGAACACTTGCTTGACCAGCTCGCTATAGAGTCGAGCGGTCGCCCATTGCTCGCCGGGCAGCGTCTTGATGCGGACCTTCATGGCGACGCCAGCCGCCGAGAAAGACACGACACCCTGCATTTCCAGCGGCTCCAGGATGACAGCGCCACGCGGTCCGTCCATCAGCCGGTCGAAGGCTTCCCGCATGGCCGCCTTTGCCGCTTCCAGATCGGTCGCGTAGGCGACGCTGATCGTCGCGGCGGCGAAGGCAAAGCCGCGCATGGCATTGGAAACACTGGTCACCGACGAGAAGGGAATAATGTGGTAGACGCCATCGGCGTCGCGAATGCCGACCGAACGGATGGTCAGCCGGTCGACGACGCCGGTAAGACCGGCCACCGTGACGACATCGCCCTCGTTCATGGCGTTTTCGAACTGGATGAAGGCACCGGTGATGATGTCCTGCACCAGCTTCTGCGAGCCAAAGCCAACGGCCAAACCGACGACACCAGCACCGGCGACCAGGGGGGCGATGTCGACGCCGAGCTGAGAGAGCGTCAGCATGGCGGCAATAATGATCAACACGATCGAGAAGGCGTTGCGGAACAACGACAGCAGCGTGCGCGTGCGGGCATTGGTGATGCGGCCGAGCGACGGATTGAGGCGGTATTCCACCCAGCTCGATGCGGCAAGCCAGATGCCACCGGCCGCCAGCACGATGATCGCCGCCGACAGAATGCGCCCCACCGCGTCGGAACCGCCTTCGGACTCGAACCAGGCGAGAAGATTGATGACGCCCCAGCTCTGCAGCACGACCGCCACGACGACGGCCACCAGCACCACGTGCACCGCGCGGAAGACCATCGGCACCAGCATGTTGAGCCGCGCCTCAAGCAGAGGCAACGTCTTCTTGACGTCAGCCGGCAGGCGGATGCCACCGGAAATGGCGTGTGACATCAGACTGGCGACGATACCGCCGACGGCGACGGAAAAGATCGTCTCGACCGTCGCCCAGGCCATGAAGTCGACGGCGTCAAACGGCCGGCTGACCCAGAGCACAAAGGCTACGGCGAGGTAGACGATGACGACGATGTGCCAGCTATGGGCGAGAAGCGCCAAGGCCGTGCGTGGGACCGAACTCTTCACCGGCTCGATCAGGCGATAGAGACCACTCCTGACCTCGTCGCGCTTCACCGTCACCAGCACTGTGGCGCCGACGAGAGTGATCAACACCACCGCCAAACGGAAGCCGATGCCCACCGAGAAGCCGATCGCCTGATTGACCATCGGATGGGCAACCAGCACCCCGTAACCGAGGAAGCCGATCAGGCGGCTAAGCCACAGATACCAATAGCGCGCCGTGGCCGGATCGAGGTTGAATATCTTGAGGGCCGGCCGACGATACTGGAAAATGGAGGCCAGGCAGCTTTTCAGGAACTCGATCACCACGAAGGCGTCGATAAACAGGCTCTGCATCAGATCGATACGGCCACCGCCCGACATCGCGATGGCATAGGCCGAGGTAATGAACCAGGCAAGGCCGATGACCGCCCAATCGATGGCCAGCGCGAGGCCGCTCCAAAGAACCCGGCGAGGTACCGGCTTGTCCTTGGCCGCTCTCTCGACCGCGCCAAGTGGGAAACGGGCGAGAAAGCGAGCGATCGTCAACGTCGCAAAGGCGAAGACCACGAGGATCACCAACGACAAGCCCTGCTCGCGCACGCCGTCCCAGTTGATGGCGGCGCTGCCGTCGACGAGCCGCGTCAGGTTGCCGAGGCCACGACCGATTTTCAGCACCACGTCCACAACTTGACGCGACAGATCCTGCGTCACCGAACCAATCTCGCGGGCGAGCGGCACGGCCGGCTTATCGGCTGTCTCCGTACCGGCCACGTCGGCCGGAGCCGCCGCATCAGTCGTCGCAGGCTGCGCCAGCTTCTCCAATTCGCCGATCAGCACCGCCCTTGCGGTGTCATCCTTCAGGATGTCGACAAGCGCCTTGGCCGCTTCCGGCGAGGTAACGGGCGGCGGTTCTGGCGCCGCCGGCTTGGTCGGCAAGACCAGCTTGGGCATGGGGATGGCGGCAGGCGCGTTTGGAGCGACGGCCGGCGTCGTTGTTTGCGCCACCACCCCCACCGGCAGGGCAAGCGTCAAGGCAAGGATAAAAAGACGAAGGATGGACATGGTTCGCATCATCGACGACCTAAGTAGCCTTCTGTCTTGCCCAAAAGACGGCAGGGTGCAAGCCGACACGGCAGCGCCGCGTCAGCCTTCCAGTTCCTCGCGCAACATCTCAAGCCGCAACCACTCCTCCTCGGCCGCCGCCAGCGCCGCCTCGGTGGCGGCGACCTTTTCCATGGTGGTAGCGAACAGCTTGGGATCGCGGGCGTAAAGACCGGGATCGTCCAGCACGGCGTGCAGGCGTTTGGCTTCCTCCGACAGCTTATCGATCCGCCCGGGCAGCGTCTCAAGAGCGTGCTTGTCCTTGAAGCTCAGCTTGGACCGCCCCTTCGTCGCGGGGGATGCAGCCGATGCGACCTCCTTTTTCGGCGCGGCGGCGGACTTTTCCATCCTCCGCGCCTCGATACCCTTGCCCCGCTGGGCCAGCATATCGCTGTAGCCGCCGGCATACTCGAGCCAGCGGCCATCACCCTCGCTCATCACCACCGAGGCAACGACGCGGTCGAGAAAGTCGCGGTCATGGCTGATGGCGATGACCGTGCCGCGATAGTCGGCAAGCAGCTCTTCCAGAAGATCGAGCGTTTCGAGATCGAGGTCGTTGGTCGGCTCGTCGAGCACCAGCATGTTGGACGGCTTGGCCAGCGCCCGAGCCAGCATCACCCGGCCGCGTTCACCGCCCGACAGGGCCGAAAGCGGTGTCCGTGCCTGTTCGGGTGCGAACAGGAAATCCTTCATGTAGCCAATGACATGGCGCTTCTCCTCGCCGATCACCACCCAATCGCCCTTGCCCTCGGTGAGGGCATCGGCGAGCGTGGTCTCGGGGTCGAGACTGTCGCGCTTCTGCTCCAGCGTCTGCATGTCGAGCGAGAGGCCGAGCTTGACGGTACCGCTGTCCGGTTCAAGGTCACCGGTCAAAAGTCTCAGCAGGGTCGTCTTGCCGGCGCCGTTGGGGCCGACGATGCCGATGCGGTCGCCGCGCGCTACCCGGATCGAGAAATCCTGGACGATCGGCCGATCGCCGAACGACTTGCAGATCGATTTCGCCTCGATCACCAGCTTCGAAGACGCGTCGGCCTCGGCCGCCACCATCTTCACCGATCCCTGCGGCCCACGATGCTCGCGCTTGGCCATGCGAAGATCGGCGAGCATATCGACGCGGCGGACGTTGCGCTTGCGGCGGGCGGTGACGCCATAGCGCATCCAGTGCTCTTCGGCCTCGATCTTGCGGTCGAGCTTGACCAGATCGCGCTCTTCCTCCTCCAGCACCTGATCGCGCCAGGCCTCGAAATGGGAGAAGCCCCGGTCGAGCGTGCGCGTCGCGCCGCGATCGAGCCAGACGGTGGTGCGCGACAGGTTTTCCAGGAAGCGACGGTCGTGCGAGATCAGCACCAGTGCCGACTTCATGGATTTGAGCTCGCTTTCCAGCCATTCGATGGCCGGCAGGTCGAGGTGGTTGGTGGGTTCATCGAGCAACAAAATGTCAGGCTCGGGCGCCAATACATGGGCCAGCGCGGCCCGCCGCGTCTCGCCGCCCGACAGCGACGCCGTCGACTCGTTGCCGGTCATGCCGAGTTCATTGAGAAGATAGAGCGCCCGGTAGTGTACGTCGCCCGGTGCCAATCCCGATTCGACATATTCGAGCGTCGTCTTGAAGGCGGAAAGATCCGGTTCCTGCGGCAGGTAGCGCACCGTCTTGCCCGGCTGGAAAAAGCGCTCGCCGTCGTCGGGCTCGACAAAGCCGGCAGCGATCTTGAGCAGCGTCGACTTGCCCGAACCATTGCGGCCGACCAGCGTGATGCGGTCGCCCTCGCCGACCGTGAGGTCGGCACCGGTGAGAAGCGGCGTTCCGCCGAAAGTCAGGTGGATGTTCTTGAGGAATAGAACCGGAGGGGAAGCCATGTCCGATATCGTCTCCGTCAGCCGCGCAACGCGAAGGCTTCGTCGGCGAGGCGCTCAACGATGTCTCGGATTGCCTTTTTCGACGGACCGGCGGCCGCCACCTGCCGCGACACGTTGGGCAGCGCGCGCCTTGACGCCACCCGGCCGAAGCGCGACCGCAGGTCGGCCATGGTGGCGCCCTGCGCACCAATGCCGGGAGCAAGGATCAGCGAGGTCGGCAGCCGTTCGAGCACCTTGTCGGCATCGTCGAGCGTCGCGCCGACCACGGCGCCGCAAGGACCATTGCCCGACTTGGCGAGTATGCCCTGATTGAACGCCGTGAGGTCGTCGGCCAGCGCGTCGGCCACCGTGCGATCGTCCGCCTGCCGGGCGGTCTGAAGCAGGATGCCGTCCGGATTCGACGAGCGAACCACCACGAAGAGACCCGCGCCATGCTCGGCGGCGCGCTTGACCACCGGTGTCAGCGATCCCGAGCCCATGTAGGCACCGAGGGTGATGGCATCCACCGGCGTACCCGCGTCCTCGCCGATCCAGGCGCCGGCATAGGCCTCGATGGTATGGCCGATATCCATGCGCTTGATGTCGGCGATGACCAGGGCGTCGGCCGAACGGGCATGGCCGATCACCTCGGCCGCCGCTTTCAGTCCCTGCCAGCCGAAGCGCTCGAAGAAGGCGATCTGTGGCTTGAAGATGCCGACGAGATCGCCCACCGCCTCGACCATCTCCAGGCCGAACACGCGCACGCCCTCGGCGTCATAGGGCAGGTCCCAGGCCTTCAACACTTCCGGCGCCGGATCGATGCCGACGGTGAGCGACGAACGGCGGTCGGCGATCGCCTCGAAACGATCGGCGAAGGGAATGACGGGCATGGCGGATCTCCGGAAAATCACTTGGCAGGCGATATAGCGCATCGCGCGGAAAAGTGGGAACCGGTTTTCCGCGAAAGCGACGCAACAGGACCTTGCGTTCGCCAGAACGCACGGCACCCCACGGATATTGCCAAGCAACCTTTCGAACGCGAGCCCTCAAACCGGTGCCCGGCGGACATACCAGCTCTTGGGCCGAGTGAGGCCGTGGAAACCAAGTGGCGACAAGGCCGCGCCGCGGCCGGTATCCTTGACGCCGGTCCAGGTCAGCGCCGGATCTAGATAGTCGCAGCGGTTGACGAAGACGGTGCCGGTCTCAAGCTCGCGACCGATCGTCTCGGCAGCGTCGAGATCCTCCGTCCACAGCGAACAGGTCAGCCCGTATTTGGAGTCGTTCATCAAGGCGATCGCCTCAGTGTCGTCCCGCACCTTCATGATGCCGACCGCCGGACCAAAGGTCTCCTCGGTCATGAACATCATCTGGTGATTGACCGAGGTGAGCACCTGCGGCGCGATATAGGGCGTGCCTTCCCGATCGGCCGGGAAAGACTTCGGATCGATATGCGCGACGGAGCCACCCCGAAGCGCCGCCGCAATCTGTTCGCGCACTGTGGCGGCACCGCGAGCCCGCGCCATCGGTCCCAGCGTTACCGAGGGATCGGTGGGATTGCCCAGCACGTATTTTTTCGTCAGATCGACGAGCCCCCCCACGAAGTCGTCATAGACCTTCTCGTGCACATAGACCCGCTCGATGCCGCAGCAGCACTGCCCCGAGTTGAAAAAGGCACCGTCTGCAACATTCTCGATGGCAAAATCGAGCTTGGCATCGGGACGCACGTAGGCCGGGTCCTTGCCACCGAGTTCAAGATTGATGGCGATGAACGTACCGACCGCCGCCCGCTCCATTGCCGCCCCACCGGCCACCGAGCCGGTGAAGGCGACCATATCCGCCTTGCGCGCAGCGATCGCCGCCGCCGTCTGGTCGTGACTGAGAACGATATGCTGGAACACGCCCTCCGGCAGGCCAGCGGCATCGAAGGCGTCCTGGAAACGCTCGGCCACCAGCAGCGTCTGGTCGGAATGCTTCAGCACCACCGTGTTGCCGGCCATCAGCGCCGGCATCACCGAATTGACGGTGGTGAGGTAGGGATAATTCCAGGGCGCCACCACGAAGACGACGCCGAGCGGCTCGCGGCTGATGTAGCGATGGGCACCATGGTCGCCGAACTCCAAACCGCTATCGAGCGGCGCCAAGCTTTCGGCGGCGATTTTCGCCATGTGACGGGTGCGCTGCTCGACGCCGTTGAGTTCGAAGGGCGTATAGCGGATCGGTCGCCCCATCAGCCAGGTCAGTTCCTCGGCGATGCGCGGCCGCATCGCCAGCATCGCATCCAGCGCCTTGAGGCAATAGCCGATGCGCGCTTCGAGCGGCAGCTTCGCCCATGCCTTTTGAGCATCGCGAGCGAGGCGGAACACGCGGTTCGTCTCCGCTTCCGTGGCAGTCGATCGCTCGGCATAGACCGAGCCATTCACGGGGGAGACGAGCGTCATGACGTCGGACATGATGGGTGGCTCCATTCGGCTCTAGAGCATTGTGCGGAAAAGTGGAAACCGGTTTTCCGCAAAAACAATGCGACAACAAAGACCTAGAGCAACGATCTGCGTTCGTCACAACGCATGGATACTCTAGACGACATTTAGCAAAAACCCTGATTCCATCTCTGCATGCCGGCGCCCGGCAATCAAGGGATCGAGGGAATATGCAAACGGGGCGCCCAGGGAAGGCGCCCCGCGATTTTCGCTTGTGATGATGGAAGGTTCACTCGGCCGGAGCTGGTTCCTCAGCGTCCGGCCCCGCGCCACCGCCGACATGGGCGATGGCGAACTCTTCCTCCGGCGACAGGATCAGCTTGTGGCGGCCGATCAAGGCGAAATAGGCGATCGCCGCGGCAAACCACACGGCCACCCAAAGCACGCCCTTGGAGAAGTTAGGATCCTGCACCTGGTAGTAGAGGGTGACCACCGCGATGATGATCGTCAGCACCGCGCCGGGAATGCCGAGGGGACTCCTATACGGGCGCTCGATATCGGGCTGATTGACCCGAAGCAGGATGAAGGAGATTGCCTGCATGATGTAGGAGAACATGGCGCCAAACACTGCCATGTTGAGCAGCACCGAACCGATCGCCGCCCCGCCCTCGGTCGCACCGAGTGCGAACCAGATGACCATCATCACCAGAAGGCCGACGATGGAACCGGTGATCATGGCGACATGCGGCGTCTTGTACTTGGCATGCGTCAACGACAGCGCCGTCGGGAAATAGCCGGCGCGTGACAGTGAATAGACCTGCCGCCCCTGTGCATAGAGAATGGTGTGGAAAGAAGCGATCAGGCCCGTCAGCGCCACGATGCCGAGCAGCACAACGCCGCTGTCGCCGTAGACGGCGCGGAAGCCATCGAGCAGCGGCTCGAGTGACGATCCCAAATGGAAGGCACCGACGCCGGCAACCGAGGGATTGAGAAGAACAATCATGAACGCCGACAGGATCAGCGTCGACATCCCCAAAATAAGGCCCTTGGGCATGTCACGCTTGGGATCTACCGATTCCTCGGCAGCGAGCGGCAACTGCTCGATGGCCAGGAACAGCCAGACCGCGAACGGCAGTGTGGCTAGCACGCCTGAGAAGCCAAACGGGAACCATTTTCCACCGCCCTCCGGCAATTCGATTGCCGCACCGTCGGGACCGACGCCAATGTTGAGCGCCCAGCGAGAGAAGTCCATGTGCGGGATGGCGCTCACCCAGAAGAACACCAGAACGGCGAGCGACAGCACCGTCACCACCAGCGTCACTTTGAACGACAGTTCGAGCCCGAACACATTGAGCCCGAGGAAGATCGCATAGAAAGCGATCCAGACGAATGGCGAATAGGCAGCATCGAGACCGAGAATGGAATTAACATAGGCAGTGATGAAGGTGACGATCACCGCCGGTGTGATGACATACTCGACATTTTCACAAAGGCCGGTGATGAAACCGCCCCACGGCCCCATCGCCGTACGGGCGAAGGAATAGGCAGCGCCGGTGTGCGGCAGCGCCGGACTCATCTCGGCGATGGAAAGCGAGAGGCCGAGATACATGACGGCGATGATCGCTCCGGCCGCCAACATGCCGCCCCAGCCACCCGTGGCAAAGCCTAAGTTCCAGCCGGAAAAATGGCCGGAAATCACAGCGCCAACACCCAGCGCCCAGAGCGACCAGATGCCGGCATAGCGCGACAGATGCCGTTGCTCGAAATAGCTGGCGTCGGCTTTCTTGTAGCTGACGCTTCCTTCAGAGGTAGACATTGCGTTCCCCTTTTCGTGCTTTTGGGCTCCTCACGCGCAACGCGATTTGACATCGGCGTCCGTTCTCCGCCGAAGCGGTCCCTGCGAACGGTGCGACGCAGAAGCTGCCGTGCTCTTTGCAAGGATCATGCTACTTTCGGCCAATAGTCGGTGAACCCCGGCTTGCGCAAGGCCCGCCCGGTCGTTAGCCGATGACATTGCGGTTATCGACGGAAGGAACAAGCGATGGCACCGATCATCTTCGTCTTGGGCGGCGCTCGTTCCGGCAAGAGCCGTTTCGCGGAACGGCGGACGCGCGCCTTCGCGGCGAAGGAGAATGTCTACATTGCAACCGCCGAATGCCGCGATGCCGAGATGGAACACCGGATTGCCCTCCACCGCTCCCGACGCGGCGCTGAATGGCGAACCATCGAAGCGCCATATCGCCTCGCCCAAACGCTGTCCACCGAAGCGCTTGGCGGCCGGGCCATACTGGTCGACTGCCTGACGCTATGGCTTACCAACCACTTGCTCGCCGACGCCGATCTCGAAGCGGAGGGCGATAGTCTCGCCTCCGCCCTTGCCACGGCCGGTTGCCCCGTTGTGCTGGTGTCCAATGAGGTGGGACTATCCATTGTGCCCGAAAACGCCCTCGCCCGCCGCTTCCGTGACGAAGCCGGCCAGCTCAACCAGAAGATCGCCACCATCGCCGACGAGGCTTGGTTCATAGCCGCCGGCCTGCCGCTTCGGCTAAAATGACCATGAAAGAGGCCCAGGAGCGCTACTGACGAGGCACGAAAGGCCGATCGCAACTCAGACCAAGGATTCGGTTTATGAGCAGGCATTTGTGATATAAGTTTAATCAATATTAACTATTGGGTGGGTGTGACGGCCGAAATGGTCGTCACCTGAGTGTTCGAATCCGGCACCAAGTTGACGGGTTTCGTATGGCATGGCGATTGCAGCATGCCCCTTGTGGTTTGTAGGCAAGGCTAAGCATTGCATTGTACGCATAGGCTTTCCGCTTTTTCCAAGGAGCTCTCTGCTTGCGGAACTAGGGGAAATCCACTAGCTTGGTAAATGTTTTGTTATCTCGGAGTGATCGTTGCGGCGGTTTTCGCCGGACTTTTTCCGAACCGTTTTTTTAAATTTCAATTTTTAGTTCGGGGGATGTAATGCGTCTAACGGATCTGACCCATGATTTTTCAAAGGGCGGCGCCGAAAGTTCGTCCGGATTGCACGATCTCGCTCTTGCCGACGGTGGATCTTCCGCCCGCTATGGCACCCGCGCGATGCCGGCAACGACGTTTTCGTCGGGACAGTCAGCAGCGATTGCAGCGCCCTTCGGTGGCATCGTCCTCGATGACCGGTCCGAAGCTAAGTTCAACTGGCGACCGATCCATCTCGTCGCAAAAAGGCTGATCGACATTTTCGGCGCGGCCTTCGGCCTGCTTTTGCTATCGCCGCTGCTCATTGCGGTGGCGGCCATCATCAAGTTCACAAGCGTGGGCCCGGTGTTCTTTCGGCAGGAGCGGACGGGACTCAACAACAAGTCCTTCCAGATCTTCAAATTCCGTTCGATGTACACCGATCGATGTGATCTGTCCGGCGTAGCCCAGACGGTGGCCGGCGATTCGCGCATCACGCCCATCGGTCGCATCTTGCGCAAGACCAACATCGACGAGTTGCCGCAGCTCATCAACGTGCTGTTGGGGGACATGTCTCTGGTCGGCCCTCGCCCGCATGTTCCGGGCATGCTGGCAGCGGGCGTCCGTTACGAGGAACTTGTCGTCGGCTACGAGCGTCGTCACGCCATGCGCCCCGGAATCACCGGCTTGGCCCAGGCCAGCGGCCTGCGCGGACCAACCACCGAGGTCGAGCCGTCCGTCATGCGGGTCGTGCGCGACATCGAATACATTCGCGATTTCTCGATTTGGCTGGACATTCGCATCCTGTTTCGCACCGTGATGAGCGAAATCATACGCGGCAACGGATTCTGACAAGCGATCGTCGGCCGACTGCATCAAACGCCTTCCTCTATCCGAGGAGGGCGTTTTGCATTGCTCTCGAAGAAACCCGACGATGTTGGCCTAAAGCCGAACCCAGACGCGCGGGTTGTCCGGCGATTGCATGGTAACGAACCGATAGCCGGTGCTATTCCATGGCTTGACGATTTGGTTGAGGTTGTCGAGTACGAAGTCGCCGCGATCGGTGCGGACCATCAGGACGGCATGTGACTCGCCACGCCCGGTCACCACGGTGGTCATCAGCAGCGCCGAAGTGGGAAACCCCTTGCGCAGCAGTGCTGCTCGCTTGGTCAGGGCGTAATCCTCGCAATCACCGGACGCCCCACCGATCTGCCAAACGTCGGTGGAACCGCTTTCCGGCTGCGGTCGCATGGCCCCGTTGACCTGGCGGTTGACGCGATCGAGCAGTGCCAACGTGTCCATTGTCAGTTGGACGTTGCCAGCCGCCGCCCCGATATTTCGGGCGCGCTGAACCTTGCAAGCCGACGGTATGACCGAACACATCACGTAAAAACCGGTCGGGCCAACCGTAAGCCCCTTTGTGTTGACGCGGCCGGCGCTGGGCAGATCCAAGCTTTGCTTGGGGATGTTGAGAAAGCCGGCCGACGCCACTTGGGGAAGGACAGCGGTGGCGGCCAGAACGATCATGAGGCGAACCAACTTGTTCATGGTGGCAAACTCCGGTCGAACTTTATGTGGACCGAGTAAGCCAGATTTTCTTTGAGATTTGGTTAGGGGACTTGATCAATTAATCAGCAACGGAAACGCGATGACTTGAACAAAATGCAGTTCAAATTCTCGCGAATGTCGTGTATATATATTTAACCATGGCGTAGGCGGAGAAAGGCACAGCAAGGGCAAATAGACGGGATTCGACGCATCCCGTCGTTGTGGTTCGACCGGTTTGTCGGCGAAACGGCGTCTGTCGCCGCCGTCGGCAGGTTTTCCGGGATAAGCAACCGGAATCCGTTGCAAATTGACCATATGCTTGAGAATTCATTGAGAATTTGAAAGATCCTCTTGCGTACCCATAACTACTTAATGTATTTTGTTAAAAAATGTGGCGACAGGTGGGGCAGCCGCTCCGATTTGATACAAACTCGATAGGAGACAATAAATATGAAGAGATCTTTCCTCTCTTTGTCCTTAAGTGCCGCTTTGGCACTGTCGGCCGTGACGGGCGCCGTCGCCGCCGTTGACACCGGAGCCGTCAGCTCCGTGATCAGTTCGCTTTACTCGCTGCCGGCGTCGGCTGGCCGCGATGACTTGATCACTCGGATTCAGGCCCTTACGTCTCCTTGCAATAGCCCGACTCCGCGGTCGTGCGTGGAGGCTCTGCAAAGCGTCGTGTCGGCCGCTCGGTCCTTGGGTCTTTCCGGTGGCTTGGCGAACCAGGTCGCCTCGCTTGCGCGTGACACCGCCGCAAATACGCCTGGTGTGACGAACGACCCCGAGTATGTCGCTCTTGCTGACAATGTTGATGCCCTCTCCGCCCCTGCACGGACGGGTGCGGTTGGTGGCGGCGGTCCTGCCGGCGGCGGCGGCCCGGGCGGCGGCAATGGCGGCGGCAACTTCGGTCCGCAACCCGATGGTGCCGCCAGCGCGGGCGTTACCGGCTAACGCATAGCGCACTGCAAAAAGGTCGTGGTCTGTAAATCGGACCACGACCTTTATTATGTGTCGTTTCTTTTTGAAACGCACCCGCGGCAGTTGCCGGATGGTGGTTTCCTCGCGAAGACCTAGGAACGGCGGGCTTTCCCCAGGCCCCACCTCCAGCATAGTTGACCAAACATCTCCTTTATCGAGATTTCTTCGTTAGGCGGCGCGTTTCGGGCATCTTGCCCGCTTGGTTGACGACGCGATTTCGGTCATAGTGACGGCGTCGAAGTAGGTTCAAGGAAGTTTTCTTCAAATGGATTCATCCGAGTTCGATGTTCGCAATGCAATTGGTCTCGTTCGTCGCCAGATTTGGCTTATTATTTCTACCGTACTGATTATCGTTGGCTTGGCAGCCGTCTATGTTTTTCTCCAGACGCCAACCTATACGGCCTCCACATTAATCCTGGTCGACCCAAGACAGAAAAACGCACTCGACCCCGAAAGCCAGATGTCGCTGATGCCCACCGACAATGCGCGGGTTGAAAGCGAAGTCGAGATTCTGAAGTCTCCATCGACCCAGCTCCAGGCGATCTCTCGCCTTGGGCTCGTCAAGGATCCGGAATTCGGTGTCAAGCTCGGCACTATCGATCGCCTTATGGTTTTCCTGAAAATCAAGACGATGGAAAACCTGCTGGCCGACACCGACAGTCAGCTGCAGGCGGTTCTGGGACGCTTTTCCGACAATATCTCGATCGCGCGGCGTGGCCTGACCTACGTCATCAGTGTTTCCGCCACGTCGGCTGATCCGGCCAAGGCGGCTCTGATCGCCAACACCTTGTCCAGCACCTACATTGATGCTCAGGTCGATGCCAAGATCGCCAATGCGCTGACGGTGCGCGATGCGCTCAACCGTCGCTTGGCACAGGCTTCAACAACGATCAACGAATCTGAAAATCGCATTGATGCCTTCGTCAACGAGAACATCGAGAAGGTTTCCAACGAAAGTGCGCGCGCCGACATTACCGCCATGCGCGCAAACCTTGAGTCGTTGAAGGCGCAAAGCATATCCGCTCAGTCGTTGCAGGCGAGCGTCGCCACGCTGGCCGCCAACAAGGACTGGGACAGCATCGCCGCGCAGCTGAAGTCTGATACCATCAGCCAAATCAAGGCCGAGCGCGACAAGGTTCTCGCCGACATCGGTAACACCGCCGCGGGCTCCAACCGCGAAAACAACTTGCGTGCCAGCCTCGCACAGCTCGATAAACGCCTTGGCGATCAGGTCAACGTTGAGCTCAGCACGCTGTCGGACCGCGTCAAATCGGCGCAGCAGGAGCAGGACAAGCTGCGCGTCACCATCCGAGACACGGTGCTGTCCAGCAACCTTTCCAATGACGTCATGGTCAAGATCTACGAGCTCCAGCAGGAATCGACGGTCGCCAAGACGCTCTATCAGGATCTGTTGCAACGTCTCCGGGGCGTCGAAACTCAGGCGGATCTGCAGCTTGCCGACAGCCGCATCGTCTCGTCGGCGCTTCCTCCGGATGGACCGAGCGCTCCCAAGACCAGACTGATTCTGACCCTCGCCATCGTCGCGGGTCTCGGCCTCGGCCTCGGCCTTGCCTTTCTCAACGAGAACTTCATCGGTGGATTCACGTCCGATCAGCAATTTGAGGCGGTGCTCGGCGTACCAGTCATCTCTTCCGTCCCACTGCTGTCGCGCGGCGGACGCTCAATCACCGAGCGGTCGCAAGTGGCCAGCGAACTTCTCGACCACCCCCTCACGGCCTATAGCGAGTCCATCCGCCGCATTCGTCTCGGCCTCGAGAATATTCTGAGACGCAAGCTGCAGGACAAAAGCCGGGAAGGCGGTCTTATCGTCATGGTCGGTTCGGCCATCCCCGGCGAGGGCAAGACGACCACCGCCATCGCCATCGCCCGCGCCTTTGCCCTGTCGGGCAAGCGCGTCCTGCTCGTCGATTGCGATCTTCGCCGGCCTTCGATCGCTCCGTCACTGGGGCTGACGCCGGAAAGCGGCCTTGCCGACTATCTCACTCTGTCGCTCGACTCCCAGTCGATCCGCCAGTTTGTCACCAAGGACAAGGTGCCCGGCCTCGACATGATCGTCGGCAAGAATACCCACCGAACGTCAACCGACAGCCTGATCGAAACGGCCCAGTTCAATCTCCTCATGGAGCTTGCCAAGGAGCGGTTCGAGATCATCGTGCTTGATACCCCGCCGATCTTGCCCGTCGTCGACGCGCAATATCTTGCCACGCGCGCCGACATTGTCACGCTGGTTGTCCACTGGGCTTCCACCTCCCAGCGCGATGTTCGTGCCGCGATCAACGATCTCAGGACCACCGCTGGCGACGATCTGCCGATCGCGGCCGTCCTTTCCAAGGCCGAACTCGGCGTCGGATCCTACCGCAACAAGTACAATAGCTATTACTACTACGCGCCTGAGAGCTGACCCGCTTCTTGGGTTGGATGTGGCAATCTTTCAGCTCTGGCACAACAAAAGCGGGCGCCGTGAAAGCGCCCGTTTTTCATATTCATTTCCAGAACGGAACTGAGATACCCTCTCGTCGTTGCCCACTGGGCCGCCGGGGACCTGACCTCGACACCATGCGTTTTGACGGAGTCCGTCGTGAAGCTTCTGCTGTCGTTGATCGCCGCGTCATCCATCGCCCTTTCGCTGGCATTCGCCAACGAACCAGCAGGTGCCGGCGGTCGTCCGGTTGCCGTCAGGACCACGACGGCCCGCCTGGTGCCGCACACCGAGGCGCTGGCGCTGACCGGCGAGATCCGAGCGCGAACGTCGTCCCAGCTTTCCTTCCGCATTGCCGGCCGTATTGCCGAGCGCTTTGTCGACGTCGGCGATCATGTGAAGAAAGGCGATCTCCTCGCCCGTTTAGACCCCAACCAGCAGCAAGCCGATGTCGCCAACGCCGAAGCAGCGCTGAGCGCCGCCGAGGCCGGTGCCCGCCAAGCCACGTCGGCTTTCGATCGGCAAAAAACATTGCTCGACAAGGGCTTCACCACCCAGTCGGCCTTCGACGCCGCAACGAAGGCAGTACGGACCACCAGTGGCGTGGTCGAATCGGCCAAGGCGGCTCTCGATATCGCTCGTGCCAACCTCGCCTATGCCGAACTCCGGGCCGATGCCGACGGCGTCGTTACCGCCCGCAATGCCGATGCGGGCGAGGTGGTCGCCGCCGCCCGGCCGATCTTCGTCATCGCCGTCGACGGCCCGCGCGACGCCGTCTTCGATGTCTACGAGCAACTGTTTCTGTCGATTACCACCCTGCCGGACATAACGGTTGGCCTTGTCAAGGACCCCTCCGTTGCCGTTCCCGGCAAGGTTCGCGAGATATCGCCAACCGTCGAGACGCGGACCGGAACTGTCCGCGTCAAGGTCGACATCGGCCGCGCGCCCCCAGCCATGAGCCTCGGTGCACCGGTCACCGGTCGCATCGCCAGCCGGGAAACGCGCGCGGTGCTGTTACCCGCCAGCGCGCTGAACGAGAAAGACGGCGGGGCCGCCGTATGGGTGGTCGCCACCAACGGCGCAAGTGCCGAATTGCGCCCGATCAGCATCGTCGCCTATACCACCGACCGCATTGTGGTCGACGCCGGCCTTGCCGATGGCGATCGCGTCGTGACCAGCGGCGGCAAGCTGCTCCGTCCCGGAGCGAGCCTGGAAATCGTCGGGGAGGATGCGCCATGATCCATCGCCTGGCCTTTGTCGCTCTCGCCGGCCTCGCACTCGTCGCCTGCCAAGAGAAAACCCAAGCGCCGCCGGCGATGCGGCCCGTCATGTCGGCGCGCGTCGCCGTCGATGACGCCAGCCAGCAATCCTTTGTCGGCACAGTCGAAGCGCGCGACAAAGCCGACTTCAGCTTTCAGGTGCTCGGCCGCTTGATGACGCGCAATGTGGATGTCGGCGACTTGGTTCATCCCGGGGATCTCATCGCCACCATTGACGCCACGACGCTCGATCTCGCCACTCGCTCCGCTGAGGCGGCACTTGGCAACCGTCGGGCCGAACGGGAAAATGCCGCCGCCACCGTTGCCCGCGTCGAAGCGCTTCGGGCGACGGGGACGGCAACCGATGCCAATCTCGATGACGCTCGTGCCGCTTTTGACGCCACCGACGCCGCCGTTCGCCAAGCGGACGCCGATCTCGCCAAGGCACGCGATGCCCTCGGCTATGCCGAACTCAAGGCCGGCTTTGCCGGTGTCGTCACAGCCACCGGCGCCGAACCAGGTCAGACGGTGGCCGCAGGTCAGAGCGTCGTCACCATCGCCAAACCCGATCCCCGCGACGCGGTGATCGATATGCCCGACTGGATGGCCGGCACACTGGTAGCCGGGGCGTCGTTCGTCGTCGCCCCTCAGATCGCGCCCGACCAACCAGTCGCCGGCCGGCTCCGGGAGATCGCACCGGAGGCTGATCCCGTCACACGCACTCGCCGCGTCAAGATTGCCCTCTCTGAGCCAACCAGCCTGTTCCGTCTGGGCTCCACGATCGAGGTGCGCGTTGACCAGCAGACGGCGCCGGCCATCACCTTGCCAGAGGTCGCCATACTGACGCGTGACGGCACGCGCTTCGTCTGGGTCGTCACGGTCGATGAGGCCAGCCACGCGGCAAGACGCGAGGGCAGCGTTGCTCTCCGGCCGGTGACCACCGCGCCAGCCGACGCGGGGCGCCTTCGTATCCTGTCGGGTCTTTCGGCCGGCGAGCGGGTGGCGATTGCTGGCGTCCATAGTCTCGAGGAAGGGCAAAAAGTCCTGGTACCGGCGGACAAGCCGAAAAGCGCCGAGGGAGATGCATCGTGAAGAGATTCAATCTCTCGGACTGGTCGCTCGATCATAAGTCCCTCGTCTGGTATTTCATGATCGTCTTCACGCTGTTCGGCGTATTTTCCTACATCAATCTCGGCCGTGAAGAAGATCCCTCCTTCACCGTCAAGACCATGGTGGTTCAGGCCTACTGGCCGGGCGCCTCCGTCATCGAGATGACCCGCCAGGTCACCGACCGCATCGAGAAGAAGCTGCAGGAGCTACCCAATCTCGACTTCACGCGCAACCTGACGCGGCCGGGCGTTACCACCGTCTTCGTCAATCTCCGTAACGACACCAAGGCGACCGACGTGGACGGCACCTGGGTGAGGGTGCGCAACCTGATCTCCGACATCCGCTCCGAGCTGCCGGATGGCGTGATCGGCCCCTTCTTCAACGACGATTTCGGTGACGTCTACGGCAATATCTACGCGCTGACCGCCGATGGCTTCACGCCACGCCAACTGCGCGATTATGCCGAGGACATCCGTACCCGCATTCTCTCGGTGGAGAACGTCGGCAAGGTCGAAATCATCGGCGCCGAAGACGAGGTGATCTATCTCGAATTTTCACCGCGCCAGCTCGCCGCCTATGGCCTCGACGAAAAGGCGGTTCTGACAACGCTCGCCGAGCAGAACGCCGTCAACCCATCCGGGACCATCGAGACGGGCTCCGAGCGCGTTTCGGTGCGGGTTTCAGGCGAATTTCGTTCGGAAAAAAGCCTCGAGGCGGTCAATCTCCGCGTCAACGGCCGATTCTTCCGCCTGTCCGACGTGGCAAAGATCAGCCGTGGTTACGCCGACCCGCCGACCGAGCTGTTCCGCTACAACGGCGAGCCGGCGGTCGCCATTGCCATCGGCATGAAGTCCGGCGCCAACCTCCTGAAGTTCGGCGACGCGCTTCGATCAGAAATGGCGAAGATCGAAGGGGAGCTGCCCATCGGCATCGCCGTGCACCAGGTCGCCGACCAGCCCAAACTGGTTGAAAAGGCGGTTTCCGGTTTCACACAGGCGCTGTTTGAGGCCATAGCCATCGTATTGCTGGTCAGCTTCGTCAGCCTTGGTCTTCGGGCCGGGGTGGTGGTGGCGCTGTCCATTCCGCTGGTGCTCGCCATTACGTTCATGGTGATGGAGACATCGGCGATCTCGCTGCAGCGCGTGTCGCTCGGCGCGCTGATCATCGCTCTCGGCCTTCTCGTCGACGACGCCATGATCGCCGTCGAAATGATGATCGCCCGCCTTGAGAAGGGCGACTCGCTCAGAAAGGCGGCGACCGCCGTCTACACATCCACCGCCTTTCCGATGCTGACGGGCACGTTGGTCACGGTAGCCGGCTTCATTCCCGTCGGCCTCAATTCGTCGATGGCCGGCGAATTCACCTTCACCATGTTCGTCGTCATCGCCGTGTCGCTGATCGTCTCCTGGATCGTCGCCGTGATATTCACACCGCTGATCGGCGTCACTGTGTTGCCGGCCAAGCTGAAGCACCAGAAGACGGAGAAGACGCGCTTTGCCCGCGGTTTCGAACGCCTCCTGACCCTCGGCCTGCGCAACCGCTTCGTCGTCATCGGCCTGACGCTCCTTGTCTTCGGCGCCTCGCTCTATGGTCTTACCCACGTCCAGCAGCAGTTCTTCCCCGATAGCGACCGCTCCGAATTGATCGTCGACGTCACGCTGCCGCAAAATAGCTCCATCGAGGAAACCGGCCGGGTGATCGCCCGCTTCGAAAAAGACATGCTGGCGAGCAAGGATGGTGTCGACCACTGGTCGTCTTATGTCGGCCGCGGCGCCGTGCGCTTCCTGCTCACCTTCGATCAAGAGCCGGCGGCACCCTATTTCGGCCAGCTCGTGGTTGTTACTCGCGACGAAGAGACGCGCGATCGCCTCAAGGTGGAGTTCTCCGCCTATCTCCACCGGACCTTCCCCGGTGTCGACAGCTTCGTTCGGCTTCTGGAAATCGGGCCGCCCGTCGGCCGACCGGTCGCCTATCGCCTCTCAGGACCGGACATTGAGGGCGTGCGCGACGCCGCCGGGCGGCTCGCCGCCGTCGTTGCCGCCAATTCTCACGTCGACAATGTCGCCGCCGATTGGGGCGAGCCGGGGCGCGTCGTCAAGGTCGACGTGATGCAGGACAAGGCCCGCCTGCTCGGCGTTTCCTCGCAGGATATTTCCAACGCGCTCTACGGCATCATCGGCGGCGCCACCGTCACCAAGATCCGCGACGACATCTACCAGATCGACGTCATCGGCCGCGCTGTTTCGGAAGAGCGCAACTCCATTGAAACGCTGAAAAATCTCCAGCTCTCCAGCCAGACCGGTTCCAGCGTGCCGCTCGCGGCCGTCGCCAACCTGCGTTATGAACTGGAACAACCGGTGGTGTGGAGCCGCAATCGCCTGCCCACTGTCACCATCAAGGCGGCGCGCGCCGACACCACGCAAGCGGACACCATCGTCAAACAGCTCAAACCGACGATCGATGCCTTCGCCGCAACGCTGCCGGCCGGCTACCGGGTGGCAACCGCCGGCTCGACCGAAGAGTCCCAGAAGGCGATGGCGCCGATTATTTCCGTTGTGCCTTTGATGGTCTTCATCATGCTCACCGTGCTGATGATCCAACTTCAGAGTTTCAGCCGCCTCGTGCTGGTGGTGGCGGTCGCGCCGCTGGCTCTGATCGGCGTGGTGGCGGCGCTTCTCCCCACCGGTGCGCCGCTCGGCTTTGTTGCCATTCTCGGCGTGCTGGCGCTGATCGGCATCCTCATTCGCAACTCGGTGATCCTGGTCGACCAGATCGAGCGGCTCAGGGCGGAAGGCGTGCCGGCCTGGAACGCGGTGATCGAGGCGACGGGGCACCGCTTCCGGCCAATCGTGCTGACGGCACTGGCCGCCAGCCTCGGCCTGATCCCGATTGCCAACGAGGTGTTCTGGCAACCGATGGCCTTCGCCATGATCGGCGGCATCATCGTCGGCACCGCGCTGACGCTGATCTTCCTGCCGGCGCTCTACGTCACCTGGTTTCGTATCCACGAGGAGAAGGCCGAGGCCCCATCTGCCTAGGGCTCGGCCGACCATCTCGAAATGTGGTCGGGTTTTACCACTCGGCGAACGATCCGTCGGCGTGCCGCCAGACCGGATTGCGCCAGCGGTGGCCAACCGCGGCCCGTTCCTTGACGTAGTCCTCGTTCACCTCAATGCCGAGACCGGGGCCGGTGGGCATGGTGACGAAGCCTTCGGCGTAGTCGAACACTGAGCGATCCTTGACGTAATCGAGGAGATCGTTGCCCGTGTTGTAGTGGATGCCGAGGCTCTGCTCCTGGATGAAGGCGTTGTAGCAGACCGCGTCGAGCTGCAGGTTGGCGGCAAGCGCGATGGGTCCCAGCGGACAATGAAGAGCGAGCGCCACGTCATAGGCTTCCGCCATGGCGGCGATCTTGCGCGTCTCGGTGATGCCGCCGGCGTGCGACGGATCGGGCTGGATGATGTCGCATAGGCCTTCGGACAGGATGTGCTTGAAGTCCCAGCGACTGAACAGGCGCTCACCGAGCGCAATCGGTGTCGCAGTCTGTCCGGCGATGTCTTTCAACGCTTCGGCGTGCTCGGACAGCACCGGCTCCTCGATGAACATCAGGTGGAACGGATCGAGTTCCTTAGCGAGGACCTTGGCCATCGGCCGGTGGACGCGACCGTGAAAGTCGACGCCGATGCCGAAGTCCGGCCCCATGGCCTCGCGGATCGCCTGCACGCGGGCCAAGACCGCGTCGATCTTGGCGTGGCTGTCGACATACTGAAGCTCTTCGGTACCGTTCATCTTGACGGCGGTGAAGCCGCGCGAGGCCACGTCGCGGGCGGCTGCGGCCGTGTCGGCCGGCCGGTCGCCGCCGATCCAGGAATAGACGCGGATGCGGTCCCTGAGCTTGCCGCCGAGTAACTGATAGACAGGGACGCCGAACGCCTTGCCCTTGATGTCCCATAGCGCCTGATCGATGCCGGCGAGCGCGCTCATGTGCAGGCCGCCGCCGCGATAAAAGCCCGAGCGATAGAGGACCGTCCAATGATCCTCGATCAGGAACGGGTCCTTGCCGATCAGGTAATCGGACAGTTCGTCAACCACCGCGGCCACCGACTGCGCCCGCCCCTCAAGGACCGGTTCGCCCCAGCCGCATATGCCCTCATCGGTCTCGATCTTCAGAAAGCACCAGCGCGGCGGGACGATGTAGGTGGTGAGCTTGGTGATCTTCATCATGTGTCTCTTTGACAATTTGAAAAAATCAGAGGCGACCGGCGGCTCGCAGCGCGGCAACGAACGCCCTGGCCTTGCCGGCCACGGCCGCCGGGGTGTCGCCGACCTTGTAGAGCGAGCCGCCGATGCCAAAGCCAGCGACCGGCGAACTCGTCCAGCGGCCGATGCTGTCGGCGGCGACGCCGCCGACGATCAGCATCGGCACGGACTTCGGGATCACTGCCGACAGCGCCTTGATGATGGTCGGCGTCGCCGCCTCACCGGGGAAATATTTCAAGACATCGGCGCCCGCCGCGATCGCCGCGAAGGCCTCGGTCGGCGTCTGGAAGCCGGGCGAGGAGACCAGCCCTTTCGCCTTGCTCGCGGCGATGACGGCGGTGTCGGTATTGGGCGATACGATGAGCTGACCGCCAGAGGCCGCCACTGCCGCCACCTCTTCGGTCCTAAGCACGGTGCCGGCGCCGATGACGGCGCGCCCGGCGAAGGATTTGGCCAGCCGTTCGATCGAGGACAGCGGCTCGGGGGAGTTGAGCGGCACCTCGATGATGCGGATGCCCTCGGCGACCAAGGCCTCGGTGACCGCCACCGCTTCGTCCGGCCTTACGCCGCGCAGGATGGCAACGATGGGACAGCCGGCGAAGGCCTCCTGGAATTCAGCGAGCGCGGACATCGGCGGTCTCCTTGTTGTGGTGGGCGATCCTGAGCAGGCCATCGACGAAGGTCCGTTCGGGATCGACGGTGTTGACTATGCCGCCCATGGCCTCGATGGCCTCGCGGTAGTGATTGGCAATCACCCCGCTGGCCACCAGCACCAGCGGCAGATCCGGCGGAACGAGCCGTTTTGCCTTGGCGATTTCCTCGCCAATCAGCAGGCCGGAAAGATAGGGCTCGACATCCTGCGGCTTGAGGCGCCCGGCCAGCACACCAGTGCGGGCATGAAAGGCCAGATTGAGCAGGCCGCCATCGCCGGCGGCGGCCTCGACCCCCAGCCGGGATGCCGCCCTCGCCGCCAGGTCGTCGGTAGCGGGTTCGGCGAGAAGCCGTAGCACCGAATGATGCGTCAACAGGCTGTAGAATTCGCCGGTCATGAAGGTGCGGAAGGTTTCGACGCGGCCGGCGCGCACGATCGCCCATTTGGAATGGGTACCGGGCAGGATCACCACCGTGTCACCGACGCCGACGCCCAGGATCTGCGTTTCCTCGCCGCGCATGACGTCGGCCGCCGCGTCATCGGTGGTCAGGCCCGGCACGATGTGGATGCGCGAACCACCGGCAATGTCGAACGACACCAGGCCGGCGGCGATCTCGGAAAGTCCAGCCGGGCAGGGGACGTAAGGCACCTCGCGCCAGCCGTTGCGGCTGCCGACCATGCCGGCCATCAGGACCGGGATGCCGGGAAAGCGGCCAAACCAGACCGCGCACATCCGCGACAGCACCGCTTCGAAGCCGCCATCCGTCACAGAGCTCATGCCGTCGTCGGAGGCGATGCTGTCGATGAGCCGGCCATCCTCGGCGACGAGATGTGCCCGAAAGCGCGTCGTCCCCCAGTCGACGGCGATGCAGATGGGGTGCTCGGCACCGGTGGCGGGCCTGCCTTTGTCAGTCATTTGATGATCCACTTGAAACGCGTCCCTCAACACGATGGCCTCAACGCGTCGCTCGGTCGCCGCCGGCGAGGACAATGACGGCGATGATGATGATACCGGTGAGGATCAGGCGGACGCCCGAGCCAAAGCCCCAGGTGTTGAGCATCGTCACCAGCAGGAACATGAACAGCGCGGCGCCCCAGATGCCGGGCACATTGGCGCGGCCACCCGATACCGACGTGCCGCCGATCACCACCACGGCGATCGAGGTCAAGAGATATTCCGACCCCATATCGAGCGTGGCGCCGCCCGAGAAGCCGCCGAGCAGCGCACCGGCGAGACCGGCCAAGGCACCGCAGAGAACGTAGGTGGCGAGCTGCGTACGCACCACCGGCAATCCGGCGAGCCAGGCGGCACGATTGTTCTGGCCGAACGCCGACACCGAGCGACCGAACAGCGTACGCTCCAGGACGACCGCCACCAGGATCGAGAAGATCAGCGCGGCGATGGCCAGTACGGGGACGCCGAAGACGGTCGCCGTGGTGAAGGCGGCGAAGGCTGGAGGCGGCTTGATCAGCAGGCCGCGGCCATAGGAAATGGCGACCGACTGGATGAGGAAGCTCGACGACAGCGTCGCCACGATCGGCGGAATGCGCAGGATGGCGATGATGCCGTAGTTGACGAGGCCGACGGCGGCGCCGGTGGCCAGCGCCGCCAGCACGGCCGGCACGATCATCGCGTCGTCGCCGCCCATCAGCTTCATGGCGACGGCGCCGGCCAGGCCGATATTGGCCGGGATCGACAGATCGGTGTTGCCCGGACCCAACGTGATGACGAACATCTGGCCGAGACCGACCACCACCGAGAAGACGGCAAACGACAGCGCCGCGGTGAGCATGCCACCACCGCCGGTCCCGCCGGTGAAGGCCATGGCGCCGAGCCAGACGATACCGGCGCCGAGATAGGACCAGATCCAGGGAAGGCGGCTGAGCCGCTCAAGCGAGACGACGGAAGCGTTGCTCACGATTCCCTCCGGTTGATGAGTGCCCTCAGCGCCAGAACAAGGATCAGGATGGCGCCCTGGGCGCCGACCTGCCAGTCGGGCGAGATTTTGAAGAAGGTTAGGGCCGAGCCGGCCAGCGTCAGCGTCAGCGCGCCCAGCACGGCGCCGATAGGCGACACGCGTCCGCCGACGAACTCGCCACCGCCGAGGATGACACCGGCCACCGACAGCAGCGTGTAGCGCAAGGCAATGTTGGCGTCGGCCGAAGTCGTCAGGCCGATGAGGGCAAGACCGGCAAACGCGCCGAAGGTGCCGCCGAGGGCATACATCGCCGATTTGGCGGCGAGCAGCGACCAGCCGGCCCGGCCAACGGCACGGGCGTTGCCGCCGACACCTCTCAGAACCACGCCGAAGGACGAGCGCATCAGCAGGAAATGCATGCCGACCGCGATCACCGCCGACGCGATGATCGGGAATGGCAAGAGGGGCGGCTTCAGCGTCATCAGCGACCGCAGCATGGCTGGTGCCGTGCCGCCGGGAGTCGGCAGCAGCAGGATGGCAAGGCCGGACCAGACGAAGGACATGCCGAGTGTGACGACGATGGCCGGCAGGTTGCGCAGGTGGATCAGCGCGCCGAGCAGCGCGTAGATGGCGATGCAGCCGAGAATCGCCGCGATGCCGAGGGGCGGATTGTCGTGCAGCCAGGTGGCGGCTATGCAGGCGATCAGGCTGACATAAGAGCCGAGCGACAGATCGAGGTCATTGACCGTGATGATGCACATCTGCGCGATGGTGGCGAGTGCAATCGGCACCGCCAGCCCCAGCATCAGGTTGAGCCCGAAATAGCTCATGGCACGCGGCTGGGCGTAGAAGATCGGCAGGAGGATCAGCACCAGCGACAAGGCCGGCAAAAGGGTCCTCATCAGGCGCTGGCGGGCAAGGGCGGTGGAAATCATGAGCTGGCCTGCTGAACGGGAGCGTCCGCGAAGGATGCCTTGATGATGCGTTCCTCGGTGAGGGCGTCGCGCGAAAGCTCGTCGACGATGTCGCCGTCACGGAAGACGTAGATGTGATCGCAGTGGCCGAGTTCCTCGAACTCGGTGGTGTACCAGAGGAAGGTGCGGCCACGGTCGGCCTCGGCGCGGATCAGATCGTAGACCTCGTATTTGGTGGAAACGTCGACGCCGCGCATCGGATCATCCATCAGGACGATGTCGGCATCCGAGCCGAGGGCGCGGGCGAACAGCGCCTTTTGTTGGTTGCCGCCCGATAGCGACAGGATCGGGTTGTCCATATCGGGCGTCTTGATGGCGATCCGCTTCTTCCACTCGGACGCCAGCGACGCCTCGGCCGCCGGATCGATGAGGCCGGCGCGGCGCATGGCCTTGAGCGAGCCGACGCCGATATTGCGGGCGATCGACCACAGGGGAAAGATGCCGTCGTTCTGGCGATCGCCGGCAACCAGCGCCACCGTGCCATCGACACGCGCCTTGTGCGATCCGCCGTGCCCCCCGTGAGCGAACACGTCGAGCAGCATGCGGGTCTGGCCATGGCCGGCAAGACCGGCCAGACCGATGATGTCGCCCGCCCTGGCCTTGAGCGGCATGGTGTTGGTTGGCACTTCGACGCGGGCCGGTTTTTCGCCACCTAGCGACGTCCGCGCCGTGACGATCGGCCGCCGCGTCTGGGCACCACCGCCCATGGCGGCGACCAGCCGCTCGCGATCGAAGTCGGCGACCGGGCCATCGGCGACAATGGCGCCATCGCGCATGACGACGACGCGGTTCGACGCGGACAGAACCTCGCCGAGCATGTGCGAGATGAGGATGACGCTGAGACCGGAGGCGACACGCTTGCGAACATAGGCCAAGAGCTGTTCGGCCGTCACCGCGTCGAGCGACGACGTCGGCTCATCGAGAACGATGATGCGAGCCGGCTGGTCCGTTGCCGTGAAGGCGCGGGCAATCTCCACCATCTGGCGCTTGCCGATGCTGAGATCGGCGACGATATCGGCCGGTACAATGCCATGGCCGGGAAAGATCTCGTCGAGCATCGAGGCGATCAACTGGCCGGCGCGGCGACGCCAACCGAAGCCGCGGAGGCTGCGATGAGCGATACGGGTGTTCTCGGCCACCGTCAGGTTGGGACAGAGCGACAGCTCCTGGAAGACGCAACGCACGCCCAACTCTTTGGCGAAATCGACGCCAAACGACTGACGCCGATCGACGCCGGCGACGAATATGGCGCCCTCGTCGCAGCGGATCGTGCCGGTCAGCACGTTCATCAACGTCGACTTGCCGGCGCCGTTATGCCCGACGAGTCCAAGACACTCGCCGGCGACGACCGACAGATCGACACCGGACAGCGCCCGGACGGCACCGTAGATCTTGGCGATCCGCTCGAAGCGGATCAGGAGAGAAGCGGACGGGTCGAGCACGATCGGAACTCGTTTGCGACGGGCGGCCAGGACCGCCCAGAAATCGAGAAGCCGGAGGCGCCGTTGAGGAGAATCGGCGCCTCCGGGATGGTGCGCTCTCAGGAGGAAAGAGCGCCCTTGTCGCGGCGGTTACTTCTTGTTGCTGGCTTCGATCGCCGCGATCGCATCGGCCTGGCTGTACTCGGTGTTGGCGATGCCGCCGACCGGCGCACTGGCCAGTGCCTTGTCGAGGGTGTCCTGGGTGACCACGAGATAGGGCACCGTCAGATCATGTGGAACGGTCTTGCCGTCGAGGATCTGCTGGGTGATCCAGAAGGCCATGGTGGCAAGCCCCGGAGGTGTAGCCGCCGAACGGGTTTCGTAGCCCGTGGCGTCCCGCTGCTCCTTCCACCAGGCGAGTTCGTCCTGGCGATTGCCGAGAATGATCAGCGGCGTCGGCCGGTTGGCGGCCTTGAAGGCCTGGGCGATACCATAGCCGTCACCACCCTGAGCGGCGACGCCGGTGATCTCCGGCAGCGACGGCAGGATCTGGGCGACCGCCTTCTGGGCGGTGGCGCCATTCCAGTCGCCGACAACGGAGCCGACGATCTTCAGCTCGGGATGCTTGGCCGCCTCGGCGACGACGCCATCGTGAATGGCGGCGTCGATCGACGTGCCGGCGAGCCCGCGCACCTCCAGGATATTGCTGCCCTTGGGCAGCTTGGACGACAGGAACTGGATCTGCGATTTGCCCATGTCGTTGAAATCGACGACCACGCGGTAGGCGCAAGGCTCGGTGACGACACCGTCGAAGGAGACCACGACGATGCCGGCGTCGCAGGCTTCCTTGACCGAGCCGTTGAGAGCGTCGGGCGAGGCGGCATCGATGACGATGGCATCATAACCTTGCAGAACCAGATTCTGGATCTGCGCGGCCTGTTCGGTCACCTGGTTCTCGGCGGTGGTGAAGGCATCGGCCGAGGCGACGACCTTGTCGGCGATGGCCTTCTTGGTGACCGTGTCCCAGCTGGTCAGCATGGTCTGACGCCAGGAGTTTCCGGCGAAATTGTTGGAAAGGGCGATCTTCTTGGTCGAGGTATCGGCGAAAGCCGTCGATGCGACGGCACAGAGCGATACGGAGCCAATCAGGACGGCAATGAGACGGCGCTTCATTTTTTCCTCCAGTAGATGGCCTGTCGGTTGTGATGTCCCCTGCGCATCACGCCGACTGTGCTCCAACCCCAGGCCATTTCGTAGTTCCACTATATGGAACTTAGTTTCTGACAATGGTACTTTCGCGCTCGACAGGTTTTCTGTCAAGCGCGCGTCGGTTTATAAGTATGATCACCTAGTGCATCATCCGACCGGAGTGAAACGAGGATCGATAAGATGATGATTCAAAAACAAGGGCTTAGAGCGCCGATCTGATTCAATCAGATCGATTAGCGCTCTAGGAAGCAGGACTTGACACATGGCTGATGCTGGAGACGACCAAACGGGGAATGGAAAGCCGGCTTCGCGGGACGGCGAGGGATCTTTCGCCAAGATTCTCAAGCTGTTGGATTTCGTCGCGGAAGCCGGGCACCCCCTGCGCTTCAGCGACATTCAGATCGGAACCGGACTGACCAAGGGAACGCTGCATCGTCTCCTCAAGTTGCTTCTGGAGGAGGACATGCTCGCCTATGACGAGATGGCGCGCGGCTATTCGGTGGGCTTTCGCACCATGCGACTCGCCCATGCGGCCTGGCGCGTATCGAGCCTGACCGGCGCGGCAAAGGAGGCGCTCGACCGTTTGAGCCGCCAGACCCACGAGACGTTGCATCTGGCCGCGCTCGACGGTTACCAGGTCCTCTACCTCGACAAGCGTCAGGCCCTCAGGGCCGTGTCGATGTTCTCGAGCGCCGGCAAGGTCGGCCCGGCCTATTGCACGGGGGTCGGAAAGGCGATGCTGTCGGCGCTTTCAGCCGACCGTCTGGCCAAGGCCGTGGAGGTTCAGACCTTCAAGCGCTACACGGCCAATACCGTGACCTCGGAAGAGGCCTTGCTCGCGGAGATCGCGATCATTCGCCGTCGCGGCTATTCGATCGACAACGAGGAGCATGAGCCCGGCATCATCTGCATCGCCAAGCCGATCCTGACGGCCGATGGAGAGCTTCTCGGCGGTCTTTCGATTACCGGTTCGACGCATGTTCTGACGATCGACCGGCTGGAGGGATTCCTGCCCCTCTTGGAAAAAGCGGTCGCAGACATAGCGGAGCGGGCGACAATCATGCGGGTGCCAACCCTGTAGATGGCACCCGAACTTTAGCCCGATAGCGTTGGGCGGAAGGCGTCGCGGATCGCCTCGAGCGCCGCGATGCGGCGGATCTCGGCTTCGACGAAGGCATCGTCCCTGAGGCGGGCCGGCCGGTCGATGGAAAGGCGGGTCGCGATCCGCCCCGGTCGTCCGGCCAGCACGATGACCCTGTCGGCAAGCCGCACCGCCTCGGACAGATCGTGGGTCACCAGCACCACCGTTACGCCGCGCTCCTGCGCGTCGAGACGGACAAGCTGCTGCATCTCGCGCGACAGACCGACATCCAGCGCCGAAAAGGCTTCGTCGAGCAGCAAGACGTCGGGCTCGATGGCAAGCGCCCGCGCCAGCGCCACCCGTTTCTTCATGCCGCCGGAAAGCTGGTGCGGATAAAGGACGGCATCGTCCTGACCGAGACCGACCTTGACCAGCATCGTTCGCGCCCGGCTGAGGCGTTCGCTGCGGGCAAGCCGCAGACCGGCAAGACCGAAGGCGACGTTACCCCGCGCCGTTCGCCAGGGTAGGAGCAGGGGTTCCTGAAAGACGAAGGCTGGCCGCTCGAACGGCCGGTCGACGCGGCCGGCGTCGGGGGTGAGAAGACCGCCGAGAATATGAAGAAGTGTCGTTTTGCCCGAGCCGGATGGTCCGAGGATGGCAACAACACTGCCTCTCGATACCCGGAGATCGATGCCGTCGAGCACTTTCGTGCCGGCAAAACTATGCGTGACTCCACTGGCAACGAGCGTGCCTTCCTCGCTCATGCCGCCTCTCCCGGCAAGCCATGCCGCCAGGTTTCGAAATACCGACGCACCGGTTCGATGACGAGGCGCTCGACGATGAGCAGCAGCGCCACCACCACGACCACCCAGGCCATGGTCTTGGCGGTATCGACTTCGGCACGCGCCGCCGCGAGGCCGTCGCCGATACCACCGGTCCCCGACAACAGCTCTGCCATGACCGCCACCTTCCAGCTCATGGCAAGCGCCGTGCCGAGCGCCGGCAGCAGGTAGGACAACACGTGCGGCAGATAGACGTCGACGATCATGGCGCCGAACGGCACCCGGAAGGCGCGAGCCATGGTACGGAGGCCGCCGTCGACCGTGCGGGTTCCCTGCACCGCCGCGGCAAACACCACCGGTCCGACGGCGATCGCCACCGAAAAGGTGGCGGCTAACCCCGATCCCCCGAACCACAACAGCGACAGCACCACCCAGGCGATGGCCGGCACGCCGATCAGAAGGGTGGCAATCGGCTGCAGCATGGCCCGGATCGGCGTGGAGCGTCCGGCAAGCCCTCCCAAAAGCGACCCGGCCAGCGTCGCCGCGAGAAAACCGCTGAGCGCGTCGCGCGCCGTCGTCACCACGGCCGGCCAAAGGTCACCACTGGCGCCGAGGCGTCCGAGAGCGGCGATAGTTGCCAAGGGCGACGGCAGCACGAAATCGCCATAGACGCGATGGCCGATTTCCCAGAGCGCGATGACTGCACCAAGTCCGAGCACCGCCCAGCGACGTTCGCCGCCGGCAAGCCGGCGCCAGGAGATCCTCGGCATGCTCTCAGCCTCCCCAGTAGAAGGCTGGTTCCGGCAGATGCCCGGCAACGATATCCGGCGACAGCATCATCAAGGCCTGGAAATAGGCTTCGAGGTCGGCCTTGGCCTCCATCGCCGATGCAACCCTCAGACGGAAACGCGGCAGCGAGGCCTCGACGATCGGCGCCGGCAGCTTCAAGGAATCGGCGATGAGCGCCGCCGCGGCCTTGGGGTTGACGCCAACCCAGCCAGCCGCCTCCACCGAGGCGGCATGCAGCGCCGCGACAACGTCGGGATGAGCCGTGAGGAAGGTTTCGGTCACTGCGAGGCCGGCCTGCGGAATACCGGCCGATCGACCGCTGCGTGCGGCATAAAGTTCGGTGACGTCGAGGGCTCGTGTGACGGTGACACCGGCTTGCTTGGACTTGATTTCGGCGGCACTCGCCGCCGGTTCGGGCAGCACGGCGGCATCCGCCTTGCCGGCCAGAAGCAGCGGTACCGCCTCGGCCGACGTGCCGACATAGGAGAGCGTTACGTCCCGATCCGGGTCGAGACCGGCAGTCTTGAGCACGAAGCGAGTGAGAAGGTCCGGCGCGTCGTTCTTGGCGCCGACCAGCAGCGTCTTCCCTCGGAGGTCTTCGATCCGTTCGAGACGGACGCCCTGCCCGGCGAAGATATAGAGCAGCCCCCAGGTCAGGACGTTGACGAGGCGGACGCCGGCACCGCGATTGAACAGGTTGGCGGCGGCATAGGTCGGCGCTGCGAACAGCGAGATATCGCCCGAGACGACTCCGGCCCGCATCTGATCGGCGGTGCGCCAGACATCGAAGCGCGCATCCCCCACCAGCTTCGAGAGCGCACCCGATGCCACCGCCCGGGCCAGCACCACCGACGGCGACGCCGGCATACCCCAAACCGTCAGGTGATCGAGGGTCGCGGCGGCCTGAGCCGGCAGCGCAACGAAGCCAGCGGCGGCGGTCAGGCACTCGAGGAAGCGCCGGCGGCTCAGGCCGGTCGGCATGGAGGGAGCTGTCATGATGGAACCTGGATTTGAACGGCGAGGCCGCATCGTGAGGGACACTAGACCAATTCGCGACCCGGGGGAAATTGCCGAACCCAAATCGATGCCCGGAGCAACAACGGATTTGAAACCAAGTTGTTCCGAAGAGATACGGATAAGGTTTCGTCCGTATACGCGATAATGCGTAACATGAAGGCTGAGAACGGGAAGCATCTAAATCGAAAAAGAGAAAAAGCAACTACATAAGCCGATGCGTTTGACTTTCATCATTGCTGTTCACATGCCAGATGCGTATGGGATGCTCGATACGGACACATTTCCCCGAGGGTCGCTCGCCTGTGACAGACTTGCCGGGGAACGCCCAACCAAATGGGGGTGGCAGCATGGCACAGGTTGTTTATGGCGTGTGGGACGGCGTCGTCCACGATTATCGCCAAGGGAAGACCGCGGAGGGCACGCCTCCCGACCTCAAGGACTTCGAGGTGTTCGACGACAACAACCCGATCCGCGCCTTCGTGGCCGATCGGGGCTTTTTCGTCTTTGACGAAAAGGTCAACATCATCGACACCTTCTGGCAGTATCTCAGCAAGGCGGCTGACGAATCCTGCGGCAAGTGCACCCCCTGCCGTATGGGCACCGTGCTGGTGCGCGACGCCCTTGGCGCCATGCGCCGCGGCCTCGAAGCCGACCTCAGCCTCGACGAGATCGCCACCATGGCCGAGCAGATGCGCGCCACCTCGCTCTGCGGCCTCGGCCAGTCCTGCGGCACCGCCCTCGGCAAGGCGATCGCCGCCTTCCGCGACGAGTTCGAGGCGGAACTCGCCAAGAAGGAGCCGGCCCGCCCGCAGAACGCCATAAGCTACATGACGGCGCCGTGCATCGAGGCCTGTCCGTCCAAGGTCAACGTCCCGCGCTACATCGACTACATCCGCGACGGCAAGCCCGAGCATTCCCTCGGCGTCATCCTGCAGAAGTATCCGATGGCCGCCACCTGCAGCCGCGTCTGCGTCCGCTTCTGCGAAGCGGCCTGCCGCCGCAAGATGGTCGACGAAGCCGTTGGCATCAAGATTCTGAAGCGCTACGTCGCCGAATACCAGACCGGCCCGCATCCGCTGGTGTTCTCCAAGGACATGATCGCCCACATCCTGCCGGAAGATCAGCGCGTCGCCATCGTTGGCGCCGGCCCGGCCGGCGTGTCCTGCGCCTATCACCTGTTGCTGCGCGGCTACCACGTCGACGTCTACGAGGCCCAGGGCGAGATGGGCGGCATGGCCGCCATCGGTATCCCGTCCTACCGCTTGCCGAAGGACGTTCTTCTCAACGAGATGCACGCCATCACCAACCTGGGTGGCCGCTTCTTCTTCAACCAGCGCCTCGGCAGCGACTTCTCGGTCGATGACCTGTTCAAGCGCGGCTACAAGTCGGTGTTCCTCGCCCTCGGTTGCCAGGAAGGCACCAAGATGGGCTGCGAGAACGAAGACACCAGCCTTCAAGGTTACGAGTCCGGCATCGGCTTCCTGCTCAAGGTCCACGACCACGTCGCCGGCATCAAGAAGCACGACATCGAGGGCGAAGTGGTGGTGGTCGGCGGCGGCAACGTCGCCATGGACTGCGTCCGCTCGGCCATCCGCATGGGCGCCAAGAAGGTCCACCTCGTCTACCGCCGCACCGAGGCCGACATGCCGGCCGACCGCGAGGAGGTCGTGGCCGCCCATGACGAGGGCATCGAGTTCCATGTGCTGACCAATCCGCTGGCCGTCATCTCGGAAAATGGCAAGGTCACCGGCGTCAAGTTGACGAAGATGGAGCAGACCGAGATGGATGCCAAGGGTCGCCGCAACGTGCGGTCGATCTCCGGCAGCGAATACGTCATGCCCTGCTCGGTGGTGATCGCCGCCATCGGTCAGCAGGTCGATACCGGCTCTGTCAAGCCCGAGGACGGCGTCGAGATGAGCAAGTGGAACTGGGTGGTGGCCAACAAGGAATCGCTGGCCACCTCGCGGCCCGGCGTGTTCGCCGGCGGCGACTGCTACCTTGGCCCATCGACGCTGATCGCCGCCATGGCCGACGGCCTCAAGGCCGCCCGCAATATCGACGACTACCTGCGGCGCGGGTCGACCCGCTTCTTCCCGCGCTCTCGCATGCGCAAGATCCTGGAGAACAACAAGCTGTTCTCCAACGACTGCATCGAAGTGCCGGTCAAGAACGAGTATCGCGTCCACCATCCGGAACTGTCGCCGGAAGTGCGTAAGACCATGTTCGGGGAAGTCGAGCAGATCATCAGCTCGGAGGACGCCTACAAGGAGTCCATGCGCTGCATGCGCTGCTACCGCATCTACTCCGTGATCACCGAACACTCCATCTCCGAAGGAGCGGCGTGAGACCATGTGCAACGTCGAAACCCTGATTCCCGTCGGCGCCGAGGCCACGATCAGCTTCAAGATCAACGGCAAGGCCGTCACGGCCTATCCAAACGAGACGATCCTCTCCGCGGCCCGCCGGCATGACTTCTACATTCCGACGCTGTGTGAGCTGGCCGATATCGACCACACGCCCGGCACCTGCCGCGTCTGCCTCGTCGAGATCCAGATGCCCGGTCAGGCCGGCACCCACACGGTGACGGCCTGCAACACGCCGGTGAAGGAAGGACTCGCCATCGAGACGCGCACCAAGAAGGTGCGCGACATGCAGAAGCTGCAAGTCGAGCTTCTGATGGCCGACCATCTGCAGGACTGCGCCACCTGCATCCGCCACGGCTCTTGCGAGCTGCAGGACGTCGCCCAGTTCGTCGGCCTGAAGGAGAATCGCTTCTTCGATCCGACCCGCGTCGCCAGCCGCGAAGTCGACCGCTCGTCGCCGGCCATGGTCCGCGACATGACCAAGTGCATTCGCTGCCAGCGCTGCATCGCGGTCTGCCGCTATCACCAGGAAGTCGACGCGCTGGTCATCACCGGCACCGGTCTCGATACCGCCGTCGGCCTGCGTCATGGCAAGAACCAGAAGGACTCGACCTGCGTCACCTGTGGCCAGTGCGTCCTCGTCTGCCCGACCGGCGCCCTTGCCGAGAAGGACGAGACCGATCGCGCTCTCGACTACATCTACGACCCGGAGATCACCACCGTCCTCCAGTTCGCGCCGGCCATCCGCGTCGGCTTCGGCGAGGAGTTCGGCATGCCGCCGGGCACCAACGTCGAGGGCAAGATCATCGCCGCCGCCCGTAGGCTCGGCATCGATGTGGTGCTCGACACCAACTTCGGCGCCGACGTGGTGATCATGGAAGAAGGCACCGAGCTTCTGCACCGTCTGGCCGAGCGCAAGAAGCCGACCATCACCTCCTGCTGCCCGGCTTGGGTCAACTTCGCCGAGATCCATTATCCCGAGCTGTTGCCGCTCTTGTCCTCCACCCGCTCGCCGCAGGCGGTGGTTGGCGCCATCGCCAAGACCTATCTGCCGGTCAAGATGGGGCTCGACCCGAAAAAGATCCGCGTCATCTCCATCATGCCCTGCACGGCCAAGAAGGACGAGATCGTCCGGCCGCAGCTCAGCGAGGACAGAACGCCGGACGTCGACGTCGTGCTGACGACGCGCGAGTTCGCCCGTCTCCTGAAGCGCGAGGGTCTCGACCTCGTCGCGATGGAGCCGTCGACCTTCGACAATCCCTACATGAGCGAGTATACCGGCGCCGGCGCCATCTTCGGCACCACTGGCGGCGTCATGGAAGCGGCGCTGCGCACCGTCTACAAGGTCGTCAACGGCAAGGAACTCGACAAGATCGAGCTGACCCAGCTGCGCGGCTTCGAGGGCGTGCGTTCGGCGACCGTCGACCTCGGCGGCAACATCGGCGAAGTGAAGATCGCCATGGCCCACGGCCTCGGCGAGACCCGCGCTCTGATGGAAGCGATCAAGGCCGGCGAGGCCGACTTCGACTTCATCGAGATCATGGCCTGCCCCGGCGGCTGCGTCGACGGCGGCGGCACGCTGCGCTCCAAGAAGCAGTACCTGCCCTACGCCCTCAAGCGGCGCGAGACGATGTTCGGCATCGACCGCAACGCCAAGGTGCGCCAGTCGCACAACAACGAGCAGGTCAAGGCCCTCTACCGCGACTTCCTGGGTTCGCCGAACTCGGAGAAGGCGCACCATCTCCTGCACACCTACTACAACGACCGCAAGGTCGAGTTGGAGCTGACGGTCAAGGAGATCTGGGGCGAGATCAAGATGAGCACCATGATCTACTGAGATCAGGCGCTTTTGGAGAGTTGAAAGCCGAGCGGCGGGGCAACCTGCCGCCCGGTTTTTCATGTGCGGCAAGCGTCAGCTAACGCGGGAGAATACCAGCGCCGCGTTGACGCCGCCGAAGCCGAAGGCATTGGACAGAACGTGATCGACAGCAGCGAGACGGGCTGCGTTGCCGATCAAATCGAACCCCTCCGCCTCGTCCATCGGCCTCTCGATATTGAGGCCTGGCGGCAATGTCTGATGACGGAGCGCCAGCACCGAGAAGATCGCCTCGATGGCACCGGCCGCCCCCAGCATGTGGCCAGTTGCCGACTTGGTGGAGCTCACCGCCACGCCGCTGCCAGCCGGTCCGAAAACGGATGTGAGAGCAGCAAGCTCCGCCGCATCGCCGACCGGTGTCGATGTCGCATGGGCGTTGACGTAGCTGATGGCGCCGGGTTTCAGACCGGCCATATCGAGCGCCAGCCGCATGGCACGCGCGGCCTCGCGTCCGTCCGACCAACCGGCGGTCACATGGTGGGCATCCGTGGTCGTGCCATAGCCCGATACGATGGCGAGCGGCGTCGCTCCCCGCACCTCGGCGTGCGACAGCTTCTCGATCACCAGGGCTGCCGCGCCCTCCGACAGCACGAAGCCGTCATGGTCGGCATCGAACGGTCGGGAAGCCTTGGCAGGCTCGTCGTTGAAGTTGAACGACAACGCCTTGGCCGCCGTGAAGCCGCCGATGGCCACCGGATCGACGCAGCCCTCAGTGCCACCGCAGAGCGCGATGTCAGCTTCGCCATTTCGGATCATCCGCATGGCGTCACCGATCGCCTGCGCGGAGGCGGCACAGGCAGTGACCGGCGCGCCCGATGGGCCACGAAAGCCAAAGCGAATCGATACCTGACCGGTCGCCAGATTGGGCAGGAAAGACGGCACCACGAAGGGCGACAGCCGCCGGACGCCCTCGCTTCGCACCGTCTCGCTGGCCGCCGTGATCGCCGGCACGCCACCGACACCGGTGGCAATCACCGTCGCCGTGCGCATCTGCTGAGCCTCGGTTTCGGGATGCCATCCAGCCTGATCGAGCGCTTCCAGCGCTGCCGCCATGGCGTAGTGGATGAACAGATCGGAGCGGCGCAGGTCACGTGGATCCATGGCTGCCTCTGGATCGAAGCCGCCGGGTTCGTCTCGACCAGGAACCAGCCCGGCGATACGGCATTTCCAGCCCTCGGTGTCAAAGCGATCATTCCGGCGGATGCCACTTTCGCCGGCCATCAGCCGCCGCCAAGTGGCCTCAACACCAGTGCCCAGCGGGGACACCGCGCCCATTCCCGTCACGACGATCGGCTCTTGCATGCCTACCTCCATGTGTAGAAGCACTGTGCATATACACTATCAAGCCATGAGGCAACCTGCCGTAACTGTCAGCGGGAGAACCGCCGGCTGATCTTGAGATAGGTTTCCGTCTCTTCCGGCGGGCTGCCACCCTTCAGGGCAGCCTGAGCCACCTGCCATTCGACAATCAGACGGTCGAGCAGAACCCTGCCCTCTTCGGTCAGTTCGCTGATCCGCGTGTTGCCGCCGGGGCTATCGGTTCGCCGCACCAACCCCTTTCCTTCGAGCCGATCCAGGTTGCGGATCAGACTCGTTCGATCGAGATGAATACGAGACGACAATACCCCAACCGTGGCTCCCGGATTGTAGCGGATGGCGGCAAGCAGCGAGAACTGCTGCACCGTGACCCCGAAAGGCTTGAGCTTGGCATCATAGCGACGAACCAGCGCGCGCGCCGCCGCAACGGTGTTGAGAACAAGGCAGTTCGAAAGATCTTCGGGCAGAGACATGGGTCATGCTTGCACGCGCCGCGCAGCCAAAGTCAAGCTTCGCCCGTTAGGTACAAAAAAGCCCCCGATCACGTGGGACCGAGGGCCTGCTTGGTTAGGATGGACGCGATCAGCCAGCGTTGAGTTCGAGCACCCGGTTGACGGCCGACACCACGGCCGAAAGCGACGCCGTCACGATATTGGTGTTGATGCCGACGCCATGCAGCTTACCGCCGGGGTGCTTCAGCTCGACGTAGGCGATGGCCGATGCGTCGGAACCTTGCTGAAGCGAGTGCTCGGAGTAATCGGCCACCGACACGGGGACGCCAATGTAGACCGACAGTGCATGCACGAAGCCGTCGATCGGGCCGTTGCCGTGGCCATCGATGGTACGCGAAACGCCGCCATCCATAATCTCGGCCACACAAATGCGCCGGCCCTTCACTTCCGTGTCCGGGAAGGTGTGATGATCGACGAACTTGAGCCGACCTTCCGGCTGATCGATGTAAAGCTGCATGAAGCGCTCATAGATGCGCTGCGAACTAAGCTCGCGTCCCTCGCGATCAGTGATCGCCTGGATGTCCTCGCGGAACTCCACCTGCAGGGCGCGCGGCAGGTTGATGCCGTGGTCGTTCTGCAGGAGATAGGCGATGCCCCCCTTGCCCGACTGCGAGTTGATGCGAATGATCGCCTCGTAGGAGCGGCCGACATCCTGCGGATCGATCGGCAGGTAGGGCACTTCCCAGACGCCGGTATTCGACGCCTTCATGGCTTTGAGGCCCTTGTTGATGGCGTCCTGATGCGAGCCGGAGAAGGCCGTATAGACCAGTTCGCCGACGTAAGGATGCCGCTCGGGCACCTTCATCTGGTTGGAATATTCGAATACGTCGCGGATGCGCTCAATGTTCGAGCAGTCGAGGCCGGGATCGACGCCCTGGGTAAACATGTTGAGCGCCATGGTGACGACGTCGACATTGCCGGTGCGCTCGCCATTGCCGAACAGCGTGCCCTCGACGCGATCGGCGCCGGCCATCAGCGCCAGTTCGGCGGCGGCGACGCCGGTACCGCGGTCATTATGCGGGTGCAGCGAGATCAGCACGCAGTCGCGCCGGTCGATGTTGCGGCTCATCCACTCGATCTGGTCGGCATAGACGTTAGGCGTCGCCATCTCGACGGTGGAGGGCAGGTTGAGGATCAGCTTGTTCTCCGGCGTCGGATTGATCACCTCGATCACCGCGTTGGAGATTTCCAGCGCCACTTCCAGTTCGGTGCCGGTGAAGCTTTCCGGCGAATACTCGAACCGGAAACCGCCACCGGCCTTGGCCGCCATATCGGCGATCAGCTTGGCGCCATCGACGGCGATCTGCTTGATGCCGGCAATGTCCTTGCCGAACACCACGCGTCGCTGCAAATTGCTGGTGGAGTTGTAGAAATGGACGATCGGTCGCTTGGCGCCCCGCAGCGCTTCGAAGGTACGGATGATCAGCTCCGGCCGGCACTGGACCAGCACCTGCAGCGATACGTCGTCCGGCGCTCCACCCTCTTCCACACACCAGCGGGCAAAGTCGAAATCGGTCTGCGAAGCGGAAGGAAAGCCGATCTCGATTTCCTTGAAGCCCATTTCCAACAGCAGGTGGAACATGTGGGCCTTGCGGTCGTGCCCCATGGGGGCGACCAGCGCCTGGTTACCATCGCGCAGGTCGACCGAACACCAGATCGGCGCCTTGTCGATCACCTTGCTCGGCCAGGTGCGATCCTTGAGGTTGATGGGCGTAAACGGACGGTATTTGGCGGACGCGTTGGGCATGCCTACCCTGTCGCGGATCATTTCGGTCATGATGCTGTCACTCGTCTCTGGCTGGCGCTTTAAACCGGCCGCGTCGTTCCGGCGACGTCGACACACGGCGTAAAGCACAATGGGTCATGCAAAGGATTGAGAACGAGAGAGCTCATGGCCAGCGGCGGGCTATCGGCCGCCGGGCGCTCCCTCACTGGGCCCGGCAACCGCTGATAAGGCCGAGACGAAGCAGCGAGCCGAGCATCCGTGCGCGGTCCCCCGGGGCGGTGCCCTCGGCGGAGATATGGCGCGAGATGTCAGGTGTCGTAGTCATATAAAGGGCTATACCCGTAGAAATGCGAGCTGACAAGGGCTCAAAACCCCTGCCAGCGTGTCAGCGCATCTCCGGGATCGACGCCGAGCCAGGAAAGCACCCGCGCCGCCATCTCCCTGACCATGTCGTCGATCGTCTCGGGCTTGGCATAAAAGGGTGGCACCGGCGGCGCCACCATGGCGCCCATGCGGGTGAGCATCAGCATGGAATTGAGATGCGCCTCGGTGAGCGGCGCCTCGCGCGGCAACACCACTAGGCGCCGCCGCTCCTTCAGCATCACGTCGCCGGCCCGCGTCAACAGGTTGTCGCCGAAGCCGTGGGCGAGCGCTGCGAGCGTGCGCATCGAGCAGGGTACCACCGCCATGGCGTCGGCCCCAAACGAGCCGGACGCGATCGATGCGCCGAGATCGCCAATATCATGCACGAACGTGGCGAGTCGCCGAACCTCCTGGAGACCGCCCGGTCCGAGTTCATGGGCCATGGTCCGCTCGCCACCCGCCGTGATGACGAGATGCGTCTCGACGCGCGCCGCGCCGAGCTGGCGCAGCACCTCGCGCCCGAGCGCCGCGCCCGAGGCGCCGCTGATGCCGACAACGATCTTCATGGCGCCGCCCCGAACAGCTCGGTCCAGCGAGCGTCGACCGATTTCTTCACCGCCTCGTCCATGGTCATCACCCGTCCCCATTGGCGGCTGGTCTCGGCGCCAATCTTGTTGGTGGCGTCGATGCCGATCTTGCCACCGAGCCCTTCCAGCGGCGAGGCGAAATCGAGATGGTCCATCGGCGTGCGATTGAGGATCAGCGTATCGCGGGCCGGGTCGGCGCGCGTCGCCACCGCCCACATCACGTCCGACCACGAGCGCACGTCGATATCGTCATCGACCACGATCACCATCTTGGTCATGGTGAACTGCGGCAACAGCGACCAGAAACCCATCATCACCCGCCGCGCCTGACCGGCGAAGCGCTTGTCGATGGCGATGACCGCGACGCGATAGGAACAGGTCTCCGGCGGCAGCCAGAGGTCGCGGATTTCCGGAATGGCTTCCATCAACAGCGGCTTGAACACGTCGGCCAGCGCATCGCCCATCACTGCCGGCTCGTCCGGCGCCCGTCCGGTAAAGGTCGTGAGATAGGGGGCGCCCTCACGGGCCCGTATCGCGGTAAGGCGGAACACCACATGCCGTTCCGGCGGATTGTAATAGCCGGTATGGTCTCCGAAGGGTCCCTCCATCGCCGTATCGCCGGCTGTGATCGTACCCTCAAGGATGATCTCGGCCGAGGCCGGCACATGCAAGGCAATGGTGCGGCAGGGTGCCATCGGGAGTCTCGCCCCGGCGATCAGTCCGGCCAGCGACAGTTCCGTCACGCCTTCCGGGGCCGGCATGACGGCGGCGAGAATGGTCGCCGGATCGGCGCCGATCACCACCGCCACCGGCATCGTTTCGCCGGCTTTCAGCCATTGCCGATGATGCTGCGCGCCGCCGCGCATCGGCAGCCAACGCATGATGGCGCTCGTCTTGTCGAGCACCTGCATGCGGTAGGCGCCGAGATTGTAGGTGTTGAGGTCGTCGGCGCCGGGCGCTCGGGTGACCACCAGTGGCCAGGTAATCAACGGGCCGGCATCATCAGGCCAGCAAGTCTGGATCGGCAGTGCCGAGAGATCGATCGGAAGATCGCGCCAGCGACCGTGATCACCGACGATCTTCGGTCGGGCGTTGAGCGCCGCTCGCGCCACCGGCCAGAGGCTGGCCACGTCGCCGAGCGAGCGCGGCGGCTTCGGCGAACGCAGGAAGGCCATCATCCGGCCGAGCCGGGCGAAACCGTCTTCGTCGGTACCGAGACCGGCGGCAACCCGCGTCCGCGTGCCGAACAGGTTGGCGATGACCGGCATGGTCGACGGCTTGCCGCCAACGGTGGGAGAAGAAAAGCGCAAGACCGGCCCGCCAGCTTCGATCACCCGCCGATGGATCTCCGTCACCTCAAGGTGCATGTCCACCGGCGCCGTCACGGTTCGGACGTCGCCCTGCGATTCAAGGAACGCAAGAAAGCTCGTGAGATCGGGAAAGCGCGGCAGGCTGCGGCTGAACATTCGATTCTTCCGACCTCTCGTTCGCGGACCTCAGGGCGTCGGTCTTTTCCCCACTGGCGCCAGGCACCGCCGACACATAACACCCTTGCACCAATCGGGCAGGTTGCCACACGAAAAAGCGGTGCGTCTTTGAGCTATGACAAAAACAGGAGCGGTGGACTGTCCTAAGCTTCCCGTCTTCGAAATGGATATTGCCATGGCCGAACATTTCCGGGGCGAACTGCCCAGACTTCTCCGCTTGCTGGCGGCACCGGCCGGCTTTCTGCCGCTCGGGCCGGCACTGACGATGGCCGTTCGCCGATTCGCGCGCCGCAAACCGGCCGTGTTCGACCGGCTCGGCGACTATGGCAAATGCTCGTTCCTGATCGAACCCTCCGACCTCGACGTCAGCTTTCTGATGGTGCCGGATGGAACGCGTGCCGAGGTGAAATGCCTGCGCCGCCGCGCCAATCAGCCAGCCGACGTCACGGTGCGGGGACCGCTTCTGGTGCTCCTCGGCCTGCTCGACGGCACCTTCGACGGCGATGCCCTGTTCTTCAACCGGGCGATTTCCGTCTCCGGCCGCACCGACGCGCTGGTGGCGCTCCGCAATGCCATCGAGGACGCGGAACTGACGCCGGCCGATTTCGTCGGCGCCACCGGCGGTCTCGGCCGGCTGGTCGACCGTTCGGTGATCGGTGGCCTTGGCCTCGCCCGTCGCTTTACCGGCTCGCCGATCTCCGGAGAACCCTCATGAGTCTGGAATTGGTCTGCCCGGCCGGTACGCCGTCGGCGTTGCGCGCCGCCGTCGAAGCGGGCGCTCACTCGGTCTACTGCGGCTTCCGCGACGAGACCAACGCCCGCAACTTCCCAGGTCTCAACTTCTCGCCCGATGAACTCATCGAAGGCGTCCGCTTCGCCCATGGCCATGGCACCAAGGTGCTGGTGGCGATCAACACCTTCGCCAAGGCCGGCGCCATGGAGGCCTGGAAGGCGGCGCTCGCCAATGCCGAAAAGGCCGGCGCCGACGCGGTGATTCTCGCCGATCTCGCGGTGCTCGACCACGCGGCGACCCACCACCCCAACCTGCGGCTGCACCTTTCCGTGCAGGCTGCCGCTGCGACGCCCGAGGCAATTGCCTTCTATGCCGACACTTTCGGCGTCAAGCGCATCGTCATGCCGCGCGTCCTCTCGGTCGAGGAAATCGCCAAGCTCAACGCGGCGATCAACGTGGAGACCGAGGCTTTCGTGTTCGGTGGTCTCTGTCCGATGACCGAGGGCCGCTGCTCGCTGTCGTCCTATGCCACCGGCAAATCGCCCAACCTCACCGGCGTCTGCTCGCCGCCCGAGCATGTCGCCTACACCGAAGACAAGAACGGCACGGCGACCCGTCTTGCCGGCTTCACCATCGACCGTTTTGGCGCTGGCGAGCAGGCCGGCTATCCGACGCTCTGCAAGGGCCGCTTCGTGGCCGGCGGCAAGACGTCCTATTTGTTCGAGGACCCGGTCAGCCTCAATGCGGCCAGCCTCATCGCCGCCTTGGCGAAAGCCGGCGTCACGGCGCTGAAGATCGAAGGCCGCCAGCGCGGCAAGGGCTATGTCGCCGAAGTCGTGCGCACCTTCCGCGCCGCCGTCGAGGCGATCGACGCCGGGGGTACCGAGGTGGAGGTCGGGCGCCTGCTCGCCGGCCTCGTCGAAGGTGGCCGCCAGACCTCAGGCGCCTACAAGAAGACCTGGCGTTGATGCCAGAAACAGAAAAGTCGACTGGAATGACCAAAACCGGCCTCAGCCTTGGCCCCGTGCTCTTCAACTGGTCGCCCGACCGCCTGCGCGACTTCTATGCCCGCATCGCCGACGAAGCGGATGTCGATCGCGTCCACCTCGGCGAAGTGGTTTGCGGCAAACGCCAGCCCTTCACCGACGGTCTGTGGCCGGAGCTGATCGAGCGCCTGCAGGCGGCGGGCAAGGAAGTCGTGCTGTCAACGCTCGCCCTCCCCTACAATCCGCGCGAACGCGCCGCCGTCGTCGACTTCTGCCAGGCTGGTGAGCTTGCCGAGATCAACGACCTCACCGCCCTGCCGACCGTCGCCGGCAAGCCGTTCCTGGTCGGTCCCTTCGTCAACGTCTACAACGAGGGCGCCGCCCGCTTCCTGGCCGGGCGCGGCGCTACCGGCATCTGCCTGCCGGTGGAACTGCCGATCAGTTCGGTCGGCGTCATTACCGCCGCGGTACCCGAGGTGGCGTTCGAACTGTTCGCTTTCGGTCGCCTGCCGCTGGCGCTGTCCGGTCGCTGCTACCACGCCCGCCTGCATGGCCTGCACAAGGACGGCTGCCAGTTCGTCTGCGATCGCGATCCGGACGGCCTGCCCGTCGATACGCTGGACGGCCAGCGCTTTCTCGCCATCAACGGCATTCAAACGCTATCGAGTGGCGTCGAGGCTTTCTGCCCGACGCCGGAGGATCTTGCCAAGCTCGGCGTCCGCCGCCTGCGGCTGTCGCCGCATACCGTCGACATGGTGGCGGTGAGCCGCCTTTACCGAGCGCTGCTCGACGGTCGCGCCGGCCGAAATGAGACGCTGGCCGCACTGAAGGCGCTGGATCTTCCCGGCGAACTCGTCGATGGCTTCACGCGCGGTCAGCCTGGGAGCGCCCGTGTGGAGATGGCATGAGGAAGCTGGATCCGTTCCGCGTCGCCTTTGTGCTGGCGGCGCTAACGGCTCTCAGGGCGATCGGCCCAGATATTGTCCCTGAGATCGGCGATATTGCCACCCATCCGAACGAACTGATCTTCGGCTTCTTCAGCATTCAGCTGTTCGGCTTTCTGACCGTGGCGCTACCGCGCTGGATCGGCAAGCCGATCACGCCGGCGCCGGTGCTGTGGGCCGTTCTCGCCGCTCACGCCGTTGCCTTCCTCTGGGGCTGCGTCGATCTTGAGACTGCTGGCGTCCTGCGCGCCCTGGCGACCCTATCCGGCGTCGTGCTTTTGCTCTCCACCACACCGCCCGGCAAGACAGCCAAGACGCTGCCGATTCTCGGTCTCGCCGCGCTGCATGGCCTGATTGGCGTCGCCGCCTTTCTGCACGGTTGGCCAGAGGCCACCATGGCCGGCCTCGCCGTCATCGTGCTGATCTGCATTGAGGTGTCCAACCGCATCGGCATCGCCGTGCTGGCGGTGGCGCGCGAGCGCGCTGGCTATCCCAAGCTCAAGCCCGTCCCGGCTTTCATCGCGCTGCCGCAGCGCGCCTTCACTGTTTTGGCGCTCGCCCTCTGGGGCATCGGCTGGAACGCCGGCTGGCCGGCGCTCGCCGCCTTCCTGTTCGGCATCGCCTGGCTCGTCCATATCGAGCCCTGGCGCATCAAGCCATATGCCGGATGTGTCATCCTCGCGGTCGGTCTCCTCTGGAAACGACTGGCTTTTCTCCTGCTGGCGCTGAAAGACCTGGGCGTCGCCGACCTCTCGCCCTTCGCTATCATCCACGCCTTCGCGGTCGGCGGCCTCGCAACGCTCGCCATCGGCATCGCCACCTCGATCGTCCGCAAGAAGGACAAGCGGTCGCTGATGCCATCGCTGCTCGCCGACGTCGTTTATGTGGCCATCGCCAGCGCCGCCATTGCCCGCGTCGGTGCCGCCATGGACTTCGCGCTTTACGATACGCTCATCCCTCTGGCCCGCTGGAGCTGGGCCATTGCCTTCCTGGGATACGTCCTGTTTACGCTGCGCGGCGCTATCTGGCCGCCAGCCGCGACCAAAGTATAAGTAAATCGAACTTATAAAGACGTTGAAACACCTACCATGCAAATACGGCAACCCAGACCGTAAAAAAAACAACGTCTTGCGGGAGATAGGCTAACTTGAAAAGTTGACCTTCTTCGGACTATTATCTTTAACAAGAAACGCGTAATTTCCCTTACGCAAGACTGGCCCGAAGCGAGCGTTTTTGAGCCGGCCACTGGAAAATCAATGAAGACCGACAATTCGCTGAGCGCCATCGTCGAACGTCTCCTGAAGGACGGCCATGGCCATCTGTTCAGTCAGCGGTCGATGCGTGCCGGCCAGATTGTCTACGGTGGTGACGAAGGCGCCGACGGCGACCTGCTGATCGTTCGCTCCGGTCGACTGCGCTGCTTCACGTCTTTCGAAGGCAAGGAGCTGACGCTCTACGTGCTGGAAGCCGGCGATGCCGTTTATCTCCATGGCGGCGCCATGCTGGAAGTGCGCTCCGCCGCCGACATCGCTCTCGTCTCGCCCGCCGCCTTCCGCCATCTGGTCCTCGCCGAGCCGGAGCTGGCGCTCGCCGTGCTGCCGGCCGTCGACCGTCTGGCCCAGAAGTCGGTCCGCATGATCGAGGACATTGCGTTCCACGGCGTCAAGCATCGCCTGATCCGCGTGCTTTGCGATACCGCCGACCGGATCGGTCGCCCGGCCGAGGAAGGCATCGTCATCGACCACCTGCCCAACGCCGAAGATTTTGCCATGCAGATCGGCGCGACGCGGCAGTCGGTCTCAACCGTCATCGCCGAGCTGGTGCGCTCGGGCATCCTCTACCGCTTTGGCGGCGGCTCGATGGTGATCTCCGATCTCGGCCGCTTGCGCCGCGAGCTCGCCGACGTCCGCTGACGCCCATTTCAGGAGTTTTCGACCATGTGCAGCGACTGCGGCTGCGGCAACAAGGCCGCCACCACGACGATTCCCGTCGTCGAAAACCTCCTGTCGGAAAACGACCGGATCGCCTCCCATGTCCGCGAGCATCTCAACGCCCACGGCGTGCTGTCGATCAACCTGATGTCGTCACCGGGATCGGGCAAGACGCAGCTTCTCGAAGCGACCATCGCCGCGCTGCCCAAGAACATCCGCTTGGCGGTCATCGAGGGCGACCTCGAGACCGAGAACGACGCCGACCGCATTCGCCGCCACGGCGTACCGGCCGTGCAGATCACCACCGGCGTCACCTGCCACCTCGACGCGGTGATGATCCACGACGCCTTGCACGTCCTCGATCTCGACGACATCGACGTGCTGTTTGTCGAGAACGTCGGCAACCTCGTCTGCCCCGCCGACTTCGACGTCGGCCAGCATCATGACGTGGTGCTCTTGTCGGTGACCGAGGGCGACGACAAGCCCGACAAATATCCGGTGATCTTCCGCAAGGCCGATCTGGTGCTTCTCACCAAGACCGACCTGCTGCCGGCCATCGAGGAATTCTCCACCGAACGCGCCCGTGCCGCCATCGGCCGCGTCCACGGTCCCGGCCCGGTCCTGGAAGTATCCGCCAAGAAGGGTGCCGGCCTCGACGCCTGGACGCAGTGGATCGTTGACCGCCTCGGCGAGCGGCGGCAGGCAACAGGACGCTTCTGATCGGCAGCCGTTGGTTCCCGCTACAGGTTCCGCTCAGGCCACGAGCTTTGCCGCCGCCTCGGCAAGAGCGGCTTCCGCCCATTCGTTGAGGCTCTTGCCTGAGAGTTCCGCGGCGGTTGCTGCCTTGGCGTGAACCTCCGGTGAGATGCGGAACATCACGCGCCCGGAATAGGGCTTTTGTGGTGCTTTTCCGATTGTCCGGCAGGTTTCGAGATAATCGTCGACCGCGTCTCGAAACGCCGTCTTGAGATCATCGACCGTTTCGGCGTGGAACCCGACGACGTCATTGAGCCCGGCGACACGGCCGACGAAGATTTCATCGTCAGCATCGAATTCGATGCGGGCATGATAGCCTTTATAAGTCATGCCGCTCATGGCTCGACTCCCAATCTCGACAGGAACTCGCGAGCATCACGCACCTGGTATCGCTTGGCCTCCTTCTCCGGGTGAGGTCGATGAAAGCTGGCGATAGCACCATCCTTCTCGAACCTGACCCGCGATCCGGCACCCTCGATCACCCGGCAGCCCACGGCAACAAGCAGTCCCTCGATCTCGGCCCAGGCGATCGTGCCCGAGGCCGGCTCGGCGAAAACGGCAGCCAGGGTCTTCCTGTGCTTGCTATTCATGCTAGCAATATAGCGACGATCGGCTTGCCGGACAAGCGCTGTACCCGTTTCTCAGGTCTTCGCCGCCTCGAAGCTCTCGATGTAGAGTTCACGTCCGGTCAGCACATCGGCGTCCGATCCGCCGCAGCCCGAACAGACAAAGTGGTATTTCTCCACTTCAAATACGGTGCTGCAGGTCCGGCACTTCGCCGTCACGCCGACATCGTCGATGTCGAGCCGCGCCCCTTCCGCCAGCGTGCCCTCCGCGAAGATCTCGAAGGCTAGGCGGATCTGTCGGCTGTCGATGCCCCGCAGGCGGCCGATCTTCAGCTTCACCGCGACGACCCGGTCGACGCCATTCTGCTTGGCATGCTCTGTCAGGATGCGCATCAGGCCTTCGACCACCGCCGTTTCGTGCATCGTCAATTCCTTTCAAATCCAGCCGTTCATCTATCCCAAAGCCCATCGCAGGGGAAATACTTGTCTGTGAAGTGACGGATTTTTCCGCCATTTGCTGCAAGTCGCTCGCAGATAAAGGGAATCCCGTGGATTCTGCATGGCGGGAATGCACAAAGATGTATCGGACAGACTACTTAGAAAACGGCCGCAAACAGCCGCTTAAATCCTTTTGGAAGCCGCCTCGCTCTTCCGTAAGCCATCGGCTTCATTCGAGCAGAATACTGATTTTGCTGAATATTTCAGATCCCAAATAAGTTGAGTATAGGAATCATTTTTCCTTTAGTCTGCAAAGCATTGGCGTCGTGCAAATGCGTATATGTCGGCTAGCCGACATACCCTAGTGGATGCTGCGATTAACGTCATCCATGACAGCCAAGATGCATGCCTGCGGAAGGATCTCCACTCATGCTATCCCTCACTCAGATCGACCCGACGGCGCTGGCCTGGATGGGCGCGATCTTCTTGTTCTTCGGCGAAGTCGCCGCTCTGATGAGTCTGCCGAGCCTCACGCGTGTCGTCATTTGGTCGACCGTCGCCGAGATCGGCTACATCCTGATCGGTATTGGCCTCGGTGGTGAAGCCGGCCTCACCGGCGCCTACATGCACTTCGGTTACCAGATCGTCATGCGCGGTCTCGTGGTCGCCGCCGGCTGGTACATCATTCGCCGCACCGGTTCGTCGCGCCTCGACGACCTCGCCGGCTCCGGCCACCGTATGCCGGTGGCATCGATGCTGTTCGGCTTCGGCATGTTCTCGGTGATGGGCCTGTCGCCGTTCAAGGGATCCTTCTCCAAGTTCCTGGTGCTCTACGCCGCCATCGAGCAGGGCCATTGGGCCATCGCGCTCATCGGCACCGCCGCCTCGATCGTCGCCGCCTATTATTATCTGGTGGTGATCCAGCGCGTCTGCTTCGAGCACCCGGCACGCCGCATCGAGCTCAACACCGCCCCCACCATTGCCCTGCCGATCGCCTGGGCACTGGCCGCCGTCACGGCGCTGATCTCGGTGTTCCCGCTGCCCTTCCAGCATGTCGCCGAACAGCTGGCCGGCGCAGTGGCCGGGGTTCCCGAATTCGAGTCGCCCTGGTCGCTGCTCGTCCTCGTGCCCTACATCGGCGCGTTCGCCGTCTACGGCCTCGGCCACGTCTCGATCCGTGCCCGCGACATCGGCGCCGTGATCCTTGCCGTCGCGACGCTGGCCCTGGTGGTATTCGACACCAGCCTTGATCCGGCCTCGCGCGTTTTCGCGCTGGTGTTCGCCGGCATCTCCGCCGTGATGATCATCTACTCGATCGGCTACATGGCCCGCGCCGAGTGGACGAACCGCTATTATTTCTTCGCCTTCCTGATGATCGGCTCGCTGCTCGGCCTGACCACCGCGCACGAGATGGGCAACTTCTACGTCTACTGGGAGCTGATGACCTGGACCTCCTACTTCCTGGTCATCCACGAGCAGAACCAGAAGTCGCTGCGCGCCGGCCTCATCTATTTCATGATGTGCGCCTCCGGCGCCTATCTGATGCACTTCGGCATCCTGCTGACGCATGCCGAGATCGGCTCCTTCGAGTTCGCCGCCCTGGCCGAAAAGGTCGGCACGATCTCGCCGGTCGCCGGCCTCGTCATCGCGCTCTGCTTCTTCGCCGGTTTCGCGGTGAAGGCCGGCATTTGGCCGGCACATAGCTGGCTGCCGATCGCCCATCCGGCCGCGCCGTCGTCGATCTCCGGTCCGCTGTCCGGCATCCTGACCAAGGCCGGCGTGTTCGGCCTCGTCAAGGTGCTCTTCATCGTCATCGGCGTCCCGGCACTCTCAACCTTCACCGGTTGGGGCCTCAGCCTCGAGGTGGTGCTGATCGGCCTTGGCCTGATCACGTTGCTCTACGGCGAGATCCGCGCTCTGTTCGAGACTGAGATCAAGCGGATGCTGGCCTTCTCGACGCTCGCTCAGATCGGCGAGATCGTCGCGGTGCTCGGCATCGGTACGGCGCTCGCCACCGACGCCAGCCTGTTGCACGTCACCAACCACGCCGTGATGAAAACCCTGCTGTTCTTTGCAGCCGGCGCCTTCATCATGCAGACCGGCCGGCGCAACATCGCCGACCTCGCCGGTGTCGGCCGCGTCATGCCGTTCACCGCCGGCTGCTATGCGCTCGCCACCGTGTCGATCATGGGCCTGCCGCCCTTCTCGGGCTTCGTCTCGAAGTTCCTGATGGTCTACGCGGCGGCCGAAGCTGGCCACTATGAAGTGGCTGTCGGCCTGCTGGTCGGTGGCATCATCGCGGTCGTCTACTATCTCCGCGTCGTCGGCATGCTGTTCTTCCGTCCGTGGAAGGGCGAGGCCGGCGTCAAGGAAGCCCCGCTTCCGATGCTGATCGCCGTCGGCGTGCTCGCCGCCGCCATCATCTTCGGCGGCTTCATGCCATCCTTCCAGCTCAACCTCGTCGGTGCCGTCGGTGCCGAGGTGGCTGCCCGTAGCGGCCTTGCCGCCGCCGTGCTGCCGTCGCTGGTCATGAGCTGGACGCTGCCGGCCACCATCGCCTTCCTGGGCGCCGTGGCTGTCTGGCTGGTCGGCCACAAGTCGGTCCAGCAGGCTGGCTGGCTCGCCGTGGCGGTGCTGGTCGCCGCCTTCTTCGCGGTGATCTTCACGGCTCCCGCCTACGACACGCTGTCCTTCTGGTTCGCAGTGCTGATCGCCGGCGTCGGCGCGCTCAACATGCTGCATTCCACCGCCTACCTCGCCCATAACCACGCTCAGCCGCGCTTCTTTGCCGCCTTCGGCATCATGATCGCCGGCCTGCTGGGCATGACGGCGGCGAAAGACATCTTCACCTTCTTCGGCTTCTGGGAGTTGATGTCGAGTTGGGCGCTCTGGGCGGCCATCATTCATGAGGAAAGCGACGAGGCGCGGAGGGAAGGCTTCAAGTACTTCTTCTTCAACACCGTCGGCGCCTCCTTCATGTTCCTGGGCATCGCGGTGCTCGCCTCCCATGCCGGCACCTTCGATCTGGTCGGGATCGGCCAGAAGGCGCTCGACATGCCGCTCGCCACGCTGGCCCTCGGCATCATTCCGGTGTTCATCGGTCTGGTCATGAAGGCCGCCATGCTGCCCGTCCGCATCGACGTACAGATGCACCCGGCCCTCGCACCAACCCCGGTCTCCGGCTACATCTCGGCGGTTCTGCTGAAGTCCGGCCCGTGGGGCGTTCTGAAGCTGTTCAGCCTGTTCGGCGGCAGCGCGGTGTTCCTGCGCCTTGGCGGCGAAATCGGCGGCGTTCCGGTGCTGATCGACATCATCGCCATCATCGCCGGTATCACCGTCGTCTACGCTGGCGCCATGGCAGTGGTTCAGAACGGCATCAAGCTCCTGCTGATCTACTCCACCGTCAGCCAGCTCGGCTACGTGCTGATGGCGCTCTGCCTCGGCACCTCGCTGGGTGTCGCCGGCGGCCTGTTCCACTTCGTCAACCACATGTTCCTCAAGGACACGCTGTTCCTCGTGGCCGGCGCCGTCATGGTCAAGAGCCATGCCAGCCAGCTCGACGAACTGGGTGGCCTCGGCCGGAAGATGCCGATCACCTTCGGCTTCTTCCTGTTCGCCGGTCTGTCGCTGGCCGGTGTGCCGCCGCTCAACGGCTTCTCCTCGAAGTGGATGATCTTCTCAGCTGCCTTCGAGAGTGGCCACTGGGCGCTTGCCACCGGTGCCATGGTGTCGTCGCTGTTCACGCTGGCCGCCGTGCTGAAGTTCGCCCACGCTGCCTTCATGGGCGCGCCGACCCAGAAGGCCCTCGCGGCCGAGGAAGCGCCGCTGTCCATGCTGCTGCCGATGGGTGTCCTGGTGGGTGCGAGCGTTCTGCTCGGTTTCTTCCCGGGCCTCGCCCTGGTGCCGATCGCCAAGATGCAGGCCGAGCTCGGCCTCACTCCGATCGACGCTTCGATCTTCGGCCCGCTGCCGGGCGCCGGTGGCTGGAGCCCGTTCGCCCTCAGCCTCCTGGTGCTGATCGTCGCCGCGGTCTTCATCCCCTGGATGCGTCTTGCTCACCGCGGCATTCAGAAGAGCGGCCTGCACTTCGCCGGCGCCACACCCAACGACTTCCTGCCGGAAGCCGGCGGCCGTGTTGGTACCGCCAACCTGTTCGAGTCCCCGACCGCTGCCATTCGCGGCCTCCTGGTGGCCAAGCCCACCAAGGCCAAGCAGCAGCACTGACGGGAGAGGAGAGACCCTAAATGTCCAACCAGATCGCTATCTTGCTGGCGGTGCTCCTCTTCCCAGGTGGAGTCTTCGCCCTCGTGTTCGGCCTTGCCATGAAGGGTGTCGACCGCAGAGTCGCCGCCCGCCTGCAGAGCCGTGTCGGACCGCCGCTGCTGCAGCCGTTCTTTGACATCGTCAAGCTCAGCTTCAAGCGGACCATGGTGCCGGCCGCCGCCAATCAGACGGTGTTCCTCTACACCCCGCTGGTCGGCGTCGTTTCAATGCTGATCGCCGCCGCCCTGGTGCCGATCACCTCGGTCTATGCGCCGGATGCCGCCATCGGCAATCTCTTGGTGCTGCTCTATCTGCTGATGATCCCCGGCATCGTGCTGATGATCGCCGGCTCGGCTTCCGGTTCGCCCTACGGCGCCATCGGCTTCTCCCGCGAGATGGCCCTGATGATCGCCTACGAAGGCCCGCTAGTGCTGATCGCCGCCGCCGTTGCCATGCGCACCGGCATGGGCATGGGCGGCTGGGCCACCTTCTCGCTGAACGACATCATCGCCTATCAGCAGGCTCACGGTTCCTTCCTGTTCGACCCGGTGATGTGGCCGGCGGTCGCCGCCTTCTGCTTCTTCTATCCGGCCAACCTCGGCATCGTGCCCTTCGACATCCCGGAGGCCGAAACCGAAGTGCTGGAAGGCCCGCTGCTTGAATACTCCGGCCCGGTGCTGGCGCTGTTCAAGATCATGTCGGCGCTGAAGAAGGTGGTCGTGCTGGGCCTTGGCATTGCCCTGTTTTTCCCGGCGGCGCCCTCGCTGATGGTCGGCGGCCTCCTGGTGTGGCTGATCAAGATGGCGGTGCTGATGCTGGTCGGCATCACCGCAGTCCGCCTGTCCATGGGTCGCATGCGCATCGATCAGGCCTTCGTGTTCTTTCTGAAGTGGCCGCTGCTGCTCGCTGTGGCGAGCCTTGCGGTCGTCGTCGTGGTTTGAGGAGGGCTAGATGGGCCTGATACCCAATTTCAAGAACATCGCCACGCGCTCGCCCTGGATCTACCGGATCAACGCCGGCTCCTGCAACGGCTGCGACGTGGAGATGGCAACCACCGCGCTGATCCCTCGCTATGACATCGAGCGCCTCGGCTGCCAGTACTGCGGCAGCCCCAAGCACGCCGATATCGTGCTGATCTCCGGTCCGCTCACCGTCCGCGTCAAGGATGCCGTGCTGCGCCTCTATGAAGAGATCCCCGACCCGAAGGTGACGGTGGCGGTCGGCGTCTGCCCGATCTCCGGCGGCATCTTCCGCGAGAGCTATGCCGTGCTGGCGCCGATCGACCAGTACATTCCGATCGATGTCAACGTGCCCGGCTGTCCGCCCCGGCCGCAGGCGATCATCGCCGGCGTCGCCAAGGCCATCGCAATCTGGCGCGAGCGTCTCTGAGGAAAGGTCCCAAGATGAACTTCCTGACGATTTTCGCCCGCAACCTGAAGCAGGGTCCTCAGACCGAGGCCTTCCCCCTGGGACCGGCCTTTACGCCCGACCGTTTGCGCGGCCGCATCGAGTTCAAGGCGGAGAGCTGCGAAGGCTGCCGCATCTGCGAACGCGTTTGCCCGGCCAACGCCATCCGCTTTGCCAAGACGCCTGACGGCATGACCTTCGATTGCTGGCACAACACCTGTGTGTTCTGCGGCAATTGCGAATTCTATTGCCCGACGGACGCCATCCATCAGACCAACGACTGGGACCTCTCCCACCTCAACGCCGACAAGTTCGAGATGGTGGAGCACGGCTTGATCCCCAACCAGACCTGTGTCGAGTGTGGCGCCACCGCGCTCAACACGGCGCCGATGGTTAAGAATGCCAAGCCGCCGCTCAGCCCAGAGGAGTATAATGAGGTGCGCGCGCGCTGCCCGAAGTGCCGCGCCAAGTATCTCAAGAACCGGAAGGTCCCAGCATGAGCCGCCTACCGCAAGATCTGGAAGCCCGCCTCACCGCCGCGGCCCCGGCCGGCGTCGAGTTCTCGGCCGCAACCGACCACTACGGCGTCACCGTCGCCTGGTTGGGTCTCGCCAGCGCCGCCGATCTGTCGCCCGTCGCCGCCCTTCTCAAGGACATGGGCGCGCGCCTGTCGATGATCACCTGCGCCCAGCCTTCCGTCCCCGAAGAGGAGGAGGAAGACGACGATAGCGAGGACGGCGAAGCGAAGGCCGAAGTCGCGCCCAAGGAGACGCCAAAGACGTTCGGCGGCACGCCGTTCGATGGCACCTCCTACGAGATCGACTATCACTTCGACATCGCCGGCGACGCGCTGACTGTCATCGCCTACGTGCCGCAGGGCGGCAGCATCGCCTCGCTGACGCCGCTGTTCCGCAATGCCGACTGGCACGAGCGCGAGATGATGGAACTCTACGCCGTCAAGGTGACCGACCATCCCGATCCGCGCCGCCTGTTCCTCGACGCCTCGGTTGACGGCGCCGTTCTCGAGCGGCTGATTCCGTTCTCGACGCTGGTCAACGCCGCCAGCACCAAGGGCCTGTGGGAACGCCTCCTCGCCGGAAAGAAGGGTGCAGCATGAGCACGCACAACGTACCCGAGACCTTCAGCATTCCCGTCGGCCCGTTGCATGTGGCCCTCGAGGAGCCGATGTACTTCAAGATCGATGTGCAGGGCGAGACCGTCAGCCACATCGACATCAACGCCGGCCATGCCCACCGCGGCATCGAGTACCTGACGACCAAGCGGACGATGTATCAGAACGTGGTGCTGACCGAGCGCATCTGCTCGCTCTGCTCCAACAGCCATCCGCAGACCTTCGCCATGGCGGCCGAGAAGATCGCCGGCATCGAAGTGCCCGAGCGCGGCATCTACCTGCGCACCGTCGCCGACGAGATGAAGCGCGTCACTTCGCACCTGTTCAACGTGGCGCTCCTGGTGCACCTGGTCGGCTACGAGACCTACTTCATGCACATGATGCAGGTTCGTGAGATCGGCCAGGACATGCTGGAATCGATCTTCGGCAACCGACAGGACATCGGTGCCATGTGCATCGGCGGCGTCCGCTACGACCTCGACGACAAGACGATCGCCTATATCCATGGCGCCATCGACAAGATCGAGACCGAGACGAAGGACATCATCAAGACCTTCAAGACCAACGGCTCGATCCTGCGCCGCACCAAGGGCGTGGGCGTGCTCACCCATGCCGACGCCATCACCTGCGGCGTCGTTGGCCCGGTGGCCCGCGCCTCCGGCGTCGATTATGACGTGCGCCGCGCCGCGCCCTATGCCGCCTATGATCGGCTGCCGCTGGTGGTGCACTCGCTGACCGACGGCGACGTCTGGTCGCGCGCCATGGTCCGCCTCGAGGAGATTCTCACCTCGATCAACCTGCTGCGCGTCTGCCTGCGCGACCTGCCCGGCGGCCCGGTCAACATCAACGACCGCCCGGACATTCCGCCCGGACAGGCGGTGACCCGCAGCGAAGCGCCGCGTGGCGAGGTGATCTACTACCTCCGCACCAACGACACGCCGCAGCCCGAGCGCGTCAAGTGGCGCGTGCCGACGTTCATGAACTGGGACAGCCTGCGCTTCATGCTGCAGGACGCTAAGATCGCGGACATCGCCATGATCGTCAACAGCATCGATCCTTGCCTTTCCTGCACGGAACGCTGAAAACTGTCATCCGGAAAGCTGCAGACTTTTCGGATGACGCGAAAACAGGAAGACTGAGGCCGATGGCAAGGGCTGCTTGCTCCGGCCACTAGAGATCGGGACCGCATATAAAACAGACAGCCGCGGCCCCGTTGGACAACCAAGAGGAGTGACATCCATGGCCTTTATGATTGAAACCTCCACCTGCACGGCTTGCGGCGCTTGCGAAGACGAATGCCCGAACAAGGCGATCAGCCACAAGGGTAAGGTCTACTCGATCAACGCCAAGAAGTGCACCGAGTGCGAGGGCTTCTTCGACACGCAGCAGTGCGCCGAAGTCTGCCCGTCGGGCTCGTGCATGCCGGCCGCCGCCTGAGCACGCTTTTCGGAAGGCGCCGTCATCGGCGCCTTCCTACGATCTCAAAGGGAGCGGATGCTCTGTGGCGCCGCTCCCTTTTCTTTTATCGCCAATATGTGGCGGAGAAGACCGTCGCTTCCCGCCGCTGATTACTCGATGCCGATCCAAAGGGAACTGTTGCCGAAATGGAGATCGAGGCGGCGGCTGAACCAGCGTCCGTTCAGCACCTTTTCGATCAGCCGCTTCTTGTCCACCGCCGAAATCGTTTGATCGCCTTCCATCTCGGCCAGGACATCGTCGTAGCCCGTGCGCTCATCCGTCATCTTGATGATCGCCGTCTGCGCGTCGGCATCGACAACGAGCTGGGTTGGGCCGCTTGATGCCGATTCCCAGGATTTCCAGGTGACGAGGCCCGTGCCGTTGGGGTCGCCAGTCCGGAAGAAATTGCCAAGGTAGCCGCCGAGCTTATCGGTCAGATCCCTGGCACCGGCATTGTCGAAGGCGGCAGGAAACAGCGACGAAAAACCCGTGGTGGCCGAGGTCATGAATGGGATCCAGACACCATGGAACGAGCCATAGAGCTTGGCCATCCGGTCGCCGACGATGGCAGAATCACCACCCCAGGCGATGCGCATCGTATAGATCGGCGCCTTGTAGCGACCGAACATAGCCTCGGCCGAATCCTGGGCGTTGAAAAGCTCGTAGAGCTTGCTGCCATAGTTGGTCGCAAAGGCATAGTTCCGCAGCCTTGCGGCATCGGCGATCAGTTCATCGTCCTTGAGAGCGGCAAACTCCGAATCGCCACGCGCAAAAAGCGAGAATTCGTCCGAGCCGGTCAGCATGAGAAGCGGCACGGAGTTGTAACTCGCCGTGGCAAAACCCTCCTTGGGCAGGACGACGCCGTCGTTGAAAAGATGGGGAAATACCGCCATGCGAATGCCAGCGTTGGTCATCAGTCCGGCCAGGCGATCAGCGGCGATCCCGCGCAGGTAATCGCCCACGTCCGGTGAATCGGTCAGCAGCCACTCATAGGCCTGCGTCTCGTCCGTTTTGACCTTGTCGGCCACGACGAGCGGCGCTAGCGCTTTGGCGGTCAGCTTGGCACTCGCCTCGGCATCGGTGATCGTCATGCCTCCGCTGAACGAGATCGCTTTCTGGAACTGCCCCTTGAAGATCGGCGAGATCAGCATCGCCATGACGTCGCGCCCGCCTGCCGAGAAACCCGACACCGTGACGTTGCCGGCATCGCCACCAAAGGCGGCAATGTTGGCCTTAATCCAGGCCAGCGATTGCGAAATGTCGAGCAACGAGTAATTGCCCGAGCTTTCCTCATTCCGTCCGGTCTTCAGCGCCGGCAGGCTGTTGAAGCCGAGCAATCCAAGCCGATAATTGACCGAGACAACCACCGCGTTGGCGGTGACGGCAAGGTGTTTGATGTCGATTTCCTGGCTCGTGCCGCCCTGGTTGTTGCCGCCATGGATGTAGACCAAAACCGGCAGGCCGGCGTCGGAACTATTGGGGCGGGAGATGTCGAGCGTCAGGCAATCTTCGCTGCCGACGAGCTTGCCGGACAAGAGCTGTGGACAAGGAGCGCCGCTCTTGGTGGCGTCAAGGCTGATCGAGGAAGCCGCCAGCGGCTCCGGCGCCTTCCAGCGCAGGGCGCCGACCGGAGGGCTGGCATAGGGAACGCCCAGCCAAACCAAAGTTGTGCCATCGTTGGCTTGGCTGCCGGACATCTTGCCGGATGCGAAGTTGGCGACAACTCCCTGATGATAGGACGGCTCGGCGGCGACCGGCCCCAGACTGAAAGACGCTGCAATCAGTAAAGCCGCCGCCAACGGGTGCTTGCGGTATTCCATGGTTAATTCCTCCCGGATCGGCAGGCCCTCCAGCACCGCCTTCGATTTCTGCCGAGCGCCACACCAACCGGGCGATCCCGGCGCAGATCTTTGAAAATACGGCGCGGCCCTCGGAGAGCCGCGCCATCTTGGAAGGACGTCTGAAAAAGCGGATCAGCGCTTCTTCTCAGCCTCGAGCATCCCGTCGTTGTAGCCGAACAGATAGGTCGCGATGGCGGCACCGAAATAGGCGACGGCCACGGTGATCAGGAAGGTGACGAAGCCTTCGCCCATGAACACCGGCAGCGTCAGGAGGCCCGGAGGGGCCATGGCATGCGAGGCAGTCCCTGCCACGCCCACCACCGCACCGCCCAGAACACCCGCGATGATGCCGATGACGAACGGCCGCTTGAAGCGCAGGTTGACGCCGTAAATCGCCGGTTCGGTGATACCGAAGATGCCCGACGCAGCGGCCGCAGCGGCGATCGCTTTCATCTGCGGGTCCTTGGTTTTCAGGAACACGCCGAGCGCGGCACCCGCCTGGGCAAAGATGGCAGGCGTGACGGAAGCGGCGAGGCTATCCTGCTTGAAGACGCTCAGATTGTTGAGCATCACCGGCACCAGCCCCCAATGAAGACCGAAGATCACCAGGATCTGCCAAAGGCCGCCGAAGGTCGCACCAGCCAGGATCGGGTTGACACCGAACAGCCAGATGTAGACGGAAGCAAAGGCACCGCTCAGCATGGTGGCCGCCGGGCCGATGATCAGCAGCGTCGCCGGAACGATCAGACCGATCGAAATCATCGGCCCGAGGAAGGGACGAACGGCCGTATGCAGGACGCTGACGGTGAACTTCTCCAGCTTCGACATCACGTAGATGGCGAGGATGATCGGGATGACCGTCGAGGTATAGTTGATCGGCACGAAGGTGATGCCGAACAACGAGGTTGAGCCACCGGCCTTGGCGAGGGCGATGATGTCCGGATAGATCAGCGCACCGGCAATCACCATCGAGACGTAAGGATTGCATTCAAAGCGGCGCGCCGAGGTGACGGCCAGCAGCATCGGCAGGAAGTAGAATACGCTGTCCGACGCCGCGTTGAGCACGGCATGGGTGCCGGACGTCGGATCGAGCCAACCGGCTGCCGAGGCGATCATCATCAGGCCCTTCAGCATGCCGCCGCCGCAGAGCGCGGTCAGCATCGGCGCGAAGATGCCGGAGATGGTGGCGATTGCCATATCGAGCCACTGCTTCGGCGTCTTGCCGGTAGCTTTCTCGCCAGGAAGAGCCGCCTCGGTAGCCAGGACCTGCGCCGGCTTCGCGTCAGCGTTGATACTGGTCACCTTGCTGATGGCATCGAAGACATCCGGCACGGTGTTGCCGATCACCACCTGATATTGGCCGCCGCTCTGGACGACGGCGACCACGCCCTTGATCGCTTGCAGCGCGGCCTTGTCGGCCTTGGTGTCGTCCTTCAGCGTGAAGCGGAGCCGCGTGGCGCAATGCACCAGCGCGCTCACGTTGGCCTCGCCGCCGACACCGGCGACAATGGCCTTCGCCATATCCTTGAGATCGTTTGACACGTAAATCCCCCATTGAGGTTTGCCTGCACAGTCCTCGCAACAGGGCGTTCGATGGGGGCGGCAGAAACTCCGGCCGGAAAAAAGGCAAAAAAAAACCCGAGCCGACCGACATTCGGTCGAACCCAGGTTTTGCCCGCAATCGCGGTTACAATCCCGTCCCCATCTGGCGCACTGCCAGCTTGCACCAAGGCTAGTTGGCGGTTAACGAGCCGTCAAGTAAGCACTTGTCCGCGATCCGCGCGATGCACTGAAACGAAAGCAAGGCCTGAGACAGCCTCTACTTGCTAGGCAAAACAACATGATACTTTCGGCTAAAGAAGAACTTGCGCCATTACACTGCATGGCCTGCCCGTGGGATTGCGCCGGTTTCCGCGACAAGATATGTTGCCTTCATGGATTGTAACCGCTTCGGCGGGCAAAACCTGACACCGCGCCGGGAGAGCGCGGAGTCAGGTTTTTTTGTATTTGCCGGCCCTCAGGGCCAACCGGCGAGACAATCCGGGGGAAGCGCAGCAGACCTGCGGGAGGGGCCAGATGCGGATCGTCAAGGTATTCAACAACAACGTGGCACTCGTCAAAGACGACAAGGGCCACGAACTGGTGGTGCAAGGACGCGGCCTAGCATTCCATGCCCGGCCAGGGGATTACCTCGACCAGGCGCTCGTCGAGCGGCGTTTCCTGCCGGAGGCGACCGGAACGCCGGAACAGTTGGCCGAGCGCATCGCCGACATTCCACCCGAACTGATCGCCGTCGCCGAGAAGATCCTGGCCCTCGGCTCCGATTTCGGTCTCGAACTCGACCGTCGTGCCACCGTGGCTCTTGCCGACCACATCTCGATCGCCCTTCGGCGAGCCGTTGCCGGACAATCTCTAGACAATCCGCTCGAATGGGAAGTGCGCATCCTCTACGGACGTGAGGTCAATCTGGGCCTGCATGCGCTCGACGTGATCCACAAGCACTCCGGCATCCGCCTGCCGCAAGCCGAAGCGGTGCCGCTCGCCCTGCATTTCGTCAACGCTCAGGCCGGGGCGCAGGTGCTGAGCCAGGCGGTGCGCACGGCCCGACTGATCCGCGACATCCTCGCCATCATCGCAAACGAATACGGCGCCGCCTTTGCCGAGCGGCCTCCCTACAGCGAAGCCCGCTTCGCAACGCATCTGCGTTATCTGTTCCTCAGCCATCTTTCCGGCAGCAAGCACGCGCCGCTGATCGCCGAACTGGCCAAATCCTACCGCCAGGAAGAGCCGCGCGCCTTCACCTGCGCCACGCACGTCGCCACCTATCTCACCGAGAAGATGGGCTGGCAGATCGGCGACGACGAGACGGTCTATCTGGCCCTGCATATCCAGCGCATGACCACCACCGGAACCGGTGTCGCCTGACGATCCGCCCCCGACGCAGCCACTCCGGCGAACTGCGGATGGCCTGTCCTCTCCCTTGACAGTCGCGCCTCGCCGCCATTAGCTTTTGGATACATAGCGCGGCGTCAGTCGCCGATACGGGATTGTGACCGCGTGAAGCGGGCAACACCCGAGCCAGCCAGAGGGATCCGGCTGCTCGGGTTTTTTTGTGCCTAAAGCACCCCCGTCGTCGGTCGCGACCCGAACGCCACGCCGCCCGAAACGCAGCGCAAGACGAGGACAATCATGACGGCTCTGAGCTTTCCGAACGACTTTCTCTGGGGCGGCGCCATCGCCGCCAATCAGGCCGAGGGTGGCTGGAACGAAGGCGGCAAGGGGCTGTCCCTGTCCGACCTGACACGAGGCGGCCTCTTGCACGGCAAGATCGATCCCACCGTCGATCCAACGGCCTATTACCCCTCACATCAGGCGATCGACTTCTACCATCGCTACCCGCAGGACATCGCGCTGTTTGCCGAAATGGGCTTCAAGTGCCTCAGAACCTCGATCGCCTGGAGCCGCATCTTCCCCAAGGGCGACGAGCTGGAACCCAACGAAGCGGGCTTGGCCTTCTACGAAGGTCTGTTCGACGAAATGCTCAAGCACGGCATTCGGCCGGTCGTCACCTTGTCGCATTACGAGACGCCCGTTCACCTGATCCGTGCCTACGGTGGCTGGACCAATCGCAAGCTGATTGAATTCTTCGAGCGTTACGTTCGGGTCATCTTCAAGCGTTTCGGCGGCAAGATCGGCCACTTCATGGGCTTCAACGAGATCAACATGGCCTCGGTCATTCCCTTGGCCGCCGCCGCCATCGAGATCCCCGAAGACATTTCGGAAACGGCCAAGCAGACGATGATCTTCCAGGCGACGCACCACATGTTCGTTGCCTCGGCGCTCGCCGCCAAGGCCTGCCACGAACTGGCGCCGACGGCCAAGTTCGGCTGCATGCTGCAAATGGGCGGCATCTACCCGGCCACCTGCAAACCGGACGACGTCTTCGCAACCATGCAAGTACGCCGCCGCACCCTGCTCTACTCCGACGTTTTGGTGCGTGGGGCTTACCCCAATTACGCCTGGCGCCTGTTCGCCGAAGCCGGCATCAAGCTGGAGATCGCCGACGGTGACCTCGAGATCATCAAGGCCCATACCGCCGACTTCTTCGGCTTCAGCTACTACTCCACGACCACATTCACCGCCGACTTGCCGGTGATGGGACACACCGGCGGCATCGACGGTATCGACAATCCCTATCTCACCAAATCCGACTGGGGCTGGGCGATCGACCCGAAAGGCCTGCGCTACGTCTGCAACGAATTGTGGGACCGCTATCAGAAGCCTCTGTTCATCGTCGAGAACGGTCTGGGCGCTGTCGACGTCGTCAAGGAAGACGGCTCCATCGAGGATGACTATCGCATCGCCTATCTCGACAGCCACCTGCGCGAGATCGCCGAGGCCATCGCCGACGGCTGCGAGATGATCGGCTACACCTGGTGGGGTCCCATCGACATCGTCAGCGCCGGTACCGGCGAGATGAAGAAGCGCTATGGCTTCATCCATGTCGACCGCGACAACAGCGGGCACGGGACGCTGCAGCGCCGCCGCAAGAAGAGCTTCCATCACTACAAAGCCGTCATCGCCAGCAATGGCGCCTCGATCCTCGGCGATTGACGCGCTCCCCCGATACGACCAGTAGAAAGAGGCCCGACGTGTCCGTTCTTGCCCTCGTCTCACCGCTTGCCGGCCGCGCCATGCCGCTCGCCGAAAGCCCGGACCCAGTTTTCTCCGCCGGCCTGATCGGCAACGGAATCGCGATCGATCCCAGCATTGGTGAGCTGAGGGCGCCCTGCGCCGGCACGGTCGCAGCCGCGCACGCCTCGGGCCACGCCGTCACGGTCAGAGCCAATGACGGCGCCGAGGTGCTGATCCACCTCGGCGTCGATACCGTCAATCTCGGCGGTACCGGCTTCGTAGTGCATGTCTCCGAGGGGCAGAAGGTGACCGCCGGCGATCGGCTGATCAGCTTCGACATCGCCACCATCACGCCGAAGGTCACCTCCATGGTGTCGATGATGGTAGTAGCCAACGGCGAGGCCTTCACCGTCATCTCCACCGTAACCGGCCGGGAAGTCGACTTCGGCGAGCCGGTGATGACCATCGAACCGGCGGGGGGCCAGGCGACAGTCACCATCACAGACGGCGAAGTGGCCGAGCTGTCGCTGCCGCTCGCCATCGCCCATGGCCTGCATGCCCGCCCGGCGGCCGTGCTCGCCAACGCCGCCAAGGCGCATGTCGGCCCGGTCACCATCACCTGTCGCGGCAATACGGCCAACGCCAAGAGCGTGGTGGCGCTGATGGGTCTCGGCACCCGCTTTGGCGATCTCCTGGAGATTCGCATCGAAGGCCCTGGGGCCGACGCGACCGCCGACACGCTGCTCGATCTCGTCCTGTCCGGGCTTGGCGATCCCATCGCCGATGGGCCGGCTCCGGGGGAAGAAACCGTGCCTGCGAATGCCTCCGAAGCCGCGCCGCGGTCCGGCGTCGCGAACGAGCCGGCTTTCGAGCCTGGAGCAAATGCCGTCATCCGTGGTCGCTCCGCCGTGGTCGGACTGGCTGCCGGACCGGTGACGCGGCGCAGCCACGACATCACCGACCTGCCACGCAACGGTGGCGATCCTGCCACCGAGCGCGAGCGTCTCAAGGCCGCGCTGACCAAGGTCCGCGCGCGTCTTGCCGCCGAAGCCACCGGCCCGCACGGCGCCATCGCCGTAGCGCACCGGGAGTTGCTCGACGATCCGGTTCTGATCGAGGCGGCGGAAGCCGATATCGCCGCCGGACATTCGGCGGAGTGGGCCTGGAACGCCGCCTGCGTCGGGCAGGCCGAATTGCTCGCTTCGCTCTCCGACGCCCGCATGGCCGAGCGGGCCGCCGACATGCGCGACATTGCTGCGCAAGGGCTGGCTGCCCTGGCCGGCCGCTCCGGCATCATCGGCCTGTCGGCGCTGCCCGCCGGCTCCATCGTACTCGCCGACGAGGTGTTACCGTCTGAAATGGCAGGCCTTGCGGTTGGCCACATCGCGGCGCTGCTGATGCGAAACGGCGGACCGACATCCCACGCGGCGATCATCGCCGCAGGGCTCGGTATTCCCACCGTCGTGGCGCTCGGCGCCGACGCCGACCGTGTTCCCGATGGTGCAACGGTCGTGGTGGACGCCGGCCTCGGCCAGATCACCGTCTTCCCGAGCGATCAGGCCATGGCGGCCGCTACTCTCAGAATCCGTGACTGGAACGACAGCCGGGCGATCCAGCGTGCCAATGCGCACGCCGATTGCCACCTGGCCGACGGAACACGCGTCGAGATCTTCGCCAACCTCGGCGAAGTCGGCGAGGGTGCTCTGGCCGTCGGCGAGGGCGCCGAAGGCTGCGGCCTGCTGCGCAGCGAGTTTCTGTTCCAGAAGCGCTCGTCCGCGCCAAGTGAAGACGAGCAACTCGCCCAGTATCAAGCCATCGCCGACGAACTCGGCGGCCGGCCGCTGATCATCCGTACCTTGGATGTCGGAGGCGACAAGCCGCTCGCCTACCTGCCTCTGCCGAAGGAGGACAATCCCTTCCTCGGATTGCGCGGCGTGCGCGTGTCCTTGATCCAGCCTGAGCTGCTGCGCACCCAATTGCGCGCCATCTTGCGGGTGAAGCCTTATGGCGTCGCCCGCATTATGGTGCCGATGGTCGCCTCGGTCACGGAAATGGTCGCCGTTCGTGCCATCGTCGATGAGGAAAGGCAGGCCCTTGGCCGCACTGAGCCGATCGAGGTCGGCGCCATGATCGAGATTCCAGCCGCTGCGGTCGCCGCCGCCCAACTCGCCGAAGTCTGCGACTTCTTCTCGGTCGGCACCAACGATCTCACGCAATATGCTCTCGCCATGGATCGCGGCAATCCGGCGGTTGCCACCGGCATCGACGCCCTGCATCCCGGCGTGCTCGGCCTGATCCGGCTGGCCGCCGACGGCGCGGCAACACGCGGCCGGTTGCTGGCGGTGTGTGGCGGCGCGGCGTCGGACCCGGTGGCAGCGCCGATCCTGGTCGGGCTCGGCGTACGGGAGCTATCGGTGGCACCCGCCGCCATTCCGGAGATCAAGGCAACACTCTCCACTCTGACCTTGGCGAGATGCGAGGCAGCGGCCGCTGCGGCTCTCCGTGCAAGGAGCGCCGACGAAGTCAGAGCGACATCCTTAGGGTAATCCACTCCTACCGGTCGGGATCGATGGCGTCGAGGAAGGCCGTCATCTCATCCTCACTGGTCTCCGGCTCGCTGCCGACCATGACGGCAACGGCGAAGGCGATGGCCGAGGACGTCTCGGTGTGCGTCGTCGCACCGGCGCGGAGGTTCATCACCAGCGTCGGGCACAGGAACAACGCCAGCCGAATGACCTCGCGCCAGTCGGCCGGCAGCAAACCGCGCGTCTTGAGGCTGGAAAGCAGCGGCTTCCAGACCAGCTCGACCTTGGCAGCCAGCAACGCCTGCCGCACCGGCGTCAGCGCCCAGTTGGTGTCGATGGCAAGAACGCCCTCGCCAAGCCTGACCGTGGCCACGAACCGCCGCGCCGCCTCCGCCGGATCGTAGAGCCAGAGCGGATGGGCAAACACGTTGTGAAAGGTCGCCTTCACTTCGGCCAACAGGGCCGGCACATGTTCGCCGGCAAAGGCCGGATCGTAGAAGCTGAGCGTCGGCCCTTCCGAGCCTTTGCCGTACCAGACGTTGGCGTTATGGGCGTCGCCATGCGCCACCACGCCGCCGACATCAGAGAGCAAGTCCGGTCTCAGGCGTGCGCCGGCCGCTGCGAACAGCTCGCCGATTGTCCGCCGGTAGACACGACCATTGACCACCAGACGACGGCCGGCAAAGTCATTCCAGCCTAGTCCGACACCCGGCAGCCGCACGGGCTTGCCGAAATAGAAGCCGGCAAACCGGCCACCGGGAAAGCGCCGGCCAGGCATGTCGACGAGACGATCATGAAACAGGCGATGGATCGGCTCGGCCGCCGCCTCGGCGACGGTGACCGGATGCAGGCTGTCGAGATAAACGCGCATTATCGACGCATCGAGACCGCGCTCGGCGGCGGTGGCATCCGCCTCGCCGGCAAGGTCGCGGAATCCATCCAGCGCAGCGATATCCAGTGCCCGAAGCACGTCTGAAAAGCGCGGATCTGAGCGACGCCGGTAGACCAGAACCTGCTCGCCCGGCAGGTTGGAGACGAACACCGGCATATCCACCGGCAGGCCGGCACGAGCGAGAATGTCGGCGCGATAATATTCGCCGGTCATCGCTTCCTCGCCATCCTCCTGATGGAACTTGAAGAAATAGTCGGCGCCCGCCGCCGAGAAGAAGCCGTTCAACGAATTGAGGCTGTACTGGTCGCGGTTGATGGCGACGCCTTCGGCCGCAAGTCCGAACAGATCGGCGAACAGTGCCGCGAGCGCTGCCGTTGCAGCACCCTCATCGTCGGCGGCAAGGCGCCGGATCTCGGCGGTGCGGCTCGGCCCGGTCATGGCGACCCCAATAGGGTGACTGGTCGAATGATCGTCTTGAGGCCAGTCGAGCGGCCGGCCAGCAGTCGCTCGTAGGCAGCAGGGACGCCGTCGAGGGCGATCGTCTCGTCGATCAATGCCAGCAGGCGCTTTTCGAGCGCAGGCATTAGGGCCACCGCCTCCGGCAATTCGCTGGTGAGGGCGTGGCAACCAACCAGCGCAATCTCCCGCTCGACGAGCCGTACCGGGTCGAGAGCGAGGCTGCCGTGGCCGATACCGATGAGCGCCAGGGTTCCGCCCGGCGAAACGAGATCGAGCAGCGTTCCGATCACACCAGGGTGGCCGGTCGCATCGAGAACGGACAAAAGCGGCGCGCCAGCCAGGGCGCCCGTGACGGAGTCCGCCGACAGATCGACGACGCGGGCGCCGGTGACCTCGGCGACGCGGCCCGCCCGATCGGCGTTCCGGTCGACAACCAGAACCGGCCCGTCATGTCTCTCGGAAAGCAGCAGGGCTGCGAGGCCACCGATCGGACCACAGCCGGCGATCAGCACCGGCGATCCCGCCGGAGCGGCAACGCGCTTGATCGCATGCAGCGCCACGGCCAGCGGTTCGGCCATGGCGAGTGCCGCCGCATCGACTTCAGCCGGCGCCTTGACGATCAGCGAGGCCGGCAACACAACTTCCTCGACAAAACCGCCGTCACAAACCTCGCCAACGAAGCCGAGCTTTTCGCAGACATTCGATCGGCCACCGCGACAGGCGGCACAGACACCGCAGGTGACGCGCGAATCCGCCACCACCGCATCGCCCACCGCAAAGCCGACGACGCCCTCGCCCAGCGCCGCAATGACGCCGGCGAACTCATGGCCGGCCACCGACGGCGACCTGCTGATCCAGGCGCCGGTGCGGAAGTTGTGCAGGTCGGAGCCGCAGATGCCAGCCGCCGTCACCACGATCCGAACCTCGCCAACACCGGGCGCAGGCGATGGCGCAATGTCCTCGACCTTGAGGTCGCCGGCGGCATAGAGGCGAACGGCCTTCATCGCTCAGCCCTTGAGATAGCTATCGCGCACCGCCGACACCGCCTGCTCGTGCGACGAGAAGCCCTCGTAGCGGGCGAGCACGCGGGCGGTATGGGCGAGTTCCGGATAGGCGGAGGCCGTGACATATCCGACCGACGAGCGCTTGACGAAATCGTAGACCGACAGCGGCCCCCAGGTGCGCGCCCAGCGGCTGGTCGGCAGCACGGCATTGGGGCCGAGGCCGAAGTTGGCGATGGACACCGGCGTATACGGCCCCATCAGGATCTCCGCCGCCTCGGTGATCTTGCCGAGATGGGCGTAGGGGTCGGTGGACAGGATTTCCAGATGCTCCGGCGCATAGTCGTTGACGAAAGCATGGCTCTCCTCGACCGACGACGTCAGGATGATGCCGCCGAAGGCACCGCCCAGCACCTTCTTGGAGAACTCGACGCGCTGCGCGGTCATGCGCGCCCAGTGCTCGGGCAGCGCGGCCAGCGCCTCCTCGGCGACGCGCCGCGAGTGGGTGACGATATAGGCCGAGCTATCGGGACCGTGTTCGGCCTCGATCAGCACGTCGAGGGCGGCGAGGCCACCATGCACCGTATCGTCGGCAAAAATGATCGCCTCCGATGGACCGGCGGGCAGGCCGGCGTCGATGACGCCGGACAGCAGACGCTTGGCCGCCACCACCCACGGGCTGCCGGGGCCGACGATTTTCAGAGCCGGCTTCACCGTCTCGGTACCGAAGGTGACGGCGGCGACAGCCTGCGCACCGCCCACCTTGTAGACCGTCTCGACACCGGCGAGGCGGGCGGCAACCAGTGTCGCCGCGTCGACCGAGCCATCCGGGGTCGGCGGCGTCACGATGGCAAGCTCCGGCACGCCGGCAACGACGGCCGGCACCGCCGTCATCATGGTCACCGACGGGAAGGCGCCCTTGCCGCGCGGAATGTAGAGCGCCACCGACTTGATGGGCGTCACGCGGTCACCGGCGAAGGCACCGGGGCGGATTTCCTTCAGCCACATGGCCTCGGGCTTCTGCTCCTCGTGGAAGCGACGGATGTTTTCAATGCCGTAGCGGATCGCCTCCACCACCTCGGACTCCACCGCCTTGAAGGCGGCGTCGAACTCGGCCTCGGTCGCCTTGAGCGCGCCTGGTTTCACCTCAGCCTTGTCGAGATCGCGGGCGAAGCGATGAAGTGCCGCGTCGCCTTCCGTCTTCACTGCCTCGATGATCGGGCCGACCTTGTCGAGGAAGAAGGTGAGGTCGGTTTCCGAGCGCTTGAGCAGAGCGGCGCGGGCCGCCGCGTCGAGCTTGGCGTAGTCGTGGAAGGAGACGTCGGTCATGGTGCAGTCCTCGAACGGCGGGGCGTTTCACGCCCTCATTTCGACTTGAGAAAAATATCCAGCCCGACCAGCCAGTCGAGCAGCGCGATGGCGATGGCGGCAACCGCAATGAACACCACGGAAATGGCCGCGAGATCGGGCGTGATGATCGAGCGGATGGAATTGTAGATCTGCACCGGCAGTGTGACGATGCGCGCGTCGACGAGGAGCAGCGACACCAGAAACTCGTTGAGCGCCAAGATGAACATCAGGAGCGCACCGGTGATGATGCCAGGCGTCACGGCCGGAATGGTTACGGCTAGGAACGTGGAAAGCGGCGGTGCGCCGCAGTTGGCGGCAGCGAGTTCAAGATCGGGGTCGAGGCTGGCGGCACTGGCCGTCACCGCCCAGATCATGAAGGGCAGGTTGATCACCGCGCAGGCGACGCCTACCGGCCAGAGCTGGCCGAGCAGCCCCCACTTGCCGAAAATCAGCATCAGGCCGATGCCCGAGCCGATCAGCGGTATGGTGAAGGGCAGCAGCAGGTAGACCTGAACGCCGGCGACAAAGCGCACGCGATATTTCGCCAGTGCGATGCCGGCCAGCGTACCCGTGGGGATGGAGATCGCCGTGCAGATGGTGGCAACGATCACCGAGCGCAGGAAGGCGTCCCGGAGATCGGTAGCGCCGGCAATCGCCGCGTACCACTTGAGCGACAGGCCCTCCGGCGGGAAGGTGATCATATTACCAGCGGTGAACGAAGCGCCCAGCACCACCAACGTCGGCGCCGACAGCATGACCAGCGCGGCGATAACAAAGGTCCAGAGCGTCACGGCCTTGGAGCGATCGCCCTTCATTTCGATCTCCCCATGGCCAGCGTACCAGCTCCGAACAGCGCGAACACCACGCCGACCATGATCGAGCCGACGGCCACCAAGAGCAGCGCCAGCGTCGCTCCCATGCCCTGGTCCGACGTTCGGAAGAACTGGTCGTAGATTGCGTTGGCGATGAAATCCTGCGAGCCACCGCCGAGAATGGCGGGAATGGCGAAGTCGGTGAGTGACAGCGTCATCACCACCAGACCGGCACCGATGAAGCCGGGCTTGGCGAGCGGCAGCACCACGTGGATGAAGGTCCGCACCCAGTTGGCGCCCAGCGAGCCGGCCGCCGCTTCCATCTCTTCGGGGATGGCGGTGAGCGCCGGTGCCAGCATCAGCACGGCGAACGGCAGCATGTACTGGACGAGGCCGAACAGCACGGCGGGATAATTATAGAGGAGGCGGATCGGTGCCACACCGACGAGGCCGAGCGCCTCGTTGACCATGCCCTGCGAGCCCAGAATGATCAGCCAGCCATAGGCGCGCACCACCTGGCCGATAAAGAAGGGCAGGAACAGTGCGATCAGCAGGAACTTGCGCAAGGCCGCCGAGCGCGTGCGCACCATGACGTAGGAATAGGGGAAGGCGAAGATCAGCGTGACAGCCGTGACGATCAGCGATCCGATCAGGCTGCGGCTCGCCACCGTGAAGAACAGCTTTTCGGTGAAGGCCCGATGGTAGTTGGTCAGCGAGTAATCGTCGGACGGCAGGAAGGTGGCCGTATCCAGCGTGCGGAACGAGCCGTCGGCCATGTCCCACAGGCCGAGGACCAGCAGCCCCACCAGAACGACCGCCGGCAACAGCATCAGCCACGGCACGGCCGCCGAGAAGCTGCGCGGCCAGACGGCAGCGGCAACCGCTTCCAGGGCGTCCATCAGGCGCCAGGACAGGGGATAGGAGGTGCGGCTCGGGCGCATTCTTCAGTCGGATCGCTTTTGAAGGCGGCCCGCCACTCGGGTGCGGCGGACCTTGTATGAACAGAGCGGCAATCAGCCCTGCATGATTTCCTTGAACTTGCCGAACCACTCGCTCTCGTGCTCGACCTGCACCTTGGACGAGACGCGCAGCAGCTTCTTGTAGTCCTCGTCCTTGGTCGGATAGGAGGCGTCACCCACGAGATCGGCTGGCGGCTTGAGGCCCGGCACCACGCCCGGCAGGCCGAGGCCGTCGAGCCACACCTGCTGCGCGTCGAGCGTCAGCGCGAAGTTGACATACTGCTTGGCCCAGTAGAGCTCGTTTTCCGGCAGATACTTCGGCACCCAGAGACCGTCGGTCTCGTAGGTTGCGCCCTCGTCCGGCACCGTCCAGGCGATGGCGATGCCGTTCTTCTTGGCTTCGCGGGCGTTGGAGGAGATGGTGCAGGCGACGTCGATTTCGCCCTTCTGGAACCAAGTGGTGAAGTCGGGGTCCTCGCCCATCAGTGGCTCGTTGGCCTTGAGCTTGGTGAAGAAGTCCCAGGCCGGCTGCATGTTGGCCGGGATGTCCTCGAGCTTGCCGCCGCCGGCGATCTCGGCCGGGAAATGCAGGCCGATACCGTCGTTGTAGACGGCAACGCGACCCTTGAACTTCGGGTCGAGCAGCACGTTCCACGACTTGGGCGCACCATCCGGGAAGGCTTCAGGACGGTAGGCCAGCACGTAGACATAGCCGTAGGTGTTGACGATCGGGTAGCCGTCGACGCCCACCGGCTTGGCGGCGTCGCTCACCGTCTTGAGGTTCGGCAGGTCGGACAGATCCTCGGTCACGCCACGCAGCGCCGACTTGGTGGCGTTGGTCGTGGTGTCCCAGTTGACGTGGATCGGCGGCACGCGCTTCTGCGCGGCGGCGGCCCACAGCTTCGGCTGGATCTCATTATCCTCGGTGAGGTCGTGGCGGACGGCGATGCCGGTCAGCTTGGTGAACGGATCGGAGACGCCAGCCTTCAGGCTGTCGACCCAGGAACCGCCCCAGGCGCGGACGATGATTTCCTTGGGCTTCTCCGGTTCGGCGGCGAAGGCGCGGCCGAACGGCATGCCCACGAGGCCGGCGGCACCAGCAAGGCCTACGCCCTGCAGGAAACGGCGACGGCCGAGTTGGAAGGAAGGCTTGGTCGATCCAGTCATTGTCGTTCTCCTCTGGCTCTGTTTCTTTTTTTGTCGCATCGGCTTGTCCGAAAACCGGCTTCCACTTTTCGGTCCGATGCTTGCGTGCCGGTTCTCAATCCCCGAAGACCAGCACATCCTTCACATTCCATCCCAGTGCGACCGTCGATCCGATGTCGTGCTGGTTATGGGTTACGGGGTCATGGTCGAACACGCGGAGCGTCGTTTCGCCGAGGCCCTTGACGGACACCTCGTAGACGACCCGCTCGCCCTCGAAGATGGCGTCGGTGACCGTTCCATCGAACATGGTGTCGACGTCGCCGAGCGCCTCGCAGCCGCTGCCGATCCGGATCTGCTCGGCCCGGAGCGCACCCCGCGCCGCCGCGCCCGTCACCGGACGGAAACCGTTGCCGATCCGGCCAGCAAAGCCTGGGCGATCGAAGACGATCCTCTCGCCATCGATGCTCGCCACAGTGTCTTCGATGAAGTTGGTGACGCCGATGAAGTTGGCGACGAAGGCATTCTTCGGCTGGCGATAGGTCGCCTCCGGCCGCGCCTTCTGCTGGATGCGACCGTGGTCCATGACGATGATCTCGTCGGATACCACGAGGGCTTCGCGCTGATCGTGCGTCACGTTGATGGTGGTGACGTCGAGTTCGCGCTGGATACGGCGGAATTCCAGCTGCATTTCCTCGCGCAGCTTGCGATCGAGGGCGGCGAGCGGCTCGTCGAGCAATAACAGATCCGGCTCGAAGACCAGAGCGCGGGCAATGGCGACGCGCTGCTGCTGGCCGCCGGACAGTTCGTGAATGCGGCGGTCGCCCAACTTCCCAAGCTTGACGAGGTCGAGATAGCGTTGCACGCGATCGGGGATGGTGCGCGCGTCGAACCGGCGCATCCGCAAGGGGAAGGCGACGTTCTCGGCCGCCGTCATATGCGGAAACAGGGCGAGCTTCTGAAACACCATGCCAATCGACCGCCGGTGCGGCGGCACACTGCCGACGGCGAGGCCGTTGATGAACACTTCGCCCGAGGTCGGCCGGCCAAAACCGGCGATCATCCGGAGCAGCGTCGTCTTGCCCGAACCAGATGGGCCGAGAATGGTGAGAAAACGCCCCTTTTCCAGATCGAACGTGGCGTCACGCACCGCGTGCACCCCGTCGAACACCATATTAACGTCGCGTACCGACACCGCGGAGGGCGCATCGGCTGCCATCGTTTCCGTCATCCCCTCACTCTCAGACACTCGCGGCCCCGCGTTTCCGTCCCCTAGCCGCACGGGAACGCCGAACTACCATATACATCTCTAGACAGGTCGTCACCCAGTTTCAGCGGCATTTTTATGCACGCCTCAAATTGAGGCAATGTAGCCGCCATCCACCGGGATGCACTGGCCTGTAATATAGGCAGACGCGTCCGAAGCTAGAAAAATGACCGCCCCGGCCAAGTCGCCAAGCACCCCGAAGCGGCCGAGCGGGATCTTCCCCAGCATCGAAGCCTGCCAGGCATCGTCTTGATAAAAAACATCGGTCATCGCCGTGCGGAAATAGCCTGGGGCCACAGCATTGACGCGAATGCCAAGACCGGCCCATTCGGTCGCCAGCGCGGTGGTCATGCCGAGAATGCCAGCCTTCGACGAGCCATACGGCACGGCGGTTGGCACGCCGACATAGCTGGTCAAGGAAGCAAGATTGATGATGGCGCCGCCGCGTCCGGCAGCGCGCATCTGCCGCGCCACCGCCTGCGCCACAAAGAAAGCACCCTTGAGGTTGGTGTCGACCACCCGGTCCCACACCTCTTCCTCAAGGTCGAGCGATGGCGTGACTTGCTCATAGCCGGCATTGTTGACCAGAATGTCGAGTCCACCGAGCGCGCTAGCAGCATGGTCCACCACCATCCGGCTACCTGCGACGTCGCGCACGTCGTGGGCGAGCGGCACGGAACGCCGACCAAGCACCTCAATGGCAGCGGTGGTCTCCTTGAGCGAGGCCACGTTGCGGGCGGTAACGGCAACGTCGGCGCCAGCACCGGCCAGCGCTTCGGCGATGGCCCGACCGATGCCTCTACTCGCCCCGGTCACCAGCGCCTTGCGACCTTCGAGATTGAAGAGAGCGAGCGGCGACATGTGAGAACTCCAGGCAAAACGGGACTCGCCGGCCCTCCTCCAGAGCTGCCGGGCGATGCGGTCGGCAATGCAGCATTTCCGGGCTATGATGTCCATAGACGTAATGCCGATTTTCGATAGCCTATTCGGATTCCGCGCGGCTGTCTTGCGCAAGCCGCCAGCCATTCCCATGCTGTCTTTGCCAACGGCTTGCATCACGGCCAAGGTTGTCTATACATATGAGATCAACATCCATCGCAGGTACCGACATGGCCGCCCGCCTGTTTCGCAACGCCCGCCTCGTCACGATGGCCGATCCCGCCTGCATTACGCCGGTGGAGCGGGCGGCGGTCCTCGCCGTGGACGGTCGCATCGCCTGCGTCGGGCCGGAAGCGGACATGCCGGCAAGCGCCTCCAGCGTCGAGATCATCGATCTCGAAGGGCGGCTGGTGACGCCGGGGCTCATCGACTGTCACACTCATCTGGTGCATGGCGGTGACCGCGCCCACGAGTTCGAGTTGCGCCTCGCTGGCGCCAGCTACGAGGAGATTGCCCAGGCCGGTGGTGGCATCGTCTCGACCGTGGCAGCAACGCGCGCGGCTGGCGAGGATGGTCTTGTGGCAAGCGCGCTGCCCCGCCTCGATCACCTAATCGCCGAGGGCGTCACCACGGTCGAAGTAAAATCCGGCTACGGCCTCAACCTCGAAAGCGAGTGCGCTCAGCTGCGTGCCGCCCGGCGCCTTTCCGCCGAGCGAAAGGTGACGGTCAGCACCAGCTTCCTCGGCGCCCATGCGCTACCGCCCGAGTTCCGTAACGACCGCGCCGGCTATCTGGCGCTCCTCCGGGACGAGATGTTGCCAGTCATTGCCGCGGAAGGGCTCGCCGACTGCGTCGATGCCTTCTGCGAGGCGATCGCCTTCTCTCCCAAAGAAGTGGACGGCATCTTTTCCGCTGCCCGGCGCCTTGGCCTGAAGGTGCGGCTCCACGCCGACCAGCTTTCCAACCGGGGTGGCGCAGCACTCGCCGCCCGCCACGGCGCGCTATCCGCCGACCATCTTGAGCACACCGACGAGGACGGCGCCGCCGCCATGGCCGCCGCCGGTACCGTCGCCGTGCTGCTGCCCGGCGCCTTCTATTTCATCCGCGAAACCAAGCTGCCGCCGGTCGATCTGTTCCGCAAGCATGGCGCCCGCATCGCCATCGCCACCGATTGCAATCCCGGCACCTCGCCGCTCACCTCGCCACTACTGGTCATGAACATGGCGGCGACGTTGTTCCGCCTGACGGTGGCCGAGTGCCTCGCCGGCATGACCATCCACGCCGCCGCCGCCCTTGGCCTTGCACAGGACGCAGGGTCGATCGAAGTTGGCAAATGGTGTGATCTTGCCGTCTGGGACGTCGAACGCCCAGCCGAACTCGTCTACCGCATAGGCTTCAACCCGCTCGCCGCCCGCTATTGGAGAGGTGAATGAAAGAGACTCCGATCGTCCATCGCCTCATACCCGGCCAAGTGCCGCTGTCGGTCTGGCGCGCTATCTATTTCGGCGACGGTGTTGCCATCGACCCCGCAGCGCGCGGCCCTGTCGACAAGGCCGCCGCCACCATCGAAGCGATTCTCGGTAAGGGTGAGCCGGTTTACGGCGTCAACACCGGCTTCGGTAAGCTCGCCTCGGTGCGCATCGACGCCGCCGATCTCGAAACGCTCCAGCGCAACATCGTGCTGTCGCACGCCGCCGGCGTTGGCGAGCCGCTGCCCATACCCGTTGTCCGGCTGATCATGGCGTCGAAGCTTGCCAGCCTCGCCCAAGGGGCTTCCGGCGTGCGCTGGGAAACGCTGGTTCATCTTGCCGCCTGCCTCGAACGCGGCCTGATCCCGGTCATTCCAGGGCAAGGGTCGGTGGGCGCCTCCGGCGACCTTGCGCCGCTCGCCCACATGACGGCGGCGCTGATGGGCGTCGGCCAGATGATCGTCGACGGACGGCCAGTCGATGCCGCCGCCGCGCTGGAAGCGAACGGTCTTGCGCCGCTTGTTCTCGGCCCCAAGGAAGGACTGGCGCTCCTCAACGGCACACAGGTGTCGACGGCGCTGGCGCTGGCCGGCCTGTTCGAGACCGAACGCGTATTCCAGGCGGCGCTGGTCACCGGTGCGCTGTCGGTCGACGCCGCCAAGGGTTCGGACGGACCGTTCGATCCGCGCATTCATACCCTGCGTCGCCACAAGGGCCAGATCGACGTCGCCGCCAGCCTGCGCGGCCTGCTGTCCGGTTCGGCCATCCGTGCCTCGCACCTCGACGACCATGGCCGCGTCCAGGATCCTTATTGCCTGCGCTGCCAGCCGCAGGTGATGGGCGCCTGCCTCGACCTGCTGCGCCAAGCCGCGGCGACGCTCAATGACGAGGCCAACGGCGTTTCCGACAATCCATTGGTGTTCACCGACACCGGCGAGGTGATCTCCGGCGGCAACTTCCACGCCGAACCGGTGGCCTTCGCTGCCGACATCGTCGCGCTGGCCATCTGCGAGATCGGCTCAATCGCCGAGCGACGCGTCGCCATGCTGGTCGACCCGGCGCTCAGCGGCCTGCCGGCCTTCCTGACGCCGAAGCCCGGCCTCAACTCCGGCTTCATGATCCCGCAGGTGACGGCGGCCGCCCTCGTCTCGGAAAACAAGCAGATGGCCCATCCGGCCTCGGTCGACTCCATTCCGACATCGGCCAATCAGGAAGATCATGTCTCCATGGCTGCCCATGGCGCCCGGCGTCTTGCCGCCATGGCACGGAATGCCGCACACGTCATCGGTATCGAGTATCTCGCCGCTGCCCAGGGCATCGATTTTCACGCGCCACTCAAGACGTCGGCGCCGCTTGCCGCGGCGATTCACCTGTTGCGAACCGACGTGCCGACGCTTGCCGACGACCGGCATTTTGCCCCTGACATCGATGCGGCCACTCGCCTCGTCACCTCGGGGCGGCTTATCGCCGCCCTCGGAAGCGATCTCCTGCCGACCCTGGTGGAACAATGAGCGAAGCGGCGGATCCGGTCATCCGGCGCGGCCAGGCGCCGCTCATCCTGTCCCTGCCACACGTCGGCACGGCGATCCCCGACGATATCGAAACGCGGCTCGTTTCGCCCTGGCTGGCCCGCAAGGACGCCGACTGGTGGATCGACAAGCTCTATGACTTTGCCGCGGAGCTGGACGCCACCATCGTTTGCGCCCACTGGTCGCGCACGGTGATCGACCTCAATCGCGACCCGACCGGCGCCTCGCTCTATCCGGGGCAAGCCACCACTGGCCTCTGCCCGGTGGAAACCTTCGACGCCGAACCGCTCTATCGCCCGGGCGCAGAGCCGGACACCGATGAGATCGAGGCGCGTACCGTTGCCTTCTATCGCCCTTACCATAAGGCCCTGGAAGAAGAAATTAGCCGGCTACATAATGCAAATGAACGTGTAGTGATCTACGACTGCCACTCCATCCGTTCCGCCATTTCTCGCTTGTTTTCCGGCAAACTACCCGTATTCAATCTGGGGACCAACAGCGGCGCCTCCGCCGATCCGGCTTTGGTCCACCAGGTTGCCGACATCATCGCCAGCTCCGGTCGCAGCCACGTGGTCAATGGCCGTTTCAAGGGTGGCTACATCACCCGTCACTATGGCCAGCCCGAGAAGGGCATCCACGCCTTGCAGATGGAACTCGCCTGCCGCGGCTATTTGCGTGAACCTCTGGGGTCGGTAACCGAGGCCGATTGGCCTACCGCTTATGACCCGGACTTCGCCGCGCCGACACGGAAGACGCTTCAAGCCGTGCTCAACGCCTGCCTCGCCTTCGCGCGCGGCTAGATCGTCATCTTGCTTTTTGTTGTTGCATCGGATTTTCCGAAAACCGGATTCCACTTTTCGGCCCGATGCATTAAGGGTCACTCGACGACCCGCAGCGTCTGCTTTCTCGATGCGCCCGGCAAAGGGATGACGTCCACGGCCACCGTCAGGCTGTGGGCACCGGAGGCGACGATCACCCCATCGAGCGGCGATACGTCCGAATAATCGCGACCGATGGCGAGGATCAGGTGGTCCTCGCCGGCTGCGATGCCGTTGGTCGGATCGAGACCCACCCAGCCGGCCTCGTCACCACACCACACCTCTGCCCAGGCATGGGTGGCATCCGCCCCTTCAAGCCGCGCCCGACCGGGCAGTGGCTCGGTGCGGAGATAGCCGGAAACGTAGCGCGCCGGCAGCGCAAGCCCCCTGAGACCGGCGATCATCACCTGGGCAAAGTCCTGGCAAACACCCTTCCGTGCGGCAAAGGCCTCCGACGGGCTGGTGTCGGCATCGGTAGCCCCCGGCACGTAAGCGAAATCCGCCTTGATCCGCTTCATCAGCTCAATCGCTCCATCGAGCACCGGTCGCCTTGCAGGAAAGGATTGCGCTGCGTAGCGGGTGATCGCCGCATCGAGCGGCACCGACGGCGTGGCGAACAGGCCATGCACCGGCGAGTTGGCGCCGGGGTCGTCGCTCGCCGCCGCCAGCCTTCGCACGTCCTCGGCAACCGGCGTCAGGGCAGCAAGATAGGGCCCGACAGGCTCCACCTCCACCTCGGCATCAAGGCGGACGACCAACTCGTCATGCGGCCGGTCGAGGGCGAAATGGCAGAGGCGGTTGCCAAAGAAGTCGGTGGTTTCCCGCCGCTCGGCCGGTGTCGGCGAAATGGAAAGCGTCGCCCGCCGCACCGTCTGTCCCGGCCGATCCACCGGCAGCAGGCGGGCGACGTGGCTCGAGTAGGGAACGGCCGCCGTATAGACGTAGCGGGTTTCCTGACGCAACTCGTAAATCATTCGAGCTCCTCCGGCCGCGCCTCGCTGGGGCGCTGGGTGAAGAAGCGATCGGTCACGAGGCCAGACAGACGCAACAGCCGGCTGGTGATCTTGTCGATATCGCGCGTTTCCATCTTCTCGGCAGCGGTGTTGGCGATGCGCGCGTCGAGCTTGCGGGCAAGGCGCAACAGCTCCACCGGCCGACCGTCGAGACGGGTGGCCGGCAGTGCTTCGAGATGCTCGACGACACGGGCCATCTGAAAGGCCACCGAGCGCGGGTTGGCATCATCCAGCATCAGGAGGTCGATCACCGGCAAGGAAGCCGGCCGCATGACGTAGCGCCAGCGATAGGTGATCTGGCTGTCCCCTGCCTCAAGCGCCAGATCGAGCGCTTCGGCCGACGGCGCGTCAAGTGCGAAGCGACGGACGACAGCCGCCGTGGCGAGCGCCCGCTCGATGCGCCGGCCAAGGTCGAGGAAGCGCCAGCCCATGGCGCGGTTCATGTTCTCGGCGGCAAGGCCGGCAAAGGCGGCGATGCGGCGGAGGCCATGGTTGACCTCATCGAGCATCTGGGCCGGCGTCAGCCGCTGCCGACCAACCGTCTCGAACAACGCAGCGATTTCGGTCACCGCCCGGAAGGCATCCGGCGCCAGACGGTCGCGAATTGCCGAACTGGCAGCCCGCGCCGCGCCAGTCAGCGCCGGCAGGCCGGACGGTGACGTCGGGTCGCTGAGGGCGGCCGCGACGAGATCGATCGGTGCGCCTTCGCTTTCAGGATCAACCGCGCCAATGAACTGCAGATGTTCGATAAGCATGCGAATGATTGGCTGGTCCGAGTCGCTACCCGCCTCCACCAAGCGGTTGATCAACCCTCTCAGGAGACGCAGCGTGCCTTCCGCGCGCTCAAGATAGCGGGCCAGCCAGTAGAGATTGTCCGCCGAGCGCGACGGCAGGGTGCCGGTGGAGCGGCGAATGGACACGCGGTCCGGCTGGGGCAACAGCGAGGTCTGCTTGACCGGCGTATCGGACAACACCCAGACGTCGGCCGTTTCGGCCCCCTGCTGCATGGAGACGAGGCGGGCCTCGTTCGATCCGGAAATGCGGCAGAAGCCGCCGGGCATCACCGTCCAGTCCTGATCGCCCACCGCTGCAACGAAGAGGCGCAGCACGAATGGTTTGGGCACCAGGCGGCTGCCGTCCCACACCGGCATGGTCGAAAGGCCGACATTCTCCTGGCCGACCACGTCGAGGCCGCGCGTCTCGATCAGCGCGCGCGCCGTCTTCCGCTCGTCCTTGCTCATCGCCGCGCCGAGCTTGCTCCAGAAGGGGAGCCCCGGCAGGCCGTTGGAAAAGGCGGAGGCGATGGCCATCCGGTCGAAGCGGTCGAGGACCGCTCGCCGCTCCTTTTCCTGGCCGCACCACCAGGTGGCAAGGTTGGGCAGCACCAGCGGCTCGCCGAGCAGGTGTCGGCAGAGCGCCGGCATGAAGCCCATCAGTGCTCGCGATTCGGCAACCCCGGAGCCGAGCGCATTGGTGACGTCGACCCGGCCAGCCCGCACCGCCTGCACGAGGCCCGGCACGCCAAGCGCCGATGCGGTGCGAAGTTCCAGCGGATCGGCGAAATCACTGTCGAGGCGGCGCCACAGCGCGTCGATGCGCTTGAGGCCAGAGACGGTGCGCACATAGACCGCATCACCGCGTACCGTCAGGTCGCCGCCCTCCACCAGCAGGAAACCGAGGTAGCGGGCGAGATAGGCGTGTTCGAAATAGGTTTCGTTGAGCCGACCGGGTGTCAGCAGGCCAACCCGCGCCTCGGCACCGGCATTGAGGGCGGCGAGGTCGTCGCGGAAAGCCTGGAAGAAGGGAGCGAGCCGCTCGACGTTGAGGCCGCGCGCCACCTCCGGCAGCGCCCGCGTCACCGCGAGGCGGTTTTCCAACGCATAGCCGGCGCCCGACGGCGCCTGCGCGCGGTCGGACAGTACCCACCATTGGCCATCCGGCCCGCGCCCCAGGTCGACGGCAAAAAAGCGCAGGAAGCGACCGCCTTTCGGCGTGACGCCGACCAGCGGCCGCAGGAAATCCGGACTGCCGGCGATGGCGGCGGCCGGCAGAACGTCGTCACGCGCCAGCCGGCCCGGACCATAGACATCGGCGAGCAAGGCTTCGGCAAGTCGGGCGCGCTGGATGGCGCCGGCCGACAGCTCTTCCCATTCAGACGCCGAGATGAGAAGCGGCACCGGCGTCAGCGGCCAGGGTCGCTCGGCGCCGGCCGGATCGTCATAGACGCGGAAGAAAACGCCGGAGTTCTTGAGCTGCTGTTCGGCCCCGGCAAAGGCCTCGCGCGCGCCCTCCTCGCCGAGTTCGGCAAGACGCTGAAGAAAGGCTGGCCAGGGACCGCGCAGGCTGCCGTCCGGCGCCATCATCTCATCATAGGCGCCGGCAAGCGGCTTATAGCCCCGCGTCAGCAGGCCCAGCCCGGCATTCTGTCCGGCGGGAATCGGATCGGGCTGAAGCTTGCTCATCAGGTTTCCGGCGTGGGCGGCGGGCAGGACTTGCCCCCACCGCGAGTTAAGCAGACCGGCACTCTATCGCCAAGTCGCCGGTCGTAGGCACCTTTCAGATGCCCCCCGGCCGTCGCAGATCGAGCGTCGTCGGGAATTCGCCGGACGCCTCCTCGGCCGGCAGGTTTACCGTTCCCAGCGAATGACCGAAATCCTGGAAACGCGCGAGCCGTCGCGCCTCCGCTTCGTAGGCGTTGACGGGGAAGGTGTCGTAGTTGCGGCCACCGGGGTGGGCGACGAAATAGGTGGCGCCGCCCAGCGAGCGTTTCGACCAGCGGTCGACGATCTCGAAGGTCAGCGGCGCATTGACCGGCAGCACCGGGTGGATGCCGCTCGCCGGCTGCCAAGCCTTGAAGCGAACGCCTCCGACATAGCTGCCGTTGCGATCCGTCGCCGCGAGTGGCACGCGACGGCCGTTGCAGGCGAGCACGTGGCGGGCCGGATCGAAGCCGGAAACGCGCGCCTGCAACCGCTCCACCGAGCTATCGACAAAGCGCACCGTACCACCGGCCGCCCCCTGCTCGCCGGTGACATGCCAAGGCTCGAGCGCACCCCTCAGTTCCAGCGCGACACCCTGCTGGGTGACGGTGCCGAAATAGGGAAAGCGGAACTCGCGCTGCGCATCGTACCAGACCGACTCCATCGGATAGCCGGCCCGGTTGAGATCGGCGATCACCTCCAGGAAGTCCTGCCAGACGAAGTGCTCCAGCATGAAACGATCGAACAGAGCGGTGCCATGGCGCGTGAAGCTGCCGTGCTGCGGCTCCTTCCAGAACCAGGCGATCAGCGCCCGCAGCAGAAGCTGCTGGGCAAGCGACATGCGCGCATCCGGCGGCATCTCGAAGGAGCGGAACTCGATAAGCCCCAGCCGTCCCGTCGGCCCGTCCGGCGAGAACAGCTTGTCGATGCAGATCTCCGAGCGGTGGGTATTGCCGGTGACGTCGGTCAGAAGGTTGCGGAACAGCCGGTCGACCAGCCAGGGCAGCGGCGCCGGTCCCTCGCCCGGCGCCGGCACCTGGGCGAGCGCGATCTCCAGTTCGTAGAGGCTATCGTGCCGCGCCTCGTCGATACGTGGCGCCTGGCTGGTCGGCCCGATGAACAGGCCCGAGAACAGATAGCTGAGCGAAGGGTGTCGCTGCCAATAGAGAACCAGGCTCTTGAGAAGATCGGGCCGGCGCAGGAATGGGCTGTCGGCCGGCGTTGCACCGCCGACCACCACGTGATTGCCACCTCCGGTACCGGTGTGGCGGCCGTCAATCATGAACTTATCGGTGCCGAGGCGGGAAAGCCGCGCCTCCTCGTAAACGGCCGAGGTGATGGCGACGCAGTCCCGCCAGCCGGCGGCCGGATGAATATTGACCTCGATGACGCCGGGATCCGGTGCCACGCGAATAACGTTGAGGCGCGGGTCGGCCGGCGGCGGATAGCCTTCGATGTGAACCGGCAAGCCGAGATCCTCGGCTGTCGCTTCGACGGCGGCGAGCAGTTCGAGATAGTCGTCGGCGCCGGCCACCGGCGGCATGAACACGCAGAGGCGGCCATCCCTCGGCTCGACGCTCATCGCCGTGCGCACCGCACCGACACCAGTCATCCACTGGGTGACGCGCGGATCATCGGGCGTCACCTCGCGCGAATGCTCATAGGCGGTGGCAAGCTCGTCAGGGTCCGGCAAGTCGGGCAATTCGCCCATCAGATCGCGGTCGACGTGGAACGGATAAGCGGCCGGCGGCACCCATGGCAGCGCCGCGAGCGGCAGGCGGAAACCGGCAGGCGAATCGCCGGGCACCAGGTAGAGTTTGCCGCGCCGGAAATTCCAGACCTCCGACACCCAGTTCCGGCCGGCGCTGGCCTGCCAACGCTGCACCGGCAGCACGTAAGCGCTGGGCGTACCGAGACCACGCTCGAACACGCGAGCAATGCGGGCGCGCACCTCTGGATCCTTGAGCTTGCTGTCATCGGTGGTGACATTGTCCGGCAACCCGGATTCCTTCATGATCCAGTGGGCCGGGTCCTCGTAGGCGGGCACGGCGCAGTGACCGGGCACGCCGAGCCGACGCGCGACACCGCGAACGAGCGAAAAAGCGGCCTCCGCGTCAGCCGGCGTCGGCTGGCTTTCGGGCGCGACGAGATCGAGGTTGCGCCAGATCGGCTTGCCATCCTTTCGCCAGTAGAGCGAGAAGGTCCAGCGCGGCAGACTCTCGCCGGGATACCACTTGCCCTGGCCGTAATGCAGAAATCCCCCCGGCGCGAAACGAGCGGCCAGGCGGCGGATCAGGTCGTCGGCAAGGCCACGCTTGGTGGGACCGACGGCGGCGGTGTTCCACTCTTCCGACTGATAGTCGTCGATGGAAACGAAGGTCGGCTCGCCGCCCATGGTCAGGCGCACGTCGCCAGCCTGGAGATCGGCATCGACCGCTTGCCCTACCCCGTTGAGCCGCGCCCAAGCCTCGTCCGAGAATGGCCAGGTGACGCGCGGCCGCTCGTTGATGCGGGCGATCTGCATGTCGAAGAAGAATTCGGTCTTGGTGTCGGGCGCCCCACTGTAGGAGCCGACGATCGGCGCCGCCGAACGATAGTGCGGCGTCGCTGCGAGCGGGATATGGCTCTCGCCGGTCAAAAGGCCCGACGTGGGATCAAGGCCGATCCAGCCGGCGCCGGGGATGTAGACCTCCGCCCAGGCATGCAGGTCGGTGAAGTCAACCTCGGTGCCGGACGGGCCGTCGAGCGCCTTGACGTCCGGCCGGAGCTGAATGAGGTAGCCGGAGACGAAGCGAGCGGCGAGGCCGAGCCGGCGCAACAGCTGCACCAGCAGCCAACCGCTGTCGCGGCAGGAGCCGGCGCGGCGCGCCAGCGTCTCCTCGGGGTTCTGGACGCCCGGTTCGAGACGGATTTCATAGGCGATGTGCCGCTGCAGCGCCTGATTCACCGCGACGACGAAATTGGTGGTCTGGGCTCGTTCGCGCGGGATAGCCGCCAGATAGGCTTCGAACAGCGCCCCCTCCCCCTCGCATTCCAGGAAGGGCGCGAGATCCTGGGCAAGCTCCGGCGCGTAAGTAAACGGCCAGTGCTCGGCATATTCTTCGATGAAGAAGTCGAACGGATTATAGACCGCCATCTCGGCAAGCAGGTCGACACTCACCGAGAATTCGGTCGCCGGTTCTGGAAAGATGAAGCGGGCCAGCCAGTTGCCGTGTGGATCCTGCTGCCAGTTGACGAAATGATTCTCGGGCGTGACCTTCAGCGTATAGGCCGGCACGGCGATCCGGCTATGCGGGGCAGGCCTCAGCCGTACCACCTGAGGGGAGAGAACCACAGGCTTGTCATAGACATAGCGGGTGACGTGCGTCAGCTTTGTCAGGACGGCCATTGTCTCTCCCTGCGATCGCGTCAAGCGCGACCGCATTTAAGGGCGAAACGCCCATCCGGGAAAGCCCTGAGCTTGGGCGTCACCTGCCCGCTTTATAGGCAGGCCGTCAGGGCTTGCGCGACAGCGGATCGATGATGATGTCGTAAAGCCGGGAGGCCGACAGCGTAGCGATCTCCTCATAAAGCGCATTGTCGGTCGGGAGTCCGGTGGCCGCGGCGTCGACCTGCGGCGGCACCACCCAGCGAAGACGATCCCAGCCGCGACTCTGCCCCTCGATCTTCAACACCTCGACGAACTTGCGGCCGATACCACGGTTGCGGAAGGCCGGCAGGACGTAGATATCCTCAAGATGGCCGACCCGGTGGCCGGACATGGTGTCGGGCAGGTCGAAGAACACGGCGAAGCCGACCAGTTCTTCATCGACAAAGGCGCCGAGCACTTCCGTTGCCGGATCGACGGCAAGGAGTTCGGAGTAATACTCGTCCGGACGGCGCGGCGCGCCGCGCTTCATTGCCTGGGCGTAGGCGGCGATGATCGGCGCCAGCTTGTGGGCGTCCGCTTGGGTGACGGCGGCAATCGTCAGCGACATGGTCAAAAGTCCCCCGGATAAGCGACACTTACGCGTGACACTCGCATTACTTGCCCCATGCCGCCAGCTTGGGCAAGGCTGAGACGGAAGGGAGGCGCGTTTTTTGAACGACAGGCCGGCGCCCCGCTCACACCGGCGTGACGGCGGCTGGGCTGGTCATCGAGCGCCGCCATCGTTATCGTTGCGGCCGAAATCGGCAGAATGCCTGGGGGACACGCCGCGATGAGCGACATCTTCGACCATTTCCGCCGCCAGGCCGAGGCCTGCCGCAACATGGGCTCGCCGTTCACGGCACGCCTTGCCGACCTCGCTCCGCGGTTTCTCGACCGGACGACGCTGACCGGCCGTCGCATCATCGCCTGGAACGGCCACGCCGGCGAGGACGCGGTGCCGCTGCGCCTGTTCGGCGGCTTGCACCGGCTGGTGCTGACCGGTCGTGATGCCAGGCTTGCCGCCGTCTATCCGCCGGCTGAGGCGTCCGACGAGGCGCTTGCCGCCGCCGTGAGCATCGCCATCGCCCGGCATGACCACGACCTCCACGACATTCTGATGAGCCCGCCGCAGACCAACGAGGTCGGCCGCTCGGCCATGTTGTTGCCCGGCTTCCTATGGCTTGCCCGGCGCTTCGGGCCGAAGCTCGACATCCTGGAGATCGGCGCCAGTGCCGGCCTCAACCTGCACTGGGACAGCTACGCCTATCGCTACGGCGCTGCCCGCTGGGGAAAGCCGAAAGCCCCACTCGAACTCGTTTCCGAATGCGAGCCGCCGCCACCGCTCGAAGGCGAGATCGAGGTGGTGCGTCGCCGGGCCTGCGATCTTGCCCCCCTCGATCCGGCGGACGCCGAGCATCGAACCCGCCTTCTCTCCTACGTCTGGGCCGACCAGCGCGAACGTAAGGCGCGCCTCATCGCCGCTCTCGATCACGCCGCTGCCCGGCCCGAACGGGTGGAAGCCGCCGATGCGGCCGAGTTCCTGGGGCGCGAGTTGGCCGCGCCGCCGATGGACGGAGCGCTACGCGTCGTGGTCCACTCGATTTTCTGGCAATATCTCGCCGATCCGGCCCGTCTCGGCATCCAGACCGCCATGCTGCGGGCGGCCGAAACCGAACCCCTTGCCTGGCTGCGGCTTGAGGCGGACGGCCGAACGCCCGGCGCCGGCCTCCTCGTCACGCTGTTTCCCTCCGGCGAGCACCACGTTCTGGCGCGCGGCGACTTCCACGGTCGATGGCTGCGCTGGTCCGAAGACGCCTAAAGAAATGACCGGAGCGACGGGCTCCGGCCTTCAATTCATTCATACGCCAAAGCGTCGCGTCACTTGAAGTCGCGGATATCCACGAAGTGGCCGGCGATCGCCGCCGCCGTGGCCATGGCCGGCGACACCAGATGCGTGCGGCCCATATAGCCCTGCCGGCCCTCGAAGTTGCGGTTCGAGGTCGAGGCGCAACGCTCGCCGGGCGACAGCTTGTCGGGGTTCATGGCCAGGCACATCGAGCAACCCGGCTCGCGCCACTCGAAGCCCGCCTCGATGAAGATCTTGTCGAGGCCTTCGGCTTCCGCCTGTTCCTTGACGAGGCCGGAACCCGGCACGATCATCGCCAGCTTGATCGACGACGCCACCTTGCGGCCCTTGGCCACCGCGGCAGCGGCCCTCAGGTCCTCGATACGGCCGTTGGTGCAGGAGCCGACAAACACCTTGTCGAGGGCGATGTCGGTCATCTTCTGGCCGGGCTTGAGACCCATGTAGTCGAGTGCCCGCCACTTGGAGCTGCGCTTCGTCTCATCAGTGATGGTGTCGGGATCGGGCACCACGCCGGTGATCGATACGACATCCTCGGGGCTGGTGCCCCAGGTGACGATCGGCGGCAGGCTGGCGGCATCGAGCGTCACCACCTTGTCGAAATGGGCACCTTCATCGGTGAAGAGCGTCTGCCAGTAAGCCTTGGCACGCTCCAGCGCCTCGCCCGTCGGCGCCTTCGGCCGGCCGGTGATATAGGCATAGGTCTTCTCGTCCGGAGCGATCAGGCCGGCGCGGGCGCCACCCTCGATCGACATGTTGCAGACGGTCATCCGGCCTTCCATGGAAAGGTCGCGGATCGCCTCGCCAGCGTATTCGATGACGTGGCCGGTGCCGCCGGCGGTGCCGATCTCGCCGATGATCGCCAGCACGATATCCTTGGCGGTGACGCCGGCCGGCGCCTTGCCGTCGACGCGCACCAGCATGTTCTTCGCCTTGCGCTGGATCAGCGTCTGCGTGGCGAGCACGTGCTCCACCTCGGAGGTGCCGATACCATGCGCCAGGGCACCGAAGGCACCGTGCGTCGAGGTGTGGCTGTCGCCGCAGACGATGGTCATGCCCGGCAGCGTGAAGCCCTGCTCGGGACCGACCACATGGACGACGCCCTGCCGTCGGTCGAGCTCGTTGTAATACTCGACGCCGAACTCGGCGGCATTGATGGCGAGCTGCCCGACCTGCTCGCGGCTCTCGGGATCTTCGATGCCCTTGCTCCGGTCGGTGGTCGGCACGTTGTGATCGACGACGGCCAGCGTCTTGCCCGGCTGATGCACCTTGCGGCCGGCGGTCCTCAGGCCCTCGAAGGCCTGCGGGCTGGTCACTTCATGCACGAGATGACGGTCGATGTAGAGCAGCGAGGTGCCGTCGGCCTGGGTATCGACCACATGGTCGTCGAAGATCTTGTCATAGAGGGTACGGGGCTTGGCGGTCATGATGATCGGACTTTCGATTCCGTGAGGCGGGCGAACCACGCCCCTGACATGCATAGGAAATCACGGGGTGGCCGATAGCGTCGGCCATCGTCTCAGGGCCGGAGTCGGCTGTCGCCGGTCTGCCGCGCCAGAAACCGCCACGGCAGGCGCGCGTGATCGTGGACCGATAAGTAATCGGCCGACGTGGGCAGGCGCGTGATCTGCGGTTTCGCGTACATGATCGCTCTATACTGAAAAACCGTGCCGCCGACAATCATCGATCTGCTCGCGCACCACCCGAACGCCTCGTCCGGCTGCCGGATAAGAAAGCGCCCAGCCTCGGGGGAAGGCTGGGCGCGGCGCTAGGGATCAGCGCGGGCCGGGAGGGGAACCCGGCCGACGGTCACCGCCGCTGGCGAGACGGGGGGCAGTGCCTATTGGGCGATGCCGTCATGACTAGGATTTGGTGCCGCCCAACCCAAAAACAAGAGCGGCAGAGTTAACAACCCCGTGAGCAACGGCGTGGTCGCCGAAAGTCGAATGTCCGATCAGCCGACCAGGGCCTTGAACTCGGCGAGGATGGCGGCGCCCATCGCGCGCGTGCCGATGGTCGCCTCGCCCTTCTGGGCGATATCCTTGGTCCGGAGCCCCTTGCCGAGCACACGGGCGATCGCCTCGTCGAGCTTGCCGGCGAGATCGATCAGACCGAAGGAGTAGCGCAGCGCCATGCCGAAGGAGGCAATCATGGCGATCGGATTGGCGGCACCGGTGCCGGCGATATCCGGCGCCGAACCGTGCACCGGCTCGTAGAGCGCCTTGCGCTTGCCGGTGGCGGCATCAGGCGCGCCGAGCGAGGCCGACGGCAACATGCCGAGCGAACCGGTCAGCATGGCTCCGATATCGGAGAGAACGTCGCCGAACAGGTTGTCGGTCAGGATGACGTCGAACTGCTTGGGCCAGCGGACGAGCTGCATGGCGCAGTTGTCGGCGAGAATATGGTCGAGCTTGACGTCGGCATATTCTTCCTTGCCGATCTTGGTCACCACCTGGTTCCAAAGCACACCCGACTTCATGACGTTGCGCTTCTCGGCCGAAGAGACGCGGCCATTGCGCGCCTTGGCAAGGTCGAAGGCGACGCGGGCGATGCGCTCAATCTCGTGAGTGGTATAGACCTGCGTATCGACGGCGCGCTTCTCGCCGTTCTCCAGCGTGACGATCTCCTTCGGCTCGCCGAAATAGACGCCACCGGTCAGTTCGCGAACGATCAGGATATCGAGGCCTTCCACCACCTCGCGCTTCAGCGACGAGGCGTCGGCCAGCGCCGGATAGCAGATGGCCGGACGAAGGTTGGCGAACAGGCCAAGGTCCTTGCGGAGGCGCAACAGGCCGGCTTCCGGTCGGCTGTTATAGGGAACGCTGTCCCACCTGGGGCCACCGACGGCGCCGAACAGCACCGCATCGGCAGCGAGCGCCTTGGCCATGTCGGCTTCCGAGATGGCGGCGCCATGGGCATCGTAGGCACAGCCGCCAACCAGACCGCGGTCGAGCGAAAAGTCGGTAAGGCCCTTCTCATTCAGGAAGGCGATGATCGTTTCGACCTCGGCCATGATTTCTGGGCCGATACCATCGCCGGGCAGCAGGAACAGCGAATTCTTTGCCATCATCGCATCCTCAAGAACGTGAAAACAGGGCGCACGGCCTCCCCCGGCCGGCTTCGGCCGCTAGCCGTAATCGCCTTGTCGTCCAGGTTCAAGGGGCAAGCGTACCGGAGAGGACGGCGAATTCGCCGCTATCGCGGTCGAGCACGTGCAGTTCGCCTTCGGCAACGTCGAACCAGGCGCCATGCAGCGCCAACGAACCGGACTCGACCTGGCTCCTGACGAAGGGATAGGCGAGAAGGTTGTTCAGCGACGCCTTGACCGCCTCATGCTCGAGGGCGGTGTAGCGCAGGCCAGGCGCGATCGTATGGTCGCAACGCACCCGCTCGGCCGTCTCGTCCAGCACCGAAACCCACTTACCGATGAAGTCGGTCGGCGTCAGCGGCTTACCACTACCGAGCGCCGCCGCGATGCCGCCGCACCGCCCATGCCCCATCACCACGATGTGGCGGACGGCGAGCGCCACCACGGCGAACTCCAGGGCGGCCGAGGTACCGTGCGTCTCACCGTCCGGCGTATAGGGCGGCACGAGATTGGCGACGTTGCGCACGACGAAGATCTCGCCCGGACCCGCATCGAAAATCACTTCCGGCGACACGCGGCTGTCCGAACAGCCAATGATCATGATCTGCGGCTTCTGCCCTTCGGCGGCCAACCGCTTGTAGCGTTCGTTCTCGCCGGGATAACGACCTTCCCGAAAGGCCTCGTAACCTGTCGTCAGACGCCCCGGAAAGGAGGCGGGCAGCTTCGGGCAAAGAGAGGTTTTCAGTTCGGTCATCGCATAAGTCCGGCTGGAGAAGAGGGAGCGGACAAGGTTCCCGCGCGGCGGTTATACGAAGGTCTACTTATAGGCGTCAATCATCGGGGTTTTCACAAAGCCTCGATTCCCGAGGGACGCACGGCGGACCTTCGCGGGGTCGCAAGACGGCGAATGTCCACCATGGCCATCGGATGAACCAGCGCTTCCTGCTCGTCCACCAGTTCCAGCTCACGTGCACCGGCTTTCACCGACCGGGCGATCACCTCGAAGGTAGAGGCCGAGGCGGCCGCGAGCGCGGCCTCGTCGGAGGCGCCACCGATCAGCCGCGACAGGAACAGCGCCGCGAACAGGTCGCCAGTGCCGTTGGGGGCTCCCTCGATCATCTGATTTTCGGCAATGATGGCTTCACTGGCGGTGACCAGCGCCGCTGCGATCTTGCCGGCCATCAGCGCCGGCGCCGAGGTGACGACGACGCGTTTCGGTCCGAGCGTCCGCGCCGCGGCGACGATTTCGGTCAGCGTCTCGACCGGCTGACCGGTCAGCCAGCCGAGTTCGAAGCGGTTGGGGGTGGCGATATCGGCGATGGAAACGAGGCGATCGCGCTGAGCGATGGCGACGGGTTCGGGCACGTAAAGGCCGCCCGTACCGTTGACGCCCATGTCACCGATCACAGGATCGGCCAGATGCAGCGCCTTGGGATTGGCCGCCCGGACGGCGGCAACCAGCGCGGCGGCAGCGTCCGCCTGCCCGGCCGAGCCAAGGTAGCCGGTTATGATGCCGCCAACCTCGGGCAGCCAGGGCGAGCGGGCAAGATCGGCACACAGCGCCGCGAAATCCGCTTCCGGCAAGGCCATCCGGTGGGCGCGACCATGGCCGGGATGCCAGGGCAGGATGACCGTCGGCAGCGTCCAGACGCGATGGCCGAGCCGTTCCAGGGCGAAGGCGGCGCGGGCGCCCACCGATCCACGAGCAACGAAGGAAGAGAGAACGATGACGGCAGGACGACTCATGGCGGCGGCTTTTCCCGATGACAGCGGCTTGGCGAGGCGGCGGCCCTCCGTTTAGCCTATGATCAACCGCCGTACACTCCGAATCAGCCGATGCCGACCGAAAAACCCGCCTCCTCACTTCATGATCTGTTCGGAGCGGCCGCTCCCCGCCCGGCGGGCGGTGGCGAGGTGGTGCAGGTGTTGACCCCGGTCGGGCTCGATCTCTCCTATTCCTATCGCGTACCGCACGGGATGGCGGTGGGGCCGGGTTCCATCGTTCAGGTGCCGCTTGGCCCACGCAAGGTGGTGGGTGTCGTCACCGCCGAACCGGCCGAGCTTCAGGCTTCGTCGAACCGACTGCGCCCGATCGAGATCGCCTTCAATGCGCCGCCGCTCACGCCGGAGATGCTCACCTTCGTCGATTGGGTCGCCCGCTACACGCTGACGCCGCGCGGCATGGTGATGCGCATGGTGCTGCGCGCGCCGGAGGCGCTGGAGCCGGAGCCGCCGCTGCGCGGCCTTGTTGCGACGAGCGCGCCGCCCGAGCGCCTCACCGATGCGCGCCGCCGGGTAATGGCGCTGCTCGCCGAAAACGAGGGGCAGGCGTGGACGCGGGCCGGTCTCGCGGCAGCGGCCGGCGTATCCCCTTCGGTCGTCGAGGGGCTGGTGACCAGCGGCACGCTCGCCGAGGTGGAGCTGCCGCCCGGCCGCCCCTTCCGGGCGCCCGACCCAGATTTCAATCCCATCGAACTCACCCCCGACCAGACCGCTGCCGTGGCCAAGCTGCGTGAGGCGCAGGATGACGGCGTGACGCTGATCGACGGCGTCACCGGCTCCGGCAAGACCGAGGTCTACCTGGAGGCCGTTGCCGACGCACTCCGGGCTGGCCGGCAGGCGCTGATCCTGGTGCCGGAGATCGCGCTCACTCGCGCCTTCCTCGAACGCTTCTCGGAGCGTTTCGGCGCACTTCCAGCCGAATGGCATTCCGACGTCGGCCCGAAGATGCGCGCCCGCACCTGGCGTGCCGTGGCGCTCGGCGAAGCGCGCGTGGTGGTCGGCGCCCGCTCGGCGCTGTTCTTGCCGTTTTCCGACCTCGGCCTGATCGTCGTCGACGAAGAGCATGACGGCGCCTACAAGCAGGAGGAATGGGCGAGCTACCATGCACGCGACATGGCGGTGGTGCGCGGCCGACTGGAAAAGATCCCGGTCATCCTCGCCTCGGCGACGCCATCGCTGGAAAGCCGCGTCAACGCCGAGCGCGGCCGCTATCGGCACATCGTCCTGCCGGCGCGTGCCACCGGTCGCGACCTGCCCAGCCTCTATGCCATCGACATGCGCAAGGCCGGTCCGCCGCGCGGCCGCTTCCTGGCCCCTGGCCTCGTCGCCGCCATCCGTCAGGTGACCGAGCGCGGCGAACAGGCCATGCTGTTCCTCAACCGGCGCGGCTATGCGCCACTGACCCTCTGCCGGTCCTGCGGCCACCGTTTCCAGTGCCCGCAATGCTCGGCCTGGCTGGTGGAACACCGCTTCCGGGGGCGGCTCGTCTGCCACCACTGCGGCCATTCGGTGCCCCGGCCGGAAGCCTGTCCTTCCTGCGGCACGCTCGACAGCCTCGTTGCCTGTGGTCCCGGTGTCGAGCGCATCGCCGAGGAGATGCAGGCGCTGTTGCCAGACAAGCGCACCGTGGTGCTGTCGTCGGATATCGGCGGCGGTATCCAGCGCCTGAGGGCCGAGTTCGAAGCAGTGGCCAAAGGTGAATGCGACATTATCGTTGGCACGCAGATGGTGGCGAAGGGACATACATTCCCCAAGCTGACGCTGGTCGGCGTGGTCGACGCCGACCTCAGCCTGTCCCAGGGCGACCCCCGCGCCGCCGAGCGGACCTTTCAGTTGCTCGCCCAAGTCACCGGCCGCGCCGGCCGCGTCATCGGCAAGGGCATCGGCCTCCTTCAGACCTACGCGCCGGAAAGCCCGGTAATCGAGGCGTTGGTGTCGGGCGATGCCGAACGCTTCTATCGCACCGAACTCGCCGAACGCGAGCGGTCGACCATGCCCCCTTTCGGCCGCCTCGCGGCGATCCTGGTCTCAGGGCCGAGCCGCGAGCTTGCCGAGGACCACGCCCGTCATCTTGCCCGCATGGCGCCGCGCGATCCGGCAGTCGAAGTACTCGGTCCCGCCGAGGCGGCGTTAGCGGTGGTCCGCGGCCGCCATCGGTTTCGGCTGATCGCCCATTCGGGCCGCGACACCGACCTGTCCGCCTATATGCGGGCCTGGATCGCCGCCGCCGATCGCCCGACGCGCGGTGTCGAAGCCTATGTTGACGTCGATCCGCAGAATTTCCTCTGAGGGTTGGGCATCGGCAGGCCATGCAACGCTGGGATATACTGCTCGCCGCAATGGGTGAATGACATCTAAAACGATAAACTATTCGACTTTAGGATGAGCACTTTTTAAGGGGATGTCCCAGCCGGCCAATTACCTAAGGATATCCGCGCAAAAACCGGATTCTTGAATCGAGTGAACGCGTTGCGTGAGGGAAACTCCTGTGGTAGACGGTGCCAAGTTCGCTGCGGGGCCGAGTGCCGTGCCGCCGTCGTATTCTATTATGCGAATGTCTTCAAAGCGTTCAGCCGGGTGAACCTTTGATGGTTCGCACCGATGAGGGGTTCTTACGTGAGCGATGCGGAAACGATGGTCTTCGGGGTCGCCGAACGTTATGCAACGGCCCTGTTCGATTTGGCGAGTGAGACCGGCGAACTCGAAATCGTTGAGGCGGATATCGCCCGGTTCGAGACCCTCCGCCACGAAAGTGCGGATCTCCGCCACCTGATGAAGTCGCAGGTGTTCAGCAACGAGGACCAGCTCCGCGCCATCAGCGCCGTCGTCGAAGCCGCGGGTATTGGCGTGACATTGAGCAACTTCATCAAGCTCGTCGCCACCAACAACCGGCTGTCGGTCATGTCCCACATGTTCCGCGGTTTTCGGCAGATGCACGCTGATCGGCGTGGCGAAGTGACGGCCGGCATTGTTTCGGCCATTCCCCTTTCCGACGGTCAGCTTGCCGACATCAAGGGCGCGCTGGCCGACATATCCGGCAAGTCGGTTCATGTTGAACTCGGCGTCGACCCGTCGCTGATCGGCGGCCTCGTCGTCAAGCTCGGCTCGCGCATGATCGACACGTCGCTCAAAACGAAACTCGACGCACTCAAGATTGCATTGAAAGAGGTCGGCTGATGGATATCCGCGCCGCGGAAATTTCCGCAATCCTCAAGGAGCAGATCAAGAACTTCGGCCGAAATGCCGAAGTATCCGAGGTCGGCCAGGTTCTCTCCGTCGGTGACGGCATCGCCCGTGTCTACGGTCTCGACAACGTCCAGGCGGGCGAGCTGGTCGAGTTCCCCGGCGGCATCCGTGGCATGGCGCTCAACCTGGAGAGCGACAACGTCGGCGTCGTCATCTTCGGCTCCGACCGCGACATCAAGGAAGGCGACACGGTCAAGCGCACCGGCGCCATCGTCGACGTGCCGATCGGCCGTGGCCTGCTCGGCCGCGTCGTCGACGCGCTTGGCAATCCGATCGACGGCAAGGGTCCGATCGAATTCGAGACGCGCGCCCGCGTCGACGTCAAGGCGCCGGGCATCATTCCGCGCAAGTCGGTTCACGAGCCGATGTCGACCGGCCTCAAGGCCATCGACGCGATGATCCCGATCGGCCGTGGCCAGCGCGAGCTGGTGATCGGCGACCGCCAGACCGGCAAGACGGCCATCATCCTCGATACCTTCCTCAATCAGAAATCCCTGCACGAGAGTGACGACGAGAAGCAGAAGCTCTACTGCGTCTACGTCGCCATCGGTCAGAAGCGGTCCACCGTCGCCCAGTTCGTCAAGAAGCTGGAAGACGCCGGCGCGCTCAAATATTCGATCGTTGTCGCCGCCACTGCCTCCGATCCGGCGCCGATGCAGTACATCGCGCCCTTCGCCGGTTGCGCCATGGGCGAGTATTTCCGTGACAACGGCATGCATGCGCTGATCGCCTACGACGATCTGACCAAGCAGGCCGTCGCCTACCGCCAGATGTCGCTGCTGCTGCGTCGTCCGCCCGGACGTGAAGCCTTCCCCGGCGACGTGTTCTACCTGCACTCCCGTCTGCTCGAGCGCGCCGCCAAGCTCAACGAAGAGAACGGCTCCGGCTCGCTCACCGCGTTGCCGGTCATCGAGACGCAGGCCAACGACGTGTCGGCCTACATCCCGACCAACGTCATTTCGATCACCGACGGCCAGATCTTCCTGGAGACCTCGCTGTTCTACCAGGGCATCCGCCCGGCGGTGAACGTCGGCCTCTCGGTGTCGCGCGTCGGTTCGTCGGCCCAGATCAAGGCGATGAAGCAGGTTGCCGGTACCATCAAGGGCGAGCTGGCCCAGTATCGCGAAATGGCGGCCTTCGCCCAGTTCGGCTCCGACCTCGACGCATCGACCCAGCGTCTGCTCAACCGCGGCGCCCGCCTCACCGAACTGCTGAAGCAGCCGCAGTTCTCGCCGCTGAAGACACAGGAAGAGGTGGCGGTGATCTTCGCCGGCGTGTCCGGGTTCCTCGATCCGCTGCCGCTCAGCAAGGTGCGCCCCTTCGAAGAGGGTCTCTTGCGTTTCCTGCGCGAAAAGCATGCCGACATTCTGGGGCGCATCTGGGCCGAGAAACAGCTTTCGGACGAGCTTCGCGGCAAGCTCCACGAAGCGATCTCGACCTTCGCCAGAACCTTTGTCTGACGACATCACCGGAATGAACCGAGAAGGGCGGCGACCGCCCTTCTCTCCCGCGCCCCGATGCCCGACGGGCAGGAGCCGATATGGCTAGCTTGAAAGAACTCAAGAACCGCATCGCTTCGGTGAAGGCGACGCAGAAGATCACCAAGGCGATGCAGATGGTCGCCGCGGCGAAGCTGCGCCGTGCGCAGGAGGCGGCGGTCGCCGCCCGTCCCTACGCCCGCCGGCTTGGTGCGGTGGTTGCCAATCTTGCCACCGCCATGGCCGGCCGCGACGACGCGCCGCGCCTTCTCGCCGGCACCGGCCGCAATGACGTGCATCTGCTCGTCGTCTGCACCGCCGATCGCGGCCTGTGCGGCGGCTTCAACTCGTCGATCATCCGGCTGGCGCGCGAACACGCCGCCGGCCTGCTTTCGGCGGGCAAAACGGTGAAGATCATCACCGTCGGCAAAAAGGGCGCCGATGCCCTCAGGCGCGACCACGGCAACCGCATCATCGACCGCGTTGAGTTGCGTGAGGTCAAGACCCTCACCTTCGCCATCGCCAAAAGCCTTCAAAAGCGCATCATCGAGCTTTACGAAGCCGGCGAATTCGACGTCTGCACGCTGTTCTATTCCGAATTCAAATCGGTGATCAATCAGGTCCCTACGGCCAAGCAGATCCTGCCCGTCAAGGCCGAGGCATCGGCCGCACCCTCGGACGCTGTTTACGAATTCGAGCCGGACGAGGCCGAAATCCTCGAGACCATGCTGCCGCGCTACATCGCCGTGGAGCTTTTCACAGCCCTGCTCGAGAATGCCGCCGGTGAGATGGGCGCCAAGATGTCTGCCATGGATAATGCCACGCGCAACGCCGGCGACATGATCGACCGTCTGTCGATCACCTATAACCGAACGCGCCAGGCCAAGATCACCACCGAGCTCGTTGAAATCATTTCGGGCGCCGAGGCGCTCTGACCGCAACTCGATCAAGGACCACAGCGATGGCTGACACACATATCGGACGCATCACCCAGGTCATCGGCGCCGTCATCGACGTCAAGTTCGACGGGCACCTGCCAGCGATCCTGAACGCGCTCGAGACGAAGAATGGCGAGCACAGACTGGTTCTCGAGGTTGCCCAGCACCTTGGCGAGAACACCGTCCGCACCATCGCCATGGACACCACGGAAGGCCTGGTACGCGGCCATGAGGTGATCGACACCGGCAAGCCGATCTCGGTACCGGTTGGCGATGCCTGCCTCGGCCGCATCATGAACGTCATCGGCGAGCCGGTTGACGAAGTCGGGCCAATCGTCGGCGAAGAACGCCGCTCCATTCACCAGGAAGCCCCCGACTACACCGACCAGTCGACGGAGTCCGAGATCCTGGTCACCGGCATCAAGGTGGTCGACCTTCTGGCGCCCTACGCGCGCGGCGGCAAGATCGGCCTGTTCGGCGGCGCCGGCGTCGGCAAGACGGTACTGATCCAGGAGCTGATCAACAACGTTGCCAAGGCGCATGGCGGCTATTCGGTGTTCGCCGGCGTCGGCGAGCGCACCCGCGAGGGCAATGACCTCTATCACGAGATGATCGAATCCGGCGTCAACAAGGACCCGCAGAAAAATGGCGGATCGACCGAGGGTTCCAAGTGCGCCCTGGTCTACGGCCAGATGAACGAGCCGCCGGGCGCCCGTGCCCGCGTCGCCCTGGCTGGCCTTACCGTCGCCGAGCACTTCCGCGACAAAGGCCAGGACGTCCTGTTCTTCATCGACAACATCTTCCGCTTCACCCAGGCCGGCTCGGAAGTGTCGGCGCTGCTCGGCCGCATTCCCTCGGCGGTCGGCTACCAGCCGACGCTCGCCACCGACATGGGCGCCATGCAGGAGCGCATCACCACCACCAACAAGGGCTCGATCACCTCGGTGCAGGCCATCTACGTGCCGGCCGACGACCTGACCGACCCGGCACCAGCCACCTCCTTCGCCCATCTTGACGCGACGACGGTGCTCAACCGTGCCATCTCCGAGAAGGGCATCTATCCGGCCGTCGACCCGCTCGACAGCTCCTCGCGCATGCTCGACCCGCAGGTGATCGGCGATGAGCACTACAACGTCGCCCGCCAGGTGCAGCAGATCCTGCAGAAGTACAAGGGTCTTCAGGACATCATCGCCATCCTCGGCATGGACGAGCTCAGCGAAGAGGACAAGCTGGTGGTGGCCCGCGCCCGCAAGATCGAGCGCTTCCTGAGCCAGCCCTTCCACGTCGCCGAGGTGTTCACCGGCGCGCCCGGCAAGCTGGTAGCGCTCGAGGACACCATCAAGGGCTTCAAGGGCCTCTGCGAAGGTCTCTACGACCATCTGCCAGAAGCCGCCTTCTACATGGTCGGCACCATTGAGGACGCCGTCGAAAAGGCCCAGCGCCTCGCCACCCAGGCGGCTTGATGTGCGAACGGGCCGGGCGGTCACACCGCCCGCCCTTCCGGTGCCCATCGCACCGGGCCTGAGACTTTGACCGGCCTGAACAGGCCGCCAGAGCAACTCGACCGAGGGTGAACATCTCTCGTCGGGATTGCTGACAAACACCGTGGGGAGCGCCGGATGGCAACCTTCAAGTTCGAACTCGTCAGCCCCGAGCGCCTGATTCTGTCGGTTGACGCCGATCAGGTGGATCTGCCCGGCAGCGAGGGCGACTTCGGCGTGCTCGCCGGCCACGCGCCTTTCCTCACAACGCTGAAAACCGGCATCATCACCGTGAGGACCGGCGGCGTATCGAGCCGGATCTATGTGCGCGGCGGCTTTGCCGACGTCAACGCGGCCGGTCTCAGCGTGCTCGCCGAAAAAGCGGTGCCGGAGAGTGAATTTGAGCCCACCGTTGCGGCTGCCGAGTTCGTCGTTGCCGAGACCGTTCTTGCCGAAGCGAAGACCGAAGAAGCCAAGGACGACGCCGTCGCCGCCCTCGATCAGATAAAGACCGCCGTTGCGGCGCTGGCCTGACCGCAACGTTTTGGGGCACCGCCTCAATAACGCGGCCAACCGTCACTCGGTGATGATCTGATCGAACTGGTCGGTGGTCGCGAAGAACGCCGGCTTGATCTTCTCGAGCTTGCTCGAATCGATCACCACATAGCTCAGCCCGGCGCGGGCCAGCACCGCCTGCTTGATCGGCACTTCGTGGAAGTTTGAGCAGGTGGCGCCATGCTGCGAGTGCAGCCCGCCGGCCGACAGAAACGCCTTGCTGATCCCCAGCCGCTCCAGTGTCCGTAGGGCCTCATCGCCGGAAAACGTCTGCGACGAGGCGTGGAATAGGCCGCCCAGCAGGATCAGGTTGGTATTCGGCCGTTTCATAACGCGCTCGGCGACGTTCATGGCATAGGTGATGACCGTCAGCTTACCGGACACCGGCAGGTACTCGGTCATCCGCGGCGTCGTGGTTCCGCAATCGATAAAAATCGTGTCGTCCGGCTCGACAAGCCGCGCCGCCTTGCGGCAGGCGAGATCCTTCGCCTCCGCATGGGTGTCGGCCTCCGCATCGAGGCGATAGGTGGTGCGCTCGCCACCAACCGGCAGGATGTAACCGCCGAGATAGCTGAACAGGTGCGGCACTGAGGCGAGATCCCGCCGCACGGTCATTTCAGACACGCCGAGGTGCTCGGCGGCATCGCTGAGATGCAGCACGCCCGCCTCCTTCAAGCGATCCTCAAGGCGTTCTATGCGTTCGGCCTTTTTCACGGAAGCACCTCCGCCGTTCCAGGTTTTCAATCCACCTTTCCCCTTGACTCGTCAAGGCCGCTGTGAAACCTTCCAAACAAATCTTGTTAGAAGTATAACAAGAATGCCGGATGGAGACCCGGAAGTGGAAGATTTGGAACAAAATTCTGTCAGGAATTCGCAGACTCTCGCCGGCATGATCGATCACACGATCCTGAAGCCAGAGGCGACCAGGGCAGAAGTCGCCCGGCTCTGCGACGAGGCGATCGCTTACGGCTTCGCATCGGTCTGCGTCAATGCCGTCCATGCCGACTTCGTGGCCAGGCATCTCAAGGGCAGCAAGGTCAAGACCTGCGTTGTCGTCGGTTTCCCGCTTGGCGCCTCGGGCGCCGCCGCCAAGGCCGACGAGGCCTCGCGCGCCATTGCTGCCGGCGCCGACGAGATCGACATGGTGATCGACATTGGCGCCCTGCGCGAGGGCGACCTCGATCGTTTCCGCGCCGACATCGCCGCCGTGCGGCGGGCGACGACCGGCAAGCTGTTGAAGGTGATCATCGAGACCTGCCTGCTCGACGACGCTCAAAAGGAAACGGCCTGCCGGACAGCCAAAGAGCTCGGCGCCGATTTTGTGAAGACATCCACCGGCTTCTCGAGCGGTGGCGCGACTGTTGAGGACATCGCGCTCATGCGTCGGGTGGTCGGTCCGGAGGTGGGAGTAAAGGCTTCCGGTGGTGTTCGCACCGCCGAGAATGCGTGGGCCATGGTGGAAGCCGGCGCCACGCGCATAGGTGCCAGCGCCGGTATCGCCATCGTCGGCGGCGCGGGCAAAGGAGGACCCGTAGGATACTGACGGGATTGAAAGAACCGTTCTCTTGGGAGGAGACGCTGCAATGAAGAAGACACTGATTTCGCTGGCCGCCGGCCTGTCCATGCTGGCGCTGCCGGCCTTCGCGGCCGGCGTCGTCGACGTGAGCCAGGCCCGCAAGGACATCTCCGCCGACGCTGCCGGCAAGACCTTCTCGATCGCCACTGTCGTCAAGGTTGACGGCATCGCCTGGTTCGACCGCATGCGCGATGGCGTCAAGCAGTTCGGCGCCGACACCGGCCATGACGTCTGGCAGGTCGGCCCGAGCCAAGCCGACGCGGCAGCCCAGGTGCAGTTGATCGAGAACCTGATCGCCCAGGGCGTCGATGCCATCTGCGTCGTCCCCTTCTCGGTGGAAGCCGTCGAGCCCGTGCTGCAGAAGGCCCGCGACCGCGGCATCGTGGTGATCGCCCACGAAGCCTCCAACCTGAAGAATGCCGACTATGTGCTCGAGGCCTTCGACAACAAGGCCTACGGAGCCAAGCTGATGGAAGTGCTCGGCAAGTCCATGGGTGGCAAGGGCAAGTACCTCGCCACCGTCGGCAGCCTGACGTCACAGTCGCAGAACGAGTGGATCGACGGCGCCATCGCCTACCAGAAGGAACATTTCCCGGACATGGCGCTCGCCACCGAACGCCTCGAGACCTATGACGACGCCAACACCGACTACAACCGCCTGTCGGAAGCCCTGACGACCTATCCGGACGTCACCGGCATCGTCGGCGGCCCGATGCCGACTTCGGCCGGCGCCGGTCGTCTGATCGCCGAGCGCGGTCTCAAGGACAAGGTGTTCTTCGCCGGCACGGGCCTGCCGTCGGTGGCAGGCAAGTACCTGCAGGAAGGCGACATCCAGTACATCCAGTTCTGGGATCCGGCCGTCGCCGCCTATGCCATGAACACGCTGGCCGTCATGGCGCTCACCGAGAAAAAGGCCGAGATCAAGGCCGGTCTCAACCTCGGCCTCAAGGGTTACGAGAGCCTGACGACGCCGGCTGGCGCTTCGCCCAACCTGCTGTATGGCCAGGGCTGGGTCGGTGTCACCAAGGACAACATGGCCGACTACAACTTCTGACGGAAGACTAGGGAGCGGCGGCACCGCCGCCGCTCCTCTCTCTGAAGCGGTCGCCTCGGATCGGCGGCGGCGGGGATTGCCCGCCGGTGTCGGCGCGTCTGGTCGAAGCCGCCTATCCCGAAGGTCGTCCCCGTCCGGAAATCGAAGCGCACACCATGGCCGAACCCCTGATCGAACTCCGCGCTGTCACCAAGCGCTTTCCTGGCATGAAGGCGCTCGACAGCGTCGACTTCCAGATCTTTCCCGCCGAGATCGTCTGCCTTGCCGGCGAGAACGGCTCCGGCAAATCCACCCTCATCAAGATCGTTTCCGGCGTCTACGACTTCGACGAAGGCGAGGTGCTGATCAACGGCAAGCCGGTGGCCGACTTCGGCCCGCGCGCCGCCATCGCCGCCGGTATCCAGGTGATCTACCAGGACTTTTCACTGTTCCCCAGCCTGACAGTGGCCGAGAATCTCGCTCTCAACCGGCTGCTCAGCGAAGGCAAGACCTTTGTCGATCCCAAGCGCCGCCGCCAGCTCGGCGCCGAGGCGCTGGCTCGGCTCGATGTCACCATCGACCTCGAAGCCACGGTCGGCACGCTGTCGACCGCCGACCGCCAGATCGTCGCCATCGCCCGCGCGCTGATGAGCGACACGCGGCTGCTCATCATGGACGAGCCGACCACCGCGCTGACCGGCCGCGAGGTCGATCGTCTGTTCTCCATCGTTCGTGAAATCCAGGTCAAAGGCATCGCCGTGCTGTTCGTCAGCCACAAGATGCGGGAAATGCTGGAGATTTCCGAACGCATCACCGTCTTCCGCAATGGCCGCAAGGTCGAGGAAGGTCCAACCGCCGAATTCAACGAGGCGCGCATCACCCGCGCCATGACCGGCCACGATATCGGTCACGAGCGGCACGTCTGGGTCGGCGACGCCACGACGGCGCCCCGACTGTCGGTGCGAAATCTCTCCGTCGGCGAAGCGGTGCGCAACGTCAATCTCGACCTTCACAAGGGTGAGATCGTCGGCCTAAGCGGCCTGCTCGGTTCCGGCCGCACCGAGCTGGCCATGGCGCTGTTCGGAATGGAGCCGCATAGCGGCGAAATCCGTCTCGATGGGGTGCCGCTCCGCTTGTCGAGCGTGCAGGACGCCGTCGGCGCCGGTATCGCCTACGTCCCGGAGGATCGCCTCTCCGAAGGGCTGTTCATGCAGCAGCCGATCGCTCGCAACGTCATCGCCAGCGCCATCAACAGGGTGACGCGCGGGCTGTTCCTCGATCGCGACCGGCTCAACGCGCTGGCCGAGCAGACCGTCTCCGACATGCGCATCGCCACGCCGGACATCGAGAAGCACGCCGGGCAGCTCTCCGGCGGCAATCAGCAGCGCGTCGTCATCGGTCGTTGGCTGCTGACCAATCCAAAGGTGTTGATTCTCAACGGCCCGACCGTCGGCGTCGACGTCGGCTCCAAGGCGGAGATCCACCGGCGCATCCGTGAGCTTGCCATCAGTACCGGTCTCGCCGTGCTGATGATTTCCGATGACGCGCCCGAACTCATCCAGAACTGCAATCGCATCCTGCTGATGCACCGGGGGGAAATCGTCGACTGCATGGACGCCCAGAGCGTCGAAGAGGACGATATCCACGGCCGCCTGAAGGGTCTGCGCTGATGACTGCTGTTTCCAAACTGCTGCGCCGATCCGAAGCGGCGGTGCTCGCCATCCTGATCGTTGTGATGATCGTGATCGGCGTGATCAACCCGGCCTTCTGGCAGGCCGATAACCTGTTCAACCTTCTGAGAGCCAACGTGGTCATCGGCATCATGGCGCTCAGCGTGCTGACCGTCATGATCTCCGGCGGCATCGACGTGTCCTTTCCCGCCTTCGCCGTCGCCGCCATGTATCTGACGGTCATTGCCATGAATGCAGCGGGCTATCAGGGCGTGGTACTACCGTTCATCGGCGCGACGTTGATCGGTCTTGTCTGCGGCCTCGCCAACGCCTTCTTCATTCACACCTTCCGCATGATTCCGCTGATCGTCACGCTCGGTTCGGCGTCGGTGGTGCGTGGCCTGCTGCTCGGCCTCGTCGGCACATCGATCATCAACATCGACCGCATGCCGCCGTCGCTGATCGCCTTCGGCAGCAGCACCGTCGACATCGGCGGCAGCAAGCTGTCGCTGATGATCTTCATCTACATCGGCATTGCGCTGTTGATGTGGCTATTCCTGACGCGCACCATGGCCGGCCGCGCCGTTTTCGCCTATGGCGACGATGCCGAGTCGGCCAAGCGCGTCGGCTTCAACACCCGCCGCACCGTCTATCTCGTCTACGGCCTCGCCGGGGCTCTTGCCGGCTTTGCCGGCCTGCTGCACTCCTCAATGATCTGGCTCGCCAACCCGCGCGACTTCGTCGGCTACGAGCTCGACGTCATCGCCGCCGTGGTGCTGGGCGGCGCCTCGATCTTCGGCGGCCGCGGCTCTGTCTTCGGCACCATCCTTGGCGTCTTCATGCTGACGCTGATCAAGAACAGCCTGATCATCATGCGCATCGACAACACCTGGCAGGGCGTCGTCGTCGGTTGCGTCATCGTCATTGCCACGGCCCTCACCGCCTGGCGTGACCGCAAGGCGCTCGTGTGAAAGCCAGATCCATGAACAAGCTCACCGACCTCCGTCGCTTCATCAATCGCGACAACAACATCGTCCAGCTGCTGATCATCACCGCGGTGATCTTTCTGCTGATGTCGGCGTTGGAGCCGCACAAGTTCCTGCGCTACTACAACTTCGAATCGATCAGCTTCATCTTTCCCGAGCTCGGCATCGTGGCGATCGCCATGATGCTGGCCATGCTGACCGGTGGCATCGACCTGTCGGTGATCGGCATCGCCAACCTCGCCGGCATCCTGGCCGGCGTGTACTTCACGCGCCTCTATCCGGCTGCTCCCGACGCCGGTATGACGGCCGAACTGCTGCGGGTCGCCGCCGGCGTGATACTGGCGCTGGGCGTCGGGCTGATCGCCGGCACGCTCAACGGCCTGTTGATCGCCAAGGTCAAGATCACCCCGATCCTGGCCACGTTGGGCACCGGTCAGATCTTCACCGGCTTCTGCATGGTGCTGACTGGCGGGCCGGCCATCGTCGGCTTCCCCGCATGGTGGGGTTTCATCGGCAACGGCAAGATCCTCGGCATCGCCGTGCCGCTGATCCTGTTCCTGGCCGTAGCCGTGGCGATCGCCATCATGCTGACGCGGACGCCCTTCGGTCTCAACTTGTTCCTGATCGGCACCAACCCGCGCGCCGCCATATTCGCCGGCCTCAGGACCGACCGCATGGTGCTCTACTCCTACATGCTGAGCGGCACGCTCGCCGCGCTGGCCGGTATCGTGCTGTCGGGCCGCACCAATGCCGCCAAATCGGACTACGGCACCTCCTATCTCCTGCAGGCGGTGCTGATTTCGGTGCTGGGGGGCACCAATCCGGCCGGCGGCAAGGGCACGGTGCTCGGTGTCTCGATCGCCGTCATCGCACTGATGTTGCTCGCCTCCGGCTTCCAGATGATGCGTTTCTCCAACCACCTCATCGATTTCATCTGGGGCGGCTTCCTGCTGCTCGTCATGGTGATCAACGTTTTGAGGAACCGCGGCAAATGACCATCTTCCATCTCTCGCGCGCTGCCTTCGAGGAGGTCGAGCGCCCCTCCGTCGAGCATGGCACTCTCAAGGCCAGCCTGTTCCGCTATCCCACCGGCATCGAGGCGATCCGTCTCGCCAACGCCCGTGGTGCGATTGTAATCCTGCCCTATCTCGGGCAGATGATCTGGCAGGCCGCCTTCGACGGTGTCGACCTCACCATGAAGAGCATCTTCAAGGCACCGCGTCGCGTACCGACCATCGGCGAGACCTATGGTTGCTTCGCCTTCCACTCGGGCCTGCTGCGCAACGGCGTGCCCGGCCCCACCGACAACCATCCCCCACACGGCGAAATGCCCTGCGCTGCGATGGATTGGGCGGGGATCGAAGCGGGGCACGACGAACGCGGAGATTACCTCCGCATCGTCGGCGCCTATGAATATGCCATGGGCTTCGGCTCGCACTATCTGGCGCGGCCGTCGGTGACGCTTCGCGCCGGCTCGGCGCGCTTCGACATGGCGATGGAAGTCACGAATCTGTCGGCCGGCGATCCGATGGATCTCATGTACATGTGTCACGTAAACTGTGCCTTCAGCGAGGGCGCCGAGATCCTGCAGCAGGCGCCGTTCACGCCCGATCGCACCGTGACGCGGACGGCGGTACCGGCGCATGTCCGGCCCAACCCTGCCTATCTCGCCCGCGTCGCAGCGCTGGCCGCCGATCCTGCCGGTAGCCGTGTCGTGCGTGGAGCCGATGGCTATGACCCGGAGCAGGTGTTCTACCTGCGCGGTCTCGGCACCGACGCGGTCGGCGATACGCGCCTGATGATGCGCCGGCCGGAGGGCGACGCCTTCTTTGCCCGTTACAACACCACCGACTTCCCGAAGACGGTGCGCTGGATCCTGGCCGGCCACGACCAGCAGGTGGCCGCCTTCGCGCTGCCGTCGACCTGCGAGCCGGAAGGCTACACGGCGGAAAAAGAGAAGGGCAACGTCCGCAGCCTCGCCGCAGGCGAAACGGCCCGCTTCACCGTCGAGCTTGGTCACCTCAATGCCGAGGAGTGCCGGCAGGAAGCCGCGCGCATGGCCGGCTGAGCGCCATCCATCACAATCTCGGCCGCGCCCCGGAGCGGGCAGCGGCAACCGGAGGAACAGATGTCGAAGATCGCCGTTGTCGGCTCCAACATGATGGACCTGATCACCTACGTGAACCGCATGCCGCTGCGCGGCGAGACCATCGAGGCGCCGAGCTTCGAGATGGGTCATGGCGGCAAGGGCGCCAATCAGGCGATCGCCGCCGCCCGGCTCGGCTCCAAGGTGATGATGGTGACGCGGGTGGGCGACGACACCTTTGCCGATGCCACCATCGCCAATTTCCAGCGCAACGGCATCGACGCCACCCATGTGCTGCGGACACCCGGTCGCTCGTCGGGTGTCGCCCCAATCTTCGTCGAACCGTCAGGTGAGAACTCCATCCTGATCGTCAAGGGCGCCAATGCCGACCTGATGCCGGCCGACGTCGACGCCGCCGCTCCGGCCCTCAAGGGCTGCAAGCTGATCCTGATGCAGATGGAAGTACCGGTCGTGACGGTCTACCACACGGTAAAGATGGCGAAGGAACTCGGCGTGCCGACGCTGCTCAACCCGGCGCCGGCCGCCGCCGACCTCGACGTGGCGCGGCTCGCCGACCTCGCCTTCCTGACGCCCAACGAAACCGAGTTGGCGACGCTGACCGGCCTGCCGGTTGGCAACGAGGGCGAGGCTGAGGTCGCAGCCCGTTCGCTGATCGCCCGCGGCATCGGCACGGTGGTCGTCACCATGGGCGGGCGCGGTGCTCTGCTGGTCGATAGCAGCGGCACGCGCCGCGTCGCTCCGGTCAAGGTGCAGCCGGTGGACACCACGGGAGCCGGCGACGCCTTCATTGGGGCGTTCGCCCACTTCTACACGGAGGGGCTGCCGGTGTTCGAAGCGCTGTCGGAAGCGGCGAAATACGCCGCCGACTCGATCACCCGGCGTGGCACTCAACGTTCCTATGCGACGCTTGCCGATTTCCGCGCCCGCTTTCCGTAAGAAGATGGGCGCGGCCAAACCTCAAGCCGCCGGGACGTTCCCCAAAAGCTCGCCGAAACCGCACCGCCTTCCCGCCGTCAGCGGGACGGCGACTGGTCGTGCGCGCCGCCATGGATGGCACTGAACGCCCGCGCCGGTAATCGCATCGATCACGATTAGGCCGGCATTGGCGGAACTGCTCGCTTGATACTTCGTTATGTCCTCGTCGGCCGGCCGAAGGCTGCGGCGCGGAAACGCCTGCGCGGCAAGAAGGCGGCAAGACCATTCGTTTGAACGGATTGCTCGAGGTAACAAGATGAACGACGCAAGCATCGGCTGGATCGCAGCCATCATTATCGGCGGACTCGCGGGCTGGATCGCCTCGGGACTGATGAAGACCAACACCGGCCTGTTCCTCAACATCGTGCTCGGCATCATCGGCGCCGCCATCGCCAGTTTCCTGTTCGGCGTCTTCGGCGTCTCTTTTGGCGGCTGGATCGGCTATCTCATCGCCGGCGTCATCGGCGCCTGCATCCTGATCGGCGGCGTCAGGGCGGTCCAAAGGTAGCGTGGCAGTTGAAAGTGGCGTCCCGGAAGGGATTCGAACCCCTGACCTACGGTTTAGGAAACCGTTGCTCTATCCTGCTGAGCTACCGGGACGCGGCGCGGCCGGACCACGGTCCGACCGCTTGGCTCATCTAGCAAATCGACGGCAGCTTTGACAGCCCTTTTCGATAGTCGCATGCCCTCACGGGAAGGCAGCCTTGCCAGCTAGCGGATAGGCGGCACGCTTAACATCCGCTAGAATTCGGCGTATCAGAGATCCGTCGATGCTTTCCGCCGTCCATTTTGTCTCCGCGCTTTCTTTTGTAGCCGCCCTGCTGTCCGTCCAGCCGAGCCGGGCGGAGGCGTGTACCGACGGTTCCGTGACGCTCACGCATCGCCTGGAAGCGGCCTTGCCGCTGCCTGCCGGAACCGTCCGGCCAGTGATAACGCTGACCAAGCTCCAGCCCGTCTCCGACCCCCTCGCGACGGTTGTTCTTGATGGCATCATCCTGCCGGCGAAAGCGGGCCAGGCGGCCCGCGCTGCCTATTCCGATCTGCTGGCCGGCCTCCACGGTGCTCCCGTCACGTTTGTTGCCACGGCCGATGGTCCAGACCGTCACGGTCGCCTGCACGGCGTCGTGGAGTTCGAAAATGGCAACAACCTTGGAGAGCAGATCCTTGCTGCCGGCGCCGCCCTTGCCGATGTGTCGTTTACGCCCTGCGCGACGCGCTTTCTCGCCGCCGAGACCCGCGCACGCGTTGAAAAACGTGGCATTTGGCGGCAAAGCCGGATATGGACGGATCTCAACGCGGCGGCTCCCGGCCTGCCCGATTTCGTGCTTGGTCGTGGCAAGGTCGCCTCGATTGGCCAATCGGGTCGCACAACTTATATAAATTTTGGCGGTAACTTCCGAACGGACGCCACGGTGCGCCTTCGTGAAGCCATGACGTCAGCGCTCGTTGCCGCCGGGCGGTCGCCGGAAAGCTTCTCCGGCCGGGTGATCGAGGTGCGTGGCTGGGCGAACCAGCGGAATGGTCTCGATATGGAACTGGATTCGCCGCTGGCCTTGCGACTGCCAGACGAGGCGTCGGACTTGAAAACGGACTAGGAAGAGCATGGCCGGACGGATGGGATGGACAGGCAATTTCTGCTGGCTGGCATCGCGAGCCGCCGCGATGGCGCTTGCCCTGTCGCTGACTGGCTGCCTGGGGCTGTCAAGTGAGGACGGCGGCGTATCGGCCGATCAGCTCGCCGCGGCCAATGCCGTTCCGCAAGGCAAGATCGACCCGAATGAAGTGGCGATTGCCGAACGCGAGCACCCCAAGATCGTCGCGGCCTTCGGCGGCACCTATGAGGATCGCGAAGCGGAGCTGGCGATCGCCAGCGTCGTTGGCCGACTGGTGGCCGCCAGTCCCGAGCCCTGGCGCAGCTATCGCGTGACCATCCTGAATTCGCCCGCCGTCAACGCGTTTGCCCTGCCTGGGGGCTACGTCTACGTGACGCGCGGCCTTCTGGCGCTCGCCAGCGACACTGCAGAAGTCGCCGCCGTGATCTCCCACGAGATGGCCCATGTCACCGCGCGCCATGCCTTCCTGCGCGCCCAGAAGGCCGAGGCAGCCGCCGTCGCCAGTCAGGCGGTGCAGGACGTGGTGCAGGACCCGGCGGTGCAGCGCGTGGCGCTGGCCTCGACGCAGGTCTCGCTGGCCCGCTTCTCGCAAATTCAGGAACTCGAGGCCGACAGGATCGGCATCGCAACGCTGGCCAAGGCCGGCTTCGATCCCTTTGCCTCGCCACGGTTTCTCACGTCGATGTCGCGTCTTGCCGCCTGGAAGAACGGCCTTCCCGAAGACGACACCGGCTCGATCGACTTCCTGTCCTCGCACCCGTCGACGCCGGAACGCCTCACTCAGGCGCAGGAAGTCGCGAAGGCCACCGGCGTGACCGACGGCGAAGTCGACCACGATGGCTATCTCTCGCGCATCGACGGCATCATGTACGGTGACGACCCGAACGAGGGTTACGTTCGCGGCCGCCAGTTCCTGCATGCCAAGCTGGGCTTTGCTTTCGAGGTGCCGGAAGGCTTCCTGATCGACAATACGTCCAAGGCGGTGCTGGCAACCAATGCCGATGGCGTCGCCATGCGCTTTGACGGCGCCAACATCCCGGCAGGCGGCGATCTTGTCGGCTATCTGACCTCCGGCTGGGTCAACGGCCTCGACCAGCAGTCGGTGCGCACCGTTTCGATCGCCGGGCTGCCGGCCGCCGTGGCTTCGGCATCGGCGCGCGGCTTCACCTACCGCATCGCCGTCATCCGTTTCGCCGACCAGGCCTTCCGCTTCCTGTTCGCGACACGTGGCGATGCCGCTGCGCTCGAGCAGACCTTCAGCTCGACGGTTGCCTCGTTCCGCTCGCTGTCCGAGGCCGAGAAGGCGTCCCTGGCTCCCCTGCGCATCCGCGTCGTCACGGTTGGCACCGGCGATACCGCCGAAACTCTCACCCGGCGCATGGTGCCGATGGACCGGGGCATCATCCTGTTCCGAGCCCTCAACGGTCTTGCCGCCAGCGAGGAGCCGCGCCCCGGCACCCGCGTCAAGATCATAGTCGATCGCTGATGCAACAGCCGATTGTTCACCATTCGAGAACAGTGCGGCAGCAGCAGGCCATCCTGACAAACGGCGCCTCGAGTCCCATCTTCGGGTCACCAAGCGGGCGACAATGCGTTGCCCCCATCAGGGAGACCCGCCATGATCACCATTCGCAAGGCCGACGCGCGCGGCCATACCGACGCCGGCTGGCTGAATAGCCACCACAGCTTCTCGTTCGGCCATTACTTCGACCCTGAGGCCATGGGGTTCGGCCCGCTCCGCGTCATCAACGACGACCGCGTTGCCGGCGGCGGCGGCTTTCCGCCGCATCCGCATGCCGACATGGAAATCATTTCCTACGTGCTCGAAGGTGCGCTGCAGCATCGCGATAGCCTCGGCACCGGCTCGGTGATCCGTCCCGGTGACGTGCAGCGTATGAGCGCCGGCACCGGCATCCGTCATAGCGAGTTCAACGCTTCCGCCACCGACGCAGTACATTTCCTGCAGATCTGGATTTTGCCGGAAGCGGACGGCTTCGCCCCGTCCTATGAGCAGAAGAGCTTCGGTGACGAACTCGCGAACCGGCTGCGGCTGGTTGCCGCCCGCGACGGTCGTGACGGCGCGCTGACGCTGCATCGCGATGTCGATCTTTACGCCGGCCGTCTGAAGGCCGGAACCGAGGTCGAGCACACCTTCGCAGCGGGCCGGCTCGGCTGGCTGCAGGTGGCGCGCGGCAGCGTCACCGTCAACGGGCAGCCCCTTGATGAGGGGGATGGCGCCGCCATCGACCGGCAGGAAAATCTGTCGATTGTCGCTAAGGGTGACGCCGAGATCCTGCTGTTCGACATGGGCCGCTAAAACAATATCCGAAGATTGGGAGCCGCCGCCGATCCGGCGGCGGCGCTCATTCCGTGAAGGCGGAGTTGAAGTCGTCGAGGGCCGATGAATCGCCATCGTAATGCGTGCCGTCGTAGGCCAACCGCATCGGAAAAGACTTCTTCTCGACCGGCAGCCGCTTTTCGCCGTTGATACAGGTAGCGGTGTAATCGACGGCAATGCCGATATCGCCCAAGCCATGATGGCTTTGTTTTCGCACCTCGAGGGTGGCCACCACCTCACGATGATCAAGGAGTTCACAATGCTCGGTCGCCTCGGCGAGCGAGTAGAGGTAGGGGCCGTCGTAAAGGTCGACGAGTTGTCCCCCCACCACCCCGACCAGATGCAACGAATCGAACCCCTCCTGCGAACTGAAGTGGCTGCTGATCGTCACCGCTAAAGGGTTATCGATTGCGGCGAGCAGCAGGCGGAACCCGTTGGTGGGTCCCCCCGGATCGGTGACGACTTGAAGGCGCCCCAGCGGCTTGTAGGCCGGCTTTATCTGAGCCACGGCGACAACGCCGCCGCTCACCGCGGCGGCATAGGCCGCCTTCCCCGCATCGATCACCGCGATATCGGCGGTTTCTCTGGCGCCAATGTCGACAGCCCGGTCGGCGGGCGCCCCGGCATCGGGATCGCTCGCAGCCTCGACCGCCTCAGCGCCGGCAAACCGGCTGCCTTTGCCGTCCAGACCGAGCCCGGGATAAATGTCGCGCAGAACGTCGAGCGCCGTCGCGGTTGATCCCTGTGTCAGTGGTGCGCCGAGACAAACCGCCTCCGGCCCCACCGCCGCGCAATCCTTTGCCACCACTGTGCGGAAAATCGCCCCGTTATCCCCGGCGTGTGCCGTCACTGCCAGAAACGATATCGCCACGACGGCCGTGGTCAGCCCCGCCCAAGATGGCCCTGTCATCCTCTTCCCCATGATCGTCTGTCAGCGCCTCCCCAGCGCCGTCCCTTCACGAAAAAGGCCCGGCGGGTCTCCCCGCCGGGCCTTGAAAAACAAAATGGACCGAAGCGCCGGCAACGCTTTATCAGGCGGCTTCCGCCTCGTCCTCGCTCTCGTCGGCGACGTCCTCGGCGGCATCGCCCCGCGCAGCGATGCGCTTCGGGCTCTTGTTGAGGCTGTCCTCGATGCGGCGAATGGCCTCGGTTTCGGTGATACGAGACACCGCCGAAATTTCGCGCGCCATACGGTCGAGCGCCGCCTCATAGAGCTGCCGCTCCGAATAGGACTGCTCGGGCTGGCTCGAAGCGCGATGCAAATCGCGCACCACTTCGGAGATGGCCACCAGATCGCCAGAGTTGATCTTGGCTTCGTATTCCTGGGCGCGCCGGCTCCACATCGTGCGCTTGACGCGAGCCCGGCCCTTGATGATCTCAAGCGCCTTGTCGACGATGTCGTCCTCGGCGAGCTTGCGCATGCCGACTTGCTCGGCCTTGGCCATGGGGACGCGCAGGGTCATCTTGTCCTTTTCGAACACGATGACATACAACTCCAGCTTCATGCCGGCGATTTCCTGCTCTTCGACGGCAACGATTTGGCCGACCCCATGGGCCGGATAGACGATGTGCTCGTTGGTCTTGAACCCATTACGGACAGCGGGTTTCTTCGCAGTGGCCATTCAGTCCATCCACTCCTCGGTGCCGGCGACGACAAAACCACCCTCTCCTGCCGGGAGGCAGCAAGTAAATTAGGGTCGTTTATGAACTGCGAACCTGTATGTCCGCTCCGCCGGCACGCTTTCGCGTTGTTTTCAGTCGAACTGGGGTTTCGCTTCCAACCGCAGCGTACTTGCCGCACACTTGCCAAGACCTGCACCAAGGCTTACGCCCCATGCAGGCCATAAAAAAGACCCTGTGCAGGGCCCCGCGAGCGACCGGAAGAATTCGTCGACTGTCAAGGTTAGCTATAGCACAAAAAGCACAAAAAACAAAGCAATAAGACGCCATACGCCGTAAAATTGCGACGTCACATGGCAGCATTGCCTATTCTGCAGGTTCGACGACGCGTTTTCCTCAGCCCCCCTTGCCCGGCTTGGGCGAGAACAGGGCGGCAAGTTTGCCTTCCACGCCATCATAGTCCTTGGCGTTCGGCAGAGGATCGTGGCGGACGGCGAGATTGGGCCACACCACCGAATACTCGGCGTTAAGCTTCAACCAAGTGTCGAGGCCAGGCTCGGTATCCGGCTTGATCGCCTCGGCCGGACATTCCGGCTCACAAACGCCGCAGTCGATGCATTCGTCCGGATTGATGACGAGCATGTTCTCGCCTTCATAGAAGCAGTCGACGGGACAGACTTCCACGCAGTCGGTGTATTTGCAGGCAATGCAGTTGTCGGTGACGACATAGGTCATGAGCGAATACCCTGATATCCACAGGCGGAACGCCGGATGGCGTAACGGAGTTCCGTCGACCGTTCAAGGGCGATCATCGGGAAATTCAGTCCGGCTCGTTCAGCTTATCGAAGCGGCGGCGGTCGCGCTTTGTCGGCCGCCCCTCACCTGCTTCGGTGATCGGGCCGGCCTCTTCCGCGGCGGGCGGCGTCAGATCCTCATAGAGTTCCGACGCAACCGAGTAGGACCCGCGCCGTTCGGCGAAATCGAGCACCTTCAGCACCCTGACGCCGCCATGCAGACCGATGGTCAGGACGTCTCCGGCCTTGACCGGCTGGGCCGGGTCATCGATCTTGCGGCCATTGAGCCGAACGTGGCCAGACGCCGCGAGCGCCTGACCGAGCGTCCGCGTCTTGACCACCCTTGCGTAGACCAGCCACTTGTCGATCCGTTGCCGGCCGGAGCCTTGACCCTCGGACACGCCCGTCCGTTCTCCTACTTCTTTTTTTGCTGCTCGAGCGTCGCCTTCAGGGCAGCCAGAGCGGCAAACGGCGAATTGGGATCGGCAACCTTTTCCTTGCGCGGCGCACGCTCGGGAGGACGCTCACCGTTCCCGTTCCGCTCGTTGGGACGACCGTCGCGACGATCTCCGAAGCGGCGTTCCTCGCGCCGATCGCCCTGCGGGCGACGATCCTGACGGCGATCATCCTGCGAACGGGGGGCACGTCCCTCGACCGGAGCAGCCTCACCAGGTTCGGCCGGGCGAGCCGCTGCCGCGCTCCGATGCGGGCCACGACGCTCGCCGCGCTGGTCGTTCCTATGATCGCCGCGCTGCTCGCCTCTGTGATCGCCGTGTCGCGGGCGGTCGCCGCGACCGGGCCGCCAGACGTCGATTTCCCGATCCTCGAAGGCCACAGTCTCTGCCGCTTCGGCCGGCGTTTCGGCTGAGGCCTCAGCGGCCTCTTCGGCAACAGGCGCGCTTTCTTGGGCTGCGCCTTCAGCGGACGCTTCGGCAACCTCGGCAACCGGCGCTTCAACAGCGGCCGGAGCCTCGACCGGGGTCGCCTCGGTGGTCGGCGTCTCGTCCGCGCTTTCGGCCGAACCGTCTTCTATGACGACAGGTGCCGACACCGTCTCAGAGGCGACGCCTTCCACAGGCGTTTCCGCCTTCTGCGGTTTGACCGGGACCTTGATGGTCCGCTTCTCGGCGCGGTAGCCGAGACCGCGCAGAATGGAGGCAAAATCTTCACCCGAGCAGCCCAGCAGCGAGGTCATCGCCACCGTCACCGTGAAGCCACCACCCAATGCCAGCGCGCCTTCGGGCGGCGTGGCGCCATCCACCGACTTGAAGGCGATCAGCGGCCGGATGATGTCGGCGAGGCGTTCCAGAATGTCGAGACGCACCGCTCGCTCGCCGGCGACGCGAAAACCGACGAGACGGTAGAGCGTCTTGTCGAAGGCGGGATCGACCTTGATCGAGGTGCGGCCGGAGGCGGAGAGCTGCGGCAGTTCGGCAAGGCCTGCCATATCGAGCGAGCCATGCTTCAGCGCCCAGAGCTGGGCAACCAGCGCGGCCGGCGCCGGCTTCAGCAGCGCCGGCACATAGATGTGATAGGCGCCGAAGCGGACGCCGTATTTGCGCATGACGGCGCGCTGCGTCTGATCGAGCGCCTTGACGTCGTCGGCGATGTCATGCCGCTCGACCGTGCCGAGCGCTTCCACCATGCGGAAGGCGACGCCGCGCGCGATCCCCTCGAGATCGGCGGCAGTGCGCAGGTCGAACAACGGCTTCAAGAGCGTCTGGATGTGGGCGCCGACCCAGAGGTCGAGGCGGTCCTGCGCCTTCTCGCGCGCGGCGCCGGCGAGCTGCTCGTCGGCGAGCAGCATCACGCGCGGCGTCAGCGTGTCGTCACCCGCCACCAGGCGTCCCACCGGCTGGCCGAGCCAGCGCAGGCTGCCATCGGTGGACAGCACGATCTCTTCGTTGGGCGCCTTGGAAATTTTCTCCGCGCGTTTGTCGAACTCCCCGGAGAGCGCTTGCTGGGCAGCGGCTTTCAGCGCCTTGGCTTCAGAGCCATCGCCGCCAACACCCGGGTCCGGCACGAAGCGAAAGCCGTGCAGTTCCCCGACCGCCTGCCCTTCGACGAGCACGCCGCCGGTACCGGTGATTTCAGCTTCGAGCATGGTGTTCTCTCTCAATCTCTTCAACAATACCGACGTCCGGCGATCCACGAAACGCTGGGTCAACCGGTCATGCAACGCATCCGACAGCCGATCCTCGATGGCGCGCGTCTTCTCCCGCCAATGGCCGGGCGCAAACAGCCAGTCCGGCCGATTGGCGACAAAGGTCCAGGTCCTGATGTCCGCCAGCCGCCGCGACAACGTATCGATATCGCCATCCGTCCTGTCAGACAACCCGACCTGCCGTGCAAACCAATCGTCTGGAATCACGCCTTTTGCAATGAGGAATCGATAGAGTGCGACGATGAGATCACCGTGCTGGGCCGGCGATATCTTGCGGAAGTCGGGAACTTGGCACACGTCCCAGAGAAGCGCCACCCGCTCGCGGCCCCGCGCCGCCGCCGCCACATCCTCGGCTCTGAGGGCGAAGTCGAGCGCCCGTTGGTCGTCGGACGGCAGAGCCCGCGTCAGCCCTGCGATCCCCGGCAGCCTCTCGAGCGAAGCGCGGAGGGCGTCGACCGATGAGAAATCGAGATCGCCGTTACGCCATTGGAAGACGCCAACCGGTTCGAAATCATGGCTCTCGATGGCCGTGACGGTGTCTTCGTCGAATGGCATCACGCGGCCGGTAACGCCGAACGTGCCGTCATTGAGATAACGGCCGGCCCGGCCGGCGATCTGGCCGAGTTCGGCGGCGGTCAGGCCGCGATACTGATGGCCGTCGAACTTGCGTGCCTGAGCGAAGGCAACGTGATCGACGTCGAGGTTGAGGCCCATGCCGATGGCATCGGTCGCCACCAGGAAATCGACGTCGCCGTTCTGAAACAGGGCCACCTGCGCATTGCGGGTCCGCGGCGACAGCGAACCCATGACCACGGCGGCGCCGCCGCGCTGACGGCGGATCAGTTCGGCCACCGCATAGACCTCGTCGGATGAGAAGGCGACGATCGCCGAACGCGGTGGCAGACGGGTGATCTTCTTGGCGCCAGTATAGGCAAGATGGCTGAGCCGTGGCCGCGACGTGACGGCGATCCCCGGCAGCAGGCGTTCGATCAACGGCCGCGCCGTTGCCGAGCCGAGCAGCATGGTTTCCTGCCGACCACGCACATTGAGCAGTCGGTCGGTGAACACGTGACCACGTTCGACATCGCCGGCCAGTTGCACCTCGTCGATCGCCACAAAGGCGACATCGAGATCGCGCGGCATCGCCTCCACCGTCGCCACCCAATAGCGGGCATCGCGCGGCACGATCTTTTCCTCGCCGGTCACCAGCGCCACCGCGCCCGCACCGACGCGGGCGACGATCCGGCCATAAACCTCGCGTGCCAGGAGGCGCAGCGGCAGGCCGATGGCGCCTGAGCCGTGGGCCAGCATCTTCTCAATGGCGAGATGGGTCTTGCCGGTGTTGGTCGGCCCCAGCACCGCCGTCACCACCCGGGCACGGGTGAGCGAAGACAGAGGGGCCGCTCGGACAATATTCATGGGGTCCCGTTCGGTTGCGCGATGACGCCGTGACCTTCCCTATACGAAAAAGCCCAGCCGAGAGGCCAGAGAAAACCGGCAGAAGCATGGCAGGCGAGCATCAAAAGGAATCAAACGAGAACAGATGGGGGGCGAATCGCAATTCCAAAGAGATTCTGCATTCGTTCCCTACAAGATATGGAGGAAGACAGAGTCTTCGCTGCGCTATCTTGAATCTGGGGACTCCAGGGAGAGAGTCGTTCGATTCGCCAACGAAATCGATGTCAAGGCCAGAACGGCGACAAGACTCCGAATGAAGATCATGGTTAATAATTTATACTGGAGCGTGAAAGTAGAGCGCCTGACAGGTTAACCATTTCAACAGAGCGGGAACGAAGGCGGGACGAATCGCTGACAAGGCCATGTTCCTCTTTTGCCCCACCCACATGTGCCGTCCGCCGCAACCGAACGCACAAGATGTCGCCGGAGCACCGCGCTTATCGCCGACGCCGATCACCGAAGCGTTAACGACTATGTCCCGGATTGGTACAAATGACAGGAAAACACGGCGTATCCGATCAATAAAAAAGCGCCCCGGAGGGCGCCTTTCTGGATCGACGTGGCGATGGGCCTCAGTTGGCCGCCTGCTCCACCTTGCCGAGCTTGGCGTTGTCGCCGAATTGCGTCGCCACCACCAGCAACAGGCCGCGCATTGTCTGTACCGAGATCTTGCTCGGCACCATCACCCGTCCCTCGGCCATCGGCACGAACCAGACGTCGAGGTCGTGGTTGTCGCGCATGTATTCGGTGGACTTGGTGCCCTCGCGATGGCCGGCCACCGGCACCCAGCGTGCCGAACAATGAACCGCATCCCCCTTGTAACCGGGAATGTCGACCGGATCGGCGCCAGTATAGCTGAGATTGATGTCGTAGCGGGTCCAGCCGTCGAAAACCGGCAGCGTACGATCGCAGACAGACTTGTCGTCGCTCTTGTCATCCCGCGTGATCGGCAGGATCGCCGCTGACAGCGGATCCACCACGCGCCGCTTGGCCGCGGCGGTCACCGGCACGCGGTCATCATATTCGACGAGTTCGGGAATGGCCTTGAGATTGCGGACATTGCCGCCGCCCAGCGCCATCGACACCTGCGTCACCGTATCGCCACGGCTCATCAACTCGTAAGTGGACGGCACCAGTGAGTGGCCGACATAGCCCTTGGCGTCGACGTAGCTCTCTTCGGAACTGACGATGCGCGCGAGGCCGGCGGTTGAAATATGCAGCTTGGCGGCATAGGCACCCCGCTCCACCTTGACCGACAGCGCCCCCTTGGCAATGCCGATACCCATGAAGGAAGCGGCGTAGAGAGCCTGTACCTCGCCCTCACGTGCGACCGCCGCGCCGGATGGCGGCACAGCGGACAGCGCCGCGACAAAGGCTGCCGCAGCCATGGCGCCTTTCATACGACGCGGGAGAGTTTCGACACGAGCCACCACGGAACCTCCGTTTGCGGGACGGCGAACCGTCCTCACCCTCGACCGCCATCGGCGATCGGAACGACGTCTGAAAGATCATCCGACGGGCGACGCCACCGCCGGCGAGAGACTGCCGACCGTTCGGCCGGGCACCGTCTTTCGGATGATCGGCTGTCATGGTAACTGGATGGTTAACGCAGCGAAAGCCTCGATGTTCCAGCAATGAGAAATCTATCCAGGGCCTAACCGATGTTTCTGCCCGGCCGAATGGCATTTTTGCCGGCTTCCGTTCGCTTCCGGGGTTGACGGGGCCGATGCCGACCGACTATAGGAACGCGACTTGAACGGCGCCGTCGGCATGACGCAAGCGGCGCCTTGGCTTATTTCATCGCGAGGAGCGGCCGCAAGGCCTCGATCCCGCGCCAACAGAAAAAGAGGGTATCCCGATGGCCCGGCGCTGCGAACTTACCGGCAAGGCCGTTCTGACGGGTAATAACGTCAGCCACGCCAACAACAGGACCAAGCGGCGCTTCCTGCCGAATCTCCTGGCTGTGACGCTCCTGTCCGATACGCTCGGCCAGTCGGTGCGCCTGCGCATCTCCGCCAACGCCCTGCGTTCGGTCGAGCATCGCGGCGGCTTGGACGCCTTTCTCGCCAAGGCGAGCGACGACGAGCTGTCGACGCGCGCCCGGCTGATCAAGAAGCAGATCGCCAAGAAGGCCGCCGAGGTCGCTGCCGCCTGATTTTTCAGGCACAGGGGCTTCCTGAATTGAGCCGCGATGCCGGAGACGGTATCGCGGCTTTATTTATGTGGACCTTGAGTGGTACACATCCACGTGAAATTCCGGCCTGACGGCTGGGTTTCATTTCATAGCTCCAAAAGCCTGGTCTGTACTGCCGGAGAACTTCTGGAATGTTCGATAGACGCCTCATACCCTCGGTGTTGGCGATGGTTGCTACCGTCGTCGCATCCAACATCCTCGTCCAATATCCCTTCACTCCCCTCGGTCTCGGTGATCTCCTCACCTGGGGCGCCTTTTCCTATCCCTTCGCCTTTCTGGTAACCGACCTTACCAATCGTTGGTTCGGACCGGTCAAGACCCGGCGCGTCGTCTACGTCGGCTTCGCCATCGCGGTGCTGCTGTCGATCTGGCTGTCCGAGCCCCGCATTGCGCTGGCCTCCGGCACTGCCTTCCTCTGCGCGCAGCTCCTTGACGTGACCATCTTCAACCGGCTGCGGGCCGGCTCCTGGTGGCGAGCCCCCTTGGTCTCTTCGTCGATTGGCTCGGCGCTGGACACGATTATTTTCTTCTCGATCGCCTTCGCCGGCTCGGACCTACCCTGGACCACCTGGGCGCTCGGCGATTTCTCGGTGAAGATGCTGGTGGCCCTTTCTTCGCTCATGCCCTATGCCAAGCTGATGAATTGGGTAAAGCCCTATCAGCCGGTCCGGGCCTGATCTCGCCTATCCCTGGAGATCGTCGGAAAGAAAATCGCCCCAGTCGAGCTTGCCGGCCGTCTTGAAAGCGGCTCGGTCGCGACTGGCAACCCGCGCTTCGCCGAGGGTTCCATCGGCGCGGCAGAGGCTGAAAGTGATTTCATGCTTGGAAGGACGCGGCGGTCGCAGGATGCGGCCGCCGCTTTCGTCTTCGGCAACACCTAAAGTCTTCGATTCCAGCACCAGATAGGCATAGCGTTCATCCTCGAACGGCACGGTCCCGCCCTTGAGGCGCATGTGGGCGCGGCTCCGCTCGACACGCACCGACGCGTGGCACCAGTCGTCCGGCGGCAAAGGGCAGGGTCCGGCATGCGGACAAGGCACCAGGATGCGGGCACCGGCGGTGAGCGCAGCGTGCCGTACCATCATCAGCCGACCATGATCGCGTGGCGTCCCCGGCTCCACGATCACAAGCCGACCGGCCTGGCCGATCAGGTGGACAACGAGTCGCCCGGCCGCCGAGAGATCGAGTTCCGTCAGAGCGTAGGCGATAACCGCGAGATCGAATGGCCCGTCCGGCAGGCCGTGTGGCTGAGCGATATCACCCTTGCGAATATCGGCCTGTTTGAGGCTCGACGGCCCGGAACGCGCCAGATCGGCGGCGAGCGTCCGGAAATCGGCGCTGGCTTCCACCATGGTGACGGAAGCGACCGACGGCCATAGCGTAGTGGCTGCCCAACTCGCCGTGCCCGGCCCGGCGCCGAGGTCGAGAACGGATTCCGGCGCAAAATCCGGTCGGGCCGCCGCCAGGCGATCGAGGACCGCCGTCACGGCGGCATAGGTAGCGGGCATACGGCTTGCCGCATAGGCGGCAACACCGGCGGCATCCGGAACGGCCTGACGAGAGGGGAGATTGGCGCGATAGCCGGCCGACAGTCGGGCCGCCGCCGCGCCCAGTTGCTCCGGCTTTGCCCGCTCGGCGACGGCAGCGGCGAGCGCCGCAGGAAGGCGCCGGTCGCTCATGGCGCCCTGAGGCGGAACTCGAGATAGAGCGTCCGCTGTATGAAGGCATGATTGTCATCGGAAATCAGCGAGATCCGCGTTTCACCGCCCGCCGTCTTCCAGACCGACAGCCCCTCCATGTTGTCGATCTCCTCCGACATGCTCGCCTCGAGGAGCGTATCGCCGTCGATCACCGCGCCAAGACGGATGTCGGAGAGATCAAAGACGCGAATGCGGCAATGGATGCCTGCCAGGAACGAAAAGGTTCTTTCCAGAACGTAGAGACGTCCGTCTGGGCCAACCTTGGCGTCGGTCAGGTCGTAATCACCCGAGCGATGGACGCGGAAAGCAACCGGCGCTTCGCCGCCAATTACCCAGCCTGGTTGATTTTGGTTCGTCGCTCCCCGCTCGGCCTCCTCGGCGAGGATGATGAAACGGCCGCCGAGACGATTGCCGGCCGGGAGCGCCGCCACCGATTCGAGGCCACGGTTCGGCTGAAGACGCATGACGTCCCTCGGCAGACCGATGGCCGCCAGCGGGCCAACGAAACCGTCGGCACCGAGCGGCCCGATCATCACGGCCGGCCGTTGCTCGAAGGAGACAACACCAAACGGCTGGCCGTTCTCGACATAAGCATCGATCGATTCGGTATCGGAGAGAACCTTGTCAAGAGACAGAGGTCCCTTGGAAGTCCGCAGCCGACGGATCGAGGCAGCCGACAAACCACTCGGCCGATCGCGAGCATCACGCTCGATTCTCGCCTTCACCATAAATCCGTCGTCGCTGAGCGACAGGAAGCTTCGGCCGGCGTCGGAAATCACCAGGCCGGAGAGACCGCCGACTTCGCGCCGACCGGCCGTTACTTCGAAGCCGCCGATATAGTCGAGTCGGCCGAAACGAACCCTTCCCGGCTCTACGATCGAGAAGCTGGGAAGCGGCCGCACGGCAATACGGGTGGCGATATCGGCAGCAGGAGCGTTCGACGCGGCCATAATGAAGGCGAAGAAGGCCCAGAAAACCGCCGATCCACGCCTCATATGAGACCCAGCGTCGAGACGCGACGAGGCCTCGGCCTGGCGCCGGACCGGATCGCCTTCTGCATCGGCGGCTCTTCGAACAGCTCCGCCAACTGATCGGTCATGGCGCCGGCCAGTTCCTCGACGTCGACGATGGTGACGGCGCGCTTGTAGAAGCGCGTCACATCATGGCCGATGCCGATGGCAATCAGCTCAACCGGCGAACGCTCCTCGATTTCCTCGATCACGTAGCGCAGGTGACGTTCAAGATAGTTGCCGGGATTGACCGACAGTGTGGAGTCGTCGACCGGCGCACCGTCTGAGATCATCATCAGGATACGACGGTTCTCCGGCCGGGCGAGCAGGCGCTGATGCGCCCAATCGAGCGCCTCACCGTCGATGTTCTCCTTGAGGAGGCCCTCGCGCATCATCAGGCCGAGGTTGCGCCGCACGCGCCGCCAGGGAGCGTCGGCCGGCTTGTAGACGATATGGCGCAAATCGTTGAGCCGGCCGGGGCCGGCCGGTTTGCCAGCGGCGAGCCAGGCTTCACGCGCCTGCCCGCCCTTCCAGGCCTTGGTGGTGAAACCGAGGATCTCCACCTTGACGCCGCAGCGCTCCAGCGTGCGGGCGAGAATGTCGGCGCAGGCGGCGGCCACGGTGATCGGCCGGCCGCGCATCGAGCCGGAATTGTCGATCAGCAGCGTCACCACCGTGTCGCGGAAATCGGTGTCGCGCTCCATCTTGAAGGCGAGCGGGGCGAGCGGATCGGTAACGACGCGGGTGATGCGCGCCGTGTCGAGGATGCCTTCCTCGATATCGAAATCCCAGGAGCGGTTCTGCTGGGCCATCAGGCGACGCTGCAGGCGGTTGGCAAGCCGCGCCACCACACCGGCCAAGTTGGCAAGCTGCTTGTCGAGAAGCGCGCGCAGCCTCTCGAGCTCGGCGCCATCGCAGACGTCTTCGGGTCGCGTTATTTCGTCGAACTTGCCGGTGAACACCTTGTAGTCGCTGACCGGCGGCTGGTTGGTGAACGGCAGTTCGGGCCGCTTGGCCTCGCCGGGATCGCGCGAATCATCATCCTCGTCAAAGTCGCCGGGGTCATCCGACATCTTCGACTCGGCATCGCCCTCCGAGGTTTCTTCGTCTTCGCCGGCCACCTCGCGCTCGCGCGCCGCCGTCTGGTCGGCCTCGGCGTCGTCGGCCGGCTCGGCCGAGGCCTCGCTATCCTCCGCCTCCTGCTGCTCGCCTTCCTGGTTGTCGTCCTGGTCGGGATCGCTGCCGAGTTCGTCGCCCATCTCGAGGTTGACGAGGAGGTTGCGCGTCGCGCGGGCGAAGGCCTGCTGGCTGGAAATGGCGTCGGACAGACTGTCGAGGTCCGAACCGGCCCTCGCCTCGATGAACTCGCGCCAAGCCTCCATCAGTGCCTGAGCGCTCTTGGGTGGCGGTGCACCGGTCAGCTTCTCGCGCACCATCAGCGCCACCGCTTCCGACAGTGGGGCATCTTCGCGGTTTTCGATGTGCTGGTAATTGGCGCGGAGATAGCGTTCTTCGAGCATGGCGGCGAGATTGCCGGCGACGCCCGGCATGGCACGGGCGCCGAGCGCCTCGCAGCGGGCCTGCTCCATCGCTTCGAACACCGCCTTGGCGCGCGGCCCCTCCGGCACGAAGGTGCGGTGCACCGTCTCGTTGTGGCAAGCCAGGCGCAACGCCAGCGCGTCGCCGGCGCCACGCGTCACCGCAATGTCGAAGGTCGTCGGGCGGCGCGGCGGATCGGGCACGCGCGCCTTGTGGCCGGCAAGCGACGGCCGGTCGGCGGCGAACACCACTTCCAGCTCGCCGTCACCGGAAATCGCCCGCATCGCCGTCGTCACCGCCTTCTTGAGCGGCTCGATGGCGATTTCCTTGCCTTTGACCTGGTTGGAGGAGGACACGATGCTCCGTTCCCTAATAGGCTGCTCCGTTGCAACGCTTGATCGGCAGGGTGTCGAGGTCAACCCCATCGAGACAGCGAGCATTGACGGCGATGGACGGCGTACCATCCGGCGCGGTGCCGGTGGCATAAGGCTGGATGCCACAGACCGGACAGAAGCGATGGGCGATCCGTTCGGTGTGGAAGCGGTATTCGGAAACGCCGGCCGCGCCGACCGTCACCCGAAAATCGCTTTCCGGCAGATAGGCGAGAAGATGGCCGACCCGGCGGCAGCGCGAACAGTTGCAGGCGACTAGCTCACCCAGCACAAGCTCGGCCGAGAAGCGGATGTTGCCGCATTGGCAACTGCCGCTGTAGCTCCGCTTGCCGGTCATCGCTCCCTCCTCAGGTAAGCACCATGTTGGCGGCGCTTTCAGGCAATTCCTTGCCGAAGCAGCGCTGGTAGAACTCGGCCACCTGCACGCGCTCGGTCTCATCGCACTTGTTGAGGAAGGTGAGACGGAAGGCGAAGCCGATGTCGCCAAAGATGGCAGCGTTCTCGGCCCAGGTCAGCACGGTACGCGGGCTCATCACCGTGGATATATCGCCGTTGATGAAGGCCGAGCGCGTCATGTCGGCCACCCGGACCATCTTCGACAACGTATCGCGGCCCTCGGCGCCGGTGAACGACTTGGCTTTGGCGGCGATGATGCCAACCTCGTGGTCGTGCGGCAGGTAGTTGAGCGTGGTAACGATCGACCAGCGGTCCATCTGGCCCTGGTTGATCTGCTGCGTGCCGTGATAGAGGCCCGAGGTGTCGCCGAGGCCAATGGTATTGGCCGTCGCGAACAGGCGGAACGCCGGATGCGGACGAATGACGCGGTTCTGGTCGAGTAGCGTCAGCTTGCCGGCCACCTCCAGCACGCGCTGGATGACGAACATCACGTCCGGTCGGCCGGCGTCATACTCGTCAAACACCAGCGCCACGTTGTTCTGCAGCGCCCAGGGCAGGATGCCGTCGCGGAACTCGGTGATCTGCTTGCCGTCTTTCAGGACGATGGCGTCCTTACCGATGAGATCGATACGGCTGATGTGGCTGTCGAGATTGACGCGCACCAGCGGCCAGTTGAGGCGGGCGGCCACCTGCTCGATATGCGTCGACTTGCCGGTGCCGTGATAGCCCGACACCATCACGCGGCGGTTGTACGCAAAACCGGCGAGAATCGCCAGGGTGGTTGCGCGATCGAACAGATAGTCCGGATCGAGATCGGGAACGTGTTCATCAGCCCGGGAATAAGCGGGCACATCGATGTCGGTGTCGATACCGAACACCTCGCGGACCGAGACCCGGATATCGGGCAGCGGCGCGTCATACGTCTGAGCCATGAGACCTCCTGGAGCGACCAAGCGGAGGGAGGAAATCGCTCCGTCGAATCGGGAAAATGCGGCCGATCAACAGAAACCGGCAGTCTTCAAGTAATTATAGGCTTGGATGATCTCTCGCAACCGTTCCTCTGACGACCGATCGCCGCCGTTGGCATCCGGATGGTGGCGTTTGACCATCACCTTGTACTGCGCCTTGATCTCGTCCTTGGAGACGCCGACCTCAAGGTGCAACGTTTCGAAGGCGCGCTGCGTCATCGGCGATACGTGCCGGCGCGGCTCCTCCGGCTCGGCCCGAGCGCTGCCGGCCCGCGACCCATGGAAGACGCCGAAGGGGTCGTTATAGGTCGGCTCGGCCGGTCGTCGCCGTTGGCCGGCGTTGGGGTCGGTCTGGCCCCAACGGTTGACCGATACCGTCCAGGTGGGGCGATGCCCCGTGAGGGCATCCTTCTGGAAGGCAATGACAGCGTCGTCACCCATGCCGGAAAAATAATTGTAGGACTTGTTGTAGAGCTGCACGTGCTCCAGGCAGAAGTGGTGATACTGCCCTTCGCGGCCGCGCCCCTTTGGCGCGCGATAAGCGCCCGCGCTCTCGCAGCCGGCCCACTCGCAAGGCGGGAACTGGTCGCGGGCAACGCTTTCCTTGTCCGGCTTGATCCGGAGTTTGTCGAAGAGCTTGGAATAGGAATCCATGATCCGCCGATTATGGGCACTGGAATGCGCGCCGGCAAGGCGTTGACAATCGACATTCCTGGTCGCCAGATACCAGATTGCTTCGCCTGCGCCAACCGACGAGGATACCTGATGGCTTTGACGCCCCCGACCGCTTCCGCCCGTAAGAGCCGCATCGAGGCGGCACTCCTCGCCGAGCTATCTCCAATTCAATTGAACGTGGTGGATGACAGCGAGCGCCACCGCGGACATGGCGGCTGGCGCGAGGGCGGCGAGACCCATTTCAGTGTAGAAGTGGTATCTCAAGCCTTTGAGGGCAAGAGCCGCGTTGCTCGTCAACGCCTCGTCATGGACGCCCTGAAGACCGAGTTCGATACCGGCCTGCATGCCCTCTCGGTTACCACCCGCACACCGGGGGAATGATTCCCAGCCGGTTATGGACATGGCGCGCTTTGCTGCTCGCCTTCCCATGTGCTCCGGTCTGATCAGAGCCGCGCGCCACGCAGCCAAGCTAGCCTAAGGCTCATTCTGACCGGAAGGCGCCGTCCACCGGTCCCACCTTCAGCGCCGTGATGCGGTTCCTCTGCCGCCGCAGCACGCGAAACCGGAAACCATGGAAGGTGAAGGACTGGCCGGGGTCGGGAATCATCCGCGCCTCATGAATGACGAGGCCGGCGATGGTGGTGGCCTCGTCGTCGGGCAGGCGCCAGTCCATCATGCGGTTGAGGTCGCGGATCGGCACCGCGCCATCCACCGAGGCCGAGCCGTCGGGATAGGGACGGACGCCCTGCACCACCACGTCCTGCTCGTCGGCGATATCGCCGACGATTTCTTCCAGGATGTCTTCAAGGGTGACAAGGCCCTGCACCTCGCCATATTCGTCGACCACCAGCGCGAGATGCACCTTGCGCTTCAGGAACGCCTTGAGCTGGTCGGCCGCCAATGTCGTGTCCGGCACAAACCAGGGTGGCGCCATCAGCGTCTCGACACAGACCTTGGTGGGATCGCCGCCGGCCCGGTCGATGGCGCGCAACAACTCCTTGGAATGCAGCACGCCGACGATGTTGTCCGGCTCGTCGCGCCAGAACGGATGGCGCGTGAACGGGCTGGCGATCAGCGCCTTCAAGAGATCGCCCACCGGCATGTTGACGTCGAAGGTGCGCATCTTGGTGCGATGCACCATGATATCGGAGAGCGGCAGCTCGCTGAGATCGAGGACACCGCCGACCATGTCGCGATCGTCCTTGACCACGCCGCCTTCGCGATGCAGCAAATCGACTGCTTCGCGGATTTCTTCGTGCGCCGTCCAGGCCGCCTCGCGCGGCGACTTGCTGACGAGCCTCAGCGGAGCGATCACGCCTTTCTCGATGCCGGCGATCAACGGTCCCAGCAAGGCGGTCGACGCCTCGATGGCCGGCAAAAGCAGCAGGGCCGAGCGTTCCGGCCTGAGCGACACCATGACGCGCGGCACCGCGTCGAGCAGAATGGCAATCAGGATGCCGCCGATCGCCCAGACCGCGAGGTACGTGGGATCGCTCTCATAGGACAGCACGGCCCGCGTCGCGAAGATGGTGAGCGCCACGGTCGACACCTGCCGCGCCAGACGGATCGCCGACACAGCCCGCGCCCGTTCGGCGGTCAACTCGACGAGCCGCGCGATGCGACGGTCGCCGAGCCGCTCCATGTGATGCAGCTTGGTGCGGTTGGAGGCGAGCAACGCCGAACCGGCCGCCGACAAGACAACAGTGATCACGACGAACAGGGCGACCGGCACGCCGGCAAACACGAGATCGATGATCCCTGCGCCCTCTCCGCCCATCAGGCCTGCCCCTCGCTGAGCTTGTCGGTGAGGAAGGCCCGCACCGCCTCGGCCGGCACGTCCTTGGCGATGAAGGCGTCGCCAATGCCGCGGCTGAGGATGAAGGTCAGCGCGCCATTCTGCACCTTCTTGTCCTGGCCGATCAGCTCCATGAAGGTAGCAACCGACGGCGGTCCACCGGCAATCTCGGACAGCCGCGTCGGCAGGCCGACTTCGGCGAGATGAGCGCGAATCCGGTTCGCATCATCCGGCGACATCTGGTTGAGGCGTGCCGAAAAGTCGTGGGCAAGTACCATGCCGAGCGCCACCGCCTCGCCGTGCACCACGGTACCGTTGTAGCCGGCGGCCGTCTCGATGGCGTGGCCGAAAGTGTGGCCGAGATTGAGCAGCGCCCGGTCACCGGTCTCGAACTCGTCACGGGCGACGATGGCCGCCTTGGAGCGGCAGGAAACCGCAATCGCCTCGGCCCGCGCCGGTCCGCCGGCGAATACCTCGCGCCAGTTCCGCTCGAGCGAGGTGAAGAAATCGGCGTTGTCGATCAGGCCATACTTGACCACCTCGGCATAGCCGGCCCGGAACTCGCGCTCGGGCAGCGTATCGAGCACCTTCGTGTCGGCCAGGACCAGATCGGGCTGATGGAAAACGCCGATCAGATTCTTGCCATGACGGCTGTTGATGCCGGTCTTGCCGCCGACCGACGAATCCACCTGGGACAGCAGCGTCGTCGGCACCTGCACGAAGCGCATGCCGCGCCGCACCACGCCCGCCACGAAGCCGGCGAGATCGCCGACCACGCCGCCGCCCAGCGCCACCACCGCGTCGCCGCGCTCATAGCGGCCGCCGACCACCTGATCGACCACCTGCTCGAACACGTCGAAGCATTTGGAAGCCTCGCCTGCCGGAATGACCACGGCGCTGGCCGTGACGCCGGCACGCCTCAGCGACTTCTCGAAGGCGACGAGATGCCGGCTGGACACGTTGGAGTCCGTAATGATGCAGGCGCGCGCCTTCGGCAGCACGGCCCGGAACCACTTTCCCGCGTCGGCGGCGAGCCCCTCGCCGATCAGGATCTCGTAGGATCGCTCGCCGAGCGACACCGGTACTCGGACGACGCCGTCCGCTGCCTCTTCAACTGTCATTTTGGTTCCCGCCCGTTCCCCGGCCTTCCGCGCTGTTACGACGCGCTAGTATTCCGTCCTGCTTCTTCGACGAGCCAAGCATCCAGTGCCGACACCACGGCGTCGACCATCGCCTCATGCGGCACGTCGACCGACTGGACGGTAAGATCCGCCTCGGCATAGACCGGATAGCGCGCCTCGACCAGCGCCTTGAGTGTCCCCTCGGGATCGGCTGTTTGCAGCAACGGCCGCGTCGGCCGCCGTCGCACCCGCTCGAAGAGCAACTCCCAATCGGCCTTGAGCCAGATCGATACCCCGGCATCCCGGATCGCCGCCCGCGTCTCCTCATTCATGAAAGCGCCGCCACCGGTCGCGATGATCTGGCGCGGTTCGCGCAACAGCCGGGAAATCACCCGTCGCTCGCCCTGGCGGAAATAATCTTCGCCATGCTCGGCGAATATCTCGGAGACGCTTTTCTTGGCCGCCTCTTCGATCGCCGTGTCGGCATCGATGAAGGTCAGGCCAAGGCGGCCGGCCAGGCGTTTGCCCACCGACGTCTTGCCCGCTCCCATCATGCCCACCAGCACCACCGAACGGCGGCCGAGCAGTTCGACGATACGTGCATGGACGCTACCGCGCCGATGGGCGGCGTCGGGGTCGCGGCTGCGGCTGGTCTTGACGTCGGTCATGAGAAGTCTCATGGGTTGGGGAGGCGCTTCTGTCAAGCCGTCAGCATTGCCGAGCGACCTTGCCGGACCGGACCCCAGGGCAGAACCATGCCGACCATCACCCGCTTCCTCGGTATCCTTCTTGCGCTGGCCATCGTCGCCACAGCGGTCGTTCTGGCGCTGGCCTACCTGGTGAAGCCGGAGCCGCGCACTTTTACCGTACCGATCGATCCGTCCGTGCTATCCGGCGCCCGGCTGTTGTCGCCACCGCCGCCCGCCGTTCCTGATCCGGCAACAATCGATCCGACCGCCGGTGCCGCGCCGACCAACGAGCCGGGCAAAGCGCCATGAGCGTCGGAGACGCCACACTGATCGAGACCTACCTTGAAGCGGCCAGCATTGAGGACGCCGCCTCCGACAACACGCTGATCGCCTATCGGGCTGACCTCGACCTCTATATCGGCTTCCTCGCCGGCCGTGGCCATAGTTTGCTCGACGCGGAGACGACCGACGTCGAGGCCTTCATTGCCGGGCTCGCCGCCGAGGGCTACGCCGCCGCCACCCAGGCGCGCCGGCTGTCGGCCATCCGCCAGTTGCACAAGTTCCTCTATACAGAGGGCCGTCGCGCCGACGACCCGACGGCTCAAGTGGACCGTCCGCGCACCCGTCGCCCGCTGCCGAAGGTGCTGTCCGTTGAGGAAGTCGGACGATTGATGGATGTCGTCGCGCTTGCCGCCGCCGAGCCCCTTGACGATCAGGCCGAGGCGCTGCGCCGCGCCCGCTTCTCGGCCATGCTGGAGACACTCTATGCCTCCGGCCTGCGCGTTTCGGAGCTCGTCTCTTTGCCGGCTGGCGCCATTCGCGAGGGCACGGCCGCGATGACCGTGCGCGGCAAAGGCGCCAAGGATCGCTTGGTGCCAATCGGTGACAAGGCACGCGCTGCCGTCCTCGCCTATCGACGGCTCTTGAAGGCGAGTGGCCGCCATGCCGGCAGTCCCTTCCTGTTTCCCGCCAGCTCCGAGGCTGGGCACGTCACCCGCCAGAGCTTCGCTCGCGAGCTGAAGGATGCCGCCGCCCGGCTGGGCATATCGCCCGAGAAGGTGTCGCCGCACGTATTGCGCCACGCTTTCGCCAGCCACCTGCTGCAGAATGGCGCCGATCTCCGCGTCGTGCAGGAGCTGCTCGGCCATGCCGACATCGGGACGACCGAGATCTATACCCACGTTCTCGAGCACCGGCTCGCGGCCCTCGTTGCCGACCATCATCCCCTGTCCGAGCGCTGATCGACTTGGTATTGGCACGAAGATGACCACAGAATTGCTGGCGTTTGCGGCAATTGGCGTTGACAAGGCGATGGTTCGGAAGCCAAGTGTGCGCGGCTGCCGCACCCATGGTTGTCCCCGCGGGACAAGACGGTGGCCGGGGTACTAGAAGAGAGCCGGATGAGAAGCTATCTCGACTTTGAGAAACCCATCGCCGATCTTGAAGGCAAGGTCCAGGAACTGAAAGCCCTGGCCGATAGCGGCAATGCGCTGTCGATCGACGATGACATCGCCAAGCTCGAGACGAGCGCTGCCCAGGCACTTGCCGACATCTACACGCGTTTGACCCCCTGGCAGAAGGCGCAGGTCGCCCGCCATCCCGATCGGCCGCATGCCATTCACTACCTTGAACGGCTGATCGCCGACTGGACGCCGCTCGACGGCGACCGCAACTTCGGCGAGGACGCGGCGATCATTGCCGGTCTCGGCAGCTTTCGCGGCCGTCCCGTGGCGGTGATCGGCCAGGAAAAGGGCCACGACACCCAGACGCGCATCCGCCACAACTTCGGCATGGCGCGGCCGGAAGGCTACCGCAAGGCCATCCGCATCATGGAATTGGCCGACCGTTTCAACCTGCCGGTCATCTCGCTGGTCGACACGGCCGGTGCCTATCCCGGCATCGATGCCGAGGAACGCGGCCAGGCCGAGGCCATTGCCCGCTCGACACAGGCCTGCCTCCGGCTCGGCGTCCCCATCGTCTCGGTGGTGATCGGCGAGGGCGGCTCCGGCGGCGCCATTGCGATTGCTACCGCCAACCGCGTTTTCATGTTGGAGCATTCCATTTATTCGGTGATCTCGCCTGAAGGCGCCGCTTCCATCCTGTGGAAGGACTCGGCAAAGGCTCAGGACGCCGCGATGAACATGCGCATCACCGCCCAGGATCTCGTCCGCTTCGGCATCATCGATGGGATCATCGACGAGCCGGTCGGCGGCGCTCACCGGGCTCCCGGGCAAGTGGTCGAGGCGGTCGGCGGCGTCGTCGAGGCAGCTCTCGCCACCTTCGACGGCAAGAGCCGCGACGAGATCCGTGCCGACCGCCGCCGCAAGTTCCTGGCGATCGGTCGCGACCTCAAGGTCTGACATCGGGAGCAAAATCGCCAATTCTCGATGTCTTGCCATGAATTTCTCATCTTTCCAGTGGAAATGAGAAATTCTGGCGGCCTCGGCGAACGGACATCCCGACACATCGGCGTATTGGTTCGATCCGTCAGGCGGTAACCCTTCGGTAACCATCACCGCCGAGGATTGCTTCGTGATATGCTGTCCAGCGCCGGGGGGCAGCCGGTCGGCCCGATAGCGCCGAACGACGGCCACGGCGCTTATGAGTGAAACGGAGAGCATGACCTCGTTCTGCCCGACCCCGCCCGCCTCTGGCATTTCCATTGCTGGCCGTCTCGCGCGGCTCGCCTGCGCCCTCGGTGTCGCCGCGCTTCTCGCCGCCTGCCAAGCCGACGAGATCGGTTACGGCTATGGTCCCAAGGACCAGCGGCCGGTGTCGCCGAAGACGATCGAGCTGATGAAGAAGCTCGACATGAAGCTCTCCTCACCGGTGCTGATGCGCATCTTCAAGGAAGAGAACAAATTCGAAGTCTGGAAGATGAATGCGAGCGGCCACTACGCGCTGCTCAAGAGCTACGATATCTGCCGCTGGTCCGGCAACCTCGGCCCCAAGGTCAAGGAAGGCGACCGGCAGGCGCCGGAAGGCTTCTATCCCATCACGCCCGGCCTGATGAATCCCAAGTCGGATTGGTATCTCGCCTTCAATACCGGCTTTCCCAATGCCTACGACCGCGCCAACGGCCGTTCCGGCACGGCTTTGATGGTGCATGGCTCCTGCTCGTCGCGCGGCTGCTATGCCATGACCGACCCGCAGATCCAGGAGATCTACGCACTGGCCCGTGAAGCCTTCCGCGGCGGCCAGAAGACTTTCCAGCTGCAGGCCTTCCCGTTCCATCTCGACGGCAAGAACATGGCCAAGCACTGGAACGACTCCAACATGCCCTTCTGGAAGATGCTGAAGGAAGGCTATGACACCTTCGAGATGACCCATCTGGAACCGAAAGTGGACGTCTGCGGCCGCCAGTATGTGTTCAACGCCAACCCGGCCGAGCCGCTCGACACGGTGGCGGCCTGCCCCGCCGATCTTGGGCAGCCGAAGGAACTCATGGCCTCGCTTCAGACCAGGGCCAAGGCCGACTATGCGGAAGCCGAGGTGCTGTTCGCCAAGCTCGAGCAAGACCGAAAGGCGGAAGAGGACAAGCGCATCCAGCTGGCACTCGCCACCGAAAGGCGCAAGGCCGACGAGGAAAAGGCGAAGGCCGACGCCGAGGCGGCTCGCGTCGAAGCCGAGCGCAACCCGGGCGCCATCGCCCGTCTGCTTGGCGTCGAGCCCAACCCGGATGCCGGCATCACGGTGGGCCCGGTGATCGTACCGCCAACCGGCGCGCCCGTTCCCATCGCCGATCCGCGCGGGCCACAGATCCACGCCGTTGCAATGGCCGAGCCCGTCGAGCAGGAGCGCACCGGCGCCATCTCCCGCCTGTTTTCCTTTATGACGGGCGGCGACAAGACCGAAGCGACACCGGCGCCAACCATTCCAATGGCCACGGCCGTGCCCAGCACCACGCCGACACCGGCAATACCCAATCTCGCACGGGCCGTACCGGTGCCTGTGGCAGTCGCTGCCCCCATTCCGCCGCTGCCCGCCCGGCCGACACCAGCAGGAGCAGGTGCGGTTGCCCAACCGGCAGCCATATCGCAGGTCGCCTGCGCCGCGCCGGGCGAGGTTGTGCCGGCTGGGACACCGCCCTGTCCGTCGCTGGCTGCCGCGCCGCCTGTTGACCCGGCAACGACTGTGAAAGACAAGAGCATCCTCGATCGTATCGGCAGCTGGTTCTGAAAAGGTCGACGGCGACTGCGAAGGCGGTCGACGGCGTTTTTGTCTTCCGCTCCCGGAGGGACCGAGTTAAGCTTCCGCCATGAGCACCCTTTCGATCGACGTCCAGCGCGCCGCCGTCGAGGATGCCGCGGAAATCGCGGCGGTCCATGATGCCGCTTGGCGCTACGCCTACCGAGGCATTCTCGATGGCGTCGAACTCGAACGGATGATCGAACGGCGCGGCCCCCGTTGGTGGGCCAAAGCCATTAGCCGCAACGTCGCGATGCTGGTGGTCAAGGTGGAGGGTCGCGTTGTGGGCTACGCCACCCTGGGGCCGAGCCGCATGCGCGCCCTGCCCTTCCGCGGCGAGATCTACGAACTCTATCTGCACCCGGATATGCACGGCGTTGGCCTTGGCCGGAGACTGTTCGAGGAAGCGCGGGCGGCGCTCGCCGACATGCATCTCGATGGACTTGTGGTGCGCGTGCTCGCCGCCAACGCCGTTGGTATCGGCTTCTATGAGCGCCTGGGCGGTCAGGAGGTGGTCGGCTCCAGCGAGAAGATTGCCGGTCGCCTCGTGCCAGTCGCCGTCTACGCCTGGCCACCGGTCGGGCGCGGCTGAAATTCGGGCATCGCGCCAACCCGCCGCTGCGTGCCGCCTTGCTTTCGCCCCACCATTACGGATAAACACGTGCTGGCGAATTTGTTTCTTTTCAAGGATTAATCATGCGCATCGACGCCGTTCCCATCGGCACCAACCCGCCCGAGGACATCAACGTCATCATCGAAGTGCCGCTCGGCGGCGAACCCATCAAGTACGAGATGGATAAGGCAGCCGGCGCCATGTACGTCGACCGCTTCCTCTACACGGCGATGCATTATCCCGGAAACTATGGCTTCGTTCCCCACACCCTGTCGGACGACGGCGATCCGATCGACGTCATGGTGGTCAACACCCGCGCCATCGTCCCAGGTGCCATCATGAACTGCCGGCCGATCGGCGTCCTCAAGATGGAAGACGAGAGCGGCCATGACGAGAAGATCATCGCCGTTCCCTCCACCAAGCTGACCACGCGCTATTCCAAGATCAGGACGATCCAGGACCTGCCCGAGATCACCGTCCACCAGATCGAGCACTTCTTCGAGCACTACAAGGATCTCGAGCCCGGCAAGTGGGTGAAGGTGACCGGCTGGGGCGGCGTCGATGAAGCGGGGGAACTGATCCTCGCGGCGATTGCCAAGGGCAAGACCGGCGTCTGATTGGACATGGTGGTGGCGACCGACCCTCGGCCGCCGCCATCACTCCGGCCGGAAAACCAACGCTACGCCGTTGATGCAGTAGCGCAGACCGGTCGGCGGCGGACCGTCGTCGAACACATGGCCGAGGTGCGAGCCGCAGTTGGCGCAATGCACCTCGGTTCGTACCATGAAGTGGCTGCGATCGACCGTCGTCTCGACGGAACCCGGCTCCGGCTCGTTGAAGCTCGGCCAACCGGTACCGCTTTCGAACTTGTCGTTCGAGGCGAACAGCGGCGCATTGCATCCGGCACAATGGAAGACGCCGCGCCGTTTCTCGTAAAGCAGCGTGCAGCTACCGGGCGCCTCGGTGCCGTGGCCACGCATGATGCGATATTGCTCGTCGGTGAGCAGACGTCGCCACTCTTCGTCGGTTCGGGTGAAGGGGAACGTTTCAACGGTCATGGCGGGCTCCGGTGAGAGGTCTGGCGACAAGTCGCCCTCTACGTGGGAACCCTTAATATAGACTGCAAGTCAACGCCGGTCGACGTCCTCATCGTTCTTCTCGTCGACTGGCGGCTCGTCACTTGCCGCGCCGGTGATTTCCGCGGGCTTATCCTCAGGATCAACCCATTTGATGAGGAAAACCCAGGCGGCGTAGACGAATATGCCAGCCGTCAGCACCATCCACATCGGGTCTTTGATCACAAAGTTCTCGTAACTCGCCCACAGGCCGGTGACGACGACAAGCGCCACGCGCACCCAAAGCGGTCGATAGAACGGGTGATTCAGATCGGAAACGCGCTTCATGAGTCCTCCTGCCACCGGTCAGATCCGGTGGCGCCCTCCATCATAGCGCCAGATCCCGCATCTTCACGAGATTTAATGGAAGGCACCTTGGGAGGCAACCTTAGGATCCTGCCCGATCCACCATCGTGCCCCAGCGTTCCGCTTCACGGAGTTTTGAGGCTTTGCCGGCGCCATGCGCCTTGGGATAGCCGAATTCTGGCCGGCATTTCCGCATGCAATCTACGCAGATTTGCGTAACGCAACGGCTTTCCGCCGGGATAGGAGCCCACGCCGTGACGAAAGATCAATCCACGCTGTTTGACCACCCCGAGGGCTACGGTTCTGTCAGCCGCGCCCTTCATTGGCTGATGGCCGCGCTGTTTGCCTGGCAGTTTCTCTCGGCCATCCTGCATGCCGTTGACCGGGAAATGCCGGCCGCCCGCTTCTTCTGGTCCTGGCACATATCCGTTGGCTTCCTGTTGCTGCTGGCGGTCGTGCTGCGCGGCGCCTGGGCGCTCATCAACCTCGGCAATCGGCCAGCCCACGCCACCGGTTTTCTTGGTGCCGCTGCCCGTTTGGGGCACCTTGCGCTCTATTTGCTGATGCTGGTGGTGCCACTGCTTGCCACGCTGAGAGCCTATGGCAGCGGTCGCGGCCTTTCGGTGTTCGGCATCCAGGTTTTCGCCGGCGGCGGCGAGCGCATCCCCGCCTTGGTGGAACCGGGCAGCGCACTGCACGGCCTGCTCGGCTGGGCCCTGCTCATCCTTGTGGCTGGCCACGTCATCATGGCGCTCGCCCACACCTACCTGTGGCGCGAAGATACGCTGAGGCGCATGCTGCGCGGCCGGCCGGCGCCAATCACCAGGATCGAATAGCCTGTCCGTGCTGTTTGTCAGCTGCCAATGCGGAGGCCCGTCGCCTTGTCGAACAGATGGAAGGAGCCGGGTACCGGCTGCAGCGCCACGGCATCGTGCGGCGCGGGGCGAAGGTGCTTGTCCATGACACGGACGATGAGTTCACCGGCGGCGGTCTCGACGTGGACGTAGTATTCGGCCCCAAGCGCCTCGACCAACCGTATGCGACCAGCAAGGCCCGGAGCTCCAGCCTCGGCCAGGCGAATATCCTCCGGGCGAACGCCAAGCAGGAACGCGCCATCGAGCCCCTCCGGACGTGGACTGAGCTCGAGGCTGCCGAATGCCGGCGCCTGTCCCTGGGCCAGTTCGACCAGGTTCATTTTTGGCGAACCGAGGAAGCGGGCGACGAACAGGTTGGCCGGCCGCTCGTAGAGTTCCTCCGGTTTGCCGACCTGCATCAGATTGCCGGCATAGCCGTCTTTCAACGGCGCGAAGACGGCGATGCCGTCTCCCATGGTCATCGCTTCGGTCTGATCGTGCGTCACGTAGATCATGGTCGCGCGGATGCGTTCGCGAAGGCGCATGATCTCGCCGCGCATCGACACGCGAAGATCGGCATCGAGGTTGGACAGCGGCTCGTCGAACAGGAAAACATCGGGATGGCGGACGATTGCCCGCCCCAAGGCGACCCGTTGACGTTGGCCGCCGGACAGTTGAGCCGGCCGACGATCGAGATAGGGACCGAGGTCGAGAATGTCAGCCGCCTCCCGTACCTGTTTGGCGATCTCGGCAGCCGGTTTTCCGGCCATCTTCAGCGGGAAACCGATGTTGCCGGCAACCGTCATATGCGGATAGAGCGCGTAGCTCTGGAACACCATGGCGACGTTGCGATCCGATGGCGCGAGGCCGGCGATGGAGCGCCCACCGATCCGGATGTCACCCGACGTCGTTTCTTCAAGCCCGGCGATCATCCGGAGCGCCGTCGACTTGCCACAACCGGATGGGCCGACGAACACGATGAATTCGCCATCATCGACCCTAAGATCGAGGCCGGCAATCACACCAACCTTGCCGAAGGATTTGGCGACGGACTTGAACTCGATCTCGGCCATGGTCTTTTTCCCGGAAATCTCAAGGCAGTGAAGCGGTAAGGATCAGCCCTTGACGGCGCCGGCGGTCATTGACCGACCGATCTGGCGATACATCAAAAGGCCGAGCACGAGGGGCGGTAGCGTCGCCAGGATCATAACGGCAGCGGCGACGCCCCAGCGCACGCCACCGCCGGACGCGGCAAAGAAGAACGAGGCACCGACCGACACTGGGGTCGCGTTGTTGGTGGTCAGCATCAGGCCGAACAGGAACTCATTCCAGGAGTAGATGAAGGCCAGCACGGACGATGCGGCGACGACGTTGAGCGACATCGGCGCCACCACATAGACAAGAAGCCTGAGCGTACCGGCACCGTCGACCCGACCGGCCTCCTCGATCTCCAGCGGTAAGTCGGCGATCGACGAGGCGAACAGCACTAGGACCAGCGGCACGTTGACGAGACAGAGGATGAGGGCGAGGCCGAAGCGCGTGTCGAGCAGACCGACCTGCTGGTACATCAGGTAGATCGGAATGGCGAAGATGATCAGCGGCACGGCCCGGAGATTGACGGCCAGCGGCAGCAGCCAGCTCCGCCCGACCCCGAAGCGGGCCATGGCATAGGCCGCGGGAAAGGCCAGAAAAATGGCAAGCACCGAGCCGATCAATGAGGCCACGAGACTGTTCGTCAGGAAATGCAGGATGTCGAAGCGGTCGGCCATCGCGAATACGGCCACATAGTTGTCGAGCGTCGGCGCCTCGATGATCAGCGAGGCGTTGGTCATGATCTCCGCCTCGCTCTTCAGCGAGGTGACCAGCGTGGCGATCACCGGAAAGTTCAGGACAATGACGGCGGCGACGAACACCAGCCAGCGCAGGGCGTTGACGAGGGACTTCCTCATAGCGGCGCCTTTCTGGCCGTCAGTCCATTGATCACCCACAACACCACGAAGGAGGCGGCGAGCAACAGCATCGAGGCGGCGACGGCGAGGCCGATGTCGCCGACCTTGAAGAAGGCCTGATAGATGTAGATGCTCATCGACGTGGTGGAGCCACCGGCGCCGGGTCCGACCAGGGTGTAGAGATTGTCGAACACCCGGAAGCTGTCGATGAAGCGGAGAAAGAAGGTGATGCCGATGGCCGGCATCATCAACGGTAGGTCAATGTTGACAAACAGCCGCCGGCCGCGCGCGCCGTCCAGCGACGCCGCCTCGCGAATATCCGGCGAGACCGCCGCGTAGGATGAATGCAGGATCAGCAGGGCGAACGGCGTCCACTGCAACGTCTCGATGGTGACCAACGTCGTAAATGCCCAGTCGCGACCAAGGAAGGCTGGAAAATCACCGTACCATTCGAGGAGATAATAGGGCACCGCGCCGACGAACTCATGCAGGATCAGCCGATACATCAGACCGACCAGTGCCGGTGCCACCATCATCGGCAGCATCAGAAGGGCAATCAGCCAGGGCCGTTTGGCAAACAACGGCGCCAGGAACACGGCAAGCCCGAGACCGGCAACCACCTGAATGACGGCAACGATCAGCCCGAAGCGTAACGAGAACCAGGCGGCGGCCCAGAACTCCGGATCGGCCATCGCCTTGGCATAGTTGGAAAAGCCAATCAGCTCGGGCGCCCGGATGTTTTCGAAGCCGACGCGAGAGACCGAGTAGATGATGTCGAGAACGAGCGGGAACCCCAGAAGGGCGATCAGGAAGGCCGTGAGCGGGGCGATCAGAAGACGCCCCTCGAAACGGGAAGTCCGCGGCATACGGGTCTCGTCCTCCGAAGGTCGATAACGTCGGAAAGCCGCCCGCGCGCCGGCCGGGGGGATCGGCGCGCGGGATAGCGGCGCTGCTGGCTCAACGAAACTACCGCATCCGCCAGGGGTGGGACAGCGGCGGTCAGGCCGCCGCCGTCCGGACGGTCAGGGCTTCAGGAGCTCGGCCATGCCGCTCTTCGTCGCAGTGAGCGCGTCGTCGAGCGACTTGCCGCCGGACCAGTAGGCCGTGAACTCCTTGGCCTGCAGCTCGTAGACCTGCAATGCCTTGGCCGCCGTGCCGCCGTGCATGACGAAGCCGTAGGAACCGGCATATTGGCCGAGCTTGACGAGGTCGGGCCGCTCGGTGCTAACCTTGGCCACCACGGCGTCGCTGAGCGCCGGCGAACCGCCGGCCTTCGCGTAGATCACCATGGCGTCCGGCGTGCCCAGCCAGTTCAGGAACTTGACGGCCCCGTCCTTGTTCTTGGAAGCCTTGTTGATACCAAGGCCGAGGCCGTGGATATGGGTGAAGCGCCCCTCCGGCCCGGCGGGCGGCGCCACGGTGCCGATCTTGCCGGCCACGGCCGGTGTCTTGTCCTTGTTGTCGAGATCACCGAAGGCGGCGTTCCATTGCAGCATGGTCGCCGCCTGACCGGCGCCAAAGGCGGCGTTGGCCTCGGCAAACTCGTAAGTCGTGGAATCCTTGGGCGAGGTGCCGTCGTCGTAGAGCTTCTTGTAGATGTCGAGCGCCGTGCGGTAGGCGGGGCTGTCGACGGTGATCTCACCCTTGTCGTTCATCCAGTCGCCGCCTTGGGCGCGCGCCACCGATTGCCAGACCATCATGTTGAACAGCAGATTCTTCATCTGAAGGACCGTGCCGTAGCGGGTCGGGCTGTCAGCGTTGATCGACTTGGTAAAGAACAGTGCCGTCGCCATCCAGTCGTCCCAGGTCCAGGCGTCCGGGTCCTTGGGCTCGAGCTTCTTGCCGAGATACTTCTCGGAGATCTCGCCGTATTTGGCTTTCCAGTCGGCGTCAGCGAGCAGCTTCTCGATCAGGTCGGTGCGGTAGTACATGAAGTGCAGCGACAGGTCGGTCGGGATGCCGTACTGCTTGCCATCATATTGCATGGTGGCCAGCACCTTCTCGGGGAAGGTCGCCTTGGACGCGTCCGGCAGGGTGATCGGGTCCATGAACGGCGTGTAGCGGCCGAGCGCGTAGGTCGCGAGCAAGTTGACGTCGAAGTCGGTCGAGCCGGCGGCAAGGTCGGCGGCCAGCTTGTCAAAAAAGCCATCGCGATTGAAGAAAATCAGCTTCACCTTGTCGGCATCGGATGCCGTGGCGTTGTAGGCATCGGCCGCCTTGCGCAGACCGGCTTCCTCAGGTCCGCCCGGCCATCCGAGCACGGTCACCTCGGCCATCGCCCCGGTTACTCCCAGCGCCGCAAACAGAGCAGCACTGGTCAGAAGGGTTTTCAGTCGCGTCATTTGTGTCCCCTTGGATTTTATAATGTGCGACGGGCGAGATCGGCGGCGCCGATCACGCCAGCGGATTTTCCGAGAGCCGCGGCGCGGATCTCGGGCTTCAGGTGTGGCGGCAGATGCGCCAGCCGCGCTTCGAGGCGCTCGCGGTAGCCACCGGCAAGGCCGACGCCACCGCCTACGACCATGACGGCCGGATCGAACAGCAGTTGCAGGTTCTGAAGGAGTCGCGCGACCACATCGACTGAGCGGCCGACGACGGCGGACGCCCAAGCCTCGCCGCCCGCAGCAGCAGCAAAAACGGCCGGCGCATCAACGGCATGACCGAGTGCTGTGGCCGCGTCGGCCAGGAAGCGGCCACTCGCCAGCGTTTCGAGCGGGACGCCCGTCGTTTCCTGAGTGAGGCCGACCGAGCCGGCGACACCACCCCGGCCGGTGAGCAACCGACCGCCGATGACGGCGCCGCCGCCGATACCGGTGGAAACGGTCACGAACAGCAGATCGCGACCAGCGCCGGCGCCAAAACGGTATTCGCCCCAGGCGGCGGCCTGAGCGTCGTTATGGAGCACCACTGGTTGACCGAAGCGGCTCATCAGTGCGTCGGCCAGTGGATAACCTGTGGATACCGGTAGGGTACCCGGATTGAGCGCCGACCAGCGGCCGCCATGCACGACACCGGTTACCGCGCCACCAATGGCGCCATAACGGCCGCGCCAGGGGGCGGCCAGTTCGGCAATGGCATCGCACCAGTCAGCGGGGTCAAGGTGGCGATCGGTCGTCCGCTCACTCACTTCGACGATACGATCGCCCTCCACCAGCGCCACCAGTGTCTTGGTACCCCCGAGATCGAAGGCAAGCGTCGGCTGGGCGGATGCCGCGCGCGCCGCGCCGATGGCATCGGCGAACCAATGGGTGATGTGCTCGGGACGGGTGATGGCCGAACCGACGACGACGCCGTGAGCCCCGAGCCGAATCGCCTCGGCCGCCTGCTCAGGCACGCGAATACGCCCCTCGGCGATCACCGGCCGCCCGAGCCGGACGGCGGCGGCGAGTAATTGGAAATCGGGATCGGACGGCTCCGGGCCACCGGTGTAGCCGGACATGGTTGTCCCAACGACATCGACGCCCAGCGCCACCGCCGCCTTGGCTTCCTCGATATTCGAGAGGTCGGCCATGGCGAGCTTGCCATGGGCATGCACCGCCTTACAGAGGTCGGCAACGGCAACCGGCCGGACGCGGTCGGTCGCGTCGAAAGCGATGATGTCAGCACCGGCTTCGGCCAGCGCCGCGACATCGTCGAGGAAGGGGGTGATGCGGATCGGCGAGGTATCCAGGTCGCGCTTGATGAGGCCGATGATCGGCGCGTCGGTCGCCGCCCTGACGGCCTTGAGATTGGCGATCCCCTCGATGCGAAGACCACGACCACCGGAGGCCAGCGCTGCTAGCGCAAAACCCACCACCTGATCGGGATGGTCGAGCGGCCCCTCAGGCACCGGCTGACAGGAAACGACGAGCGATGAGGCAAAGCGCTGAAGGCAGTCGGACACGGTTTCCTCGCTGCTGTTCACTAGAGATAGTGGTAGCAGCGTAGAGACCAGTTAGCAACCAGTTTGGACTAAAGGCCTATAATTTGCTCAACTGGTATCAAAGTGATCACGCACCGTCCTGAGCGCGCAGCTCAACCAGGAAGTCGTAGCGTTCACCGCAGTAATAGGTGCGGGTGAACTCCACCGGCGTGCCATCGGCGGTGAAGCAGCGACGTTCGGCGACCAGAAGCGGCGCGCCAATCTCGAGGTGCAGCAGACGGCCGTCTTCGGCACCAGCCACGGCGGCGCGCAGGCGCTGCAACGCCCTGACGGGTCGGCGATGCCGTTCGGCGAGCACGTCATAGAGCGAGCCGGTAACCACCTCGGGATCGTCGAGCACGTCGGCCGGCACCACCGCATGTTCGATGGCCATCGGCATGCCGTCGCCCGTCCTGAGACGCTTCAGGCGACAGACGCGGGCGCCCACCGAAAGATGCAAAGCCATGATTTCCGCCGGTGAGGCAGCTCCCACCTCGCGGCTGATCCAGGTCATGCCCGGTTCGATACCGCGCGAACGCATGTCTTCGGAAAAGGAGGTGAGCGCTGACAACGGCTTTTCCACACGCTCGGCGACGGCGGTGCGGGCGCCATGACGGCGAATCAGCACGCCATCGCCGACCAGCCCTTCGATTGCCTTGCGCACCGAGGTGCGAGAAACGTCGATGGCCTCGGCGAAATCTCGCTCGCCCGGCAGGACATCGCCTGTGCCGAGCACCCCCTCGGTGATCGCTTGCCGTAGCGCCACTGCAAGGTCACGATAGATGACGCCACTCGTATGCCGACCGAGGGCGCCGCGAAGAAAAACGATGAGCGAGGATTGGCTTGGCGCTGAGTCTGACATGATCGACGGGTTATCGCGATTGGGTCCGCCCGATGTAGCAGTTCGCAACCGAAAGAGAAACAAGGTGAGAGTTTCGCGAACGGTGCCAGTTGCCCGGGTCGAGAATACCCACGGACAGGCACGCACAGCGATCGCGCAAAGAAAAAATTGGTGCCCCAGGCCGGACTCGAACCAGCACGCCCTCGCGAGCAACAGATTTTGAGTCTGCCGCGTCTACCATTTCGCCACTGGGGCAGCGGAGGCGGAATATATCGGTCGGCGGTTGGCCGTCAACGGGCGATTGGAGAAAGATCGATTTCCGAAGAGCTTTTTGCAGAGGCGGTCGTGCTTAAGACGACGGAAAGGTCCGCTGGGTAATGTTCGTTGATCATTTGCCAGGAAACCGACCATGCCCATGCGACCGTCCCCAGCCTCTCCGTCCGCCGGTTCCGGTGGCGCCCAGGCGATCATTGGCGGCCGTCGCCTCGTCGGTCATCTTCTCGGGCGCCGCAGGTCTGTTCCTGCGTCTGACAGCAGCAGCAGCGATGCAACCGCCAGCGAAGTCCGTCCGGTGGCGCTTGTTGTCGATGACAGCCCGATCGCGCGCATGCTGATATCGAGCATCCTCCAATCCTTCGAGGTCGACGTCTTTGAGGCCGGTGGTAGCGTCGAAGCGCAGGCCGTCGTCGCCACCTGCCGGCCGGACGTGGTGATCGTCGATTGGACGCTGCGCGCCGAGACCGCGGCCGACGTGCTCGACGCGCTCGAAACCCGTTTCGTCGGTGGGCTGCCTCCGGTCGTCATGATAAGTGCCTCGGCGCGTATGCCTGGCGACTTGCGCGCCACGGCAACGCTGCGCAAACCCTTCACGCCGCGCGAACTCTATGCAGCGCTCGCGACGGCCTTTTCGGGCAAGGGGGATGGCGTCGCCGAGGCCTGAGCCGACCGGGCAGCGCCTTTTTCGCCTATCTGATCGTCAGGCTCGTTGACGGCGCCAAGCCGCCGGTGGCGCCCATCAGCGTACCGTCGGCGGTAACCACCGGGGGGTGGGCGAAGATCAGGCACCAGAACACCTTGTACTTGGAGTTCGGGTTGTAGGCCGTGGCGATGCCCATAAGGTTCATCTCCGGGTCCTTCATGCCGCGATCATGCGGTGGCGACTGTCGCCAGCCGGAGAAGGCCTCGGCCAGCGTGTGATAGCCGGCCGCGACATTCTCGCCGGCGTTGGCGAACTGATACCCATAGCTCTTGAGACGGGTGCCGAGCAGCGAATGGCCGTCGACGTCGTGGCCCATCTTGTCGGCCGCCGCCATCTTTTTCGCATAGTCCTGGGCGATGCGGCTGAGCTGCGGATCGAGCGCCAGCGGCGCGATTCCCGATTGGGCGCGATACTGATTGAGCATGGACAGCGCCTTGTTCTCGTCGACATGCGCCGTCGGCGAGGCGAGATCGTCATAGAAGGTCGGCTTGGGCGGCGGTGGCGGCGCGCTCTGACAGGCGGCGAGAAAGAGCACCGCGAGAAGCGGCAAAAGGGCGAAGGCGCGTCCGGACACGGGAAATCTCCATGAAGGCTCGATCGGCTGAGCCGACCGGCAGGGTGGATTTGCCACCAAGAACACGAACGGGTGGTTAAATTTCGGCAAACTTTGACGGCAACTGACAGCGGCGATTGCCCTCGCTTTCGCCGTTCTGGGCATGCTAGGCTGAAACTCCTCCGCAATTGTCCGTAGAGAGGTCAGCCTTGTCCGCCCTTGAAGAGATCGCCGCCATCGCCGGGGAAGCCGTGCTCTGGCGCCGCGATCTGCATCGCCGTCCCGAACTGCTCTATGCCCTCGACGAGACTTCCGCCTTCGTGGCCCAAAAGCTCGGCTCTTTCGGCCTTGACGAAGTTGTGACCGGCGTTGGCGGCAGCGGCGTCGTCGGCGTACTCCGGGGGCGGCCGGGCAACCGCGCCGTGGCGCTACGCGCCGACATGGACGCGCTGCCCATCGAAGAGATCACCGGCGCGCCCTGGGCTTCCGAGAACCCCGGCGCCATGCATGCCTGCGGCCACGATGGCCACACCGCGACGCTGCTTGCCGCCGCCCGCCGCCTCGCCGCCGACCGTGACTTCGCCGGCACCGTCGTCTTCGTCTTCCAGCCCGCCGAAGAAGGAGGCGCCGGCGCCCGGGCGATGATCGACGACGGCCTGTTCGACCGATTCCCCGTCGACGAGATCTTCGGCATCCACAACCTGCCGGGCCTGCCGGTCGGTCGCTTCGCCGTGCGATCCGGCGCCATCATGGCCTCGACGGACCGTTTCTATATCGACATCCTCGGTCGGGGCGGGCATGCGGCTCGTCCGCACGAGACGATCGACCCCATTCTCGTCGGCGCCCAACTGGTCACCGCCCTCCAGTCGATCGTGGCGCGCAACACCGACCCGCTCGCTTCGGGCGTTGTATCGGTCACCACCTTTCACGCCGGCAACACCGACAATGTCATTCCGCAGACCGCTCGCCTCTCCGGCACCGTCCGCGCACTCGATGAGAAGGTCCGCGCCGCACTCGAAGCGTCGGTTAGCCGCATCGCCACGGCGGTCGCGAGCACCTTTGGCGCCGAAGCGCGCGTCGCCTACGAGCGTGGTTATCCTGTAACGGTCAACCACACTTCGGCAGCTGCACGGGTCGGCGACGTCGTTGAAGAGCTACTCGGCAGCAGCGCCATCGATCGAGCCGGAGCGCCGCTGATGGCCGCCGAGGATTTCTCCTACTACCTCGAGCGCGTGCCGGGGGCCTATTTCTTCATGGGCAACGGTCCGTCGGCCGGCCTGCATCATCCGGCCTATGATTTCGCCGACGAAGCTATCGCACCCGGCGCTGCCGTCTGGAGCGCCTTGGCCAAGGCCAGCCTTGCCGCGATCGACTGATCGCAAAAGCTCGGACTTAAGGCTTTGGGAACCGGAGCCTTCTACCTTGTCCGAGCGGCCAATGTGGTCGCGCGGAGGAAACGATGCTCCGTCTGCTGGGATTGGTACTGGCCGCGACGGTGGCGATCGGTTTCTTCGCGCCGGAGTTGCAACGACTTGCCGACATGTCGCCGGCGAACGAAGCGCCGAAGCCGGTTGCAACGCCAAAGCCGGCGGTCATGCTGGGTCGGGTGGAGATTGCCGCCGATAGTCGCGGCCACTTTATTCTCACCGGTCGCGTCAACGGCCGGCCGCTGACCATGCTCGCCGACACAGGCGCGACGCTGGTCGCGCTGCGGGCCTCCGACGCAAAGGCCGCCGGCCTCATCGTTCTGCCGGGCGACTACACCGCGAAAGTATCGACCGCCGGTGGTGTTACCGAAGCCGCGCGCGTGCGCGTCCGGGAGATTGAAATCGGCGACATCCGTGTGACCGATGTCGACGCCCTCGTGCTGCCCGACAATCGGCTCGCCACCAACCTGCTTGGCATGAGTTTTCTCGGCCGCCTCAAGGCCTTCTCCATCGAGAACAGGCGTCTTGTGCTGAGCCAGTAGACCGGTGACGCGCCGGAGAGGCCTCATTGCGCCGTCTTCGACTTCATCGTCGTCTGCATGCGTTCGGCGGCGCCGCGCAGAACAACACGCACGACAACCGTTCCGTTGTCGTCTTTCTCCACTTCGGGGAGCTGGCCATCGACGCGAGCAACCGCGGCTTTGAGGGCAGCGAGCGCCAGATTGGTATCGGCAACGCAGGCGCCCTTGGTCCCGCCGCTGGCGGCGCGCGCTTGCACCTGCAAAACGGCGGTTTCAAAGTCGATGCCTCGAATGTCGATCCGCATATCGATCGGCAGGCTACCAACCTGCGTATACGCCACGAAGGCGGCAAAGCGCGCAACTGCGCGAAGGTTTTCCGCACCGCCGGCCAGTTCCGGATCTTCACCCTCGACCTCGGAAGCCTGCACGGCCTTCGCTTCGGCCGCCGTGTCGAGCCATTCGCGCACGAAGGAGGTGATCTGCAGGTGGTCATGGCTCTTCTTGCCACCGCCCATCAGCGCAAGACAGGCCTCCAGCATCTGCTTGTATTCAAAGGTTCTCGTCGTGGCCTTGGCAACGTCTTCCATACCGGCCTTGAGCGCCGCCTCCGCTGCGACACGCCCACCATAGAGCGAACTGATATCGACGCCGACCAGAACGTTCACCGGCGCCCGGGTTTCCGCTCCGAGTACCAGCGAAGCTATGAGCGCCTGCTTCGGCCCGTTGGGCGTTGGAAATTCCACCGGCCGGATACCGCTCTTATAGATATCGACATAGGCCTTTAGGCCGTGACGCGCTCCGCTCGCAACGTCGCGCAACATGAGCGGCGAGACTTCATTGGTCCTGAGGATGTCGCGTCCGAACAGGCGTGCGCAGGAAGGATTGGCGAAGAAGGGATGGCCGTCACCATTGATCTGCAGCACCGCGAAGGGCGACGACTCGATAATCGTGTCGGCCACCATGACGCGGGTCCGCCAAACGTCGGCCAGCATCGACCGCAAGCACTCGAAGGCGAAGGTCAGTCTGCCAACCTCACCGCCCCACGCCCTGAGCGGTTGGGTGCGATCCGCCGCGGCGGGATCCTGCAACATGGCCTCGACCACTGCCCGGACGCGATGCAACGGCCACCAGACCATCAGCATCATGACCATCTCGGTAATCGCCGCCGCCGCCGCTCCCCCGCCAAGCGCTATGATAACTGCCCGGTCGTCGCGAATGGTTTCGAGACTGCCGATCTCGCCAACGTCGACGCGCAGGAAGATGTGGAATGGGGTGAGTGAAGCCTCCGGCGGATAATAGAAATCAGCCTTGCTGCTGCCGGCCGGCCGAAACACGGTGTGCCCGGTACGCATGACCGAGTTGAAGCTCGCCTCAATGTGCTCGCCGAAAACCTGCTGTTCATGTCCGGAGCCATCGTAGAGAACGCCGCCCCTGATGGCACCGATCACCACCAGCCGTTCGGCCACGCGGGTAATTTCGTCAGCTTTGTTCTGAAAGCGAGGGTCGATCGCCGCCGAAAGAATCTTGCCGACGTCGGCGTACCGCCGCTCAAGGTAGTGTTCATCGTCCTGATCGCGCACGAAGGTGGTGATCGAGAGGAGAGCAACGAGTACGGCACCGAAGGCGAACACCGACGGTCTTAGAATCGTGGAGATGTGGAACGCCGGGGATGCCACGGGATTCAGTCTCTCGGGAAGGGCGCCAGACCGTACTTGCAGGCACTTTATCAGGTCCGTCTTGCCGGCTCGTTAACTGTCATCTCCGCTTTTGGCTGGCGCGACTTCGTCCCGGAAACCCGATCCCTCTCCCTGATTAGCCGGTGAAAGCGATCGTCGTTCCTTGCCGCGGCTTCAGGTAGAAGATGTGACTGAGATTATAGACCGAGCTGCCGGTGATGCTTTGCATGATGCTGGCGAAAGGAGAATTGTAGGCATAGGTGACCCGGCCGACCACCACCTCGTCGCCAACCGAGGCAATGGCGCTGGGCACCTTCAGCCCGCTGGGCGGCGCCGCCTTTGCCGTCGCGGCGGTGTCGTGTCGTGCCTTCGACCAGGCGACGGTCTGCCCGGACGACGTGACGTCGACGACGACGACCACCACCTTGGCCACAGAGGAATCATACGGCTCGAGGATGGCTGTTGTCGCGTCGAAGATGCTGTTCATCAAGGTCGTGCTGACCGAAGTCTGCTGGGCGACAAGATCTGAAATGGTGCTGGCGGCCCGACTGACCTTGCGGTCAAGGATGAGAGCCGTCGTCAGTTCGCCGCAACCGGCGTAGATCACCAGCATCAGCGGCAGGATCAGCGCAAACTCAACAGCGGACACGCCGCCGCGTTCCACCACAAAGCGCCGGACGAGCCGGATAAACCTCCTCGTCATCGCAGGGAGCCGGTCTACCATGGGAAGGGTTCCGTCTGGAAAGCAACGACGGCGCCGAGCAACTGGTCGCCGCTAGCTAGCCTGGGGGTACTTCGCGTCAGCAAATTGAACATGACGGGCCAAGCGTAGAAGGTGCGAACCACGATGATCTCGCTTTTATTGCCATTTGTATAATTTGTCGACGTAATGTTCCCATCTTTATCTAGCGGACTGGTCGGCGCATAAGCCCCAAAACTCGAATAAGACTGAACGTCGACATAAAGTCGTGCGTCACAATCAACAAGATTGATCATACCGGCGCAGACTTTGTCTTTGAACAGCTTTTGGCTGAGTGATTGCGCCTTGGCCTCGCCCGTTCGGATCAGACGCGATGCCGACACCGTCGCCGTATCGAGCACCTGACCGACGAAGAACATCAAGGCCATCTCGAGAATGGCGAACAGCAGCAGGAAGAATGGAATTGAGACGATGGCAAATTCCATGGCCACCGCGCCGCGGCGGTCATCAAGCAGCCGCATGTGTGGCGACACCTCGCCGGCCGCGACGGCCGGGCGGGAACGGTGAAGGGGCCAGGGCAAGCGCAATGAAACTTCTCCCCGCGGCGATTTGGCTCGCAAGGTCAAGTTTGCCTGGAACACCTTACCAAGCGGTGTAGCCGGCCGCACACTATTGACTATTCGGCGCGGCCGGAACTGAAGCGTTCGGAGTACCGCTGCCCGCAGTGCCACCGGTCGAGGCGGTGGTCGTGCTGCCGCTGCCGGCGCCGTTATGCTGGGCGACTTGGCCGAGAATGCCCCCGAAATGTTCGGAGTCATCGCCGGGCACGGCGGCGGGCTGGCATTCCGGCAGGCAGCTCAAAGACTGCCGTTTTGCTCCCTTGTAGACCGTAACGAAGTTTTCCGACGCCGCGAGCACGGCGAGTTGCACGTCGGTGATGGTCTCGCCTTGCTCGTCGAGCACGATGAGGTTGGTCTGGCCGTAGGCACGCCCGGTGACGATAAGCGTCTGTGAGTCTTGCAGCGTTGCGTCGGCGATCGATGGATTACCGATGACGATCGTGCTGGCCGGAGCCGCCAGTCGATAGATCTTGGCCTGGTCGAGTTCGACCTTCACCATATCGGCGGCACGGCCAGAAGTCGCCATGAGGGCGATGGGGCCAGCGAGAACCACGGCCAGCAACGCCGAACGAACAAGCCTCTTGGACATGGGGCGCTCCGGTAACCATCTATTCACTGCGATCATCCCCGAAGTTGGTAAACAAAGCGCCAACGCCCTTGCGCTTCCCCGCGTTCCAGTTTCGCGAAGGGATTACTGGGCCAGAATGGCTTTCAAACTGACCACGTCGGCAAGCGCCGTTTCCTGGGAGAAAAGGCGGTTTATGGCCCCGGCGGCCTTCAATGCCGATTTATCGCCACGTAAAGGAAGAGTTTTTTGCCTACGCGTTCAGTTAACTTTAACCATCTAACAACTTCTGCCGATAGGGCCGAGTTTCACTGATCGCCTTAACTCGGTGGAAACAGCTCACGGCCTAAATTGACCCCGGTTCAGACGGGTCAGGCGAAATTAGACCTTCGAACCTGTGCTGTCAGATAAGTGAGCTTAGGAGTACCCCAAATGAAGGCTCTCGTTTCGCGTTTCCTGAAGGACGAGTCCGGCGCCACCGCCATCGAATACGGCCTGATCGCCTCGCTGATCGCCGTTGCTATCATTTCTGCCGCCGGCCTCCTTGGCAACAACATTGCCGCTAGCTTCAACTCGATTGCCGGCAAGATGCAGAACGCTACCTGAGATCCAGCCGAAAATTCTGCGTGACTGCTTTCGACCGAAAGTCGAAGACGAGGCAGAATGTGTTGCTCTGGCACGGATGTGCTGGAATCAACTGCGCAAGGGGAGGCCGCCCTGGCCTCCCCTTACGCTTTTTAGATGATCAGAACTTACTATTCAGACGCCGTTTACCCAGCACCGCTAGCGTCGGTCGCCGTCACTCCCTCCGGAAGACACGCGGAGAAAAGTCGTCATGCTCATCCTGGCAGCCCTTCTCACGGCGGTCTTCCCAGTCGTGGTCACGGTTTCCGCCTGCTACGATCTCCTGACGATGCAGATTCCCAACCGCTTTCCAGCCGCGCTTGCGATCACGTTTCTGGTGCTGGCACCTCTGTCCGGCCTGACGCTCCCCACGATTGGCATCCATCTCCTCGTCGGCTTGGCTCTCCTTGCCGGCACCTTCGCTCTCTTTGCCTTCGGCTTTCTGGGTGGTGGCGATGCCAAGCTCGCATCGGCCATCGCGCTCTGGCTCGGCATTGAACAGGCTCTGCCTTTCCTGGTGCTGACCGCCCTGTTCGGCGGCGCGCTGTCACTCGTCGTGCTGGCCTTCCGTTCGATACCGCTCCCAGGTTTCCTGCTCGGCTGGCCTCCAGCGTGGCGTCTGCACGAAAAGGGCGCCGGCGTTCCCTACGGCGTGGCACTCGCTGCGGCCACGCTCGTCGTTTTTCCCGATACGCAGTGGTTCGTCATCCTCGCCAAGATATGAGCCGGCTGCGGCCCCCAATTCCTGACGATTCCTGAACGGATGCGACAAACCGACACGATTTCCAACACCTTATTAACCATAAATTCAGCGTTACCCCGTGTACTTGGACGTTGAGTGGAACGCTCGTCCTAGGTCACGAGGCAACATCATGCGCCCGATCCAATTGGTCATCCTGCTCGTCGCCGTCGGCGCTGCCGCCGGTGCCGGCCTCATAGCGACCCGGATCGGCACGCGTGCACCGGAAGCGTCTCAGGAGGTCGCCACTCAGCCGGCAGCGCCTCCCATGGACCTCGAAGACGTACTCGTCGCCGCCAAGGATATCGGCATCGGCAAGACTGTCGATGCAGAGAACCTCGTCTGGAAACCTTGGCCGAAGGACGGGCTCAATGACGGCTATATTCAGCGGACGGGCGAGCCGGATGCCGTCACCAATCTGAAAGGCATGCTGGCGCGCAGCCCCATCCTGGCCGGTGAGCCGATCCGCAAGGCCAAGCTGGTGCGATCCGACCGCGGCTTCCTCGCCGCCGTGCTGCCCGAAGGCATGCGGGCCGTGGCAGTCCGTGTCAACGCCGCCTCGACAGCCGGCGGCTTCATCCTGCCGGAGGACCGCGTCGACATCCTGCTGGTGCGCCAGAAGGAGGCCAACGAAGCGGTGGCTGAAACCATCCTGACCGACGTGAGAGTGCTCGCCATCGATCAGTCGGTGCAGCAGACCGGCGACGACAAGCAGCCATCGATGGTGGCGCAGAACACCGCAACGCTGGAGCTTACGCCCGACCAGACCGAGCTTATCACCCAGGCTCAGCAGATCGGCTCGATCTCATTGGCACTGCGCCCTCTGGTCGACAGCGGCCAGCCCGCCGCTCGCCAGCGCAAACCCACCGGCGTCGCCGTCGTGAAATTCGGTGTCGTCTCCCGCGTCACGGCTCAGCAAGCGCCATGAACCAAGCGTCCCGACCGATCGCAAACTCAGGAAACCCGGTCATGAACCGCTGCCTAGCGCTGATACTTCCCTTCGCGGGTCTGCTTGCCGCCGGCCTCGCGCTCACTCCTGAGCCAGCGCGGGCTGCCGATCCCGCCGCCCTCAGCTCGGTCGCCGACATCGAGGGACGGGTGATCAATCTCGGCCTCAACAAGTCCATGGTCATCGACCTGCCCGAGGACATCCGCGACGTTCTGGTGTCCAACCCGGCGATCGCCGATGCCGTGGTCCGCAACAATCGCAAAATCTATCTGATCGGCATGAGCGTCGGCGAGGCCAACGTCTTCCTGTTCGGCGCCGGCAATCGCCAGATTGCGCATTTTGAACTGGTCATCGGCCGCGACACCGTCGGCCTCGAAAGCATGCTTGCCGACGTGGTTCCCGGCTCGCACATCAAGGCGCAGTCGCTTGGTGATTCACTGGTGCTGTCGGGCACCGTCACCTCGGCGGAAGCAGCGGCCATGGCAGCCAACATTGCTGCCAAATTCGTTGGCTCTGCCGACAAGATCGTCAACTCGATCACGGTCTCCGGCTCGGATCAGGTCAATCTACGCGTCGTCATCGCCGAGGTGGAAAAGAATACGGTCAGGAAACTCGGCATCGACATGGCCGGCGCGGTGGGGGCGGTCGCCGCCGCCAGTTCTCCGGCCAATCTCACGTCCAATCTGGCCGGGTTGTCGTCCGATTCCACAAAGCTGTTCGGTATTGGCGACACGAGCACCAGCTCGGCGCTTAACATTTCTTCCGACCATTTCACGGCGATGATCAATGCCCTGAAGACCCAGGGCGTCGTGCGCACGCTGGCGGAACCGAACGTCACCGCCATTTCCGGCCAGCCGGCCAAGGTAGTCGTCGGCGGCGAGATTCCCTACACGTTGGTCAGCAACAACGGCAACACCATCAACTTCAAGGAATACGGCGTGATTCTGAAGTTCACGCCGGTAGTGCTGAGTTCCGGCCGCATCAGCCTCAACATCAATACCGAGGTGAGCGATATCGACACCTCCTACGGAACCGACACGCCGGCCATCAAGAAGCGCGGCGCCGAAACCACCGTCGAGGTTCCTTCCGGTGGTGCTATCGCCATCGGTGGCCTCCTGCGTGACAACATCTCCAAGTCCATCAACGGCACACCTGGGTTGTCCGACCTGCCGATTCTCGGCGCACTGTTCAAGAGCGAGGCCTACCAGCGCCAACAGACCGAACTGGTGGTCTTCGTGACGCCATACCTCGTCAAGCCCGTTGCAACCTCGGCCATCACGCGCCCCGACCAAAACCTCAACTTCCAGGCCGATGCCCAGAGCTACTTCCTAAATCAGATCAATCGCATCTACCGCGTCAATGGTGCCGCTTCCGGTTCATACCAGGGCCGCTACGGCTTCTCCTATGATTAAGCCGGCGCACTGGAGGAGTGCCATGCAGGCCATGAATCCGCTTACCTGCTCCGAAAGGCAGCCGCGTCGGTCAGCAAAGCCGATAGCGGTCGCTATGGCGCTCGCGCTGGCCGCCTGCAATCAGCAGGGTCAGACGTTGACGGACGGCTTGCCGCCCGACGGTTATCGTAGCGCTTATCCGATCACCGTCACCGAGGCACCTCAGACGCTGGACATCCCGGTCGGTACCGGCACGGGAGGGCTTTCACCCGACCTCAGAGCCGTAGTCGCCGATTTTGGCGCCGACGCTGCGCGGAACGCCACCGGCCCGGTAGTGGTGATGACACCAGCCGGGTCGATCAATCAGGCGGCCGCCGACTATCTCGCTCGTCAGATCCGAACCGTCCTCAGGCAATCGGGCGTGGCCGCGGCCTATCTGAGAAGCCAGACCTACGCCGTCGCCGATCCACGCGTTCCCGCGCCGATCCGGCTTGGCTTTGCCCGCATCAAAGCGGTGAGCCCTCCCTGTGGCCGCTGGACGGCCGACGCCCTGCCGGACAACCAAAAGGGCGACGATGGCGCAGAGTTCGGTTGCTCTACCCAAGCCAATCTCGCCGCCATGGTGGAGAATCCGAACGATCTGCTGATCCCTCGATCCGAAACGCCCGTGCGTGGCTGGCAGCGCTGGGAAATGTTGCAGAAGGCTGCCAAGGGATCGAGTCCGTCGGCCAGCTATCCGACTTCGACTTTCTAGGAACCGAAGGCTATGACCACCGACGATCCGCTCGTCCCTCCCTCCTCCGGCCGGCCCACCGACACCGAAGGGCTCAAGCCCGTGCCGCGCATCTCCATCCAGGCGTTCTGCGAGACGCCAGGGGTCGCCGACGTGCTGGAGCAGGCGGCAACCGATCGCCACATGGCGAAAGCGCACGTCAAGGTGCATCAGGGCGGCGTCGCGGCCGCTTTGGATTTCTACACCGCCGCGCCGACGCCGAACCTGCTCTTCGTCGAGACGCGCGAACGGCGCGAGCGAGTGCTCGAACAGGTCGACCAGTTGGCCACCGTCTGTGATGCCGGCACCAAGGTGGTGCTGATCGGCCATCACAACGACATCGCCCTTTATCGCGACCTGATGCGCCGCGGCGTTTCGGAATATATGGTCGCGCCCTTCGATCTCTATGACGTCATCCGCGAGATCGGCGAAATCTATCTTTCGCCCGATGTGAAACCGGTGGGACGAACCATCGCCTTCATTGGAGCCCGGGGTGGTGCCGGCTCGTCGACAATCGCCCATAACGTCGCCTTCGCGCTGTCGCGCGGCTTCGAGGGTGGGGTCGTTCTGGCCGATCTGGACTTGCCCTTCGGCACCGCAAGTCTCGATTTCAATCAGGAGCCGCCGCAGACGCTGGCCGATGCGCTCGCCGCCGGCGAGCGGGTGGACGATGTTTTCCTCGACCGGTTGCTCTCCAAATGCGCCAGCAACCTCAGCTTGCTCGCTGCCCCGGCCACCCTCGATCGTGCCTTTGACCATGACGAGATGGCCTTCGATCCGATCATCGACGCCGCCCGCATCGGCGCCCCAGCGATCATCCTCGACCTGCCGCATCTCTGGACGGCCTGGGTCCGCCGTCTGCTTGCCGCCGCCGACGAGGTCGTGATCACGGCCATGCCCGACCTCGCCTCCCTCAGAAACACTAAGAACCTTATCGATCAGCTGAAAATTGCCCGCCCCAACGACGAAGCCCCCCGCCTCGTCATCAATCAGGTCGGTTTGCCAAAGCGTCCGGAAATCAAGCCGATTGATTTCCAAAAGGCACTGCAGCTCGATCCGGCAGCCATCATTCCTTTCGACGCCGCTTTGTTCGGAACGGCGACCAACAATGGCCAGATGATCGCCGAGGTCAGTGCGCGCTCGCCGGTCGCCCAGATTTTCGAAGCGCTTGCCGCCCGGCTGACCGGCCGCAGCGTGGCGCGCAGCAGCCGCAAATCGGCTCTCATGCCGCTGCTGGCCCGCCTGCCGCGCCTCAAGGCGCACTGACGATCAGGACGAGGAGACGTTCAATGTCCTTTGGCAAGCGTGGCTCATTCGGTTCGGCACAGGAGAAACCGACGATCGCCCCGGCAGCGCGGGCGGTCGAATCGGCGCCCGTCGCCGCGCCCAGGGCAACGCCGGCGCCTGCCCCCGCGACCCGTCCTCCGTCGCCTCCGGCACCGGAGATGCAGGAGCGGCGTAAATCTGATAGCTACTACGACACCAAATCGTCGATCTTCTCGGCACTGATCGAGACGATTGACCTCAGCCAGCTCGCCAAGCTCGACATAGAAACGGCCCGCGAGGAGATCCGCGACATCGTCGGTGACATCATCTCGCTGAAAGCGGTGGTGATGTCGATTTCCGAGCAAGAAGAACTGCTCGACGACATCTGCAACGATGTGCTGGGCTACGGCCCGCTCGAGCCGCTGCTCGCCCGCGACGACATCGCCGACATCATGGTCAACGGCGCCAACGCCACCTTCATCGAAGTTGCCGGCAAGATGATCAAGACCGGCGTGCGCTTCCGCGACAACGTGCAGCTGATGAACATCTGTCAGCGCATCGTCAGTCAGATCGGCCGCCGCGTCGATGAAGCCTCGCCGATCTGCGACGCCCGCCTGCCGGACGGCAGCCGTGTCAACGTCATCGCCCCGCCGCTCGCCATCGACGGGCCGACGCTGACCATTCGAAAATTCAAGAAGGACAAGCTGACCCTGCCGCAACTGGTCAAGTTCGGCTCAATCACCCCCGAAGGCGCCACCATCCTCGAAATCATCGGCCGCTGCCGCTGCAACGTGCTGATCTCCGGCGGCACCGGTTCCGGCAAGACGACATTGCTGAACTGCCTCACCGCCTATATCGAACCGACCGAACGCATCATCACCTGCGAAGACGCCGCCGAACTGCAGCTGCAGCAGCCGCACGTCGTCCGCCTCGAGACGCGCCCGCCCAACCTCGAAGGCGAGGGCCAGGTAACCATGCGCGACCTCGTGAAGAACTGCCTGCGCATGCGTCCCGAGCGGATCATCGTCGGCGAAGTGCGCGGCCCCGAAGCCTTCGATCTGCTGCAGGCCATGAACACCGGCCACGACGGCTCGATGGGCACGTTGCACGCCAACACGCCGCGCGAGGCGATCTCCCGCATTGAATCGATGATCTCCATGGGGGGCTACACGCTGCCGTCCAAGACGGTGCGCGAGATGATCGTCACTTCGATCGATGTGATCGTCCAGGCGGCGCGTCTCAGAGACGGCTCGCGCCGCATCACCCACATCACCGAGGTGGTTGGCCTCGAAGGCGATGTGGTGATCACCCAGGATCTGTTCGTTTACGACATCATCGGCGAAGAGAGCGATGGCCGGCTGATTGGCCGACACCGGTCAACCGGCATCGGCCGTCCGAAGTTCTGGGATCGCGCCCGCTATTATGGTGAGGAGCAGCGGCTCGCCGCGGCTCTCGACGCATCCGAAGCGCCGACGCCGGCCGGCGCCTACACCTGATCACCGCGAGCGATAGGGGAGAGCAAGCATGCAGTTCGACATTCGCATCCTCGCGATGATGGGACTCGTCGGTTTCTCGATCGCCGCGCTGCTCTATGGCTTTCTTTACAGTCGCATCGAGCGACAGGCATCGGCCGAACGTCGGCGAACGCTGGTGGCCGCGCCAATCGTTAACGCCGAGCGGGCCAAGGCAACGGCAACGCCGACCGCCCGCCGCCGCAACGTCCAGGAGACCCTGAAAGACCTTGAGGTCAAGCAGAAGCACAAGGCGTCGAAATCCACCAACCCGCCAATGCAGCTCCGCCTCGAGCAAGCCGGCCTCACCCTGCCGATCGGCCGCTTCTACGTCTATAGCGCCCTGACAGGCATCATCGTGACGGCTGCTTGCTTCCTCATGAGGCTGCCGATCCTCCTGGTGCTGGGAGCCGGCTTCGTCGGCGCCGTCGGCTTGCCGCGCTTTGTCGTCAACTTCATCCGCAAACGTCGCCACGCCGCCTTCATCGAAGAACTCGCCAATGCCGTTGAAGTCATCGTCCGCGGCGTCAAGGCAGGCCTGCCGCTCAACGACTGTCTTCGGATGATTGCCAGCGAGGCCAAGGAGCCGGTCAGAAGCGAATTCCGCACCGTCATCGAGGCCATGCAACTCGGAATGCCGATCGATGAGGCGGTTAGCCGCATGTATGAGCGTGTGCCGCTGCCGGAGACCAACTTCTTCGGCATCGTACTCTCCATCCAGTCGAAGGCCGGCGGCAACCTCTCCGAAGCGCTCGGCAATCTTGCCAAGGTGCTGCGTGAACGCAAAAAGATGCGCGCCAAGATCCAGGCGATGAGCATGGAGGCCAAATCGTCGGCCGGCATCATCGGCTCGCTGCCATTCATCGTTACCACCCTCGTTTATCTGACCAGCCCCGGTTACATCATGGTGCTGTTCACCTCGCCGATCGGGCAGATCGTTCTCGGCATTTCGATTCTCTGGATGCTGATCGGCGTCTTCGTCATGAAGCGCATGATCGCCTTCGACTTCTAGGAGGTCACTATGGGCGCGATCATCGACACTCTGCGCGACCCGGTGGCCCTGATGGCCATTCTGGTATCGCTCGCCATCTTCGCCACCATCCTCAGTCTGGCCATGCCGCTCCTATCGAGCGACCGTCTGCCGTCACGCATGCGCGCCGTCGCCGACGAACGCGAGAAGATCCGTCAACGCGAACGTGCCCGACTTGTCGAGGAGGGACGCGGCTCGCTGCGCGGCAAGGAATCCAAGGCCTACATGCGCCGCCTGGTCGACAAGCTGTCGCTCAGAAAGGCGTTGCTCGACGAGAAGGGCGAGGAAAAGCTCAAGCAAGCCGGCTATCGAAGCGAGGCAGCGACCACCACGTTTCTGTTTGCCCGCTTCGTCCTGCCTTTCGGCTTCCTGGCGATCGCCATCTTCTACATCTTCATCGTGCTGAAGATTGATCGCCCCTTGTCCTTCAAGGTCGGCATCTGTCTGGTGATCGCCTATGCCGGCTTCTACCTGCCGGTGATCTTCGTCTCCAACGCGCTGCAGAAGCGCCAGCATTCGATCAAGCGTGCCTTTCCCGATTCCCTCGATCTCTTGCTCATCTGCGTCGAAAGCGGCATGTCGATCGAGCCCGCCTTTCGCCGAGTCTCCGAAGAGATCGGCAGCCAGTCCCTGGCGCTGGCCGAGGAACTCAGCCTGACAACCGCCGAGCTGTCTTTCCTGTCCGACCGACGGCAGGCCTATGAAAATCTGGCCAACCGCACCGGCCTCGACGGCGTCAAGGCGGTCTGCCTCGCGCTCATCCAGTCCGAACGCTACGGCACGCCGCTTGGTCAGACGCTGCGCGTGCTCAGTCAGGAAAACCGCGACATGCGCATGAACGAGGCGGAGAAGAAGGCGGCGGCGCTCCCTCCCAAGCTGACCGTGCCGATGATCCTGTTCTTCCTGCCGGTGCTGTTCGCCGTCATCATGGCGCCGGCCATCATCAAGATCACGTCGATGCACTGATCGGAGGCAAAAACCCCGGTCGATGGCCGGGGTTTTCGGGGCATGGAAATCAGGAGCGCTTACTTGGTGCCGTACATGCGATCGCCGGCGTCGCCAAGACCGGGCACGATATAGCCCTTCTCGTTGAGGTGGCTGTCAATCGCGGCCGTGAACACCGGCACGTCGGGATGCGCCTCCGTGAAGTGCTTGATGCCCTCGGGCGCGGCGAGCAGACAGACGAAGCGAATGTCGCGAGCGCCACGCTCCTTCAGCTTGTCGACGGCGGCAATCGACGAATTGCCGGTGGCCAGCATCGGGTCGACGACAATGGTGAGACGGTCGGACAGATCGGCCGGTGCCTTGAAGTAGTATTCGACCGGCTGCAGCGTCTCGTGATCGCGGTAGATGCCGATGTGCGACACGCGGGCGGCCGGGACCAGGTCGAGCATCCCCTCGAGAAGACCGTTACCGGCGCGCAGCACCGAGGCAAACACCAGCTTCTTGCCCTCAAGGGTCGGCGCCGTCATGGTCTGCAGCGGCGTCTCGATTTCCACTTCGGTCAGCGCCAGGTCGCGCGTCACTTCATAGCAGAGCAACGTGGATATCTCACGCAGCAACCGCCGGAAGCTCGCTGTCGAGGTTTCCTGTTTGCGCATGATGGTGAGCTTGTGCTGCACCAGCGGATGATCGATGACCTTGACGCTCATGGGTTCCTCGCGGCTTTGAGTTTCGGCGACCATAAAGACTCGGAGCCGCCTCCGAAACCGGCATTTTCCCCGATCTCCACCAGATTTCCGCTTACAGCCGGGCAAGAAGTCGCGCTTTGGTTACCTCATCGCAGAAGGCATCTTCGATCGCCGTCCGCGTCACGACCGCCAACTCGGCATCGCTGAGCCCGAAAGCATCGCGCGCCACACCATACTCGTGCCCAACCGACGTCCAGAAAAACGGCGGGTCGTCGGTATTGAGCGAGTGGCGCACCCCTGCCGCCCTGAGTGCCAGCAGCGGATGGTCGGTGTAGTCCTGATAGACCCCCAGGGTAACGTTGGACACCGGGCAGACTTCAAGGTGGATACCCTCGTCGGCGATGCGGCGGACGAGATCGGCGTTCTCGATGGCGCGCACGCCATGGCCGATACGCTTCACCGGGATGGCATCGAGCGTTGCCGCGACGCCTTCCCACGAGCACCATTCACCGGCATGGCAGGTGAGCGGCAGCCCCGCCTCGGTGGCGATCTCGAAGGCGGCGCTGAATTCGTCCGGCGTATGCAGGCGCTCCTCGCCGGCCATGCCGAAGCCGACGACTTCCGGCACGAGATTGTTCACCGCCATCCGCGCCGCCTCGACGCCGCGCTCGGGACCGTAGTGACGCTCGACGAGCGGGATGACGCGGCCGACGATGCCCGTCGCCGCTTCAGCACGGCGCAGCCCTTCGACGATGCCGTCGAGATAGCTGCGATATCCGAGACCGGAACGTTCGCCAAAGTCGGGCGATACGAAGAACTCGGTATAGATCGAACCGGCGGCGGCGGCTTCCCGCTGATATATCTCCGCAAGCTCGGCAAAATCCTCGGGCGTGCGGAACACCGAAGCAGCGAGATCATAGGCAACGAGGAAAGCCGAGAAGTCCGTCCAGAGATAACGGCCTTCGTCGTCGAACAGGCGCGACACGTCCACGCCATAGCGGGCAGCGTTGCGGCGGACGAGATCCGGCGCGGCGCCGGCCTCCAGATGAACGTGCAGTTCGGCCTTCGGCACCGAAGGCACGGCGGTCGTTTCGGTCATGGACAGTCTTTCAGAGCAAGGAGCGGCCGTGGAGGCCCGGCGCCAGGCCGAGCCAGGCGGCAACGGTCTCGGCCATGTCGGCGAAGGTGTCGGGCCGCCCAGCCGGGCCAGGCGGCACGCGCGGACCGGCAAACAGCGCCGGCACACGTTCGCGCGTGTGATCGCTGCCGCGCCACGTTGGGTCGCAGCCATGGTCGGCGGTGATCAGCAGCATGTCGCCCTCGCCCATCGCCGCCTCAACCTCCGGCAGGCGCCGATCAAAGGCCTCCAGGCAGGCCGCATAGCCGGCGACGTCGCGCCGATGCCCATACTCGGTATCGAAATCGACAAGGTTGACGAAAACCAGATCGCCATCCCGGGCTTCGCCGAGCGCGGCGATGCCGAGATCGAGGTTACCGTCGTTGGACTTGCCCTTGCGGGTGATGGTGATGTTCTGGTGGGCGAAGATGTCGCCAATCTTGCCGATGCCATAGACCTTGTGGCCCGCGGCCTCGACACGGGTGAGCAGCGTCGGCTCCGGTGGCGGCACAGCGTAGTCGCGCCGGTTGGCGGTACGCTTGAAGGTATCCTTGGTTTCACCGACAAAGGGGCGGGCGATGACCCGTCCGACGCGATAGGCATCAACCAGCTTGCGGGCGATCTCACAGTCGGCGAGCAGCTTGGCGAGACCGAAATGCGTCTCGTGGGCGGCGATCTGCATCACCGAGTCGGCCGAGGTGTAGACGATCGGCTTGCCGGTGCGGATATGCTCCTCGCCGAAGCGGGCGATGACCTCGGTGCCGGAGGCGTGGCAGTTGCCGAGGATGCCCGGCACACCGGTCTCGCGCACATAGGCGTCGATGAGCTCGGCCGGGAAACTCGGCGGATCCGGCGGGAAATAGCCCCATTCGAAGGGCACCGGCACGCCGGCGATTTCCCAATGGCCGGATGGCGTGTCCTTGCCGCTCGACACCTCGGCGGGCGCAGCATAGCGCCCCTCGGCCGTTGCGCGGGAAAAGCCCGCCGGCTTCTGGCCGGTGGCAAGCTCCGCCGCCAGCCCGAGGCCGAGACGCTCAAGATTGGGAAGCGACAGCACCCCCGACCGCAGGCCGTCCCGGTCACCCCGTCCGGCGGCGCATTCGGCGGCGATGTGACCGAGCGTGTCGGAGCCCTCGTCGCCAAAGCGGGCGGCATCCGGCGCGCCGCCGATGCCAAGGCTGTCGAGCACAATGATGATGGCTCGTTTCATGAATCCTCCCCGGCGCCTGTCGGCACCTCAGATTTGTTCTGAAGTCCCAGGGCGGCGCCGTCCGCGACCGCTCCGGGGCAAATGCCTCAACCGCCCACTCGCTCGATCACCGACGGGCCGCGATCCGGCCGATCGCCGAGCCGATAGGCGGCGATGAGCGCCGCCGTGGCAGCCTCGGCGGCCGACTCGCTCGCCGCATGCACGAAGCCGAACGGCTGATCCGGACCGACGTCCTGACCCAGGCCGGCCAGGGCCGAGAAGCCGACGGACGGGTCAATGGCATCCTGCGGCCGAGTCCGGCCACCGCCCAACCCGACAACGGCAACACCGATCGCCCGCGCATCGATGGCGGCAATGGTGCCGGCCTGAGGCGCATAGACCGGCTTCACCACCGGTGCCTTGGCAAGATAGCTGTCGGCCTTGGTCACGAAATCGACCGGACCGCCCAGCGCGCTGACCATGCTGCCGAAGATTTCCGCCGCCCGGCCGGAAGTGAAGGCTTCCTCCACCGCGACACGCGCCTCGGCGAGGTCGGGCCGAAGGTCGCCAATCACCAGCATTTCCGCCGACAGCGCCACCGTTACCTCCCACATGCGTGGGTCGATGCGCTTGCCGGTCAGGAAATCGACGGCAAGCTGCACTTCCAGTGCATTGCCGGCCGCCGTGCCCAGCGGCTCGTTCATGTCGGTGATGAGACCAACCGTCGGCAGGCCGGCGCCGTTTGCCACATGGACGAGGCTTTCGGCCAGGGCCCGGGAATCGTCGAGGGTCGCCATGAAGGCGCCGGTGCCGGTCTTGACGTCGAGAACAAGACCGTGAAGGCCGGCGGCGAGCTTCTTGGAAAGGATCGACGCCGTGATCAGGTCGATGCTCTCCACCGTGCCGGTCACGTCGCGGATGGAATAAAGCCGCTTGTCGGCCGGCGCGAGATCGGCGGTCTGGCCGATGACGGCGCAGCCGACTTCGCGCACCACCTTGCGGAACAGTTCGTTGTCCGGCTGCGTCTTGTAGCCGGGTACCGTATCGAGCTTGTCGAGCGTGCCGCCGGTATGTCCGAGGCCACGGCCGGAGATCATCGGCACATAACCGCCGCAGGCGGCGATGGCCGGCGCCAGCATCAGCGATACGGTATCGCCGATGCCGCCGGTCGAATGCTTGTCGAGCGCCGGCCCCGGCAGGTCGGACCAGTCGAGAACGGTGCCCGAGTCGCGCATGGCGAGCGTCAGCGCCACGCGTTCGTCGATGGTCATGCCCCGGAAGAAGGTGGCCATGGCGAAAGCCGCCACCTGTCCCTCGGTCACCGAGCCGGCCGTCAGGCCCTGGACCATGAAGGCGATCTCGTCGCGGCTGAGCACCGCACCGTCACGCTTGCGGCGGATGATTTCCTGCGGCAGGAAGCTCATGCCTTTGCTCCATAGGCGGCCCCGTACCCCTTGATCACGCGGGGCAGGATGCGCCGGAGTTTTTCGGCCCCCTTGGGCGCCGCTTCCTTCACCTCTTCGTGGCTGAGCTCCTGATCGGTGAGCCCGGCGGCCGGATTGGTGACGGTGGAGACGGCGGCCACTTCGAGGCCCATGTAGCGGGCGAGGATCACCTCCGGCACCGTCGACATGCCGACGGCGTCGCCGCCAAGAATCTTGGCGGCGCGGATCTCGGCCGGCGTCTCGAAGGACGGACCGGTGAACCAGACGTAGACGCCCGAATGCAGCTTGATGCCCTCGGCGGCGGCGGCTTCGCGGAATAGCGTCTGCAGACGGACATCATAGGCCTGCGACATGCCGACGAAGCGCTCATCGCCCAGTTCGCCGACCAATGGATTGGAGCCGGTGAAGTTGATGTGATCGGTGATCAGCATCAGTTCGCCCGGACCGACCTCCAGATGCAAGCCGCCGGCCGCATTGGTCAGGATCACGGCGCGACAGCCGATCAGCTTCAGCACCTCGATCGGCGTCTTCATGATCGCCGCCTCGCCGTGCTCGTAATAGTGGGCGCGGCCGGACAGCACCGCCACCGGCTGGCCGGCGATGCGGCCGATGACCAGCTCACCCTTGTGGCTGGACACGGTGGAAACAGGGAATCCGGGCAGATCGGCGAAGGAGAAGCGGACGGCGCCTTCGACGCTATCGGCAAACGAGCCGAGCCCCGATCCGAGCACCATGCCGACGACCGGCTTCAGATCCGTCTTGGCAGCGATCATCGCCGCCGCGCGGGCAGCGTTGGAAACTACGGACATGTTCGTTCACTCCTCCAGAACGAATCCGGCTGGCAACAGCTCGGCCATGGTGAAACGCTGGCTGGCGCCGTCGGGATCGGCGGCCCAGATCTCGGTGGCCGGCGACGCGGCGAATTCCGAAAGACGTTGGCGACAGCCGCCGCAGGGCGTGCAGAAGCGCCCCCCCGGAACGCGTTCGCTGTCGATGCGGCTCGCCACCACGACGGCGCGGACGATGCGCTTGGCCCCGCCCATCACCATCTGGCCGATCGCCGTCGTCTCGGCGCACCAGCCTTCGGGGAAGGCAGCGTTCTCGACGTTGCAGCCGGAATAGATGTTGCCGTCGTCGGCCAGCAGTGCCGCGCCGACGGCATAGTTGGAATAGGGCGCGTGCGCCCGGGCACGGGCAGCACTTGCCGCCGCGAACAGCTTGTCGAAATCGGTCATCTCAGCGCTCCTTGACGTAGGGTACGCCGCCGGCCTTCGGCGGCCGGGCCACACCGATGAAGCCGGCGAGCAGCACGCAGGTCAGCACATAGGGCAGCGCCTGGAAAATCTGCACCGGCACTTCGCCGATGCCCGGAACGTTCTTGCCCTGCATGAAGTTGGCGAAGGCATCAAGGAAGCCGAACAGCAGGCAGGCCAGCATCACCGGCACCGGCCGCCACTTGGCGAAGATCAGTGCGGCAAGGGCGATGAAGCCCTTGCCGGCCGACATATCTTTCACAAAGCCCGCCGACTGGGCGATGGCAAGATAGGTGCCCGAACAGCCGCAGAGAATACCGGCGCAAATGGTCGCCCGGTAGCGCAACCAGGTGACCGAGATGCCGGCCGTGTCGACGGCACCGGGATTCTCACCCACGGCCCTGAGACGCAGGCCGAAGCGGGTGCGATAGAGCACCCACCAGGAGGCCGGCACGGCCAGGAAGGCGATATAGGTCAGGACGTTATGACCGGAGATCACATTGGCATAGAAGCGACCGACAAAGCCCGTGTCCCGAAGCTCGTTGGCATAGGGAAAGATGATCTCGGTAAAGCGCGCCGAGGGGGACAGCGGCGGCGTGCGCCCGCCTTGGCTGAACCAGGCCTGCCCCAGCACGGCGGTGAGGCCGGACGCCAGGAAGTTGATGGCGACGCCCGACACGATTTGGTTGCCGCGATTGGTGATCGAGGCAAAGCCGTGGATCAGCGAGATCAGCACCGACACGGCGATACCGGCCAAGAGACCGATCCAGGGCGAGCCGGTCATAAAGGCTGCGACGGCGGCGGCGAAGGCCGAAAACAGCATCTTGCCTTCGAGGCCGATGTCGAACACGCCCGCCCGCTCGGTGAACAGACCGGCGAGCGCGGTGAAGATCAGCGGGATCGACAGGCGGATGGTCGAGCCGAGGATCGAGATGATGTCGAGGTTTTCCATGAATCTCCCCCTCAGGCCTTGCCGAACCGCTGCCACACCCGGACGATGGCCGGGCGAAACATGTATTCAAGGGCGCCGGCGAACAGAACCACCAGACCCTGGATGACGACGATCATGTCGCGTGTGATCTTCGGCATGTCGAAGGACAGGGCGTCGCCGCCCTGGTAGAGCACGCCGAACAGAATGGCGGCGAGCACGATGCCGATTGGATGGCTGCGCCCCATCAGCGACACGGCGATGCCGACGAAGCCGGCGCCGCCGACGAATTCCACCTGCAGGCGGGCCGAGGCGCCGAGCACCGGGTTGAGCGCCATCATGCCGGCGAGGCCGCCGGAGATCAGCATGGTGAGGATCACCGTCTTCACATAGGGAATGCCGGCATAGATGGCGGCTGTCGGGCTGGCACCGAGTGTGCGGATCTCATAGCCGAACTTGGTTCGCCAGATCAGCGCCCAGACGACGACGCACATGAACAGAGCGATCAGAAACGACACGTTGAACGGCGCCGCACCGATCTTGCCGCCGAACATGGCGATCAGCCAATCCAGCTTGGGCAGCTGGCCGCCCTCCAGGAAGACACGGGTTTCCGGCGCCATCTTGCCCGGCACGATCAGCACGTGGACGAGCAGGTAGACCATCATCGCCGCGCCGATGAAATTGAACATGATGGTGGTGATGACGATGTGGCTGCCGCGCTTGGCTTGCAGCCAGGCGGGGATCAGCGCCCATGCGGCGCCGAAAATCGCCGCGCCGATCACCGCGAAGGGCATCGTCACGTACCAGGGCACGTAATGGTCGAGGGCGAGCGAGGCGAGCGCCGCGCCGAGACCGCCGACATAGGCCTGACCTTCCGAGCCGATGTTGAACAGGCCGGCGTGATAGGCGACGGCCACCGACAGCCCGGTGAAGATGAAGTTGGTGGCGTAGTAGAGCGTGAAGCCGATGCCCTCACCATTGCCGAGCGCGCCTTGCAAAAGGAGCTTCACGGCTTCGAGCGGGCTTTCTCCGATGAACCAGACGACGACGCCGGAGATCAGGAAGGCAACCACGAGGTTGAGGAACGGCATCAAGCCGTAGGTGATCCAGTTGGGAAGCGGTACGGACGCGGTGCTCATCTCGGCCTCACGCGGCAATGCCGGCCATCATCAGGCCGAGGGTCTGTTCACCGGTATCCGGCGTTTTCTCACCGACCACATGGCCGGCGAACATCACGAGGATGCGATCGGATAGCGAGCGGATCTCGTCGAGTTCCACCGAAACCAGCAGTACCGCCTTGCCGGCGTCGCGCATGGCGATCAGCCGGCGATGGATGAACTCGATGGCTCCGATGTCGACGCCGCGCGTCGGCTGCCCCACCACCAGAAGTGCCGGGTCGTGCTCGATCTCGCGGGCGACGACGATCTTCTGCTGGTTGCCACCGGAGAAGTTGGCGGTCTTCAGCCGACAGTTGGGCGGCCGAATGTCGTATTTTTCGATCTTGGCCTTGGCGTCGTCGCGGCAGGCATCGAGATCGAGCAGCGGTCCCCGGCCGTAGCGACCCTCCCGGTGATAGCCGAGAATGGAATTTTCGCTTTCCTCGAAACCCAGCACGAGGCCCATATGGTGTCGGTCCTCGGGAATATGGCCGAGACCCAGCGTCCGAAGGCGAGCGGCGTCCAGACCGGTAACCGACTGTCCGTGAATGAAGATCTCGCCGGATGCCGGCTTGCGGATGCCGGTGATCGCCTCGAGAAGCTCCGACTGACCGTTGCCGGCAACGCCGGCGATACCGACCACCTCGCCGGCGCGAACATCGAAGGAGACATTGTCGACCATGGTGACGCCACGACCGTCCTTGACGGTGAGGTTCCTGACCGACAGCACGACGTCGCTCGGCGCCGCTGGTCCCTTTTCGACGCGCAGCAACACGCGGCGACCAACCATCAGTTCGGCGAGTTCCTCCACCGTCGTCCCGGAGGTCTGACGCGTCGCCACCATCTCGCCCCGCCGCATCACCGAAACCGTGTCGGTGATGGCCATGATCTCGCGAAGCTTGTGGGTGATCAGGATGATGGTCTTGCCCTGGTCGCGCAGCACGCCGAGGATTCGGAAAAGATGGTCTGCCTCGGCCGGCGTCAGCACGCCGGTGGGTTCGTCGAGGATCAGGATCTCGGCGCCACGATAGAGAGCCTTCAGGATCTCGACGCGCTGCTGCAGGCCGACCGGCAGTTCCTCGATGATCGCATCGGGATCGACTTCCAACCCGTAATCGGCCTCGAGGCGCTTCAGCGCCGACCGGGCGTCGGAAACGCCCCGGCCGAGCAACGCTCCGCCCTCGACGCCGAGGATCACGTTTTCCAGGACGGAGAAATTCTCGACCAGCATGAAATGCTGGTGGACCATGCCGATGCCGGCGGTAATCGCCGCCTGGCTGTCATGGATGACGGTGTCCTTGCCGTTGATACGGATCGCGCCACCGTCGGCCTGGTAGAAGCCGTAGAGGATCGACATCAACGTCGACTTGCCGGCGCCATTTTCGCCGATGATGCCGTGGATCGAGCCCTTGGCGACGGTGAGGTTGATATTCTTGTTGGCGTGGACGGCGCCAAATTTCTTGTCGATGCCGATCAGTTCGATGGCGGGCGCTACGGTCGGGGATGGACTCACGGCTTGACGGCTCCGGATACGAAAAAGGCGCAAGGCACGCCCGAAAAGCCGGCCATGCCTTGCGCCCTCATGATTGCGGAATCACTTCGGGCAGGAGTTGTCCGACATGTAGTCGTGCACCTTGACGGCGCCGGAGACGATGTCGGCCTTGGCCTTCTCGACAGCCGCCAGGATCTCGGGCGTGATCAGCGGCTTGTTGTTGTCGTCATAGGCCCAGGCAACGCCGTCTTCCTTGATGCCCAACGCCTGCACGCCGGCCGTGAACTTGTCGGCCTTGGTGTCGGAGAAGGCGCCGTAGACGGCGAGATCCACGCGCTTGACCATCGAGGTCAGCACCGAACCCGGATGCAGGTAGTTCTGGTTGCTGTCGACACCGATCGAGAACTTGCCCTGGTCGGCCGCCGTCTGCAGCACACCGATACCCGAGGCACCGGCCGCCGCGTAGATGACGTCCGCGCCCTGGTCGATCTGGCCCTTGGCGAGCTCGCCGCCGCGCACCGGATCGCTCCAGGCGGCCCCGGTCGTGCCGATGAAGTTCTGCAGCACCTCATTGCCGGCCTTGGCCGCACGGGCGCCCTGATCATAGCCGCACTCGAACTTGCGGATCAGCGGAATGTCCATGCCGCCGACGAAGCCGACCTTGCCGGTCTTCGAGAAAAGGCCGGCGACGGTGCCGACGAGATAGGAGCCTTCTTCTTCCTTGTAGACCACCGAGCGGACGTTCGGCTTGTCGACGACGGCATCGACGATGACGAACTTGGTGTCAGGGAATTCGGTCGCCACCTTCTCGATGGCCGAGGTCCAGGCGAAGGAGACGGCCACAATCGGATTGAAGCCCTTGGAGGCGAAGTTGCGGATCGCCTGCTCACCCTGGGTATCGCCGGTTGGCTCGAAGTCGCGGTACTCGATGCCGGTCTCGGCCTTGAACTTCTCCGCGCCGCCGTAGGCCGCCTCGTTGAAGGACTTGTCGAACTTGCCGCCGGTGCCATAGACGAGCGCCGGCTTGATGTCCGCCGCCATGGCCGTACTCGAGAGCATGGCTGCGACAAAGGTAGCGCCGATCAGTTTGTTGATCATCGTGTTCCTCACCCCTTTTGGAAGGAGCCCCCGTTCGGGCTGATCGGAGGAGGAAACCCCAAAATGCCCTCCCCCGAGTGGCGCATACCTAAGCATGCTTTCTAGCCGTTTGCATCGTCTTTCTTCAGTTTTTGACCAATTGGACAATATTGATGCACAACGCTTTCGGGGAAGGCAGGCCCTGCCGGAGAACGCGCCAGCAACGGCGGAATCGTGCGGTCCCGGAGCCCCATCTGCCCGCTGCTTGCTTGCATTGTCGACCAATCGCCGCCCATCTCTTACGCATTTGCCCTTAGAATAGCAGCGTAGCGGCTGGCGTTAAGGGAACCGTGGCCGAATTTTCCAGAGGGCGAGGAGCAAAACCGATACCGTTTCAGGGGGAAAGGCGCTAAGAGCGTGCCCAGCGAATTCCCTGCTGCATCCGAAGGACACGATGACCGCGCCTACCGCATCCGCCATCGCCCCGGCCATTGCGCTCGTCGCCCATGACGCCAAGAAGGACGAGATGGTCGCCTTCGCCCGCGCCCACGAAAAATGGCTTTCGGCGTTTCGCCTGTTCGCCACCGGCACCACGGGCGGCCGCGTTCAGGATGCCTGCCCGTCCCTGGTTATCACCCGCCTGAAGAGCGGCCCGCTCGGCGGCGATCAGCAGATCGGTGCCATGATCGCCGAGGGCCGGCTCAGCGGCCTCATTTTCTTCATCGACCCGCTGTCGGCCATGCCGCACGACGTCGATGTCAAGGCTCTCACCCGGCTGTCAGTCGTCTACGACATTCCGATGGCCCTCAACCGCGCGACGGCGGAGCTGTTGATCCGCGCCGACGGTTTCGCCCACCCCACCCTCGTTTCCTCCGACTGAGCGAAGATCACGATGTCCCAGAGCGTCTCCAACGTCGTCACCTTTCCGGTCCTGTTCGCCGACATCGGCGGCACCAACGCCCGCTTTGCCCTCCTGACCGATGCCGACGGCGACATCCACCATTTCGACACCGTCGAAACGCGCCTGTTCCCGACCATCGAGGATGCCATCCAGGGCGCGGTGATCGGGGCTGGCGCCCCCATTCCGAGATCGTTGGTGTTCGCGCTGGCCGGGCCCATTGGTGAGGAAAGTACCCATCTCACCAATTGTCCGTGGGTGGTCACTCCCAGACGCCTCATCGAACGCTTCCGACTCGACCATGTGATCCTGTTCAATGACTTCGAAGCGCTCGGCCTTTGTCTGCCGGGCCTCAAGCCGAAGGATCTCGTCGCCGTCGGCGGCGCCCTGCCGCCCGAGCGCGGCACCAAGGTGGTCATCGGCCCCGGCACCGGCCTCGGTGCCGCCGGCCTCGTCGATGCCGCCGGCCTGTGGGTGCCGGTGCCTGGCGAAGGTGGCCATATCGACCTCGCCCCGGTGACGGCCCGCGACTATGACATCTGGCCGCATATCGAGCGCGCCGGTGGACGGGTGACCGGCGAGACTATCATCTGCGGCTCAGGTTTGCTGCGCCTCTACCGGGCGGTTGCCGCCGCCAGCAAGGCCTTCCCCGTCTGCGATACTCCGGCCGCCGTCACCGGTGCTGCCGAGACGGGCGACCCGCTCGCCGTCGAGACCGTGGCGCTGTTCGCCGAACATCTCGGCCGCATCGCCGGCAACCTTGCCCTGACCTTCCTCGCCCACGGTGGCGTCTATCTGGCTGGCGGCATCGCGCCGCGCATCGTCAAGGTGCTGCAGCAGGGCAGCTTCCGCGCCGCTTTCGAGGACAAGTATCCGCACCAGGGGCTGATGGCCTCTCTGCCGACGGCGATCATCGTCCACGATCGTCCGGCACTCGCCGGCCTCGTCGACTTCGCGCGTCGCCCCGGCACTTTCGGCCTGCGCCTCGATGGGCGGCACTGGCGCGGCTGAGCGCCTGTGCCGGCCGGCGGAGAACGACAAAGTGAACGGAAGGCACGCGCCCGGCGGTCCTCATCTGCTATAGGGTCAGCAGAGGTGTGACATGACCGACCCCGCCGAAAGCTCCGTCCGCTCCTTCGACATCCGTGGCATGACCTGCGCCGCCTGTTCGGCCCGCCTTGAGCGCGTTCTGCTGAAGACGCCGGGCATCCTCGACGCCCGCGTCAACCTTGCCCTCGAGCGCGCCGACGTCGCGGTCGGCCTTGACGTAACGCCCGAAGCAATCGCCGCCGCCGTCGATCGAGCCGGCTTCTCGGCAACGTTGAGATCCGACGATCCCATCGTCGCGCGGATCGAGAGGGAGGCGCGCGAGGCCGAAGCTGCCTCCGCCCGTCGTCGTACCGCCTGGCTGCTGGCGATCTGCGCCCTGCTGACGTTGCCCTTCGTCGTTGCGATGGTGGCGATGATGGTCAGCTTCGGCCATATCCTGCCGGCCTATGCCCAGCTCGGGCTTGCCACCGCCGTGCAAATCCTGGCTGGTCGCCGCTTCTATCGTGGGGCCTGGAACGCCCTTCGGGGCGGCGGCGCCAACATGGACGTTCTGGTGTCGCTCGGGACCACCGCCGCTTGGGGCTTTTCCGTCTACATGATGGCCACCGTCCACCACATGGTGGAGGATCACCTCTACTTCGAAGCATCGGCGGTCGTGCTGACACTGGTTCTGTTCGGCAAGTTCCTGGAAGAACGCGCCAAGGCGTCCACCACCCGCGCAGTGCGGTCGCTGATGGCGCTTCGCCCGGAGACGGCGACGAAGCTCTCCGAGGACGGCAGCCAGACTGTCGTTCCGGTGACCAGCATTCTGCCCGGAGACCGCGTGTTGATCCGCCCTGGCGAGCGCGTGCCGGTCGACGGGCGGATCCTGACCGGCGAGAGCCATTTCGATGAAGCGGTCATCACCGGCGAAAGCCTGCCGGTGCGACGGATGATGGGCGAGCCCGTGGTCACCGGCGCCGTCAACGGTGAGGGTGCGATCACCGTGGAGGTGGGCGCCGTCGGTGAAGAGTCGACGCTTGGCCGCATCACCCGCCTCGTGGAAAACGCCCAGTCCGGCAAGGCACCGGTGCAACGCCTCGTCGATCGTGTCGCCGCCATCTTCGTGCCGACGGTGGTCGCGGTCGCTGCCGCTGCCTTCGCGCTCTGGCTCGCCTTCGGCGGCAGTCTCGAACAAGCCCTTGCCGCCGCCGTCGCGGTTCTGGTCATCGCCTGCCCCTGCGCCCTCGGCCTTGCCACGCCGACCGCGCTGGTCGCCGGAACCGGCGCTGCCGCCCGCGCCGGCATCCTCATCAAGGATATCGAGGTGCTCGAACGCGCCGCCCACATTGGCACCGTGGTGTTCGACAAGACCGGCACGCTGACCGTAGGGCACCCGGAGCTACAGGAACTCGTGGTTGCCGATGGCATCGAACCGGCCCGGCTGCTGGCGCTATCGGCGGGTGCCCAGACCGGCTCGGAGCATCCGCTGGCCCGCGCCACGCTAGCCCGCGCCGCGGCGGACGGCATCGCCCCGCTTGCCGCCGAGGACGTGAGGGCGGTGCCCGGCAAGGGGCTCACCGCGCGTGTTGGTAACACTAATGTCTTGATCGGAACGGCTGCCCTTATGGCTGAGCACGGCATTGACCATGCCGACATCGACCGGGCCGGCCTTGGCCGCCTTCGGCCGGAAATGACGCTCGCCTATGTGGCCGAAAACGGTCGGGCCATCGGTCTCTTCGGCTATGCCGACACATTGCGCCCGGAAGCACCAGCCGCCGTCACCGAGCTGCGCCAGCGTGGCATCCGGACGCTGCTGCTCACCGGCGACCGACCGCCGGCTGCCCGTGCCATTGCCGGCGCCGCCGGCCTCGACGACTGGCGGGCCGACGTGCTGCCCGAGGCCAAGGCCGCCGAGGTGGAGAGCCTGCGCGCCACCGGTAGCCGCCTCGCCATGGTCGGCGACGGCGTCAATGACGCGCCGGCGCTCGCGGCCGCCGATGTCGGCATCGCCATGGGGTCCGGCACCGACGTCGCCATGGAAACCGCCGGCATCACGCTGATGCGGCCCGATCCGCGCCTTGTCGCCGCCGCCTTCGACATTGCCGCCGCCACCTCGCGGAAAATCCGCCAGAACCTGTTCTGGGCCTTCATCTACAACATCATCGGTATCCCGCTCGCCGCCTTCGGTCTGCTGACCCCGGCGCTGGCCGGCGCCGCCATGGCCATGAGCTCGGTATCGGTGGTGACCAATGCCGGCCTGCTCACCCGCTGGGTGCCAAAGCTGCCGCCGGTCGGACCGACAAAAAACTGAACACGCCCCTCAGGGAATGCAGCGGCCATCGCGGCCCGGGCGACACTGACTGGGTCGTGCAGCGGTCGACGTCGGACTGGCAGGCGTCCGTCCGAGCGCCCCTAGATCGAGCGGACTGCCGGCCAGCATGGGCGGGCGAGGTGCCGTCTGCCCACGCTGCGATGTGGACGCAAGGCCGGACGGGCGGGCCAACGGCAACGGCGCGACAATGGTCGGGGAGGCAACCGAAGTGACGGGCATCTCCATCGGCTTTGGTGCCTCGGAGAGTTGATCGATCATCGACGTCATCGCGTCCGGCTTGACGGCTTCGAGCTTGGGCGCGGTTTCGCCCACGACCAGGCGCGCGAAGCCACCTGCCATGGTGGCAAGGCTCGCATAGCCCGCAGTGGGATCTTCGATCAACCCTGGAAGATCGGGGTAAAGGCGCGGTGAGGTGAACGGACCGATGACAGCCACCGGCGCTTCAAAATCGGGATAGCCCTTCATTTTCGGCTTGAGTCGCAGATCAAGACCCCCGCCGGCAAGGTCAAGACTCCCAGCGCCGGACAGCTGAAGATCGCCGGCGGCAAAGGCCAGATCGTTGCTTCTGGCGACGCCCTGCGCAAATTTCAGATGGCCGGACAGTTTGTCAAAGCCGACACGCCCGGGATCCGACCCAAAACCGGTCTGCACGGCGTGCGCCAGCCGACCGATCAGGACCACCGGATCGAGGCCATCGAGAGCGCCGTGCGCAACGGAGAAATCGGCTGTGCCCGTGGCCGATTTGAAGAGATCGGCTCGCGTCTTCCCTTCGGCGCTTGCGTCGGCCGCAAGGGTGAGTTCGCCATCGGCAACAGTGCCGACCAGCGGCGCGAGGCTGGCCAAGCGCGCGCCCTCGATCTTGCCCTTGATGGCAAAGCTGGGCCGATCGCCCGCCTTGACGTTCAGTGTTGCCGAACCGCTGCCGCCTCCAAGCGACAGACTGGGAAGTCCGATCTCGGTGCCCTTATCGCCAAGACGGAGGTCCACCGGACCACCGGCCGCCGCGATCGGACCGGCAAGGATGCGCCCGGCTTCGATGTGCAGATCGGCATCGATGGTGGCCAGCAATTGTCGGCCAGCTCCGGAGAACGCCTCACCGAACGCCCCCGCCAAGGCGACGACATCGACAGTACCGCCGGCGAGGCGACCGGTAAGCCTGCCGCGCCCGCCCGTGGTGGACAGATCGAGCAAACCGCCAAAGGCGCTATCGCCGAGCATCACTCGCGCGTCGGATAGTGTCATGCGACCGGCGGCGGCCTCGAGTTTGCCATCCAGCGAGGCAACGTCCGGCAGCCCGCCCACCCCGGCAAGCGCCGGCAGTCGGCGGCTTGTCAGCGTCAGGCTGCCATTTGCCAACACCGCGATGGGATCGAGATCCCCCTCGAAATCGGCCGACAGCATCGCCCCCGCGAGCCGAGCTTCGACCGGCGCAGCGCCGCCCTCCATCAATCGGCGCGGCGCGGCTGTCGCCTCCAGCGTGACGACACCCGACGATGTGGTCCCCTGGCCGGTGAGCCGCGCCGGCGCATCGAGCCCGACGATCGACAGATCGGCCGAAAGCCCTGCCAAGGCTGGCAGCGTGACACCGCCTGCGAATGGCAGCTTGCCGAGACTCCCGTCGCGCAGTTGGCCCGAGCCATCCACCGTGAGCGTTGCCGCCAGTTCATCAGCCGACCGGCCGTGAGCCGACAGGCGAAGATCGACGGCAAGACGCCCGGTGAGTGGCGGTGTGGCAAGCCCGGCAAAGGCCGCGGCGTCGCCGACCGTAAGGTTCTTCAATGCGAAGGACGCACCAAGACGCCGGCCGTCGCTTTCGGGAACAAGGTCGAGCCGGCCCGACAGCGTACCGGCGCCCGCCATGCCGTCGAACAGCGCACCGACGCGTCCGTCGCGGTCGACCGCGGTGAGACGAATGTTGCGTATGTCACCGTTGGGAAAGGCGAGTTCGGCGAGCTTGAGATCGACCCCGGCATCAAAGGGGGCGTGGCCTCCGATCGGATCAAACCCGAGATGGGTGGCAAGGGCGGCCAGTACCATCAGGGAATCCGCCGGCAGTCGACCCAGATCGGCATGAAGATCAATGGAAGCGCGTGGAGCGCTGAGGTCGAACGCCGCGGACAGCCGTCCGCTGCCGCCGAACGCCGAGGCCGAGGCGTCGACCATTTCGACCCGGCCGGACGACAGCGTCATCGCACCGTTGAGCTGGATCGGTCCGTGAGTGGAGGCAAAGGGTCCGCCAAGGCTGGCGGCGTCGGACACCGCCAGATCGAGACGGCCAGCGAAAGCTCCCCCCGCAAGGCCACCATCAAGGCCGAGGGTCAAGGCAGGCGTGGTAAATTGCACCCGGGCGGCGCCGGCCGAACCGGCTTCCATCGTCAGTGAAAGCGGCGTGTCCTGCAGGCTCGCTTTGAGAATGAGGCGGTCGCCGCTATCGGTGCGGGCGGCTGAGGCCATGATATGATCAAGGGTGGCTTCCACGCCTCCGACCGAAAGGACAAGCTGCCCATCCATGGCCAAGAAATGCCTGTGGGTTGCCCGGCGGGCCAGATCAGCCAGCGCACCCACTACTCTTGCCGGGTCAAGGTCCCCGTTCTCAAGGGAAAGTCGCAGCACCGGCCGTTCGACGGTCACACCGCCGAGCTCGGCCGAACCGGACAGGAAGGGCAACGGCTTGAGAGCCAGCAGAAGCTTGTCGGCATGCACTTTGCCGAGGCCGTCCGGCAGCTCGATTTCGGCATCTGCGGCGACGACACGCGGCGTCGGCAACAGTTCAAGGTCGGCGGTGCCGATCTTAACCACCGTGCCGGTCTCGGCCTCGAAGGCGGTGACGGCCGGCGCGACGAACTTGTCGAGAGGAAAGAGCGGCGCCATCGCCAGGCGTAACGCCAGGACGATCAACACCAGCCCCGACAAGGCCGTGACGACGCGAACCATGCCTCCCCGATCCTTCAATGCCTATCAGGCACGCATCGCGCTTCCTCCGAAAAGCGATGCAAGTTTATACAATACCAGTCCTTTCAGGCTTTGGCACGCTTCTCCGGCTATCCGAAAGGCGAAGCCTCTTGCCGCAGCGCAAAAGGATTAAGTGCGGAGCAAAAGACTTGGCTGCATCGCACCATTGCCCCTATGCTGGTCGCGCCGCGATCAAGCGCGGCGACGCAGCAAGAGGCTCCCCATGTCCAGGGTGAAGCAGGGCACTGTCATTCGAAAATATGCCAACCGGCGGCTCTATGACACCGGCACCTCCAGCTATGTGACGCTGCAGGATCTCGCTGCCATGGTGCGTGCCAATGTCGACTTCGTGGTGATCGACGCCAAAAGCGACGAGGACATCACCCACGAAGTCCTGACGCAGATCATTTTCGAGGAGGAGACGCGCGGACCGCATCTCCTGCCCGTCAACTTTCTGCGCCAGCTCATCCGTTTCTATGGCGACGAGCTGCAGGCCATGGTGCCCGCCTTTCTTGAATATTCCATCGGCCAATTTGCCCGCGAGCAGGGCAAGATGCGCGGCATCGCCGGCGAGGCGCTCGGCGCCTCCACCCTCAGCGAGAAGCTCGGCGAGCAGGTGCGGCTCAACGCCGAATCCTTCGAGCGCGCAGTGCGTGCCGCCCTGCCTGGCGAAACGCCCGAACCATCGGCAAGCCCTGCCGAAAGCCGCGCCGCCGATATCGACGCCTTGCGTGACGAACTCGAGGCCATGCGGCGACGGCTCGACCGGCTGGCGCCGGAGACCGAATAAGCAATCCAACAGGCGGAATCAGGCGGGGGCGACGACGAGCGGCCCGCGGAGGCAGTTGTCGTCATTGAGACGATCGAGCACCGTGGCGCCCGGGCCTGCCCGCAAGCGCGGCTCGCCGATCAGCCGTCCCTGGAAGGCGGAGATGCCGAGTTCGGCGAGCAGCGCCGCCGAGGCTTCGTCCTGAACGAATTCGGCAACGGTCCGAATGCCGAAATGGCTGGCGAGCGTGGTCAGCGCCCTGACAAAGACCACGGCGTCGGCGTCACGACCGATATCACGGATGAAAGCGCCGTCGATTTTCAGCCAGTCCGGTTTGATGTCGCGCAGCATTCTCAGCGAGGTGTGCCCCGAGCCGAAGTCGTCGATGGCGATGCGGCAGCCGATATCGCGTACCGTCGCCACCATATGCCTGAGGTCGTCGATGCGCGACAGTGCCGCCGTTTCGGTGATTTCGATGGTCAGCCTTTTGAGCGCATCGCCATCGCGGCGAGCGCCGGCCACCAGCATGCTGAGCCAGGCCGGATCGGCCAGCGTTTCCGGCGACACGTTGACCGAAAGCTTGAGGGATGGGGAAGCCTGGAGATCGGCCATCACCAGCGTCAGGGCTCGCATGTCGAGCCGCCGGATGAGGCCAAGCTTTTCCGCCGCCTCCACATAGGGGCCACCGGAGACGATCTCCCCTGATGGCAGCGCCAGCCGGCTGAGCGCCTCGTAGTAAATCACCGCCCGGTCATCCACCCGAGCGATCGGCTGATAGGCCAGCACGAAGCGCTCCTCGGCAAGGCCGCGTTGGATCGCCTCGGCAATCTCGACGTTGCGGCGGCGGAGGGCATCGCGGGCCGCCGACGGTTCGTAGAGTGTAAGACGGCGATCGACGTCGCGCCGGGCATCGCCCAACGCCTCCTCGGCGCGATTGGCGGCCATGGCGCCGGACAGCGCGTGCTGCGGCAGCATCACCGCGCCAATGGCAATGTCGGCACGCACGGCAGCGCCATCGCAGTCGATCGCTTCGCCACGCACCGCCTCGCGGAAGCGATCGGCGGCTATGGTCAGCGCCTGCTCGTCGCAATCGTTGAGGATGGCGCCGAACTTGTGACCGGAAAACGAACCGAACACATCCCCCTGCCGCATCCGGCGCAGGATCCGCTCGCCGGTGGCATCGATCACCTGATCGCCGGCTTCGTAGCCGAAATTGGCGTTGATCCGGCCGATGTCGAGCACGGCGATAATCATGAATACCGCTGTGCCACCCTCTGACTCCAGGACCTTCAGTCGATCGTCGAGGCTCTGAAGCAACTCGTCGCGATCGAGTCGGCGATCCGGTCCGTAGAGGCGGGCCGGTGCCGCCGTTTCACTGCCACGCGGCAACACGCGCACGGTCCCGCGCGCGCCGAGCGCCGGTTGGCCATCCGGCCCAAACCAGCTGCCGCTTTCCTCGATGCGCAGGCCCTGCGGTTTGCCACCGCGCGGCATCAAATCATAGACGAGCCGGTAGTCCGGCCCGATCCGGTCGGCGGACAGCACCTGCGGCGGCGTCGCGGCGAGCCGTAGCGTTGCGGCTTGCGGCCCAATCAGACGATGAAGCGCCCGGCCCGACAGCGGCACCTCATAGGCCGGAAGGTCCAGCACCTCTCCGGCATTGGGCGACCAGCGCAGGCGATCTTCGGCATAGTCGTATTCATAGGCTGAGACGCCTGCCGCCGCCATGGCTGAGCCGATCGCGCCGCTCGCCAGCCCGTGTCCCTCGGTAGAAACGAGATCGTCATTCATCTGCCGCCGTCCCCGTCGTTTTGGAACACCTACCGCAACACTCCCGCGACGGGAACCCGCGATTTTGATCCATCATCCACCGATCCACCTTCGAAGTCCTGGTCTAGCCGAGGTATTTTCAGGCGGTCACCTTGCGCATTAACCCTTTCTTAACCATTCTCAAGGGCGTGGCGCGCCGGTTGCTTCGTATTCCTTGCGTCGGTTCATCGTGTGCCGAAACGGCACAGTTCCTGAAAGGCCCGCGACAATGATCGGATCGATCGGTTCCATCAGCGGAAGCGTCGGCAGCCAGAGCCTGCAAAGGACGATCCCCCGCGCTTTCGGTCGTTATGTCGAGGCATCAGAGGGTGCGTCTGCCGGTGACGATCGACAGCAGCAGCTGACCATTCCCGATCTGCGTGCCGAACCCCGGAACGAAACATTCCGTCGCCGTGCCGCGATGCCGGCCGGTGACCCCGCGTCGTCGCCGTTCATCGCTCAGCTCGCCGCCCTTGGTCTCGGCGATCCCGGCACGGGCGAGCGCCGCGTGCGCCGCGATCCGTCGCAGATCATCGCTCGAGCCGACGCGCTCTATCGCGACGGCTACCGCCGCGTCACCGACCTTGAGCCGGGCTTTTTCGGCTCTGCCGAATACTGAGGCCGGCTTCACCGGATATCGGCGATCGGTGCGCGCATCAGCCCAAAAACAAAAAGGCCGGCGCGATGCACCGGCTCTTTTCAGGTCGATATCCCCGGCCGTCAAGGACGGCCGAGCGGATCTCTTGTCAGGCTTCTTTGGGCGCCAGGATCTGGCGGCCGCGGTACATGCCGGTCTTGAGATCAACGTGATGGGGGCGACGCAGCTCACCCGAGGTCTTGTCCTCGACGTAGGTCGGCTGCTTCAGAGCATCGGCTGACCGACGCATGCCCCGCTTGGACGGCGAGGTCTTTCGCTTGGGAACTGCCATTGTCTTCTACTCCATCGCCCGCTCATAAAGGGGGAACCGCAATGATCCACCGTTCGGGCGCGCGGGCGCTCGTTCCTAAAGATGCGGCCTTATACAGACTGACGCGCCACTTTGCCAGTGCCTGCCCGGAAAAAAGTGCGCCTCTCCGTCGCAATCCCAATGGGAAGGAGAATGATGAGGCAGCCTTCTCTCACGGTGCAAGACACTCGACGTAGGAGCCGGACTGGCTGACGCGGCGCTCGATGATCCGCGACAGCGTCTTCTGCGCCCGGCTCGGCTTCAGGGGATTGCGAATGGCCGGATTGGGCAGGGCAGCGGCGATCAGCGCCGCCTCGTGCCGATTCAGCTTCGACGCCGACTTCTTGAAATAATACTGCGCCGCCGCTTCGACGCCATAGACGTTGGGGCCGAGCTCGGCAATGTTGAGGTAGATTTCCAGCGTCCGCCGCTTCGACCAGACGAGATCGGCATAGAGAGCCAGCGGAATTTCCAGACCCTTTCGCACGTAGGAGCGCGACGGCCACAGGAAGACGTTCTTCACCGTCTGCATGGTGATGGTGCTGGCGCCACGGCTTGGACCGCCATCGCGGCGCAGAACGGCGCGAAGCTGCGCCCAGTCCACACCGTCGTGGAAGCAGAACTGCCCGTCCTCGCTCATGACGACAGCCTGCTTCATGCCGGGCGCGATATCGTCGAGAGCGACCCAGGTACGGCTGTAACCTTGAAAGGTCAGGAGATCCCAGACCATCAGCGTTGAGACCGGCCGGACGAAGAGATAGAGCGGCACAAGAACGAAAGGCAAAACCACCACCACCGCGGCGGCGACGGAAAGCCGTTTGAGCCAGATCCGCCTGCCAGCTCGCCTCACAGCCGCCGCCTCCTCGTCGCCCGCCACCGGCTCGCCTTCGGCCATCGCCTCGCTGAGATCGCTCATGCCCCACCCGCCTGTCCGTTTTCTCATAAACCAACGGCGCTAGCCGGGCAAACAAGGGAAAAGACCACCCGAAATGGCTGGCGGCGCAGTTTTCCAATTGCTCGCGATATTCGTTTCCCGGTGATGAGGCGCCAAAAGCCGTCTATTGCGGCAAATGCCTGCAAATTACACAGCGATGCTCCAAATTTAGCATGGCGCGAATTAAGGCAATGTGAGACCTTTTACTTGTGAGCGCTGCTTCGTCGGTCTTCCGTCTGGGTCTTCCTCCTGACCCACGTGGCTCTCCAGCTTTCCTCCCAGAACTCAGGCCGGTAACCCCGGCCTGTTTTTTTGCCTTGTGCCGGGCAAGCGATGGCCTGTCGTAAGCGCAGGGAAAAGGCCGGCGATTGTGAACTGACCCCCGAAAGTTGGACACCAACCTTCGGGGGTTTTTCATGTCCAAGTACAGCGTGTCTTTCAAAGAACGCGTCGTTGCGTTTTACGGTAAGGGCGAGCGTAGCTATGCCGATGTAGGGCTACAGTTTGGCGTCGACCATTCGACAGTGCGTAAGTGGATCGGCCTTCATGCGGCACATGGTTCGGCTGGCCTGACGAAGAAGCACAGCTGTTACGACGCCTCATTCAAATTGGCGGTCTTGCAGCGGATGTGGACTGAGGGGTTGTCCTATCGGCAGACGGCTGCGATCTTCAACATCCGCAATGCCAGCTGTCTTCCGGATTGGGAGCGCTGTTATGAGCAGGCCGGGATCGAAGGCTTGGCTCCTCGCCGCACAGGGAGGCCACCTGGCATGAAGAAGCCCGAAGCGCCATCAGAGACGACTGATCCATCGGCAGATTCGGCCAAGAGCCGTGAAGAGCTGTTGGCGGAACTGGCTTATCTGCGCATGGAGAACGCCTACCTAAAAAAACTGGAGGCCTTAACGCAGGCGCGTCAAACGCCGAACGGACGCAAGCCGTCCAGGCGTTAAGGCCACTCCACTCGTTCGACGGGCTGCTGAAGCTTTCCGGCCTTGCACGCAGCACATTCTATTATCAGCAGAAAGCGCTGTCGTCGGGCGACCGGCACGCGGCGTTGAAGGCAACGATCAGATCCATCTTCGAGGCGCACAAGGGGCGCTATGGCTATCGTCGGGTGACGGCGGCGATCCGTGGCTGCGGAGAGGTGGTCAACCACAAGACCGTCCAGCAGCTGATGGTCGAGATGGGATTGAAGTCTCTGGTCCGGCCGAAGAAATACCGCTCCTACAAAGGCCACAGAGGGCATGTGGCACCGGACCTTCTCCGGCGCCAGTTCACTGCCGAAGGCATGAACCAGAAGTGGACGACGGATGTCACTGAGTTCAATGTTGCCGGCGAGAAGCTCTACCTGTCGCCGGTGATGGACCTCCACAACGGCGAGATCATCGCCTTCGAGACGGCGAGGCGGCCCATCTTCAAGCTGGTCAAGGATATGCTCGACAAGGCATTGAGCACATTGGATGAGGCAGACGGACCGATCCTGCATTCTGATCAGGGATGGCAGTATCAAATGCCCGCTTGGAGCAGCATGCTCAAAAGCCGCAACATCAAACAGTCCATGTCTCGCAAGGGAAATTGCCTCGATAACGCCGCCATGGAGAGCTTCTTCGCCACCCTCAAGTCCGAGTTCTTCCATCCCAACCGGTTCGACAGCATCGAAAGCCTGCGGGACGGTGTCGAGGACTATATCCGATACTACAATAACGATCGCATCAGGATGAAACTCAAAGGGCTGAGCCCTGTGCAATACAGGACCCAGCCCCTAAATCCACCCAGCCTATGAACCGTCCAACTTTATGGGGTCAGTTCATTGCTCCCGGCCTTTCCGCTCTCGTTTCCTGTCAGTCGTCGCCCATGGCGACCAGCGTTGCGTTGCCGCCGGCCGCAGCCGTGTTGACGGACACCACCTGTTCCAGCGCGAAACGGATGAGATAGTTGGGGCCGCCCGCCTTGGGGCCGGTACCCGACAGCCCCGAACCACCGAAGGGCTGAGAGCCAACCACGGCGCCGATCATGTTGCGATTGACGTAGACATTGCCGACCGGCAAGCGATCAACGATACGCTTCACCGTTGCTTCGATGCGCGAGTGAATGCCGAGCGTCAGCCCATAGCCGCTCGCCGCGATGTCCTCGATGACTTTGTCGAGGTCCTTCGCCCTGTAGCGGACGATGTGCAGCACCGGGCCGAACACTTCCTGATCGAGGGCCGCCGTCTCGGGCAGCTCTATGATTGTCGGTGCGAAATAGCTGCCGCCTGCCAGCGCTCCCTCCGGCGTCTCCCCGGAAAACAGCACGCCCCCCTTGCCCTGCCAGGCCGCCACGTGAACGGCGAGCTTCTCGACTTGCTCGCGGTCGATGATCGGGCCGACGTCGGTATCCGGCCGCCTGGGATCGCCCACCTTGAGCTCGGCCGCCGCTCCTCTGACGAGGGCGATCATGTGGTCGGCGACGTCTTCCTGCACCAGCAACAACCGCAGCGCCGAACAGCGTTGGCCAGCCGAACGGAAGGCCGAGGTAACGACATCGTCGGTCACCTGCTCACCGAGCGCCGTGGCGTCGACGATCATCGCGTTGAGCCCACCGGTTTCGGCGATCAGCGGCACGATCGGTCCACGCTTGGCGGCAAGGGCCTGGTTGATGGCGAAGGCGGTATCGGTCGAGCCGGTGAAAGCGACGCCGGCGATACGCGGGTCGGCGGTGAGCATCGCACCGGCCGTTCCATCGCCGACCAGAAGCGCCAAGGCCGACGCCGGCACGCCCGCTTCATGCAGCAGCCGCACCGCCATGGCACCGGTGAGCGGGGTCTGCTCGGCGGGTTTTGCCACCACCGCATTGCCGGCGGCCAGTGCCGCGGCGGTCTGCCCCACAAAGATCGCCAGTGGGAAGTTCCAAGGGGCTATGGTCGCGAACACACCCCGGCCACGGTAGCTGAGCCGGTTTTCCTCGCCGGTCGGACCAGGCATGGCGACCGGTGCCGCGAACAGGCGTCGCGCCTCGACGGCGTAGTAGCGGCAGAAGTCGACCGCCTCGCGGACTTCGGCGACACCGTCGGCCAGCGTCTTGCCGGCCTCGAGCGCCAGCACGGCGAGAAACGCCGGCAGCCGTTCCTCAAGAAGATCGGCGGCCCGTTCCAGCGCAACGGCACGCGTTTCGGCCGGCGTGTCCGACCAGGAACGGAAACCGGCGGCAACCGAGGCGACGGCCTTCCTGGTGGTCTCGGCATCGGCGTCGACCGCCCGGCCGATCTCCGTCTTGCCGTCGATCGGCGACAGGAGAACGCGCTGTGATCCGGTCGCATCCGTGCCGTCAATGATCGAGGCGGCGATGCCGAAGTCATTGCCCGCTGCCGCAATGGCGGCCAGCAGCGGTTCGAGTGCCTGTTCGTCGGCCAGCTCCACGCCGCGCGAGTTGCGGCGGGAACCAAAGAGGTCGGCAGGTAGCGGGATACGGGCGTGGCGGGCGCGGTCGCCGCCAGCCAGCACGTCGGCGGGACGCTTCAGCAAGGTCGAGATCTCCACTTTGGCATCGCCGACGGCGGCGACGAAGGACGAGTTGGCGCCGTTTTCCAGGAGGCGGCGGACAAGATAGGCGAGAAGATCCTTGTGGCCGCCGACCGGCGCATAGATGCGGCAGGGCTGACCATCCTTCTCGGTGACCTCGCGATAGAGCGTGTCGCCCATGCCGTGCAGCCGCTGGAACTCGAAATGCCTGTTAGTGCCGGCGATCTCCGACACTTCGGCCACCGTCAGCGCATTGTGCGTCGCAAACTGCGGATAGAGCCGCGGCCGCGCCTTGAGCAGCTTTTCGGCACAGACGAGATAGGAAAGGTCGGTCGAAGCCTTGCGGGTGAACAGCGGATAATCGTCGAGCCCCCGTTCCTGCCCCCGCTTCATCTCGGTGTCCCAATAGGCGCCCTTGACGAGCCGCACCATGAAGCGGCGGTCCAGGCTTTCGGCGAGGTCGATCATGTAGTCGATGACCGCCGGCGCCCGCTTCTGGTAGGCCTGCACGGCAAGGCCAAAGCCATCCCATCCGGCGAGCGACGGGTCACTCGCCACGGCGGCAATCACCTCGAGCGACAGCTTCAACCGATCGGCCTCTTCGGCATCGACGGTGAGATTGAGATCGTAGGCCTTCGCCGTCCGCGACAATTCGAGGAGCTTCGGCACCAACTCGGCCATGACACGCGCACTGTTCAACGCCTCGTAACGCGGATGCAGCGCCGAGAGCTTGACCGAAATGCCCGGCCGGGCCGGCAGCGCCTCGGAGCCGGCCGACTTGCCGATCGCTTCGATCGCCATGGCATAGTCGGCAAAGTAGCGCGTCGCATCGGTGGCGGTACGGGCGCCCTCGCCCAGCATGTCGTAGGAGTGACGGTAGCCCTTGCCGGCCATGGTGCGAGCCCGCGACAGCGCTGCCTCGATCGACGTGCCCAGCACGAACTGATGGCCCATGATCTTCATCGCCTGCCGGGTGGCGGCGCGCACCGGCGGCATGCCCAGGCGCTTGATGAGGCCGGTCAGGACATTCTCCGGCGTTTCGCCCGGCTGGAGCACGCGCGTCGTCACGCCCAGCGCCCATCCGGACGCGGCCACCAGCCAGGGATCCTCGCCCTTGCCGTGGAAGCCGAAGGCGGCCGAGGCGAGCTTGTCCTCGATCAGCCGGTCAGCTGTCGCGCCATCGGGTACGCGCAGCAGCGCCTCGGCCATCACCATGATGGCGAGCCCCTCGCGCGTCGTCAGTGAATAGGCCTTGAGGAAATCCTCGACGCCGCCAATCGCCGACTTGCCGTCGCGGATCGCCTTGATGAGACGGTTGGCGTGTGCGTCGACACGCGCTCGTGCCTCGGGATCCTCGGGGCGGGCCGCCAGGAGACGGCGGACCACAACGGTCTCGTCCTCCGCATAGGGCGGCGAAAAACACGGAGCCCGAAAGGGCTCTGAAGAAACTGCGGACATCTGATCTCCGGAAGGTTGCCGCCTTCAGGGAGCGGCTTTTGTTATAATCCGCAGGATAGCAGCAGGCTTTCGGTGACACTCTCCTTATTGAGGTATAGAATCGGGACTATTCGCGGAATGAACCGTTTGTTTCCGTGAATTTTCCAGATTGACCTGTCTTGGGAGCTTGGGATGGCAGCAGCAGGCGGTGATCGCTCTCATCATAGCAAGGATATTCCCGGTCTCGATCGCATCGACCGCCGGATCCTCGCGGCACTTCAGGAAGATGGCCGGGTCACCAATCTGGAACTCGCCGAGAAGATCGGCATGTCTGCAACGGCCACCGCCGAGCGCGTCAAACGACTGTCGCGCGATGGTTTCATCCTCGGTTATACGGCGCGGCTCGATCCGTTGCATCTCCAGCGCGGCCTTCTGGTGTTCGTCGAGATCAAGCTCGATCGCATGAACCCGGAAGTATTCACCACCTTCGCCACGGCGGTGAAGAAGGCGCCGGAGGTGCTTGAGTGCCACCTGATCGCCGGCGGCTTCGACTATCTCGTCAAGGCGCGCGTCCGGGACATGGAAGCCTATCGCGAGTTCCTGTCCGAGGTGCTGATGACGCTGCCGGGCGTGCGCGAGACGCACACCTATCCGGTGATGGAAGAGGTGAAGAACACCACCGTGCTGCCGGTGTGAGCCTCGCCTTGACCGCGATGTGAAGCCGGCGCTACCACAGCGACCGTTGTTATGCTTGACCGGAGCGCCGATGACCGCCGCCTTCGAAGCCGCCCTTGCCGATTTTGCCCGTACCCTCGAAGCCGGGCTGACGGCGCGCCTCGACGCCACGCCACGGGCGGGAGAAATCGCGCGACCGGAGCGGCTTCTTGCCGCCATGCGGCATGCCGTGCTGGCCGGCGGCAAGCGCCTCCGCCCATTCCTGCTCACTGAGGTCGCCCGCCTCCTCGATCCCGGCTTGACGGTCAAAGCATTGATGTCGGCAGCGGCGGCCATCGAATGCCTGCATTGCTACTCGCTGGTGCACGACGACCTGCCGGCCATGGACGACGACGCCCTCCGGCGCGGCCGGCCAACCGTCCATGTCGCCTATGACGAGGCGACGGCCATCCTCGTCGGTGACGGCCTCCTGACGCTCGCCTTCGATCTGCTCGCCGATCCCGGCTGCCACCCCGACCCGGCGATCCGGGCGGCGCTGGTGCTCGACCTCGCCCGTGCCGGCGGTCTCGGCGGCATGGTTGGCGGCCAGATGCTCGACCTGGCGGCGGAGGGCCGGTTCGGCGAAGGCACGGCACCCGACGAGACCGATATCCGCAAATTGCAGGCAATGAAAACTGGCGCGCTGATCCGCGCCGCGACGGTGATGGGCGCCCGGCTCGGTGGGGCTAGCGAAGAAGAGATGCGTCGCTTCGAGCGTTTCGGCGATATCGTCGGTCTCGCCTTCCAGCTCGCCGATGACCTGCTCGACGTCACCGCCACCGAAAGCGAGATGGGCAAGGCCGTGGCCAAGGACGCCGCCCATGGCAAGGGGACGCTGGTGGCACGCCTCGGCGTCGACGCCGTGCGTGCCGAACTTGGCCGTCTCGTCACCGAGGCAACGAACCTGCTCGCCCCCTGGGGGCCACGGTCCGAGACGCTCGCCGCCGCCGCGCGCTTCGTCGCCGAGAGGCGGCGCTAATCAGCAATCACTCGGCCGCCGGCTTGCGGTTGGCGCCGTCGCCGAAGCGTTGCTCGATATAGTCCAGCACCAGCGTCTGAAAATCGCGGGCAATGGTCGGGCCACGCAACGTCGCCGCCTTCTGCCCGTCGATGAAGACCGGCGCAGCGGGGTTTTCGCCAGTACCCGGCAGGGATATGCCGATGTCGGCATGCTTGGATTCGCCGGGACCGTTGACGATGCAGCCCATCACCGCCACCTGCAGCGCCTCGACGCCGGGATAGCGCTGCCGCCATTCGGGCATGGCATCACGGATCTGATCCTGGATGGTCTTGGCGAGTTCCTGGAACACCGTCGAGGTGGTGCGGCCGCAGCCGGGACAAGCCGCGACGATCGGCACGAAGCTGCGGAAGCCCATCACCTGCAACAGCTCCTGCGCCACCATCACCTCGCGCGTGCGGTCGCCGCCTGGCTCCGGTGTCAGGGAAACGCGGATGGTGTCGCCGATGCCATGCTGAAGGAGGTAGCCCATCGACGCCGACGAAGCGACAATGCCCTTTGTGCCCATGCCAGCCTCGGTGAGACCGAGATGAAGGGCATAATCGCCGCGTGATGCGAGTTCGCCATAGACGGCGATGAGATCCTGCACCTGGCTGACCTTGGCCGACAGCACGATGCGGTTCCGCGCAAGGCCGATTTCCTCGGCGCGGGCAGCCGACAGCAGCGCCGATTGGATCATCGCCTCGCGCATCACCTGCTGCGCCGTCATCGGCGAGCCCTTGGCCTTGTTCTCGTCCATCAGGCGCGTCGCCAGCTCCTGGTCGAGCGAGCCCCAGTTGACGCCGATCCGCACCGCCTTGCCGTGGCGGGCGGCGATTTCGACGATGTCGGTGAAATGCCTGTCTCGCTTGGCGCGCACGCCGACATTGCCGGGGTTGATGCGATATTTGGCGAGCGCCTCGGCACAGGCAGGGAAGTCGGCGAGCAGCCGATGACCGATGAAATGGAAGTCGCCGATCAGCGGCACGTCGACGCCGACCCGATCGAGCCGCTCGCGGATGCGCGGCACAGCGGCGGCGCTCTCGTCGCGATCGACGGTGATGCGCACGAGTTCCGAGCCGGCGCGGGCTAGTGCCATCACCTGAGCCACCGTGGCGTCGACATCGGCGGTGTCCGTGTTGGTCATCGACTGCACGACCACCGGCGCATCGCCACCAATGGTCACGTTGCCGACGACGACGGGGACCGAGCGGCGGCGCGGCGCCGGACCGAAGAAGTTGGACATGCGTCGGAAATCCTCAACTATGACTGTGCGGATGGTCGTGGTGATGGCCGCCCGACCGGCAGGCGGCGCAAAGGCCACGCACTTCGAGAACCGAGGCCGATGGCGAGAAGCCTTCGGCCGCCGCAATGCCGGCCAGCAAACCACTGAGTTCGGCGGGCTCGGCCTCGGTGGCCGAGCCGCAGCGCTCGCAAAGCAAAAACACCAATGGTGCCTCCGGACCGAGCGCGGCGTGTCCATGTTCCTCGATGCAGGCGAGAAAGGCGTTGCGGCTCTCGATGCGGTGAGCGAAGCGGTTGGCGACCAGGAAGTCGAGGGCGCGATAAACCGAGATCGGGCTCGGCCGTCGCGCCTTTTCAGCGATACGGTCCATGATCTCATAGGCCGATACCGGCGCGTGGCTCTCCAGCATCGCTTCCAGAACCTGCCGCCGCTGCTCGGTGAGGCGCAAGCCCTCATCGCGGCAGCGTTCCTCGGCGCGCGCAACGGCACGGCGGCGGCACACCTGATGATCGTGGTCGGAATCGTTGAGCAAGGTTCTCTCCAAGCGTCCGTCCCAGTATATAGTCGGCCGAGCCGTCCGGAGAAAGACTGATTGTCACGCCGATCGGCTCGTCTTCCCGAACCAGAGGGCCGCCATGCGCTTTCCCGCCGTCGACCGCAGCATCCTGATCACCGGCGCCTCCTCCGGCATCGGCCTTGCCGCCGCCACCATCATGGCCGGACGTGGCTGGCGCGTGTTCGCGACGGTGCGCCGGGAAGAAGATCGTCAGCGTCTTGCCGGCATTGCCGGGGTGACGCCGCTCTTGATGGACTATGCCGACCCCGCCTCGATTGCCGCAACCGCCGACGCGGTGCTCGACGCCACCGGTGAACGGCTCGGCGCGCTTTACAACAACGGCGCCTATGGCCAGCCCGGCGCGCTCGAGGACCTCACCACCGAAGTGCTGCGACACGTGTTCGAAGTCAACGTGCTGGGCTGGCACGATCTCACGCGCCGCCTGATCCCGGCCATGCGCCGGGCCGGCGCTGGGCGCATCGTCATGTGCTCGTCAATCCTCGGCTTCCTGTCGATGCCGTACCGAGGCGCCTACAACGCCTCCAAGCACGCCGTCGAGGGCCTTGCCGACAGCTGGCGGCTGGAACTGATTGATGCCGGCATCCACGTTGCCACCATCCAGCCGGGACCGATCGCCACCAACTTCAGTTCCACAGCGATGAAGAAGTTCCACGAAAACATCGCCGTGGAGACTTCCGCCAATGCCGCCGGCTATCGCCAGCGCCTCGCCGACATGCAGCGGCCGCCAGAGGCGTCCTTCTTCCGCAAGCCACCGGAAGCGGTGGTGGAATGCCTGGTCCACGCCTGCGAATCAGCCCATCCGCGCCCTTACTATCGGGTGACATGGCTCACCAAGGGCGCGGCGGTCGTCAAACATCTCCTGCCGGCCTCATGGTTCGTCGCCTTGCTGCATCGCGCGGCGAAATCGGGGAATTGACCAGCAGCGGCAATATTTTGCCCGCCGATTCGTCAAGGCGTGGCCGACTTGGCGCCTGCCTGCGAAACGGTCGGAAAACCTCGGCTTGCGGCTTCACATCACCGACATCATCAGCGTAGAGTATGCGGGCGTGGGGCCGGCTCGGACGCCGCCTCGGTGAAGGAGAGCGTGAGGTGACGATCGCCGTCTCGCCGGACGCACACCCGGCGCTGGTGTTGAATGCGGACTACCGCCCGTTGAGTTATTTCCCCTTGTCGCTATGGTCCTGGCAGGATGCGATCAAGGCGGTTTTTCTCGACCGGGTCAACATCGTCTCCGAATATGACGTGCTGGTGCGCAGCCCGAGTTTCGAATTCCACCTGCCGTCGGTCGTTTCGCTCAAGACTTTCGTCAAGCCGTCGCGCCAGCCGGCCTTTACGCGATTCAACGTTTTCCTGCGTGACCGCTTTCAGTGCCAATATTGCGGCAGTCACGAGGACCTCACCTTCGATCACCTGATTCCGCGCTCCAAAGGTGGACAGACCACCTGGGAGAACGTCGTCGCCGCCTGTTCGTCCTGCAATCTCAGGAAGGCCGACAAGACGGTTTCGGAAGTGGGCATGACGCTCGCCGGCCCGCCTTTTGCGCCCACCGTGCACGATCTGCATAACAACGGCCGGCTGTTCCCGCCCAACCATCTTCATGAAAGCTGGCTGGACTTTCTCTACTGGGATGTCGAGCTCGATCCTTAAGAACATTGTGCGGAAAAAGAGCGAATGTTGTTCTAGGCCAACAGCAGTTCGGCCGCCTGCCGTTCGCGGGAAATGCGCCGCAGGATTTCCGACCGCACGGTCGGCGCGCCGAAATAATAGCCCTGCAGCTCGTGGCAGCCGGCCCGTTTCAGCGCTTCGGCTTCCTCGGCCATCTCGATGCCCTCGGCCGTCACCTCGGCGCCAAGCGTCTCGGCCAGAGCCACCGCCGCCTGCACGAGGCTCTGCGAGGCCGGGTCGCGGATAACGTCGATCACCACGGAGCGGTCGATTTTCACCTTGTCGAAGGCGAACCGGCGCAGATAGGCGACCGACGAGAAGCCGGTGCCGAAATCGTCAAGCGCCACCGATACGCCGAGCGCATGTAGCGCTTCGACGCTGCGGCGCGCCCGCTCCGGCTCGGACGCCAGGAAGCTTTCGGTGATGTCGATTTCCAGTCGATGCGGCGGCATGCCCGCCGCCTTGAGGATGGCGCCGACGGCATCGGGAAAGCACGGGTCGCGGAACTGGGCGGCAAACACGTTGACCACCATCTTGAGCTCGCCGAACGCCTTGGCGTCTCGGGCAACGCGACGCAACACGTAAGTGCCGATCAAGTCGCTCATCCCGGCTTCCTCGGCGACGGCGAGAAAGACCACCGGGCTGACCGGACCGGCCGGGCGAATCCAGCGGACCAGCGCTTCAACCGCGGAGATGCTGCCGGTCTTGGCGGAGACAACGGGCTGGTAATGCACCTGAAGGCCGCCGTTTGCGACCGCCTCGCGCAGTTCGGCGGCAAGCGTCACCTTCGCCTGACGGTCGGCGTCCATGCTGGCATCGTAGAGATCGACACGATTCTTGCCGCCAGCCTTGGCGACATACATGGCAACATCGGCCCGACGCACCAACTCGCCGGGCGTCAGCTTGCCGTCGATATCGACCGCCACGCCCACCGAACAGCCGACCTTTACCGTCCTTGCCTCGAAATCGAAGGCCTCGTCGAGGAAATAGACGAAGCTCTCGCCAAGGGCATGCGCCCGTTCTGCCGCAAGCCCCCCCTCGACCACCACGGCAAACTCGTCGCCGCCGAGGCGCGCCAGCGCGCCATCGCCGCCCACCAGAGCCCGAAAGCCGGCCGCCGTCGCCCGGATCAGCCGATCGCCGACATCATGGCCATAGGTGTCGTTCACTTCCTTGAAGCCGTCGAGATCGGCAAACAGCACGGCAATGGCGTGGTCAGGCTCGGCATAGGCGGCGGCAAGCCGTTGATGGAAGGAGGCGCGGTTCGGCAGGCCGGACAACGGATCATGGCTCGCCGCATGGCGGGCTGTCGTCTCATCGTGGCGCAGACCGCTCATCATCTTCCAGATGGTAACGATCAGAACGCCCATCACCACGAAGAGCAGCAGCAGCACGGCAAGCACCGGCAGGCGAGCGCGTTCCATCGCCTCGGTCCCCGACACACGCGGTTCCCAGCCAATGGAGCCAAGAAGAGTACCCGCCGCCGAGCTCAGCGCCACGTCATCGTGACCGACCGGCGCCGGCCCGAAGGCAAGATGCCGGACGCCGAGGGCTTCAGCCAGGGGAATGAACTGCGCTCCGGTCATCGGCCGACCGACCAGGAGATAGCGCAAAGGACCAGAAGGTTGCCCTTCGCGGGCCTCGATCCGATGCAATCCCACCACGAGCGGACCAAGACGCGACTGGGCAAAACCCGACACTGGCTGATGCGGCCGCAGGCGCGCGGCGGCGACAAGGGCGGCCACGTCGGCCCGGCTAATGCCAATACCATCCGGCCCAGCCGACCAGCCCTTGTGGAAGCCGCGTATCGGCGCACCTTCGGCGTCGACAATCAGCAGCATATCGAAGGAGTAATCACTGCCTGTCGAAAGGAGCTTGTCGCCGCCCAACAAGGCAGCATCGCCTTCATCCAGCAAGGCGGCGTTCCAGGTGGCAAACTCAGTCGCTGCAAGCCCCATTCGGGCGAGCGACTCGTCCTTCAGCACGTCGACCACGCGCGCGATGCCGCGGCGGTCGATGTCGTTCACTTCGGCCGCCATGCGCGCCATGGCCAGATAGACCACCGCCGCGGCGGCCAGCGCCGTCAGCACGGTCGGGACGACCACACCGAAGACGAACTCCATCCAGCGGCGGTTGGCAAAAATCAAGGCAATGATCCATTGGTTCTATCTTGCGCAGTCTATCGCGATACCGTTAAAGGCTCGCAAATTCGTCCGCATACTTTCGGAAAAATACAGACCAGCGTGTCGCCGCCGCTCCGGCAGAGCCGCGAGAACGCCAGGAAGGCAACCGAAGCTCATGTCGAACCGCACTCGCGCCACCCTGATCGGCCTCACCGCCATTCTCATGTGGTCAATGCTTGGTGTCTTCACCGGCGGTTCGGGGGCCGTACCGCCCTTCCTGCTCAATGCCCTCTGTTTCGGTCTGTCCGGATCGATCGCCACGATCTGGCTGATCGCCCGCGGCCGCGCCGGCGTTCTGAGGCAGCCCCCGCGGGTATGGGCAGTCGGCACGCTGGGCCTGTTCGGCTATCACGCCCTCTATTTCACGGCCTTGCGGACCGCGCCGCTGGTCGAGGCCGGCCTCATCAACTACCTCTGGCCGTTGTTGATCGTGCTGTTCTCCGGCCTCCTGCCCGGCGAGCGCCTGCGCTTTCACCACTTTGTTGGCGTCGTGCTCGGCTTTTCCGGCGCGGCGCTTCTGGTGACGTCCGGCCGGTCGCTGTCGCTCGACAGCGGCTACGCTCTCGGCTATCTGGCCGCCTTCCTCGCCGCCGTCGTCTGGGCCGCCTATTCGGTGATCTCGCGGCGTTTCGCTGGTGTCCCGTCAGAAGCGGTTGCCGGCTTCTGCCTGGCGACGGCGCTTCTCAGCCTTGTCTGCCACCTCGCCTTTGAGCAGACGGTGCTGCCGGCCAGCGCCTTTGAATGGCTGATGGTGCTGCTGCTCGGCGCCTTTCCGGTTGGCCTTGCCTTCTTCGTCTGGGATCATGGGGTCAAGCACGGCGATATCCAACTCATCGGCACCGCCGCCTATGCGACGCCGGTACTGTCGACCCTGCTGCTCACCCTCACCGGCTATGGCACGCTCGACTGGACGGCGGCGCTTGCCTGCGCCCTCGTCACCTTGGGCGCCATCGTCGCCGCCTGGGACGCGCTGCCGTTCCGCCGCAAAGCGGTGGCGCGCCGAACCGTTACCTGAACGTGTCCTTGCGGCGACGCAGTTCGGCGAACGCCTCGACCGCCGGCCGACCTGCGAGGCCTAATCTGCCGGCAAGCCTGGGGTCGCCAGCCCTCAGGAACGGATTGGTGAGAAGTTCCCGCTTGAGCGTCACCGGCACCGTCGGTCGGCCCGCGGCACGCAAAGCCTCAACCTCGGCAAGCCGCTCGGCGAGCGCCGCATTGTCGGGGTCGACCGACAGCGCGAAACGGCCGTTGGACGCCGTATACTCGTGTCCTGGATAAATGAATGTTTCCGGCGGCAGCGCCGCGAGACGCAGCAGCGAGTCCCACATATCCTCGGCGCTGCCCTCGAACAGGCGGCCGCAGCCGAGCGAAAACAGCGTATCGCCGGAAAACAGCGCCCGCGCCGCTGGTGCATAGTAGACGATATGGCCGCGTGTGTGGCCGGGCGTGGCCATGCCCCGGAGCCCAAGCGGACCAACGGCGAAGCTTTCGCCATCCGTCACCGCCCGACCAAGCGGCGGCAGCCGGTGGGCATCGGCGGCCGCGCCAATGAGTTCGGCCCCGGTGCGCCCGACGATCTCGGCGGCGCCTTCGATATGGTCGCCATGATGGTGGGTCAGGAGAAGCGCATCGAGCCGCCCCCCGGACGCCGCGACGGCGTCAAGGATCGGTGCCGCCTCCGGCGCGTCGAAAACCACGGCCGCGCCGCTTTCCTCATCACGAAGCAGATAGGCGTAATTGTCGCTGAGACAAGCGATGACGTCGATCTTTAGGACCACCGGAAGCCTCCTTTGCCCGCCTTACGAAAAAAGGCAGTGGCCGCCCATTGCGGTAGAGCGACACTCGATCAATATGGCGGAAAGGGCAAGGGCGCCCCGGAGCTCAGCATGTTTCTCGACGTCGTCGACCTCAGGGATTTCTATTCGAGCGACCTCGGCCATGTCATCCGGCCCATCCTCACCGATCATTTCAGGAAGATCTGGCCGAGCGTCGCCGGCGATCGCCTGGCCGGCCTCGGCTTTGCGACGCCGTATCTTGCGCCGTTCCGTGACGAGGCCGACCGTACGCTGGCGCTGATGCCAGCGGCTCAGGGAGCGGTCAACTGGCCGGCCGGTGGTCCCTCCGCCTCGGCCCTGGTCTGCGACGACATGCTGCCGTTGCCGGATTCCTCGATCGATCGGCTGCTCATCGTCCATGCCCTGGAGATGGCCAATGATCCGGCAGAACTCTTGAAGGAGGCCTGGAGAGTGCTATCGCCGGGCGGCCGAATACTGGCGGTCGTACCCAACCGGCGCGGCCTCTGGGCGCGCGTCGACACCTCGCCCTTCGGCTATGGCCGGCCCTTCTCGCGCGGCCAGATCACCAAGCTCCTGCGGGAAACCTCCTTCTCGCCCACAGCCTGGGACGAGGCGCTCTACGTGATGCCGGTGCCGCGCCGCCATTTCATGCACGCCAGTGCCCGCTGGGAGGCGATCGGCGCTCGCCTGTGGCCGGCCTTTGCCGGCGTCATCCTGGTGGAAGCGGCCAAGCATCTTCATCAGGGCGTACCGGTGATCCGTCGCGTCCGCTCGCCGGCGATCCGTCCGGTGCTGCTGCCCTCGCCAGCCGGCCTGCCGAGCCCGCACCGCACCGGCCCCAACATCTGACCCGCGTCAGTGACCGTCGCGGGACAGCAAAAAGACCGCCTGCGCGCCCAGCAAGTTCCAGACGATCCACGGCAGGCTGAACGGCAGCCGCTTGCCTGAGGCATCGAGGACGATCGCCTGATCGACATGGGCGCCGACATCTTTCACCAATTCGACGAAGTCGCGAATGGTACAGAAATGGATGTTGGGCGTGTCGTACCACGAATAGGGCAGACGCTTGCTCACCGGCATGCGGCCGAGGAACATCAGGCGGAAGCGAACGTCGAGATGCCCGAAATTGGGCAGCGACACGACGACATGACGACCGATGCGCAGCATCTCGTCGAGCACGCGGCGAGCGTTGCGCGTCGCCTGGATGGTGTGGCTCAGCACCACGTAATCGAAGGATTGGTCCGGATACTGCACGAGGTCGCTGTCGGCGTCCCCCTGGATCACCGACAGGCCGCGCCCGACGGCGGCATTGACGCCTTCCTGGCTGATCTCGATCCCGCGCGCGTCGACGCCACGGGTTCGCTCCAGGAGTTCGAGCAGAGCGCCGTCGCCGCAGCCAATGTCGAGCACCCGCGAGCCGGGTTCGATCAGATCGGCGATCAGCTTGAGGTCGATACGGACGTCGGAGGTGAGATCGGCGAGGTCGGTCATCGAATGTCCTCCGCCGCCGGTCCGGCAATGCCGCGCACCCGCGCCGCGCCGCTCAGGAAACCGTGCACGATGCGGAACTGTTCGGGAATGTCGAGGAGGAAGCTGTCGTGGCCGCGATCGCTGTCGATCTCCACGAAGCTGACCGGCGCGCCGGCAGCATTGAGCGCATGCACCACCGCCCGGCTCTCCGAGGTCGGATAAAGCCAGTCCGACGTGAACGACAGCACGCAGAAGCGTGTCTTCGTTCCCTTGAAAACATTGGCGAGCACGCCGCCATGGTCGGCGGCAAGATCGAAATAGTCTGTGGCACGGGTGACGTAGAGATAGGAATTGGCGTCGAACCGGTCGACGAAGGCCATGCCCTGATGACGGAGGTAGCTTTCAATCTGGAAATCCGCATCGAAACCGAAAGCGACCGCCTCGCGATCCTGCAGGTTGCGGCCGAACTTCTGATGCAGCGAGCGGTCGGACATATAGGTGATATGAGCAGCCATGCGCGCCACGGCGAGGCCCTTCTTCGGGTTGCGCCCGGCTTCGAGATAGCGGCCGCCGCACCAGTCGGGATCGGCCATCACCGCCTGCCGCCCCACCTCGTGGAAAGCGATGTTCTGCGAGGAATGGCGATAGCTGGTGGCGATGGCCACCGTCGAAAAGACGCGGTCTGGATAGCTCGCCGCCCATTGCAGCGCCTGCATGCCGCCCATCGAGCCGCCGACCACCGCGAACAGTTGGTCGATGCCGAGCGACGTGACCAGCATGGCCTGCGCCCGAACCATATCGGCAATGGTGACCACCGGCAGGTCGAGGCCATAGGGCTGGCCGGTTTCCGGATTGGTGCTGGCCGGCCCAGTCGTGCCGAGGCAGCCACCCAGCACGTTGGAGCAGATGACGAAGAATCGATCGGTGTCGATCGGCTTGCCGGGACCGACCATCAGCGTCCACCAGCCCGGCTTGCCGGTCACCGGATTGGTGCTGGCGACATGCTGGTCGCCAGTCAGCGCATGGCAGATCAGGATGGCGTTGGAGCGGTCGGCGTTGAGCTCGCCATAGGTCTGGTAGGCAATCTGCCAGGGCGCGATCGCCGGACCGGCGTCGAGGGTGAGCGGCGCGTCCGTGCCGAAGCGCATGACGAGGCTCGAAGGATTGTCGGCCTCGTTGCGGCGCAGGCTCGCCTGCGCATCGGTCTCGGGAAGGGTCGCGTCCAACATCGGGGCTTCAGTGTCCGGCAACTTCCAGACGACAAGCGCCATGCCCGCCGTCGCGAAGGTGGTTAGCTATCGGAACGGGAACGCCAAATGTCAAGAAAATCGGCGCCCCGCCCGTCGAGGTGCCGCAAAGCGCCCGATCAAGGCCTTGCTCGGCGAATAGCGCGGACCACTTCGCGCGCCGTGATCTTGGCAGTCTGTTGATCTTCGGGACCAAGTGGCCCGCAAGCTTGATCAAAGTTGTCGCGATCAGCCTGCTGCACCGGATCGTTGGCAATCGCCGCGACGACAATGCGCAAGGCACAGGCTTTCACGGGATCGACCTTGAGTGCGCCATAGCAGCTATCAGAGAGGCAGAAGGCGAAGTTGCGGAGCGACAGGAGATTGCCGGAAAGCGCCTTTGGCCATTGCGCCGCCAATATGGCCTGCTCGCCGGCACAGGCAGAATCTTTCGCGGCAGCGCAGTCGGCGAGAAGATCGGCGTAGGCGGGTACGCCATCGACGGCATAGGCCGGCAGATCGCCCGACCAGAGGAGAAAAACAAGAGCCGACAGCAGCGCACGCATGGAAACGCTCCGAAGTGTCGCATCGATCTCGCAAATAGTTCAACCGAGCAGCACAATTATTCGCCGAACCATGCAGGTTGCACAAGATCGCCCTTCAGCCCGCTTTGTGGCGGAGAACGACCCGCTTCTCGAAAATTGGCGAACCCGTCATGCTGGAGCCACTGCTTCCTCGATATGGACCCCCATATTTCGGATATTGGCCAGGAAGATGTCAGGATCGACATAAAGGCCTTGCGCCTGAAGTCCTGGGCGACGTTTCTCGCTGGTCATCTCCAGGATGCAAGCAGCGGCCGCGATGGCGGTCAGCTCATAAGGATCGTCGTGACTGACCCGAAGCCGGGCGGTAACGGGCATGCCGTCACGGTTTCCTCGGCCTTCACAGACCAACATCGTCCACTCGTCGTGCCGCGTCCAGTGCTGCAGGGCGGCGAAAAACGCTTTCGCAGCGAGATGGCGGAGCGGCGGAAACGTCATGGCCGCCATGGTGGCCGGCAGCGCCACATAATCAATGGCTGGCCCGAAGCCGCCGATGTAGAAGCCGGTGTCGCGCAGATGAGGGAGACGGTCCGGCAGTGACCGAAGCTCTTCGATCCCCATGGCGATCGTCTTCTGTCTTCCATGCGGAGGACCAAAATCAAAGTCGCGGGCGTTGCTCCAGGATCGCTGCCAGCGGCCATCGCAAAAAGCGCTCGGATCCATGTTCCAGAGTTCGTCGATGAAGTCTTCGGCAGCGCCAGGACCAAAGCTCAGGCGCGACCAGTCCACGCTGAGGCTCGCGTAGACCGGCGCATGGGTGAGATCCACGGTCGCCGACAGCCGTCGGATCATCGCTGCCGGCAATCCCGGGTGAAAGCCGCCGTCGCTGACCATCTGCAGGCCACGCCGGACAATGTCCGGCTCGAGGGCCTTGAGCCCCTGCCATTTGGCCGTGGAGGATAGGTGAATGTCGAAATAGTCGATGCCGAGCTGTAACGCGACGCTCGCCACCGTCGGCGCGTAACGGGTTGCCGAGGTGGCCGACACCACGAGATCGGCACCCGACAGTGCAGCGAGAAGGCCGTCACGATCGGCGCTATCGGCGCCAACACCGACCAACGTCGCACCAGTTTCCTTAGCGATTTCGGCCGCCGCATCATCCACCGACGCCTTGTTGCGGCCCATCAGGCGGAGTTCGTAGGTTCCAACTCGGGCGAGCAGCCGTGCCAGACGTCGGCCGGTGTTGCCGGCACCGCCGAGGATGGCGATGGTCGCCTGTGCCATGAGGTCCCCCAGGGCGCACTTCCCGTCCCTTTTCAGGACAAGTCTGGGCTCGTTCCGTCCTCTTGACGAGACGGGTTATTGCGTAGAGTTCCGATCGGGTAACCCGACGATGTGGCGGACATCAGCAACCGTGGCGCCAGATTTCCGCAATGCCGCCAGCCCCGCAGATCCCCTGGATTTCGAGAGCTTGCGGCCGTCGATATCGACGATCAGCCGGTGATGATGATAGCGCGGCGCCGGCAGCCCCAGCAGCGTTTGCAGCAAGCGGTGCACGGCGGTCGCAAAATAGAGGTCGCGGCCACGCACCACATCCGTCACCCCCTGCAACGCGTCATCGACGACGACGGCGAGATGGTAGGCGGCCGGCGCGAACTTGCCGGCGAGCACCACGTCCCCCCAGGCGGCGGGATCGGCGGTCATTGTCTCGCCCGGCCCATCGAGACTGTCGCCGAACTCCTGCCAGGACAGTGGGCCAACGAGCTGGACCGCCTTCATCATGTCGAGCCGTAGCGCATGAGGTCGGCCGGCCCCGGCAAGAGCGGCCGCTTCCTCATCAGGCCGGTCGCGGTCGACAGCAGGATAGAGCGGGGCACCGTCCGGATCGCGCGGCCACGGTCCGCCGTTCCGTGCCTCCTCGGCGGCAATGGCGGCGGCGATCTCCGTCCGACTCAGAAAGGAACGGTAGACGAGCCCCAGGGCGGCGAGGCGATCGAGAGCCGCCGCATAGTCGTCCGCATGTTCCGATTGCCGACGGACGGGCTTCTCGTACCTGACGCCGAGCCAGTCGAGATCGTCGAGAATGGACCGCTCATACTCAGGCCGGGCGCGCGTCGCATCGACATCCTCGATACGGACGAGCACGCGGCCACCACTCCGAGCGGCCATGTCGGCATTGATCAGTGCCGACAGGGCATGGCCGAGGTGCAACGGCCCGTTGGGCGACGGCGCGAAACGGAAGACGGGAACGGTCATTTCTCAAGCAAGTGGCAGGCCCACCGGCACTGCTGCCGGCTTCTGGCGGACTGGACAGTATACGCTCGGGATGTTGAAGTCTCGTGCTCAAGGAGGACTGCGATGCGCCTCATCCTTACCGACGCCGACATGGCCGAAGGTCTCGACTATCTCGAGCGCGTCGACCCGCGCCTCGTGCCGGTCAGAGCCCTGGCTGGCCCCGTCGACATCCGCTACCGCCCGCCCGGTTTCGAGGGGATCGCCCGCATCATCGTGGCGCAGCAGCTTTCGGTGTCGAGCGCCGACGCCATCTGGGCGCGTTTCGAGGCGCTCCTCGCCGCGGCGACAGCCGAGAACTATCTCCGCCAGAGCGAGGAGGCCTTGCGCGCCGCCGGACTGTCGCGCGGCAAGGTCAGGACGCTCACCGCCCTCGCGGAAGCGGCCTCCGCCGGCCTTGACCTCGAAGGTCTTGCGGCGGAAACGCCGGAGGTGGCAACCGAAAAACTGACGGCGATCCACGGCATCGGCCGCTGGACGGCCGAAATCTTCCTGCTGTTCTGCGCCCGCAATGCCGATGTGCTTCCGGCTGGAGATCTGGCTCTGCAAGTGGCCGCCTTCGAAGCATTAGCGTTGCAGGGGCGCCCCAGCGAAAAGGAATTGCGGGCGATATCAGAGCTTTGGTCCCCTTGGCGCGGCGTTGCGGCGAAACTGCTTTGGGCCTATTACAAGGCGATGCGGCAGGGCAGAAACGTCCTCCCGGTCTGAACCGATCCCGGAGGAGCTTCCCATGGCCGATATCGACGGTCCACGCCTCGAACCTGCGAGCGGCAACGCCGACGCCCTCGTCGTGCTGTTGCACGGTTATGGGGCGAACGGCGAGGATCTCTACGATATCGCCGAAAGCTGGGCGCCCTTCCTGCCGGATGTCGCCTTCGTTTCGCCGCACGCTCCCGATGCTTGCCCCATGGCGCCGGGCGGTCGTCAGTGGTTTCCGCTGACCATGCGCGACGAGGCCGAACGTTGGACAGGCGTTGTTGCCGCCGGGCCGGCCCTCGATCGCTTTCTGGATGCCGAACTCGAACGCTGGGGCGTCTCACCCGATCGTCTCGTGCTGGTCGGCTTCAGCCAAGGCACCATGATGGCGCTGCACGTCGGCCTCAGGTGCAAGGTGACGCCGGCGCTGATCGTCGGCTACTCGGGCTATCTCGCCGGCGCCGAGCATCTCGGCGAAATCTCGGCGAAACCGAAGGTGCTGCTCGTTCACGGCACCGCCGATCAGGTGCTGCCGGTTGAAAGCAGCCGCGTTGCCGCGGCCGCCCTCACCGCCGCCGGACTGCCGGTGTCGCTGCATCTGTCTCCCGGCCTCGGCCACGGCATCGACCGCATGGGCCTCGTCCTCGGTCTCAGAACCATTGCCGAGGCACTCGGGGTCGACCTTCCAGGCGGCGCTCGCTAACACCACAGCTTGACGGTCGCCGCCCAATGACGGATTGAGCCCCCCGGCTATCTACGCGAATATGCGGAGGATAGTTTGCTAGCGCGGTGACGCCAACACTTGATCCAACCTCGTGACAATGAGCGATCGAGTGTCGGCGTCATGAACCGCACTAGAATCAAATAATTGATAGTGCCCTCGGCGCACTCGTTCGCAGCGGTCGGTCCAAATCCGATTCGAATGAGCGCCTCCGAGCACCGGGAGTGCAGCATGGTTCGGCTCAATCGCATCTATACCCGCACCGGCGACGACGGATCGAGCGGTCTTTCCACCGGCGAGCGTCGGCCGAAGGATGACGCGCGTTTCGAAGCGATCGGCGGCGTCGACGAGACCAATGCGGCGGTCGGTGTCGCGCGGTTGCACATCTCCGAGTATCCCGACCTCGACCTGATGCTGGGCGCCATCCAAAACGATCTGTTCGATCTCGGGGCCGATCTCGCAACACCGGAAGCCTTGGAGCCGCCGGCTTTCGAGCCGCTACGCATCCTGCCCGTCCAGGTCGAGCGGCTGGAGAAGGAGATCGACTATCTCAACCGCGGCCTTGCGCCGCTCACCACCTTCGTGCTTCCAGGCGGCAGTGACGCAGCGGCTCATCTGCACATGGCACGCACCATTTGCCGACGGGCCGAGCGGGCCACGGTGACACTCGCCCGCACGGCGGGCGAGAAGGTCAACCCGGAAGCGGTGCGTTATCTCAACCGTCTGTCCGACTTCCTGTTCGTGGCCAGCCGCTGGGCCAACGACCTAGGCGGTCGCGATGTGCTGTGGGTGCCCGGTCAGAATCGGGAATGAATCCGCCGAGGACGCCAAGATTCAAAAGAATTCAGGGCGCACGCTGAGCCTCAGGCGATCTTCTCGGTGGTGGCCCGGCCGACGAGCGCCTGCGCCACGGCGACGCGAATCTCGGCGAGCGTGAACGGTTTGGAAATAACGCCACTCACCAGGCTGTCGAGCCCGAAAGCACGTTCGCGCTGGTCGGCGAAGCCTGTCATCAACAGGATGGCGAGGTTGGGAAAGTCACGGGCAGCGGCCAGCGCCAGAGCGATGCCGTCCATGACAGGCATCATGATATCGGACAGCAACAGATCGAAGTTGCCTTGCTGTACGTTGAGGATCTCCAGCGCGATGCCGCCATCTTCGGCCTCGACGATCTCATGGCCATCGAGTTCCAGCGCTCTCTTCACGAAAGCCCGGACCGACTCGTCGTCCTCAGTCAGTAGAATGCGCGCCATGGCAGCCCCCTGGCACTTCCTTTGGAATCGAAACAAATTCGATATGATTGTTACACAACTGAGCAGCTCACACCAGATGAGAGCCCTCAGTCGGTGACGACGCCAACGAAGGGCAGCTGGCGATAAGCATGAGCGGCGTCCATGCCGTAGCCGACCACGAACACATCGGCGCAGGAGAACCCGACGATGTCGGCCTCGATCTCCGCCTTGCGCTTGCCCGGCTTGTCGAGCAACACGGCCACCTTGACCTCTTTCGCCCCCCGGTCCTCGGTGAGGCGTCGAGCGAAGGCCAGCGTCCGACCGGATTCCAGGATATCGTCGATGATCAGCACCGAGCGACCGGCGACGTCGGTATCGATGTCGCGAATGATCTTGACGATGCCGGAAGACGTGGTGCCCGTGCCATAGCTCGACAGCATCATGAACTCCACCTGCGGCTCCAGGCCCTCACGGTGCAGGGCGCGCAGGAGGTCGGCGGCGAACATGAAGCTGCCCTTGAGGATGGCGATCACCATGAGATCTTCGGGCTGATCGGCGGCAATCTGTTTGGCCATGGCGTCGACGCGCGCGGCGATCGTCTCTTCCGAAAACAGCACGTCGATGGTTCTGCCCTTCATCCCGGTCTCCTGAGGTCGCGACGGTCGATGAGCCCCGATCCACCACGGACCGGCAAAGGGCGCGCATCCGGAACCGTCGCACAGCCCCGGCCGCTTTCGGGCGGAGCTATATTACGGCTAATGCTGGTCTGTAAACCGGACTTCCACGGTCACCGACGCTTCTGGGGGCGCGAGAAGCCGAGTCTTGAAGTGCGCCTTGCCCATCTGGTCGATGTTGAGCTGCGGCAGGGTATAGTTCCAGGCATAGACATCGCGGCCGGTCGACGACTTCAGCGTGACCCGGACCGCCGGCAAGTTCTTGGATTCGTTTCCGAGGTTGACAATGTCGCCATCCACCACCAGCACCGGCGTCGAGCCATCCATCTCCTGATGGGCGGCGACGTTCTGGAAATCGAGCCCTCGCAGATTTACCTTGAGGCCAATCAGTTCGTAGATGCCGGCAAAATCGGGGAGAGTCGCGACGATCCGTTCGCGACCGATCACCGCGACCACGCAGAACAGCACCAGAAAGCTGATCAAGAGCGCCGAGGCGACCGGCGTCGACAGGTGCCGATCGAGCATGACCATGGTCGAAGACCCTCGTCGTGCCTTCTTGCCGCGCGTCTTGCGACCACGCCCGAAACCGGCCGGTGGCGCGTCGATGGTCGGAGAAACTTCGGCCTCGACCGGAGGCGATACCTCTTCTGCCTCAGTCTTCTCGGTTTCTCCTGCGGTCGGCCCGGTTGCGAACAGGTCGTCGATAGCCGACTGATCATTGCCGTCTTCCGTGGTCTCGGATGCCGCTTTCTCAGCCGCTTCGTCATCGTCGGGGCCTGACGCGAAAAGATCGTCGATGGCCGACTGGTCGTTGACCCCGCTTTCCTTGGCAGTAGCCGCCTCGGCATCGAAGCCGCTCTTGGGGCCATCGCCGACAATGGCGTCGCGCCACTCATCTTCACTGGGCTCAGGTCCGCTGCTCGGCGACCGGACAACGGGAGGAGCAGCGACCGGCGCTTCGGGATAGTCGTTTGGCATCGCGTGCCAGACCGTGCCGCAGCGGGCACAGCGCACCTTGCGGCCGGTGACGCCGAGCGTGCCGTCGGCTACCTGGTACCCCGTCTCGCAGGCGGGGCAGACAATTCTCATCTTCGGCCCCCGATTGGCCGCCGACCGGCTTGTTTGGGAGAGGTGGGCGACGCATCTCCCCCATTGCCACCGTGGCTTTTCCAAGGGATGGCGGCAACATACTTAATGAAACGTTAAGGACAAGGGCCGCAACATCAATTATGAGGTCTGGGGACAACCACAAGAAGCCTCAAAGCAGGCCCATCGTGGTGGGAACTGCCTGATGGAGGCAGGCAAGGCGGAAGCCAAGGGCCGGAGGCCCGCCGGCGATTGAGGCGGAATGAACAACAAGAAGTCGCGAAGCGGCTTCCGGCGCCAAGCGGCGCCGCGCGGAGCGGGGCTTTCGGGACGAAGCCCCGAAAGACGGAAAGCGGAGCGGAAGCCAAGGGCCGGAGGCCCGCCGGCGACTGAGGCGGAAAAGAATAAACAAGAAGCCGCGTCAGCGGCTTCCGGCGCCAAACGGCGCCGCGCAGAGCGGGTCTTTCGGGACGAAGCCCCGAAAGACGGAAAGCGGAGCGGAAGCCAAGGGCCGAAGGCCCGCCGGCGACTGAGGCGGAAAAGAAGCATGATCAGGTTTGAAAATGTCGGTCTCCGCTATGGAACGGGGCGAGAGGTGCTGAGCGATCTGACCTTCTCGATCGCTCCCCATTCCTTCCAGTTTCTGACCGGCCCTTCCGGCGCCGGCAAGACGACGTTGATCCGTCTTCTGTTCCTCAACCTCAAGCCGACGCGCGGCCTCATCTCCATCTTCGGCAAGGACACCGCCCTCCTGAGACGCGCCGACATGCCGGCGTTGCGCCGCCGCATCGGCGTCGTCTTCCAGGACTTCCGCCTGCTCGACCACCTGACCACCTATGAGAATGTGGCGCTGCCCTACCGCGTGCTCGGCAAGGACGAGGCGAGCTATCGCGCCGACGTCGCCGACCTGCTCGACTGGGTCGGCCTCGGCGACCGCAAGCACGTCTACCCGCCGGTGCTGTCGGGCGGGGAGAAGCAGCGTGCCGCGATCGCCCGCGCGCTGATCACCAAGCCGGAATTCCTGCTCGCCGATGAACCGACCGGCAACGTCGATCCGCCGCTTGCCCGTCGCCTGCTGCGCCTCTTCCTGGAACTCAACCGCCTCGGCACCGCCGTGCTCATCGCCACCCACGACATCGGTCTGATGGACCAGCTCGACGTGCGACGCATGGTGATCGAAGGCGGCCATCTCGAGATCTACGAATGAAAATGGCGGTCCCCAAACGCACCAGAATCGCCATCAAGGCCAAAGTCAGGCCGAACTCCGAGGCGGATGGCGCCTCGCCAATCGTGCCGCCGCAGGCCATCGCCGGCCGCACGCTGGTCCTGGTCATCGCCATCATGACCTTCCTCGCCGGCTTTACCATCGCCGTCGTCTCGGTGATCGATCGGGCCGCCAATGCTTGGGCCTCCGACATCGGCCGCGAGGTGACCATCGAGGTCAGGCCGCTCGATGGCGTCGCGATCAGTGGCGAAGTCGAGAAGGCGGTGGCATTGGCCCAGGAATTCCCCGGCGTCGGCAGCGCCCATGGCCTGAGCGATGCGGAGACGCAACGGTTGTTGGAACCCTGGCTCGGACCGGGCACCGACCTTTCCGCTTTGCCGGTGCCTCGCCTGGTCGTCGTTTCGATCGATGACGCCACCGCCTTCGACGCCAAGGCACTTGCCGACGCGGTCAGCCGCCAGATCAGGGGCGGCAGCGTCGATGATCATGCGCTCTGGATCGACCGCTTGTCGGCCATGGCGTCCTCCATGGTGTTCGCCGGCATCGGCCTGATGATGCTGATGCTGGTCGCCCTTGTCCTCTCGGTCGTGTTCGCCACACGCGCCGCCATGGCGGGAAACCGCGATGTCATCGAGGTTCTGCACTTCTGTGGGGCCGAGGATCGCTTCATCGCCGGTCAGTTCCAGCGCCGTTTCCTGCTGTTCGGCGTCGAAGGCGGCGCCATCGGCGGCGCACTGGCGCTTCTTGCCATGGCCATCACCGCCTGGGTGATCGGCGGTTCGACTGGCCGACCCGGCGCCGACCAGCTTGAGGCGCTGTTCGGTCGCTTCGAGCTGCCGGGAACCGCCTATGGTCTGGTGCTGGCGCTCGTCGTGGCGGTTGCGCTGTTGACGGCGCTGACGTCCCGCCTTGCCGTGCAAAGGTCACTTTCGGCACTCGATTGACAAGCCGGACGGAAGATCGCGGGATTTGTCAATTGTCGACCGATTTCCTAGAATGCCGTCATGATGGAATCGTCCGCTCCCACGAGAGAGACAGCCGACGGGCCCCAGCAAGCCTTCGGTGAGCGCACCCGCGCCCGCCGATCAATAGGCATCATCATCGCGGCCGCCCTGCTGATTGGCAGCGGCTTCTTCTTCGGCGGCTTCTTCCGTTTCGTCGATACCATCGTCAATTACCAGACACCCTCGCCGCTGGCCGCCGACGGCATCGTCGTGCTCACCGGCGGTGCCGAGCGCATCACCGGGGCCATTGAACTGATGACCGCCGGCAAGGCACGGCGTCTGCTGATCTCCGGCGTTCATCCCGGCACGTCGGCAACGCGATTAGGCCGCATGGTCGAAGCAGAGCCGGACATGATGGCCTGTTGCGTCGATCTTGACCGCCGCGCCGCCAACACCATCGGCAATGCCCTCGAGACGGCCAAATGGGCGCGGCGCAACGGCTTCCTGTCGCTGATCGTCGTCACATCCGCCTATCACATGCCGCGCTCCATGCTGGAGCTGTCGCATGCCATGCCGGATATCCGGCTCATTCCCTACCCGGTGACCCGCCCCGGCCTGACGTTGGTCAATTGGTCGGAGGACCGAGGCATGATCCTGCTTCTCCTGCAAGAATACCTGAAGTATACGGCAACACGCCTTCGCCTGTCGCTCGTCGGTGTCGACGATCTCGCCGAACTCATCGGCGGAGCTTTTGGCTGACGCATCCGCCCGAAAAGTTGCAAGACTTTTTGGATAAGCGGATGCGCAAAACGAAAGCCTGCCCACCCCGGAAGACGATCCATGCTGATCCGCTCCTATCTCTACAGCTTCGCCTTCTTCTCGGTGACCGCCGTCATGGCCATTCTCGGCGCCCCCTTCGCGCTCGGCGGCCACCGTGGCGTGATGATCGTCGTGAAGGCCTGGACCTCCACGCTGATCGGCCTGCACAGCCTCATCACCGGCACGCGCCACGAATACCGTCATCTCGAGCGCATCCCGCCGGGAGGTTTCATCCTGGCGTCCAAGCATCAGTCCACCTTCGAGACATTGGCGCTGGTGCCATTGCTCGCCGATCCCGCCTTCATCCTGAAGCGGGAGCTGACCTGGATTCCGGTCTTCGGCTGGTGGCTGAAGCTTGCCGGTAACATAGCGATCGACCGCGGCAGCCCCACCGCGGCCCTCAGAAAGGTGATCGAGGGCACCCGCGTCGCCGTCGCCGCCGGCCGCCAGGTGATCATATTTCCTGAGGGCACGCGCGCCGAAGCCGGTGCCCGGCCGGACTACAAGCAGGGCATCGCCCAGATCTACAAGTCGCTCGATGTACCCGTGCTTCCCGTCGCCCACAACGCCGGTACCGTCTGGCCGCGCAAGGCGCGCTTCCACCGACGCGGCACCATCGTCGTGGAAATTCTCGAGCCGATTCCGCCCGGCCTCAAGCCGCGCGACATGTTTCAGAAGCTGGAGAACGAGATCGAGGCGGCCTGCGATCGGTTGCTGGTCGAGGCGGCGGCGCGCGGCGATGATTTGCCGGCAACGGCGCGCGCGCGCGTCGACGAGCTGACGGCAAGCGATACCTCAGTCTGAGGGCTCGTTGCCCGCCCCCACAAGCGCCGCGACGATCCTCTCGAGCGCCTGGTCGCGGATGCCCATGTCCTGCAAGCGCTTGAGCGTTGCGGTCACATAGTCTATGTTCGGGCCCATCTCGCCGCTGCTCTGCCGAATGATGGCCAGTATTTCCCCGAAATCGAGGCCCCCGGCATATTGTTCATGTCCCTGGTTGGCGACGTAGACCAACGCCCCAACCGTCTCGCCGCTGGCAAGCCGCGCCGGCCGGACGACCTCGTGGTACACCATGGAGATCTGCTCGCGCGCCCTGAGATAGGCGACCACTGCCTCACGATCCGCCTCGGCGACCTCGAAGGCGACGCCATGGCAGGAGCCGCCACGATCGAGACCGAACACCAAGCCTGGGTTTTCCGGTGTGCCGCGATAATGCGTTGAGCGAATGCAGAGCGCGCGACGGACGCCGTGCATCCGCGCCTGTTCTGCCCTGAGATATGGAAAGCCGGGGTTCCACATCAGCGAGCCATAGCCGAACACCCAGATGCTCGCGTCCATCCTTCCGCTCCGTCCTGTCGCCGTCAAAATGCGTAACATCCCGATCGCCGAATGCAACGCCCGGCGAAGACGATTCCATCTTTCGCCACATTGCTCTAGTGGATGGAAGGTGAACAGTGCGTCCATGGGGGGCGCCTGTCTTGCGGGGAAGCGTCATGACACGGACGACACGGTGGGCCCTCTGGACGATCGTCGCAGTCGCCATCCTGTGGACCGGCGTATGGTTCGGCGCCCGCTGGTGGCTCGGCGATACCATTCATAAATCCATCGCCGATCTTTCCGCGCGGAATGGCGTCGTCATCGACTGCACCGGCGAAACGATCAGCGGCTGGCCTTTCCAGCTGATCGTCAATTGCGACGGCGGCCTGTCTGCCACACTCTCCGACGGCGGCAAATTTACCACCGCCGGCGCGCATGGCGAGGGATCCGTCTTCAACCCGCACCGGCTCGATTTTCATTTCGATGGGTCGACCTCCTACGCCGCCCCCGATGGCCGGCGGTTCGACCTCACCGCCAGTGAACTCACCGCCAGCATCGGCTTCGCCGACGGCCTCGCCAATCGACTCGCTCTCAGGACAGTGGATCTTTCGGCAACCGGACCACTCGCCGGCAGCACCGAAGGCAAACTGACCATGGGGCGCAGCGAACTTCTACTGGCGCGCACCGCCGAACGGCCCGAGGACGCAGACATCGCCGCCACTGCCGACAACCTCGGTATTGCCGTCGGCGGCACGACGTTGACCCCGCTTCCGGTCCGCCTGACGCTGGCCGCCACCCTGGCTGAAGCCGACATGGCCACGGGCGGCCCCGCGGCGCTCGTTGGCTGGAAGGCGGCAGGCGGTAAGCTCACCCTGCATCGGCTTGCCGCCGAACTCGGTGGCGCCACGCTGGCGCTGTCGGGCGAAGGGACGGTCTCCGAGACCGGCCTCGTCGAAGCCGATGGAAAGGTCACCGGCCGGGACCTCAACGCGCTGGCGGTCGCCGCCGCAGCCGGCGGCAGGAGCCTGACGCCGGAGGTTGCCGGCCTCGTCATGGCCTTCGTGTTCATGGGCACCGCCGCCGACGACGGCGGTCGCTCCATCGGACTCAAGATTGCCGACGGCGTCGTCTCGGCCAATGGCCGCGAGATTGCGCGTCTCGCGCCGCTATTCTGACGGAGATTTCGGCGGCGCCTTGTGCGAACGGCCGAAATCCGCCTCCGGCTCGTCCTGACCGAGTGTCAGGATGCCACGACGGATGGCGCGGGTGCGGCTGAACAGCTCATAGAGACGGTCGCCCTCCCCCCAGCGGATCTGCCGCTGCAGCGCGAACAGATCCTCCTGGAAACGGCCAAGGACTTCCAGCACCGCGTCCTTGTTATGCAGGAACACGTCGCGCCACATGGTGGGATCGGACGCGGCGATACGCGTGAAGTCGCGGAAACCGCCGGCCGAGAATTTCATCACCTCGGATTCGGTGACCTTCTCGAGATCGGCGGCGGTGCCGACGATGTTATAGGCGATGAGATGCGGCAGATGGCTGGTGATGGCCAGCACCAGATCGTGCCGCTCGGCGCTCATGCACTCGACGTTGGCGCCCATGCCGGCCCAGAAGGCGATGAGCCGGTCGAGCGCCTTGGGATCGGTGCCCTCATCCGGACAGACGATTGACCAGCGATTGACGAACAGTTCGGCAAAACCGGCGTCGGGGCCGGAGTATTCGGTGCCGGCCACCGGATGGGCCGGGATGAAATGGACGTTGTCCGGCAGATGCGGCTTCATCTGACGGACAACCGATCCCTTCACGGACCCGACGTCGGAGACGATGGCGCCGGGCTTGAGGTGCGGCGCGATCGCCTGGGCCACTGCTTCGGCGGCACCCACCGGCACGCAGGCAATCACCAGATCGGCACCCACCACGGCGTCGCCGGCGGCGACATGGTAGCTGTCGCCGAGCGACAGCTCTTCGGCCCGCTTCAGGATGACCGGCGACAGGTCTGAGATGGCAATCTCGCCCACCAGACCATTGAGGCGGGCGGCTCGGGCGATCGATGAGCCGATCAGGCCGATGCCAATGATGGCGAGGCGGGGAAAGAGTGCGTCGGTCATACCGTCCCCTTCATGAAATTCGTCAGCACCTCAATAAGGCGACGGCAGGCCTCTTCCGATCCCACGGTCATCCGGAGAGCGTTGGGCAGGCCATACCCCCCCACCTTGCGCACCACGACGCCCTCGGCGAGCAGCGCCTTGTCGGCGGCGTCGGCGGTCTTTCCTGTCGGAGGGAAATGCACCAGCAGGAAGTTGGCAACCGACGGGGTCACCGTCAGCCCGAGCTTGCCGAGTTCGGCCGTGAGCCAAGCGCCCCAGCGGAGATTGTGCTCGACCGCCGCCTCCACGAAGACGCGGTCACGCACGGCAGCGGCACCGGAAGCAATCGCCGCCGCGTTGAGGTTGAACGGCCCACGCACCCGTTCCAACACATCGACAACGGCCTTCGGCCCGTAGAGCCAGCCGATGCGCAGCGCGGCAAGACCGTGGATCTTCGAGAAGGTGCGCGTCATCACCACGTTGTCGGCCGAGGCGACCAGTTCGACGCCACTCTCGTAATCGTTGCGGCGGACATATTCGGCGTAGGCGGCGTCGAGCACCAGCAGGACGTTGCCCGGCAGTTCCGCATGCAGCCGCCGCACCTCGGCCATCGGGATGTAGGTGCCGGTGGGATTGTTGGGATTGGCGAGGAACACCATGCGCGTCCGCGGCGTCACGGCAGCAAGGATCGCGTCAACGTCGGTGGTGTAGGCGGACTCTTTCGCCACCACTGGCGTCGCGCCGGCGGCGAGAATGGAGATGCGATAGACCAGAAAACCGTGCTCGGAATAGATCGCCTCGTCGCCGGGCGACAGATAGCACTCGGCAAGAAGATGCAGTAGCTCGTCCGAACCATTGCCGCAGAGGATGCGATCGACGTTGAGGCCATGGGTCTCGGCAATGGCCTGCCGGAGCTCGGTCGACGAACCGTCGGGATAGAGTTCCAGCTTGCTCGCCACGCGCGCATAGGCCTTCAGCGCCCTTGGGCTCGGCCCGAGCGGCGTCTCGTTGGAAGAGAGCTTGTAGAGCTTCTTGCCTGCCGCGGCCTGCGATCCGCCGGGAACGTAGAGGTCGATGTCGAGGATGCCGCTGCGAGGAACGGGCACGAGAGATGTATCGGACATGGAAACGCCTCGAAAATACCGGCGCCCGTCATACGGCACGCATCACAGCCACGCAAAGGAAAAGCAGAATCGAAGCCAAGCGGCGACGCCAGCAGAATTTCCACTAGCCGAGCAGCCAGGCCCAGAAAGTCGTAGTCACCACGCCGACGGCGGTGGTGATGGTGATCGACGACGAGGCAAGACCGTGGCCAACGCCGAAGCGGTTGGCGATCAGCCAGGCATTGATGCCGGTCGGCACCGAGGATGTCAGCACCAGCGCCGCCGTCCAGGTGGCATCGAGGCCAAGCAGGCGGCTCGCCGTGTAAACGGAGGCCGGCAGCAGGAACAGCTTGAACGCCGAGGTGACGAGCGCTGGCCGGATACCATCTGAAATGCCGTATTTCATCAGCGCCATGCCGAGCGAAATCAGCGCCGCCGAGCCAGCGATATCGCCGATGTCGTTCACAACCGTGCCAATAACACCGGTCAGCGGCAGATCGGACATGCGCCACAGAGAGCCAAGCACTAGGCCAACCACCAGCGGATTGCGCACGAGGTTGCGACCGACCTGCCTGAGGACGGCGGTCATCGGTTGGGGGGCTCGGCCGCCGGTTTGCCGTTCGGCTTGTTCCATCAGCACCGTGCCGGCGATCATCATTACCGGCAGGTGGGCGCAGAGCAGAATGGACAGCGCCACGACGCCGTCGTCGCCGACAATGCGCTGAACGAGTGGCAGGCCGATGAACAGGTTGTTGGCGAAGGCGGAGCTGACGCCGGCCAGCACGCCGATGCGGGCATCACGCCCGAAAAGCCGGGTTACCGCGAGATGTCCAGCAGTCCAGGTAACGGCAACGCCGGAAAAATAAGCCACCCAGATCGTCCAGGGCGAACTGCCCTCGACATGCGCCACCGCCACCGTCTTGAACAGCAGCGTCGGCATGGCGACGGTGAAAACGAAATCGGAAAGACCGTTACCGACATCCGCCTTCATCACGCCGAAGCGGACAAGGAGATAGCCGATCAGGATCAGTAGAAAGATAGGCAGAACATCGAGGGCAATGGCGATCACGGGCGGAAACCGGCGCTAAAACCGAGAAAGGGCCGGCGGTCCTCGCGGCACGCCGGAGATCGGCAGACGAATTAGACTTTCTGCCTACTCTTCCTTGCGCCCCGCCCGCAAGGCCGAAGCAATGCGGATCGGTTCGCCCGCTTGCCTCAAGAGGCCTCCGGTGACAAACTCCAGCCCATGTTCGAGAGGATTGCCATGCTGAGATACCTCGCCGCTGCCGTCGCACTGGTGGGCTTCTCCCTGCCCGCCGCCGCTTTCGAACTGTCCTTTGCCTGGGGCGCGACGCCGGCCTGCGACAGCGGCCGTCCGACGGAGGTCGCAAGTCCGGAATTTCGCCTTGCCAACGTGCCGCCCGGTACGCGGACCATCGTCTTTGAAATGACCGATCTCAACGCACCCGACTTCCACCACGGCGGCGGCACGGTGCCCTATGCCGGCAACGACCTGATCCCAGCCGGTGCCTTCCGCTATCTCGGCCCCTGTCCGCCAGCCGGCCCGCACCGCTACGCCTGGACGGCCACCGCCAGGGATCGGGGCACCACATTCGGCCGAACGCTCGGCGAGGCGTCGGCTACCCGTTCCTTCCCCAACTGACCGAGGCGAGACCATGACCGCGCAGACCACGGAAGCGCGCATCGACGCGCTCGAGGAAAAGGTCGCTTATCAGGAACAGGTGATCGACGATCTCAACACCGCCGTCACCGACCAGTGGAAAGAGATCGACACGCTGAGGCGTCTGGTGACCAGCCTGCTTGACGAGGTCAAGGAAATGGAGCTGGCGGCGAGAGCGCCGGTCGGCCGAGAGCCGCCGCCGCCCCATTACTGAATGCAACAGGCCGCGGTCAGGCGGCGCGCATCTCGTGCATCAGCCGGTCGACCTCGGCCTGCAGCGCTTGGCTGTCGCCGAGCATTCGACGAGCCTGCACGGCTACCTCCTGCGACTTGGAGTCAGATGCCTCGGCATTCTCCATCAGCCGCGTCATATCGGCGGCGAGGCTACCGACGGCGGCCAGCGTCGAGGATATGGCGCGGGTAATCTCGGAAACGGCGGCGTTTTGCTGGTCCAGCGTCGCGGCGATCGATGAGGTCACCTCGTTGACGCGCTCGATCGAGTGTTCGACGGTGCCGGTGGCCGTCACCGCCTCGCCGGTCGCCGACTGGATGACGGCGATACGCCGGGATATCTCGTCGGTAGCCTTGGAGGTCTGAGCAGCGAGTTGTTTCACCTCGGACGCCACGACCGCAAACCCTTTGCCGGCCTCGCCGGCCCGCGCGGCCTCGATAGTGGCGTTGAGGGCGAGAAGGTTGGTCTGGTCGGCGATCTCCTGGATCAGCGCCACCACCTTGCCGATCTCGCCCGACGCCTCGTCGAGGCCGCGGATCACTTCGGTGGCCCGTGCGGTCTCGCGCACGGCACCACTCGAAATGGCGGCGGTCTTGTTGACCTGGGTGACGATCTCGGCGATCGACGCCGACAGTTCCTCGGCGGCGCTCGACACCGCCTGTACGTTGTCTTTTGCCTGTCGGCCAGCCTCGGCCGAGGCTTCCGCCTGGCGACGGGTGTGGTCTGACACGGCAAGCAAGTCCGAGGCGACGCGCTCGAAACCGGTTGCCGTGCTTTCGATACCGGCCGACGTTTCGCGGAACGACCTGTCGAAGCCGTCGGCAAGTCCGGTCAGTGCATCGCGCCGTGCCTTTTCCATGGCGGCGGCCCGCGCTGCCTCGGCATCCGCTTCGGCGGCGATACGCTCGCGCTGCAGATCGCGGAAGCGGGCAACGGCACGGCCGATCAGTCCGATCTCATCTTTGCGTGCCGCGCCGGAGATCTCGGCATCGAGGTCGCCATTCTGTAGACGGTCCATCGAGCGGGTCAGACGGGAGAGCGGCCCAGAGATACCACGCGCCACGACGAACGACAGCGCACCGAGCATGAGCAGAGACACGAGGGTGATGAGGCCAACCCGGCGCGTACTGGCTGCGAGCGAGGCTTCGATGTCGGCAACATGGAAGCCGGTGCCGAGCATCCAGTTCCATCCCTCGACGTTGGCGGCGTAGGCAAGCTTCAGCGACGGCTCTTTGTCGCCGGGCTTGACCCACATGTATTCGTAGTTACCACCGCCGGCCTTGGCGATCGCCAGCATGTCACGGACCAGCGGCTTGCCGTTGGTATCCTTCATGTCGATGAGGCTCTTGCCCTCCAGCTCCGGCTTGGCCGGCAGGAGAATATTCTGGCCATCAGCAGCGTAGATGAAGAAGTAATTCTTGTCGGGACCGAAGCGAACCGGCCTCAGCACCGCCTTGGCGGCCTCCTGGGCCTCAGTCACAGTCATCTCGCCCTTCACCGCGCGGTCGCGAAAGCCTTCGATCATCGACCGAGCCGTCTCGACCTGATCTTGAAGCTCGAGCTTTTTCTGGCCCATCAGCTCGGAGCGGAGATCGGCGTAACCCAGGTAACCGATCGTCCCGAGCCCGACGATCGCCAGCAGAACGATGGCGGCAATCTTGGCGGATACAGAGTGGATGCTGAACATTGTCGCTTGCCCCAGCGGTATTCTCCCGCAGACCGGGATGATTCCGCTTTAGGCGCAGGCCGTTAACTTTGGCTTACAGAACATGTTCAGCGCGTGAAATCATTGCCAAAAATAACTAAATTCACTTCCACGGCTAAAGTTAGCCGACGAGGCCGCCCTGCTCCTCAATGAACCGGACAACGTCTGTGACGTTGTGCCCGCGCCGCACGTCGGTGAACACGAAGGGCCTTCCCTTGCGCATCAGCTTGGCGTCTCGGTCCATCACGTCCAACGAAGCGCCGACATACGGAGCAAGATCGATCTTGTTGATCACCAGAAGGTCGGAACGGGTGATGCCCGGCCCACCCTTGCGCGGGATCTTGTCGCCGGCCGAGACGTCGATGACGTAGATCGTCAGGTCGGCCAGCTCGGGCGAGAAGGTCGCCGCCAGATTGTCACCGCCCGACTCGATGAGAATGAGATCGAGATCGGGAAATTTCTCGTTCATGTCGGCGATGGCGGCGAGGTTGATCGAGGCGTCCTCGCGGATCGCCGTATGCGGACAACCACCTGTTTCAACGCCGGCAATGCGCTCCGGCGGCAGGGCGCCGGAGCGCGTGAGGAATTCCGCATCCTCCCGCGTGTAGATGTCATTGGTGATGGCGGCGATCTGGTAGCGGTCGCGAAGGGCCTTGCAGAGTGCATCCATCAGCGCGGTCTTGCCGGATCCCACCGGCCCACCGACGCCGACACGCAGGGGGCCGTTGGCTGTCTTGGTCATGAGCGGAACAACCTCGTGTATTGGGTTTCGTGAGCCATGGAAGCGATGTCGGCCCGCAAGCAAGCTCCCCCGAGATCATCCGGAGAGGCAAGCAGCGCATCAGCCGCGACGGCGGAAATGACGGGCACCAGATCACGGATCGCCCGCTGCCCTTCGGTCTGACCGAGCGGCACCGCGCGAACCGCCGCCGACACGAGGTTGGCGGCGAAGGCCGTCAGATAGGCCTCGACCGTCTCGGCAAGCGGCAGTTGGTGGTCGGCGGCGGCCACCGCCACCGCCACGGGATAGGCAACCGGATTGGGCGCCAGGCGGCCGGCAAGATCGACGAGCGTCGGCGCCCCCCAGGTGTCTGCGATGGCTGTCACAAAGGCGCGTCCCTGTGCCCCGCTCTCAAGCCGCCGCTCCTTGGAGGGCTGGAGGGCATAGGCGAACTCAGCAACCTCAAAAAGATCCTTCGTTCGCTCCTCTGAGGCGGCGCGAAAGGCGGTAACCAGCAAGATGGCGTCACTGCGGCCGGCGCCGTGGCAAAGAATGTCGGACAGCCAGGCGGTGAGCGCCGCCGACGACGTGACGGTGCCGTCCTCCACCGCCCATTCGAGACCGTGGCTATAGGTGAAGGCGCCAACCGGGAAGGCCGGCGACAACCAGGTCATCAAACGCGACAGCGCCGCCCCGGACGACGGATCATTCATGCTTGTGGCTATGCCCATGGGCATGATCGTGCCTATGGGCATCATCATGGGAATGATCATGGCCACAGCCGCAGTCGTCGCCGTGGGCATGCTCGTGATGGTGATGGACGCCCGCCTCGCCGTGTTCGTGGTGATGACGTTCCGGTCCATGCTCATGGGCATACTCATGCTCCCCATGATCATGATCGTGCCCGTGGGTCTCGCCGTGACCGTAGGCGCCGCCCTCCGGATCGAAGGCGGCCAGGGTTGGCGTCACGGTGGCGCCGAGCCCCTTCAGCATATCCTCGATAACGTGGTCGTAGCGGATGCGCAGCCGATCGCCGAGAAACTGGGCCGGCAGATGCCGGTTGCCAAGATGCCAGGCAATGCGGATGAGATCGGCCGGGCTGGCGGCGGTAATCTCGAGCAGGCGCTCGGGCACCGCCTGCACCAGGATCAGCCGTCCATCCTCGAGCTCGAGGGCGTCGCCATCCTTCATCACGGCCGCTTCCTTGAGGTCGAGCAGGAATACGGTCTTGTCGACGCAACGCATGACGAGGCGGCGGCGGTGGCGATCGTCGCGCTCAAGAGCGAGCGTATCTGAGGGCGTACCGGACCAAGTGCCGGCAGGAAGGATGCGAGTGGCGGTGATCATGGCGTATCGGCCCTGGCAGACGAGGGAAGTGACGGACGGATGAGCTTAGCCAAAAGCGCCGCCGAGGCAAGCGCCGCGGCCATCAAGGCAAGACCGAGCAGCGCGGCAGCGGCAACGCCGGCACGGTGAATGACGGCGACGAAGACCACCGGCGCCACGGCATTGGCGATGTTCTGCGGCAGCGCCAGCCGGCCGGACCGACGGGAGAATTCGTCGGGCGGAAAGAAGGCGAGCGGCAACACCGCCCGCGCCATGGCCGAAAGGCCGGCGCCGAAGGCATAGATCGCCACGAAGGCAGGCAGCAGCCAAACGCCATCGATACCGGTGAGAAGCAGCGCGAAGGAGGCGCCCATCAACAGCGCCGCGGCGGCGGTGGTGGCGAGAGGGCCGCCCCGCCCATCAAGAACAAGATCGGCAGCGCGCGCCGCAATGCTGACCACCGGCCTGATGGTGCCGAGCCACAGGGCGTATTCCACTGAGGCGCCTGCCCCGCGCAACAGTTCGAGATAGGCGGCGGCAAGGCCAAAGGTGGTGAAGGAAAAGGCGACCGAGATGACGCCAATGTGCAGGAAGGCGCGCGCCGCGCCGTCACGATCGCGAACGATCGCGCGCCGCTGGGTCGTTTCCAATTCGGCCGGAGGAGCGTCGATCGGTGGCAGAACAAAAAGGTGCAGCGGCAAACACAAGAGGAGATGCAGTCCTGCCATGGCGAGGAGGGTGACGCGCCATCCGACCACGGCATCGACGGCGTCGAGAATCGGCCAGAAGATGGTCGAGGAAACACCGGTGAAGATCATCAGCACACCGATGGTCTGCCGACCGGCCGCCCCTTCGCGCTCGACAGCCGCCGCGTAGGCTGGCACGGACAGCGCCAACGCCCCGGCAGCCCCGATCATCGTCCAGGCCATGAAATAGCCGATCGGCCCTTCGGCGGCGGCGAGCAGGGCAAGGCCGGCCGTCGAGGCCGCCGAGCCAAGCGCCAGTACCCACTGAGCGCCCATCCGCCGCACCGCCTCGCCCACAGCCGGACCGGTCAGGCCAATGACCAGCATCATCAGCGTCAGCCCGAAAAAGGTCGTGTCGACGTTGAGGCCAACATCGGCCGCCATCTTCCGCGCCATTACGCCCGGCATGTCGAAGGTTGTACCCCAACCGATCACCTGCGTGACGGCGAGTACCCCGACGAGGCGGAGACGAACCGGGGAGACACGAAAAAAGAAGAGCATAAAAGACTATTCCCGGGCCGCACTGCGTCCCGTTCTACCTCGAAAAGGCGCCGACCGTGCGACGTCTCTCACCCGATCAAAATAGGAAATACCGCTGCGCCATCGGCAGAACGTCGGCCGGCTCGCAGGTGAGGAGTTCACCGTCGGCTCGCACCTCATAGGTCTCCGGGTCGACTTCGATCTTGGGCGTTGCCGAATTATGGATCAGCGACGCCTTGGAGATGCCGCTACGCGTGTTCTCGACCGGCAGCACCACGCGATCGAGACCAAGTCGCTCTTTGATGCCATTCTCATAGGCATAGCGCGACACGAAGGTGACCGACGAGCGAGTCATCGCCTTGCCGAAAGCGCCGAACATCGGCCGGTAGTGCACCGGTTGCGGCGTCGGAATCGAGGCGTTGGGGTCGCCCATGGCGGCGGCGGCGATGGTGCCCATCTTCAGCACCAGATCCGGCTTCACGCCAAAGAAGGCCGGCGTCCACAGCACGAGATCGGCGAGCTTGCCGACTTCCACCGAGCCAACATGCTTGGACAGACCCTGCGCGATGGCCGGGTTGATGGTCACCTTGGCGATGTAGCGCTTGACGCGGAAATTGTCGGCGTCGGTACCGACGTCCTCGGCCAAGGCGCCGCGCTGCACCTTCATCTTGTGCGCCGTCTGGAAGGTGCGGATGATCACCTCGCCGATGCGGCCCATGGCCTGACTGTCGGAGGAGATGATCGAGAAGGCGCCCATATCGTGCAGGATGTCTTCGGCCGCAATGGTCTCCTTGCGGATGCGGCTCTCGGCGAAGGCGACATCCTCGGGGATGGAGCCATCGAGGTGATGGCAGACCATCAGCATGTCCAAGTGCTCGTCGAGCGTATTGCGCGTGTAAGGGCGCGTCGGGTTGGTCGACGACGGCAGCACGTTGGGCAGGCCGGCCACCTTGATGATGTCGGGCGCGTGGCCGCCGCCGGCGCCCTCAGTGTGGTAGGCGTGGATGGTGCGGCCCTTGAAGGCGGCGATGGTGTCCTCGACGAAACCGCTCTCGTTGAGCGTGTCGGTATGGATCATGACCTGCACGTCGTAATCGTCGGCGACCGACAGGCAGTTGTCGATGGCGGCCGGCGTCGTGCCCCAGTCCTCGTGCAGCTTCAGGCCACAAGCGCCGGCCTTCACCTGTTCAATCAGCGCCGCCGGCAGCGAGGCGTTGCCCTTGCCGGAGAAGGCCAGATTCATCGGCAGGCCCTCGGCCGCCTCGATCATCCGCTCAAGATGCCAGGGGCCGGGCGTGCAGGTGGTGGCCGCCGTGCCGGTGGCCGGCCCCGTACCGCCACCCAGCATGGTGGTGATGCCGGCATAGAGCGCCTCATCGACCTGCTGCGGGCAGATGAAGTGGATGTGGGTATCGAGCGCGCCGGCCGTCAGGATCTTGCCTTCACCGGCAATCGCCTCGGTGCCGGGACCGACGATGATGGTGACGCCGGGCTGAACGTCCGGATTGCCGGCCTTGCCGATGCCGGAGATGCGACCATCGGTGATGCCGATATCGGCCTTGTAGATGCCCGAATGATCGATGATCAGCGCGTTGGTGATGACGGTATCGACCGCCCCCTCGGCCCGGCTCGCCTGACTCTGGCCCATGCCGTCGCGGATGACCTTGCCACCGCCGAACTTCACCTCCTCGCCGTAGATGGTGAAATCCTTCTCCACCTTGACGAACAGCTCGGTATCGGCGAGGCGCACCTTGTCGCCAACAGTCGGACCGAACATGTCGGCATAGGCGGCACGGGACATGCGGTAGGGCATTGTCAGTCTCCTGAAGAGAACAGCTTGAAACTTGGTGTCTGGCCGCGTCGCGACCGAATGAGGCACGATTTTTAGAGCTTGCCCATCACCGCCTGCCGGAAGCCGTAGACCTCACGCTTTCCGGCATAGGGGACCAACGTCACCGATCGGCTCTGCCCGGGCTCGAAGCGCACGGCGGTACCGGCGGGAATGTCGAGCCTATAGCCACGCGCCTTGTCGCGATCGAACATCAGGGCGGGGTTGGTTTCAGCGAAATGATAGTGGCTGCCGACCTGCACCGGCCGGTCGCCGGAATTGGCCACTTCGAGCACCAGCATCGGCCTGCCGGCGTTGAGTTCGATGTCGCCGGCTTCAGCGATGACTTCACCTGGAATCATGATCGTTCCTTTCAGGCGGCGCGCGGCGCGCAAGGCTCGCCTTTGAAGACGCGGAGAGTGGACGCAGGATTGGCGGCGAGCTTGCCCGCCGGACGCACCGGCCGTCGCACCAATTCGCCACCGCAGTTGGGACAGACACCGTTCAACACGCCCGTTGCGCAGTCGGGGCACCATGTGCACTCGAAGGAGCAGATGTAGGCCTCGGCCGATGGCGGCAGGTCGCGATCGCAGCATTCGCAATTGGGACGGAGTTCAAGAGCCATAGCCTCACCTGATCGGTTCATGCACGGTGACGAGCTTGGTGCCGTCGGGGAAGGTTGCCTCGACTTGCACGTCGTGAATCATCTCGGCGATGCCTTCCATCACCTGTTCGCGGCACAGCACGGTGGCACCGCCGGCCATCAGCTCGGCCACCGTCCGGCCATCGCGGGCGCCTTCCACCACATAGTCGGTGATGAGTGCCACCGCCTCGGGATGGTTGAGCTTGACGCCCCGTTCGAGGCGGTTGCGGGCCACCATGGCGGCGAGGCTGACGAGCAGCTTGTCCTTTTCGCGCGGCGTCAGATTCATCGGCTTTCCTCGTCTCAGATCGACCAGGCGCGCGGCAGCGGCCAGCCGGTGAGGGTTTCGATCAGGGGTTCAACAATGGCGCGCAGGCGGCGGCCGTCAAGGGCAAGACAACGTATGGACAGGAGACCATCGAACGCGGAAGCGCCAGCTTCGATCCCGTCCCCAACGAGCCTGGCAATCAGCTCCCGCACGCGATCAAGCTGAGATACCGCCTCCGGCGCTGCCACCAGCACACTGGCAAAGGCACGGGCGCCGCGACCAGTGGCGCCACTCGACAGAATCGCTCGGCTGTCGCCGGAAAGACGCAAGGCGTCGGCATAGACGAGCCGTCCGTCACGCCGGATGCGCCAATGGTCGGCAAGATCGACGGAGGTCACTTCCTCGCCCATGGCGGTGCGGCCCAGCACGATGCTTTCGACGGCCACAAGACGAGCATCGCCGATCAGATCGACGTCGAGACGGCGACGAAGACCGGCGCCATCGAAGATGATCGTCTCCTGCGGCAGCCAGCGAGCATTCGCCCCGGCCTCGACGACCAGACGGTTGTCGATTCGGCCGACACCCTCCGAGCGGCGGTAGATGCGCTCGGCGGCTTGGGTGGTGACGGTGGCCGTCGTCCCCACCCTGAGATGCGCCTCGAAGGTGAGATGATCGCCGCCGGTGACGCCGCCGGCACTGTTGAGGAAAACGGCGGCCGGCCCCGAGCCGTCGTACACTTTGGGCAGCCGCACCTTGGCTGAACCGTCCTGAAAGAGATCGGCAAGCCGGGTTTCTTCCCGTCCGCCAATGTGCCGCAGCGCGAAAGCAACGCGCGCGGCGCCCTCAGCCCGTTCAAGGCGAAGTTTTTCCTTCTGAAGCGACACGGCGATCGAAACGTCGGCCAAGCTTGCCCCCAATGCCACCCCACCCGGCGCAGCAACTGCCCGGCAATGTGGCAAAAGGCCCGCCAACCGGCGAGCCCAAAACTTGGGCAGACGGAGCCGCTAAATAAGCCAGTCCGGCAGGCGGTCGAGGCCGATCAGATCGTCGTAGGAGGGACGCGGCCGCACCACCGCCCAGCGATCGCCATCCACCAGCACCTCCGGCACCAGAAGACGGGAATTGTAGGTCCCCGCTTGAACCGCGCCATAAGCACCGGCCGAGAAGACCGCCAGCAGTTCACCCTGCTGGACCACCGGCAGATTACGGCCGCGCGCCAAGTAGTCACCGCTTTCGCAGACCGGACCGACCACGTCGACCTTCTCCTGCTCGGCACCGACCGGTCGCTCATCGACCGGACGGATGTCGTGATAGGCGTCGTAAAGAGTCGGCCGCACGAGATCGTTCATCGCCGCGTCGACGATGACGAAAGTCTTCGCCTTGCCTCGCTTCACATACTGCACCTCGGTGACGAGGATGCCGGCATTGCCGACGATGAAGCGACCCGGTTCGATCAGCACCTCGCAGTCGAGCGAGCGGGTATGCTTGCGCACCACCTCGACATAAGCAGCCGGATGCGGCGGCGGCGTATTGTCGGCCTTGTAGGGAATGCCGAGGCCGCCACCGAGATCGACATGGCGGATGGTGTGGCCGGCGGCACGCAAGCTCGCCACCAGCTCACCGAGCCGGCCGAAGGCGGCATCGAACGGTTCGAGGTCGGTGATCTGCGAGCCGATATGCATGTCGATGCCGGCAACATCGAGGCCCGGCAACGACGCGGCGCGGGCATAGACGCGCACCGCTTCCTTCCAGGGAATGCCGAACTTGTCCTCGGCCTTGCCGGTGGAAATCTTGGCGTGGGTACGGGCATCGACATCCGGGTTGATGCGCAGCGACACCGGCGCCGTGCGACCGAGGCGGGTGGCCACCGCCGACAGGCGCTCGAGTTCCGGCTCGCTCTCGACGTTGAAGCACTTGATGCCCTCGGCGAGCGCATATTCGATCTCGCGCACCGTCTTGGCGACACCGGAGAAGACGATTCGATCGGCCGGGATGCCGGCGGCGCGTGCCCGGCGCAACTCGCCTTCCGAGACCACATCGGCACCGGCGCCGAGGCGGGCCAGGGTGCCGATCACCGCCTGATTGGAGTTTGCCTTCAGCGCGTAGCAGACGAGCGAGCGCTCGTCGCCCAGTGCCTCGCGGAAAATCCGAAAATGGCGCGCGATGGTGGCCGAGGAATAGATGTAGACGGGCGTTCCGACCGCAGCGGCAATGGCGGGCACCGCGACGTCCTCGGCGTGGAGTACGCCGCCGCGATAGCTGAAATGGTGCAACCGGACCCCCTCAGATAAGACCGTCGAGGATGAAAGGCTTGTGAGGCTTTGCCGGCTCTTCGACAGGCTTCACCGCGCCCGGATCGTTGGTCGCGGGGGTCGCCGCCTCGGTCGTCGATTTGGGCGTTTCGAGCGATCCCTTCCGGCCGCAACCGGTCACCGCGAGGCCAACCATCAGCATTATCATCCCGAGACGCAGCACCATCATGTCCTCGATCCGTTTGCTTCGAAGAGGTTATCCTCAGCCGAGGAGCGCCGTCCAGCGTTTCGCCTCCGCCCGCACATTATCGGGCGCGGTACCGCCATGCGACGTACGGCTGCGGACGGAATTCTCGACGGTCAGCACATCGTAGACCGCTTCGGTAATGCCGTCATGCACCGTTTTCATGTCGGCAAGCGGGATATCCGACAGCTCTATGCCGCGTTCGGCGGCAATCGCCACCAGGCGTCCCGTGACATGATGGGCGTCGCGGAACGGCAGCCCGAGCACCCGCACCAGCCAGTCGGCGAGATCGGTGGCGGTCGCAAAACCCGAACCGGCGGCGGCGGCCATGCGAGCGACGTTGGGCACGAGGTCGTCGACCATGCCGGTCATGGCGGCGAGCACCAGGGAAAGGCTCTCGAAACAATCGAAGACCTGTTCCTTGTCCTCCTGCATGTCCTTCTGGTAGGCGAGCGGCAGGCCCTTCATGATGATCAACAGGGCGTTCATGTCGCCGATGATGCGGCCTGCCTTGGCGCGCACCAGTTCGGCAGCGTCCGGATTGCGCTTCTGCGGCATGATCGACGATCCCGTCGAAAAGGCATCCGACAGACACACGAAGCCGAACTGCGCCGACGACCAGATGACGATCTCTTCGGCAAGGCGCGACAGATGCACCGCAATGATCGCCGCCGCCGCCATCGCCTCCAGCGCGAAGTCACGGTCGGAAACGCTATCGAGCGAGTTGGCTGTGGGCCGGTCGAAGCCGAGGCTGGCCGCCGTCATGTGACGGTCGATCGGGAACGAGGTACCGGCCAGCGCCGCCGCACCGAGCGGACATTCGTTGAGACGGCGCCGCGCGTCCTGTACCCGGCCGCGATCGCGCGCGAGCATCTCGACATAGGCCATCAGGTGATGGCCGAAGGTGACGGGCTGGGCCGACTGAAGATGGGTGAACCCGGGCATCACCGTGTCGGCGTGCTCGCCGGCCCGTTTGACCAGCGCGCCCATCAGCTCGGCGAGCTGGCCGTCGACGTGATCGAGCGTATCGCGTACCCAGAGGCGGAAGTCGGTCGCCACCTGGTCGTTGCGCGAGCGAGCGGTGTGGAGGCGCCCAGCCGCTGCGCCGATCAGCTCCTTGAGACGGGATTCCACGTTCATGTGGATGTCTTCGAGGGCTCGCGAGAAGGTGAAACTGCCGCCGTCGATTTCCGCCTTGATCGCGTCGAGGCCTTCGGCGATCTTGCCGGCGTCATCCGTGGAAATGATGCCACGGGCGGCGAGCATTTCGGCATGCGCCTTGGAGCCGGCAATATCCTGGGCGTAGAGCTTCCGGTCGAAGTCGATGGAGGCGTTAATCTCCTCCATGATCGCAGACGGCCCAGCCGAAAACCGGCCGCCCCACATGCGGTTGCTCATTGGGTCCACTCCAGGAACGAGGATCGGTCGATGCCGTTCAAACCTTCCCGCCACGTCTTCGCCGCGATTGCGATCGTTGCGGTGGCCGCCGGCCTTGCTGCGGTATACGTGACGGAGAGGGGCGCTGTCGAGAGCGGCGGTCGTTGCGCCAGTGCAGTGCCCCTGGCGGCAGCGTTGAGGACGTTCGCCACCGGCGATTTTTCGGCCCTGTTGCCTGCCGATGCGCCGGCCGATTTCTCCAGCCTCGTCCTCCATACGCCCGATGGCGGTGAGCGCCGTGTCTCGGACCTCGCCGGCCAGACGCTTGTGGTCAACATGTGGGCGACCTGGTGCGTGCCCTGCCGCACCGAAATGCCGCATCTGCAAGCGCTGCAGGAAAAGCGCGGACGCGCCGACTTTTCAGTGGTGGCGCTCAACGTCGACGTCGGTGGCCGGGACAAGCCGACCCGCTTCCTCAGCGACATCGGCGCCACGTCGCTCGTCGACCTGCGCGATCCGGAGATGCGCGCTTTCAATGAACTGAAATCCAAGGGACTGGTTTTAGGCTTGCCCACCACTTTCATCGTCAACCGCGATGGCTGTGCGCTCGCCTCGCTGGCGGGACCTGCCAAGTGGGATTCACCCGATGCGCTGGCGCTGATCGAGGCCGCCATCAAGCTCGATTGAGAAGACCGTCAGGCGTGACTGCGGCCGGCAAAGCCGAAGCGTGGCAGAAAACGCTCGAACCATTCGCCGAAGCGCTCGAGATGGTCGACGTCATGCCCTTCCAGGCGGCTGACAGTCGCCCGGCGACGTTCGGTTGTGCTCATCGCCCGGAAGCGAGCCACCGCTCGTTGATGCGAAACTTCGACGATGCGGACGACCACGGCATGGTCTCCGTCCATCCAGGAAAACAGGAACGATTCCGGCTTTGTGAGTGTGGTGAGCACGTTTTCAATCCCGCCTTGGTCGGGAGTTCGTAGCGCGCCCCACAGCGCCCGACCACTCCGGTTCCAAGGATCGAACCAACATGGTTAACGGAGCATTAACGACGCCGCGCCGCAAGCTTGCCGTTATTCTTGCACAGGGAAAAGGATAATGAAAAAAGGAAGATACGCCAGCATCATAGTTAATTTTAACAGGACTGCGGCCCCATAAAAACTGTGGATAAATTGTTAACCACCTGCTCGCCGCCTTGAAAAGCGAAACCCCGAGCATTCCGGCAGCTTCGCCACCTATAGGGAACTACGCACACCACCGCGCTACAATCCGCGACGCAACGAGGGGGGCGTGAAGCCCGACAGCGCCAACGGATTATCCGTCATGGCCCGCCGGTCCGGTGTGTCGGGGGCGAGCACGCCGGCAAAGGCGTCGAAGAGGCGTTTCACCTCGTCCTCGGCAAGATCATGCGTAATGAAGACGAGACGCGTTCGCCGGTCGGCATCCGGCCAAGCCGGAAGGCGGACCGGCGGATGGAACAGTTCCTGGACGGCGTGGACGACCAAGGGACGATCGGGGTCCTCGGCGAGCCGCACCACACCCTTGAGGCGGAGAAGCTTGGGGCCGTGAGCTGCCCGCAGCAGTTCGAGAAACATCTCGAGCGCACCAGCCGGCAGCGCCTCGTCGGAGACCAGCGAAAAAGCGCTGATACCGTCGTGGCGGCTTTCTTCGTTATCGTGATGGTGCCCGTCATGCTCGTGATGATGGCTCGAATGGTCACAGCTTGCATCCGTGCAGTCGTGATCATGATGGTACGCGTGCGCATCGGCAAAGGCCTCGGCGTTGAGCCAACGCCGGACATCGGCCGCCTTGGTGGCCGGATCAAACAGGCCGCAGCCGAGGAGATCGGCTGGCGCGGCCATGGCGGCGTCAACGAGAGGTGCGCCCGGATTGAGCGTTGCGAGCCGCCGACGCAGGGCGGGGAGCCGCTTGCCACCTTCGGGAAGGTCGGCTTTGGCGATCACCAGTCGGTCCGCCACCGCCACCTGTTTCACCGCTTCCGGATGCTCATCGAGCGTCCGGTTGCCGTTGACGGCATCGACGACGGTGATCACCCCGTCGATGGCATAGCGCAGCGACAGGTAGGGATGGGCGATGAGTGTGGCGAGCACCGGGACCGGATCGGCAAGCCCGGTGGTTTCGATGACAATGCGGCTCAGCGTATCGATGCGGCCGTTATCGAGTCCGCGCAGGAAATTCTCCAGCGTCGTCACCAGTTCGCCGCGCACCGTGCAGCAGAGGCAGCCCGAAGACAGCTCGACGATACCGTCGTCAGCCGCCTCGACCAAAAGATGGTCGATGCCGATCTCGCCGAATTCATTGATGATGAAGCCGGTTCCGGCAAGCGCCGGGTCGCGCACCAGCCGGTTGAGCAACGAGGTCTTGCCGGCGCCGAGAAAGCCGGTGACGACGGTAACGGGAATGGCGGGCTTCGGTCCGCGTGCGCGATCGGCTTCCGGCAAGACTTGAGATCCTCTTCTCTGGACCCTTAGCGAACGGGCTTGGGTCGCGGCACCGGCGCCGCCGCGCCGACCGTCTTTCCGGCGGGTGCTTTTCCGGCTTGGGCCTCCACAACAGGCGGCTCCACCGGGTCGGGCATGTCGCTGGCACCACCGAGGCTGATGGGAACAGGGTCCATCACCTTGAAACGCGGCACCAGATAACTCGTCGGCTGGTTGTCATCGCCATCTCCAAGGTCTTCGCCGACGGGCGCCTTGGCCCCCTTCTTGCGCTTGGGACAGGCGAGATCGCGCACATCGGTAACGGTACTGGCCACCGGTCCACGCGGCGCAAGCCGGTCGAGCGTCACCGACGCCGCCGTGGCGGGCGTTCGGAACGACGCCTCGAGAAGGCTGGCCGCCAACTCGTCGCGCTCCTTCGCCGTCTTGCCGCCGAGCACAATGGTCAGGATCTGGCGACCGTTGCGCGTCGCCGTCGCCGCCACGTTGAAGCCGGACGAGCAGATAAAGCCTGTCTTCATGCCGTCGGCGCCGGGATAGCGTTCCAGCAGGTTGTTATGGTTCTGAATGATCTTGCCACCCAGCGACAGCGCCGTCGTCCGGTAGAGATCCCGATAGCCGGGAAAATCCTTGAGGAGAGCACGGGCGAGCAGCGCATAGTCGCGAGCGGTTATCCACTGGTCTGGGACCGGCAGGCCGTTGGCGTTGGAGAAGCGCGTGTTGATCATGCCGAGCGATCGTGTCTCGCCGTTCATACGAGCCACGAAGCCCTGGAGACTGCCGCCGACCCGTTCGGCCAGCGCATAGGCGACATCGTTGGCCGACTTCACCATGATGATCCGCAGCGCCGTATCGATCGTGAGCACCGTTCCCGGCTTGAAGCCCATCTTCGAAGGCTGCTCGCGCGTCGCCTCCGGCGTCATCAACACCCCCGAATCGCCCCTGATCTCGCCAGCCTTGATGGCGGAGAGCGTCACGTAGACGGTCATCAGTTTGGTGAGCGAAGCCGGATACCAGGGATCGAAGCTCTGGTTCTCGGCCAGCACCGCGCCGGTGGCGAGGTCGATGGAAAGATAAGGAGCGGCGACCGCGCCACCGACAAGGTTCAGGAACAGCGGCAGCGTCGCAGCAAGGCGGAAAAGACGGCGGGCGCGGCCACGCGGGCCGGAAATCATCGGCAAGGCTTTCTTCCCGGAAAACAATCGTCCACAGACGGATGATCTTAGCCGAAGGTCGTGTTCTCCGCAAAGGCGCGAGACGACCGGCGCCTCCCGAATGTCTTCCGAAGGCGGCCAGAATGCGGCGACACTCTTATCTTCGACCCATTTCCCCCCTAAAGTGGCCGCAACGACACAAGTGCCGATAGGCCAAGGGAAAGGCTCGATGACAGAAGGACCGCACCGGCCCGAGGACCGGGAAAGCGATTTGCCGACCGCCACCGCGCGCGCCGTGGCGCTTTCCGGCCTTTCGCTCGCCTGGGAGCGGCTATGGCCGCGCCTTGCACTGGTGCTTTCAATGCTCGGTGCGTTTCTGGCACTTGCCTGGCTCGGCGCCTTCGAGCGCTTGCCCGCAGTCCTTCGCCTTGCCGCTGCCGGTGTTTTCGCGACGGGCCTGCTGGTGGCGATCATCCACCTTTTGCGGACACCCTGGCCCGATCGGCGGCAGGCAGCCGATCGACTCGAACGAGGCGTTCCCCACCGCCCCCTCAGCGCCTTTCTCGATCAGCCGGCGACAGCCGGCGACGGCCTTGCCGACGCACTCTGGCGGGCTCATCGCCATCGCCTTGCGGCGAGTCTGGAAACCCTTAAGCCGCGCCTGCCATCACCACGCCTTGACCGCGCCGACCCTCATGCTCTGCGGGCCGTCGTGTTCTTGCTGGTCATCGTCGGCTTCTTTGCCACATCCGACCATGTCGGCCCGGTTAAGACCGTCTTCCGGTTACCGGCCGTCGCACCAGCGGATATTCGCGTCGATGTCTGGGCCAATCCGCCCACCTACACCGGCCTCACGCCGCGCGCTCTGATAACGACAACGAACGGCGCGATCAATGGGAACGCCCAGGCGATCACCCTGCCGGCGGGAACCACACTCGCCGTGCGACTCGCCGGCGTCGGTTCTCCAGCGGTTGCTTTCGCCGCTGAGGGCAAGCCGTCGGTCGCGCTCGATGGACAGGTGCCTGCCCCGGGGCAAACCGCCTACGACCATCGCCTGACGACCTCCGGCCGGCTGACACTGACGGGCGACGGTCTGTCGACCATGGAGGTGCCGATTACCGTTCGTGCCGATGCGCCGCCGGAGATCCACCTCGTCGAACAGCCGGCTGCCACCGCGCGCGGCGCGCTTCGCCTTGCCTATGCCGTCTCCGACGACTACCGGGTCGCCGCCGCGCGCGCCGTTCTGTCGGCTGACGTGACTGAGGGAGCCCGGCCGCTCGTCGCCCTGCCCGACGTGACGTTGTCCATGCCTCGCCGGGGCGAAGATCACGCCGTCACGACTTCCGACCTCACCACCCACCCGCTGGCCGGCAGCCGCGTCCGCCTTGTCCTCGAGGCGCGCGACGATGCCGGGCACGTCGCCGAGACGCCACCGCTCCTGATCGACCTGCCGGCCCGCCCGTTCCGTAACCCGCTGGCCGCTGCCATCGTCGAGCAGCGACGGTTGCTGGCGTCCGACGCCAGCCGGGCAAAGACGGTGGCAGCCACCTTCGAGACCCTGGGCGACCTCGGCGCCGCCTTCATCGACAAGCCCGGCCAGATCATCGGCCTGCGCGTCGCTCGCAACAGCATCCTCGCCGCGCGAAACGATGCCGAGCTCAAACCGGTGCTCGACTATCTCTGGCAGATGGCCGTTGCCATCGAGGCCGGGGATCTCGCGCCGGCGGCGGAGCGGCTCGCTGCCGCGCGCGAGGCATTGAAGAAGGCGCTGGCCGACGGCGCCTCGCCCCAGGAGATCGCCCGCCTCAGCGAAGACCTCAAAGCCGCTCTCGACGAGTATCTGAAATCGATGGCCGAAGCGGCGGCCAGCAATCCCTCCCGCCTTGGCGATCTCAACCAGCAAGGCGGCCAACGTGTTACCAGCGACGACCTCAAGAAGCTTATCGACCGCATGCGACAGCTCGGTGAGCTCGGTGAGCGCGACGCAGCCTCCGAGTTGCTGTCGCAGCTCGACGACATCCTGTCCGGCCTGCAGTTCGCCCAGCCCCAGGCCGGCGGCAGCGCCAACGATCCAACACTGGACGCCCTTGCCGACATCATCCGCCGGCAGCAGGAATTGCAGAACCGGACCCACAAGCTGACACCAGATGGCGATACCGGCGACCAGAGTAACGAGCAGCAGGCGCTCGACGACCTCCAACGCCAACAATCCGAGCTATCCCGCCGTCTTGAGGATCTGATGTCCGGCCTATCCAAACAGGGCGGCGGAGACCAGGGCAAAGACGGACTCGAAGGCGCTGGCCGCGCCATGCGCGAAGCCGGACGCGACCTTGGCGCCGGCAACGCCGAATCCGCTGTCGGCAACCAGGGCACCGCCCTCGATGCCCTAAGGCGCGGTGCTCGTGAAATGATGCGCAGCCAGGAACAAGGCACTGCCGGCGTTCGCGAGGGCGGAACCGATCCGCTCGGCCGGCCGACCCGCCGACGCGGCCCCGACTTCGGCGGCGATACCAAAGTACCCGGCGAAATCGAGGTGCAGCGGGCGCGCCGGCTGCTCGAAGAACTGCGCCGCCGCTACGCCGATCCCGGCCGGCCGGCGCTGGAACTCGACTATCTCCGCCGGCTGATCGCCCCCTTCTGATCTCCTCCGGAACAGAGCTGACCTGCCGTTGACGACGGCTCGGACGGTCGCTACGGTCACGCCTCGCGCTCGAAATTGTCCCATTACAGGCCGTTTCGGCCGTCGTCCCATTGGTCCGGAGAGATGGTCCCGATGAAGATTCTCGTGCCCGTGAAACGGGTGGTCGACTACAACGTCAACATCCGCGTCAAGGCCGACGGTTCCGGCGTCGATCTGGCCAACGTCAAGATGTCGATGAACCCCTTCGACGAGATCGCCGTCGAGGAAGCCTTGCGCCTGCGCGAGGCCGGAGCCGCCAGCGAAGTAGTCGCCGTCTCGATCGGCCCGAAGGAAGCTCAGGAAACGGTGCGCACCGCGCTCGCCATGGGCGCCGACCGCGGTATCGTTCTCGAGGCGGAGGGCACCGTCGAGCCGCTCGCCGTCGCCAAGCTTCTGAAGGCGATCGTCGTCGAGGAAGCACCCGGCCTCGTCATCCTCGGCAAGCAGGCCATCGACGACGACAGCAACCAGACCGGTCAGATGCTGGCCGCCCTGCTCGGCTGGCCCCAGGGTACGTTCGCCTCCAAACTGGTTCTCGACGAAGGCGGCATCGAAGTGACGCGTGAGGTCGACGGCGGCCTGCAGACGGTGCGCCTCGCGCTGCCGGCGGTCGTCACCGCCGATCTCCGTCTCAACGAGCCGCGCTACGCCTCGCTGCCGAACATCATGAAAGCCAAGAAGAAGCCGATCGATCTCAGGTCCGCTCTTCAATATGGTATTGATCTTACCCCTCGTCTGACGGTGCTGAAGACCGCCGAGCCGCCGAGCCGGCCGGCCGGCCGCCGCCTCGCCTCGGTCGCCGAATTGGTCGACCATCTGAAGACCGAAGCCGGCGTGCTCTGAGAAAGGCAAGCGAACAGAATGACCACCCTTCTCCTCGCGGCCCACGACGGCACCACCATCAAAGACGCCACGCTGAAGGCGCTGACCGCGGCGCTGGCCATCGGCGACGACATCCACGTGCTGGTGGCCGGCGATGACGTCGCCGGCGCTGCCCCCGAAGCCGGCAAGCTCAAGGGCGTCAGCCGCGTACTGACCGCCGAAGCCCCGGCGCTCGGCCATGGCCTTGCCGAGCCGCTTGCCGCCCTCATCGTGTCGCTGGCTCCGACCTACTCAGCCGTCCTGGCCCCGTCGACATCGACCTTCAAGAACGCCCTGCCGCGCGCCGCCGCCCTGCTCGACGTGATGCAGGTCTCCGACATCACCGCCGTGCTGGCGCCCGACACGTTCGAGCGGCCGACCTATGCCGGCAATGCCTTGCTCACCGTACGCTCCGCCGATCCGATCCGGCTCATCACCGTTCGTACCGCCTCCTTCCGGGCGACACCTTTGGAAGACCGAGCGCCGGCGCCGATCGAGGCGGTCGCCACGCCGGCCGATCCCGGCCTTTCGTCTTTTGTCCGCGACGCCTTCTCCACCGCCGACCGCCCCGAGCTGACCGCGGCGCGGGTGGTGGTATCCGGCGGGCGGGCGCTCGGCTCGGAAGAACAGTTCAGGTCCGTGTTGCTGCCGCTGGCCGATCGACTGGGTGCGGCGGTCGGTGCCAGCCGCGCCGCCGTCGACGCCGGCTACGCCCCAAATGACTGGCAGGTCGGCCAGACCGGCAAGGCGGTATCGCCGGATCTTTATATCGCCATCGGCATTTCCGGCGCCATCCAGCACCTCGCCGGCATGAAGGACTCCAAGGTCATTGTCGCCATCAACAAGGACGCGGAGGCGCCGATCTTCCAGGTTGCCGACTACGGCCTCGTTGGCGATCTGTTCGAACTCGTGCCGGAGCTGACGAAAGCTCTCGGTTAAGCTAGAATGCCCTGATACTTGTCACAGGGGCGCGCCGCGGTCCGGTGCCGCCCCGAAAGGCTCGAGGACTTCAATGGTTGAAATCAGGTCGATCGGCGTCATGGGCGCGGGTCAGATGGGCTCCGGCATTGCGCATGTCTGTGCTCTCGCAGGTCTCGACGTCGGGCTCTACGACATCGCGCGCGATCGGCTGGAGGCTTGCCTCAACGTCGTTTCGGCCAACCTCGGCCGTCAGGTCGCTTCCAAGAAGATCACCGAGGAGCAGCGCCGGGAGGCTCTGTCCCGCATCAAGCTCTTGACCGACCTCGAAGGCTTCTCCGATACCGATTTGGTCATCGAGGCGGTGACCGAGAACGAAACCATCAAGCGCAAGGCGCTCTCCCAACTCTGTCCCGAGCTGAAGCCCGGAGCGATGATCGGTACCAACACCTCGTCGGTGTCGATTACCCGCCTCGCCGCCTCGACCGACCGGCCCGAGCGATTCATCGGCATCCATTTCATGAACCCAGTGCCGGTGATGCAGCTCGTCGAACTGGTGCGCGGCATCGCCACCGAGGACGAGACCTTCGAGGCAGCGCGCAATTTCGTTGCCAAGCTCGGCAAGACGGTTGCCGTCTCCGAAGATTTCCCCGCTTTCATGGTCAACCGCATCTTGCTGCCGATGATCAACGAGGCGATCTACGTGCTCTATGAGGGCGTCGGCACGGTGGATTCCATCGACACCGCCATGCGGCTCGGTGCCAACCATCCGATGGGACCGCTGCAGCTCGCCGACTTCATCGGCCTCGACACCTGCCTCTCCATCATGCAGGTGCTGCACGACGGCCTCGCCGACAGCAAGTATCGCCCCTGCCCTTTGCTGGTGAAGTACGTCGAGGCCGGCTGGCTCGGTCGCAAGACGCAGCGCGGCTTCTACGATTACCGCGGCGCGACGCCGATACCGACGCGCTGAGCCCGACCGATATCAAATCGAAGCCCCCGTCCCTTTCAGCGAAGGGCCGGGGGCTTTTTTGTCGCACTGGTCTTGGATCACGCCCTGCGAATGACGATCTCGGTCGGCCGGTAGCTCGAACGCAGATCATGCACCACGAGACTATCGACCGGATCGACATCTCCCGAACGCGATGTCCAGGTGATCGTCGCCGGCCTCTCCGGCGTCACGAGGATCGCGTTATCGGAGAAGACCCCATAGGGATCCGTCTCCAGCGACACGTAGAAGGCGGGCGAGGTGACGCTGATGGTAAAGCCCCACTCACCCACGCCGCGCTTTGCCGCCTCGACGACGAGGCCCGGGTCGCGGAGGCGCAACGCCTTGTATGGCGACACTGCGTGATGATCGAAATGCTCTCCGGTGGGGTCGCTCCAGTTGAAGACCAGCACTTCGTCGGGCGTACCGTTGGCCGGAACGCTCAACAGCGGGATCGCCCGATCGATCGGCACCGTCTTCATGAATTCGCCAGCCGGCCGGCGCGAGCCATCGACCGAAAGCCAGAAGGCATTGCCGGCCACCACCACCTCGGACGGCGTGTCGTTGACGGCGAACAGTCCCACCGTGGCGAGGTCCGCCGACGGGATCGCCACCACGTTGATCGGGGCGAAGAAATGCTTCGCCATCGAATGCAGCAGCTTCCAGCGGCCGCCATACTCGATCGATGACCAGGAAGCTACCGGATAGGTATCGTTGAGCTGCCAGTAGAGCGCGCCCATGCACTCCGGCTTGATCGACCGCCAGAAATCGATGGCGGTCTTCATGGCGAGGCCCTGTTGCACCTGGCTGAGGTAGACGACATTCTCGAAGTTCTTCGGGAAGCGGAAGTAGCGCGAAATGGTCTCGACGATGCGCGCGTTGCCGCCGGCATTCTTCTGGTGCAGCTCCATGGCCGGCGAGGCGATGTCGAGGTCCTCCTCGTCAATGTAGCGCCGGAGCGTCGACAACGACACGAAGGACTGGAAGCCGAATTCCGAGGCAAAGCGCGGCCGCACGCCGCGATAGGCGGCAAACGACTTGCCGGCGTGCCAGACGTCCCACATGTGCTGGTCGCCGGAGCCTTCCGCCTTCCAGGCATCGCCAAAGTCCATCGGCCCCTTCGACGGCGACGACGGCCAGAACAGCCGATCGGGATCGGCGCGGTTGGCAGCCAGTTCGATGGTCCGGCTCAACCGGTCGTAGGCGACGAGATAGCGGTCGCGATTGGCCCGCGCGATCTCGAACCAGGTCAGGGCGCCAATCACCTCGTTGTCGCCGCAATAGAGGGCGATCGAGGCATGGTGTGACAGCCTGCGTATCTGATGTTCAATCTCCCGGTCGACTTCGGCGAGGAAGACGTTGTCGGCCGGGTAGAGGGCGCAGGCGAACATCATGTCCTGCCAGATCAGGATACCGAGCTCGTCGCAGATGTCGTAAAACCAGTCGGGCTCATATTGGCCACCGCCCCAGATGCGCAGCATGTTCATGCCGACGGCGACAGCATCCTCGAGAAGCGGCCGCACCGCTTCCGGCGTGATGCGCGAGGGCAGGGCATCGCCGGGAATCCAGTTGGCACCGCGGCAGAACAGATCGAGGCCGTTGATACGCACCGTCAGCGGCACGCCGATCTCGTCACGCTTGATCACCACCTCGAGGCGGCGAAGGCCGATCCTCTGATGGTGGGCGACGCCGCCAAGGGTAACGGTCAGATCGTAGAGCGATTGCCCCCCCGAGCCGACCGGCCACCACAGGCGGGGATTTTCGACATGCAGCGTCGCCTGAGCGACGGTGGTGCCAGCCGAATACGTGATCTGGAGGCTGACCTTTTCCTCGCCCAGCTCCACGGTCAGCAGTTCCTCGCCAGCCAGCTTTGCCGCGATCCGGACTTCGACGTCGACATCGACGGCACCGGTTGTCGCATCGTGGCGCTGCCGATGCTGAACGTAGGTGACAACAGGCAGGTCGGCGCGCTCGAGACGAATGTCGCCATAGAGGCCAAAGGGCATCATGGCGATGTTCCAGTCCCAGCCCGCGTGACACTGCACCTTCCTCAGAAGGTTGATATGCGGCATCGATTGCATCTGCGCGCTATAGGGCTGCTCGTACGGCTGCCGGGCGGCCGCCTCGGCCGCGGCGACGACGTTGGAGCGGAAGACGATCTCGATCTCGTTGTCACCCTCCCGAAGCGCATCGCCGACCTCGGCCCGATGCGGGCGAAACATGTTGGCGGCGGCGAGCACCGGCTGACCGTTGATCCGCACCTCGGCAACGGTATCGAGACCGTCGACGTAGACCGCCCAGGGATAGGCGAGCTCCTCCGCATCCATGGAGAAGGTCCGGCGGGCGACCCAGTCGCGCTCGGCCGGCCAGCGCACCAGAAGTTCGTTCTCGCCGACGTAAGGGTCGGGCAGGACCCCCGCGGCGATGAGCGCCGAGAGCGCATCGCCCGGCAAGGGAAACGGCACGGAAATCGATTCATCCGCCGCGTGAAGCGTCCAGTTTCCTGCGAGGTCCTTCGCGGACGCGCGATTGACGAGGTCAGCCATGAGTATCTCGAAGATTTGGAAGCCGCTGCTCCTCAGGGACGGACGCCCCTTCCCCCGCGGAGCGACACACGCCGGGGAACCGCGATACCATAACCCGACCGATCTGACCGGGCAAACGAAACGATTGCGGAAACGAGAAGTTACCCGACCTGGTAGCTGGAATGTCCACTACCGATCGGCCGAAGGTCAGCGCCGCGTCGGCACATGCATCTCGGCGACAGCCAGTTCCTGCAACTGCGTCATGTCCGTCTCGCCCTCCAGGAGGCGGAGCATCAGCCGCGTCAGCCGGCGCCCGGCTTCCTGCAGCGGGAAATAGAAGCTTACCGGCGTCGGTTCGACATATTCGATCAGCCGCGTGGTGGTCGAGGCGCAGAAGCCGAAATCGGCCGGATCAAGGCCAATGTCACGGAGACCGGTCATCATGCCGAGCGAGGTAATGTCGTTGACGCAAATGAAGGCATCGGGCGGGCTTTCCTGCACCATCAGGTCCTTCACCGCAGCGCGCGTGCGCCGAGCTGTCAAGTCGAGGTCGAGAATGAGGCGGGGGTCGACCTCGATGCCTGCCTCGGCCAGCGCCTTGCGGTAACCGCGTAGCCGATATTGCGAGAACATGTATTCGATCGGCGGGTTGATCAGGCAGATGCGACGAAAGCCATTCGCCAAGAGATGTCGCACCGCACGATAGGTGGCGTCCTCGTCGTCGATATCGAACCAGGCATGCGGCGTGAACAGCTCGGTACGCCCGAAGGTGACGAAAGGAAAATCGCGTTCCAGCAGGAAACGGACACGCGGGTCCATTGGCAGGGTATGATCGAAGATCAAACCATCGGCGCGCCGGCCGTCGATGATGGTCTTCAGCGCGTCGATCGGGTCGGCGCCCGGGGCAAGCGGCACGGCGGTGACGGCATAACCCGCCGCGTGGGCCACCTCATGCACGCCTTGCAGCAGGCCAACCGAGCCGGTGTCGGCAATGTCATCCGGCGGCACCGCCGACATCAGCACACAAATCGAATAGGAAAGGCCGGTCCTCAGCGTCAATCCGCCGACGTCTCGGACGTAACCAAGCTCGGCCGCTGCCTTCTGAACGCGCTCGATGGTCTCTTTGCGGACTTCCGGCCCATTGCGCAGAGCTCGACTGACGGTTGTGATCGACAGGTCAAGGTGGCGGGCCAGACTTTTCAGATTGAGCCGAGCACGATCATCGCCCACGTTGGATCAACTCCGGAGACTGTCAACAGCGTCCGATCAATATCAATTTTAATGGACCTGTCGACAGTTTTGTTGGTTCGAAATACCGCTTGGCGACTTCCCTGCCATCTGAAAATCGCTTTCTGGCTTCGCGGCTTACGTGATAATTCTTACAAATGCTCCGCCTTCGGTCCGAGCGGTATCGCGCCTCACGGCGACGGCAACGGCCGGTCAGCCGACGTTGCATAGACATAGACGGCATAAAGCGACGACGTCGCGGTGATGTAAAGCCGGTTGCGTTTGGGCCCACCGAAGCAAAGGTTGGACACCGTCTCGGGGATATTGATCCGGCCGAGCAGCGTACCGTCCACCGCATAGACGCGCACCCCATCGCCGCTGGAAGTCCAGAGATTACCGGCGCGATCGAGGCGGAAACCGTCGAAGAATCCGGCGTCGGAAACCGCGAACACCCGATCTTCGCCGACCGTGCGCCCGTCCTTCGCGACGGTGAAGGCATGAATTGCCGGCGTGTCTGACAGCGACGTGTCGGAGACATAGAGGATGCGCTCATCCGACGAAAAGGCGAGACCGTTAGGGCGATCGAGGCCCGTCACCACGGCCGCCGTCTCGCCGGTTCGCGGATCGTGGCGATAGACATTGCAGCGACCGATCTCGCTTTTTGCCGCATGGCCCTCGTAGTCGGTGTCGATGCCATAGCTCGGGTCGGAGAACCAAATGCTGCCGTCCGACTTCACAACCACGTCGTTGGGCGAATTAAGACGTTTGCCTTCGAACCGGTCGACGACCGTTTCCCAGCGACCGTCGAAGCCAAGGCGGGAAATGCGACGACCACCGTGCTCGCAGGCAACGATGCGCCCGAAGGCATCGAGTGTGTGGCCATTGTGATAGCCGCAAGGATGCTCGAACACCGAGACGGTGCCGCTCGTCTCGTCGTAGCGCATGATGCGGTCCTCAGGAATATCCGACCAGACGACAGTTTTGGCGGCGGGTACGTAAACAGGACCCTCGGTCCAGCGGCCGCCACTCCACAGCTGTTCGATGGTGGCGCTGCCAATGACCAGCGCCCCGAACCGGCCGTCGAACGTGTCGTAGCTGCTCATTCTTTCCTCCTGCGCGTCGTCGCCTCGCGGCTTCCGCCATTTCCCGACTTGCGGGACGGCACTATCGTCATCCAAATGAAGAGCGTCAAGGATGCGCCATTGCGTCCGGCGGTTGTTCCCTTGCCTCCAAACGGAGTCCGTCCATGCCTGCCGCTTCGCCGTCTCGCCCCAAGGTCCTGATGGTCTCGTCCATGCCCGAATGGGACCTTGCGCCAATGCGGGAGCTCTATGATCTCATCGAGCTTCCGGCTGGCGGACCGGAGGAGCTTACATCGACGGCCGATATCATGGCCCTCGTGACCTCAGGCGGCCGAGGCGCCGACGCGGCGCTGATCGAGGCGTTGCCGGCCTTGGAGTTGATCGCCGTCTATGGCGTCGGCTACGACAAGGTCGACCTCGAAGCGGCCTCGCGGCGCAGCGTCGCCGTGACCAACACGCCGGACGTACTCACCGCCGACGTCGCCGACATGGCCCTGGCGCTGACACTGGCGCTCGCCCGTCGCATCGTCGACGGCGACGCTTTCGTGCGTTCGGGCGCTTGGTCTCACAAGACCATGCCGCTGACCGGCAGCGTTTCGGGCCGCAAGATCGGCATTGTCGGGCTCGGCCGCATCGGCGAGGCGATCGCCCACCGCTTTGCCGGCTTCGACACGGAAATCGGCTATTGGAACCGCTCGCCGAAGCCCCTTTCGTCTTGGCAGGCATTCCCGACCCCGTCAGCTCTTGCCGCTTGGGCCGATATTCTGGTGGTGGCAGTAGCCGGTGGCGGCGACACCATCGGCATTGTCGACGCCGAAACGATCGCCGCGCTCGGCCGCGACGGCCTTTTGATCAACATTTCGCGCGGCACAACCATCGACGAGGCCGCGCTGCTCATCTCCCTTGAGAACGGCGGCATCGCCGGCGCCGGCCTCGACGTGTTCCACGGCGAGCCGGCGATCGATCCGCGTTTTCTCAGCCTCGGCAACGTCGTGCTGTCACCGCATCAGGGCAGCGCGACCATGGTAACGCGACGGGCGATGGGAGCCGTCGTGCGCGCCAACCTTGCCGCCTATTTCACAGGCGAGGCACTGCCGAGTGCCGTTGTTCGTCGTCATAGCTGAGATCAGCCGGGATTCTTTGTCCTTGCTATAGCTTTACCTATTGTCATTTTTTACAGGGAAAAAGCGAGGACAACTACACCGTTGTTTGGAAAACTTTAATAGCGCGCTGTTATCCTCACTCGATACGCAAGGCTGTGTGCGGAGCTGAGGCCAATTGTCGTGGTTTCTAGTCAGCGAAAGCTTAAAAATGAAGTTTCCGAGCACTCGGAGGAAGAAGCGATGGCGCGCCTGTTCAATAATCTGTCCATCGGCTCCAAAGTATTCGTGGCCTTCGCGCTGGTCATTGCGTTGCTCATTACCTGCGCCGGCCTGTCGCTCTTCTCGATCAGCTCCTTCGAGCGCTCCTTCGGTCAACACCGGAATCGTGTCAACGAGGTGGAGCTGACGCGCGACATCGACTATGCTTTCCTCGATCTCACCGCCAAGGTTGACGCCTATCTGGTCGCCGGCAACGAAACGGCCCTGTCAGAGGCCAAGGCCGCCGCCGAAACCGCGCGCGCCTCGATCGCCAACGCCATCGGCAAGTTCGAGCAAGGCCCCCGCAAGGACAATATGGCGGCCATCGCCACTTTGTTTGATAACTACGGCACGGTGTTCACCAAGCTTATCGATCTCAAGACCAGCCAGCAAAAAATCATCCACGACAGCGTCGAGCCGCTCGGCGACAAGTTGAAGAACGACATGCTGTTCTTCTCTTCCAAGGTCGACAAGCTGGGTAAACCTGAAATCATCCCGATCGCCACCAAGGCTACGGAACAATACAACGCCGGCCGTCTCGCCGTGTACAAGCTCTTGAACAACGGAACGGCAGATGACCTCAAGGCGGCGGACGCCGGCTTCAACGGCCTTGTCCAGCGTCTCAACCTGGTGATCAAGGCAGTCGGCGAAGGACAGGAAGCCTCTCAGCTCGGCAAAGTGCTGAAATCGGCGACCACATATCAGGACGCCTACACTCAGGCCAACCAGATCTCCGCCGATCTCCGGACGCTGACATCCAAGGATCTGCTCAACGCCTCGACGGCACTTGCCGACAAGGTGGCCAACGTCCGCTCCGCCGCCTCGGTCGAATCGACGTCGATCGGCGTTGCCACCACCAGCCTTCTCGACACCATCCGTCGCATGCTGCTGATCGTGGCCGGCTTGTCGGTGGTCGGCGCCGTGGTGCTGGCCTTCGTGATCGGTCGCTCGATCTCGCGGCCGGTCGTGGCGATCTCGCATGCCATGGGCAAGGTGTCGGACGGTGACCTTCGGACGGTCGTCCCCGGTCTTGGCCGCAAGGACGAGGTCGGCGTCATGGCCGAGGCGCTCGAGGTGTTCAAGACGAGCCTGGCCCAGGCGGCCGAGGCGCGCGCCGCTCGCGAGGCCGATGCGGCGGCGCAGGCTGAGCTGAGGCGCAGCGAAGTGCATCAGCTCGCCGACATGTTCGAACAGACCGTCGGCGGCATCGCCTCCTCGCTGGCCGCTGCCGCAGGTCAACTCAACGGCTCAGCCCAGACGCTTTCCCAATCCTCCGCCGACGTGACGCAGAAGGCTTCGACCGTGACCACGGCGTCCGAGGCGGCATCCGCCGGCGTCGGCACCGTCGCCGCCGCCGCCGAAGAACTTGCGTCGTCGATCGCCGAAATCGGCCGTCAGGTGAACGAATCGACCGAAGTGGCCTCGAAGGCGGTCAATGACGCCTCGGAGACCGCGGCCAAGGTGCGCGAGCTGTCGGAGGCCGCGCGGAAGATTGGCGCGGTGGTCGACCTCATCAATACCATCGCCGGTCAGACCAACCTTCTGGCGCTCAATGCGACCATCGAAGCGGCGCGGGCCGGCGAGGCGGGCAAGGGCTTTGCCGTCGTGGCGGCCGAGGTGAAACAGCTTGCCGACCAGACCGCCAGGGCGACCAGCGAGATCGGCGCTCAGGTGGCGGCGATCCAGGCCTCGACGGCCGATTCCAGCGACGCCATCATGCGCATCACCGAGACCATTGGCCATATCTCCAAGGTATCCAACACGGTGGCCGGCTCGGTGCGCGATCAGGGCATGGCGACCCAGGAAATCGCCGACTCGGTGCAAAAGGCAGCCGAAGGAACCAGCACGGTGGCGAGCAACATCGTCAAGGTCGGCGAGGCCGCCAGCGATTCGGCCGCGGCCGCTCAGGAAGTGCTGCACGCCTCCGACGCGCTGTCGGCCCAGGCCGAGCGGCTGCAGAGCGAACTGCAGCGTTTCCTCACCACCATCCGGGCGGCCTGACCAAAGCAATTCCAGCAAAAGTGGAAACAGGTTTTGCGGCGAGAATTGCGTGAAACAAGGAAATAGAGCACGCTGGCGAACCTGAGTTCGCTGGCGTGCTCGACTCAGTCGAGCCCATTTCTAAGCGCGGCGGCGGTGGCGATCGGCGAGATCGCCGTCGCCGTCAGCGTCAGGGCAACGGTCAGAAGGAAAGGCGTGCGGAAGGCGGCGGGGTCATAGGCGACGGCGGTCGCCGCGGCGACGCCGAAGATCAGCACCGGCACGGCGAACGGCAGTACCAGGATCGGCAACAGCAGGCCACCACGCCGCAGCGACACCGTCAGGCCGGCGCCGATGGCCCCGAGCAAGGTCAACGCCGGCGTGCCAACGAGAAGTGTCGCCACGGTAGCCAGCGTGACGTCAACCGGCATGGCCAGCAGCAGCGACAAAAAGGGGGCAGCAATGACCAACGGCAGGCCCGTCGCCGTCCAGTGTGCTGCCACCTTGACGATCACCAGGAGTTCCAGCGATCGCCCCGAAGCGACCATCAGGTCAAGCGCCCCATCGTCGCGATCGGCTTCGAACAGCCGGTCGAGGCCGAGCAAGGTGGCCAGCAGCGCGCCGATCCATAGGATGGCCGGCCCGAGACGCGAAAGAAGATTGAGATCGGGGCCGATGGCGAAGGGGAAAGCTGTCACCACGATCAGGTAGAACAGCACGCCCATCATCGCACCGCCGCCGATGCGGACGGCCAGACGCAGTTCCCGGACATAGAGGGCGGCAAGCGGCGACATCAGGCCATCTCCCCGGCGACGAGGCGAAGCGAGCGGGCGCCGGCAAGGCCAATGGCAAGGTGCGTCGCCGCGACAATGGCACCGCCGGTCTGGAGATGAGCGGCCATGAGATCGACGAGGCTCGCTTCCGATGCGGCGTCAAGGGCGGCGGTCGGTTCGTCGAGCAACCAGAGCGGTCGGCGGACCGCGATGAAGCGGGCAATGGCAAGGCGCCGCCTTTGTCCGGCCGAGAGATAGGCTGCCGGCAGGGCAGCAAGATCAAGAAGCCCGACGCTATCGAGAGCCGCTTCCACCGACGCGCCGCCGTCGCCCCCTAGGAAATCTCGCCAGAACATAAGGTTCTCGCTGACCGTCAGGGCCGGTTTCACCGCGTCGCGGTGGCCGAGATAATGGATATGGCGACCGACTTCGTCAGCATCGGCGACGCCATCGGCCAGAAATCGCACCGAGCCGATGGCCGGCCGGCTGAGACCGGCGAGCGCCCTGAGAAGCGTCGATTTGCCGACCCCGTTGGGGCCGGTGACCAGCACGGCTTCGCCGCCTGCGATTGCCAAATCGATGCCCTCGATGACTCGCCGGCCGCCACGGTCGACACCGAGCGCCTCTACGAGGAGACGAAAGGGCTGAAACGGCAGGCTCACGAGGATCTCCGGCTTGGGCGTTCTCTTTTCCCAATAGAGCATCGCGGCGGGAGGCGTAAGCTGCTTTCGCTTGCCGACCGGTCGAACGGGCGCCGACCACGGAATGAAGCGCCATGTGGTAGAATTTCGTACACAAGGTCTGGTGAGCCGCCGCCTTATTCTCTATAAGGCGCAAGGAAGTCTCCGGTCGTCATCTGACCATTACGTAAACGTCAAACAGCTCGCCGGTGGCGAGGCCTTGCCCGAGCGGATGCCGGCGCTGCCGCCGTCTCCCCTGGCAAGGCGCCCCCGGCTTCGAAAGGGGCCTACGCATGCCGTCGCTCGACAGCTTCAAGTCCAAGAGAGAACTTCAGGTCGGTTCGAAGACCTATGTCTACTACGACCTGAAGGCGGCGGAGGAGAACGGCCTTGCCGGCGTCTCGCGTCTGCCGATGTCGTTGAAGGTGATCCTTGAAAACCTGTTGCGCTTCGAAGACGGGCGCTCGGTGACCGAAGCCGACATCAAGGCCATGGCGGCCTGGATCGACAATAAGGGAATGGTCGACAAGGAAATCGCCTATCGGCCGGCCCGCGTGCTGATGCAGGATTTCACCGGCGTTCCGGCCGTCGTCGACCTTGCGGCGATGCGCGACGCCATGGTCGCCCTCGGCGGCGACCCACGCAAGATCAACCCGCTCGTTCCCGTCGATCTCGTCATCGACCACTCGGTGGTCGTCGACTATTTCGGCAGTAGCTCGTCGCTGGCCCAGAACGTCGCCCGCGAGTACGAGCAGAACATCGAGCGCTATAATTTCCTGAAGTGGGGCCAGAACGCGTTCCACAATTTCCGCGTCGTGCCACCGGGCACCGGCATCTGCCATCAGGTCAATCTGGAATACCTTGCCCAGACCGTGTGGACCAACGATGAGGGCAATGTCACCTACGCCTATCCCGACACCTGCGTCGGCACGGACAGCCACACCACCATGGTCAATGGCCTCTCCGTTCTCGGCTGGGGCGTCGGTGGTATCGAGGCTGAAGCCGCCATGCTGGGCCAGCCGGTTTCCATGCTGATTCCTCAGGTTGTCGGCTTCAAATTCACCGGCAAGGTAACCGAGGGCGTCACCGCCACCGACGTGGTGCTGACGGTCACCCAGATGCTGCGCAAGAAGGGCGTGGTCGGCAAGTTCGTCGAATATTTCGGCCCTGGCCTCGACAGCCTGACGCTGGCAGACCGAGCCACCATCGCCAACATGAGTCCGGAATACGGCGCCACCTGCGGCTTCTTCCCCGTCGACTCCGAAACCATCCGCTATCTGAAATTCTCCGGCCGCGCCGACGACCGCGTCGCCCTGGTCGACGCCTACGCCCGCGCGCAGGGTCTCTATCGCACCGCCAACACGCCCGATCCGGTATTCACCGACATCCTGGAACTCGACCTCTCCACCGTCGTGCCGTCGCTGGCCGGTCCCAAGCGGCCGGAAGGCCGGGTGTCGCTCAGCGATGCCAAGGCCGGGTTCACCTCGGCCATGGAAACCGAATACAAGAAGCTCGCCGACATCGCCACGCGCTATCCGGTCGAAGAGGGCAACTTCGACCTCGGCCATGGCGACGTGGTGATCGCCGCCATCACCTCCTGCACCAACACCTCCAACCCGAGCGTGCTGGTGGCGGCCGGTCTCCTCGCCCGCAAGGCGCATGAGAAGGGTCTCACCGTCAAGCCGTGGGTGAAGACGTCGCTGGCGCCCGGCTCGCAGGTCGTTGCGGAATATCTCAGCCAGTCCGGCCTGCAAAAGGATCTCGACGCCCTCGGCTTCAACCTCGTCGGTTTCGGCTGTACCACCTGTATCGGCAACTCTGGCCCGCTGCCGGAACCGATTTCCAAGGCGATCAACGACAACGGCCTGGTTGCCGCTGCCGTGCTGTCCGGCAACCGTAACTTCGAGGGACGCGTCAGCCCCGACGTGCAGGCCAACTATCTTGCCTCGCCGCCGCTGGTCGTCGCCTATGCTCTCGCCGGCAGCGTGCAGAAGGATCTGTCGACCGAGCCGCTCGGAACGGGCACCGATGGCAAGCCGGTCTACCTCCGGGACATCTGGCCATCGAGCAAGGAAGTCAACGAGACCATCGCCACCTACATCACTGCCGGCATGTTCAAGGACAAATATGCCGACGTGTTCAAGGGCGACGCCCGCTGGCGCGCCGTCGAGGCTGGCTTCGGCCAGACCTACGGCTGGAACATCGGCTCGACCTACGTGCAGAACCCACCCTATTTCGCCGGCATCACCATGACGCCGGCGCCGGTCACCGATATCGTCGGCGCCCGTATTCTCGGCCTGTTCGGCGACAAGATCACCACCGACCACATCTCGCCGGCCGGTTCGATCAAGGTGGCGAGCCCGGCCGGACAGTATCTCACCAGCCATCAGGTACGGCCGGCCGACTTCAACCAGTACGGCACCCGGCGCGGCAACCATGAAGTGATGATGCGCGGCACCTTCGCCAATATCCGCATCAAGAACAATATGGTGAAAGACGACGCCGGCAACACGGTCGAGGGCGGCTGGACCATTCACCATCCCTCGGGTGACCGCATGTACATCTACGATGCCGCCATGCGCTACAAGGAGCAAGGCGTACCGCTGGTCGTCTTCGCCGGTGTCGAGTATGGCAACGGTTCTTCGCGTGACTGGGCGGCCAAGGGCACCAACCTTCTGGGCGTCAAGGCGGTGATCGCCGAGAGCTTCGAGCGCATCCACCGTTCCAACCTGGTCGGCATGGGCATCGTCCCACTGACCTTCGAGGAAGGAACGAACTGGCAGAGCCTCGGCCTCACCGGCAACGAAACGGTGACCATCGAGGGCATCGCCGACGTCAAGCCGCGCCAGACGCTGGTCGCGAAGATTGTCCGGGCCGATGGCGCAAAGATCGACGTCCCGCTTCTCTGCCGCATCGATACGCTCGATGAGCTCGATTACTACCGGAACGGCGGCATCCTGCACTATGTGCTGAGGCAGCTCGCCGCCTGAGCCGCCTGACGGAAAAGTCTGTACGCAACGCAAAAAGGCCCACCCTCGCGGATGGGCCTTTTCTCTTGATGCCAGCGTATTGTTTACGCCCGCTTCACGCCTTGCAGGAAGCGATCGACGGTGGAGCGTAGGCCGCAGGCTTCGCCGGACAGGGCCTTCGCCGAGGTCAGCACCGCTTCGGCCGCCTTGCGCGTTTCCACCGAGGCGTGGGCGACGCCACCCGTGTTGACCGAGACTTTCTGGCTCGCCACCGAGGCCTGCTGGATATTGGTCGCTATGGCGGCGGTCGCCCGCGACTGCTGCTCCACCGCCGCGGCAATGGCGCCAGCAATCTCGTTGATCTCGCCGATTCGCGAGGCAATGCCGCCGATGGCGCCCACCGCCTGGGTGGTCGCTGCCTGCACGGCGCCAATCTGCGCGCCGATTTCGTCGGTAGCCCGCGTCGTTTGATTGGCCAGCGCCTTCACTTCCTGAGCAACCACCGCGAAGCCCCGCCCGGCCTCGCCGGCCCGCGCCGCCTCGATCGTGGCATTGAGCGCAAGCAGGTTGGTCTGGCTGGCGATGCCGTTGATCAGACTGATCACCTCACCGATCTTGGCAGAGCTCTCGGTCAGCCCCTTAACGATCTCGTTGGTGTGGCGCGCTTCCTCGTTGGCGGCGCTGGAAATGCGACTCGACTGGTGAACCTGATGGCCAATCTCGGCGATCGATGCCGACAGTTCCCCAGCCGATTCGGAGACGACCCCGACAGCCGCCGAGACCTGTTCGGATGCGGCGGCGAGCTCGGTGAGCTGGCGGTTGGTCTGGTCGGCCGAGCCCGACATCGCTTGCGACGACGATTCCAGCTGGTCGGCCACCTGTCCCACCGTCCCGAGCGCTGTCGAGACGTTGCGATCGAAGTCGGCGGTGAGCTGCTGCAGTGTTGAAGCCTTGGCGCTCCGCGCCTCCTCCTCGCGCCGCGCCTCGCGCTCGCGCCAGGCCTCCGTAAGGTCGGCAAGATTGGTGAGCACAACCGGACGACCATCGACCTTGGAGAGGATGAGCGTCACCAGAACGGGAAACTCCACGCCGTCGGTCCGGCGATGAATCCACTCGAAACGCTTGTAGCCCGTTGCCATCGCCTCCCCGATCAGAGCCTCGGCTTTGGCGCCTGATGGCTGGCCATCCGGCTGTGTTGGCGGCGACAGCGCGCCCGGCGTCATGGCGGTCAAGGCGCTCTTTGACGGCGAGCCGAACATTTTGACCGCCGCGGCGTTGCACTCGATGAACTTGCCGTCGGCGATGACCATGACCGCGTCGGGGGTGCTGTCGAAGAAGTTGATCTTGATTTTGTCGGAAGAAGTTCTGCGTCCGAACAGTGGCATATTCGCCTCGCCCTGAATTTGCATTTCCCGCGCGCGGGAATTACCGAGAGGTCTACAACCTACCGGTAAAGGATTGCTTGTTCCGCCGGTAACTCAGAGCGCAATCCTTCTAGGCATTAATGCGCATACACTCCGGTGGGCTTGGAGAAAATCGTAAAGCAATCGAACCGCGATCAGCGGCGGGGAAGCAGGCAACTCCGGCGTATCCGCCCAATTCGTCTTGACCCGCTCTGCCCTTTCGGCCATAAAGCCCACCATTCGAGAGAGGAATGGTCCATGCCGTTCGCGAATGGTTCCCGTCAGGCTGTCTTTGCGCTGGGTGTCGTCCCGGCGGGGCTTGCCATGACGAAAACGGCGACGACGAAAACGACCACGACGTGATCGACGCTTCCTCGCCCCGCACCGTCCTCCTCGGGGTCAGAGGAGGCGGATGGTGGCCTCCTCGAACGTCTCCCTGACAGACTGAAGAGCGACCGGCCGCCAGACAAGGCGGGGGACGGCTTTTACGGCGCAAGCCACACTTTCAGAAGGTCAGTCCAACATGGGTTACAAGGTCGCTGTGGTCGGTGCCACCGGAAACGTGGGCCGCGAAATGCTTTCGATCCTTGCCGAACGCGGCTTTCCCGCCGACGAGGTGATCGCCGTCGCTTCGCGACGGAGCCAGGGCACCGAGGTCTCGTTCGGCGACAAGACGCTGAAGGTGCAGGCGCTGGAGCACGTCGACTTCTCCGATATCGACATCTGCGTCATGTCGGCCGGTGGATCGATCTCCAAGGAATGGTCGCCGAAGATCGGCGCCCAGAAGTGCGTCGTCATCGATAATTCCTCGGCTTGGCGTTATGACGAGGACGTGCCGCTGGTCGTGCCGGAAGTGAATGCCGACGCCGTGGCCGGCTTCACCAAGAAATACATCATCGCCAATCCCAACTGCTCCACCGCCCAACTGGTCGTGGCGCTGAAGCCGCTGCACGACAAGGCCCACATCAAGCGCGTAGTCGTCTCGACCTACCAGTCGGTGTCGGGTGCCGGCAAGGACGCGATGGACGAGCTGTTCACCCAGACCCGCGCCATCTTCGTGTCCGATCCGGTCGAAGCGAAGAAGTTCCCCAAGCGCATCGCCTTCAACCTCATTCCGCAGATCGACGTCTTCATGGAGGACGGCTACACCAAGGAAGAGTGGAAGATGGTGGCGGAGACCAAGAAGATCCTCGATCCGAAGATCAAGCTGACCGCCACCTGCGTGCGCGTGCCGGTGTTCGTTTCCCATTCGGAAGTGGTCAACATCGAGTTCGACAAGCCGATCAGCGCCGACGAGGCCCGCTCGATCCTGCGCGAGGCGCCCGGCTGCCTCGTCATCGACAAGCACGAGCCCGGCGGCTACATCACCCCCTACGAGGCGGCCGGTGAAGACGCCACCTATATCTCCCGCATTCGCGAGGACATCACGGTGGAGAACGGCTTGACCATGTGGGTGGTCTCCGACAATCTCCGCAAGGGCGCCGCGCTCAACGCCGTGCAGATCGCCGAGGTGCTGATCAACCGTGGCCTGCTGAAGCCCAAGAAGGCCGCTTGAGCCAAACCGACTGAACGCTTTTCGGCCGCCGCGATCCCCTCGCGGCGGCTTTGTTTTTCTGTAGTCAGGTGCGCGAAAGTTCGCCGGGCGCCGAATGTTCGCCGTCGCCGATCGCCCGCTGCATCAAGACCTGATCGAGCCAACGATCGAACTTGTAGCCAAGCGCCGGCGCGACGCCGATCAGCGTGAAGCCGAGGGCGGCGTGCAGCTTGCGCGAGCCAAGGTTGCCGCTGTCACCGATCACCGCCACCATCTGCCGGAAGCCGCGCCGCGCGCAGTCGTCGATCAGCGCCAGCAGAAGGCGCTTGCCGATGCCCTGCCCCTGACGGGCCGGATCGATATAGATCGAATTCTCCACCGTGTAGCGATAGGCGAGGCGTGGCCGATAGGCACTGGCATAGGCATAGCCGGCCAGCGTACCGCCCATTTCGGCGATGAGATAGGGATAGCCGCCGCCGGTGATGGTCTCGAAGCGCTTCAGCATTTCTGCCTCGGTGGGCGGCTCGAGCTCCCAGGAGGCGGTACCGGTGCGAACCGCCTCCTGATAGATGGCAGCAATGGCGGGAATATCGCCGGGGCGGGCGGGACGAATGGTCAGCATGATCGGATCCGCAAGACAAAGGGCGCGGCAGTGCGTCCCTGTCCTAGATCGCATGCTGGGCAATCCGCCTCAAATAAAAACGGCGCCGGAAGAACCCGACGCCGTGTCTTTATTCAGGACATTATCGACTGTTGTCAGCGACGATCGCCCATCAGGCGCAGCAGCATGATGAACAGGTTGATGAAGTCCATGTAGAGGTTGAGGGCGCCCATGATGGCCTTGCGGCCAGCGGTCGTTCTATCGTCGCCCTCGTAATACATTTCCTTGATGGTCTGCGTGTCGTAGGCGGTCAGACCGGCGAAGATACCGACGCCGATGATCGAGATCGCGAACTCCATCGCCGATGACTGCATGAACAGGTTGACCAACGAGGCGATGATCAGGCCGAACAGCCCCATGATCAGGAACGACCCCATGGCGCTGAGACTGCGCTTGGTCGTGTAACCATAAAGGCTGAGGCCGGCGAAGGCAGCAGAGGAAATGAAGAACACCTGCGTGATTGACTGCTGGGTGTAGACCAGGAAGATCGATGACAGCGACAGGCCCATCAGCGCCGCGAAGGCCCAGAACAGGCCTTGCGCCACCGGCATGGAAAGCCGCTGGATGCCGAAGGAGAACACCAGCACCAAGCCGACGGGAGCCAGCATCACCAGCCACCGCAGCGGGCTCGTATAGAGCGCAACGCCGAAGGAGCTGAGGGTAATCGGATCCCAGCTCGCAACCGCGGCATTGGCGGCAAGCGCGGCGACGCCACCGGTCACCGCGAGGCCGATCGCCATGTAGTTGTAGACCGACAGCATGTAGCTGCGGAGACCCTGATCGATCTCCGCGGAATAGGCCCGGGAACCGTAGCCCGAGGGGATGTTGCGTTCAGGGAATGCCATTGGGGTCTCGATCCTTCTCTAGAAATTCAAAGCCGCGGGAAGACGAGCCTCCCCTGCTCGAAAAGACAATATGGGCGCGTAACAGAGAAAGCTCAAGGGCAAGCCCAAAACCGCCCCCGAACATGACGAAGATTTAAAGATTCCTGAGAATGGGCGCCGCCTTGGCCGACAGCGCTCGGAAGGTACCGAGCAGGCCGAGGCCGATGGTCAAGAGAAGCGCCACCGCCACGGCGCCAAGCGCCACCCACGGATCGAGATCGAGCGGCACATCCATGATACCGGTGAGCACGCCCCAGGCGGCCGCCGCGCCGGCGGCAAGCGCAAAAACAGCGGTGAGAAGGCCGAGCGCCGCGTATTCCAGGGCAAAGGCGAGAAGAACGCGGGCACGCGTTGCCCCGAACGTCTTGAGAAGAACCGCATCGTAGACGCGCTGGCGATGACCGGACGCCAGTGCGCCGGCCAGCACCAGAACGGAGGCCGCGAGCGCGATCGACGCGGCGGCGCGGATGGCCAGCGTCAACGACGAAACGAGATCGTTGACCGTGGCGAGCATATCCTTGACGCGCACGATGGTTGCCGTCGGGAAGGCGGCGACCACGGCCTTGATCAGCCGCCCCTCGGTTTGACGATCGCCACCGCCCGGCAAGGCCGCCGTCGACAACACTGAATAGGGCGCCCCGGCAAAGGTATTGGGCGAAAATACCATCACGAAATTGATGGAAAGCGATTGCCACTCGACCTTGCGCGTACTGGCGACCTTGGCGGTGATCTCGCGACCGAGCACGCTGACGGTCACGGTGTCGCCGATCGACAGACCGAAATCACGCGCCAGTTGATCCTCGAAGGAAACCAGCGGCTCGCCCTTATAGTCCTTTGGCCACCAAGCACCGGAGGCGAGCGTCGAATTGGCCGGCGGTTCGGCCGACAGCGTGATGCCGCGATCGCCCGAAAGCGCCCATCGAGCGCTCTCGGGCGCATCGATCTTGTCGACCGGCACTCCCTTCAGGGCGGTGATGCGGCCGCGCAGCATCGGCACGGTCTCAAGTGTTGTGCCGGGGACGGTCGTTTCCACCAGATGGGAGAAAGCTTCGATCTCATTTGAGCGGATGTCGAGCATGAAGAAGGTCGGCGCCTTCGCTGGCAGGGTCGAGGTGAGCTGTCGTCTCAGGCCGGTATCAATCAGCGCCAGCGCCACCATCAATGTCAGCCCCAGACCGAGCGACAGCACCACCGACAGCGTCAGGCCGCCACGCCGATGAATGTTGCGCAGAGCGAGCCGGAACTCGGCAGAGCCAACCGCCGGCACGCGGCCGGCGAGACGACGGATCAGGCCGGCGACGCCTGTCAGCACCGCGAAAATGACCGCCATCGACACGACGAAGATCATCGCCACGAAACGATCGGACGCCGCAACAATGGCCAGGGTCGCCAGCAGCAGAACGGCGACCGCCGTCGCCACGACATAAACCCGGCGCGGCTGGCGCCGTTCAGGAGCCACCTTGTCACGGAACAGGGCGCTCACCGGCATGTCGTGCGCCCGGCCGAGCGACCAGATGGCAAAAGCGAAAGCCGTGAGGAAGCCATAGGCGGCGGCAAGCAGCAGTTCGCCGGGATAGACAGCAATCTGGATGGGGAGATCGAGCGCCGTGGCGATCAAACCACCGGCAAAGAAGGGTGGCAGCAGCCCCAGGCTGAGACCAAGCGCCACGCCGATGGTACCAATGACGCCGATCTCGATCAGATAGACGGCCACAACGAAGCCACCCGGCGCCCCCACCGCCTTCAATGTGGCGATGGTGTCGCGCTTGCGATCGATGAAGCCCTTGACCGCGTTGGTCACGCCGACGCCGCCGACGATCAGAGCCGTGAGACCGACGAGCGTCAGGAATTCCGAGAAGCGTTCGACATTGCGTTCGAGGCCCGGCGCCGCGTCGAGCCGGCTGGAAACGCGCCGACCGCTGTCGGATTGAGCCGCCTTGATCTCGGCGACCGTTGAAGCGACAGCAGCGTCGCTCGTGCCGTCGGGCAGAGCCAGGCGGACGGTCGTTTCGACCAGACTGCCCGGTTGAACGATGTCGGTGGCGGTAAGAGCCGCCCGGCTCATCATGACGCGCGGCCCATAGGCAATGCCTGTACCGACTTGGTCGGATTCCTTTTCGATCAGCCCGCGCACTTCGGCGGTCGCCCGGCCGATGGCGATGCGGTCGCCAACCTTCACGCCGAGGCGGTCGGCGAGGATCGGTTCAATGACGACGCCAATCGCTCCGTCCGCAGTTGGCGCCAAGGCTTCGGCCAGCCGGCCACCGCCGTCGAGGCGCAGCTCTCCGGTCAGCGGGTAGGCCTCATCCACCGCCTTGATGCGGACGAGCGCCTGTGCCTCGCCGTCGACACGCCGCGCCATGGAGTTGACCAGCGTCACCGTCGATAGCCGGCCACGCGCCCCGAGCGCCGCGAGCACGTCCGCCGGAGGGACCTCGCCGCCAAAGCGAACGGCGATATCCCCACCAAGAATATCCCGACCCTGCAAGGCGATGCCTTCGGTAATCGCCCGGCTGGTCGACCCGACGGCGGCGATGGCGGCGACACCGAGCGCGATGGCGGCAATGAAAATGCGAAACCCCGAGAGACCGCCACGCGCCTCGCGGGCAGCGAGACGGAAGGCGACAGGCCAACCCGGCGACCGGCCGTTCACGACATCCCTCCCGCGCGGACATCCTCGACGATTTCACCCGAGCGCATGACGATGCGACGATCGCAGGCGTCGGCCAGCGCCCGGTCGTGGGTGACCAGTACCAGCGTCGCACCGCGCCGCGCCCGTGCTTCGAACATCAGACGGATGATCTCGCGGCCGGTATCGGCATCGAGATTGCCGGTCGGCTCGTCGGCGATCAGGATCGACGGCTCCGGAGCGAGCGCCCGGGCAATGGCGACGCGCTGCTGCTCGCCACCGGACAGCTCTGCCGGATGATGACCGAGCCGGTCGGCCAGACCGACCGCCTCGAGCTCGATGCGCGCTCGCTCGAAAGCGTCGCGCCGGCCGCTCAATTCCAGCGGTACCGCGACGTTCTCCAGCGCCGTCATGGTCGGCATCAGATGGAAGGACTGAAAGACGATGCCAACGGAGCGGCCACGAAAACGGGCGAGCGCATCCTCACCCATGCGGTCGAGACGCTCGCCACCAACCGTGACGGCGCCGCCATCGACCCGCTCAAGGCCGGCCAGCACCATCAGGAGCGTCGACTTGCCCGACCCGGAAGGGCCGACGATGCCGACACTCATGCCCGCCTCGATGGAAAAAGAAAGGCTTTTCAGAATATGGACGCGAGCGGCGCCGCTGCCGAGGCTGAGATCGACTTGGGAGAGAGTAATGGCGGGGGAAAGAGCAACGGCGGGATCTGGCAAGGACGAGCTTTCAGGTTCTGATGGGTTCAGGCACACGTGAAGTCGGCAGGGCTTGCCGAGGAAAGCCCGAGCCTGTCATATGGGCGGCTCGGAAACCATTGCAAGCCAGGTCAAAAGGCCGTGAGACATCGGATATTTACGTTCGTTCTCGCCCTCGTCGCCGGCATTGTCAGCGCGGAGGCCAAGCCCATGCGTATCGTCGCGCTCGGCGACAGTCTCACCGCCGGTTATGGCGTCCTCAGCCAGGAAGCCTTTCCGGATCGGCTGGAGGCGGCGCTGAAAAAGCACGGCCATGATGTGGACATCGTCAACGCCGGCGTCTCCGGCGACACCGTTGCCGACGGTCTCGCCCGCCTGGACTGGGCGCTGGCCGACGGTGCCGATGGCGTCATCGTCGAACTCGGCGCCAATGACATGCTGCGTGGCCATGACCCGGCACTTGTCCGCGAAAGTCTCGACGAACTGATGTCGCGCCTCGGTGAGACGGGCGTGCCGGTCCTGCTCGCCGGCATGCGAGCAGCGCCAAACCTCGGTGCCGACTATGCCGCCCGCTTCGATCCGATCTTCCCGGAGCTCGCCAAGAAACACGGCGCCCTGCTCTATCCCTTCTTTCTCGACGGCGTCGCCGGCGATGCTAGCCTCAACCAGGCCGATGGCATGCATCCCAATGCCGCCGGTGTGGAAATCATCGTCGAGCGCATCCTGCCCTCGGTCGAAGCGTTGAACGAACGGATCAGGATCAAGGGCTAGGTTTCAGGACGATCCCGGCAATAACAATGGGGGAGATACGTGAGCAGCCTCGATCACTTTCGCCTTATGGCGCCCTACAATGCCTGGATGAACGCCAAGGTCTACGACGCGGCGAAACGTCTGACCGCCCAAGAACTCGCCCGTGATCGCGGCGCTTTTTTCGGTTCGATCCTCGGCACGCTCAACCACCTCGCCGCCTGCGACCTCCTCTGGTTCGGCCGGCTCGCCGCCCATCCACCTTTCGCCGGCCGAATCGACCTGGCGGACCTACCGCGACCGACCAGCGTTCGCTTCGTGGTTTCCGACGACCTGTCCCAGCTCCGACTCGTCAGAGAGCGCATCGATCGGCTGATAATTGGCTTCATAGATGGTCTGAGCGAAGCCGATGTCAGCGGTATCTTCGCGTACCGCCGTGTCGATGGCACGCCGAATCGCAAGGTGCTGTCGTCGGTCCTGTCGCATATCTTCAACCACCAGACCCATCATCGCGGCCAGGTCACCACGCTGCTCACTCAGGCCGGCATCGACGTCGGCGTCACAGACTTGGTGGCGCTCGTCCCGGACATCGACTGATTTTCTGAAAAGGCTGTTCCATGCAGAAACGTCGCCTCGGTCGTTCCGAGCTTCTTGTCACACCCCTTTGCCTCGGCACCATGACCTACGGCGAGCAGACCGGCAGGGAAGAGGCGTTCGCCATTCTCGACCGTGCCGTCGGCTTCGGCATCGACTTCATCGACGTCGCCGAAATGTATCCGGTGCCGCCAAAGCGTGAGACGCAAGGCGCGACCGAGACGATTCTGGGCGACTGGTTCGCCGCACGCGGTGGGCGCGGTGATGTCGTCTTGGCGACGAAGGTCTGTGGCCGCAGCACCAATGATTGGTTCCGCGACGATGGCGCGCCGACCCGCCTCACCCGGTCGCAGATCTTCGAAGCCGTCGAGAAATCGCTTCGCCGCCTGAGAACCGACTACATCGATCTCTATCAGATCCATTGGCCCGACCGCGTCGTCTCCGAGTGGGGCACGGTGCCCTCCCGCTTCAAACCCTTCGTCCCCGCGAGCGACGAGACGGCGATTGAAGTGACGGCCGCCGCCTTTGCCGAATTGATCGCCGCCGGCAAGATCCGCCATTTTGGCCTTTCCAATGAAAGCCCCTATGGTCTGATGCGCTTCATCGCCGCTGCCGAGGCCGGCGTCGGGCCGCACCCCATCTCGGTGCAGAACGCCTATAGCCTCGTCAATCGCACCTGGGAGAGCGGCCTCGCCGAGATAGCGCTTCGGGAAGAGATTGGTCTCCTGCCCTACTCGCCACTGGCGCAGGGCTATCTCACCGGCAAGTACCGCAACGGCGCGCTGCCGGCGATGAGCCGCAAGGCGCTCTTCAACCGCTTGCAGCGTTATGAGAAGCCGCACGCCGACGCGGCGATCGCCGCCTATGTCGACCTTGCCCACCGCTTCGGCGCCGATCCGGTTACCTTCGCCATCGCCTTCGCCATGAACCAACCGACCGTTGCGTCGGTGATCATCGGGCCGAGTGCCGAGGGTCAGCTCGACGATAACCTCGCCGCTGCGCAGTTCCCGTGGACGGCGGACATGCAGACAGCGGTCGACGACCTGCATCAGCGTTTCGGCAACCCCTGTCCGTGAACCAGGTCACTCGGCGACGGAGAGCCACGACTTGTCGATGACGCGCAGCACGCGAGCCAGTTCGCCGCCGCGCTTCAAGATCATGCCGGTCTGAGCGATCACCGAATAGGCGCCCTGCTTGCGGGCAAGCTTGGGATTCTTTTCGACCCGATAGAGCGGTATCTCGGACGACCGCCGAAAGATCGAGAACACGGCGCGGTCGGCAAGGTGATCGATGGCGTAATCGCGCCATTCGCCCGCCGCCACCATGCGGCCGTAGAGCTTCAGAATTTCGGAAAGCTCGTGCCGGTCGAAGGCGACGTAAGGCCTCTCGCGCACCATGTGCCGGGACTCGGCGGGCGCTGGCACTTGCGGAACGCCGCGCGCCAGCGCAATCAGATTTGTGGGTTCGCCCGCTCCCTCGTCGATCTCGCCGCTCAAGCGCGCCTCCGGGCCGTGATCGTCACGTCACCGTCATGATTGCGCCGGCCGCCGCCGAATGCAACGAGGAAACATGCCGGCGGCGATCGTCAGTCCGCGAGCTCGTCGACGAGACCGGCCGCCACCGTCAGCTTGGCCACCGTCGGCGCGCCGGCGAGCAGATCGCCAATGAGCTGTCTCAGGCGGCCGAGACGTGCCTCGCGCGCCGTCGTCCAGAGGTCAGCCCCTCCCTCGGCAATCGCTTGGGCAACGATACGCCGACGCGCGGCGGCGAAGGTGCGGCGAGCGATTTCGGCCGCCTGTCCTTCATAGAGATCGGCCGGCCGCACCACCGCTGACAGACGAGCGAACAGATCGGCGGCCAGCGCCTCATCGATCGCGATCATCACCGGCAGCACCTCGTCAACAGCGCGCCCAACCTCCTCGCCGATGACGATGAGGTCAAGGCTGCCGAGTTCGGCCGGCAGGCTGGCAAGACGGATCGCCAGCGGTTCCGGCACACCGGAAGCGACGAGTTCCGGATCGGCCACACCAGCTAGGGCGCTGTCGCGGAAGCGGCGCACACCGTCGGCAAGCCGCTCGATGGCGGCGGCAAGATCGCCTTGTGGCGCCCCATTCTGAGCTACCCATAGCGCGGCGTCGGTGAGGAAATCGGCGACGCGGCGACGGAGTTCCACCCATACGGCACCGGCAACTTTGCCTTCGAGGGCATCAATCTCAGCTGTCACCGCGTCGGTGCCGAAGGCCGCGGCGGCGATCACCATGGCACGGACCGCTTCCCCGGCGCCGACGCCGGCTTCATCGCCAAGCCGGCTGACGAAGGTCGGCCCGGCCGCGTCCACCGCCGCGCCGGCGATGCGAGTGGCAAGAATATCGCGAGCGAGGCGATGGGCGGCAATGTCCTCGGCAAAGCGCGCTCGCATGGCCTGCGGGAAGGCATGTGTCAGCCAATCGCCGAGCGCCGGGTCGGCGATCAGCCGGCCGGCCAGGAGTTCGTCGGCCAGCATCAGCTTGGCGTGCGCCATCAGGATAGCAATCTCCGGCCGCGACAGGGTTTCCCCGGCAGCGGCGAGACGGCCGGCCGCCACCTCGTCGGGGAGGCCCTCGCGGTGCGGATCGAGCAGGCCCCGCTCGGCTAACACGGCCGAGAGCCGCATCAGGCGCGGCAGCTCGCCGGCGCCGCGCGCGCGCGTCACCGATAGCGCCACCACCTGTCGGCGACAGAGCCGCAACACGCTGGCGGCAACGTCATCGGTCATGCTGGCAAGCAGCATGTCGCGCTCGGCAAGCGTCAACCGGCCGGCGGCCATCGCGCGCCCGAGCGCGATCTTGATGTTGACCTCGGCGTCAGAGGTCGCGACGCCGCCGACGTTGTCGATGGCGTCGGAATTGACACGGCCACCATGGCGAGCGAAGTCGACGCGCGCCCGCGGCGTCATGCCGAGATTGGCGCCCTCGCCGACGACCCGCGCCCTGAGATCGCCTGCCGGGATGCGAACGCCGTCATTGGCGCGGTCACCGGCCTCGGCATTGCTCTCGCCGTCGCCTCGCACAAAGGTGCCGATCCCCCCGAAGAACAGGAGGTCGACCGGCGCCTTTAGGAGAACCGCGACGACTTCATCGGAGCTGAGGGCGTCGGCTTCGACGCCAAGCATAGCTCGTGCCTCGGCGGATAGCGCAATCGACTTCTGCGCCCGCGAGAAAATGCCACCGCCGGACGACAGTTTCGCCGGGTCATAGTCTGCCCAGCTCGAACGCGGCAGGGCGAACAGCCGCCGTCGCTCGGCGAACGCCGCTTCGACATCGGGCACCGGGTCGATGAAGATGTGGCGGTGATCGAAAGCCGCGACGAGCTTCAGCGAGGGCGACAGCAGCATGAAGTTGCCGAACACATCGCCCGACATGTCGCCGACACCGACGGCAGTGAACGGATCGACCTCGGCGTTGAGATCGAGTTCGCGGAAATGCCGCTTCACCGCTTCGAAGGCACCGCGCGCCGTAATCCCCATCTTCTTGTGGTCGTAGCCGGCCGAACCGCCGGAGGCGAAGGCGTCGGCAAGCCAGAAACGACGCGAAAGTGCGATACGATTGGCAATGTCGGAGAAGCTGGCGGTGCCCTTGTCGGCGGCCACCACCAGATAGGGGTCGTCGTCGTCGTAGCAAAGGGTGGCAGTCGGCGGCACCACGGCGTCGTCGACGATATTGTCGGTGAGATCGATCAGCGTGCCCACATAACGCTCGTAGGCGGCAACGCCCGCCGCTGCCCGATCGGCGCCGGCGGCGATGCGACGGGCGACGAAGCCGCCCTTGGCACCGACGGGCACGATCACCGCGTTCTTCACCTGCTGTGCCTTGACGAGACCGAGGATCTCGGTGCGGAAATCCTCCGGCCGGTCCGACCAGCGCAGGCCACCACGCGCCACCTTGCCAAAGCGGAGATGCACGCCCTCGACATCGGGAGCATGCAGCCAGATCTCGGCGAAGGGGCGCGGCGCCGGCAGACTGTCGATTCGTATGGCGTCGAACTTGAAGGCCATCACCGGATGCGGGTCGCCGTCGGCGCCGATCTGGAAGAACGTGGTGCGTGTCGCCGCCTCGATCAGGTTGGCGAGCCGGCGCAGAATACGGTCGTCATCGAGGATCGGCACATCTCTGAACGCCGTTTCAAGCTCAACACGCAGTTGAGAAAGCCGGGCCGCGCGGTCGCCAGCGAACGCCGGATCGAAGCGGGCCGTGAACAAAGCGATGAGCAGGCCAGCGACATTTGCGTTGCGAACCAGTGCCTCGGCGACATAGGCGTGGCCATGGGCAAGGCCGATCTGGCCGAGATAGCGGGCGAGTGCCCTGAGCATGGCGATTTCGCGCCAGCCGAGGCCGGCGACGAGCGTCAGCGCATTGAGCCGGTCGCTGTCGGCCTTGCCGAGCCAGACCGCCATGAACAGCGCCTTCAACCGGTTGCCATCGCGGGCGAGGTCGACGTCGCCGCCATCGGCACGACGGAGCGCCATGTCGTGCAGCACGATGACTTCGTCCACACGCCTAATCTCAAAGGTTTTTTCTTCGAGCACAGTGAAGCCCATGGCTTCCAGCACCGGCACGCGCGCCGACAGCGGCACCGGTCCACCACGGCTCATCAGGCGCATGGAGACGCGCGGCGACGGCAGGCTACCGCCGATCAGGTCGACCGCCGTCCGGCGATCGCCGACGAACAGTTCGAGCAACGCCACATCGGCCACCGCCATCTCGGCATCATAGCTCGCCCGATAGGATTCAGGAAAAGCGCGACCATAGAGCTCGATCAACTTTCGGCCGCGCGCCGGGCCGAATTTCGCCCGGCAGGCGTCGGCAAAACCATCGCCCCAATTGCAGGTAATGCGGGCAACCGCCGCCTCCAGTTCGGTCTGGGCGACGGCCGGCGTCGGTCCCTCATCACGGCCGATGATATAGTGAACGCGGGCGAGTGGCCCTTCGGGGAAGGCCGGATAGACGGAGGAAACGCGCCCGGCAAAGGCCTCGGCGAGATAGCCGCCGATGGCGATCCGGGTGTCCGTGGTGTAGCGATCGCGCGGCACGTAGACCAGGAGGGAGACAAAGCGGTCGAACTTGTCGCGGCGGGCCAGCACTCGGATACGCGGCCGCTCACCGAGTTCCAGGATCGCCAGCGAGAACTCGAGGAGCGTGTCGAGATCAACCTGGAACAGTTCGTCGCGCGGATAGCTTTCGAGAATGTTGCGCAGCGCCCGGCCTGAATGGCTTTCCGGATCGAAGCCGGCACGGGCCATGATCGTTCCTACCTTGCGGCGAAGATAGGGGATCGAATGGGTGGATCGCGTGTAGGCCGATGAGGTGAACAGACCGAGCAGTCGGATCTCGCTGATCAGGCGGCCGCTGGCGTCGTAGCGCTTGATGCCGATGTAGTCGAGATAGGCGTGGCGATGGACACGCGCCTTGACGTTGGCCTTGGCGACGATCAGCGGCTCGGGCTGGCGCAGAAACTCGGTGATCTCCGGCGTCACCTGAACCATCTCGCGACCGCGCCGCAGCACTTTTACCGCCGGATCGCGCAACAGGCCGTAACCACCGCCGGCGGTCAGAAGCGAGGACGCCTCGTTGCCACTCTCCTCGTTGCCGACGACATATTCCCTGAGGCCCAGGAAGGTAAAGTTGTCGGCATTGAGCCAGTTCAGGAACTCGACGGCCTCGGCCACCGCCTCGGGCGGCAGCGGCGGCGGCGTATGTCGGTAGACATTGATCACCGATTTGACCAGTGCCTGCATGCGTGGCCAGTCGTCGACAGCGGCGCGCACCTCGGTGAGCAAACCGTCGAGCCGTGTTTCCAGCTGGGCGGCGGCGATGGCGTCAGGCAACCGGGCGATATGGATGTGGATAAAGCTCTCGCGGCTGGCGTCCAGGTCTTCGCCGATCGACAGCAGGCGGCCGCTCATGCCGCGCACCACGGACAGAATTGGATGCACCATCAGGCGCACTTCGATGCCGGCGTCGGTCAGCTCCTGCATGACGGAGTCAACCAGGAACGGCATGTTGTCATTGAGGATATCGACGACGGTCACTTCCTTGCGGTGGCTGGCCTCGTCATCCCAGACTGGGTTGTAAATGCGGATGGAATGGATGCCCGGCACCCTGAGCGACAGGCTCGACATCGCCCCTTCGGCGAAGGCGATCAGTTCGCTCGCCGTATAGGCGACGACATCCTCGGCAGCGCCTTTGCCGTAGAGCGTCTTCAAGAGACCGACAAGTTCCGGCCTGTTGCCTTGGGCAACCAGGTCGGCCGCCTCGTCAAGGCGTGCCTCCTTCAGCACTTCCATCACGCGCTTCATCGACAACTCCCGCCGCTCCGGACGGGCCAGCGATGGCCGCTGCGCCATTCCGGCCGATCAGAAAAAGACGCAACCGGAAAGGCGGCGGGAAAACCGCCGCCCCAATGCCTGGGGTATCCAGTCAATCCGGTTTGCGCGCGAATTCCAATTCGCGCTGTTGCGGACGCGACGCAGGCCGCTTCCACAAAAACCGACCTCATTCCCCCTCGTCTTCGAACTGATCGATATCGACGAGGAACATGATGTTGGCGCCCTCTTCGTCGAACTCGTCCTCTTCCTCGCCCTCAACGTCGTCCTCGACGTCTTCAATCTCGGCGAAGGCCTCGATTTCCTCCTCGGTGGCGGAGCGGATGACGAAGGCAGAAACGCCGTCCCAAATCGGGGCGCCGGCGCTCGTGAAGCCGCGAATGTCGTCGAGAAAGTCCTCGCTCTCGAAGATCTCACGCGCTTCCGCCTCGTCGGCGTCGGTGGTGGCAATCGCGATGCCGGCGATTTCGAGCGTGTACATGGCTGTCTCCTATTGTCCGGACGAGACGACCGGATGAATGCTTCGAGGATTGGCGTCTCAGTGGCCACCGGCTAGGTCGGCGGCGACACAGCCTACGGCTTCCATCATGACCATGGGGATGTCAATGGTTCCTCCGACGATCCGGCTCTGACGACGCGTTGCGTCTCTCCACAAGGGCGGCGTTGAGCATGGCGCCATAAAGAAGAATAAGCGCCATCATGTAGAGGAAGATGATCGCCGTCATCACACCGGCAAGACCTGCGTAAGTCGAGGCGTAATTGGAGAAATCCGCAAGATAGAGCGAAAAGCCGTAGGCACCGGCGATCCAGGCGGCGAGCGTCAGCCCAACGCCCGGAAGAATGTCCGTGATGTTGCGACGGCCGGCCGGCAGCCAGAGGTGAGCTGCCAGCAGCCCGGCGCTGGCGATCACCAGCGTCAACCCAAAACGCAGCAGCGTCAGCGTCCAGGTGAAGTTTTCTATTGCCGGCAGCAGGCGAACGAGCCCGTTCCATACCACGGGTGCCAAGACCACCAGGAAGGCGATGGTCAGGAAGGTGAGCGTGCCCAGCAGCACAAAGCCAATGCTCTCAAGCCTCAGCAGGAGGAAGTTGCGGTTTTCAACCATGCCATAGGCACGATTGAGACCGACCCGCATCGCTTCGACGCCGGACGAGGCGAACCAGAGCGCCAGCGCCACACCAAGGGTCAGGACGTCGCCACGCGGCACCAGCAAGACGTTCTTCACTTCGCCGGCAATAGGCGCGGCGATGCCAGCCGGCACGCTTTCGAAGATCAACGCCACCACCGTGGCCGACAGCGCCCTGAGATCGAAAAAGGCGGCGATAGCGGTCAGGAAAATCAGGAATGGGAAGAGGGCCATCAGCGCCGATAACGCCACATGCGAGGCAATCGCCCAGCCGTCGGCGGCATTGAAGGTCAGAGCAGCCCGCCAGAACGGGCCGATGAAGCGTCCAAGAGCCCGCACGGCATGTCTCCCTAATCCCTTGGAGAAGGTGGTCGAAACGACGCGAAATGCAAGAGCGTGGCCCGGGCTGCCGTCTTGCTCCCGTCGTCCTTTGGGTGCATTCCATCCTGCGGATAATCCGGAGTTCGCAATGACCGTCACCCGCCAGGACATCGACTTTCTCGTGGCCACCGCCAAGGAGGCGGCGGAAACCGAGATCATGCCGCGCTTCTCGAACCTGACCGCCGCCGACATCAAGACCAAGGCGCATGCCTCGGACTTTGTCACCATCGCCGACGTCGCGTCCGAAGAGCTGATCGAGAAGCGTATCCGTGCCGCCTGGGGCAGTGACTTCCTGTTCCTCGGCGAAGAAATCATGGAGCGGGAGCCAACGCTGATCGACCGGCTGATGGCAGCCCCGCGCGCCGTTGTCGTCGACCCGATCGACGGCACCTTCAACTACGCCAACGGCGTTCCCGCCTTCGCGGTGATCATCTCGGTGATCGAACATGGCGAAATCAAAGGCGGCATCATCTATGATCCGGTGCGCGGCGATGCCGCTTGCGCCATCGCCGGCGGCGGCGCCTTCCTCGCCGGCAATGACCGGCCGGACCGGCCGCTCCGGGTGGCGCCGCCGACGCCGCTATCCAACATGCAGGGCTGTGCCAGCTGGTACTACGCCTCCCCCGAGGAGCGCGACCGGCTGCTGTCCGGCTTTGGCCGCACCTGGGGCATCATGAACTATCGCTGCGGCGGCCAGGAGATGCGACTGCTCGTCGACGGGCGCATCCATTTTTGCCACTACCACAAGCTATCGCCATGGGATCACGCCGCCGGCTGGCTGATCCACCGCGAGGCGGGTGGCTACTCGGCGTTGCTCGATGGCTCGCCCTACCGCCCGGATCTGCGGGCCGGTGGTCTGCTGATGGCCCCGGACGAGGCAAGCTGGAACGAGCTCGCCGCTGCGTTGCGCGGATAAGCAGTCGAGGCCTCTTTGGATAGGCAATGGCCGGCGTTCGCTGGCCATTGCACCTTTACGTTCCGCGGCAGCGGAGAAATCGATGCGGGCAGGCCCTCAATCCTTGAGCACCACGAGCAGATCCTTGGCATCGATCTGAGCGCCGGCGGTGACCAGCACCTCGGCAATGGTGCCGTTACGCTCGGCATGAATGGATGTTTCCATCTTCATCGCCTCGATGGAGAGCAGCACGTCGCCGGCCTTCACGGTCTGGCCCGCCTTCACCGCCAATGTCGACACCACACCCGGCATCGGCGCCGCCACGTGGCTCGGATCACCGGCATCGGCCTTACGCCGCTGCGTCTGGGCCGAGGCAGCGCTCGAGCGGTCGGGCACGCGCACCATGCGTGGCTGACCATTGAGCTCGAAGAACACCCGCACCATGCCCTCGTTGTCGGGCTCGCCGACCGCCTGGCAGATCAGCACCAGCGACTTGCCGCGCTCGAGCTCGATGGTCAGTTCGTCGCCAGCCTGCATGCCATAGAAATAGACTGGCGTCGGTAGCACCGACGTCGGCCCATAGGTCTCCTGCGACTTGGCAAAATCGAGGAACACCTTGGGATACATCAGGTAGCTGGCAAGATCCTGTTCGGTCGGCGCCCAGGGCAGCTTCTCCGCCAGTTCGGCGCGTATCGCCTCGAGGTCAACAGGCGGAATCAGCGAGCCCGGCGGCACGGTGATCGGCTCGGCACCCTTCAAGATCTTGGCCTGAAGGTCCCTGGGCCAGCCACCCGGCGGTTGCCCCAGATCGCCGTGGAACATTTCCACCACCGAATCGGGGAACGCCACGTCCTTGGCCGGATCGAGCACATCGGCTGGGGTAAGGGCCGAAGAGACCATCAACAACGCCATGTCGCCCACCACTTTGGACGACGGCGTCACCTTGACGATATCGCCGAACATGCGGTTGACGTCGGCATACGTCTTGGCCACTTCGTGCCAGCGTGTCTCAAGGCCAAGGGAACGAGCCTGTTCCTTGAGATTGGTGAACTGGCCGCCGGGCATCTCGTGGAGATAGACCTCGGATGCCGGCCCCTTCAGGTCATTCTCGAAGGCGGCGTATTTGTTGCGCACCGCCTCCCAGTAGAAGGAAATGCGGCGGATGGCTTGCTGATCGAGGCCGGTCGGCCGCGACCCGCCTTCGAGTGCGGCGACGATCGAGCCGAGGCAGGGCTGCGAAGTGTTGCCGGAAAAGGCATCCATGGCGGCATCGACGATATCGATGCCCTCCTCCACCGCCGCCAGCACCGACGCAGCGGAAATGCCGGACGTATCATGGGTATGGAAATGGATCGGCAGGTCGGTCGCCTCGCGCATCGCCCGGAACAACACACGCGCCGCCGCCGGCTTCAGCAGGCCGGCCATATCCTTGATGGCGATGATGTGCGCGCCGGCATGCTCCAGTTCCCGCGTCATGCCGACGTAATACTTGAGATCATACTTGGCGCGGTCGGGATCGAGGATGTCTCCGGTGTAGCAGATGGCGGCTTCCAGCACCTTGCCCTGATCGAGCACCGCGTCCATGGAGACGCGCATGTTGTCGATCCAGTTGAGGCAGTCGAACACGCGGAAGACGTCGACACCGCTGGCCGCGGCCTGCTGCACGAAATGGCGGACGACGTTGTCGGCGTAGTTCTTGTAGCCGACGCCGTTCGAGCCACGCAGCAGCATCTGCATCAGGATGTTGGGCGCCTTGTCACGGATCTTGGCAAGCCGCTCCCATGGATCTTCGGTCAGGAAGCGCATGGCGACGTCAAAGGTGGCGCCGCCCCAGCATTCCACGCTGAACAAGCCCGGCAGGCCTCGCGCATAAGCCTCGGCAATGTTGGCCATGTCGTGGGTGCGCATGCGCGTCGCCAGCAGCGACTGGTGACCGTCACGCATGGTCGTGTCGGTGATCAGGACGTTGTTCTGTTCGCGAATCCACTTCGCCAACGCCTCAGGCCCGCGCGAAGCGAGCAGATCGCGGGTTCCTGGCGTGATGCCGCCGGAAAACACCGGCACCACCGGCCTTGCCCCCTCGCCCGGCCTCGGGCGGCTGCGGGTTTCAGGATGGCCGTTGACGGTGACATCGGCGACGTAGGTCAGGAGCTTGGTCGCTCGGTCCCGGCGCTTGACCAGTTGGAACAGCTCCGGCGTCTCATCGATGAAACGGGTGGTATAGCGGTTCTGCTGGAATTTCGGGTGGGAGATGATGCTCTCAAGGAAGGTCAGGTTGGTGGCAACGCCGCGAATACGGAACTCGCGCAGCGCCCGCATCATGCGGTTGATCGCCTCGATGGGGGTCGGTGCCCAGGCGGTGACCTTCTCAAGCAGCGGATCGTAGAAGCGAGTAATCACCGCGCCGGCATAGGCGGTGCCACCGTCGAGACGAATGCCGAAGCCGGTAGCGCCGCGATACGCGGTGATGCGGCCATAGTCGGGAATGAAGTTCTGCTCGGGATCCTCGGTGGTGACGCGACACTGCAGCGCGTGGCCATGCAGCCGAATGTCCTCCTGCAGCGGCACGCCCGACTCGGGCGAGCCAATCCTGGCGCCTTCGAGGATACGGATCTGAGCGCGCACCACATCGATACCGGTCACCTCCTCGGTGACGGTATGCTCCACCTGGATGCGTGGGTTGACCTCGATGAAGAAGAAGGCGCTACTGTCGGCATCCATCAGGAACTCGACGGTGCCGGCGCTGTAGTAGTTGGCCGCCTTGGCGATGGTCACGCCATAACCGGTGATCTCGTCGCGCTGGGCGTCGGTGAGATAGGGGGCCGGCGCCCGCTCGACCACCTTCTGGTGGCGCCGCTGCACCGAGCAGTCGCGTTCGAACAGGTGGACGATGTTGCCATGGGTGTCGCCGAGGATCTGTACCTCGACGTGACGAGCCCGCTCCACCAGCTTTTCGAGATAGATTTCGTCCTTGCCGAAGGCCGCCATCGCCTCGCGTTTGGCCGTCACCACCTCGCGCAGCAGCGTTGCCTCGTCACGAATGACCCGCATACCACGGCCGCCACCGCCCCAGGAGGCCTTCAGCATCACCGGATAGCCGATGCGCTTGGCCTCCGCCTTCACCACCTCCATGTCATCGGGCAGCGGGTCGGTGGCCGGCATCACCGGCACGCCCGCCTCGATGGCGAGGTTGCGCGCCGCCACCTTGTTGCCGAGCTGGCGCATGGTTTCCGGCGACGGACCGATGAAGGTGATGCCGGCATCGCGGCAGGCCTCGGCGAACTCCGGACTTTCCGACAGAAGACCATAGCCGGGATGGATGGCATCGGCCTTGGATTCCTTGGCGACGCGCAGGATCTCGGAAATGCTGAGATAGGCCTCGATTGGCCCAAGGCCGGCGCCGATCTGATAGGCTTCGTCGGCCTTGAAGCGGTGCAGCGCCAGCCGGTCCTCCTCAGCAAAGACGGCGACCGTCCTGAGGCCGAGCTCGTTGGCGGCGCGGAAGACGCGGATGGCGATCTCTGATCGGTTGGCGACAAGCACCTTGGTGATCGGCACGGCAAGCTCCATAAGGGAAACTACGTTGGTCGTTTCCCTAGCAGGCTTACTGGCTAATGTCATATCCCCACGGCACTTTTCGCCCTTGTCCTTTGGGAGAAAGCAAGAATCGGCAACAAGCGCCAAAACGATCAAACCGATTTAGATTTGTTAGGTTTCGCCGTTACTTACAGCGCCTCGCCCGAGAGCATTTCAGTCGAAAGCGGAATAGGTCATGCAAAACACGCATACCGGCCTTATCGGAGGCGCATGGCGATGGCGGGGGACCGCCATTGGCTCCGTTCAGGCAGATTGCGCGGCCGCCGTCTCCGCCATGGCGTGACGGTTGAGGGGCTTTTGCGCCAGCGCGTCAAGAATGCGCGGCGTGGCGATCAGCGTCGCACGCTCCTTGGCGTCAAGGAAGGAGACCCCTTCTTCGATGGTCTCAGCCTCGCCGACCTTGGCAAGGGCCAACGCTGAGACAGGATCGACCCGGCCGGGCGGCCGCGGCGCCATGCGATCGATCAGCGCCAGATGCTGCATCAGGAGATCGGTGTCGGCGACGATATCAACCAGGCTCGGCGCGGTGGCAACCGCCTCGATATAGGCCGGACGCGTCTCGTCCATACGTCCCTGGATGTTGGGACGATGATGCTCTTCCGGGGTCCTGAGGAGGCCCAGCCATTTGATGAACCGGCCCACCGCATTGGAGCCGGTAAGGCCGGAGATCGGCACGGCAAGCACCATGCCGGCGATGGCCGGCGACAGCCAGGCGAACAGTTCCCAGCTATCGGCGATCGCTGCCCAGCCCAGGGCGAGGCCGGCAAGTACGTGCCAGCGGTGGCGGGCGATGAGATCGCCGAGCGGCAAGCCGCCATCGTCGCGCCGCTGCGGCTTCCAGCCGGCGTCGCGATGCAGCACGATCTCGGTGACCGCGCCGGTCTGGATCAGCATCATGATCGGCGCCACCAGCGCCGACACCACCATCTCGAAGACGAAAGACAGCAAGAGGCCGAGGAAGCCGCCCGAGGCCTTGCGGTCGCGCGAGTTGAAAGAGAAAGCCAGGAGACCGAGCACCTTTGGCAGGAACAACACGCCCATGGTGAGGGCAAACAGACTGAGCGCCCGCTCGGCGTCGATGCGCGGCCAAGATGGGAAGAGCTGGAACCCGTCCTTGAAATACTCCGGCCGGATATAGTGGGCCTGCAGCGTCAGCGCGAGACCGGAGAGGATCAGGAGCAACCACAGCGGCGAGGCGAGATAGCTCATGATGCCGGTGAGGATGTGGGAGCGCGATACCCAGTGCAGGCCCCGCCCGCCGATCACCTTCAAATGCTGCAGGTTGCCCTGGCACCAACGACGGTCGCGGACGGCGAGATCAACCAGCGACGGCGGGCTTTCCTCGTAGGAACCGGAAAGATCGTCGGCGATGATGATGTTCCAGCCGGCGCGGCGGATCAATGCCGCCTCGACGAAGTCATGACTCATGATGTGGCCGCCGAACGGCGGCTTGCCAGACAATTCTGGCAGACCGGCCGAATTCAGAAAGGCCTCGGTACGAATGATGGCATTGTGACCCCAGAAATTGCCTTCCTTCTGGACCCACCAGCTGAGGCCGGTGCCGACAACCGGGCCATAGACCCGACCGGCAAACTGCTGCAGCCGCGCCATCACCGTCGTACCGTTGACCAACATCGGAATGGTCTGGATGAGACCGGCATCGGGGTCGGCTTCCATCCGCCGCGCCAGTTCGACGATGGTTCGCCCTTCCATCAGGCTGTCGGCATCGAGCACCAGGAGATGGTCATAGGCGCTCGCCCAGCGCTTGCAGAAGTCGGCGACGTTGCCGGCTTTCTTGGCGGTGTTGTTGCGCCGTCGCCGATAGTAGATGCGGGTAAATCCGCCGATGCGCTCGCGGGCGGCCAGCAGCGCCGCCTCTTCCTGCAGCACCACTTCCGGATCAGTGGTGTCGGCCAGCACGAACCAGTCGAAGGCGTGGCTCTGGCCAAGCGCCTCGACATCGCGGGCCATCGCCTCAATGGCGGCGAAGATGCGCGAGGGGTCCTCGTTGTAGGTCGGCATCAGCATCGCCGTGCGCTTGCGCAGCGGCTCATCCGACCGAGCTGACGGCCGGGCGAACCGCCGGCTGACCAGTTTCAGAAAGCCGAAAACGGAAGCGACCGAGGACAGCGCGATCCAGGCAAACGTCACGGTGAACAGGACAAGCACGACGCGCTCGACCGGCGTAAGGTCGCCGAGCGCCAACACCGCGTACATCTCGCTGACGGCATAGGCGAGCAACGCCGCCGTGCCGCCGAGGACGGCGAAGCGTTTCAGGAACGACGAGCGGCTATGGGAGTTGACCAAGCGTCGCCGGTCCTTGCGACGGAAGCGCTTGAGATCTTGCGCCGGCATGTCGGCCGGATGCTCCGGCGGCATGCCGGGAGCGTATCGCCCACTGACGGCGACATCACGAACTATGCTGTCCATCGGAAGGCCCAAGTCTCGGCCGTCTGCCCTGATCCGAAGGCGAGAGCCGCCGTCAGTTCAATCAGGGTCTCGTTTTGAGGATCCAGCTCGAAGCTGAGGCGTAGGCCGCCGGTCTCAGGATTGGCGGTGACGACGACATTCTTCACCGTGCCTTTGGAAGCCTGTACCGACGCCTTCGAGGCCCCGAGCTTGGCAGGGTCGACACTTTGGAAGTAGCCATAGTCGATCACGAACAGACGCACCGGCGTTGGCCCGCCGACGCCCGCCCGTCCCGATCGCGTTGCGGTGACATAGGCAGCGCCGGCCGCCAGCGCCGGATCGCCCCCCCAGAACAGACGATAAGCGAAGAAATACTCGGTACCGGCCGGAATCTTGTCCTGCGGCGCCCAGTAGGCGACGATGTTGTCATGGATCTCGGAATTGGTGGGAATTTCCACCAGGGTCACGGCGCCGGCACCCCAGTCGCCCACCGGTTCGATCCAAAGCGACGGGCGGCGCTGATAGGAAGCTTCGAGATCCTGATAGGAGTCGAAGCTGCGATCGCGCTGGACGAGGCCAAAGCCGCGCGGACTGCGATCCTGGAACGCCGAAATCTGCAATTCCTTGGGATTGGCGAGCGGACGCCACCAGCGATCTCCCCGGCCGGTGACCATCAACATGCCGTCCGAATCGTGGACCTCGGGCCGGAAGTCGTCGATTTCAGTGCGGCCGTTGGCCGAAAAGAAGAACATCGACGTGCCCGGCGCGAGACCGACCTTTTCGAGATCGGCGCGTGGAAACAGCTGCGCCTCCACGTCGATGGTCGTCGGCAGTCCAGGCCGGACGGTAAAGCGGTAGGCGCCCGACACAGAAGGGCTGTCGAGAAGCGCATTGACAACGCAGGTATCCGAGCCGGCAGTCGGCGTTTCCACCCAGAAGGCCCGGAACAGCGGAAATTCTTCACCCTCGGGGTCGGCGGTCTTGAGAGCAAGACCGCGCGCCGACAGACCATAGGTCTCACCCTTGCCCAGGGAGCGGAAATAACTTGCCCCTTGGAAAACCAGAACCTCGTCGAACACGTCGGGCTTGTTGAGTGGCGCGTGCAAGCGGAAGCCAGAGAAACCGATATCCTCGGCCGGAATCGGCTGCGGCACCAACGGCCCATAGTTGAAGAGAGCGGGGTCGTAAGGAACGTGCGTTGCCTGACCATTCTCGACCAGCGCCATCTCCACCGGTTCCTTGAAATAGGAGCCGCGATGGAAGAGCTGCATCTGATAGGGCAACCCCTTGTCGGCCCAGATGGCCGCCTCGGGACGGAAGCGAATGTCGCGATACTGATCGTAGGTCAGGTTTTCAAGAATGGGCGGTAGGCTGGTATCCGGCGCCTCGTAGGCCTTCTTGGCCAGAGCCCGCGCGATCTCAGCCACCGTCGAACGGGTGAACGGTCCGGTAACGGCAAACTGGTGCTGCTGAGTCGCTGCCCGCGCCAAGGCGGGCACGCCGGTCGCAACCACAACGGCGCCAACCGCCGTCAGCGCTCGCGTCATAAAATCACGGCGATCAATCATGGGATTCCCGACAGAAAGGTCCACAGCGGCTCCACTCGTCATTCACATGGGCGCGGGAACAGCGAGCGAGACGTAAAGTTCCCACTCCACTACCAAGGCGCGGCGCCGGCTCGTCCGGCTTCCCGAAAATGCCCTCTTACCCGTTGGATTCCAACATTTCACGTGGATACCAGACCGACACGATGGTGCATAGAACCATACGCGGCCAGCCATCGAATTTATACCTCCGCGCCCGCATGTCCGCCATGACTGGAAGCGGTTTCAACGAGCTCCACCTCGGCCTCGGCACATAGGCGGCGTACGCTTTCGCGCGGACAACGATCGGTGACAAACACGTCCACTTGGGCAACCGAGCCGATCCTCACCGGCGCCGTCCGCTCGAATTTGGTCTCGTCGGCCACCAGGATCACCCGGCGCGCATTGGCGATGATGGCCTGCGCCACCTTCACCTCACGGAAATCATAGTCATAGAGTGCGCCGTCCTCGTCGATGGCCGATGTGCCAACGATGGCAAAATCCACCTTGAACTGACGGATGAAGTCCACCGCCGCCTCGCCGATGATGCCGCCATCGGCATGGCGGACCTGACCGCCGGCGATCACCACGTCGATGCCGGAATAGGCGCGCATCAGGTTGGCGACATTGATGTTGTTGGTGATCACCATCAGTCCCGAATGCTGCAGCAGCGCTTGCGCCACCGCCTCGGTGGTCGTGCCGATGTTGATGAACAAAGACGCGTCGTTGGGAATGAGCGAAGCGGCGGCTTCGCCGATCGCCCGCTTCTCGCCGGCAGCGATCTGGCGCCGCGCCTCATAGCCGACGTTCTTGACCGTCGAGGCCAACACCGCGCCGCCATGCACACGGGCCAGCAGGCGCTGGTCGCAGAGTTCATTGAGATCCTTGCGGATGGTCTGCGGCGACACCTCGAAACGCACGGCGAGGTCGTCCACCAGGACGCGACCGACCTCACGGGCAAGATCCAGGATGGCGTGTTGGCGATCGATCAGCATGACTCTCCAAAGGAAAAGCAGTTAGCGGGTTCAGTCTAACCAGGAATGAGGAGATCTCACGGCGGTAAGTTGGCGAACGAAGCGGAACGGCCACCGAGCTTCTGATATCTCTTGATCAATCGCTCTCTTTTGAGGCGTGACAGCCGCTCGATCCAGAACACACCGTCGAGTTGGTCGATCTCATGTTGCAGCACAGCGGCGTGAAAACCTTCCGCCTCCTCGCCCCCGCCGACACCATCGAGATCAGAATAGACCACGCGCACCGCCCGCGGCCGCTCGATTCCAGCGCTCACACCGGGCATGGAGACCGACCCTTCCTCATTGACCATGGTCTCAGTCGAAGCCCACGCGATCACCGGGTTGACGTAGATACGGAGCGCGCCTCCTTCCGGAGGTCGCACGGCGATCAGCCGTTGAAGGACGCCGATATGCGAAGCGGCAAGGCCGACAGCCGACGCCGCTTCGACGGCGGCGCAGAGATCGGCGGCGAGCGCGGCAAGCCTATCGTCGAAAGCGGTGACCGGCCGAGCGACGGCCCGAAGTCGCGGATCGGGATAGGTCAGCAGGCTCGGCAGCTTCATGGACGGAAATCTCGCGACAGCATCAACAAAGTCTTACCACCGCTCTCTCGGTGAACTTCATAAGGAATAACATTTAATGCGCGCAGATTATTCACGATTCCTAACGGCCGTTCACCGCGAAAAGCCCGAAGAAGCGCCATTTCCCCCAAGCTACTGTAAACGCGACGCCGGTATGGTGAACAGCAGGTAAAGCAGGGGGCGCCGCCGGTTAATGAAAACCTGCCGAAAAGGAAAAAATTGCCGTTTACGTCGGAACGAGGCCTTCAATCGGCACTGATACAAGGCAGGCAATCGCGTTCCGGAGTTCTGCAATATGAAACGCCTCTTCGTCGCCGCCGCAGCCGCTTTCCTCCTCATCGCCGCGTCCTCCAGCGGCGCCTTTGCCTTCAATATGAACGTTCCGAAATCGGTAATTGTTGCCGCCATGTCGGCGCCGACAGTCAGCTCCGCCGAGCGGACCTTCGTTTTCCCGCCGCTGACCTTCCTGTCGGTGGCTGGCGATTATGCCGCCCGCGTCCGCGCAGAGGTGATCGACGTATTCGCCCCCGGCATCTTCAGCGGCATCGGCGCCGCCTATCATCGCGCCCTTGGCGCGCCGGCCACTTCGGCTGTGCCAGACGTTGTCGCCATCTGATACCCGATCGGTCACAGGAACGCGAACGACCGAAACGGGTGATCCAGACCTGAGCAATGGACTATTCTGCCGAGACGGCCCCAACGGTCAACTCCGTTGGGGCCGTCTGCGTTCTGTCGACCGCCCGCCCGATCCGCTGGCCCGTGGCCCCTAATCCGCAGCATCGCCTTTTCGATCAGAGTGTTCCATCCGGTCGGGAAATGCTCTAGGGTCCGCCTCGTTCCATCGTCGGCATTCGAGGCGAACCATGCATTATGTCGTCAGTTGCATCGACAAGGCGGGGCTCCTTCCCGTCCGACAGGCCAATCGCGCCGCCCATCTCGACTATGTCAGCGCCAACGCCGATACCATCCTGGTCGGCGGTCCCTATCTCGACGAGGCCGGCAACATGATCGGTTCGCTGCTGATCGCCGAGGCCATCGACCTCAAGACGCTGCAGACGGTGCTGGCCGAGGATCCTTATGCTCGGGCTGGCCTGTTTGAGAGCGTCGACATCAAGCCGTGGAAATGGGTCATCGGCGCGCCCGGTTGACGCCACCACGCCACGACGGGGAGCGCCCATGGCCCATTGGCTGTTCAAGTCCGAACCTTCCAAATTCTCTTTCGCCAACCTCAAGGCAAAGGGCGCGGCCGGCACCGAATGGGACGGCGTGCGCAACTACCTCGCCCGCAACAACATGCGGGCGATGCAGGTGGGCGACCAGGGCTTTTTCTATCATTCCAACGAGGGGCTCTCCGTCGTCGGCATCTGCGAGGTGGTGGCCTTGTCCCATCCGGACAGCACCAGCGCCGACCCACGCTGGGACTGCGTCGACGTGCGGGCGGTGCGTGATCTCAAGCGCCCGGTCACGCTCGCCGAGATCAAGGCCGAACCTTCGCTTGCCAAGATGAGCCTGGTCACCTCGATGCGCCTCTCGGTTCAGCCGGTAACCGAGGAGGAATGGGCGATCGTTCTCGCCATGGCGGAGCGGTGAGCGATCTTTCCCGCGAAAGCGCCTTCATCTTGCGCGAAACCCGATCCAAAGCGCCGCCCCTGGTTCCGGAGATTCGGCTGCGACTCGCCGACGAGGCGATGGACCTTTGGCAGGCGACCGAGGCGGATCTCGGCCAGATCGGACTGCCTCCGCCCTTCTGGGCCTTCGCCTGGGCCGGCGGGCAGGCGCTCGCCCGTCACATACTCGATCATCCCGAAATCGTTCTTGGCGCTCGTGTGCTCGATTTCGCCGCCGGCTCCGGCATTGTTGCCATCGCCGCCAAGCTCGCTGGCGCCCGCGATGTCGTTGCCGCCGACATCGATGCCTATGCGCGCGCCGCCATCCTGATCAATGCTGGCGACAACGGTGTGGAAATCACCGCGCCGGACACCGATTTCCTCGATCGCGGCGCGGCCGGCTTCGACGTCGTTCTGGCTGGCGACGTGTTCTACGAGCGGCCGATGGCCGTCCGCGTCGAGCCCTTCCTGCGTGCGGCCCAGGCGGCGGGCGCCGCCGTGCTGTTCGGCGATCCCGGCCGCGCCTATCTGCCGCCTGCCGGCATCGCGCCGCTTGCCAATTACGACGTGCCGGTGCCGCGCGCCATCGAGGATCGCGACATCAGGGTCACCCGCGTCTGGCGTTTTATTTGACTGCGAGCCGACACCGGGCGATGCCAATTAGCCGGGCGGCTAATGGACTTACGTGTTTTGACGGACCATACTGAAACGGATTGGCGTGTGGCCGAGGGGGGCCTGACGCAAGGAGGGTTTCAGATGTCCGGTGAGGTGTTCGAAGTGCCGGCAGCGCTTGCTGCGTCGGCCTTTATCAACAATGACAAGTATCTGGCGCTTTACAAGCGCTCCATCGAAGACCCGGACGGCTTCTGGGCGTCGATGGCCGGACGACTCGACTGGATCAAGCCGTTCACGCGCGTGAAGAACACCTCCTACGACCCGCACCATGTATCGATCCGCTGGTATGAGGATGGCATCCTCAACGTTTCCTATAACTGCGTCGATCGTCACGCCGACCGCACACCGAACAAGGTGGCGATCCTGTGGGAAGGAGACGATCCCAATGAGCAGCGCGCGATTACCTATCGCGAGCTTCAGGAGGAGGTCTGCCGCTTTGCCAACGTGCTGAAGGCAGCAGGTGTCAGGCGAGGCGACCGAGTCACCATCTATCTGCCGATGATTCCCGAGGCCGCCTTTGCCATGCTGGCAGTGGCCCGGATCGGTGCCGTCCACTCGGCGGTGTTCGCCGGCTTCTCGCCCGACAGCATCGCCGGCCGCGTCCGCGACGCCGGCAGCACGCTGATCATCACCGCCGACGAAGGCGTACGCGGCGGCCGGCGCGTGCCGCTCAAGGCCAACATCGATGCGGCTCTCGAAAAATGCCCCGACGTTTCCAAAGTGTTGGTGGTGCGTCGGACCGGCCGGCCGGTGGCCATGCAGGAGGGGCGCGACGTCTACTACGACGAGGCGGCAAAGGGCGTCGCCGCCGACTGCCCGGTGTCTCCCATGGGCGCCGAGGACCCGCTGTTCATCCTCTATACCTCCGGTTCCACCGGCAGCCCCAAGGGCGTGCTGCACACCACTGGCGGCTACCTGGTCTATGCCTCGCTGACCCATCAGTGGGTGTTCGACTGCCACGACGACGATGTCTACTGGTGTACCGCCGATGTCGGCTGGGTAACCGGACATTCCTATGTTCTCTACGGTCCGCTCGCCAACGGCGCGACGACGCTGATGTTCGAAGGCGTGCCGAGCTACCCCAACCCGTCGCGTTTCTGGGAGGTGATCGATCGCCATAAGGTGACGATCTTCTACACGGCGCCGACGGCCATCCGCTCGCTGATGGCTCATGGTGAGGAGCCTGTAAAGCGCACGTCGCGGGCATCGCTGCGTATCCTCGGCACCGTCGGCGAACCGATCAACCCGGAGGCCTGGCTCTGGTACCACCGCGTGGTCGGCGACGACCGCTGCCCGATCGTCGACACCTGGTGGCAGACCGAGACAGGCGGCATCCTGATCACGCCGTTGCCCGGCGCGACGCGTCTGAAGCCGGGATCGGCGACGCGGCCCTTCTTCGGCGTCGAGCCAGCCATCGTCGATACGCTCGGCAACGTGCTGGAAGGCCCGGCGGAGGGCAACCTCGTGTTGCTCAGCAGTTGGCCCGGTCAGATGCGGACCGTCTACGGCGATCACGATCGCTTCGTGCAGACCTACTTCTCGACTTACTTGGGCATGTATTTCACCGGCGACGGAGCTCGGCGAGACGAGGACGGCTACTATTGGATCACCGGCCGCGTCGACGACGTCATCAACGTTGCCGGTCACCGCATGGGCACGGCGGAAGTGGAGAGCGCCCTGGTCGCCCATCCCAAGGTGGCAGAGGCGGCTGTCGTCGGCTATCCCCACGACATCAAGGGGCAAGGCATCTATGCCTATGTCACGCTGATGGAAGGCGAGACTCCGACCGACACCCTGGCCACCGAGCTGACGCAGTGGGTCAGGAAAGAAATCGGCCCGATCGCCTCGCCCGACAAGATCCAGTTCGCGGTAGGCTTGCCCAAGACTCGCTCGGGCAAAATCATGCGTCGCATCCTGAGGAAGATTGCCGAGGATGACTTCGGCTCGCTCGGCGACACCTCGACGCTGGCCGATCCATCCGTGGTGACCGATCTGATCGATCATCGCCAGAACCGACACGCCTAACAAAAAGGGGCGGCTTATGCCGCCCCAAAATGCTTCAGAGGAGTCTGCAGGCTTCAAGCCGATGCGTCAGCCGCCACCGATCAGGATGCCGGCGGCGAGCACCAATGCGCCGCCGATCACCACCTGGATCACCGCCCGGAAGAACGGCGTTTCCATGTAGCGATTCTGGATGCCGGCGATAGCCCAAAGCTCAATGAAGACGATGACCAGCGCGATCGCCGTGGCCATTTGAAAATTCGGCACCAGATAGGGCAGCGCGTGGCCCAGACCACCGAGCGCCGTCATGATGCCGGAAGCCAGGCCGCGCTTGATCGGCGAGCCACGGCCGGAGATGACGCCATCGTCGTGGGCGGCTTCGGTGAAGCCCATGGAAATACCGGCGCCGACCGAGGCGGCGAGGGCCACCTGGAAGGTGGTCCAGGAATTCTGCGTGGCGAAAGCGGTGGCGAAGATCGGCGCCAAGGTGGACACCGAGCCGTCCATCAGCCCGGCGAGACCCGGCTGCACGTAGGTAAGGATGAACTGGCGACGGGCGACCATCGCCTCCTCTTCCTCCGCCGATGGCCCGACATTCTCCTCACGAGCGGCCTCGGCGCCTTCCATGTGGTGGCGCTCCTGCTCGGCGAGATCCCCGAGCAGGCGGCGGGCGCCGGCGTCCGAGACGCGCTTGGCCGCCTCCAGATAGAATTTGTAGGCTTGCGCCTCCATGCGCGCCGCTTCCTCGCGGATGCGCTCGACGCCCAGGTTTTCGACCAACCACACCGGCTGGCGGGCGTAGTAACCGGCCACATGTTCGCGCCGGATCAACGGGATCACTGGCCCGAACAGCCGCTGGTGCTCGGCGATCAGAAAGCGGCGATGGCCGTCTTCGTCCTTGACCATGTCGTCGAACATCGCCGCCGTCGCTGGAAAGTCCTTGCGCAGCTTTTCGGCATAACTCGCATAGATGCGGGCATCGTCCTCTTCGCTGGAGATGGCCAGCGCCAGGATCTCCTGCTCGCTGAGGTCGGAAAATCGGCGACGGTTGCCAAGTGAGTTGAACATCGTTTCCTCATAGATGGGCGAAAGCGAAGTGGACGCTGCATCCCTCACCCGGCGCTGAGCGGATGGAAAGTGCAGCCCCGTGCAGCTTGGCGATCCGCTCGACAATGGTAAGGCCGAGGCCGAGCGACCCCGACGCTTTCACGCGACCGAATTCGCCCTGCGCCTCGCAAGGCGCAAAACCTGAACCATTGTCAGAGACAGTCAAACTGCCATCCTCGCCAACCGCCACGACGATATCGACGCTGCGGTCAGTGTGCTTGAGACTGTTCTCTATCAGATTCCGCACCACATTCTGTATCAGCGAAGGTACCAATTTCACGGTCACCGGACCATTGCCTTCGAAGGCGATGGTCGAGCCCCGATCGATGACCAGGGGCGCCATGTCGGACACCACATCGGCGGCGAGATCGGCGAGGTCCGTTTCAATGAAGGCGGCCTCTTCAACCACATCGAGACGAGCGAGGGCCGTCAGTTGCTCGAGGATATGCGAAAGGCGCTCGACATCTGCCTCGGCCCGACGGGCACGGGGATCGGTGATCCGGTCGAGTTCAAGTCGCAGCATCGCCAGCGGCGTTCGGATCTCATGGGCGACAGCGGCCGAAAACACCTTCTGGGCCGTTACCATCTCGGCGGTGCGCGCGAACAGCCGGTTGATGGCCTCGACGAACCCTGCGATCTCCTCGGGCATGGCGTCGTCAATCGCCAGGGGAGCCGGGGAGCGCGGATCGATGGCGTCGGCCGCTCTGGCCGCGGCTGACACGGGGCGCAGCGCCGCGCTGATCGACAGGATGGAAGCACCGATCGTCAGAGCCAGCATCAGCCCCATCGGCACCAGCATATGGTCGATCATCTCGCCCGTCAGAATCGAGGCGAGGAAATCATCAGGATCATGCAGAACGGCAACGTCGATCAGGACCCGCTCGCCATCGATCATGAAGGCACGGCCACCGGCGACACTGAGCGGTTTGCCCGGTTCGATCGTCCGTCGCCAAAAATCCGGTGTGTTATCCAATGACGGAAGGAAGTGCTCCTGGCACTCTTCGCCACAGTTGGAATAGACGGTCTGGCCGTCCTCGGTGGCGATACGCACGAAAGTGGCCGGCGGCAGGTGATCGGCGAGGTCGGCGTCGTCATGCACGAAGCCTACCTCATCGGCCTCGTCAACGATGCCACTGTAGCGATGGAGAACCGGCGCCGCCGGATCGATCTTGAGAGCACCGGCGACGCGATGGATGGAGGCGGCGATCGCTGCGGTTTCCCGTTCGATGAGGATATAGCCGAGCTCTCCATCATCGAGCCAATAGCGGGCAAAGATCTGGGCCACTTGCAGCAGCATGGCCAGTAAGGCGAAAACCAGAATTCGGCGGGCCACGAGGCCGGCAAGCCGCTTGCGGCGACGTCCGCTCATAGCGCCGCCTCGTCGGACTCGTCTCTGGGGCACTCCCGCATCAGATAGCCGAGACCGCGTACCGTGGCGATCTCTACCCCGCTTTCGAAGCCCTCAAGCCGCTTGCGCAGACGAGACACCGCAAGATCGAGAGCATTGGCGGTGAGTTCGCTATCATAGTCCGACAGCGTTGTTTCAAGCCGGCGGCGCGGCACCAGACGGCCAACATCGCGCATCAGTGCCTCGCAGAGCGCCCGCTCGCGGGGCGGCAGCGCAATGGCTTCGTCGTTGGCAGTCAGCAAGGCGGTCGCCGGGTCATAGGCAAGCTGACCAGCGATCAGGACGGGCTGCAACGCCGTCGGTGACCGCCGTAGCATCGCCCGGCAACGCGCCAGGAACTCGCGGTGATGAAAAGGCTTGACCAAATAATCGTCGGCACCGGCGTCGAGGCCGGCAATACGCTCCTCGACCGTGCCACGGGCGGTGATGATCAACACCGGCGTTACGTCGGCGGCGCGACGCATATTTCTGAGAAGATCGAGCCCGTCACCGTCCGGCAGACCTAGGTCGAGCAAAATCAGGTCGAAGTCGGTCGCGGCAATCGCCGCTTCCGCCTCGGCCAAGCTGCCGACCGTATCGAGGCACCAACCAGCCTCCCGCACGGCTTCTCCAAGCAGCGCGGCGAGGCGGGCACTATCCTCGACGAGAAGAAGACGCATTAGGCGCGCTTTCTGCCCGTCACCATCGACCAGACCAGATTTTCACGGTGGCGCAGGCTTTCAATGATGGCGGCGGCCGCATGGACCAGCGCCAGCACCATGATGGCGTTGGCAAAGCCGCCATGCAACTCCTCGAGCCAGTCTTCTCCCCAGAAGGCATCGAGCGTTGTCATCCAGCCCGTAATGCCGGTGGCGAGCAGCAAGACCAAGAGAGCCAGCATCATCACCGCCGCGGCGGGATTATGGCCGATATGGCGCGGCTCCTCACCACGGAAGAGCGCCTTGAGATAGGGGATAAGGCGCCCTGGCGTCGGGAAGAAATCTGAAAAGCGAGCGTGGCGGGTGCCGACGAAGCCCCAGACGAGCCGAATCAAGACGACGCCGATGACCACATAGCCGACGTAGCGGTGGTAAAGCCGGCCCGGCTTGAGAATGAAGAGATTGAGTGAGACGGCAATCACAACCGTCCAGTGGAACAGGCGGACGACCGGATCCCAGACCCGGACCGTCCGCGGCGGCATACTGCCGCCAGCGGACGCATCAGTCATGGTGTCAGTTCTGGCCCGCTTCGTCGCCGGCCTTCTCGCCAGTCGACGGATTGAACAGCACTTCGGCCTTCTTGCCGTCCTTGTCGAAGGCGTAGACCTCGTAGCAGGTCCCTTCCACCTTCACCTTTTTGATCTTGGTGTAGCCGGCGGCTTCGGCCTTGGCCTTGACGGCATCAATGCTGAGCCAGGTATCCTTGGCGGCATCGGTGCATTTGGCATTCTCGTCGTCGGCAAAGGCGGCGATAGGGGTCAGCACGACGGCAAAAGCGGCGGCGATCAGAGCGGTCTTCATGCGTGATTCCTCGAAAAACGAGGCCGGCACGTTGATCGCGCCGGCCCGCTCACCATGGTTCGAGAAACCTGTCGACTACCTGTCGGAGGAGCGGATTGCCGCTGCCTCCGAAGCATTCCGCGGAATGGTTGGCATTGGCTATCCGAAAAAACGTATCTATAACAACGTACTAGCTGGCCACACCCCTCGGGCTGCGTTTTGCTCTAGTGCCGGAAGTGGCGCATGCCGGTGAACACCATGGCGATGCCGGCCTTGTCGGCGGCGGCAATCACCTCGGCGTCGTGAATGGAGCCACCCGGCTGGATGGCAGCAGTGGCGCCGGCGGCGATCGCCGATTCGAGACCGTCGGCGAAGGGGAAGAAGGCGTCGGAAGCGACGACCGATCCTTTGGCGAGCGACTCTTTCAGGCCGGCGGTCTCTGCCGCCTCGGCAGCGCGGATCGCAGCGATGCGCGAAGAGTCGACACGGTTCATCTGGCCGGCGCCGATGCCTGCAGTGGCACCATCCTTCACGTAGACAATGGCGTTGGATTTGACGTGTTTGCAAACCTTGAAGGCGAGCAGGAGATCAGCGAGTTCAGCATCCGTCGGCGCGCGCTTGGTCACCACCTTGAGGTCGGCTGCGGTGACAACGCCGTTGTCACGCGACTGAACCAGCAAGCCACCGGCCACCGTCTTCGCCATGATGCCCGGCGCCTTCGGGTCGGGCAGACCACCGGTGACCAACAGGCGCAGGTTCTTCTTGGCACCGACGATGGCAATTGCTTCGTCGGTGGCCGACGGCGCGATGATCACCTCGGTGAAGATTTCGACGATCTTCTTGGCCGTATCGGCGTCCAGTGTGCCGTTCAGCGCGACGATGCCACCATAGGCCGACACTGGGTCGCAGCGATGCGCCTTGATGTAGGCTTCGAGCAGCGTCGCCCCGGTCGCGACGCCACAGGGATTGGCGTGCTTGATGATGGCGACGGCCGGCACTGCCCGATCAAACTCGGCTACCAACTCAAAGGCAGCATCGGTGTCGTTGATATTGTTATAGCTGAGCACCTTGCCCTGCAGCTGCGTCGCCGTGGAAACGCCGGGGCGGATCTCCGTCGAGCGGTAGAAGCGGGCCCACTGATGCGGGTTTTCGCCGTAGCGCATGTCCTCGGCGAGCTTGCCGCCAATGGCGACGAAATCGCCGGTCTTGCCGCCGAGCACGCTGGCAAACCAGCCGGAGATCGCCGCGTCATAGGCGCCGGTGCGCGCATAAGCCTTGGCGGCAAGGCGGCGGCGGGTCTCGAAGGTAACGCCGCCCTGATCCATCTCGACGATCACCGCATCATAGTCAGTCGGCTCGACCAGCACCGTGACGTAGGCATGGTTCTTCGAGGCGGCACGGATCATGGCGGGACCGCCGATGTCGATGTTCTCGATGGTCTCGTCATAGCCGGCGCCGCGGGCGATCGTTTCCTCGAACGGGTAGAGATTGACCACCAGGATGTCGATCGGCAGGATGCCGTGGTCGGCCATGGCCTTGACATGGCCGGCGTCGTCGCGGACAGCGAGAAGACCGCCGTGCACCTTGGGGTGCAGCGTCTTGACGCGACCGTCCATGATCTCCGGAAAGCCGGTGAAATCGGCCACTTCCGTGACGGGAATGCCGGCCTCGCTCAACAGCCTCTTGGAGCCGCCGGTGGTCAGGAGCTCGACACCGCGGTCCGCGAGGGCACGGGCGAACTCGATGAGGCCCGTCTTGTCGGAAACGGAAAGCAGCGCGCGCTTGGGAGCGACGCGATCGGGATGGCCAGCCATGGGGATTTCTCCGGAAGTGGGGATGGCCGCGCGATAGCACGAATGACCGCCGCGCGGAACCCGCGTCCAATCGATTTGGATCGGTAATCGCCGCTTTCTGCGCCGAAAGCTGATGATCAGACGCCGGCGAACAGATCCGGACCGGACCGGGCGTCACGGCCGCGCGACCGGCCGCGCTGCCCTTCAGCCGTGCGGGTCATCGCCCAGGCGACTTCCGGCGTCACCCGAGCCCGCCCCGGCAGCACGATCTGCAGGCTTTTACGGCGGCCGAGCGTATCGGACAGGAACACGCTGTCCTCGAGCTCCGGCGCGATCAATCCGCAGGTGAAGGTCCAGGCCTCACCGTCGGGAGCAACGAGCAGCACATCGCCGCCAGCGGTGCGGCTCGCCCGGATCGCCGGATGCAGGTGGAAGCGGATGGCGAAGCGATCGTGGCGCGGTTTACGGCCGGTAAAGGTCAGCCGATCGGAACCGACGATCTCGCCGCCATCGATGCGCAGGACGAGTCGCCGCTCATGAATGGCGCCAAACCGGCCAGCATAGCCATCGTGGCTCGCCGCCAGCGCAATGACATCGTCGCGGTCCTCGCGTGCCACCGGCACATTGCGCGGGCCATCGATCATCACCGGCCCGAGCCGACGCACGAGCCGTGGCGTGTCGAGGAAGAGACCCGAGGAAACATCTTCCAGCGACAGCGTCGAATGGGCCGGCGTCGAGCGGGCGGCCGAATGCCAACGCGGGTCATCGGCCGCGCCACAATTGACGATGAAGCGGTTGGGACCGCTCGACATCTCGAAGGAAAGGCAACCGGCATGCGCCTTCTGGCTCACGCCAACCGGCGGAATAGGTCCAGCGTCCATCAGGATCACCGTGCCGCCCGCTTCCAGCCTCTGATAGCCGGAATGGCTGGCGTTCGCTACCGGTCGGCCTTGCGTGTCATCATAGGCATTGAGGGTTGCCAGTTGGCCGGCATGACTGACGCTCATCCCGTTGAAATGCGGCAGGCTGCCGTCCGAATGACGGAAGAAGCGCAACATCGGCATCATGCGATCGATGGCCACGATCAGCGCTTGCGGCGGGTTGACGCCGCGATTGGAATAGGCCTGGCGCAGCGGCAGGAGATCGGTCAGGAGGTCGGCAATCACCGAAGGGTCGCGGCTGATATGGCCACCATCGGGCAGGATCTGGCGGCGGAGTTCCTGTTCAAGCCGTAGGCCGGCCTGCCGGGCGAGCCGGCCCTGATTATCGGCGGAAAGCGCGAAGACCCCGACGGCGACGGCGGCGAGCAGGCGCGGATAGCCGTCGACGGCATCGCTCTGGCGGCCGCGCAGGCGGCGCACCTGCCGGACCAGCGAGCGCAGGAAACGGCGGTAGAAGGCGCGATCGGCATCCTTCAGGATCAGCGGCGACTGGGTGATCCAGGCGATCACCCGGCGAGCCATGTTCTCGGTCTCATAGGCTTCCGGCGGCGCGTGCGCTTCCTGGGCGATCCAATCGGCAACCAAGGCTCGGGCGTTCTGGCGGGCGAGCGCATTCTCGGCTGCCCTGAGGTGTCTCAGCCAGGAAAAGCCATGCAGCGCCCGCGTCCATTCCGGTGACGGCGACGGCATGTCGAAGGGCGAGCGGCCGCCCGTTTCCACCATCTTGCCAGCAAAGGCGAAGAGGCCGGCGTAGATATCGGCGGCAATGGTCGGATCGGTCGTGCGGATGTCCTGCGGGGCGATGACCAGTCGCTCGGGTGTCGAGCCCGGCCAACGCCAACGCGAGAAAGGTCCGCGTTCGAGCGTCAGCACGACGCGGCGCAGGGCCAGTTCACCGGCGAACAGCACCAGCCGGGCCGTGCCGGCGACTTGTGCGCGCATCGTCAGGCCCCCCTTTCGGTGCTGGAGCAAGAATCACTCGCCCTCCGGAAGGACCAGAGGCGCTCATCACGGCATGAGACGCCCGGCTTGGTTACCAACTGGTGTGCAGATCCAATCAATTTTGACGACAAGCAGATCCGTGTTCCGCTTTCATTGGCGGCGCAGGCGCGCCGCGAAGAAGCCGTCGAGGCCAGAAAGCCTGGGGTCTTCCTGCTTGAGATGCGACGGCAGCGTGCGGATAAAGCCGTCGGGCGTCACAATCTCTTCCATACCGAACACCTCGTCCGCCGTCACCGGCACCACGTCGAGCGGTGCCTCGATCAGTCTGAGACGGCGGATCTGGTCCGGCCCCTCCTCCGGCTCCAGCGAGCAGGTGGAGAAGACGATCAGGCCGCCTGGCCGCAGCATGCGGATCGCCTGATCGATCAGGCGGCGCTGGATCGCGGCCAGAGTGGCTACGTCAGCCGGCTTCTTGCTCACCGCGCCGTCAGGGTGGCGACGCAACGTGCCCGTCGCCGTGCAGGGCGCGTCCAGCAGCACCATGTCGAAGGTACCGCCCAGCCATTCGGTGGCGTCGGCCTTGACGAGGTTCGCCTTGAGGCCAAGCCGGCGGAGATTGCGCTCGAGGCGCTGCAGGCGATGATAGGACACGTCGACGGCGGTGACGTCAGCGCCGAGCGCCGCCAATTGAGCGGTCTTGCCGCCGGGGGCGGCGCAGAGATCGACAACCTTCTTGCCTTTGACATCACCCAGCAGTTGGACGGGCAACGTGGCGGCGGCGTCCTGCACCCACCAACCGCCCTCTTCGTAGCCGTCGATCTTTTCGACGGCGCCGGTGACGGGAAGACGCACCGAGCCGTTGGGCAGCTTGATGCCGCCAAGCCGGGTCGCCCAGCCCGCGGGGTCTGATTTCACTGTAAGGTCGAGCGTTGGCTCGAGGGCGTTCATGGCGGCGATATCGCGGGCGACCTCGGTGCCGTAGTTGGCGCTCCAGCGCTCCATCAGCCAGGCGGGCGTATTGAGGGAAACCGCATCCTGCTCGGCGAGGATGGTCGCCTTGTTTTCGGAGACGCGGCGCAGCACGGCGTTGACGACACCCTTGAAGGGCGCGGCCGCCTTGTCGATACCGGCGAGTTCCACACCGAGTGCGACGGCGGCGTGATCGGCGACATCCATGAACATGATCTGGGCGGCCGAGACGGCGATGACCGCCTTCAGCGTGCCCGCATCGTCGGGCAGCGGCCGCGTCAGGAAGCGACCCACCGCGTCGTCGATCTGGCCATGACGGCGCAGCGCATAACCAACGATGGCGCGGGCAAGACCTCGATCGCGCGGATCTAGACGCTGGTAGCGCTCGGCCGCGGCGCCCTGATCGAGCAGAGCATCGAGAAGCTTGCCCTTCTGAACGCCGGCCACCAGCTCCACGGCGACGGCACGCGCCTCGATGCCTTGCGGCCGCGGCGGACGCCGACTGCCCTGAGGCGGACGCGCACCTTTGAAGGCGCCCTTCTGGCCATCCTGGGGACGTGCCGGCCTGAATGTATTGCCGGCTTTTCCGCCGCCCTTGCGGCCATTGTTGTCTGCGGTCATCCCCACGGTCCACGGTTCGAAGGCCGTCCGGCAGAACCACTCCCACCCCACGGGCCACTCCAAGAACCGCGCGGCGCGGTCCAGGGACCATCCACCATGGGTTCAGAGACAGGTCGCCGGAAGCCGTCGCCATCCGCCATCGCCATCAGGGCGTGGATGCGGTTGGCAGTATCCGGGTGGGTCGAAAACAGGTTGTCCATCCTGGCGCCAGACAGCGGATTGATGATGAACAGATGCGCCGTAGCAGGATTTTGCTCCGCTGTCATGTTCGGCACGCGTTTGGCAGCGCCGGCGATCTTGTCGAGGGCCGAGGCAAGCGCCAGCGGATTTCCGGAAATTTCGGCGCCGCGCCGATCGGCAGAGTATTCGCGCGTCCGCGAAATCGCCATCTGCACCAGCATGGCGGCGAGCGGCGCAACGATGGCGGCAAGCAGTACGCCAATACCGCCGAGCGGGCTGCGGTTCTCGCTGTCGCGGTTCATCGAGCCGAAGAACAGGCCGAAATTGGCCAGCATCGAGATGGCGCCGGCAATCGTCGCCGTCACCGTCATGATCAATGTGTCGCGGTTCTGAACATGCGACAGCTCGTGGGCCATGACGCCGGCGATCTCTTCCCGGTCGAGCATCTGCAACAGGCCGGTGGTCGCGGCGACGGCGGCATGCTCAGGATCGCGGCCGGTGGCAAAAGCGTTGGGTTGCGGATTGTCGATGACGTAAACGGCCGGCATCGGCAGGCCGGCGTTGGCAGCAAGACGCTCGACGATGCCATAGTATTCTGGCGCGCTCGCCCGGTCGACGCGACGGGCGCGGTGCATGGCCAGCACCATCTTGTCAGCATTCCAGTAGGAGAAAAGATTCATGCCGGCGGCGACGACAAAAGCGATCAACATGCCGCTTTGACCGCCAATCAAGTAGCCGGCGGCCATAAAGATCGCCGTCATCGCGGCGAGCAGGAGGGAGGTCTTGAAGAAATTCATCTGTCCTTCCGGTCTCCGGCTGTTAACGTGAGCCGGATTTTCAGTAGAATAAGATGGTACGTTCTCCTTCTGCCATCAAGGACGCTGGCATGACCGACACTCCCGATAAGCCCGGCCCGCTGCCTGAAAAAGTGCTGTCGCCCGCCGCTCGCCGTGCACTGGCCGAGGCGGAGGAGCGTCGCCGCGCCGCCGCCGAAGGCCGCCCGAAGGAGATCGGCGGCCGCGGCGGGCTCGAGCCCGCCCGTTATGGCGACTGGGAAGTGAAAGGCATCGCCGCCGACTTCTAGCGGCGCTTCCGAATTTTGGCTCAGAGCCCGATGTCCGGCGAGGTTCAAATGTCAAGCTCGCTCCATCAGCCTCGGCCTATCACGAAGCTCTGATCATCTTCACAGTTTGGCCCCATTCCCGCCTTGGCGGCGCCAAGGGAGGCCAGCAGGATGTCTTCGTCCCCCGGCAATGACGCTGCGGACGGGTTCCGGCTCAATCCAGCCCCCCAGCCCCCCGGAATTCGTTTTCGCAGACGTTGCGCCCTTTAGGCGCGGCCGGGGGCGCTTCCTCCCGACAACGGTAGACACCGAGCAATCCACTCGTCAGTTGCGTGGCTCATCCCAAGCTGTTAGGCCGGACCTGCCGTATTCGACGATCAGGTGCTCCATGTCCGCTCCCGCCGCACTTCGTGCTCCCGGCCTCGCTCTCTTGGCCGGCATTTTTGCCATCACCGCCGCCTGGGGCTTCCAAATCATCGGCGGTTACCTGCCATGCAAGCTCTGCCTTGAGGAGCGCCTCTTCTATTACGTGGGCTTGCCGATCCTGTTGGTCGGCATTCTCCTGTCCAAACGCATGCCACGCCTTGCGCGCCTTCTCTACTTTGTCGGGGGCGCCATTTTTCTGGGTGGTTCGGTGCTCGCCGGCTATCATACCGGTGCCGAGTGGAAGCTGTGGGAAGGCCCGTCCGACTGCGGTGGCGCGCCGACCGTGGTGAACAGCGCTGCCGACCTGATGGCGGCGGTGAAAGGCACCCGGCTTGTGTCCTGTTCGGAAGCGACGATCAGCCTGTTCGGCCTGTCGTTTGCCGGTTGGGACACGCTGTCGATGCTGTTCATCGGCCTCATGAGTTGGCGAGGCATCTTCGCCCGTCGCGACGCGCTGATCTGATCGGCTTTCCGCCGGTATGCTCTCAACAGGAAATGCCCTAGAATTGCACCGGTCTCGGCGCCTCTGGGCAGGCTGATGTTTTGGGGGAAGTCATGAAGGCTGTGCGCATCATCGTCTGGCTACTGGTTGCCGTATTGTTCGGCGCCACCGGCTGGCTGGTGTTCGGCGGCCGGCTGCCCTTCATGGAAAACGCCAGCCTCGCCGCGAGCGATGTCGGCGGTTCCTTCAGCCTGGTCGACATGAATGGTCAGGCCGTCACCGACAAGACCTTCGCCGGGCGGCCGCACGTTATCTTCTTTGGCTACACCCATTGCCCCGACGTCTGCCCCACCACGCTCGGCGAATACGCAGCATTGAAAGAGCGGCTCGGGCCGGATGCCGGCAAAGTCGACCTGCTTTTCGTCACCGTCGATCCGGAGCGCGATACACCGGCGGTGCTGAAGGACTATCTTTCGTCCTTCGGCGATGTCGTGCTCGGCCTTTCCGGCAGTCGGGAGCAGATCGATGCCGCCATCAAGGCCTTCCGCGTCTACGCCCGTAAGGTGCCCGGTACCGATGGCGACTATGGCATGGACCATACGGCCTCCAGCTTCATGTTCGGCGCCGACGGCCGTTTTCGTGGCACCATCGCCTACATGGAAGATCAGGACAAAGCGCTTGAGAAGCTCAAGACCCTGATTGCCGGGAGCTAAGCCGATGACCGATCAACACGATCGTCAGAAAGGCAAGACCAAGGGCGCACGGCTGTCCGATCATTTGGCCTCGCTCGCCCTGCCACTGGCCGTCATTGCCTTCGGCGTCGCCCTGTCGGCCGGATCGGACAATGTTCAGGCTTTCGTCGATCTCTGCCGCTCAGCCTTGCCCTGATATGGCCGAAGCTCTGCGTCTCGATCTCAAGGGGCTCAACTGCCCCCTGCCCGTGCTGAAGACAGACAAGGCGCTAGGCCGCCTTGCGCCGGGCGATCTGCTGATCGTCGAGGCCACCGATCCCATGTCGGCAATCGACATTCCCCATTTCTGCCGCGAACAGGGGCATCGGCTGATGGACCAGGAAAAGAACGGCCCCATCCTGCGCTTTACCATCGCCAGGAGATAGTTCGCTTTACAGCCGAAGCCCTTCATTCATCCGGCCGATTCCGCCGAGCGCTTTTACGGCCTGCCATTCCCGAGCCGGCGCGGGGCGAATACTTCTTCCCTTGACAGCTGGTTCAGTCCAGTCATAGTTATGTTATAACATAACACAGAGGATTTTATGAACCGCCTCTTTCTTGCCTCCCTTCTTGCCGTCCTGGCGGCGAGCTCCGCCCTTGCCACTGATCGTCTGCCGGTGGTCGCCTCATTCTCCATCCTTGGCGACATGGTAAGCCGCGTCGGCGGTGACCGCGTCGCGGTTGCCGCGTTGGTTGGCCCCGATGGTGACGCCCACGTTTACGAGCCGACACCCGACGACATCAAAGCCGTCGCAGGCGCGAAGCTCCTCGTCGTCAATGGTCTTGGCTTCGAAGGCTGGATGGACAGACTGGCCGAAGCCTCGGGCTACAAAGGGCCGGTGACGGTGGCTTCAAATGGCGTCATCCCCCGGAAAATGGCCGAAGAGGAAGGGGGCCATAACGACGCCGACGCGAGCAGCCATGCCGACCAGGCCCACCAGGGCATCGACCCGCATGCTTGGCAGGACGTTGCCAACGCTGTGACCTACGTGAAGAACATCGCCGCCGGCCTCGACACGGCCGACCCCCAGGGCAAGGCGATGTATGACGCCAATGCCGCCGCCTACATTGCCGAGCTCGAAGCGCTCGACGCCGAGGCGCGCAGCACCATGGCGGCCCTGCCGGCCGATCGGCGCAAGATCATCACCAGCCATGACGCCTTTGGCTATTTCGGCGCCGCCTATGGCCTCACCCTGCTTGCTCCAGAAGGTATGAGCACGGAGTCCGAAGCCTCGGCTGCCGACGTTGCTCGCATCATTCGGCAGATCCGAGACGACGCCATTCCCGCGATCTTCGTCGAAAATATCAAGGACCGCAGAATGATCGACCAGATCGCTGCCGAGACCCACGCCGTGGTTGGCGGCGAGCTCTACACCGATGCGCTGTCTGCGAAGGATGGCCCGGCCCCGACCTATGTCGACATGATCAGGCACAACATCGGTACGCTCACCGAAGCGCTGGCGCCGAAGCGATAACCCCACTGGGGATGCGGATTGCAACCCAACAAGTAACTTCATGCTGACGACAGGGAATCTCGGCTCAAATTGCCGATTTCTCTTAAATGTCCCTGGAACGCCGGACTAAGGACGAACTATACCGGCAGAGTGACGACGAGAAAAACAGCGCGGGGAATCCTGTGCCGCTTTTCCGTCCTCCCCTGAACCAACGAACCGGGATCCGTCCATGCCGTCCACCCTCAGCCTTTCCGCCGGTCCGCTCTCGCTTGTTCTCGGCCTTCCCGATCGCGGCATGCCGGAAATCCTCGCCTTCGGCCGCGGCGCGGCAGCACCCGATTTCTGGCCGGACGTGCCACGATCGAGCCGCATCAACGGCATGGACACAGACGTTCCCTCGGCAGTGTTGCTACCGGTGGCCGGCCTTGGAGCGTTCGGCTGGCCGGCCATTTCCGGCCACCGCGATGGCCGCGATTTCCTTCTCGATTTCTCGGGCTGGACCACTCGCCGCGACGGCAAGACCACGCGGCTCGCGGCAAGCGACGCTATCGCCGGTATTGATATCGAGATTTCGATTCGGATGAACGAAGCCGGCGTGTTCGGTCTCTCTACCCGCCTCAGTTCTGTGAAAGACGGCGTCTACACGCTTGATCGCTGCATGGCTGGCAGCTTCCTGCTACCGGCAGGTGCCGCCACGGCCACTCGCTTCACCGGCATGTGGGGACGAGAATTTCAGATTCGCCGCCATCATCTCGCTCCTGGCATCACCTTGCAGGAAAGCCGGCGTGGCCGCACCAGCCATGACCGCCAGCCCTATCTTGGCGTCACCGTCGGTGCGGCCCGCTTCGCCTTCCACCTCGGCTGGAGCGGCAATCATCTCGTCGCCGTCGACACGCTCGATGACGGCCGCCGCCTCGTCCATCTCGGCGCACTGTTCGAACCGGGCGAGATCCGCTTGTCCCGCGGCGACAGCTATCAGAGCCCCGTCGTCTATGCCGCCGAGGACGCGGCCGCACTGCAGGCCTTCGTGCGCTCGGACATCTTGTCCTGGCCGGGTGGCGCCATGAGCCCGCGCCCGGTCACGCTCAACACCTGGGAAGGCAATTACTTCGACCATCGCCTCGACTCGCTGAAGGCGCAGGCCGACGCCGCTGCCGCCTTGGGCATCGAGCGCTTCGTGCTCGACGACGGCTGGTTCGGCCGTCGTGACGACGACACCACCTCGCTCGGCGACTGGATCGTCGACCACCGCAAATACCCCGACGGACTGAAGCCGCTGGTCGACCACGTCACCTCGCTCGGCATGCAGTTCGGCATCTGGTTCGAGCCGGAAATGGTCAACGAAGACTCCGATCTCTACCGCGCTCACCCCGACTGGGCGCTGAAGGTGGAGGGACGGCCGCTGCTGCGGTCGCGCCATCAGCAGGTACTCGACCTGACGCGGCCCGAGGTCACCGATTATCTGTTCGGCAAGATAGCGGCGGTGCTGTCCTCGCTCGCCGTCTCCTACATCAAATGGGATATGAACCGTGACCTGACGCATGTCGGCGGGGCCGATGGCCGGGCTGTCACCACCGCCCAGACCCGCGCTACCCATGCGCTGATGGCCCGCGTTCGCGCCGCCTTCCCGCATGTGGAAATCGAGAGCTGCTCCTCGGGTGGCGGGCGCACCGATTACGGTGCGCTTGCCAACACCCAACGCGTCTGGACGTCAGACTGTACCGACGCGCTCGACCGACTGGAGATCCAGCGCGGCGCCAGCCTGTTCCTGCCGCCGGAGATCATGGGCGCCCACGTTTCGGCCAACCCCAGCCATCAGAGCGGCCGGACGCTGTCGCTGACCTTCCGCGCGCTGGTGGCGATGGCCTACCATCTCGGCGTCGAACTGAATCCGCTCGTCATGAGCGCTGCCGAGCGCACCGAACTTGCCGGCTACATCGCACTCCACAAGCGCCTGAGGCCGCTGCTGCACGCGCCGAGCGCCAACTTCAACCTCGACCCGCGCGACGGCCGCTATGTCTGGGGCGCCATGACGGCCGAGCATGCGGCGATCTTCGTGGCGCAGGGGCCGACCATGATCGCCGAGCAGCCGGAACCGCTGGTCCTGCGTCTGCCGGGCGCACCGGAACGGATGTGGCGCATCGCCGCCACCCACGGCGACTGCCCCTCCGGCTTCATCCGGATGAGCGATGGCCAAACGAAGCTCTTGGCCGGCGAACTGACTTTCAGCGCGGCGGCGTTGGCGAGCGCCGGCCTGCCGTTGCCGATGCAGCGGCCGGAAACCGCCCTGCTCCTCGAACTGCGGCCGATCGCGTAATCAACCATGCCAAACGAAAGGCTGGGCTCTGTGATCTCCTGAAGTTGTCCCGACGACGGGTGGTGCTAAAACAGAACGAGCCGACGCACCGCCGTCCGGGAGGAGAGGACATGCTCAAGGAACTGAGATCCGCCGCGCACAGCCGCTGGGTTGAGCGCGCGCCCCATCGTTTGTGGCTGCTTGGCCGCGCCGACGCGCTGTTTTCCTTCTTCGAGGCCGGCTGCCGCAATCCGCTGGGCGGCTACTTTGAGCTCGACGAGGCTGGGCGATCGATGGCGCCGGGCGCCGACGGCGGCCTGCCGCCATCGCGCAACCTCCACATCACCACCCGTCTCGTGCACGCCTTCGGCATCGCTTCGCTGATGGGACGGCCAGGCGCCGACGCCGTCGTCGACCAAGGCATGGACTTTCTCTGGAATGGCCACCGCGACGCGGCGAACGGTGGCTATCACTGGGGTGTCGGCTACGGCACGCTGACCGACCCCACCAAGCAGGCCTATGGCCATGCCCACGTGCTTCTTGCCGGCGCCACCGCCAAGGCGGCCGGTCATCCCGACGCCGACAGGCTGATCGCCGACGTCACCGATATCCTGGTGTCTCGTTTCTGGGAGCCGAACCCAGGCGCCGTGGCGGAAGAGTTCACCGCCGACTGGCGGCCGATCGGCGACTATCGTGGCCAGAATTCCAACATGCACCTCACCGAGTCGCTGATGGCGGCCTTCGAGGTGACCAGCGATAGCGCGTATCTCCTGAAAGCCGAAAGCATCGCCGAGTTGATCGTCGACCGCTTCGCCGCGCACAACAACTGGCGGCTGCCCGAGCATTTCGACGGCAAATGGAATGTGACGCTCGACTATGTCGGCAACCCGATGTTCAAGCCCTACGGGTCGACGCCGGGCCACTGGCTGGAGTGGGCGCGCCTTCTTCTACAGCTCTGGGAACTCGGCGGGCGCAAGCTCGGCTGGCTACAGGATGCGGCACGAAACCTTTTCCAGGTCGCCGTGAGCGAAGGTTGGGATCGTGAGCGCGGCGGCTTCTATTACACCGTCGGCTGGGACGGCAAGCCGTCAGTGCCCGACCGCTTCTGGTGGCCCTGTTGTGAAGGCATCGGTGCAGCCCATTTCCTGGCGTCGATTACCGGCGATGCCTTCTATGAGGACTGGTACCGTCGCATCTGGGATTTCACCGCGGATCATCTGATCGACCGGGCGACAGGCGCCTTCATCCCGCAGCTCGACGCGGAAAATCGGCCCGCCACCAACCCATTCTACGGCCGGCCGGATATCTACCACTCCGTGCAGGCTTGTCTGATCCCGCTGCTGCCGACCTCCGGCAGTCTGGTCCGTGGCCTGATGAGCGTGGGCATCCGGCTCTGAAGGGCCGAAAATCAAGAGGACATGAGGTGCCGTCGGCCTCGGCCGACGGCGTTCTCGTCTCAGCCCCTCGCCTTACCGATCGACGACGCGGCCACGGCGAGCACGATGATCGAGCCGATCAGCACCTCCCGCACATAGCTGTCGATGCTCATCTGGGTAAGACCGTTGCCGAGCACGCCGAGGATCAGCACGCCGACGAGCGTCGCCAGAACGTGTGGCTCGCCTTCATCGCTCATGGTCATGCCCAGGAAGACGGCGGCGATGGCATCGAGCATCAGGCCCGAGCCCTGCGTCGGGTTGGCCGAGGCCACCCGGCTCGCATACATCAGACCGGCCGTTGCCGCACCGAGGCCACTGAGACCGAAGGCGAAGAATCGCAGCCGTTTCACCCGGATGCCGGCAAGGCGCGCCGCTTCCTTGTTGCCGCCGATGGCATAGAGCCGACGGCCAAAGGTCGTCTGTTCCAGCACGAACCAGACGGCCAAGAGCACCAGCGCTGCGACGAGCGTCAAACTCGGCAGGCTCACCGTATCCGAGAGCGGAATACCGGAACGGGCAAAGCCCGAGAAGGCCGGGGGAATGTCGCGTCCGAAGATGGTCTTGCCGCCGGAGACCAGAAAGGCGAGGCCGCTATAGATGGTCAGCGTGCCGAGGGTCGCCACGAAAGGCAGGATGCCGACATAGGCAACGAGCACGCCATTGAGGAGGCCACCGGCGAGACCGATGATGAGCGCCAGCGCCACGCCGATTTCCACGCCATAGCCATCATGAAAGGCAAGCGCGGCGACGATGCCGGCCAGTGAGGCCATGGAGCCGACAGACAAATCAAAATCGCCCATCACCATGACGATGGTCATCGTGAAGGCAACCACCGCCAGCATCGACACCTGCTGGCTGATGTTCAGCCAGTTCTTTGCCGTCATGAAGGTGTCGGGAATTTCGATCCAGAAGAAGACGACGACGAGAATGAAGCCAATCAGCGTGCCGTAGGTCTTGAGCGCGGAAGCCACGGAGAGTTCCTTCAAGCGGAGGGCGCAGTCGGCGTGCCGAAGCACAGGGCAGCGAGCGCGGCCTGGTCAAGCCCCTCGGTGGAAACGGTGGTCGCCACCTTGCCGTCCCGGAAGACGATGACGCGGTCGGCCATATAGACGAGTTCCGGCAGGTCGGAGGAGGCAAGCACCACCGTCTTGCCTTCGGCCGTCAGTTCGCGCAGCAAGGCATGAATGTCGTAACGGGCGCCGACATCGACGCCACGCGTCGGCTCGTCGAGCAGCAGCACCTCCGGCTTGCCGGCGATCACCCGGGCGAACACCACCTTCTGCTGATTGCCACCGGACAGTTCCCGCACCTTCTGCCGGGGTCCCTTGGCCTTGAGCTTCACCTGCCGGCCAAGCCCCACCGCCTGTTCGGTCTCCGCCGCGCGGTCTAGCACAAGACCGAAGCGAACGAGATCGTCGAGATGCGGCAGCGACACATTGCCGGCGATCGAGGCCGACGCTACTAGCCCTTCTTGGCGCCGCTCACGTGGCAGAAAGGCGAGGCCTTTGGCCCAGGCCGATACCGGCTCATCGATCTTGACCGGCCGGCCGGCGAGGCTGATGGCGCCATCATGGCCGCCGTCGGCTCCGACGATCGCCCGGATGACCTCGCTCTGTCCGGCACCCTCGAGACCGGCGAGACCTAGGATCTCGCCCTTGTGCACTTCGAAGGATACATCCTGTAAATAACCTGTGGACAGGTGTTGGACACTGAGCGCCATCTCGTTTGCTACCGGCGCCAGACGAGGCGGGTATCCCTCGGCAAACCGGCGGCCTATCATCAGCTCGATCACCTCGAGCTTCTGGAGCCCGGCGATGTCGCGGGTCGCCACCGTGGCGCCATCGCGCAGCACGGTGAGACGGTCGGCCAGCTCCATTACCTCATCGAGACGGTGCGAAACATAGATGATACCGGCGCCGTGGGCGCGCAGGCGGCGGATCACCGCGAACAGGCGTTGCGATTCCTCGGCCGATAGTGCCGCCGTCGGCTCGTCCATGACGTAGAGGCGGGCTGGCACGCCACCCCCGATGCTGGCGTCCTGAAAAGCGGCCGCGATCTTGACCAGCATCTGGTCACCGACCGTGAGGCGGGCCATCTTGCGGGCCGGATTGATATGGCTGACGCCAAGCCCGGCAAGGACAGCGGCCGCCGCCCGGTTCAGCCCCTCCCAATCGATCATGAAGCGCCAGCGGCGCGGATAGTCGCGGCCGAGGAAGATGTTTTCGGCGACCGACAAGTGCGGCACCACCGAGAGTTCCTGGTGAATGAAGCGCAGGCCGAGGCGAAGGGCATCAGCCGGCGAGGCGATGGAAATAGGGGCTCCGTCGATCTCGATCCCCCCGGCGTCCGGCTTCACCACACCGGCCAGCACCTTGATCAGCGTCGACTTGCCGGCGCCATTCTCGCCCATCAAGGCATGAACTTCGCCGGCCCGCACCTCCAGCGACGCGCCACTGAGCGCTCGGGCGCCGGCGAAGCTCTTGTCGAGATCGCGAATCGAAAGCAGGGTCATGAGAAAAGCCCGCGTCGGGAGGGCGGCAAGGCCGCCCGCCCATCCTGAGAGAACGACGTCAATCCTTGACGTTGTCAGCGGTGATCAGCTTGGTCGGCACATAGATGACCGACGATTTCGGCGGCTTGCCGGCCAGCGTCTGGGCCACAGCCTCGGCGGCAGCCCTGCCGATACCATGGAAATCCTGCGCCATAGATGCTTCGAAGTTGCCGCCGGCGGCGATCGCTTCGCGAGCCTGCGGGTTGGCGTCGATGCCGGTGATGACGATGCCCTCGTTCTGGCGGCCGGCCGCCTCGATGGCCTGCAGCGCGCCGAGCGCCGGCTGATCCCAGGCGGCCCAGACGGCCGAGATCGAGCCCTTGTCGGGATGGGCGGCGAGCAGCGCCTCCATCTTGGCGCGACTGTCGGCGATGCCGCCATCCGAAACGTCGGGCGTTACCCGGTCGAGCACCTTGATGTCGGGATTGTTGCCGAAGACGGCGTCGGCGATCACGCCGCGCACCTGCACCGGCGGAAAGGCATCGAACACGAACATCACCACGTTGCCCTTGCCGCCAATGCGGTTGGCGACATAGGCGGCGGTGTCGGCGGCCATGGCATAGCCATTCGACGTGACGTTGGTGACGAGATAGGGGCTGGCGCCGGCATCCATGCCGACCACCGGGATACCGGCGTCCTTGACGGCGGCAAGACCCGCCTCGACCTGCGCCGGATCGACGTTGATCACCACCGCGTCGACTTTCTGCGTCGCCGCGTCCTCAAGGCGAGAGATGACGGCGGCCACATCGCCCTTGGTGTCGATGACGTTGACGTCCCACGCCTTGTCCTTGGCGGCCGCCTGGAAAGCTTCCACGTAAAACTGGGTGCCCGGCTGGGCGAGATAGGGCGTGATCACGGCGATCTTGCCAGCCGCCGTAGCGGCTCCAGCGGCGAACACGGCGGAAAGAAACAGCGCGGCGGCCGGAAGCCGCTTGCGGAGCGTAGCAGTCATATGTGCGTTCCCCATTTTCTCTTGGGCCGGTCGTCGGGGGACACACGTCCCCCTTCTCCCCGCCAGCCTGAAATAGTTATCAGCCAGAGGCACGTCGTTCAACACGAAGCCGACCAATCGGTCTCGACTCCTCACCGCCCCATGAGGCCAAGCGCCTCTTGCGGCAAATGTTTTTTGAACGAAGGATAGAGAGCCCGATAGACAGACAAGGATCACCGTGCTGATCTCTGCGACGCATGTCTGCTAATCGGATCCTTCCATGAAGACGCCCCTTCTCGTCGGCATCGACGTCGGTACCACATCGGTCAAGGCCACTTTGTTTGACGAAGGCGGCGCGGCGCTGCGGACCTTTGCCGCCCCCTACCCGACGGCGCGGCCGGCCGCCGGATTCGCCGAACAAAGCCCCGACGATTGGACGAGCCGCGTCATTGCAGCGCTCGCCCAGCTTTCCGATGGCCTGCCGGAGGGCGCCGTCGCCGCCGTCGGGTTAACCAGCCAGGTCAATACCCACGTTTTCCTGGACGGGAACGGCGCGCCATTGATGCCGGCGATCACCTGGCAGGATGGTCGCGCCGGCGCGGAAGCAGCCGAACTGGATGCGCAGATCTCTGCCGAAGAACGCATCGGCTGGTGGGGCGCCCCGCTTCCCATCGACGCCAGCCATCCCCTCGCCCGTGCGCTTTGGCTACAGCGCCACCGGCCCGACCTCTGGGCGCGAACACGCTGGCTGATGGCCCCCAAGGACTACTGCATCCTGAAACTGACCGGCGAGGCTACCGCCGATCCGATGACCGCCTTCGGCCTCATCGATCAGTCGCTTGGCTACGTTCCGCGTCTTCTTGCTCTCGTTCCGGGGATTGGCGACCGGCTGCCACCGCTCAGAGGCTTCACCCAGTCGGCCGGCCGTATCCGGCAAGGACTGCCGCTCGCCGGCACGCCGATGGTCACCGGCGCCATGGATGCCTGGGCTGGGCTGATCGGCACCGGCGCCCTTGCCGACGGAGACTGCATGTATCTCTCCGGCACGTCTGAGATCGTCGGTCTCGTATCGGGCGCGCGCCATCCCGCCGCTGGCGTCGTTGCCTTCCCGACCTGCGAGGGCATCACCCTGCATGCCGGACCGACGCAGGCCGGTGGCGCCTCGCTCGCCTGGCTGTCAAACCTCACGGGACGCACGCCGTCAGACCTGTCAGCCCTCGTCGCTGCTGGCGACCCTCACCGCCCCACACCCTTGTTCCTGCCGCATCTTCAAGGCGAACGCGCGCCGATCTGGGACATCGGCGCGCGCGGCGCCTTCATCGGCCTCGACGGCTCGATGGGACCGGCCGAACTGACGCGCGCTGTCTTCGAAGGCGTGGCCTCGTCGGTACGCTGGCTTCTGGAAGCGCTGGAGGCGTCGGCCGGGCGGCCGGCGATGAGCTTTTCGATGGCCGGTGGCGGCGGCGCCTCAGATCCCTGGTGCCAGATTCGCGCCGACATGCTGGACCGGCCGATTCGCCGGCTCAAGACGCTCGACGCCGGCGTGCTGGGGGCGGCGATCCTCGCCGGCGTTGGCGCGGGCAGCTTTTCATCGATCGGCGAGGCGGCCGGCCGTCTGGTGGTCACCGACCGTGTGTTCGAGCCCGATCCGTCGCGGCGCCAGCGGATGGATTTTCTCTACGGCGAGTATCGTGCTCTCTATGCGGCGCTAAAGCCGTTCAACGCGGCCCGAGCCGCCTTTTCCGCTTGGTAGCCGATGAAAGGCCCCGGCAGGTGAACCCGCCGGGGGAAGTTACTTTTCAGGTCCGCCAACCCCATGTATCCGCCAGCTGCAGCGTCTCCTGCCAGCCGACAACCGAGCCAGAGGTGGTGACCGAACGCAACGAGCAGGCCGCCGTGGCGTGTGCCAGAGCCAGCGATTTCTCGAGCGGCCAGCCTTCGTGGATGCCGTAGATCACACCGGCAGCGAAAGCGTCGCCGGCCCCGTTGGCCCCAACCACCAGGTCCGGTGGAATGGCAACCGAAGCCTTCTTGGCAACGACGCTGTCTCGGGTGACGGCAATGGCGAGCTTCGGCCAGTGCACGATCACCAACTCCATGGCACCATCTTCGAGTACCTTGCGCGCCGCCGCTTCGCAGAGCGAGGCGTCGGTTACCCCATGGCAGACGGTGGGAAGATCGGCCAGCGCGCCAATCTCCGTATCGTTGACCACGACATAGTCGAGATGGCCGAGGCACGGCATCACGGCATCGGTCAACACCCGCGACTCGAGACTGGCCAGCTCGATATTGGTCTTGAGGCCGAGGGCGCGTGCCTTCTTCAGTAGCGTCACCCAGCCGTTGTCACCATTCGCCCAGACGCTGTCGAGCTGCTTGTGGAAGCCCGGCAGGCCCAGATGCAGGATGCGCCCGCTCGTCGCCGCCAGATCGAAGTGATCAGGGGTAAGCGCCGCCGCCACGCCCTTGGCGAACAGGTGGGTGCGGCGATGCGTCGCAGCCGACGCATAGGCATCGGTGAACTGCGTCGGCAGCGAACCGTCGACGTGCATTTGCCGATGATCGATGCCCGCGTCCTCGGCAATACTCCTGAGAAAACGCCCGCTTTCGTCGTCGCCGACGATGGCGATGGTCTCGACCGGCATCGCCGGATCGAGATGACGGATGTCGACCGCGAGGTTGCAGCCGGAGCCACCGCCGGCCAACTCCTGGGAGAGGATTTCGGCGATGCCGTCCTCCTCCGGCCAGAAGCTGATCAGGCGGTTGTTGTCGACGCACCAGGTTCCCCCGGTGACGATGCCGCGTCGTGCCTGCATGATCAGGCGAGCCCGGCCTTGAGCGGCTTCTCGGTCACCTCAAGGTCGGCGGTGAGTTCGCGGATCGGCTTGATGCCAGCCTTGGCAAGGCCCCCGTGGTACGACTTCACCGCCTCCGAGGGCGACAGATCGCCGCTGGCCACCGCCCGCATGTGCTTGACCATGCTGAGCGGGTCCTCGGCGAGGTTGATCTTGCGACCGAACAGCGCGACGCGGGCACCGTATTTCTCGGACTGGAAAATCAGCTCGTAGCAGTCGCGCGTCGTGCCGGCGCCACCGCCGAGCACGCCAACGATGACGGTCGGATCGTAGGACGCGAGTTCTTCCATCGCCTTCGGGCCGTTGTAGGCGATCTTCAGGAACTCCGGCCGATCGGCCTTGCTTACGCCGGCAAGACAGCGGGCGATGCAGTCGTTGATGTAGTGCGGCACCAGATCGGCCTCGATGCCGGTGTCAACATTGGGATTGAACACCTCGAGGAAATACTTGAAGCCGTTCAGCGCCGCCTCGTAGCGGAACTCGGCAAAGGCCTCGAGAGAGGCATAATCGTGATCGAGATCGTTGTTGAAGGTCATCGAATAGAGGCCGAGATCGGTGCCGACCAGCGGCGCGCCGGGGGCCGGGTCAACGGTACCGGTTGTCACCCTCGAAATCGACGCGCTGCGGAAGGGCCGCGACGGCTTCTTCGGATAGATGCCGCCACGCACGAACCAGATATCGGTGGTGTCGTTGGCGCGAATGGCCGGCTTCACCTTCGAATTCTTGTAGACGCCCTGCTCGTTGAGCAACTCGAAGCTGGAAGCTGACGTCAGCATGATGTCGACGACGTCCTGCTCGACGATGGCACGAACATTATTGAGAAATTCCGGACGCGTCTGATAGCGGCCGAGCGTTCCGTCCTTGGCTCTGAGCGGGCCGGCGCCAGGGATCGACGGCCCCATGTCGGGGTCCTTGGCATCGGCGATGATGAAATCGGCACGCGTGTAGGCGCCCGCCCGAATGCGGGCAAGCTTTTCGTCAAGACGGAACATCAGGTCACTCCAATCCGCCGGTGCCAGGCCCTCCCGGCCGCGCGGCTCAACGTTTCCTCCGGCCATCCCACTTCACGACCGGGAGGACGGCTCATTTTCTTGTCTTCGGACCGCGGCAACGATCGCAGACCACCGCGGAGCCACTCCGCATGTTGTGACGGTTCAAAGCGGGTGACAAGCCCCGATCTCGGTTGAGACCGGCTTTGAAGCGGTGCTTGGCGGTCGATGCGACCAAAGACGAAACGCCCGACGCGCACGGCTGGCGGCCACCGCTTCCGCGCGTCCTCCGATCCCGATATAGCTTGACCCCAAGCCAGCCCACGGGGCCGTCGAAGCGAGAGAAATCAATGAGCGATTCTATTGTCATCATTGGCGCCGGCCAGGCAGCCGCCGCCTTCGCCGGCAAGCTCCGCGCGCTCGGGTCGGACCGGCCTCTGACCATCGTTGGCGACGAGCCGGTGCTGCCCTACCAACGCCCGCCGCTTTCCAAGAAATACCTCGTCGGCGAGGCGACCTTCGATCGGTTGCTCCTGAAACCACCGGCCTGGTACGAGGCCAACGCCGTTACCGTTCTGACCGGCCGCCGCGCCGTCACCATCGACCGGACGAGGCGGACTGTCGGTCTCGAAGGTGGTGAAGAGCTTTCCTACGCCACGCTGGTTCTGGCCACCGGCGCAACGCCGCGCCGCCTGCCGGCGGTAATCGGCGGCGATCTCCGCGGCGTCTTCACGCTACGCGACAAAGCCGACGCCGACGCGCTGATGGCCGATTTCCAGCCCGGACGCCGTCTGGTGGTGATCGGCGGCGGCTACGTCGGTCTCGAGACGGCGGCTGTCGCCAAAACGCGCGGCCTTGAGGTCACCGTTGTCGAACTGGCCGATCGCATTCTGAAGCGCGTCGCCGCCGCCGGAACGGCCGACCTCGTCCGCGACCTCCACCGGAGCCACGGCGTCGATATTCTGGAAAGTACCGCCATCGTCCGGCTTGTCGGGGACGATGGTCGTCTCACAGGCGCCGAACTGATGGACGGCCGAACGATCGCCGCCGATCTCGCCGTCGTCGGCATCGGAGTCGCACCCAATACCGGCCTGGCCGAGGCGGCGGGTCTTGCCGTCAACGACGGGATCGTCGTCGACCAGTTTGCCCGCACCTCGGATCCCGACATCATCGCCCTCGGCGACTGTGCCCGCTTCCCCTATGACGGCCGTCTGGTTCGCTTGGAATCGGTGCAGAACGCCTTCGACCAAGGCGAAGCCGCGGCGGCGGCCCTCGTCGGCGAAGGTGGCGCTTACGTGCCACAGCCCTGGTTCTGGTCCGATCAATACGACGCCAAACTGCAGATCGCCGGCCTGCACCACGGTTACGGCGACACGCTGGCAACCGATGGCCCGCGGCCCGGCAGCCACGCCGTATGGTATTTCGCGAGCGGCGCGATGATCGCCGTCGATGCCCTCAACTACCCAGCCGCCTTCGTGACCGCCAAGAAGCTCCTGGAGGCCGGCAAGAACGTTTCCCGCCTCGACATCGAGACGAAGCCGCTCAAGGAACTCTTGGCATAATCAAGGAGATGGGGCTCGGGCCGCCCTCGACGCAAGAACAATACGAGAGCGAACCCGGTGTCCATTCGGACCGGCCGGCTACGCACGACCTGATGCCGACACCCAGGAGTTTCGTCGATCATGGTTGCGATTCGGTTTCCAGCCGCAATTTTGCCGGCTTCAATATATGGACGCCGTTACGACAGTGACCCACCATATATTGAATAGCTCGGCAGAGCGCCCCCGCCGTCGTTGCAAAATGCAACGGGCTGACGGCTTCAGATGACATTTTCCCGCTTGAGCGGACGCGCCATCAGGCGGTCGACGGCGTCATCGACAGAAAGGTGGCCGGCCAACACCTCGGCCACCGCCGTCATGATCGGCACCTCGACCCAGAACTCCGATGCCTTCTGAACGGCAATGCCGACGGTGGCCGCCCCTTCGGCCAGCTTGCCGAAGCTCGCCGGCGACTCTCCCCGACCGACGCCCAAGCCGAGAGAATAGTTGCGCGACTGGACGGACGAGCAGGTCAGCACCAGGTCGCCAAAGCCCGAGAGGCCCATCAGCGTCTCCGCTTCGGCGCCAAAGGCAGCGGCGAGCCGCCGCATCTCGACAAAGCCACGCGTGATGACGGCCGCCTGCGCCGAAGCGCCGAGCGCCCGACCGGCGACGATACCGGCAGCGATGGCCAAGACATTCTTCAACGCGCCGCCCAGTTCGACGCCGGCGACGTCGGTGGCGGCATAAGGCCGGAAAGTGGGACCGGCGAGACGGCGGGCGATGGCGTCGGCGAGCGTCGCATCCTCGGCGGCGATGGTCACCGCCGTTGGCAAGCCACGCGCCACATCGTCCGCAAACCCTGGTCCCGACAGCACGGCGACCCGTCGGCCCGGCAGCGCCGCAGCGATCGCCACGGAGGGCGGGACGCCGGTCGACTGTTCGATACCCTTGGCACAGGAAACGATCACCGCCTCCGGTCCAATGACGCTGGAAAGCACGGTGGCCGCTGACCGGCAGGCCTGGGCAGGGACGGCAAGAAGCAGCAGATCGACACCGGCAAGTGCCTTGGGGTCGGCGTACGCGGTCACCATCGGCGGGAAAATGGCATTCTGAAGATGCGGGCTCCGCCGTGTGGCGTTCAGACTTTCCGCGTCCTCGGCGCTCCGGCCGCAGAGGATCACTTCGGCGCCAGCTCGCGCCGCCGTCAAGGCCAGCGCCGAGCCCCAGGCACCAGCGCCATAGATACCGATGGTGTTGCTCATACCTTCGCTCCCAACCGGCCGTGGCCGACGAGCGGCACCGCGACATCATCGAGTGGCCAACGAGGGCGCGCCGCCACATCGAAACCGTCAGTATGCCCCAGCGCCAATCGCTCGGCGCCAGCCCAGGCGATCATGGCACCGTTATCGGTGCAGAGGTTACCAGGCGGCACAACGAGTTGGCCATTAAGGTTGGCCATCACCGTAGCGAGCCGGTTGCGGATCGCCTTGTTGGCGGCAACGCCACCGGCCACCACCAGCACCGGCGGGCGACCGTTGGCGAGCGTGCCGGCAAAACGCCTTACGGCAAGGCCAACGCGATCAGCCACCACATCGGACACCGCCGCCTGGAAGGAGGCGCAAATATCGGCCACATCCTGCCGGGAAAGCGGCGCCAAGGCCTCCGCTGCGTGGCGCACCGCCGTTTTCAAACCAGAAAAGGAAAAGTTCGGCTCATCCCGGCCAAGAAGCGGCCGAGGTAGCGCGACGCGGCCGGCATTGCCTTCGGCCGCCATTTTTTCCACCGCCGGTCCACCGGGATAGCCGAGCTGGAGCAGCTTGGCCGTCTTGTCGAAGGCCTCACCAAGCGCATCGTCGATGGTGGTACCGATGCGCTGGTAATGACCGACACCGTTGACCCTCAGGATCTGGCTATGTCCGCCAGAGACCAAGAGTAGCAGATAAGGAAACTCGACGCCGTGGGTGAGGCGGACGGTGAGCGCATGTCCCTCAAGATGGTTGACGGCCACAAGCGGCTTCTTCGCCGCGTAGGCCAGCGCCTTGGCGGTGGTAAGCCCAACCAGCACGCCGCCGATGAGGCCGGGTCCAGCCGTCGCTGCCACCGCGTCGACATCGGCGAGCGAAAGCCCGGCTTCGCTGAGTGCCGCCGCCACGAGACCGTCCATCACTTCGACATGGGCGCGGGCGGCGATCTCCGGCACCACGCCGCCGAAAGCCGCGTGTTCCTCGATCTGCGAGAAGACGACGTTGGAGAGAATTTCGCCCGATCCGTCGGCACGCCGCCGTACCACGGCGGCGGCAGTCTCGTCGCAGGAACTTTCGAGGCCGAGAACGACGAGATCCCTGAGGTCGTCCATCCTGGTCAATCCATCTCTGCCGGTGTCGGCCCGCCTGGAAAGGCGAGACCCAAGAACACGTTGCCTCGCGGCGCTCCATGGTCCAAGTGTTGCCATGGCGAGGCGAGACGTTAGGGACGATTCGCCGCCGTTTCCGATCGTCGGCCGGCCGACGCCTTCGTTTCACGGCTCTATCACACGGGGAGCGAACCGGTGCAACCAAAACCCATCCGTCTCGGCACGCGCGGCAGCCCGCTCGCCCTTGCCCAGGCCCACGAGGTACGCGACCGCTTGGTCGCCGCCTGGGGTGCGCGTGCGCCGGAGGTCGAGATCGTGCCGATCAGCACCGCCGGTGACCGTATCCAGGATCGAACGCTGGCCGAGGTGGGCGGCAAGGGCCTGTTTACCGAGGAAATCGAAGCTGGTCTGTTGAGCGGTACGCTCGACATCGCCGTCCATTCCTCCAAGGACATGCCGACAGTGCTGCCCGAAGGCCTGGCGCTCGGCCACTTCCTGGAGCGCGAAGATGCTCGCGACGCCTTTGTCTCATTGAAATACCGTTCGCTGGCCGAGCTACCTGAGGGCGCCGTGATCGGCACAGCCTCGCTGCGGCGCGCGGCGATCGTCCGCCGCCTCCGGCCCGATGTCGTCGTCGTGCCCTACCGCGGCAATGTCCAGACGCGGTTGCGCAAGCTCGGCGAAGGCATCGCCGACGCAACACTGCTGGCCGTCGCTGGCCTGAAGCGCCTCGGCATGCTCGAGGTGGCTACTGAGATCCTCGATCTGGAATCCTTTCCCCCAGCGGTCGGTCAGGGGGCAATCTGCATCGAAAGTCGCGTGGATGACGCTCGGGTCGCCGAGCTTCTGGCCCCGATCCACCATAAACCGACTGCCGTCGCACTCGCCTGCGAACGGGCCTACCTTGCCCGCCTCGATGGTTCGTGCCGTACGCCAATTGCCGGCTATGCGGTGGCGACGGACGGCGGGGTGGATCTCCACGGCCTGATCCTGACGCCGGACGGCCGCGTTGCCCATGAGGGACGGGAAAGCGGCTCCGACCCGGAGGGCGTCGGCGATCGCCTCGGCGCCCGCCTCGCCGCGCTGGCCGGGCCGGGCTTCTTCGGCGGGAGCTGAGCCATGGTTCTTCTCATTCTCCGTCCGGAACCGCAGGCGAGCGACATGGTGGCGGCACTCGCCGCCCGTGGCGTTCCGGCCCTCGCCGAACCGATGCTGACCATCGAGCCGGCGGATAACCCCACTGGCCTGGTGCGTGCGGCCGATCCCAACGCCGAAGCCCTCATCCTCACCTCGCGCCAGACGGTCGCGATCCTGAAAGGTGCCGGCGGACTTCAAGCTCTCACCGGGCTGCCGGTGATCGCCGTCGGTGCCGGCACCGCTCACGACGCCCGAGCCGCCGGCTTCGTTGACGTCCGTTCGGCCGACGGCAACGCCGACGACCTCGTCGATCTCGTCGCCCGAACCGGTTTCCACCGCCTCGTCCATGCCGGGGGTAGGGACAAAGCCGGCGACATCGTCGGCCGGCTGGCCGGGCTCGGCGTCACGGTCACCGAAGCCGAACTCTATCGCGCCGAACCCCGGCAAGACCTTGCTCCGGAAGTCGTCACCGCCTTCACTGAGGAGCGTATCGATGGGCTGATCGTCGCCTCGAGGCGCTCCGCGCAAGCTTTCGCTGATCTCATGGACGCAAGGGGCTGGGCACCCCGTCTCGCGCACCTCGGCGCCGCGGCCCTTTCGGAGGCGGCGGCAGCGCCGCTCACCGGCCGCGTCGCCGAAATGATCGTGGCGCCGGAACCGACCGGTCCGGCACTCGTTGAAGCTAGCGTTGCGCTCGCCGCCCGGCTGCGCGAAACTGCCGATGGCGAGCATGAAGCGGAGGGACTTGAGACCATGATATCCGAAGACCACCGCAAGGACGCTGCAAGCCGGCGCAATCGCCCGAAAGCTCCCGTCATCGATCTTGAGGCAACCGAAGTGGCAAAGGCCGCCCAGCCACCAAAACCGCCCCAAGAACCGCCGCGCGAACCACCTGTTCCCGAGCCGCCAGGACCGGACGTGCCGCCGATCCAGCCGCCAGAAGAACAGCCTCCGTTCGGCGACCCGCCGGGACCGGACGTACCGCCGAACACACCGCCGGACGAACAACCACCGTTTGGCGATCCACCGCTGGACAACCCCACACTGGCGTCGGGAAAAGCTGAAACCGCCAAGGCGGAAGCCGCAACGGCGCCACGCACCGATCGTCCCAGCCAGATAAAAGCCTTCCTGCCGCTTCTCGGGGCAGGTGTTGCTGGCGGCTGTGTTGCCGCCGTTATCATCTTGTCCTTGATGCCGCGCTCCAGCGAACGTCCCGAGGCCGGCAGCATCGACCCGGCAACCTTGGAAGCGCGCCTTGGGGAAGTCGCCGACCGCCTGGCTGCCGGGCAAACCGCAACCGAGACGCTTACCAGTCGGATTGCCTCGCTCGAAGGCAAAGAAGCGCCTGTCGTCGATCTCGCTCCGCTCGGCACCCGCATTGACGACCTCGCCGCCCGCTTGGGCGCCGCCGAGAAAGCCGCCGCCGCCAAGCCGGTCGTCGATCCTGCCACGATAACCGCTCTCGAAGGCCGGGTCGCCGAACTCGTCTCGGCAGCGGACGCACTGAAGGCGGGAAACGCCACCGCGGCGACCCGCCTCGCTGCCATCGAGGAGCGCCTTGCCAACGCACCCAAGGGTGGCGAGATCGCCGCTCTGTCGCTCGCCCTCACCTCAATGTCGGGTAAAATCGACGCCGGCCTGCCGTTTACGACCGATCTCGCCGTGATTGCCGCCGCAGCCCCCGACCTCGCCGGTCTCGACGACCTCCGGGCACTTGCCGACAAGGGGGTACCGACCCGAGACCGATTGCTGGCGACGCTGCCGGTGGACGCCATGCTGGCCCGACGGCCGGTTGAGGTCGGCAAGGGGTGGATGGACGGCCTGTTCGATAGCGCCAAGTCCCTGGTCAACTATCGCGAGACCGGTCCGGCCACCACGGACCCGGCATCGAGTGCCGTCGAGGCGATCCATGAAGCGCTGAAGCGCGGCGACACCGCCGCGGCCAAGACGGCTGCCGACACCCTGCCTGCTTGGGCGCGTCCACCGGCCGAGAGCTGGCTTGCCGATCTCGACGCTCGTGTGCGTGTCGATGCCGGCGTGAAGGCCATTTCCGCTCGTATTGTCGATCGCTTGTCGGTGCCCGCCACCAACTGACCCGCCGCCTGCTTCGGAAAGGCTCCGAGATGATCCGCATTCTCCTGTCGGTCGCCGCGCTGTTCCTCGCCGTCCTCGCCTTCGATTGGCTGGGTGGCGTGCCGATCGCCGTCTCGGTCAGCTGGCCGGGTGGCGCGGCGGCGCCACCGCTACGCGTTGTCATCGTCGCGTTGCTGGTTTCCGCCGTCGTCCTGCTCGTCGTCTGGAAGCTCGTTTCCGGCCTTTGGCGGGCACCGCGCGGCCTGCGCACCTATTTTGCCGGTCGCCGCCGCGACCGGGGTTACCGCGCGCTGTCACGCGGCATGATCGCCGTCGGTTCGGGCGACTACCGCCTTGCCCAGCGCGAAGCCGCCGAGGCCAACCGTTTCCTCGAAAACGAACCGCTGGGGCTACTGCTTGCCGCCCAATCCGCCCAACTCGAAGGACGGAGCGACGCTGCTCGGCAGGCCTTCACGCGCATGCTGAAGGCGCCGGAAACGCGACTCCTCGGCCTCCGTGGCCTCTATATCGAGGCGACACGCGCCGGCGAGGCCGCCGCTGCCCGTCAGTTCGCTGTCGAGGCGCAGAAGGAGAATCCCGCCCTGCCCTGGGCCGGTGCCGCGATGATGGACTACCTCTCCGCCGACCGGAACTGGGGCGAGGCGCTGTCCGTACTCGACCAGAATGTCGCCGGCCGACTGGTCGGCAAGGGCGACGCCAATCGTCTCAGGGCCGTCCTGCTCACGGCCCGCGCCCTCGAGATCGAGGATGGCGAACCGGACAAGGCCCGGGCCTTCTCGCTGGAAGCGCACAAGATCGCACCCGACTTCGTGCCGGCCGCCACCGTCGCCGCCCGCACGCTGGCCCGTCAGCTCGATACGCGCCGAGCGGCAAAAGTGCTGGAAGCGACCTGGAAGCTCACCCCGCATCCCGATCTCGCCACCGCCTACCTTCACCTCAGATCCGGCGATTCGGCACGCGACCGCCTGAAGCGCGCCCAGATGTTGGAGAACCTGAAGCCGGTCCATCCCGAAGGCCCCGTCACCGTCGCCCGCGCCGCCCTCGATGCCCGCGAATTCCCACTGGCCCGCGAGGCGCTGACCAAGGCGCTGCGACAGGCGCCGACCGAACGCGTCTGCCTGATGATGGCCGAACTTGAAGAGAGCGAGAGCAGTGACATTGGCCGTGTCCGCGAATGGCTGGGCCGCGCCGTGCGGGCGCCGCGCGACGCTGCCTGGACCGCCGATGGCCTGGTGCTCGATGCCTGGCAGCCGCTTTCCCCGCTGTCCGGCCGGCTCGATGCCGTGGAATGGCGTGTGCCTGCCGAGCGCGAGGTCGGGGAAGCGATCGACGGTGACGACCTCGCCGTCATCGCGGCCAAGCCGACCCCGCCCGCCCCGAAAGAGGCACTGCCGCTCGTGGAAGCGGAAGAGTCTCCGAGAACTCAGCCCCCCGTCATCGAACCGGAGACGATGCCCCCAGTGCCTGCCGCCGAGCCCAAACACGAGCCGGTGCTGGCGTCACCCAAGGTCGACACGATCGTCGCCCCCGCCAGCACCACCGCGCCCGCGAAGCCGTTGGTCGCGGCCGAGCCGCCGCGGGCGGAGAGTGGTCCCGGCATAGATCCGCTGGCGGTACTGCCTCCCCCACCCGACGATCCGGGGCCAGCCAACGGCAAGGGGCTTGCCCACAGCCTGGCGCCACAATCGCCCTTCTCGTGAGGCGATCGGCGCCGGCTTCATTTTCTTCGGAGGCAACGCTTGAAATTAGCCAGCGATGCCGGTATCAACGCCCCGTCCCGTGGGGGTAACTCCGCGCAGGCGCCGCACTAGCTCAGTTGGTAGAGCACGTCATTCGTAATGATGGGGTCGGCGGTTCGAATCCGTCGTGCGGCACCACTTTTATCAACAATTTGCTGATATAGCAATATGTTAGGCCCACTCGGCCCTGTTGTTATCCCTCTTCTGCTCCACCTTTCTGTGACTGATCACGCTGCTTTGCGTCGCTCTGCCTTGAGCCACACATATCCAAGCCTTTGTTCGCATCTTTCGTAGCGTGATCAAGGATCTTCCCGCTTTCCGCTAGCCACGATCGAAAGCGTCCCGTCTGGCAATGGGCGTTGAAGGGCTCGCGCCTCCCCCCAAGGGGCGTTTAGCCACACGTCGACCTCTTCCGGATTTGTGAGGATGACAGGCATCGCTTTTGGATGAATCGGAGCCACCTCCGCATTGGCATCCGTAGTCAAGAATCCATAGAGCAAGTGCTCTCCCTCGACCGGGTCTGATTTCGGCCCTCGTGTGCCATGCCATTTGGTCCAGACTCCCGCGAAGAAAAATAGCGGGCGGTCTTCGCCGAGCGCGAACCATGTGGGCGTCTTTTTCGGTTTCGTGTCGGCGTATTCGCAAAAGGACGACACAGGCCTGGGGCGCCAAATTTTAAATATTATGTTGAAATATCAATTATTTATGTATTTTAGTTACACACTATCCGCCAGTTGCTCCACCTTTTGAACGTTGGTTAAGTGCCTTTGGGCAGGCGATCACTCAGGAGGCAACCCATGGGTGACGTCTTCACGCCGGAGACACTGGCGGAGCGGTGGCGATGCTTGCCGCGCCATGTGCGCAACATGATCGCCAGCGGCGATCGAGCCGCCTTCCGCCTTGGCGACAAGCTGTTGCCTATCCGTGGCGAAGTGGTTGAGGAATTCGAGCGCCGTGCTGACGCATCAGAGGATTCGCGCTCACCTTCGACAAAGAAGGAAGGCGAAGACGCTATTCGCTCAGAGCTGATAATACGGGCAAGACTCACAACTTTGCGTCAACGCTATTCGCAGAGATGACTAGGATGTTGAGGGTCAACAGAATTGACCGCCACCAGCGTAGCAATTGAAGCGATCGATCACGCGGTTGTACTCTTTCAATGTGGCGTCACTTTCCTCTCGAAGGCAATTTATGTACGTCTTCACCTTCCTTTGATAGTCTTCTGTTTCAAATTTGCATGAGTTGAACTCTATCTCGTCATTGAACGCCCCAAGATATGGGCATGTCGGTGCGGCTGGCCTCTTGCAGAATAGTAAAGAGGCAGCCGCCGGCTGTGGAATGGGAAGCATTGACAATGATAGAGCAACAAGCGTCGCACATGCCTTGACGGCCCGCATTGACATAGCTCCCACCCCTAGGCGCTCCACTGGCCGATCGGCGCCAAACCCCGGCCCATCTTCGGATTATAGGCGCTCGTGCTGATCTTGGGATACCGCATCATTACGATGCAGGTGTGCGGGGCAGAGCGCGGGCCGGCCGGCTCGGGATATGGGCTGGGCGGTTCAAGGTGCCGTGCGCATTTCGCGGCAAGACGTGCTGAAAAAGAACCCCCGCAAAAGGCTGACTCGACAACCCCGGTTCGATTCGATTGGATGCCGCAACCATGGGAGGGGCGGCGATGAATATCTCAACGATTGGCGACAGGCTTGCAATCGAGACGGAAGACGGCAGGATCACTCTCTCGGCAGAGGAAGTTGCGAAACTGATCGTAAACGCCCGCCAGATTCTGGGTCGATTAGCGTCAGCGTCGCCGGAAGAAGGTCAATATAGACCTGTTCCGTCGATACGGGCGACCGGGCTGAAAGCGAGCCTGGATGCTCACCATTCTTCGGTGGTTCTCGCAGTGCGGCGCGAAGACGATCAGGATGACGCATATGTTCTCTCTGTAGAAGCTGCAAAAGGACTCGCAGAAGACATTCTTGACTTGGTCAAGCAGGTTGCTGCTGAGGGGCCTGCGAAACTGCAGTGAACTGCGGCCGAGTTTCCTTTCTCCCGCACCGTTCCGACGCGTGATCGTCCCAGCGCTTTCCGCTATGGTTGCGGTGAAGGGGGCGCAAAAGATGGTGTGGAATAGCGAGAAGGCGAGATACGCCGTTGCTGCTGCGATTGGCGTAGTGGTCTTTGTTTTGGTAGGGTTTTTCGCCTACAGTATCGAGCGCGGACCAGAATGGAGCTATTCGCTTACTGAGTGGCTTGCGCAACCACTCAGATTTGGCGTTTTCTGGTGGGCTGTGCTGGGAGCCGTGGTTGGCGCTGCGTACAATTTTCTACTCTCCAAACGGCTGGATGAAATGCCTCCGCATCGCGCTGAAGGGCCAAGCGAAGCAGAAAAAATGGACGGATACGGCGAGATGTCCGACGAAGAACGGCAGAGCCGCCTTGCGGCTATTGTCGGTTCAAAGTCCTCAAGTAGTCGAACGTAACCTTCTGTTGGGGGAGAGCATGGAAGACGAGGGGCTTAGCCCATATGCACGAGAACGTTATTCCGATCTGGCGAAGGAATGGGCGCGCCTGCGATCAGAGTACAGACAAACTGGAAAGCACGAAGGGGCGGCATGGTATCTTGGACCGGTATTCGGTCTAGGTGGTCTCTCTATGGCGTTGTTTGGGCCATTCGATGGAGGAGATTATTTCCTTAATGCTTTCACATCTGGAGTGCTGATAACGATTTCTATCGCTAGCTTTCTGTATATTTGGACTGACCGGAGCAAATCAGGGAAATTGTTTCTGGCTATGTTTAAGATCGAGGAAGAGCTTGGCGACAAAGGGTACGAACCGCGCGACGACGGTACGTTCAGAAAAAAGTCCCACTGAGCCGACACCCGCACCAATCGGGCTAGGGCGGATCGAAAGATAGACGTCCTCACCGCTTCTCCGGCTCTGGATCAAGCGCCGGGTCTATGACGTGCGCGAACAACGGCCGCACGAACCAGAGACCAATGAACGGCGCCAATCGCTTGGCGAGCACGTAATCTGAGTGCGTGGCCGGGTTCCCTTTCATGATGTTGGCGATCGTCGCCGGCACTGTGGCGATGTCCCGCGCTGTGCCAGCTGTTGGCCCGAGCAAACTGTCAACAACACTGCGCGAAGCAAACCGGCTCGCCGGGGCGCGCTGGCTACTGCCGGGGAAGGCCGCCGCCGCTCCGGTATAGATGCCCGGCAATCCCATTTTCTCGAATGTATTGTTCGCCTCGAACAGCACGGAAAAGACGCCGCTGCGGTCCAGCCCTTCAGCGATCCACGTTCCCGGATTGTCGGAAACGTCCGTTCCGAAAGCGACGTGGCGAAGCCAATAGATGAACATGCCGATGGTTGCCATTCCGGTTACGCCGCCAATGAAACGTGTCTGCCCTTCCTGAAGGCCGCGAATGAGCACGCGCTGATTTGCGGCAATGGTGAAGCTCTTGAACTGGAGCAGCGACTTGCCGATCGGCGTGCTCGCCAGCAACGGCACATCGCCGACACCCTTGGTGACGATGATCGAGGAGACGTCCTTGGCGACGGCCGCGCGGAACGCCTGGCGCAATGCGTCGCCGGCCGGGGCAGCGGCCCATGCCTCGGTGTTGGCGACATGGACACCGTCGACCGTCTCGCCGTGCTTGATGAACAGCTCGCCGAGCCGTTCGGCTCGCTCCTGGCCGATGCCAAGATATCCCATGTAAGCCCGCTCGCGTTCGGGCAGCGACGCAAAGCCGTCCTTCGCCGCCTTCATGGCGTTGTCGAAAATGCGGTTCTGCGTCATGCGAGAGGCAAAGGCCCGGTTGAAATCGTCCCATAGATCGAGACCGGTCATTCTGGAAAACCGCGTCGATAGGTTCTCCATGAGCCGTTCAATGACCGTGCCCTGTCGGTACGGGTCGGTGATTTCCGACAGCGCCGCCATGCGGGAATGAAGAATGGTCTCGCCGACGGCGCCAGCTAGCTTGGCCTCCTTGGCGCTCATCCTGACGCCCTGAAGCCCATGGAGCAGCGGGCCTAGGCCGTCTTTCACATAGGAGCGAAGCCCGTGAACCATGGCGGGCCGGGCGGCATCGGCGAGCGAGCCGATGACAACCCCGCCCATCATGCGGGTGTAGTTGAAGACGCGGGCCGCTGCGAGCGTCCGCGCCCAGGGCTCGCCGGCCGACTGCATGCCATAGGTGCCGCGCAACATGTCGCGCACCGCCTCGATGTCGCGAATATCGGCGCGCTCGCGGGCGCCAAGCTTCTTCCTGTCTGCACCTGGCAGCTCGCGCAGGCGCGCATACTCGGTGCGGATCTCCGCGATTTGGTCCTTGAGCGTTGGCGAGCCGTAGCGTTTGGCCAATTCGATATCGGCGGCCATGATGCGGGCATAGCGCCGGCCGACCAACTCGATATCGTTCTCCAGAAAGTCCTCGACGAGGTGGTCGGGAATGCCGAAAGTGCGGCCTTTCAGCGGACCACGCGCCGCCATGACGGGTTGGAAGTTGGTCGACACGCCGCCGCGCCCGGTAAGCTGGTTGAAAATGTCGTCGACAATTTCATTGATGTAGTCGGCCCGGTCGGCAGCGCTGACAAAATCGAGATCGCCACGGCGGCCAGTCCCTGGCGCCGTGGCATCGAGCGCCGCTCTCAGCTTTGCGACGGTCTGCCGGTCCTTGGCGTTGAGGCTTTCGGCAACGCGCTTTGCGAAGTTCTTCAGGTCGTCGGCGGTGGCGAACATCTGCTGTTTCACGCCAACGTCGACACCCATGCGGCCGAGATCGGCGACAACCTGGTCGAACACGTCGGCATCTGCGGCGGCGGCCCTATCGGCTTCTCTGACCACCCGGCGACGACCGCCGAAATCATCGGCCAAGTGGTCTAGGAGATCGTTCGCGGTCGGCCGATCTGCGGACTGGATGAAACCTTCGTCCCAAGCCAAGCGCGCGGCGGTATCGAGATCTAGCCCGCCATCCTTGTTCGTCAGCGTCTGCTTTTGCTTCCGGACAAAGCCGGGGCGGGTCTTGTTGGAAATGCCCAGCGCTTCCAGTTCGCCGCGTTCGTCGAACAATCCGCCTTTGCGGTGAAGGAACTGCGTCAGCTTTTCGGGTGCTGGCGCCTTTGTCTTGGCGCGGATGTGGTCGACTGCCCGCAATATCTGCCGTTCCGTCTCGGCATCGACAGCGATTTCGCCGCCGGCCTCGCGGCGCTTTGCATCCTCTGCCCGGCGGAGCATGGTCATTTCGAGATCGTCGATTTCCGACTGAAGCAAATTGGCTTTCTTTGCAGCCTTCGCCGACTGGCTTTCCGCCTGGACGGTGATTTGGTCATCGGCCCAGCGCCGCACGATGTCGCGAAACTCTCCTTCGCGCGCTTCCAGCACCGGCCGGCGCCACATGCGGCTGAAATAACTCTCGGCTGTTGTGACATCCACATCCGCAGGCAAAAGGCCGGCGTCGATTGCCTGTTGCTTCAGCGGATCGAACACCTTGGAGCGCCACGCCTCGGCCGCTTCGGTGGCGCCGGCAACGCTGCTCTTGTCGCCGCGCCGCATGGCCCGGCCGGCCTCAGTGTTGAAATCGTCGAGGCTCATGGCGAGCCCGGCCTTTCGAGCGTCGGCGTAGGCGGCGCGGTTCGCCTCGATGGCATCAGCAGCGGCGCCGATCGACCATTGCCGCATTGCGCTTTCCGCCGCCGCATCGCCCGCGCCTTCAAGGTTCTTGGTGAGATAAACGGGGTTCTCCATCAGGCCGGCAGCCACTTGGCGGACGGCGAGAGACGGACTCTGGAGCGTGCGCAGAAGCGGATTGAGTTGCGCCGTCGCCTTTGCCGTCGCGCGCGCCGCCTTACCGGCGATCTCGTAGTCGGCGAGCTTTTCAGGGGCGACGCCTTGGGCGCCAATTCCCTGCGGTAGAGGCTGGTTGCCCCCGAGCTCGTTGGCATAGGCTGTCATTTCCCGGTGAAGAGCATCGGTCGCCGCGTCGGCATCAGGCGCTTTCACCTTGTCGACGGCCGCCGATCCCTGGAAATGGTCGATCGCGGATAGCGCGCCGTGTGCGGCGCCTCCCAAAAGGCCACCGAGCAGCACCGAGCCGCCAACGTTGTACAAGCTGTCTTCGGCCGTCCGCGTCTCCTGGCTGGCCTGGAGCGCCATTTCTTGGGCCAACGTGGCGCCGCCGGCAGCGAGCCCCACATCAAGCCCGGCGCGGATCAAGCCAACGCCGGCCCGTGCACCACGCAAGCCGACCCCACCCGGAAGGAAAAGGGTCGGATCGGCGAGACTGGCGCCGATATCGAAAGCCGTCCCGACCCAGCCCGACTTTGCGCGTGTCGCCTTGTCGCGGCGCTCCATGTCGATTTGCGCTTTGACCTGGTCGCCGGCCTTGGCGTTGAACACCTCGAGGAAGCGCTCGGGTTGGTCGTCGTAGCCCTCGAGGTAGTTGCCGGCGTAGGGCGAGAAGGACGGATCGACCTTGTAAAAGTCGCCCGTTGCTTTGTCGTAAAGGGTTTTGTTCGTCAGGATGGACGTGATGGGGTTGTTCTGCCGGAACGACGCGACGGCGGTATCGGCAAGGCTCGGCTCGGTTTCAGGCACGGCGCCAAGCTTCTGGCTGACGAGGTAGTCGGCAACGGGGCCAACGGTGCTGGTTTCATCGAACGGCATCTTTGGACCTCACTCGCTGGCTTTGGCTGGTTTGACGGCCGGGACGGTCATCGGCCCTGGCGGCATGTCTGACGGACTGATGTCCGATGTCGTCGCTTGGTCGGGCTCAGGGGTGCTCAACTCGATTTTCGGCGCCGGTCCCGTCACCAATTGATCGGGCGCCATGTCGGCCGGGCTGATGTCCGCGTTCCATTGCATTTCGCCCTGGCGGATTGCCTCAAGCTCTGTGATCCGGTTCGGATCTGTCACCGGCTTGCCGCTGCCATCGGGCGGGGTGGCGAAGAAGCGGGCGGGAGCGAGCTGATATTTCCCGTCGCTGTCTATGTACCAAGCCTGATAGCGCGGCGCGCGGCCGGCTCGAACGTCGGCCTCCGTCGTCTCATCGGGGACAAGGAAGATGGCCTTCGGCTGGATGCCCTTTGAGGTGAGATCCGCAAGCGCCTGCTGGCGGATGTAATCATGGCTTCCCTTGGGGTCGGCCGGATAGGCTTTCTCCGGCGGCAGGAACATCACGGCGTCAGGGCCATCCATTGATAGGGCGGACGTTCCGTAGCGCCGTTGAAACCGATCGTTGGCGAGCTTGGTCCCGGCGTCCAAGTCGCCGCCGGCATCGAACACGGCTTCGGTCAGCGTCTCCCGGTAGTCGCTGACGATCGCAGCCGATTGCGCGGTGGTCTTGCCAAGCGTTGGCGGGCTGGAAAACCATCCGCCGCCGAACAGCGAGCGAACGTCGCTTTCGGTGGCCGCCGCGTCGATCGCCTTTCTCATCGGTTCGGCGTCCATCAGCGCGGCGCGCTGGCGGACCTTCTCCGGATCTTGGGCATCGAGTATGCGCCGCGTGGCTTCAGTCGGCGAAAGCCCGACCGACGACGTGTAGTGATCGAACAGCGCGACTTGATCCGCCAGCGCGCCACCCGATGGCGAGCGAGCCAGCGCCCCAGCGTTCACGGCGCGGAGGTGCGAGCCGAGCTGAAGCGCCGCCTGGGCGTTCTCGGTGTGGCCGCTGGAAAGGTTGTAGCGCATCGCATTGATGACCGACGTCGGCACCACGCCGGTTTGACCGATAAGCGCATTGAGGAGGTGTGGACGCTGCTCGGGCGGGGCGTTCGCCGACACGCTTTGCCAAACCGCATCGTTGGTCTTTCGCCCCGCCTCGCTGTAGCCGTCGACAACCAGCCGGCCGGCAGCAAAAGCGTCGACGCTTTGGCGCGTCTCGATGATGTCCTTATTTTTCGCGGTCAATGAGTTGGTGAGCTTTGCCCGTTGCCCATCATCAAGTCGGGGGTCGCCCTGGATCTCGTCGACCGTCAGCGAGCCGTCGCGAAGGGCAATGCGGTTCTCGTACTGATCTTCCTGAGCCTTGCTCATCGCCTTGAATGCGGTCTGCTGCTGCCCGATCTGCACATAGATCGCCTTGCGCGTCAGCGCCGCTTCATCGGGGTTGGCGATGGTGGAGACAAAAGCCTCCACATCCGGAGCCGTACCGCCGTCCGAAAGCTGGGTGGAGACAATCGCGGCGCCGCCGCGAATGATCGCCGCTTCATGCAAACGCCGGTCTTTGTTCGCGCCGTCATTGTCGGTCTGAAGCGCTTCGACCTGACGCGCGATTTCCTCCGGGCTTCCCATGACCACCGCATTGGCGACGCGGAACGGCAGGGAGCCGTAATTGTAGGCGACGGAGGCGAGAGCCGCTTGCGCGCTAGCCGGCAGTTTCGCCCAAGCCTCCTGGCCGACCTTTTGGATAATGCCCGGCACGAACTCGGTGTTGATGCGGCGCGCCAGGTCGCGCTCCGCGTCCTCACGCGTCACGGTCATTCCAGGCGCGACTTTCACGACCGAGCCGTCGGCCCTGGTGATGGTGTCGCTTCCGTAGCCGATTCGGTAGGCGTTCACATCCCAATAGGGCTGGGTGCGGAAGCCCTCGACGGAGCGAATGAGGCTCGCCGCATCGGTCGGCGCGGCCTGATCTCCGGCGCCGCCTTTGAAATAGCTCGCCGTGTTCGCCCGCACATTGGCATTGAGCAACGGCGTCTTCAGCGCCTCGGTGAACTTGTACTGATCTTCGCCAGTAAACTCGGTCTTGTGCGCGTTGAAGTAGGCTTCGGCCGCCTTCGGATCATCGGTCAGCAGGCGCAGGCCGGTGTTATAGCGAACGGTCGAGACGAACTCGCGTTCCTTCATCGCGGCCACGTCCGGCGAATAGGCCGGGTTGTGACGGATCTCAGCTTGCCCCGCCGCGATCGACAGATTGACCGCGTCGGGGTCGGTGTAGTGGGTCAAGGCGTCGTTCTGGAAGCTGTCCAGGCGGGCATTGCCCGTTGCGACAGTCCAGGTCTTCCGTTGGTCCATCGCGTATGCGTAGGCGGTCTGAAGTGCCGACTGGATGCGCTGGTTCGCAGCCGCCTGGAACTTCTCCCGCGCCACTGGCGACAAGCCGGCGCCGCTCTTCTCCGCTGCCTCTCGCAACGAATCCTCAAAAGGCTTCAGGCCCTCGATGGCGGCAGCACCTTGTTTGCTGAAATAGCCATTTTCGCCATAGCCGAATTCGCGGATGGCTCCGGCGAGCGTGTTGTCGGCTTCCTTCGCATAATTGATTTCGTCGTGATCTCGCACGACGGCCAAGGCCTCGCCAACGTCGGCAATTCCCTTGCCGACAGCGCCAAGAGCTTGGCCGATCTGAGCGCCGAACATGGCGCCGGTCGCGTGGGTGTTGTCGCGAAAGTTCAGCCCCGGTTGGAGCTGAACGCGCGGCTCGTCATAGGTCGGAACAACAGGCATTGAGCCCCCTGAGAATGTCATGGAGATGAGCGTGAGCCGCGCCGGTTCGGCGCGTCACAGACTGTCTTGCGGGTCGGTAATTGCGGGCGGTGTGGCCGGCTGCGGCCTCGGATAGGCCAAGGCGGCGAGCTTGCTCCAGATGTCGGCGGCGAGAGCGATCTGGCCGGCGCTTTCGGCCCGCTTGGCGAGGGCAATCAGCCGTTCGACCGGATTGACCCCGGCCCCGTCGAGAAAGGCGCGTACGGGAGCCGGCCGGTTAGGGGTGCCCTTCTGTCGTCCGCCCCGCCGCTCGCCTGGAGCCGATCCCCTTGGCATGTGTCGCCCTCGTTCACTAACGATCGCTACTTTAGTGAACGGAGGATTCGGCGATCGCATGAGCTACCACCGGCCCCCTGGCGGGTCGGCCGGTAAGCGTCCAGACGGGCTCAATTACGCGAATTTCGCGCCAGTCCACATGTCTGGATTGCGTGACTGGACTCGGCTATAGTTAGCTGAATGCGGAGTTCGAACAATGGCTTATGGCACATGCAAACTGACGAACAAAACTGGGAAGCTGGTTAGGTCTCACTTGCTCCCAAAGGCCATAACTCGAACACCAGAGCCAGGAAAACCGCGACTAGACGGATACAATGGGGGGAGACCAGTACGACGTTTCGACAGTTGGTATGATCCGAATATTGTTACACGCGATGGTGAAGACATACTGTCGTATTACGACGATTGGGCAATAAAAGAACTAAGAAAGCTGCGCCTAATATGGAGTAGCTGGGAGACAGCAGAATACGATGCCAAGTATGGTGAATATAGAAAGTACGGGAATAGTTATTCTAAGGAGGTGGAGTGCTCAGATCCCTCTCGATTGCGTCTCTTTTTCTTGTCACTGTTATGGCGCGCTGCCTCAACGAGCCTGCCAGGATATAGGATTGATATCCAAGAACAAAATGTTGAGCGCTTACGCCAAATGATCGTGACACGATCGGCCGCACCCTTAACATTTTATCCCATCGTACTGATCCAACTAACTACACAGGGGCCATGGCATCTTGCAGGTCCCCGGCGAATGATACTTCCAGATTCCGACGGCATCAACTTCATACGGTTCTACATGGATGGCCTTGTCGTCCATATGTATGAAGACGAAATGGGAGATTTTGTAGAGACAATCGGAAATATCGCCATTGGCGCTAAAGAAAAATTGTCCGTACTGGGAATAAAATACGAAACATCGGCGCAAGAGGAATGGCTAAGGGATTTATTACAATATCATTATGATAATCACTTAGATTTAACTAACAAAATACTTGGAATTGATGAATGACATAGAAAAGTACATAAATGTTGACATGTCGTTTCAACGGCGAGGGATAAACTCCCGCTGTCAAATCAGTTTATAAACTGAACAACACTATAAATTTGGAAAATATACCTGCCGCCATGCTTTCGCTTCAGCTTCACCCCGCCTTAGCCAGCCGTCAAACTCCATAATTGCCGCCCGCTCTTCGTAGAGATCGCGCAGGCATTCGTCAGACCAGTCCGTTTGGCGTCCAGCCCCATCAGCTCTTGGCTCCGAGAAAATCTCCTTTTGCTCAGGCGAGGCAGTGCCAAAAGTGCCGAAAGTACTCCAGGGGGAGTTTTGGCACTTTTGGCGCTTCGTCTCAGGCGCGTTCCCATGATTTTTCAGCGCCGTGATCCATCGGTTCATGGAGTGGGCGCCCCGAGCGCCGGGTTCCATTGGTAAGCGATCGCCGGCCGGCCCATTTGGGTTTCAGCCCGCTTGGTCTCACGGCAATGGTTGGTCTTAATCAGGAGTTCGATGGCATCGGCCACCGTCTCCCCGTCGCTCAGGCCGGCCCAATGCTTGCGGTAAACATCGCGCGCCGAGAACTCATCGGGAAGCTGGCCGCGCCGCTCGACGATCAGCCGAGCGCCGTCCTCAACCATCGTTCCGCCGGACGCGTAGAGCCGGCGGGCGTGGCTGCGAAGATAATCGGCCCAGGCCAGCGCCCTTAGCGTTGCCGTTCGGCCAATCTCGAACTTGCCGCCGTCGATCAGCTCGAACAGCAAAGCCAGGCTCGCGACTGTCTTCGGCATCTTGAGCAAATGCGCTTCCAGAACGGGCGAAAGGTTGCCGGCTCTTGCCTCGGACTGGATCTCTTCCATCCAGGCGCGGAAGAGGTCTTGCCCGTCGGGGGAGAAGCGCAGCACCAAAGGCTGATCGGGACGCCCGAGCGGGAATTCGTGAAGGTCGCGAAACACCTTCTCGAAAGCGTCGCGCGCCTCCTTGCTGGGATGGCGATCCACCCACCGCCAGGATGAGCGGAGATCCGGCCAGACGGCGAGTTGAAGGCGCTGGACAAGGCCATCGTTGGAGGTGCCGGTGATGGCGCCGCGCACGATCGGCGCAATCCGGGACGGCTGCACACCGCCGATGAGGCTCAAGGTGCAGTTGGCAATGTGGACGGTTCCGCGTCCTATGCGATCATAGGTGAAGCGACCGGAGCCATTGAAGGCTTCAAGATAGAACGCTCGCTCGCTGGCGTATTCCTCGCTCTCCATTCTCGCCAGGAAGCCGGGCAACTCGTCGCGCATCAGCAGCAGGCCGCGCGGGTTCTCGTTGAGCAGTTCGCCGAGCTTTTCGACCGTCGCGTCATTGACGACAATGCGCGGGCAAGGCGGCTCGTCGTCGTCATCCTTCTGAAGATCGGCGAGGATAGAGCGGGCGGTATCCCGATCGCCGTCCTTGATCGCCTTAGCCGCCCGCTTCTTGGCTTCCTTTTCGTCGATGCTAGACAACACGTCGTCTATGTCGCCGGCCTCAATGCTGGCCTGCCATGCTTGCCGCATTTCATCCTGAAGGGCATAGACCGGGCCTAGCGCCGATTGCATGGCCGGCGACTTCATCGCAGACGGCGGGCCGATGATGGCGCCCCACAAGTTGGGGACTTCAATCCAATCGTCGTTTTGCTTCGGCCCAACCCGAACCCGGTTGCCGATCATCGCCGCAAGACCACAGAGCGCGGCAACGGCGACGAAGTCGGGCACCGATTGCTGACGATCTGCCACATCGAAGACATAGGCGCGCAGGGCTTCCGGCAGCATCTCCGGCTCGAATGGCTCGACAGGCGGAAGGCTCGACGTGATGGCGACCGGAGCACCCCAGGCAGCGGGTGAGCCGGCCGAGTCCAGAATGCGGGCGAGATCCGCGTCGGTCATGCTGACAGGCGGTGCGTCGGCCAAATCCCAACCTGTGGGAAGCCCTGCCGGGAGCTTGACTGTTGCCACCGACGCGGCGCCGGCCGCTTGGGCCAACTCGGCAACGTCGACAGCATAGGCAGCACCTGGCGCGTCAGCATCCGGCCAGATGACGACGCGGCGCCCCTTGAGCGGCGACCAGTCGGCTTTGCGCGCCGCTTTCGATCCACCCGGCGAGGTGGTGGCGACAAAATCCCCGAACCGCTTGCTTGCCGCTGCGGCGGTCTTCTCACCTTCCACCACGATAACAGGCGCGTCGGGCCGGCTGGCTAAAGCGTCCAGGCCAAACAGCGGGCGCGGTGTCGGGAAGCCCTTGGCGCGCCATTCGCGCCGGCCGCCGGTGCCCTGGCAATAAGTGATCGGCAGCACTTGCTTTGAAAGCGTGTCGCCAGCTCGATCGAAGCGAGCGATTGCGCCCAGCATGCGGCCTTGGGCGTCGACATACTTCCAGGCGCCGGCGCGCTGAAACCCGCGCGGCGCGAACTGATCGAGCAAAGCGCCGGTCAGCGGCGGGGCCGTTTCGGGAACCGGCATGACCGGGCGCCATTCTTCGGAACTTGCAGTGTCGGCCGGCGTGCCGCCGATCTCGTCGGCGGTGAGGGGTGACAAATCAATGCTCATAGATGTCGACCCCTACGATACTCGCCAGCGTGCAGGCCGCATCGGCTTGATTTTCGCCTGTGAGATAAGCCAGCAGCGAGACGACATCGCCGCCCCTGTCCTTGGTTGCGAAGTCCGCCCATTTCCCGGAGGTGAGATTGATGCGGAAGCTGCCGGCGCGCTGGTCCGCCCGCTGAGGATTTCGCGCGGTCCACTCGTGACCGATACGCCGGCCATCGGGGAGCCAGCGGGCAAGAAGCGCAGGAAGACAGCGCAACGCTGCCCGGTTGATGCCGTCGAAGTCGATTTTTAAAGTGCTGTTCCGGGATTGCATAAAGCCCTCATTCCCGGTTTGCTTTGAGGGCTTCCAATGCCTGGAAGATTTCAGACTGAGGCCAGCGCACCAAACCGCCGAGACGAACGGGCTTAGGGAAGCGCCCATCTGTTACGCCGCGCCGGAAGGTTGATTTGCTGACGCCAACGAGAGCGGCGGCTTCCACGTCGGAAAGCCACGGGTCAAAGTGAGCCGTATTGACCATTACCTGATTCATCTTCACCTCATCGGGTTGGATTGATCCGACGTGGCTAGGCTTGCATCAGGTGGTTTGCGCCGTGGCCTCTGATGGTCTGACCGTCCGAACTAATGGGAAATAGACCATATTCCGGAGTTTCTGAACCGGTATCCGGCGAGCGGTTACGGCCCGTCGCCGGCTGATCTTATCTATTCCCGCGAATCAAGCCGCATCGGCAAGGGAGCTTGCGGCATCAGTCTTCCCCGTCACGACCGACGCCCATTGCTCCATGATGGCGCGCCGCTGGGCAAGGAAGTCAGTACGGCGGTAGGCACGCTCGACACTTCCACCCACGCTATGGCCAAGCACGGTTTCTGCGATTTCGTGCGGCGTGTTGGTCGCTTCCGCCATCCAGTCGCGCAAGGACGATCGGAAGCCGTGCGGCCGCTCTTTCATGCCTCGACGCTCCATCAAGCGCGCCATGGTCGCGTCGGAAATGACGCCCTTCCGAACCGACGGGAATAGCCATCCGTCTCGGGCGAGCGGCTTCGCCTGCTCGATGACGCGCAACGCCTCGGCCGAAAGTGGGACGCGGAAATCTTCTGTCTTCCCCTCCCTTCCCTTCATGTTTTGCGCTGGAATGGTCCAAACATCCCCGTCGATTTGGTCCAGCCGGATGAAGCGCAACGGCGCGGAACGAACGCCGGTCAGGATGAGGAGGCGGAGCGCGAGGTGCGTCAGCGAGCCGTCATTGATCGAAGCATAAAAGTCCGCGACATCCGGCCAAGGCACGGCGGGGATGTGCTCCGGCTTATATCCCTGCGCGCCGAGCAGCGCCCTGGCTTTTGTCGGCGCCTGTAGATCGACATCGAGGCCGAGCGCGGCGGCATGTTTGAAGACGACGCTGATGCGATTGAGCGCCTTCCTGGCAACGTCCGGCTTTGTCGTCCAAATGCCCTTGAGTGCGTCGCGAATGTCGATCTGTCCGATCTGCGAAACGGGCGTCTTGCCGAGCTTCGGTAGAACGTGAAGATCGAGCGGCGAGCGCCAGCGGCCGGCCTTACCTTCCTTCTTGAGCGACTTTTTCAGCGCCTCAAAACAGTCGTCTGTCACATCCTTGAAAAGATGCAGATTGCGAGCTGCTTCTCGTGCCAACCTCTCGCGCTCGACAATAGGATCTAGTCCGCTCGCCGCCACGGCTCGCCACTTCGCCGCATCCTCGCGCGCCGCTTTCAACGAGACGACGCCTATCGAGCCAAGCCCCATCTCTCGGCGCCGGCCGTGAATGGTGACACGCAGCACCCAGTAGCCGGATTTCTGTTCGGTCTTGACGAGCCAAAGCCCGCCGCCATCGCTGTGCTTGCCAGAGGGGCGAGTCTGCACCGATCGCGCGCCCAGCTTGTTCAACGGTCTCGACATTGCTCCACCCTCTGCTCCACCTTTCGACATGGGCTTGGGCGGCCATCGCTGAATTAGCCTGCATACCGTCGCCTCAATATCCCATTGATATCCGGCAACGATTTCCGTGCTCGCTCACGGATGAACATGAATGAAATCAAGCGAGTAGGGATTCCGATGCCGTCGTGCGGCACCACTTTTCCCCAAAATCTCACACCCCACCAGCACGCCTGCGCGTGTCCGGCAATACATTGCGTCGGATCGGGATGCCGGCGCCGCCGCTCGTTCCGGCGGCGCCAGATCGATCACTCGATGATCTTGTAGTGCTCGCCGGCGCAGGCGCAGACCGGGCAGGCCTCGGGCGCGTCGCCGATCACCGTATGACCGCAGTTCGGGCAGATGCGGATGACGACATCGCCAAGATCCTTGCCGGCCTTCACGGCTTCAAGCGCATCGCCGAACAGGCTGTAGTGGATCTTTTCCACTTCCATCGCTTCGCTCATCGAGCGGATGGCGCGCTTGTGTCCCTCGGCCTTGGCGGTTGCCACCATCGCCGGATACATCGACGTGAACTCGTGGCTCTCGCCAGCCATGGCATCGGCGAGATTATCGACCGTGCCCTTGATGGCGCCGAGCGCCCGAAGGTGGGCGTGGGCATGGATGGTCTCGGCAGCGGCAACGGCACGGAACAGCTTGGCGACGCCGGGCTTGCCCTCTCGGACGGCGGCATCGGCATAGGCGAGATACTTGCGATTGGCCTGGCTTTCGCCGGCGAAGGCTTCCTTGAGGTTGTCCGTGGTGGTGGGCATGGTGCTTGCCTTTTTTTGTGGTTGAGCGACGGAGGGGACGTCGTGGGTCCCCTGACAGGTCAAGACTAGTCCGGCAGCCCCGCCCCGAGTATCGGGACAACCCCGTGAAATGACCTACCAACTTCAGATTTTTTCTAAGGAGAAACTCCACGGAGGCGAGGAAGCCGGGGTCGCCCGGCTTCCTCTTTTCCGTCAAACTTCCGAAGGCACGACAGCGATCGAGTTCTCTTGGTTGTGCCGCCGCCGCATCCGCCAATCGCCCAGGAACAACAGGATCGGCGCGGCGATGAACACCGACGACGACGCGGCAATGACGATGCCGAAGATCATCGGCACGGCGAAACTCTCCACCGCGCTGCCGCCCCAGATCGCCATCGGCAACAGCGACAGGAAAGCCGTGACCGAGGTGTAGAGGCTGCGCGCCAGCGTCTCGTTGATCGACTTGTCGATCAGCTCGCGCAACGGCATCTGTTTGTAGAGCCGCATGTTTTCGCGCATGCGGTCATAGACCACCACCTTGTCGTTGACCGAATAGCCGACCAGCGTCAGCAGGGCGGCAATGGCCGTCAGGTTGAAGTCGAGCCCGGTCAACGCGAAGAAGCCGACGGTCTTGGTCACGTCGAGCACGAGCGTGGCGATGGCGCCGACGGCAAAAGGCCACTCGAAGCGCACCCAGATGTAGACCAGCATGGCGAGGCTGGCGAACAGCACCGCGAGCACGCCGGCCGTGGCAAGTTCACCCGACACTTTGGGACCGACCACTTCGGTGCCGATCACCTTGGCCGAGGCATCGATCTTCGTCACCTCCTGCCTGAGCTGCTCGACGGCCACCGTCTGCGCCTCTTCGCCACCCGCCTGCCGCTCGACGCGGACGAGCAGGTGATTGTCGTCGCCGAAAGCCTGCAAGGCCACCTCGCCGAGGCCCAGACCATCGAGGCCGGAACGGAAGGCTGCGAGGTCGGCGGGCCCCGCCGTTTCCACCTGCAACTGGATGCCGCCGCGGAAGTCGACGCCGTAGTTGAGGCCTGGGTAGATGAACAGGCCGATCGAGGCGAGCGACAGGAAGGCCGAGAAGCCGATGCCGAAGAAGCGGGCCCGCATGAAGGGAATGACCGTGCCGTCGGGGATCAGCTTGACCGGAAACAGCGGCCGGATGTTCATCGTCTTGAGCTTCTTGCGCCGGACGATCGCCAGCATCAGCACACGCACCACCGAGACGGCGGTGAACATGGAAATGGCGAGCCCGATACCCATGGTGACGGCAAAGCCGCGCACCGGGCCAGAGCCGAACCAGAACAGCAACACCGAGGCGATCAATGCCGTGACGTTGCCGTCGACAATGGTCGAGTAGGCGCGCTTGAAGCCGGCGTCCAGCGCGGCGATGGCGCTGAGGCCCTTGCGCGACTCCTCTCGGATGCGCTCGTTGATCAGCACGTTGGCGTCGACCGCAAGGCCGATGCCGAGCACGATGCCGGCGATGCCCGGCAGCGTCAAGGTCGCCCCGAGCAGCGTCAGGCCGGCGAAGGTCAGAATGACGTTGAGGGCGAGCGCCAGATTGGCGAGCAGCCCCCAGGCGCCGTAGAGCACCAGCATGAAGCCGAACACCAGCGCAAATCCAACAAGGCCGGTGACAACGCCCATCTTGATGGCGTCGGCGCCGAGGTCGGCACCGACGGTGCGCTCCTCGATCACTGTCAGCTTGGCCGGTAGCGCGCCGGCCCTCAGCATGGCCGCGAGATCGGTCGCGCTCTCCACCGAGAAGCTACCGGAGATTTGGCCGGAGCCAGCGGTGATCGGCTCGCGGATCACCGGCGCGCTCAGCACCTTGTCATCGAGCACGATAGCGAAGGGCCGGCCGACATTGGCGCGTGTGATGTCAGCAAAGCGCGAGGCACCAGCCGAATCGAAGCGGAAGGAGACGATCGGCTCATTGGTCGTCTGATCAAAGCCGACACGCGCGTCGGTGAGCCGATCGCCCGACAGCTCGACCCGGTCCTCGACAGGATAGACCCGGCCTTTGTCGTCGCGAAGCATGCTGACGCCCGGCGGCACCAGATCGGCCGTCGCCGTGTCGGACAGCAAGTGGAAGCTCATCTTGGCTGTCGAGCCGAGCAGCTCGCGGATGCGCGCCGGGTCCTGAACGCCAGGCAACTGCACCAGGATGCGGTCGCTGCCTACCCGTTGGATGGTCGGCTCGGCAACGCCCACTTGGTCGATGCGCTGGCGGATGATTTCCAGGCTCTGCTCGATGGCCGCCGCCGTGCGATCGGTAAGGCCGGCTTCGGTGAGGGCCAGCGTTACCGTGCCACTGCCTTGGCGAATGTCGAGATCGCTGGCGGTCATGCCGAGACCGGGGTTGCCGACCGACGAGGCCAGCTTGCCGAGGTCTTGTGCGGCGCGGGCCGTCAGCGCCGGATCGTCGAGGCCGACAACGACGGTATTGCCGGCGCGGCGGATCGACGCGGTGCCGATCTTTGCCTCGCGCAGCACGCGGCGGGCATCCTGGGTCAGCGTCTGCAACCGCTCCTTCACAAGGTCGGCGGCATCCACTTCCAGCACGAGATGCGAGCCGCCTCGGAGGTCGAGGCCGAGCGACACCCTGTCACGTGGCAGCCAGGAGGGGAAATTGTCGAGGATGGATTGAGGCACCACGTTCGGAAGCGTGACGATGATGCCGAGGGCGATGATGGCCGAATAGAGCGCCACCAGCCAGCGGGAAGTTTTCATTGGATTGTCCATGCCGGGCGACATCGCCGCGCCTCGTTGGAGGCGAGCGGTCGCAAATCCTGATTTCGGGTTCGGAAAAATCAGGCGGCGATGGGCGGCGCACGCGGCCGATGGGCCGCGGAATGGCGGTGACCGAGAAGGGTCTCGGCAACGGCGCGCAAACCGAGGAAAATGGAAGAACGCGCGACGACGACGGCAACGACGACAAGCGCTGCCGGCGATTGTGGCGGCGGCGCCGAGGTCCGGTCGCCGTGCTCGGCAGCAACGATCGGCCTTAGTCCGTCGCGGACGAGAACTGAATGCCGGAGGACGGCATGATCGCTGGCGCCCAGATTAGTCGACAGCGAAGAACCAATGTCGGCGCCAAGTCCGAGATGCAGAACAAGAACGAAGAGGAGTGCCGACAGAAACGCAACAGCCGCCCTCGGCGCCGTCATACGGCGCTCAGAGAAAGGGATTGTCACGGCTCCGGAGGTCACGCGGCGGGTTTTCCTTCTTCGGTCTCGGTTGGCGCCGTCACATCAAGCGACACGCCATCGGCGGCGTCCGACGAAGTGGGTGGCAGACCATCCAGCATCTTCAGCATGCCAAGCGCGATCTCGCGCTCGCCCATGATGACCTTGCTGGCACCGTGACGCAACAGGTACTCCACCTCTTCGTCAGAGTGAGCTCGGGCAACGACAAGAAGGCCCGGGTTGATCTGGCGTGCCTGCTCGACGGTCTGTCCGGCCTCGAAGTCGTTGGGGATGGCAACCAGCAATGCTTGCGCCCGCTCAAGGCCGGCAAGCGCCAACACACGGCCGTCGGCGGCATTGCCGACAATGGTCTCGATGCTCTTGGCGCGTGACTGCCGCACCCGATCTTCGGCATCCTCGATCACCAGCAGCGGAGCGCCGCGGCTGACGAACTCGTCGACGACGACGCTGCCAACCCGACCATAGCCGATCACCACGAGATGACCGGCGAGTGCCGTGGGTTTGGCCGCCTCGTCATCACCCTCGGCGCTGCCGGTGGCGGAGAGTGGCGTCTCGGCCTCGACGGTCGCGACTGGTGCTTCGGCCTTGGATCCCGGCTCCAGCCGCGCCTCGAGAACGGGACGCAGCCGGTCGGCAAGCTTGAACATCAGCGGATTGAGAATGATGGAGATCAGGGCGCCGGCCAGGATGAGGTCGCGCCCCTCCGCCGGCAGAACGCCGAGACCGACACCCATTTCGGCCAGGATGAAGGAAAACTCGCCGATCTGAGCCAGACTGGCCGAAATGGTCAGCGCCGTCTTCACCGGCCGGCGGAAGATCAGCACAATGACGAAAGCCGCCACCGTCTTGCCGATGAGAATGATGGCCAGCGTGGCAAGCAGAACAAGCGGCTGATTGATCAGGATATTCGGGTCGAACAGCATGCCGACCGAAACGAAGAACAGCACGGAAAAAGCATCGCGCAGGGGCAGGCTTTCCTGGGCGGCCCGGTGGCTGAGTTCACTCTCGGACAGCACCATGCCGGCGAAGAAGGCGCCGAGGGCAAGCGAGGCGCCGAACAGTTCCGCCGCGCCGAAGGCAACGCCCAGCGCAATGGCCAGCACGCCGAGTCGGAACAGTTCGCGCGAGCCGGTATGGGCAATGCGGTGCAGAATGGCCGGGATAAGGCGTCGGCCGACCACCAGCATCAGCGCAACGAAGATGGCGACCTTGATCAGCGTTGCCGCCACGACACCACCGATCCCGAGATCGATGCCGACCAGACGGCTGGCCACGGCGGCAAGCGGATCGGAATAGGCGCTGGCGCCGCCATTGGCCACGCTGGCCGCCGCCGGAATCAGCACCAGCACCAGCACCATGGCGAGATCTTCGACGATCAGCCAGCCGACGGCGATCTTGCCGCGCTCGCTATCGACAAGGCGCCGCTCCTGCAGCGCCTTCAGGAGCACCACCGTCGAGGCGACGGAGAGCGCAATGCCGAACACCACGCTGCCGCCGTTCGACCAGCCCATGCTGTGGCCAAGCCCCCAGCCAAGCAGCGTGGCGATGGCAATCTGGCCGATGGCGCCCGGTACGGCGATGAAGCGAACCGACAGGAGGTCTTTCAGCGCAAAATGCAGACCGACGCCGAACATCAGCAGGATGACGCCGAGTTCGGCCAGTTGCGGCGCCAGTTGCTGATCGGCGACAAAGCCCGGCGTGTGCGGCCCGACCAGCATGCCGGCGACGAGATAGCCGACGAGCGGTGGCAGACGGAAGCGATTGGCAATGGTGCCGAAAATGAAAGCCAGAACCAGGCCGCCGACGATCGTCGAAATGAGGGACGTGTCGTGTGGCATGCAAGGCCTCCGTCAGGGCTGGATTTTCAGGGAATGACTCACCTCACGGGCGGGCCGATAGACCCCAGGTCAATATGGAGAATTTACGAGCCCGATCAAGGGCACGCGGCTCTGCAAATCGGCAAGCTGGCCCTCTCGATGTCCGCCTCGGCGCGTTATCAAGCGCCGTCAGTGTCTCGCCAGAGCAAGGCAGCGCCTCGAACGCCCGAGCTGTCGCCATGCTTGGCCTTGCGGATCGGCGTCTCGACGCTGTCGGAAAAGACCAGCTTGCCGTTTCCCGCAAAAAGGTTGGTTCGCTCCCTGAGAAGTCGCGGCACATCGTCATAGAGCTCATCGACGTTGCTCATGCCGCCGCCGAGCACGAACACGTCGGGGTCGATAATATCGATGATCAGTGCGAGCGACCTCGCGAGGCGATCGACATAGCGGCGGTAAGTTGCGCCAGCTGCCGGATCGCCCGCCCGCTTGAGATCGATGACCTCCACGGCCTTGCGCTCGACGCCCGTCGCCATGCAATAGTCCAGCTCGAAGCCGGTGCCCGAGCAGAACATTTCCAGGCAGCCCTGCCGGCCACACCAGCACTGGGGGCCGGGATACTCCCCCTCTTTCGGCCACGGCAGTGAATAGTGGCCGATCTCACCGGCAAGACCCTGGTGCCCGTTATGGCTCTTGCCGTCTATGGCAATGCCCGAACCGTGTCCGGTGCCGAGAATGATGCCATGTACGATGTGGGCCCCGGCTCCAGCGCCATCAATGGCTTCCGACACCGCCAGACAATTGCCGTCGTTGGCGATCCGCACCGGCTGGCCAAGCGCTGCCTCCAAGTCGCGGCCGAGCGGCTGACCATTCAGCCACCAGGCGTTGGAGTTGCGAATGAGGCCGGTCAGAGGATTGGGACTGCCCGGCAAGCCGATGCCCACCGTACCCTCCAGTCCGGTTGCCTGCCGCACATGACCAACCAGATCGCAGACCGCCTGGACGGAGCCGCGATAGTCTTCGCGCGGCGTCGCGATCCTGTGACGGCAGAGTTCCTGCCCGTCGCCGGCGAGGCCGATCACCTCCATCTTGGTGCCACCCCAGTCGATCCCGATATACATTGCGCCACTCGGAATTGGTGCCGCTTGCACGGCAATGCCTTGAGAGTATCCGGCCGATTGGCCGGATACCGGCGTTCGCGATCGTCAGCGCGTGGTTCTCGACACAGCCTGCAACTGGTAGATCAGCACCGCGCCGAGGATCAGCAGAGCACGTGCCACGTACTGCCAATATTCGTCGATGTTCAGCAGCGTCATGCCATTGAGAATGATCTCCAGGAACAGCACACCAACAAAGGTGCCCCAGATACGGCCCTTGCCGCCCATCAAACTGACGCCACCGATGACGCAGGCGGAAATCACCGTGAATTCCCAGGACACACCCACAGTCGGATTGCCGGCCTGGATCTGGCTCGACACCATGATGCCGGCGATGACGGCGAGTACCGAGGTCAGAGCCATCACGGCCATACGCACCTTGGCGACGTTGATACCGGAGAGGCGCGCCGCCTCGGCATTGCCGCCGATGGCGTAAACCGACTTTCCGAACACGGTGTATTTCGAAATGAACCAGGTCAGCGCGAAAACAATCAGGAACACGACGGCCTGGAACGGGATGCCGCCAATGAAACCAGCCCCGAAAAAGAAGAACCAGTCAGGATAAGGCGTGATCGGGAACGAGCCGGTCAGCAGATAGGCACCGCCGCGGAACGCCGCCATCCAGGCCAGCGTGGTGATGAAGGTCGGCACCGCCAGCCGGTGACGGATCCAGCCGGTGAACATGCCGGCACATATCGCCACCACAAGGCAAGCGACCGTTCCCAGGGCAATAGCGAACTCAACGGAATAGCCCGCGTCCCCCATGGATTCGGTGATCAGCGCCAACAGACAACCGAAGAATGCCACAGCTGAGCCGACCGATAGATCGATCTCGCCGAGAATGATGACGAATGTCATGCCGAAGGCGATGACGCCTGTCGTTGCCGCGCTACGCAGGATATTCATGAAATTATCCCACGAGGCGAACCCCGGTGCCGAGAAGGCCAGCAACACGACGATCACAAGCAGGATGAGTTCGAGGACGAAGTCGGAGACACGAAAGTTGGAGCGGCGCGTTGCCAGGGTGGACATAACGGAAACCCTTATAAACGAGCAAATGGTTGCGATCGGGCGGTCTATTGGGCGCTTTCGCCCATGCACATGGCGTAGAGGTCTTCGATTCCCGTCGTCTCGGGTGATGCGACCTCGCCGATGATGCGGCCGGCCTCCATGATCAGGATGCGGTGGCAAACCTCGAGCAGTTCTTCGAGTTCAGATGAAACGAAGACGACGCTGAGCCCCTTGCGGGAAAGGTCCCACATGATCTGGAAGATCTGCTGCTTGGCGACAATGTCGATGCCGCGCGTCGGCTCGTCGAAAAACACCACCTTGGGATCGGTGTTGAGCCAGTTGCCAACCACGACCTTCTGTTGGTTGCCGCCCGAAAGCGACTGAACCTCGTGGGAAGGATCCGACACCTTGATGTGCAGCTGCTTCACCCATTTCGCGGCGACGGGCGCCTGCAGGAAGTGGCTGATCAATCCGCGATGCGAAATCTCCTGAAGGCTGGCAAGGCAGAGGTTGTCCTCGACCGACATGATCTGGATGAGCCCCTCCTCCTTGCGGTTCTCCATGGTCATGGCGAGCCCAAGCTTCTTCATCAGCGGAATGGTCGGCCTGCGAACCTCCGTTCCGTTGATGACCACCGAACCGCCGTCGATCCGATCGGCACCGAAAATGCCGCGCAACAATTCGCTGCGGCCAGCGCCGAGCATGCCGGCGATGCCGACGATCTCACCGGCGTGGACGTCAAAGCTGACATCCTCGAACTTGTCGTGTCGCGTCAGCCCGGAGACCTTGAGGCTGACCGCTTCGCCGATCCTGAGGTCGTCAGGGCGCGCCTGCAGCACCGTTTCGCCGAACATCATATCAACGATCACCTTGGGAGTGGCGACGCCGATCGGCACCGAGCCGACATGCCGACTGTCGCGCAGGACAGTGACATAGTCGGCGATACCGCGGATTTCATTGAGCTTATGGGTGATGAAGATGATGATGACGCCTTGATTCTTGAGCGTTCGCACCACTTCCATGAGGCTGTTGATCTCATGGCGCGCCAACGCCGAGGTCGGCTCGTCGAGCAGCAGAACCCGCGGATGGAGCGACATGGCCTTGGCAATTTCGATGACCTGGCGCTGACCGACCGACAGCTCCGACACCTTGCGCGTCACCGGAATATCGATCCTGAGCTCCTTCAGGATCTTCTCGGCAGCGGTGTTGGTCTCTTTCCAGTCGATCTTGATATTGCCAGGGCCGCCGGTCGCAAAGCGGCCGAGCATGACGTTTTCGGCGACCGTGAAATCCAGGATCAGACTGAGTTCCTGATAGACCACGGCGATGCCGGCGGCGTTGGCATCGGCCGGCCCGTTGAAGGTTATTGTCTGCCCATCGATCAGGATCTCGCCGGATGTCGGCGTGACGGCCCCCGCCAGGCATTTGACGAAGGTGCTCTTGCCCGAACCGTTCTTGCCCAGGAGAGCGTAAACCTTACCCCCTTCGAAGCTGGCCGAGAAATCGTCGAGGGCGACAACGCCGGGGTAAGCCTTCGTCAGATTTCTGATTTCGAGCTTTGCCGATGCCATTCGTGCGATCCTTGCATTCCTGTTGGACGGCCCTCAGCGAAACCAATTGCTGCCAGCAAGCGCGCCACGAAGCGCAACCGGTCGACAACAAGAACGCCTGGGGCTTCGCGTTGCGCGGGTTGATCGGCACCGAAAAACGGCGCGCCAAGACCGACCACGACTTGCGTGAGAGTTCTGCTTTGAGCCTCAGAAGCCAAGGCTTTGCAAAAGCGCCGATCGTCACCGGCCGGCGCGCCCGTGCTGAACGAAACACGGAGTTCGCCAATGGCGAGCCCCGTGCCTCGTGCTGGTGTTACTTGACGGTCTTGGCATACTCGGCGATCGCCGCCGGGTCGGTACGGGTCAGCGTCAGGCCGGGAACGATGATCTTCTTCTCGACCGGCTCGTTCTTGAGCGCCTTGACGGCATTTTCCATGGCGAGAGCGCCAATCTTGACCGGATCCTGAGCCGTGGAAGCCTGCAGGATATCGTCCTTCGACTTCAGGAAGCCGACCATCTGCTTGTCGAGGTCGATGCCGAACACCGGGATCTTCTTGCCGGAATTCTTGACCGCCAGAACCGCGCCGATCGTGCCGCCGTTGTTGCAGGCAAAGAACATGTCGAGGTCGGGATTGGCGGTGATGATGTCGGCTGCCTTCTTGATGGCTTCCTCAGCCACCGGCGAAGACGCTTCGGCAACCAGCTTCACGCCCGGGATATCCTTGATCTCGCCCCAGAATCCATCCTGACGCGCGTTGCTCTCCGGCGGCAGCTGAGCCTTGTAGTTGATGATGCCGACCTTGATTTCCTTCTTGCCGGCGTAATGCGTCTTGATGTACTCGGCCGCGGCCTTACCCGAACCGGCACCAAGCAGGCCGTTGTCGGACTGCACGGTCGAAACCGGGAAGTCGGCGGCCAACGTGTTGTTGAAGGACACGATCTTGATGCCCTTGTCGGCCGCGGCCTTCACAGCCGGAATGGAAGCGGCAGCCGGATCGAGGTAGGTGATGACGATCGCGTCGACGCCACGAGCGGTGTAGGTGTTGACGACCTGAACTTCCTTGGAAATCTGGTTCGACGTGTTGGACGTCAGAAGATTGACGCCTTCCTTGTCGGCAACCTGTTTCATGCCGAGCAGCGTCGACTTCATGAACTGGTCTTCCTGGAAGACGATGCCGGCAACGGTGAACTTCTTGTCGGCGGCGTGTGCGAGCGAGACGCCCAAGCACAGAGCTGCGACGCAGACGGTTACAAGCTTCTTCATGTCGATCCTCCCGAACGATAAATGCGGCGCAAAACCGTCGCAAACGCGACGGTCCTCCAATGCGACCGATGACGGGCACCTCCATGCACCGCATGGTTTCAATTACGACGCGCACCAGCTTTCGTCAATAAAAAATTTCAAATCTGGCGAATATTCACAATATACATAAAGCATAAGCTCATGCATTGCCTAGACTATTACCTAGACAAGAGGCAATTCAGAAATTTTGTATTTCTTCTCAGGAGCCAATGCGTGCTACAGAAGCCCTATTGACTAGCGTTGCAGGGAGGACAATGGAGCCGGACTTTCGATTCCCTCCAACCTTCGACAGCAACAATGACACCGCTTGACGCCCGAGTTCGTAAGTCGGCCGTTGGACGACCGATAGTGGTGGTCGGAACACTGCCAGCCAGGGCGCATCGTCAAAGCTGATCAGCGACAGATCCCGGCCAATGGTGAGATCGATCTCCTCCGCAGCCGCCAAAGCGCCCAGCAGCATTTCTTCATTGCCAGCCAGAATGGCGGTCGGACGTGGAGACTGCGCCAGCAGATGCCGGGCGGCGGCCAGCGCCATCGGCGCAACGGAACCGGCGTAACGAACCCAAGCCGGATTCACGGCAAGGCCGGCATCGGCAAACCCGGCCATGGCGCCGCGCGCGCGCTCTCGCACCGCCGAAACGGTATCTGGCGGTTCGCCGGCCTGGTGTCCGTGATGGGCGGCCGTTCCGAGCAGGAGCCCGATGCGCCTATGTCCATGATCGACGAACAGGTTGATAGCAGCGCGCGAGGCTTCGAAGTCGGCCGTGATTACCGAATCAAGTGCCAGATCGTCGATAAACCGGTCGAACAGAACGACCGGCGCCCCATGACCACGCCCGCCTGCCAGATGATCAACCTCCAGGTGAGATGCCGGCACAACCAGCAAACCGTCGACGCGCTTCTCGCGCAGCACCCTTATGGCTTCCCTTTCCCGCTGCACATCGCCATCGGTGTTGAGCACAAGGCTCTGGTAGCCGGCACTTGCCGACGCATCGATGATGCCCCGGATCGAGTTCAGCGTGAACGAATTGGAAATATCGGCCACGACAACGCCGATGGTCAGCGTCTTGCCTGAGCGCATCGACCGCGCCAGATCGTTGACGCGATAGTCGAGCGCTTGCGCGGCCTCGGCCACCTTGCGCTGCGTGTCCTGCGTCACAACGCCATAACCACCCAAGGCGCGGGCCGCCGTTGCGCGCGACACATTGGCAAGGCGAGCGACCTCGATGAGGCGCGCCGCCTTCCTTGCCTTGCCATCTCTGCCGCCGTCAGACTCGCCCATTGTCTCTCCCCAATCGGCTGCCCTCCCCAGACAGCCGACACGACACGGCGCACTATGGGATCGATCTGACACCAATGAGATCGATCTCTTTTCCATTTAGCAGGTAAGCCGCTGTGCGTCGCTAAACAATTGGTCGCGGGATCAGCAACCAGCTGTCAGCGTCGATTCTCGGCTCGTAGCGAGCCTTGGGGTTGGATTCGACGCGCCTCCTCGTCGTGCCCGACTGATCGGACCGCGGAAACGCCATTTGACCGCGCCAAATCGACGAGAGTTTCGGCCAGTCAGAATCTGCCTTCAGGTCGGGAAAATGGTCTGGCTCAACGACATCACTGTCGGCCAGCACGACCAAACCACCTTGCAATCAGCAAATACGCGATTGAATTGGTGGAGCTGAGGGGAATCGAACCCCTGACCTCTGCAGTGCGATTGCAGCGCTCTCCCATCTGAGCTACAGCCCCATCCGGCACGGCTTTTCAGCCGAGAACCCGGCGTCGGGTGAGCCGCTTTTAGGGGGAGGGACCGGGGCTGTCAAGCCTTTCGCGGCTCTTCGCGGCGAAAGCAAAGTGAAGGAGGCGGCCGTCACGAGCGGGGAACAATTGCCGTCCGAGCTCGGATCACCGAAGCCGACGAGGTCATCCGGACCCTGGCGGGCCTCTGGTTTTTTACCAAGCCAAGCGATCAGCGGGCGGTCGGCCTATAAAGCAGCCTTGCGGCCCCCTCTCGCCATGGCTACATCTCGGGAAACCCGTGACCGAAAGACCCATTCATGCAGGCCGTCCTCTACGTTCTCCTCCAGGTTCTCGATCTCTATATGTACATCCTGATCGCCTCGGCGATCATGTCTTGGCTCATCGCCTTCAATGTCGTCAATCTGCGTAACTCGGTAGTGTCAGCCATCGCTTCTTTCCTTTACACCATGACCGAGCCGGTGCTGCGCCCCATCCGCCGCTTCATGCCCAATACCGGCGGGCTCGATCTGTCCTTCCTGGTATTGTGGTTCGGGATCATTCTGCTAGAGCAGATCATCATCCGCTACGTTTACCCTTACGTCTTCTAGGACGATGGCCGACGCTCCAATCCGTCGCGACGGTGCCAACCTTCTCATCGAGGTACGCCTGACGCCGCGCGGCGGCAGCGATCGCATTGATGGTACGAAGGCGCTGTCGGATGGTCGCACGGTGGTGGCGGCGCGGGTGAAGGCCGTGCCGGAAGACGGCAAGGCCAACGCCGCCGTGGCGGCGCTGATCGCCGCCGCTGCCGGTCTGCCGAAATCGGCGGGAGCGGTGGTATCCGGCTCGACGGCGCGTCTCAAGACCATCCGTCTGACCGGCGCAGATGCCGACGCGGAAATGCGCCTCCGGACAGCCTGCGGACTTTCGTCGTAACCATGACCAAGAAAGGCCGGGCGTTCATTCGTCGGGATCGAGCGCCCGCGCCTCGTCGGGCAGCATGATCGGCACGCCGTCGCGGACCGGATAGGCAAGGCGGGCTGGCCGCGATACCAGCTCGCGCCGTTCGGAGTGCCACTCCAGCGTCGCTTTGGTGAGCGGGCAAACGAGGATCTCCAAGAGCTTGGGATCGACCTCGCCGGTACGCCGGCCGTCGTTCTCCTGCATGACGATTTCCTCAGTTGATGCTGGTCGGCGCGTCATTGCCGGCGCGTGCCAGCGTAATCTCGGTAATGGCGATCAGGGTCTCGGCTCGCGTCTTGAGATCGGGCGCCTCGAGCAGGGCCTGCTTCTCGGCCGCTCCATAGGGACTCATCATCGACAGCGTATTGATCAGCGCCTCGGTCGACGCCTTCTCCACGGCGTCCCAGTCCGCTTCCATTTCGTTGGCGTCGAGATAGGCTTCGAACACCGCCAGAAAGGCGGCGCGATCCACCTCTTCCTCGCCGGTGCGCGGCTCGAAATCGGCCGGGAAGTCACAGACAATCTGGCCGACACGGTAAGGAAGATCGGCCGGAGTCTCGCCCGTCAGGCGGAAGCGGCAGACGCCGGTCAATGTCACCTGATAGCGGCCATCACCGGTCTCGGCGATGGCCGTGATCCGCCCCACGGTACCCACCTCGCAAAGTGGCGCGGCCCCCTCCTCGACCCCTTCCTCGACATCGAACCGCGGCTGAATGATGCCGATCAGCCGATTGCCAGCGAGTGCAGCGTCGACCATGGCAAGATAGCGCGGCTCGAAGACGATGAGCGGCAGCAAGCCACGCGGCAACAGAAGCACCCCCCTCAGCGGGAAGAGGGGCAACTCGCCGGGGAGATCGGCGGGACCAACATAGCTTGCGTTGCCGACTTGCATCGATTGCCTTTCGCGGGATCAGGAGAACAGAACGGAGGACAGCTTGCGCCGCCCATAGAGCGTCATTGGATCGGTCATGCCCCAGGCTTCGAAGAACTTGACCAGCTGCTTGCGGGCCGCTTCCTCGTTCCAGGCGCGTTCGCGGCGAACGATCTCGATCAGATGATCGACAGCCGCCTGCCGATCACCCTGAGCAGCCAGCGCCTCCGCCAGCTCGAACCGGGCCTGATGATCTGCGGGGTTGGCGGCCACGACGGCGGAGAGCGCGTCGGTATCTCCGACGCTGGCAGCACGTTCAGCCAGTTCAAGCTCAGCGCGGGCGCCGGCGATGGCCGCATCGCCGGCTTTCAAGTCCGGCACGCGGGCGAGCACGGTCCGCGCATCTTCGAGCTGTCCGGCGACGGTCAACGCCCGCACTAGGCCAGCAGTCGCGACCAGCGACTCGGGTTCCATGTCGAGCGCGGCGAGGAAGGCATCGGCGGCCGTCTGCGGATCGCCGGCAGCGAGCGCTTCCTGACCGGCCGCAACGAGCTTCTCCAGGTCGGTCGGCCCCATGGGGCCGGCGACGCGCTCGATGAATTGCCGCACCTGGCTATCCGGCTGCGCGCCCATGAAACCGTCGACCGCCCGCCCCTTGACGAAAGCGATGACCGCCGGGATCGACTGGATGCCAAGCTGGCCCGCCACCTCAGGATGGTCGTCGATGTTCATCTTGACCAGCCGCACCTTGCCCTTGGTATCACGCACCGCCTTTTCGAGGATCGGCGTCAGTTGCTTGCAGGGGCCGCACCATTCTGCCCAGAAGTCCACCAACACCGCCTTGTCCTTCGAGGCATCAAGCACATCGCGGGCGAAATCGCGGGTGGTCGTCTCGATCACGTCGTTGGCCGCCGGGGCCGGAGCGGCGCCAGGCGGTACAAAGCCGTTGCCAAAGGTGAAGGTCGGGCTGCTCATCTTCTCACTCGACTGCTGGGCGCCGGTCTCCAAAAAGGAGGACGGCAGTGGGTAATCCATCCGCCCTATATAGGGCGGCAAGACCAAGTTTAACAGCCGCCCCTTCAAGCGATAAGCGGCAGGTCGACGACGTGCGGCTCGTGGCCGGTGGCCCGCAGAAAGGCGACCAGATGCTCGGCCGACACAGCCGTGGTGGCGGTGTTCTCGAGCGGATGCACGTGGACCGGGTCGAGTTCCAGCAAGGCCTTTTCCAGCACCACGGTCACCACGCCAGCGGTATCGTTGAGGACCGCGAACGGCGTCACCGAACCGGGGAGAATGCCCAAATGTTCCATCAGCTGATCAGCCGTGCAGAAGGAGACACGTCCCGAAGCGCCGATCACCGCCTGGACGTGCTTGAGGTCCAGCGCCGCATCCTTCCTGAGCGTGATCAGAAAAAGCCGGCTCTTCTTGTCCTTGACGAACAGGTTCTTGGCAAAGCCGCCGGACATGCCGCCCCAGACGGCCATGGCCGCCTCGACGGTCGGCAGCGGCGGGTGTTCGATCGTTCGGTGGGTTATCCCGAGACGGTCGAGAAAGACGAACAGATCGGCGCGCGTTGCGACCATGGCAAACCTCTTGGGCAGGCAGGCGGCACCCTGCAACGGGTCGATATTTCAAGGAACCGGCAGATCGTGCAAGCTAAAACCGCTGGAAAATCCGAGCCTTGGCAAGATCCGCACGCCATTTTCCCGGCAAAAAAACGCCGGTCGCGAAAAAAGTCGAAAAAGGCTGTTGCATTCGCCGCCGACATGGGCGATATACCGCCTCGCTCCGGCGACGGAGCACGCTGAAAAGCGGAGCGCGGGTGTAGCTCAGGGGTAGAGCATAACCTTGCCAAGGTTAGGGTCGTGGGTTCGAATCCCATCGCCCGCTCCATTTTCAGAAAGAAGATTTGCAAAGTGGCCGCCTTCGGGCGGCCTTTTTGTTATCAGGGGCGTTATTTCAGCGAACGTCGAAGGCGGCCCTGCCTTTTGTTAACTCGATCCGTTCCTGGTCGGACCTACGGGTTCAACCGCCAGATCGATGCGTTAAGTAGCGCGGCAAACGCCACCCAGCCAAGATAGGGAACGAGAGTTCCGCCGGCGATGCGATCGACAGCAAGGAAAGCGTGGA